>Ga0208863_1000001_pt1 | contig 641275 bp, 640 predicted proteins | sample RifOxyD3_FD_184040 | JGI IMG/M metagenome (GOLD analysis project Ga0208863, IMG submission 184040) | Soil microbial communities from Rifle, Colorado - Rifle Oxygen_injection D3 (SPAdes) | ecosystem: Environmental > Terrestrial > Deep subsurface > Rock core/Sediment | place: Rifle, Colorado...
ACTGACACAGATACAGACACAGACACTGACACTGACACAGATACAGACACTGATACGGACACAGATACGGACACAGATACAGACACTGATACAGATACAGACACTGACACTGATACTGATACAGACACTGACACAGATACTGACACAGATACTGACACAGATACAGATACTGACACAGACACAGATACAGATACTGACACAGACACAGACACAGACACTGACACAGATACTGACACTGACACTGACACTGACACAGACACAGATACAGATACAGATACTGACACAGATACTGACACAGATACTGATACTGATACTGATACTGATACTGATACTGATACTGATACGGACACAGATACAGACACAGATACAGACACTGACACAGACACAGATACAGATACAGACACAGACACAGATACTGACACTGATACAGACACTGACACCGATACAGACACAGACACAGATACTGACACTGATACAGACACTGATACTGATACGGACACAGATACTGACACTGATACTGATACTGACACAGACACTGATACAGACACTGATACAGACACTGATACTGATACGGACACAGATACAGATACAGATACAGATACTGACACTGACACAGACACTGACACTGATACAGACACTGACACTGACACTGATACAGACACTGACACTGACACTGATACTGATACAGACACAGATACGGACACAGACACTGATACTGACACAGACACTGACACAGACACAGATACTGACACTGACACAGATACTGACACAGATACTGATACAGACACTGATACTGATACTGATACGGACACAGATACGGACACTGATACAGATACTGACACCGATACAGATACAGATACAGACACCGATACAGACACTGACACAGATACAGACACTGACACAGATACAGACACTGACACTGACACTGACACTGATACTGACACAGACACTGATACAGACACTGATACAGACACTGACACTGACACAGATACAGACACAGATACAGATACAGACACAGATACAGACACTGACACTGACACAGACACTGACACAGACACAGACACAGATACTGACACAGATACAGACACAGATACTGATACTGATACGGACACAGATACAGATACAGATACTGACACAGACACTGACACTGATACTGATACGGACACAGATACAGATACAGACACTGACACTGACACAGATACTGATACAGACACAGACACAGATACTGACACAGACACAGATACTGATACTGATACGGACACTGACACTGACACTGATACTGATACGGACACAGATACAGATACAGACACTGACACTGACACAGATACAGACACTGACACAGATACAGACACTGATACAGACACTGATACAGATACTGATACTGACACAGATACTGATACTGATACGGACACTGACACTGACACTGATACTGATACGGACACAGATACAGATACAGACACTGACACTGACACAGATACAGACACTGACACAGATACAGACACTGATACAGACACTGATACAGATACTGATACTGACACTGACACTGACACTGATACAGATACTGATACTGACACTGATACAGACACTGATACTGATACGGACACAGATACTGACACTGATACTGATACTGACACAGACACTGATACTGATACGGACACAGATACAGATACAGATACAGATACTGACACTGACACAGACACTGACACTGATACAGACACTGACACTGACACTGATACAGACACTGACACTGATACAGACACTGACACTGACACTGACACCGATACAGACACTGACACAGATACAGACACTGACACTGATACTGATACGGACACAGATACAGACACTGACACTGACACAGATACAGACACAGATACAGATACAGACACAGACACAGACACAGATACTGACACAGACACAGACACAGATACTGACACAGATACAGATACTGACACAGACACAGATACTGATACTGATACGGACACAGATACAGATACAGATACTGACACAGACACTGACACTGACACTGATACTGATACGGACACAGATACAGATACAGACACTGACACTGACACAGATACTGATACAGACACAGATACTGACACAGACACAGATACTGATACTGATACGGACACTGACACTGATACTGATACGGACACAGATACAGATACAGACACTGACACTGACACAGATACAGACACTGACACAGATACAGACACTGATACAGACACTGATACAGATACTGATACTGACACTGACACTGACACTGATACAGATACTGATACTGACACTGATACGGACACAGATACAGATACTGATACAGACACTGACACAGATACTGATACAGACACTGACACAGACACAGATACAGACACTGACACAGACACAGATACTGACACAGACACTGACACTGACACAGATACTGACACAGATACTGACACAGATACTGATACAGACACTGACACTGACACTGACACAGATACAGACACAGACACAGACACAGATACAGATACAGATACTGACACAGACACTGACACAGACACTGACACAGACACTGACACTGACACAGATACTGATACTGATACGGACACAGATACTGATACAGATACTGACACTGACACAGATACAGACACAGACACAGACACAGATACTGACACAGACACAGATACTGACACAGACACAGACACTGACACTGATACTGATACAGACACAGATACGGACACAGACACTGATACTGACACAGACACTGACACAGACACAGATACTGACACTGACACAGATACTGACACAGATACTGATACAGACACTGATACTGATACTGATACGGACACAGATACGGACACTGATACAGATACTGACACCGATACAGATACAGATACAGACACCGATACAGACACTGACACAGATACAGACACTGACACAGATACAGACACTGACACTGACACTGACACTGATACTGATACGGACACAGATACAGATACTGACACAGATACAGACACTGACACAGACACAGATACAGATACTGATACAGATACTGACACTGACACAGATACAGACACAGACACAGACACAGATACTGACACAGATACTGATACAGACACTGACACAGATACAGACACTGACACAGACACTGACACAGACACTGACACAGACACTGACACAGACACTGACACAGACACTGACACAGACACTGACACAGACACAGATACTGATACAGACACTGACACAGACACTGACACAGACACTGACACAGACACAGACACAGATACAGACACTGACACTGACACAGATACAGACACTGACACAGATACAGACACAGACACAGATACTGACACAGATACAGACACAGACACTGACACTGACACTGACACAGACACTGATACAGATACAGACACAGACACTGATACGGACACTGATACAGACACTGACACTGACACTGACACTGACACTGACACAGATACAGATACAGACACAGATACGGATACGGATACGGACACAGATACAGACACTGATACAGACTCAGACTCAGACAGTGATTCAGATTCAGATTCAGATTCAGATTCAGATTCAGATTCAGATAGCGACAGCGACAGCGACTCAGACAGTGACTCAGACAGTGATTCAGACAGTGATTCAGATTCAGATAGCGATAGCGACAGTGACTCAGACAGTGATTCAGATTCAGATAGCGACAGTGACTCAGACTCAGACTCAGACTCAGACTCAGACTCAGACTCAGACAGTGATTCAGATTCAGATTCAGATAGCGACAGTGACTCAGACAGTGACTCAGACAGTGACTCAGACAGTGACTCAGACAGTGACTCAGATTCAGATTCAGATTCAGATTCAGATTCAGATTCAGATAGCGATAGCGACAGTGACTCAGACAGTGATTCAGATTCAGATAGCGACAGTGACTCAGACTCAGACTCAGACTCAGACTCAGACTCAGACTCAGACTCAGACTCAGACTCAGACTCAGACTCAGACAGTGACAGTGATTCAGACTCTGATAGCGACAGTGATTCAGACTCTGATAGCGACAGTGATAGCGACTCAGACAGTGATTCAGATGACAAAGTTAAAGGTAATAATGGCTTTGGAAATGGGGATCAGGATGCACCAGGTAATTCTTTAGACAATAATAATGCAGAAAATGCGGCTGCAGCTGCCGTTGTTGAGGGTGAGAGCATTTTTGGCACAAGTAAAAATGATAATATTAATGGAACAGATGGTAATGACACTATAAATGCCGACAACGGAAATGATAAAGTTTATGGTGGTGATGGTGATGATGCTATAGATGGCGGAAAAGGCAACGATACCATAGATGGTGGTGCAGGTAATGACACTATTGACGGTGGCGTCGGAGTAGATACAATAAATGGTGGCGAAGATGATGACACAATTGATGGTGGAAAAGGCAACGACACAATTGACGGCGGTGAAGGTAACGACACAATTGACGGTGGAGACGGAAAAGATATAATTGATGGTGGTGAAGGTGATGATACTATAGAATTTGATAAAGGTGATACTATAGACGGTGGCGAAGGTTTTGACACTCTAAACGTTGATGAGGATATTGATTTTAGCAAACTAGATGAAATATCTAATATTGAAGAAATTGACTTAAGTGGAGACGGTGATCAAACTATTACATTGTCGTTAGAAGATGTAATTGATATCACAGATGGTGATAATGACCTTATTATAGAAGGTAATGCTGGAGATACAGTTCAACTTAACAGTAGTGAATGGTCTTTGGGTGGACATGAAGTTGATGATGATCAGTCATACGATGTTTATGATGCTACTGATGATAGTGGTGCATCATTAGAAATTGATACAGATATTAATGTTCAGTTTGATGAATAGTAAGTAATTATCTTCCTTTTGGGAGATAATAGTGAATAATATAAGGTAAAACATGTACTTTGTGTGTGTTTTACCTTTTTTTAATATTATTCTATTAGCAACATATATTATGAATTGTAATCTTAAGACTCTTTTTTATACTCAAGCTCTCCTGCTACAGCTTCTTTTTCACTTATAATCTTTTCTATTTGCTTTTTAACCATATCGTATCTAAATTGTTCTTTAAATCCAGCAATGCGACCGCCTGCAGCGTTAGGGTGTCCTCCACCGTTTGCCCATTCTTTAGATATTTGTGAAACACTTACATTATTATTTGCTCTTAAGCTCATTGTTCCACGATAGCTTACATCTACTATAAAATCATATTCCGGATATGCTAATAAAAAACCATTTCCTATTATTGACGTATTTCCAAGCCCATAACTTAAAAAACCTCTATATCCTTTATAATAAATTGTTTTTTCATCTTTAGCATTACCTAATAACTTGACAATGTATTCTGTCGCCAAATTATCAAGAGTATCATCTTTGTCTTTTTTAAAAAAATCTTTTTTTAACATGTGAATTTTTTCATCTAAAATAATAGGCGCATTTTCATTGTCAATGTATTTTGTAGATTTAAGTAAAAGAGATATTTTATATTCATTATCTTCATCCGCAAACATGATTTTATTTAATTCTCGTGTCTCTGTAATAAGACGCATACAAACTTTTCCATACTCAAAATTATCATGTTCTTCAATTTTCCACAAATCGACTGCATTTACGATATTTACAAATTTTTCCATCCAAAGCGGTTCATTTAGTGCATAATGCTCTTTTGCAAAATCGTAAGTAATTTTAGTAGCACATCTGTTTGTATCTAGCATATACCAATTGTATTTTTTTGCACTTTCTTCCCCTGTACCGTGATGATCTAAAAGAGTAAGTGTTATCTCTTTTTTCTTTTCAATTAATTTTTCAACTTCACTGTTTAGCCATTTAGACTCATCGGCAGTAAGATTTAAGTCAGTTATTAAAATAGTAGCGCTTATATCATCTTTTATAATGTTTTCTAATATCATTTCTAATTTTTGTTTTACTTCGGCACCATAATTTGCATTATAGTTAAAGAGTGTATATGGCGTATATTTCATTATTAACTGACAACTGTAACCGTCAAGGTCAGTATGTGATAGATGGTGAACTATTTTATTGTTCATTTTTTTCCTTATTTTTTTGGTTCTTTTATTGAGATGGAACCCATTACTTCAAAAGTAGCACTAGAGTCTATCTCTGCATGTGATAGCGTTACAACATCGAGAGAAAATCGCTCAAAAATTTCAGCAACAGCGCGACGAAGTCCCGGATCTACGATAATAACAACAGGAGATATTCCTTTTTGCAATAGTTCTGCCGCTTTAGCACTTGTTGCTTGAATAAGAGTATTTATTTCATTTACATTTAAAAGAAGATTTCTTGTTCCGTCACGTTCTTGAGATTTTTCCAGCATTAACTGTTCAGACGATGTATCAAATGTAAGTAGTCTAATAATTCCGTCTTCTCCCGAGTACATTTGCGTAATAATACGAGATAATTTGGCACGAACTTGTTCTGTGATAATATCAACATTTTTAGTATATTCAGCAATGTCTGCGATAGTTTCTAAGATTGTCAACATATCTTTAAGTGGGATTTTTTCATGTAAAAGAGCTTTAAGAACTCTTTGTATAAGCCCGATTGATGCAACTTTTTGTACATCATCTATAATAATAGGGAAATCATTTTTAATTTTATTTACTAATGTTTGAACTTCTTGACGAGTTAGAAGGTCTTCCGCATTTTGTTTTACAAGTTCACTCATGTGTGTAGAGATTACCGTAGCAGGATCAACGACCGTGTAACCATTTATAATTGCTTCTTCTTTTAAGTCAGGAGATATCCAAAGTGCATCAAGTCCAAATGCAGGCTCTTTGGTAGGTTCACCATTTATCTCACCTGTTGCCATACCGCTGTCCATTGCTAAAAATTTATCGGGCATTATTTTGCCTTCACCTATTGAGATACCCTTTAGAAGTATTTGGTATTGTTGCGGTTGAAGATGCAAATTGTCTCTTATACGAACTTGAGGCATTAAAAAACCAAAGTCTGATGCTATTTTTCTTCTCATTGAGCGGATTCTCTCTAGTAAATCACCGCCTTGAGAGCTATCTGCAAGACGTATTAATTGATAACCAAGCGTAAGTTCAAGCATCTCAACTTTTAGTATATCTTCAAGCGCACTTTCTTCCTCTTTTGCAATCTCTTCGTTAGATTTTACAGGTCTTACGGTACTCTTTTCCTTTGTTTTAAGTTCTTTATCTTTTGCAGATAAAAAACCATCAACATTTAGTATAGTTAATTCACCTTTTTCATATTTATAAATAGACCAACCAAGAAGTGCAAACATAATTCCTACAAATCCCATTGATGCGGTTGGAAGACCAGGAACTAAAGCAAATAAAATCATGATAAAGCCTACAATCATCATAATTTTTGCATTACCCATAATCTGGTTAATTGCACCTTCAGCAAAGTTATCGCCTTCTCCTGAAGAGCGGGTAATCATAATACCGGTAGCAGTAGAGATTATAAGAGCAGGAATTTGACCTACAAGCCCATCACCGATAGTTAAGAGCGTAAATGTAGTAGCACTGTCGCTAATACTCATTTTATGTTGAAAAACACCTATTAAAAATCCGCCTATAATATTGATAAGCGTAATTATTATACCGGCAACGGCATCGCCCTTTACAAACTTACTAGATCCATCCATAGCTCCGTAGAAATTTGCGTCCTGAAGGATTTCTGCTCTTCTTTTTTTTGCTTGTGCATCATCTATTAATCCTGCATTAAGATCTGCATCAACAGCCATCTGTTTTCCAGGCATTGAGTCAAGCGTAAAACGAGCAGCAACTTCTGCAACCCTTGTTGAACCTTTTGTAATAACCATAAAGTTAATAAGAACTAAAATAGAAAATACAATAATACCTATAACATAGTTTCCGCCTACAACAAAATCCCCAAAACTACTAATAATACTACTAACTGCATCAGGTCCTTCATGTCCGCTACTAAGAATCATTCTTGTTGTAGAAATGTTTAATGAGAGTCTAAAAAGCGTAAGTATAAGAATAAGAGTAGGAAAAGTCGTTAAATCGGTTGGTTTAGGCACATATAGCGAAATAAGTAAAATTAGTACTGCCAAAGCCATAGAAATCGTAAGCAAAACATCAAGTAAAGCGGATGGCAGTGGAACTATAATTATGGCTAAAATTGCCATTACAAAGACAACTACACTTAAATCTTTTTGAGATAGCAAAAAGTTTAAAGCTGTACCGACTTGCTGTCTAGATGTTAGTTTTTTTGCCAAGTTTTTACTCTAATACGTCTGCTAAAGTTAACTCTGCTAAGAAGGAGTCTATTTTGCCTTGTAGTTTATTTAAAAAAGGCCATATTGAACACAGAGATGCTTTGTCCATTGGGCAACTATCAATTGAAGGAGCACAATCAAAAACAGTAGGTGCTTTTCCCTCGACGGATGACATTATTTGTAACATGTTTATATCTTTTGGTTCTAGTAAAAGTGCAAAACCACCGTTTACGCCTTTAAAAGATTTTAAAATACCTTGTTTTGCCAATGATTGCAAAATTTTTGCTAAAAAACTTTTAGGAATTGAGAGTTGAGTTGAAAGCGTTTCGCTGTCCATGGGCGAAGAAGCTCTTGATAAAACTATAAGGGAGAGTATCGCATACTCACTAGCACGAGTTATTAACATGTTATTACTTTATTTTATTTTTGTAAATTATATCAAAAGAAGTTGAAATTAAAGAGTAAATTAGATATCATTTCACTTCAACTTTATACACTGATTTGTGTGACTGTTAGATTAAAATACCTTTTGGAGGCTATTATGGCTTTAGATTCGGCTAAAAAACAAGAAATTGTTACAAAATTCGGACGTGGTGAGAATGACACTGGTTCAAGTGAAGTTCAAATCGCTCTTTTAACACAGAGAATTAGTGATTTAACTGAACATTTAAAAGTGTTCAAAAAAGATCATGCATCAAGACTAGGTCTTTTAAAATTAGTTGGACAACGTCGTCGTCTTATGAAATATTTTAAAAGAAAAGATAAAGATGCTTATCTTAAGCTTATATCTGATTTAGGTATTAGAGATAATATATAAATTATTTGCAGTGCATTTACTTGCACTGCTTTACTCTTTTTGATTTTATAAAAAAATCTTAATAGCTCTTTTTAAATCTTCTTGTGTATCTATTCCAAATCCAGTACTAGCAACTTTAACCATACTTATCTTTTTTTGATGATAAATAGCACGCAACTGTTCTAATTTTTCTATATCTTCTATAGGTGCATCTTTTAGATTGCAAAACTCGTGAAGAGTTCTTTTGCTAAATCCGTAGATTCCTATATGTCCAAAGTATTGAGCTTCCCCACTTCTGTTATACGGTATCGGTGAGCGTGAAAAGTAGATAGCGTTATCTGCATCGTCAAGTACCACTTTTACTAAGTTTGCATCCTGTGCAGACTCGCTGTTTATTGAGTTGTAGCAGCTAGCCATTATAAACTCTTCACCGCTTTTTTTTAAAGACTCTAGCCTTTTTATAAGCATTTCAACAACTTCTGCCTCTATAAAAGGTTCATCTGCTTGTACATTTATAACTATCTCATTATCATCTATATTTAATATATTTGCACATTCATTTATGCGGTCTGTCCCGCTTTTATGAGTAGTAGAAGTCATCATAGCTTCTATACCGTACTCTTTACATGTAGAGATTATAAGCTCATCGTCTGCTGCTACTACTACTCTGCCTAAATGAGCAACTCTTTTTGCGGTTCTGACAACCATCGGTAATCCGCCGATATCTGCCAGTACTTTTTGCGGAAATCTTGTCGATGCAAGCCTCGCCGGAATAATAATCATATAACACCTTTATTTAATAGCTTTGAGATATAATTCCGTAATTATACTCTAAAAGGTCTTTTTTATGCTTCTTTATCAGCCGGACACCGGCTATTGCTATAATAGCGATTCGGTTTTTTTGTATGATTTTATAAATTCATTTAAACCGAAGGGAAGGGTTTTAGATGTTGGAGCAGGGTGTGGTGTAGTAGGACTTTTAGTTGCAAGAGACAACAAAAAAGTTGAACTAGAAGCTGTTGAAAAGCAGGATATTTTTGTAGAGTATGCAACAATAAATGCAAGAGTTAACGATATTGGCTATAAAATACATAAAAAAGATTTTTTAGAGTTTGAAGAAGATGTGAAATATGACTATATTATTTCAAATCCGCCTTTTTATCATGACGGTGTGACAAAAAGCCAAAATGAGATGTTATATAATGCGCGCTATAATGTCAACTTGCCGTTGGATAAGTTTTTTAAAAAGGTATCAAGAGTTTTAAAGCCTAAATCGCATTTCATATTTTGTTATGATGCATCTCAGTTTGGGCTTATATGCTTAGAACTTGAGAAAGTAAATATGAAGGCTGTTGATGTTCAGTTTATTCATCCAAAAATAGATAGAGGTGCATCACTCGTGATGATACATGCAAGAAACGGCTCAAAATCACTTATGAAAATTTGGGAACCGTTTATAAGTTTTGAATCGGATGAATTTTCACAAAAAGCAAAAAATATATATGAGAAAGCACGGACACAAAGTATAAAATGTCAAATATAATTAAAAAAGATGGATATAACTACTATTTTGATGCTTCTGCATGTTCGGCATGTAGTGCCAGATGCTGTACGGGAGAGAGTGGATATATACATGTAAATACTGATGAGATAGAAAATATATCTACTTTTATAGGCTTGGATACTCAAGATTTTATACAAAAATATCTTTTTAAAAACGGATATAAATATTCGATAAAAGAGAGAAAAATAGGTAGTAGTTACGAGTGTGCTTTTTACAACAGAGAATTAAACGGATGTGCAATTTATGAAGCGAGACCTATGCAGTGCATAACATTTCCTTTTTGGGACTATTTTAAAAACAGGGTTGATGAGTTAAAACAGGAGTGTCCGGGAGTGATTGATGCATAATTTAATAAAGTTTTTTTTAGTTATTGTATCTTTTACTATTTTTAGCGGTTGCTTAGGAGTTAAACCTGCTATAGAAGAGGTTAAAGCAAATAAAAAACTTTTTGAAAATGAGGATATATATATACTTAACGCACTCTATTTAGAAGAGCAAATGGATTATAATAATTCGTCTAATTTATTTAATATTCTCTACAAAGAGACTGATAAAAAAGAGTATTTGTATCGTTCCTTAAGAAATGATTTAGTTGCAAATGAAAATGAGAGAGCAGTTAAAAGAGTAGATGATATTGCTAATAATAAAATAGAAGATTTTGAGCTTACTAGAATTAAAATCATAGCATTAATAAAACTTGACAGACTTGTTCAAGCGAAAGAGCTTGCAATAAAGCTGGTTGAAATTTCAAGCAATGTAGAGGATTATCTGCTAGTTAGTGACATATATGTAAAACTTAAAAAATATGATACGGCGATTAAGTATTTAGAGAGTGCTTATATTAAAGATTACAATGAAAAAATATTGGAAAAAATAGCAATTATTTTATATGTAAATCTTCAAAGACAAAAAGATGCAATAGCACAACTAGAAACTCACTCAAGAATAAATGGCTGTTCTGAGTTTATTTGCAGTAAATTAATAGGATTTTATAGCAATGATAATAATATAGAGGGACTTTTATCAACTTATCTAAGATTGTATAAAATAAATTCCAGTAAAGATATCGCTATAAAAATTATTCAGATATACGGATATAAAAAAGATTATCCGGAAATGATAGAATTTTTGCAAGAGAGTCAAATTGATAATGATTTGCTACTGCAATTATATATTCAATATAAAAATTATACAAAAGCATCACAAACTGCAAAAATGCTTTACGAAGATAGCGGTGACGCTTCATATCTTGGACAAAGTGCTATTTTTGAGTATGAGAGTAGTAAAAATAAAAATGATAAGGCAATGCAAGAAAGTGTAATATCAAAGTTGAAAGAAGTTACTCAAATAATAAGAAAAGACGGCATGTATTTGAACTATTTAGGATATCTTTTAATAGATCATGATATTGATGTCAAAGAAGGAATTGAGTATGTTAAAGAGGCGCTGAAAATAGAGCCTAACTCTGCTTATTATCTTGACTCTCTTGCATGGGGATACTATAAACTTGGAAAATGTATAACAGCCGAAAATATAATGAAAAAAATAGATAAAATGCATGGCAGTAGTGATGAAGAGGTCGTAAAACACCTAAAAGCTATAGAAGAGTGTATTAAAAAAGGAAGAGGTAAAGATACAAAATGATTTTGGATGAAATAATTAAAAAAACAAAAGAAGATTTACAAAAAAGAGAAAAAGAGTTTTCGCTTGATTGGCTTGGTCGTTCATTGGCTTTTAATGCAAGAGCACCAAGAGATGTTATTCCGTATTTAAAAGCAACAAAAGAAGACCCATATAGAATAATTTCAGAGGTAAAAAAAGCTTCTCCTTCAAAAGGTGTAATTCGCGAAGATTTTGATCCGATTGCTATAGCACAAAGCTATGAAAGAGGAGGCGCAAGTGCGATTTCAGTGCTTACTGAACCTCATTTTTTTCAGGGAAATTTGGATTATTTAGGTCAGATTAGACGATATGTTAGTATTCCTCTGCTTAGAAAAGATTTTATAGTATCAAAATATCAAATTTTAGAAGCTATGGTTCACGGTGCTGATTTTATTTTACTGATTGCGGCGGCACTTAGCAAGTCTGAGTTAAAAGAACTTCTTAATTACACAAGACATTTAGGAATGGAAGCGTTGGTCGAAGTACATGATAAAAGCGATTTGGTAAAAGCTATATATGCAGGCAGTGATATTATAGGAATAAATCATAGAAATTTGCAAACTTTTGAGATGAATATGAATTTGTCATATGAACTGATACCTATGATACCAAACGGAAAAATTATTGTTGCTGAGAGCGGTATATACGAGCACGGTCAGCTTGAAGATTTAAGCAAAGCTGGAGTAGATGCATTTTTAGTCGGAGAATCTTTAATGCGTGAAAAAAATGAAGAAGAGGCCTTAAGAAAATTAAAGTTTGGTTAAAAGTATTTGGTTAAAATGGTAATCTCTTCTATAAAGGTGGTTAAATGATAAAATTTTTAATTGTGTTTTGCTTTAGTTTGGTTCTTTTTGCTAAAGAGGATGCGAATGTTTATACTGTTCAGCTCTTTTCAGATAACAACATAGAAACTGCAAAAAGATTGCTTGAGAGAGTTCCACCGGAGTTTAAAAGTGAGACACACCTTTATAAAGTAGATGGTTATTATAAAGCCAGATATTTTCAAAGCCCGTCATATAGTGCAATAAAACTACAGGCAAGTAAAATACAAAAAGCGGGATTTAAAGGTGCTTTTGCCGTAAAAACTACTAAATTGCAAATGAACAAAGAGTTAATAGGCGATAAAAAGAGTGAAGTCATTACGGTAAAACCTATGCTAACACATGTAAATAAAGAACTTGAAGAAAAAAATAAAAAAGAGATACCCAAAAAAGAGATTCCTAGAAAAAATATTCAAAACAATAAACCTCAATTAAACAAATCTGACAAATTAAATAAATCTGATATTTTACAAAAAGCTAAAAGTGCCTATTTGAAAGGGGATGAAGGCGAAGCGCTTAGATATTATGAGCAGGCTCTCTCTAAAGGTTTTGCAAATGAAGAAGCTAGAAATAATCTTTGCTATCTTTATGGTAAACAAGGAACACTCTCAAAAGCAAAAGAGGTTATAAAAGGTCAAAGACATAAGGATAAACTAATTTATTCGTATGCATACGGAGCTGTAGAGAGTAATCAAAAAAACTATTATAATGATATGAAAGAATACATTGAATCAGACGGTAACGGTAAGTTAACAATGCTTAGCGGATACTATTTTGAAAAAAATAAAGATATGCAAATGGCAGAGGAACTTTATAAAAAGGCATACGAAAAAAATCCTACCGATGTTTACAATATTTATGCTTATGCCCGTCTTTTTGATATAAAGAAGAATGCTCAGGCAGTAAATATATATAAAGATATTTTAAAAAGCATTGATAATACTCACCCTCTATACGACACGATTGTAAAGAGAGTGGCTGATTTAGAGTAGTATGTAAATTAATCTTTGGGTGATAGGAGTTTCTTCGCACACTCGTTTATTCTTTTGCCATCAGCTTTGCCTGATAACTCTTTTGAAGCACTCCCCATAACTCTTCCGATATCTTTTACGGTTGTCGCTCCGATATTTGTGATAATATCTCTAAGTGCAGATTCTAACTCATCGTCATTTAATTGAGCGGGTAAGTATTGTAAATATATAGCTATCTCATCAAGTTCAATTTGCATTAAATCATCACGTCCGGCAGCCTTATACTGTGCTGCAGAGTCGTCTCTTCTTTTTACTTGAGATTGTATGATTTTTATAACATCTTCATCGTTTAGCTCTTTTCTCTCGTCAACTTCTATCTGTTTAAAAGCACTTGTTAAAAGCCTAAGCGCATCCCTTTTTTTATTATCTTTTGTTTTCATAGCATCTTTTACGTCTTGATTAATTTGTTCTCTTATACTCATAATTGATTTGCCTTTTATGGAACTATATTTGCTGTATTATAACTAAATAAATATATTTAATTCAAAGAGTTCATTATGATGAAACGTTTTTTAATATTATTGGTACCTTTTTATGTTATACTCTTTTTATCAGGATGTACTGCAAAATTAGTAGATCCGGAGATTGATTTTAAGCCTCCTGCGTATGTTGAGGGGATGCCGTCAAAAGAAGATAATAAGGATTTTACGTCTGTAGGAAGTATATTCGGACAGGGGGATAATCCTCTTTTTTCTGATCATAAGGCAATGCATGTAAATGATATAGTAACGGTTGTAATTTCAGAGAATGCACAAAGTTCAAATACCGGCTCGAAACAGCTTAGCGAGAGTGATGCTATTGGACTTAGCGGCGGTGCTTTCACACCGGCTGGGACAAATTCTGCCGTTAATTCAGCTCTTGGAAAAGTAAACGGAATTACAAATGTAGGGTTTAGTGCAAGTAGCGATAATGCATATAAAGGTCAGGGCAGTGCTACAAAAGATGCATCATTTACTACTACTGTCTCTGCTAGGATAGTTAAAGTTTTACAAAACGGGAACTATTTTATATCCGGTAAAAGAGAAATTTTAGTAGATGATCAAAAGCAAATTATACAAATCGGCGGAGTTATCCGCCCTTATGATATAGATCAAAGTAACAGAATCAACTCTTCGCAGATAAGTGAAGCGAAAATTCTTTATAAAACAGAGGGAGATGTTGAACGTGCTACGCAAGAGGGTTGGGGATCAAAACTTATTAAATCGGCTTGGCCATTTTAGTTTAGGGCTGTTAATTTGTTTTTCAACGCTTAGTGCCGAAGAGAGTTTTAAAGATTTTAAAAAATCTCAATCAGACTCTTTTAAAAAATATAAAGATGAGAGAGATAATGCTTTTAGGGAGTATTTAAAACAGGAATGGGGAGCGTACAAAGCATCTTTATCTGCACCGCTTTATGAAAATAAAAAACCACTAGAGATTTTGCAAACTACTCCTCAAGCGATAAAACCTGCAGGTCCTAAAATCAACATACAAATTGAGGGGATAAAAAAAGTTGAAGAAAAACTGCCGGAAGATAATGCAACATCAAAAGGCAGACAAACAATAATAATATCTTTAGAAACAAAACCAAAAGATATAATATTTGATTTTTATGGAACTAAATTAGGATTTGATATTCCAGAGGGCATAAAAAAAGCAAACTATTATCCTCAAAATCAGGTTGGAATATCAAATTTTTTTAATACGGCAGCTTCTAGTGAATATGAAGCGCTTATATTAGATATACAAAAAGTTTCAAAAATGATGAATTTAAATGATTGGGGCATTTATCTTTTAGTTTCAAAAATTTCACAAAGCCTCTTTACATCTCAAGACAATGCAAAACTTTTAAGCTGGTTTATCTTTAGTAAATTGGGGTATGCCGTAAAAATAGGTTTGGCAAATACACATGTAGTTTTGATGCACTACAGCGAAAAAATTATATACTCTACACTTAATTGCAGTTTTGGAGATAAAAAATATTACGTAGTTGCAAATTACGCCAAAGAGAATCTAGGAAGAGTCTTTTCTTATAAACAAGATTATCCTAATTCTACAAAGGCACTTGATTTGTCTTTAGATACGCTCCCACTTTTAGAAGAAAATACACAGAGTAAAACTTTGAGTTTTTCTCAATTTGGGAAAAGTTATGCACTGCCTATAACGTACAATAAAAATCTTATTGACTTTATGTCTTCTTATCCTCAAGCGGATTATGAAACTTTTTTCAATGCGCCGATAGAGAGTAAAACTTATCGTGATTTAGCAGCATCTCTTAAAAAGTATATAGATGGAAAAAATGCGAGTGAAGCTCTCAACTTTGTACTAAATTTTGTTCAAAATGCTTTTAAATACGAACAAGACGATCAGCAATTCGGCAGAGAAAAAGTTATGTTTGCACAAGAGACTCTCTACTTTAATAAGTCTGATTGTGAGGATAGAGCAATTTTATTTTCATATTTGGTTAAAGAACTGTTTAATATAAGCGTCATCGGCGTAAAGTATAAAGACCACATGTCAACGGCAATTTATATACCTATTGAAGGAGATAATGTTATGGCAGGAAACAAAAAATACGTTATTGCTGACCCTACCTATATAGATGCAAATATCGGTATGAGTATGCCAAAATACAAATCTATAAAACCGCAAAGTTATATTTTTATAAAAAAAGACTAGAATACATACAATGGAAAATAAATATAATGACTCTTTAACCGGTATCTCAAACAGATTTGCTCTTATGGAGTATTTGCAAAATGTCCAACATGCAAATCTTTTTTTAATTGACATAGATAATTTTAGCAATATTAACGGAGCCTATGGATTTGAAATGGGCGATATTGCTTTGGTGGAAATTGCAAGATTATTAGAAGTAGCAAAACCGTTTAACTGTGAACTTTTTAGGATAAATTCAGATGAATTTGTACTAGTTTCATTAAGTGTATTGAGCCACAATAGTCTTTCCGAAGCGGCAAGTTCTATGGTCTCTTTTTTTGACCATACGGAGATACATATTTCAAATAATATATACATAAAAGTAAGTATAAGTATCGGTATTTCCATAGGACATGGTAATGAGTTGTTAAATCATGCAAAGACAGCTATTAAAGAATTAAGAGAACACAGAAGAGGACACTCAAGAATTTACGATCCAAATTCAATTTTTATAAAAAAACAAAAAGAGAATACGCATTGGGTGCGTAAAATAAGAGAAGCGTTTGAAAAAGAGCAATTAGTTACTTATTATCAGCCCATAATAAATAATAAAACAAAAAAAATAGAAAAATATGAGTGTCTTGTTAGAATAAATGATGAGGGAATTCTTATTCCGCCAATTAGATTTATGGAAGCGTCAAGGCTCACCGGGACACTCTCTTTGGTTACAAAAAGTGTTATTGAACAGAGCTTTAAAAGGTTTAGTGCTACGGAATATGAATTTTCAATTAATATAACTAATACAGATTTGTATTTAAACTATTTAGAAGAGTATCTTTTAAAAAATGCAAAAAAATATAATATTAACCCATCAAGAGTCGCACTAGAAATATTGGAAGATATTGATACTCTTGATACTCCTGCGATTCTTTCTCAATTAGACTCACTCAGAAATCACGGTTTTAAGATATCAATTGATGATTTTGGAAGTAGAAGTTCAAACTTCTCTAGGCTTTTAGAGTTTTCACCTGATTACCTAAAAATAGACGGGCGATTTATAAAAAATATATTAAGCGATAAAAAGAGTATGGTTATTGTTGAAGCTATAGTTTTGCTTTGTAGAACAAGCAATATAAAAGTTATAGCAGAGTATGTTCACAATGCTGAAGTTCAGGCTAGGGTTGAAGAGCTGAACATAGATTATTCTCAAGGATACTATTTTGGTGAGCCAAATGAGGAGCTAGTAGAGGTATAACTGCATTCAAAGTTTTAATGAGATAAAATTTCATTATAGCTAATATAAGGCAATTGATAAATGAAGTATAAGATAGCCATAGCCGGAACAGGGTATGTGGGTTTAAGCAATGGAATTTTATTATCACAGCATAATGAAGTCGTAGCACTCGATATAGTTGCGCAAAAAGTTCAGATGATAAATGAAAAAAAATCTCCCATAGAAGACAAAGAGATAGAGGAGTATCTGCAAAGAGACGACTTAAATTTTCATGCAACGCTTGATAAAAATGAGGCTTATAAGGGCGCTGATTATGTAATCATAGCAACTCCTACCGATTATGATCCCCAAACAAACTACTTTAACACAAAATCAATTGAGTTTGTAATATCAGATGTTTTAAGTATAAATCCAGATGCCGTGATGATTATTAAATCAACTATCCCTGTAGGTTATGTAAACTCTTTAAAAGAGAGATTTGAAACAGATAATATCATCTTCTCTCCCGAGTTTTTGCGAGAGGGCAAAGCTTTACATGATAATCTTTATCCAAGCCGTATAATAGTCGGTGAAAAGAGCAAAAGAGCAGAAATTTTTGCAAATCTACTTGCCGAGGGTGCTATAAAAAAAGATATTGATATTCTTTTTACCGACTCAACGGAAGCTGAAGCCATAAAGCTTTTTGCAAACACATATCTTGCAATGAGGGTAGCTTACTTTAACGAACTTGACTCTTATGCTCAAACTCACGGTCTTGATACAAAACAGATTATAGAAGGTATCGGGCTTGATCCTAGAATAGGCACTCATTATAACAATCCATCTTTTGGATACGGCGGATATTGTTTGCCAAAAGATACGAAACAACTTTTAGCTAACTATAAAGACGTGCCCTCTAATATGATAGAAGCGATAGTAAAAGCAAACAGTACTAGAAAAGATTTTATAGCTGATAGTATTATAAATAAAAATCCTAAGATAGTAGGTGTTTACAGACTTGTTATGAAAAGCGGAAGCGATAATTTTAGAAGCTCTGCCATTCAAGGTATTATGAAACGAATCAAAGCAAAGGGTATAGAGGTAGTTGTTTATGAGCCTGTTATACAAGAAGATGAGTTCTTTAAATCAAGAGTTATTAAAGATTTACAAGAGTTTAAAAAGATAAGCGATGTAATTGTGGCAAACAGACTTAGCGAGTCTATTATGGATGTAAAAGATAAAGTCTATACAAGAGATATATTTAACAGTGACAGCTAAAGGATAGAAGTGAAAATATTGGTAACGGGAAGCGCCGGATTTATAGGGTTTCATCTGGCAAAAAAACTGCTTGAGCGCGGCGATGAAGTGGTCGGACTTGACAATATAAACGACTACTATGATGTAAACTTAAAGTATGCAAGACTTGATGAACTAGGCATTGATGCTCGTTATTGTGAGCAAAACGACACGCTAGGTCATTGCGAACAAAGTGCGGCAATCTTATCATCAAGATATCCAAAATATAAATTCATAAAACTAGATTTGGCAGATACGCAAAATATCTACAGACTTTTTGAAGAGGAGAAGTTTGACGCTGTTTGTAACCTTGCGGCTCAAGCAGGTGTTAGATATTCAATAGAAAATCCCCATGCATATATTCAGAGCAATGTTGTTGGATTTATGAATATTTTAGAAGCTTGCAGACATAACGGCGTAAAAAACTTAGCTTATGCCAGCAGTTCTAGCGTATATGGGTTAAATAAATCTCAGCCTTTTAAAACGAGCGACCATACAGACCACCCGATAAGTTTGTATGCCGCTACAAAAAAGTCAAACGAGATGATGGCGCATACTTACTCTCACTTGTACGGTATTTCAACTACGGGACTTAGATTTTTTACCGTTTACGGCGAGTGGGGCAGACCTGACATGGCACCTATGCTTTTTGCGGATGCGATACTTCATGACAGATCTATAAAGGTGTTTAACCATGGAGATATGAGCAGGGATTTTACCTATATCGGCGATATAGTCGATGGCGTGATAAAAGTTATAGATAATCCTGCAAAGCCATCAGATGCGTTTGATGCAAACACTCCAAATCCTTCTATTTCATCGTGTGCTTATAAAATTTACAATATCGGAAATAACTCTCCCGTGCAGCTTCTTGATTTTATAAAAACGCTTGAAAACTCTCTTGGGTTAGAAGCAAAGAAAAACTTTATGGATATGCAAGCAGGCGATGTCGCGTCAACTTATGCAGATGTTAGAGGACTAATAGATGATTTTGGTTATAAACCTGATACTTCGCTTGATGTCGGAGTAGAGAAATTTGTAAAATGGTATAGAGAATTTTATGCAAATAAATAGCAAAATTTATGTAGCAGGACATCTTGGACTTGTCGGAAGTGCCATAGTGAAAAATTTGCTTCAAAAAGGTTATACAAACCTTATTTACAGAACTCACTCTGAACTTGATTTGATAAATCAGCAAGCAGTTAAAGAGTTCTTTGAAAAAGAGAAGCCTGAGTACGTTATCTTAGCTGCCGCAAAAGTAGGCGGTATAATAGCAAACAACACATATCGCGCTGATTTTATTTATGAAAATTTAGAAGTTCAAAACAATGTGATACATCAGTGTTATATGCACGGGGTAAAAAAACTGCTTTTTTTGGGAAGTACATGTATATATCCAAAAAATGCTCCGCAACCTATGCGCGAAGAGAGCTTGCTGACATCGGAACTGGAATATACAAACGAACCTTATGCCATAGCAAAGATAGCAGGTATTAAAATGTGTGAGAGCTATAATATTCAGTACGGTACAAATTTTATAAGCGTAATGCCTACAAACCTTTACGGGGCAAATGATAATTATGACCTTGAAAAATCACATGTACTTCCGGCAATGATTAGAAAAATACATTTGGGAAAATGTTTACAAGAGAAAAATGAAGCCGCTCTGAGAGAAGATTTGAATAAAAATCCGATAGAAAATATTTCAGGAAGCGCTTCTATGCAAGAGATAGAAGCAGTTTTGCACAAGTACGGTATAAAACAGAGTGATAAAGAGGGTGTGAGCATCGAGATTTGGGGAAGCGGAAAACCTCGCAGAGAGTTTTTGTATTCGGAAGATATGGCGGATGCATGTGTGTTTTTAATGGAGAATATAGATGCAAAAGATACATGTGATTTAAATAGCAAAGAGATAAAGAACACTCATATAAACATAGGAAGCGGTGAAGATATATCCATAAAAGAGTTGGCATATCTTATAAAAAGCATTATAGGTTTTGAGGGCGAATTTTATTTTAATACTCTCAAACCAGACGGTACGATGCTAAAATTAACAGACCCTGGCAAACTTCACAACCTTGGATGGAAACACAAAGTTGAGCTTGAAGAGGGTATAAAAAAAGTTTACGGCTGGTATCTAAAGAGTAAATGATTACTAAACTAAAGCACCTGCAAAATCATCAAGGTTTTATGAAATATTTTAAAAACAGTTCATGGCTTATGGGTGAAAAAATCCTTCGCATGGTAGTTGGACTTTTTGTAGGTATTTGGGTTGCTAAATATTTAGGTCCCTCGCAGTTTGGACTCTTTAGTTATGCTCAAAGTTTTGTGGGACTATTTGCCGCAGTAGCTACTTTTGGGCTTGATAGTATTGTAGTGCGAGAACTTGTAAAAGATGAGAAGTCGCGTGATGAGTTAATCGGTACGGCATTTTGGCTAAAGCTTATAGGTGCAGTTTTTGTACTTGTTTTATTGGCATTTGCTCTAAGTTTTATATCAAGCGACTCTTATACAAACAGGCTTATTTTCATTATTGCATCGGCGACAATTTTTCAAAGTTTTAATGTCATTGATTTTTATTTTCAGTCAAAAGTTTTGAGCAGATACATCGTTTTTGCAAATTTTATTGCTCTGTTTATCTCAACAATTTTGAAAATAATACTTATACTAACCAAAGCGCCTCTTGAAGCTTTTGCATGGGTTGTGCTGTTTGATAGTATTGTTTTGGCATGTGGGTTTATATACTTTTATATAAAACACAAAAACTTAAAAATTGTAAACTGGAAGTTTGAAAAAAAGAGAGCCGTGTTTTTGCTTAGAGAGAGCTGGCCTTTGATGATAGGCGGTATGTCGTTTGTACTCTTTTCAAATATTGACAACATAATGATAAAAGAGATGCTAAGTGAATACTATGCGGGAATATACAGTGCCGCTTATAAACTAGTAACCTTATGGTACTTTTTACCTGGCTTAATTTTAGGCTCTTTATTTCCTGCAATCGTGTCGGTATATAAAGATAAAAATCTATTTTATAAAAGAGTTTTGTCACTCTCAACACTTTTAGTTTGGGCAGCTATCTCTATATTTGTCATTTATGTTTTGTTTAGCGAGAGTATCATAGCTGTTACTTACGCAGATAAGTATGCAGACTCGGTTGAGATACTCCCTCTTTTAGCGTTGGTAAATATTTTTATTTTTTATAATTCTTTATGGAATCAGTGGATGGTTGTTGAAAATAAAACAAAAAGAACTCTATATTTTCATCTTCTTACTGCTATATTTAACATAATTTTAAACTACTTTCTAATTCAAATATATGGAGTAAAAGGCGCAGTTTATGCACTTCTTATAGGATTGATGCTGACGTATTTTATTTTTTACATGTATGATAGACGGATACTTAAACTCTTTTTATCTTCACTACTGCTTGAAATTTTATGGAGAAGAGATGAAAAAAAATATTAAAAGATTTTTGCCTAAGTTTGTGAAAAAAAGTATAATAAATTTTATAGAGAATCAAACAATTACCAATTACTGCAAAACAGATTTTTCCAAAAATGCGTTAGTATCACATATGACAATTCCATTTATAAAAAATTCAATGTCACATACAAATTTTTTTGAAGCGCAATCTTTGGTGAAAATACTTTTTGAACTCAATTACAACGTTGATATAATCCATTATGACAATAGTAAAAGTGTAGATTTGTCAAAGTATGATTTGATACTCGGTTTTGGAGATATCTTTAGAAAATATTTTGAATATCCCTACATGTATAAAGCAAAAACAATACATTATGCTACGGGAATGCACGTCTGCCATCAAAATCAGGCAACTCTTAAAAGGGTAAAAGATGTGTATGAAAAAAAAGGTATCTGGCTTGCAAAATCTGCAAGATTTGTAGAAAAAACTTGGTCGCACCAAACTGTTTTGGTTGATGCTATTATTGCTCTTGGTAACGATGTCTGTGCTAATAGCTACAAAAAGTATTATGATGGCAAAGTCTATTCGGTAGCAGTACCTTTTTATAAAACCAAAGAGGGAGAAAAAATAGTTATGCAAAGAGGCAAAGATGCAAGCAGAAATTTTCTCTGGTTTGGAAGTTCCGGGCTTGTGCATAAAGGGCTTGATTTGCTTTTGGAGTATTTTTCAAAAAACAGTGATTTGACACTTCATATATGCGCCGCTTTAGAAAATGAGCCTGAATTTGTAAATGCATATAAAAATGAGCTACATAATAGTAAAAATATTATAACTCACGGTTTTGTCGATATCAAAGACAAACTCTTTGAAGATATTTTAAAAAGTTGCTCTTTTGTAATCTTTCCTTCATGTTCAGAAGGCGGTGCGGCTTCCGTAATTACGGCTATTGGAAACGGTGGACTTATTCCTATCATAACAAGAGAAACAGCAATCTCTAGCGGCTATGAAGTATGGATAGATAGTTTTGATTATTCAGGAGTTGACAAAGCGATAAAAGAGGCTGTAGCTTTAAGTGATGAAGAGATTTTATATCTGCAGAGTAAAAATTTAGAGTATGTTTTAAATAATCACTCACAGAAAAATTATTATAATATGTTAAAAGAATCTATAGCAGAGTGTATGGATGTTTAAAGCACAAAATATATTTATTAATAAACTCTCTTTTATAAGAGTTTTAAATAAAATTAAAAGAGTGATAAAATGAATTGTAAGATATGCAATCAAAAAAATCAGTCTATATTTGATGCAGAGGTATTAAATAAATATAGAATTAAATATTATCACTGTTCAAATTGTGGCTTTTTACAAACACAAGAGCCATATTGGCTAGAGGAAGCATATAGTGATTCTATAAATATATCAGATACAGGCTATTTACAAAGAAATATCAATTTATCAAAAAAATTAACTATATTTTTAGCTATTTATTTTGGCAAAAATGCAAAATATTTAGATTATGCAGGTGGTTATGGTATTTTTGTAAGGCTTATGAGAGATATAGGATTTGATTTTTATTGGGATGATAGATATACACTCAATTTGTTTGCAAAGGGTTTTAAATATACAGAAAATCAAATAATAGATGCCATAACAACCTTTGAAAGTTTTGAGCATTTTGTAAACCCTATACAAGAGATAGAATACTTACTAAAGATTTCAGAAAATATAATTTTTTCTACAGAGCTTTTGCCAAACAAGATACCAGAAGCTCAAGATTGGTGGTATTATGGGCTGGAACATGGTCAGCATATTTCATTTTACAGTGAGCAAACCTTACACTTTATAGCAAATAAATATGGATTAAATTATTATAATTTTGGCGTATTTCATCTCATTAGTAAGAATCGAATACCATCTTATTTAAAAATTATTTTAAAGTTTAGTAAGTTTGGATTTCATCTATTACTACAAAAACAATTGAAAAGTAAAACATGGGACGATTATCTAAAAATGAGTAAATCAAAATGAGTAAATCAAAATGAAAATCCTCTATGATTATCAAATTTTTTCTACTCAGAGATATGGTGGTATTTCCAGATATTTTTATGAATTGATTAAAGAGTTTGATTCTGCACAAGATATAGAAATAGATACTTCTTTATTGATATCGGATAATTATTATATATCAGATAAAAAATTTGTGCAATATTTGAATTTTTTACAGGATAAAGATTTTTACGCTAAAAAGAGATTTATGTCGTTTTTTAACAATATTAATTCAATAAACCGATTAAAAAGTAAAAGCTTTGATTTATTTCATCCTACATATTATAATCCCTATTTTTTAAAGTATTTGGATGAAAAACCTTTTGTTTTAACGGTATATGACATGATTCATGAAAAATTTCAAGAGATGTTTCCTTCAAAAGATAATACATCGCACAATAAAAGATTATTGGTTGAAAAAGCAACAAAAATCATAGCAATATCAAAAAGTACTAAAGCAGATTTAATTGAATTATTTGCAACGGATGAATCTAAAATAGAAGTGGTCTATCTTGGAAATTCTATGTTTTATAAAAGTGATATTGAAATTAATATTAGTATTCCAAAAAAATATATTCTTTTTGTCGGCTCAAGAGGTGGATATAAGAATTTTAATAGATTTATCCAAAGTATTACGGAGCTGTTGCAAGAAGATAAGGAATTGTTTGTTACATGTATAGGTGGGGGAAAATTTAAAACTGACGAAGCTCAACTTTTTAGAGAGTTGAATATTTCAGAACAAGTTATTCAATATGACTTAGATGATGACATGTTGGCATATTTTTATAAAAATGCCATGTTATTTGTTTTTCCATCTTTATATGAGGGATTTGGTATGCCGATACTTGAATCATTTGCATGTGGTTGTCCATTGGTATGTAGTAATACAAGTTCATTACCTGAGATTGCTTTTGATGGAGCAGCTTATTTTGACCCTTATAGTAGAGAATCAATTAAACAAACAGTTGAGATTGTATTAAATGATGAAAAACTCAGACAAGAACTTGTATCTAAAGGCACGAAAAGATTAGAAGCTTTCTCATGGAAAAAAACAGCAGAGGAAACAAAAAAGATTTATGAAAGTATTTTGAAATGAAAACAATAAGCTTAAATAATAGACCTCTTATTTCAATTATAACAGTGGTTTTTAACTGTGAAAAATATCTTGAAGAGACTATAAAAAGCGTGATAAATCAAACATACGACAATATAGAGTACATTATTATTGACGGCGGTTCTAGTGACGGTACTTTGGATATTATTAAAAAGTATGAGGATAAAATCACTTACTGGGTAAGCGAAAAAGACGGCGGAATTTATGATGCCATGAACAAAGGTATAGAGCTCTCACATGGAGAGTGGATAAACTTTATGAACGGCGGAGATATTTTTTTTAACAAAACCGTTATAGAGGATGTCTTCTTATCTAATAATTTCAAAAACATAGATATAGTTTATGGCAACCATGAGGTGAGATATCCTCATAAAAAGAGGATTGAAATTGCGAAAGAGATGCAAAATATTTGGCAAGGTTCGTGCTTTAGCCATCAAAGCGCTTTTATATCATCAAAGCTTCATAAAATAAATAAGTACAATACCTCAGAGCGTATAATTGCCGATTTTGAGTTTTTTTATAAAGCATACAAAAATAAAGTTTTGTTCCAACATGTAGATATTATAGTTTCCTCAATCTCATCGGGTGGAGTCTCCGATATTAAGAGATTTGATAGTATTGTGGGGCGTTGGAACATAATTGAAAAAGATACAAAAACAAATCTTTTTTATATTTGGCTGATTTTAAAAGAGATGTGCAAGGAAAAGATAAAAAAAGTTATTGGCTTCTACTCTAAGAGAAAATAATTTTTTTTATCTGCTTAAATTTATAAATATTTTTGCAAAAGGTCAGAGATGAAATTTTTAATAGTTTACGATAATATAATTTTTTCTCTGCAAAAAATCGGGGGAATTTCTATCTATTGGGCAGAACTTATAAAGAAGTTGCAATTAAAAAAGAGCAAGATAGTTTTTTATCAATCAAAAAATGAAAATATAGCTATAAGTGAGCTAGATATAGAAACAACGCTTGAGAGCAAATTGAGTTTTAAAATTTTAAGATATTTGCCGTTTTTAAAAAAGATACCTTCAAAATCACTCTTTCATAGCAGCTATTACAGGGTATCTTTGCAAAAAGATATTGTAAATATTACTACTGTTTATGATTTCACTTATGAATATTTTAGAAAAGGTTTGGCTAAATATGTACATGTAAAGCAAAAAGCTTTTGCTATAAAAAAGAGTGACGCGATTATATGTATGTCCGAAAATACAAAAAAAGATTTGATGAAATTTTATCCGCAAATCCAAAAGTCGAAAATAAAAGTTATTTACAACGGGGTAGGTTGCGAATTTAAAAAACTCCAAAACAAAGAGGAGTATTTAAACGCTGAATTTGAAATTTTAAAAGATAAAAACTATATTTTATATATAGGTGACAGAAGAAGCAGTTATAAAAATTTCAATATCGCAGTTGAAGTTTTAAAAGAGCTAAAGGAGTACAGTTTTGTTGTTGCGGGTGCTCAAAAGTTTAATAAGCAAGAAAATGAGATAATGGAGTCTATCAAAGAGAGAGTACATTATTTTGATAAAATAGATGCAAAGAAGTTAAATATACTCTATAACAATGCATTTTGTCTTCTGTACCCGTCTAGTTATGAAGGGTTTGGAATACCTGTTGTTGAAGCGATGAAAAGCGGTTGTCCCGTTGTTGGTACAAATATCTCTTCTATCCCTGAAGTAGCAGGAAATAGCGGACTTTTGGTAGATGATATAAAGACAGAATCTTTTATAAAAGAGATAGAAAAACTCAAAAATTCTACCTTTAGAGATGAGTTGATAAGTAAAGGTTTTAAACAAGCAGAAAAGTTTAACTGGGATAACTGCTTTAGTCAAACTTATGAGTTTTACGAAGAGATTTGGAGAAAAAAGTTTGGAGAATAGACATTGAAAGTCTCAATAATAACGGTAGTACGCAATAACAAAGAGTGTATAAAAGATGCGATAGAGTCCGTTTTAAATCAAACATATAAAGATATAGAGTATATCATTATTGACGGTGCCAGCAGTGACGGTACGGTTGAGATTGTGCAAAGCTACAAAGACAAGATAAGCAAGTTTATAAGCGAGAGCGACCGTGGCTTATATGATGCCATGAACAAAGGTTTGGCACTTGCTTCAGGCGATATAGTAGGGATACTAAACAGTGATGATTTTTATATAGATGAGTTTGTGATAGAGAAAGTCGTTAAAGAGTTTGAATCACTACATGTAGATAGTGTTTTTGCAGATTTGGTATATGTCAAGCCTGATAATTTAGACAAAACAGTGCGTTATTATGACAGCGGACATTTTAATCCTCAAAAATTTGCTTACGGCTGGATGCCTGCCCATCCTACTTTTTTTGTAAAAAGAGAGGTTTACGAGAAGTACGGACTCTTTAGAACAGATCTCAAAATTGCATCTGATTTTGATATATTGGTTAGATTTTTATATACGCATAAAATAAGTTACTCTTACATAAAAGAGGTGCTTATAAAGATGCGAACGGGCGGCGTAAGCACAAACGGGTTTAAGAGCAAGATAGTGTTAAACAAAGAGATATTGCAGGTTTGCCGTGATAATAATATAAAAACAAATTTGTTGAAAATACTCTCAAAATATCCTGCAAAGATATTGGGTCTGTTAAAAAGATGAAGATGCTCTTAACAGGCTCAAGCGGCTTTATAGGAAGTTATTTTGCAGGTAAATATGCAGACAAATACGATATAGAGAAGTTCTCATTTTTAAGAGATGATTTTAATCTGCTAAACCTTGAAGGCTTTGATGTTGTTCTTCACATGTCTGCTTTTGTTCATCAAACAGACGAAGTTAATGAAGAGGAGTATGAGAGAGTAAATGTTGCACAAACGTTTGATTTGGCAAAAAAAGCTAAAGAGAGCAAAGTTGGGCATTTTGTTTTTCTAAGCTCAATCAAAGCGTGTGGCGAAGATGGCGTTTTTGATGAGAGTATTACATGTAATCCAAAAGACAAATACGGCAAAAGCAAATTAAAGGCAGAATTTGAACTGCAAAAACTTACATGTAATGATTTTAAAATAAGCATAGTAAGAATGCCGCTGGTTTACGGATACGGCGCAAAAGCAAATATGAAAAAACTTATAAATCTAGTGAATAAAATACCTGTTTTGCCTTTTGGCGGTATGCAAAACGCAAGAAGTATGGTTTATATAGGAAATCTTTGCCATGTAATAAATGCCGTTATAGAACAAAAGAAAAGCGGAATTTTTTTGACAAGCGATGATTATCCTCTTAGTACAAGCAGGCTAATAGAGCTAATCGCTAATGCTTTTGGAAAAAAAGTCTATCTCTTTAAAGTACCGTTTTTTGAAACGGTGCTAAAAATTTTAAAACCAAATTTATATAAAAGACTTTATGGAACTCTAAAAGTCGATAATAGCGCTACAATGCAAAAACTAAATATCAAAAATCCATACACTACGGATGATGCGATAAAATTTATGATAGAGGGAGAAAAATAGTTGATATACTTAACTCTGTTTGCACTCTCTTTTTTGCTTACATATTTAATAAAAAACTATGCTCTTAAAAAGTCGTTTGTAGCAGATGTAAACGAGAGAAGTTCGCATACTTTAGCAACTCCCCACGGCGGCGGTATAGCAATAGCAATCTCTTGGTTTGTAGGACTTTGTTATCTCTATTTTTATGACGAAATAGAAGCAAATCTTTTTTATGCTCTTATGCTAGGCGTTGTTATAGCTGTTTTAGGGTTTTTGGATGATTTATATGAACTAAGTGCAAGATTTAGGATTTTAGTTCAAAGCACGGTCGCAGTAACGGCTCTTTTTATTTTAGGAGGATTGGAGAGTTTAAACTTAGGTTTCATTCTTATTGAAAATCAGATAGTTACAAATCTGTTTGCTTATTTGCTTATAGTCTGGTTTATAAATCTATATAATTTTTTAGACGGGATTGACGGATATGCGGCTAGTGAGGCTGTTTTTTTGGCATTAGCAGGGTTTATACTATTTGGCTCAAGTCATTTTTTGGTTTTAGGTGCAGCTGTTTTTGGCTTTTTGCTATGGAATTGGCAAAGGGCAAAGATATTTATGGGAGACGTAGGAAGTACGCTTTTAGGCTATACGGTTGCAATTTTTAGCATATATTATGCAAACGAGTTGAATACAAACCTTTGGATATGGATAACTCTTTTTGGAGTGTTTTGGTTTGATGCTACTTTTACTCTTTTAAAAAGAGTAAAAAATGGTGAAAATTTGGCTCAAGCGCATAAACAACATGTCTATCAACGACTCACTCAAGACGGCTGGTCGCATGAGAGGGTAGTTATAGCTTCTATGGTAATTAACATGTTGCTTTTTTTGCTTGTGTATTTTATGTCAAATCTATTTGCAGCATTTACAATTTCACTTGTTTTACTTTATAGTATCGTGAAATATGTAGATAGGTAGAGATTTTTACTTTTTGTTCCCTTTTGCTATGGATTCCAATAATTTTATATTCTCAATATGCCCTAGTTTTTCTTTTTCTTCTCTTCTTTTTATACTAAATAATTTATATTCATTTTTTGCTTTTTTGTCTGCTTCTTCTTTAGAAATTTGACCTTTATTTGCCAATACATCTCTTTCATTAAACTCTAAAAAGTCATCTAATTTTTCTTGCCACTCTTTTAAAAATACCTGTTTTCTTTTTTTTGCCCTATCTTCTGCATAGTCAAGCCACATAACAATAATGCGATTTAACTCCTCTATCTCTTCTTCACCCAAATAATTTTTGCCTACAGTTACATCTGTGCTTCTTATCTCTTCTTTGCCCCAACTTCTAAGCCCCATATTTGGCTTTGTATGGTCTGCTCTCGTAGCTATAAGCTCTCCTGCTGTTAAATGAGATACTGCAAATAGAAGTTTATTTTGGATAGTTTGAAAAAATTTTGTAGTATCTCTCCATGACAAATTATAATCAGCCGCTATTTTAAATATATCTCTTACTCTTAGATACATTCTTCTCTCACTTGCACGAATATCACGAATCCGCTCAAGCATCTCATTAAAATAATCAGGTATCTCACTATCAGCAACAGGCGGATTTTTTAGTCGTTCATCATCCATAACAAAGCCTTTGACTATGTATTCTTTTAAAGTCTCATTTGCCCATTTTCTAAACTGTGTACCGATACGGCTTCGTACTCTAAAACCTATTGCAATAATCATATCAAGGCTATAAAAATCAACTTCTCTCTCGACTTCTCTCTCCCCCTCAAGTTGAACTGTTCGGAATTTCCGAACAGTTGATTCTATAAAAAGTTCCTCTTCTTCAAAAATATTTGAAATATGCTCACTTATGGTTGATTTTGATTTTTGATAGAGTTCAGATATTTGTTTTTGATTTAGCCAAATTGTCTCATTCTCAAGAGTAACTTCAAGTTTTGTTTTGCCATCATTAGTGCTGTATATAATTATTTCAGACATTTTTATTTTTCTCATCTTTCATAGTTTCTAATTTATATAAAATAATCATTACAGAGTCTATCACATTTGAAATAATTGTTTTGTTTCCATCTTCTCCCCAAAAAAATTTATTCATATCAATATTGTTATGTGCCAAATAATTTCTTGCATGGTAATAAATCATTAAGTATTTTTCTAAAGAGTCTTCTTCTTGTAAAATTAATTTTTCTAATTTGCATAATTGTAATTCATTAGAATCATATAAATTAATCTGTTTATGTAGCTTGTTAAATTTATGAGAACCTTTTTTTAACTGTTTCAAACAATCAAAAAGTCCACTTTGACAATTCAAGGTATCTTTTACTACCTCTTCAATTCCTAAAACAACACCTTTTATCATAGCTCCCATAACATCTTCGCTTCTTTTATTAGCATTAAATCTTTTTAGTAGTTCAAGATATGAAAATAATATATCATTGTATTTTTCATTTGAAGTCAAAACATTCGTGAACGTATCAAGAGTTATATCAATTTGAAAAACATTATTGATTTTAGATAAGTGTGATTGAAAATAATTTTTACTTTCTTCTACATAAAGAGGCTTATATGTGTGAATGTCATGTAAAACAGAATAAGTTCCTCTCATGCTTTCGTGAGTTTTTAAATATATTTCAGTCATTGAAATACCATTGTCAAGAAGCAATTTTACCGTTTCTATGATATAAGTTTCTAAATTCCACATCAGTTTATATTTTTCATTTTCTTTTAGTTGAAAATGAAAAGAATATATAAAATTTAAAAAACTAAACAGTTCTTCTGTTGTAAATTTAGAATCAGTCAAGTATTCAAGAAATTCACTATATAAGCTATCTTTAATATCATCAGATTTTTTATAATACTTATAATGAAGGAAGTTGTCTGCATTACGAATAATATATCTTTTGTATCTTATTTCAGCAATATGTTTGAAATACTTTAAATATTCTCTAAACTCTTTTTCATGTATAAAAGATACTTTTTTCTTGATAATAGCTATAAAAAACAACATCCATTCTGGATATAATATTTCCTCTTTAGAATCTGTATTTGATAAATAAAGGTTAGATTGTATAATACTTGATATTTCTTCTACATCGTATCTAAAATTCGACATAACAAATAAATCATGGTAGACTTTTAACGATAAATCTTCTAATAAATATTCAGAGATATCATCTTTGTATCCATCGTTAAGATTATTTGATTTGTAGTATTTTTCAAATTTTTCTCTATTTAAAAATACATCTGTATTTAAGATTTGAAAATCTTTATGTATGTCTATTTCAAAAAGACTCATCAAGTATTTACCATATAACCTTTCTAATATTTAGATTATTTTAACAAAAAAAAGTAAGAAATAATTATTTATCAATAATTGTACGCAACCTTATATGTCGGGTCATCTTCCTCATAAGAGCAGTGCGGTCCGGCTTTTTTAAGTATCGCTTTACAGTCCGCGCTTAGATGGCGAAGAAGCAGGTTTTTGCCGTTATCTTCATATTTTTTTGTAATGGCATCAATTGCTTCCACGCCGCTTGAGTCCATTACTCTTGCATTTTTAAAGTCTATTACTATTTTTGGCGGGTCGTTTAAAACGTCAAAATTATCTCCAAAAGTCGTAGCGCTTCCAAAAAACAGAGGTCCTTCAAGTTCATAAACTTTAGTGCCGTCAGCTTCACCGTAAATTCTTGCAGTAATTTTTGCATGTTTCCAAGCAAATGCAAGTGCAGAAATGATTACACCTGCAATAACTGCAACTGCTAAATCTTCTACAACCGTAATTACGGTAACTACTATCATGACAAACGCATCAGTTTTGGGCATGTGCTTCGCATGTGAAAAGCTCGACCACTCAAACGTTCCGATGCTAACCATAAACATAATTCCAACAAGAACCGCAACGGGGATAATATTTAACAAATCAGTCATAGAAACAACTAAAACAAGCAGACCGATTGCCGCAACCGATGATGATAAACGCCCAAGACCGCCTGAAGTGTAGTTTATAATACTTTGACCTATCATAGCGCATCCAGCCATGCCGCCAAAAAAACCACAGGCAATGTTTCCCGTACCCTGAGCTATACACTCTTTGTTTCCGCTTCCTCTTTTTTGGCTCATCTCATCCAAAACGGCAAGAGTCAAAAGCGACTCTATAAGACCGACAAGCGCAACTATAACTGCATAAGGAAGTACAAGTAAAATTGCATCAATGCTAAAGATATTTTGCGGTACGGCAAAGCTCGGCAGTTTTCCCGCAAATTCGCTTAAATCTGTAAGTTGACCGACAAGAAGCGTATCCATTTTTGTCATGTACACAAAAATAGTCAAAGCTAGTATTGCAACAAGACCTGACGGTACTGCTTTTGTGATTTTTGGCAAATAAAACATGATAAACATGGTTATTAAAACTAAAACATACATCACAAAGCCTTGATTTTCAAAAAACTTAAACTGAGAAGATGCTATAACTATCGCAAGACCGTTTACAAAACCGTACATGGCAGGTTGCGGCACAAGGCGGATAAATTTTCCCAGCTTTAAAACACCGATAGATATCTGCATCAAACCTGCAATTACAGTAGCTAAAAGTATATAGTGCAAAACTCCCATGCTAATCTCTTCGCGTGAGAGATTTTGAGCTTCCAAAATGGATGTCGCTTCAATGCCAAGACCTACCAAAACTATTGCAACAGCTCCGGTTGCACCGCTTATCATTCCCGGCTTTCCGCCGATTAATGAAGTTACCAAACCTAAAATAAAAGCCGTGTAAAGACCTACGATAGGGCTTACTCCGGCTATAAAACTAAATGCGATTGCTTCAGGAACAAGAGCAACCGCTACTACCAATCCAGATAATATATCATTTTTTATATTCTCTGTTTTGTACTTATTTATATCAAACAAATTTTTGACCTTTAACTAATTATATTTTTTGCATGTATTACCGCTTTTTCAAAAGAGTCGAGTATATTTGACTCCCCGATTAGCAATGTTAGTTCATGCTTTTTTAAATCCTCGAGTACGGATTTGTTTACGCCAGAGAGAAGCAGTTTTACGTCTGATTTTTGCAATGTTTTTATCATCTCTTCAAAGTTGTGAAGTGCGGTTGAATCCACAAAAGGGACATGTCTCATTCTGATAATCAAAACTCTGCTTTTTAGCCCTATCTCTTTTATTACTCCCGAGTACTGTTTTGCAGAAGCAAAAAATAGTGGACCGCTGATTTCATAGATAGAGATTCCCTCAGGCAAATCAGAGTAATCTTCAAGAATATCACTATCTAGTTGACACGGAGTTTTAATCCCAATGTCTGCCATTCTTTTCATAAATAGCAGTGAAGATAAAACAACACCGATTTGGATAGCTGCCGTTAAATCAACAAAAACAGTAAGAAAAAAAGTACTAAGCAGAACTATGATGTCAAAGTGCGAACCTCTTAATATCGCCATAAAAGAGCGCCATTCACTCATGTTGTATGCGACAACTATTAAAATTCCTGCAAGACATGCCATAGGGATAAGCTTTGCATAACTTGCAAATATAAGCATTATCAAAAGCAGTGTTATAGCATGAACGATTCCTGCTATTGGTGTGCGTCCGCCGTTTTTAACGTTTGTCGCAGTTCTTGCAATTGCTCCCGTTGCAGGAATTCCGCCAAAAAACGGAGTTACTACGTTTGCAATGCCTTGAGCTATTAGCTCCGTATTTGAGCGGTGATTTGTGCTTATCATACCATCGGATACTACTGCAGATAGCAGAGACTCTACTCCGCCAAGCAGTGCTATTGTTAAAGCAGGAGCAATATATATATGCAGATTGTTTATGTCAAAGGCAGGAAGCGTAAAATTTATGTCATTTGGAATTTCGCCAAAGAATGATTCAATCGTAGTAACCGGAATATTTGCAACTTGAACAAAAAGCGTAATAAATATTATCGCAATAAACGAACCGGGAATTCTAGTCGTTATTTTTCTAGAATAGATTGTAATTAAGATAGTAGTGATAGTTATAGCAAGTGCAGAGATATTGGTCTGTGTTATGTTAGAAAAATATACTACCCACTTTTGAAAAAATTCAGAAGGCAGTTTTTCTATATTTAAACCGAGTGCGTCTTTGATTTGTGTTGAAAATATTATAACTGCAATTCCACTTGTAAAGCCTACAATAAGGGGATGTGGAAAATATTTTAAAAGTCCGCCGAGCCTTAAAAAGCCAAATGCTATTAATATTATTCCCGACATTACGGTTGAGATAATAAGCCCGTCAATTCCGTACTGCTCTACAATGGCATAAATAATAACTACAAAAGCACCTGTTGGACCGCCGATTTGAACACGGCTACCGCCAAGAGCGGAGATAAGAAAACCTGCAATTATTGCAGTAATAAGACCTTTTTCCGGAGAGAGTCCCGAAGCTACTGCAAAAGCGATTGAGAGGGGAAGAGCTACTATTCCTACGACAATTCCGGCAAAAATATCAGAAATAAGCTGCTCTTTACTTATGCCGGATTTCAGAAGTGTAAAGAGTTTAGGTTCAAATATTTTATTCATCTGTTTTAGTTTTTAAGTGAATTAAGTTGTTCTAAAACTTTTTGTTGTTTTGAAGTTGCATCAGCTAAAAGTTCTCTGTTTTTTGCTAAAACATCCTCTGGCGCATTTGCTACAAATCTTTCGTTGTTTAACATGCTTGAGAGTTTATCTATCTCTTTTTGAAGTTTTTCATCTTGTTTTGTAAGCTTTGAGATAATAGGAGTTAAATCTATGCTTTGCGTCGGTATAAAAGTCTCACATTTTTCACTGATATCGCTTACTGAATCTTGAATCTTCTCGTTTGTAAATTCTACAACATCAACTTTTGCAAGTCTAGCTATAAACGGTCTCATCATCTCTTTTTCATCTTCGCTAATGCCGTCTATCTTGACATAAGCTTTTTCTATCTTTTGGTTTGCCAAATCGACTAAAACTTTGGCACGTCTGATTGAGATGATAGCATCCATGATTATCTCAAATCTTGCTTCATCTTTTGTGCGTACTTTAGTTTTATAAGGGTACTTCATAAGCATGATAGATTCAGCACTCTCTAGCTTTGTACCGCTGAGTTCATGGTAGAGATACTCTGTGATAAAAGGCATAAAAGGGTGAAGAAGTTTCATAGCCTCTTTAAAAATCGCTCCAAGCTCGACAATAGCACCTTTGTCTGCTTTACTAAGCTCGATTCCCCAATCACAAAATTCATTCCACAAGAAGCGGTAGAGTACCGTTGCAGCGTCGTTAAATCTGTACTCATCCATACATGAACGCACCTCTGCCGTTGCTACGTTTAAACGGGATAACATGTAACGCCCAAGTCCGCTCTCAACACAAAAGCCTTTTAAATCTGGAAATGTATCAACATTCATCTGCAAGAATTTTGCCGCATTGTAGAGTTTGTTTGTGAAGTTACGGTTAAGTTCTAGTTTTTCGGTACTCATTCTTATATCGCGACCTTGAGCGGCGCTGATTGCCAAAGTAAAGCGAAGTATATCTGCACTGTACTTCTCAACCATATCAAGCGGGTCTATAACATTCCCTTTTGATTTTGACATTTTTTGTCCATGTTCATCACGAACAAGAGCATGAAGATAGATATGGTTAAACGGCAGCTCGCCTATAAAACTCTCGCCCATCATCATCATTCTGGCAACCCAGAAAAAGAGAATATCAAAACCCGTAATTAAAAGCGAGTTCGGATAGAACTCTTTTAAATCATCAGACTTGAAAAGTTCGTCCATTGCAGTATCGCCGTGACCCCATCCCAAAGTCGAGAAAGGCCATAAAGCGGAGCTGAACCAAGTGTCAAGTACATCAGGGTCTTGAGAGATATTTTTTGAAGCACATTTTGTACATGTATGCTCTGTTTCGTTTAAACTTGCCCATTCATGCTCACAATCACCGCAGTAAAATACCGGTATCTGATGACCCCACCAAAGCTGACGAGAGATACACCAATCACGCAAATCTCCCATCCAAGAGTTGTATGAATTTATCCAGTGTGGGGGGAAAAACTTAGCTTCGCCGTTGTTTGTTTTTTCGATTGATTTACGAGCTACTTCGCTTCTTACAAACCACTGTTTTGAGATGTATGGCTCAACTATATTTTTACATCTGTAACAGTGTCCTACTTGATGTTTATGATCTTCAACTTTAACAACAAAACCTTCTTCATCAAGTCTCTTAACAATTATTTCACGAGCTTCTAATCTCTCTAAGCCTTTAAACTCTCCGGCATATTCGTTTAAAATACCTTTTTCGTCAAAAACCGTGATAAACTCCAAATCATGACGTTTACCTACTTCGTAGTCGTTTTGATCATGTGCAGGAGTAACTTTAACCACACCAGTTCCAAATGTCATATCTACATGTGTATCTGCAATGATTGCAACTTCTCTATCTGTTAATGGAAGTCTTACTTTTTTACCTATGAGATGTTTATAACGCTCATCATCAGGATGAACCATAACCGCGCTGTCGCCAAAATATGTCTCAGGTCTTGTAGTCGCAACTTCAACAAAACCGCTGTTATCGGCAAACGGATACTTTATATGATAAAATTTACCGTCATGGTCTTCATGTTCAACCTCGATATCACTAAGCGCTCCATCGTGTGTACACCAGTTAACCATGTAGTTTCCGCGAACGATAAGCCCTTGATTGTAGAGATGGACAAAAGCCTCTTTAACAGATTTTTGAAGCCCTTCATCCATAGTAAAACGCTCACGCTTCCATGCAGGACTTACTCCCATTTTGCGAAGTTGACTTGTCATGATTCCGGCAGACTCTGCTTTCCACGCCCAAGCACGTTCTAAAAAGGCTTCTCTGCCTATCTCTTCTTTTGTAGTTCCTTCGGCAAGAAGCTGTTTTTCTACTACGTTTTGCGTTGCGATTCCTGCGTGGTCTGTTCCGGGCTGCCAAAGAGTTTTGTAGCCGTCCATTCTTTTGTAACGTGTAATAATATCTTGAAGTGTAAAGGTAAGAGCATGACCTATGTGAAGACGACCTGTTACGTTTGGAGGAGGCATCATGATAGAAAAAGTCTTTCCTTCTTCTATAATTGCACTGTTTGAGTCTATTTCAAAGTAGCCTCTCTCTTCCCAAATTTTGTAAAACTTATCTTCAGTTTGTTGTGGTTCATAGCTTTTTGTTGACATGTACTTGACCTTAAATAGTATAAAATAATTTCGCGATTATATCTAAAATGAAGTGAGGAAATGCTTATATAAGATGCCCTTGTTTCTTTACCTATTTTAAAGAATATTTTTATGATTTACTGATAAAATGAAGTTGTTACATATCTTAAATTATAATTCATCATACAATGAGTTAGCAGGAGTTTCTATGTTACCAAAACTTATCGTTATTACAGATTTACAGCATTTTAAATTATTTGAGACAAAAAAAGACCCTCTTGGTAGGGAATCTTTGGAGCTTATTGGGAGCGTTGAGAGTTCGGATACTCACAAAAGATTGAGCGAAAAAGTCTCTGACCAACACGGCAATTTTAAAAGCGTGGGCGGCAGCGGTGCAGGTGAAGATCATAATCTTGTTTTAGAGTGGGAGCGCAGAAGAGTTAAAGAGATAGGGAAACAGATAGCTGATGCGCTTGAAAAACATACTCATGAAACATGGGGTCTTGCCGCACCAAAGGCGATAAATAACCAAATTGTAGCGCTTTTAAATGACGCTGATAAAAAGAGTATGAAGAAAAATCTTCACTTGGATCTTATAAAAACTTCAAATGATAAATTATTGGAATATTTTTCAAACGAAAAAGGCATGTAATCTGTACTAAAAAAGAGGCAAACACGTTTTATAACTGTTTTGTCTCTTTTTTTTCTGCAATAGCAAAAAGATAGGAATTTATAAAGTTAAAATAGTTACTTATTTCAGGCGGCAACATGTCATGATGATAATAGTTTTTAGTATTGCTTAGTTTATTGTATTCAACATGTTTTATGAAATTATAACTCTCGACAAGTTCCGTAAACGGTAAAAATACAAAGTTAAAATAGGAGTCTCCTATTTTTACGGTTTTGGCTATATCTGTGAGTCTCTTGCTTTGTTCAAGCTCTTTTGCTATATCTTTAAGAGAATGAAAAATAATCATAACAACAGGCACATGATAACGCTTTATATTATATGTTAAGTATTCCAAAGAGGGTTGCAGTTCTTTAACTAGAATTTTTACCGTTTCTATCTGAGAGAGTTTAGTATTTAAAAATACTTTTTTTTCTTCAATCAAACTAATTCTCCTATTTATTTAAATACCTGTAATTCTCTTTTTTATATTGATTTTGTCTTCATACATGTTGTTATCGGCAGATTCAATTACATCAGAAAGAGAGTCTCCTTTTTTAAACTTGCAAATACCGAATGAGAAGCTTACCTTAAACGAAGACTCTTTTACTACTAAATGTTTTTTGATAACATCTTCTCTTATTTTGTTTATTTTTGAAGATGCTTCCTCTGCCGTAGTCGAATCGCTAAAAATAATCATAAACTCATCTCCGCCGTATCTAACTACACTCTCTTTTGTTTTTTGGAGCTGGCTTGCGATGTAGATTAAAACTTTATCGCCTATAATATGCCCGTAAGTGTCGTTTATTATTTTAAAATAGTTTAAATCGATAATAGCAAGAGTGCCGGAGTTTTTAAAGTTTTGCGAATCATCTTCTAAGCAATAGTCATGAAGCCATTTTCTGTTATACGTACTTGTAAGTTCATCTTTATAGACAGATTTTTTTAGTCTCTCTATTTCGCGTTGAAGTTCTTGTGTCTCTTTTAAAACTTCTTGAAGTGTTGCTTCATTTTTGTCTTTTATAGCTAAAAGGGCTTTGTCCGTGCTGTCGCTTAGTTTTTTTGCATTTTTTGATGTTGACTCTTGTAAATTTGTAAAAAGTGCTATTTTTTGGCTCAAGAGGTAATCTGTTATTTTATTGTCTTCGCTTATATTTGCATTATGCGATGATGCAAATTTCGAAAATATATCAGTATAAATAACGGGTGTCACGATATTTATATTTCCAATACTATCTTTAGTTTCATTGGATATTACTTGTAACATTTTTTCATCGACTTCTTGCATAGAACACTCTTCGTTTATAGTTTTTTGTAAGACCATTATAGCCGTTTTTACCTTATATTTTCAATTAAGTCTAATAGAGATACAATAATTCATAGTTAATAAAATAAAAAAAAGGATTAATATGCCAAATACAAAAGAGAATTTAGAGGTTGCTTTTAGCGGAGAGAGCGGAGCATATCAAAAGTACAGTGCATTTGCAAAACAAGCACAAAAAGACGGATTTACTAATATTGCTAAACTTTTTCGCACAACAGCAGAAGCTGAGAAAATTCATGCAGAGGGTCATTTAAAAGCTATGGATAAAGTCGGCTCAACTCTTGAAAATCTTGAAGCGGCAATCGGCGGAGAGACTTATGAATTTGAGGACATGTACCCGCCGATGTACGAGCAGGCAGTAGCAGAAAACCACAAAGCAAAAAAGATGTTCGGTTATGCGCTTGAAGCCGAGAAAGTACATGCCGAGCTTTATAAAAAAGCGCTAGAAGCCGTAAAAGATGGAAAAGATATAGATGAGGTAGGAATTTATCTCTGTCCGATATGCGGTTATATCGAACTTGGAGAACCGACACAAAACTGTCCTGTTTGCGGAGTTAAACCCTCTGTGTTTGTTCAAATATAGGTTTTTAGTTTTTTACTTTAACCTCCAAAACGTTAGTTGATTACCCTCATCTGCGGTAATTAACTCGTTAGACATGTAAAAATCTATTTTGATTACGGTTTTTTTATGCCCTTTTAGCAGATGAGTCTCTTCAAGGGTATTTGTGTCGATAATAGAAATTTCGTCATTATCGTTTTTTGTAAAAGCTGCTTTTGTCGCATCCGGATTTAATGCAACACTTTGAATGAAAAAATCCCCTTTTGTCATTTTATATTGAAGAGGTGTTTTATAAAGGATTACACGTTTATCTTTTCCTCCGCTAAGAAGCAGACTGTTTTTATAATCAATTGAAAAAATATCTCTTTTGTTTGCCTCTTCATATTTTTCCATTACCTTGCCGCTGTTAATTTCAATTTTGTTGATTTGCGGTGTTTCATCGGCGCTAAAGAGATACTTTTTATCTTCACTTAACACTAAGTCTGAGAAACTTCCCAAGCCAAGCTGTTTTTTGTATATAAATCTCTTGTTTTTTATATCAAAAAGCATTAGTTCATTGCCCATAGTGTTTATAATAACTCTATCTTTATCTAAAAATTTTACTTTCTGTAAACTGATATGTTGGGCATTTTCTATCAGTTTGGTTAACTTTTTATTCTCATAAATATATAGTTCTCCCCATGTATTTAACTCTCTTGTTAAAAAAGCAACTCTGTCGTCCAGATAATCAACGCTGATTATTAAGATACCGTTCTCATCACCTAAAATATTTTTCTGCTTTTTTAGAGTTATCTTATCGACAAACTGCTCTTTTTCTAAATCATAAATATCTACGATTCCCTCTTCCGTGCCTATAATTAACATGTTATCTGCTTTAGCAAAGTCAGATACGGAATCGCTTGCTTTGAGATATTTGTATGGTTTTATATCTTTTGCAGAAATATTTGCTAAAAATAAAAATATAACAAGTATAACTATCTTCATAATTTCCCCTTTAGCTGTTTTGCTAAGCCTACAACAGATACTTTAAATGCATCGTTATCACAAACTTCTATGCATCGCCCGCATTTAATACATGTAGCCCCTGTTATGATATGACTCTCTTTGCCTACCATCTCCAGTATATCAACTTCAGGACATGCTTTAAAACACTCCATTGAGAGTAAGCATTTATCTTTATCATGTACGACTTTGATAAGAGAGTATTTTCCTATAAGTGCATTAAATCCGCCAAGAGGGCAGATATGTCCGCACCATCCGTACTTTTGAGAAAAAAGATCAAAAAGAAAGATAGTTACTAAAAATGTCCAGCCAAAACCAAAACCAAATATTATGCCTCTATGCGCTATGCCGATAGGGCTTATCATCTCAAATGCCGCCAATGAGAATATAAAAGAGAGAAGTAAGCTAATTACTATTATCCAGTAACGAATATTACGACTAAATGAGATTTCACTCTCTTTTTCTTGCAAATTTAACTTTTTTCGTAAATCTGAAGCACTCTCCGTTACTATATTTACGGGACATACCCAAGAGCAGAAAAATCGACCGCCGATAATACCGTAAAAAAACAAAACGACTAAAACTCCAAAGAGTATATCAACGGATACAACTGCTCCTGCAAAAAACATCTGAAGCGAGGCAAACGGGTCGGAAAGCGGTATAAAGCCAAAAACAATAGAACTGCTTAAATCGCCTGACACGATACTCCAGCCATACGCATTTGCTCCGAAATAAGCAGTAAGTATCGCTATCTGAACCAATCTGCGAGATAAAAAAAATCTATGTTTATATAAAAAATTATTCATCATAAACCCCTTTTAAAATTCCATCAACATCATTAACGTTTTCAATTGCACTTCTTTGATTTCTTGGTGTTTTATCTAGCGTTATATCTTTTGTAGTACCTGATAATCTATCTTCATCTTTTTGCTCCCATCCGACAATGTAGTGAGACCCTATATCTCCTTTGGACAGAGATAGCGGAAGAACTTTTATAGAAGCTATTTTTGTCGGACACGCATGTTCACACGCCCCGCATCCCGTACAATAATCAGGATTGACTACAGGTTTTAAAAAGGCATGCATATCGGTACGAGGATTTCGCTCATTATGCAGTACAATAGCCGTATCGGCAAGAGGACATGCACGAATACACATAGTGCATTGTAGTCCTAAGTAAGCTAAGCAAGTCTGTGTATTAATTGTTGCAAGTCCCATTCTAGCACTAAATATAGATAGTTTTTTATCAACGGTTAGAGATTTTATATCAAGCACTTTGGTTGGACAAGCTGACGCACATGGAATGTCGGGGCATAAGCGACACTCATTTTCTCTTGGGGTAAAGTAGGGAGTACCGATAGAGATTTTATCGGATATAGTCGATAACTTTAAAACATCAAAAGGACATGCCTGCACACACATTCCACAACGAATACATGTTGAGACAAACTCCTCTTCACTAATCGCACCCGGTGGTCTTAAAATCAGACTATTGGCCTGTGACTGTGAAAGGTAGGCACTCCATGCAACTATCCCAAATGCACCGTATCCCAAACCTTTCAACAGTTTTTGTAAAATAAATCTTCTGCTAGGATTGTTAATAGTATCCATTTTACACCTCTTAAATATCATTATAGTCTTAATTTTTTAAACTTAAATTTAAAAATAGTATTAGTTTTAATTATATTTATTGTAAGTGAAAATACGAGATAAAATAGAGTGAAGCTTATAATAGTATAATCTCATTCTCAAAATTTTTACAGGAGTTGATTTGCCACTTTCGCGTCTAAATGAAGAACAATATGCCGCAGCGACTTCTACATGTAAAGAAAATCTAATAATTGCCTCGGCAGGAACCGGTAAAACCTCGACAATAGTCGGGCGTATCGGATATCTACTCTCTTCTGGCGTACATCCGCAGGAAATTTTGCTTCTTACCTTCACAAACAAAGCCGCCGCAGAGATGGTGCAAAGAGTCGCAGACTTTTTCGGCAAAGATATAGCTTCAAAGATAGATGCCGGAACTTTCCATGCGGTTAGTTACAGATGGCTCAAAAAACATGATAAAAAAGTTGTACTAAAACAGCAGCGAGAGTTAAAAACTCTCTTTAGAAGTGTTTTTGAAAAGCGTTCATTCTCTCATATCGGCGCTGAGATAACCCCTTATGGCGGAAACTATCTTTATGATGTTTACTCTTTTTATCAAAATACCGAGATGCATAATAATTTTGAAGATTGGGTAAAAAATAAATACCCTGAACACGAACTCTTTGCGATGATTTATGCAGATATAGTTGATGAGTTTGAGAGTTTAAAAAAAGAGTACGGTTTTGTAAATTTTAACGATTTGCTTTTAAATTTTAGAGAGATGTGCAAAAGTAAAGATTTGGGTTACAAGGAAGTGCTTGTCGATGAGTATCAAGACACAAACGCACTTCAAGGCACGCTCATAGATGCTATGAATCCTCCATCGCTTTTTTGTGTCGGAGATTATGACCAGAGTATATATGCTTTTAACGGTGCGGATATTTCCATAATCGGCTCATTTTCTACAAAGTTTCCGAGTGCGAAAGTGCATACTCTTACAAAAAACTACCGCTCAACCGTTCCTATACTTTCACTTGCTTCAAAAGTTATAGAGCATAACGAGAGAATCTATCCAAAAAAGCTTGAAGTAACTAGAGGACACGACTCAAAGCCTCCTGTTTTGCTTGCTTATGATGAGCTTTTTGACCAGTATCATGATATAGCTTTTAAGATAAGTAATTCGCAAACGCAAAGAGATGATATAGCCGTAATCTTTAGAAACAACTCCTCTGCTGACGGCATAGAGGTAGGACTTCGTGAACTCGGCATTACATGTAAAAGAAAAGGCGGAACAAGCTTTTTTGATTCACGCGAGGTAAAAGCCGTTTTAGATTTTTATACACTGCTCGTAAACGAGTCGGATATGATGGCATTTATACATCTTTTTGAGTTTGCCAGAGGAATCGGTAGCGCAATGGCAAAAGAGCTATATATAGCTCTTAAAACACTCGGTCACGGAAGTATGTTTTATGGGCTTTATGCGCCTGATGAGTCTATAAATAATCCCTTTGAGAAGAGAAAACTAAACCAGCAGTTAGGACTTTTTGATGATTTTTTAGAGCTTGGAAGTGTGGGCAAGTTTGCCAAACTCGGTTTTGAAGATAAGTTTATGAAAAATTCTATCTTGAAACATCCAAAACTTACAAAAGACAGTGCCGCTTTTTTGCATGATTTTTATCTTCTGTTTCGTGATTTAAAGGGTGTAAAACAGCCTAGAGTTATAGTTGAGAAGATTGCAAAATCTGCTGTTTATAAGTACATGTCGGATGTATTGGCAAGTAAAAGAGCAACTTTAAAAGACGGCACGATAGATGAGAAACAAAAAGCCGACTCACTTTCTAAAATAGCAAGAAAAATGGTTCTTTTAGAGGAACTCTCAAAACCATACAGCGAACATGACAGGTTTTTAAATGCTATGGTTTTAGGTTCTTCTGATTTGACTCAAGGCGAGGGCGTAAACCTGCTTAGTGTTCATGCTTCAAAAGGTTTGGAGTACAAGGAAGTTTATATAGTTGATTTGATGGACGGACGATTTCCAAACAGAAAACTTATGCAGCGCGGCGGCTCACTAGATGAAGAGCGAAGACTATTTTACGTGGCGGTCACAAGAGCAAAAGATATACTCTATCTTAGTTATGCAAAGTACGACAAAATCAAAAAACTAAACTTCCTGCCTTCTCAGTTCTTATATGAAGCGGGACTTGTTCCAAAGGATGAGGCTTTTAGGGCAATGGTTTTAAAAGAAGAAGGCAAAGATGATTCTTCTGCAACTAATGGTTGATTCTTTACGGATAGAACTCCATCTTGTTCGATGCTGAGTTTTGTTGTGTGTATCACCCTTGAATATCTATCTCACCTAGCAATCTATCAAAGTCACTCTTATATGATTTATCTTGAATTACTTTGTATTTTTCAAATTCACTTATTGCAAACTCTTTTGCAATTACGGCTGTAACTTTTCCTGCGTTTTGTAAAATATCTCGTTCATTAAATTGTAAAAAAGCATTTAACTTTTGACTCCAATCTTTCATCGTCATTGGAATATTTCTCTCAGCTTGGTCTTCTGCATAATCAAGGTACATGGTTACTATTCTATCAAGTGATTTTATTTCATCTTGAGATAGATAATTTTTAGCTACGGTTACATCTGATTTTAAGATTTTCCCATTTGGTGCTTTTTTCCAGTTTGTAAGCCCCATAAACTTTTTTTTGTGGTTTGCTCTCCCAACTATAAGTTCAGAAGCTGTATGTCCGTGAATAGCCCAATGCAGTTTATTTTGTACCGTTGCAAAAAATTCTTGTGTTGTTGGAGCTTGGAAGTCATAATCCATAGCAGTTGCATATATATCTGTTATTTGTTGATAAAAGTTTCGCTCACTCTCTCTTATGTCTCTTATTTCTAATATTAAATCTTTATAGTACTGAGGATTTAAATAGCTACCGTTTTTTAATCTTTCATTATCTAGTACATAACCACGCGTTGCAAATGTTTTTAAAACCTCAGTTGCCCATCTTCTAAATTCTGTGGCTTTGTTTGAGTTTATTCTATATCCAAGTGAAATGATGACTTCTAAATTGTAGTGTTTTGTATTGTAGTTTTTACCGTCACTGGCAGTTATTAGGAATTTCCTAATAACTGAACTCTCCTCTAATTCATGGGTTTTAAATATATTTTTTAGGTGTTCATTTATGGTTGCTACATGTACATCAAAAAGTTTTGCTATAAGTTTTTGAGTAAGCCATACTGTTTCATCTTCAACTCTTACTTCTATAGTATCTTGCCCACTGGTAGTAGTGAAAATTAAAAATTCTGCTGTTGAGTTTCTTATTGTTAGGTTTCTATTCATTGTCTATTTCCATTTTATAGGCTTTTGTTATCACATATTTAGATTGACATTCTTTACATGTATATAAATATTTATCATTTTTCAATTTATAACTAGCAACATGCATTTCATTTCCACAATTACATTCAATAATTGCTTCATGAAGTTTAGTCATATATTCATTTTCTTTTTTTTCTTTTATGATATATTCTGCTTTACAATTAGGATTAAAACAGCTAATAATATCTCCAACTTTTATGCTATCCGCATTTCTTATAAACTCTTGGTTACATCCTTTTTCGCTACATTTAAATTTGTTTACTTTAGCCATAGTCGAATAAACTTCATTATCTAAATATGGTTTTATTTCTTCTGTAAGTTTTACAAGATAAGTATGTAAGTCTGATTTATTGTTTATTTCTTTAATGGGAACATGTAAATATGAACCTAATTTATGATAGCAATTTTTTATAAAACTTGATGTAATCTCATTTTGAATAATCTTTTTATGTAATTCATGATTATCCATTGTAAATTTTATATCAATATTTTTATTAATTGTCGAACAAGGTTCAAGCTCTTCTAGCATAGTCATTACTTGTGCAGGTCGCCATTGTGAGGTTATAGAATCAGAAATTCTATCTTTATATGCTTTTATTTTTTGATATGTTAATGCTTCTAAACATTGTCTTAGTTCTAAACAAGCATATTTATCCGTAGATATTGAATTGATTTTAAGTTGCTCTAGAGCATTATTTAAATGTGTTTTTGCTAATTTATTCATCTTTTGTTTTTTCTTGAAATATTTTAACGCAATCTCTACATTGATACCTTTGTACTTGATAGCCTTTTCTTTGTCTTATATCTTTTTTATGAATATTTTTTCCTTGACAAAATGGACATTTAACATCTTTAAGCCAAGCTTCACGCTCAAAGTTTACTACTCTTTCTTTTTTTGTGCTTCTTTCAATGTTTTTTTCTTTTATTTTAGGTGTCAATAAATATTTTTTTATTATTTCTAATAAATCATTAAATTTACTTTTTTTCCATAAAATATCTGTCATTTTTAACAAACCATATCTATATTCATATTTCAATGATAAAGTTTCATAATCATAATATGAAATTTTATACCAATCTGGGATTTTAATGTGCATAAGTGATGCATTATTAATATAATTCATCCCAAATTCTAGTCCAGCACCTTTAACAATCCAATTGTTACGATTTATATGATTTACTTTTGTTATAAAATTAATTTCTTTTAAGGTTGCATTGAATTTACGCGTATCAATATCAGTTTTGCTTAATTTTAATAATTCTTGCGTGGTGCCATACTGTTTTAAACTTTCATCTTGTAATTTTAAATACTTTTGATATTGTTGATACAATAAAAATACATTAGTTTTCTTTTCTGCATTTTTCAATTCTACAGCTCTTCCAAGAATTGTATTATTGGATAAATGAGTAATATTTTTATTCATGAAAAATGGAAGAGAATATTCGAATTGGTTAGCAAGTAAGTAACCGTCTTCCCATGTCTTATTAATTTTTAATTGTTCATCATCAAGTTCACTACAATATTTTTTCATATCAAATAATGCCAAAAAATCGGTGCATTCATAATATTTATCTTCAAAAAAAGTTTTTAGTTCATCATTAAAAAAATATTTAGATGATTTATTTTTATGAATTATTGCAAGATTATTATTGTACTCCCCATAATAACTTGTATAGCTTGAATAAAAATTAGATTCAATATCAATATTAATTCTAGATATATCTTCACAATCTAATCTAATGAACATCAATTTATGATATTTTTTTGAAAAAATGTGTACACCTTTTTTATGTTTTGAAATATAAATAATAAAAGAATTTAAAATGATAAGTTCATTAAACCAATATAAATCAACACCATCTCGGCTATCTCTGCATGAAATTATTTTATCTTTAAATATTTTTAAACTATCAGGTACTTTTATATCTTTTACACAATAATCTTCATATTCAAAATCATATTTTGGATAAACTTCTAAAACATCAAATGATGCAATGATGTGTCGGCATAATCTTCTAATATCATTTTTATTATAGTGTTTTCTATTATAGTTCCAGTCGGAACAATTACAAGATAAATTTTCAATATTTATTTTGTAATTTTCAATATCAACTTCTCTCTTATCATAGTGTTTTATGATGAATCCAAAACCAAAATCTTGATAATAGCCTCTATCATGAGTTGTTTTTTTAATTTCTTCATCAACGTTTATATTGCTTAATGTCTCATAGGCTTTATTTAATTTTTGAAATTGTTCAGTTGTATCAAAATCTTTATTTTTATCAGGATGTAATTCATGAGCTTTTTTACGATATGCTTTTTTTATTTCATCTTGGGTTGCATTCGTATTTATCTCTAATAATAAATAATATTCTGAATTAATCATTATGGAATTACCCCAATTTTACTTTGTTTGCTAGTGTATCAAAAGTTAATCTGGATACATAACGGGTATTAAGCCCGCGCCCCCGTTATCCGGTCGCGTAGCGAGCGGATAACTCTTTATTCAACAAACATTATATATCAAACAGCTTGATATTTACTAAATAAACGAACACAAAAAATGTTAATTTAAATGAGATAAATTTATTTTTTAGGTATAGGATAGTGCTCAATTACATAGTCTATATCTTTATCGCCTCTGCCGCTTAGATTTACTAAAATGGACTCTTTTGGATTCTCTTTTGCGTACTTCATGGCAAATGCTACCGCATGAGCAGATTCAAGGGCAGGGATGATTCCTTCATGTTGAGAGAGTTTGTAAAAAGCATCAACAGCTTCATCATCACTGCAAAGTCCTATATTTGTTCTTCCTATACTGTTTAAGTAAGCATGTTCGGGACCGACTGAAGGGTAATCAATTCCGCTTCCAATTGAGTGAACAGGTGCAGGGTTACCGTCTTTGTCTTTTAGCATGATAGAGTTAAACCCGTGCATAACTCCCTCGCTTCCGTAAGTCAGACTTGCACTATGCTCACCCAGCTCACAGCCTTTACCTGCCGGCTCGACCGCATAAAGTTTTACGCTATCTTCGATAAACGCGCTGAAAATTCCCATAGCGTTACTTCCGCCGCCAACACATGCCGTTATCATATCAGGAAGTTTGCCCGTCATCTCTAAAAACTGCTCTTTAGCTTCGATGCCCACTACGCTTTGAAAATCCCTCACCATCTTTGGAAAAGGGTGCGGACCTACTACCGAGCCTATTGCAAAAAGCTGATTGTCCGTATCTGCAAGGTACGCTTCAAATGCGCTGTCAACTGCTTCTTTTAGAGTTTTGAGTCCGTGAGTAGCAGGAACTACTTTAGCACCTAGTATTTGCATTCTTACGACATTTGGATGCTCTTTGGCAATATCAACTTCTCCCATGTGGATTTCACACTCCAGCCCAAAATATGCCGCGGCTGTTGCAAGTGCCACACCGTGCTGACCTGCACCCGTTTCTGCTATTAGTTTCTTTTTGCCCAACTGTTTTGCTAAAAGTCCTTCAGCCATACAGTGGTTTAGTTTATGTGCACCCGTGTGGTTTAGGTCTTCACGTTTAAGATAAATTTGTCCGCCTCCGATAAAGTTGGACAAGTTCTTACAGTAAGTTATAGGTGTCGGTCTTCCTTGATAATGTTTTCTAATTTTTTTAAGTTCATCTATAAAGTCGAACGATTTTGAGAGCTTGTCATAAGCTTCGTTTATTTCTCTAAAAGGCTCTTCAAGCTGAGGTGGGATAAAAGCCCCTCCAAACTTTCCAAAAAAGCCTTTCTCATCAGGCATAGATTCCAGATATGGTTTTTTCATGCAAATATCCTTTTTTGCTAAATTGTAGCGACTAAGAGATAAAAACTCTTGTAATTGTGATACATTTTGTTAAAATCATAAAAAAAACCGCAAAGACTATAGTATGAAAAAAATCTTCCTTATAATTCTCTTATTTTTCTTTGCTGCATGTGATGGAAAAATTTATAATCAAGTACATGACAAAAGTCAAATCGGTGCAAAAATTAGAAATATAGAGATTATAGCAAGTGATGAGTTTTCACTTAAAGCTTCAAAAAATTTTCTTATAAAAAAAGGTTTTAAAATTGAAAAATCAGACTACATCTTAAGAGTTGAATATCGAGATTATAAAAAGACATGTACAAATCCGCTCTCAAAAACTTCCTCTGATTACAGTTACGACGGGCTAGTTTCAATTACTCTGTTTTATAAAAATTCAAAAGTACATTCAAGTTATAGAGATTTCAAAGGAGATGTAAAAGAGAATCTTTTTACACCTTTGATAAATAGTATGATTAGTGACTTAGAGATTAGTTTTTAGGGAATATGAAGAGAAGAGAGTATGTTTTTTCCGTTTCGTTTTGAGTAGTAAAGTTTATCATCAGCCATCTTGTAAATATCATCGACACTAAATATTTTAGTTGTTTTGTCAAAATCTACAACTACGATGCTAGCGGATATCGTAACAACATTAAAAGGCTCATTACCTATATGTTCTATAGAGAGTGCTTCTACCTTTTTAATAATTTGATTTGCAAAAGTATCAAGTTGTTCACTCCCTAAAATCGTAAGTATTACCGCAAACTCTTCTCCTCCTATTCTGCAAACAAAATCGCCTGCCCTGCAAAAGTGTCCCTTTAGACTTTTTGATATCTCTTTTAAAACCATATCTCCCATCTGATGTCCATAAGTGTCGTTATAGCTTTTAAAGTTGTCTATATCACACATAAATAGACATACTTTGCCTTTTTCTCTTATGCCAATGGAGACCTTTTTCTCAAAAACTTCATCAAAAAACCGTCTGTTATATAAATCTGTTAGAGAATCTGTAATGCTTAATTTTTCTATTAATTTTTTGTCGGTTATATCTTTTGCAAGCATCATATAGCCCAGCTTTTTTTTCTCAAAACTATAGTGAGGCATGATAGAGCTTTCAATGTAAAAGATAGTACCGTCTTTTTTTCTGTTTTCAAATTCACCGTGCCAAATATTATTTCTTTCTATACACTCCCATAGCTCTTTAAGTAAAGCTTCCTGCTCGTGCGCACCGAGAATATTATGGTCTTGCCCTACCAGTTCATATTTTTCATAACCGCATAAACGGCAAAATGCTTTGCTGATATCGGTAATAATTCCTTTACGGTCGGTGTATGAAACGATTATATGATTATCAACCATCTCGTTTAACTCATCTTTTTTATACTGAAACTCTTTTTCTTTTGTTATATCAAGAGCGATACCGCAAATTTTAATATCCCCGTTTTCATCTATCAGTGGAAATTTTTTTATTGAAAAGATTCTTTTTTTACCATCTACATGTAGTTCTATCTCTCTGCTTGTCGGCTTTTGCTCGTTTATTACAATCAAATCATCATTTGCAAGTTTTACAGTTGTTTTTTCATCAAATATCTGAGTATCTTTTTTACCTACTATGTTTTCTTGAAACATTTTATAAAATGCGTTGTTTGTAAAAAGGTATGTTCCGTCTTTGTTTTTTTCAAATATTATGGACTCTAAAGAGTTGAAAATATTTTTTATATTGTCTTTTTCTAGGTTAATTAACCTTAAGTATTTATTTAGATAATTTAGTGATTTTTTAAAAATAGATATATAATAAACTACAATAAGCAACGTAGTTACGAATCCTATAAGACTTATTATTTTTAGAGAGTTTAAATATTTTTCATGATATACAGATTCGCAATTTTCTACAAAATTGTTCAATTCATTAAAAATATCGTCTCTATTATTTATTATATCTTGATACGATTTTTCATTAAAATTTTGTATATAAGAATTAATATTTTTTATAAACTCTTTTATATTCGCATTTTGAGATATATTAGATTCAAGGTCAAGCTTATAAATTCTAATAAAATTTATAAGTTCTTTGTTGTTGTCAAAATACTCTTTTGCGACTATTCTTAATTTTTCGTATGCATCTTGATTTTGTGAACAGTGGTGATTCTTTACTTCAAAAATAACTTTTTGGGAAAGTGCTCTTTGTTTTCCAGCGATATTTATTAGTTTTGTATAATGTTCACTGCTAAAATTTACTTGGAGCAGTTTTGTTATTCCAATTAAAAAAAGAATTACGATTAAGCCAAGTATAATAAAATTTAATCTTTTAAGCTTATATATATCTGACATAAATTTTTCCAATCAACTTTTCTTATAGTTTATATAAATTGTTTGAGTTTTGAAAAGAGTGTATTGAAAATTAACTTAAATAATTATTTCTTAGAAAATTAGAGTAGTTATTCTAGAACATCCCTATATTTATCTCGAATTTCTAAAAAATCGTCAACATTTTCCAAAAAAAGTTCTACGAGTATAGGATCAAAATGTTTGCCTTTTTGCTCTTTAATGAAGTCTAATATTTTTTTAAATTCCCAAGCTTTTTTATAAACTCTATCACTTCCAAGAGCATCAAAGACATCTGCTATAGCGACAATTCGTGCATATACATGTATATCTTCTCCTGCTTTATTATTTGGGTAACCGTTTCCGTCATATTTTTCATGATGTTCTTTCGCAATAATCGCTGCAGCATTTAAAAGAGGTCTCTGTGAGCCACTTAGTACTTTATATCCTATATCGCAATGAGATTGCATTATTTCCCATTCTTTTTCATTTAAAGGACCGGGCTTTAATAATATAGCATCAGGAATAGCTACTTTTCCAATATCATGCATGGGGGAAGCTTTTGCTATCATATTTGCTTCTTTTTCATCAAATCCTGCTTTAATAGCAAGCAATCTTGAATAGTTTGCAACGCGATTGATATGATTTCCCGTCTCTTTACTTCGAGATTCACTTATCTCTCCCATACGGTATATTATCTCTTGTTGAGTTTTTTCTATTTCAAGATGCATCAACATCAGTTCGGTAATATCGCTCATAAGATGGAAATACTCTATTACATTTCCTTTATCATCAAGTATGGGAACAATAGTTGTATCTAAATAATATGGTTTTTTATCCTTAGTTAGATTTTCAAACTGTATATGAACTATCTCTTTAGAAGCTAACTTGTTTTGTATATTTTCACAATCTTTTTTGTCTGAATGCTTTTTTTGTCTAAGTTCAATACAGTTTTTACCTACTAGTTCCTCTTTTACATATCCGCTAAGTTTTGCAAATGTTTCATTAATATGAGTGATAATATTATTTGTATCGGTTCTAATGACGCTCCATGTCTCATCAATTGCATGCTCATATTCTTTTGCCAAATGACGTGCTTCCGCAAAATCTGCAGTAGTGATTCCAAGGGTATTTCTAATACGCTCTTTTTCTTCTTGTAAATCGGTTATATCTGTTCTAATAGCAATATACTCAAGCACATCACCGTTCTTATCAATTATAGGGTTTATAAAAACTTTCATCCAGTAAGTAGTACCATTTTTAGAGCAATTTTTCACATCTCCAACCCAAGGTTTCTTAAGGTCTTTGATTGTATGCCACATATCATAAAAAGCCTCTTTTGGCATATCCGGGTGGCGAATAATATTATGCGCTTTGCCTATAAGTTCTTCTTTCGTATAGCCGCTGATTTTACAAAATGCATCATTTGCGTAGCGTATAACTCCTTTCGCATCTGTTTTTGAGACGATAAAGCTCTCATCAACGGTTGCTTTATACTGTTCTAGCAGTAGAAGCGAGTTTTCAAACTCTTCGTTAAACATGTGAGCAGAGGATAAAATCTTATTGATAGTTGTATGCATAAAATAAATAAGAAATCCAAACAAAAGTAGTAGAGCAAAGAGAATAAAACTGATTCTTTTATTTGCCGCATCTATCTTTTTATTGATAGAGTCGTTTAAATTTGAAAAGAGTCTCTGTTCTATATTTTTAAATATATTTATACTGTTTGTCGCTATATCAAACCAATGTATAGGATTAATATTAAATTCTTTATTGCTATTGTTTTCTAAAGTAAAAGATATAACATTAAAAGTATCTTCTACAACTTTATTTTTTAGACTATTGTTATAAAAATCTAGAAATTCAATGTGTTTATTCAATGTTTTTTTAAATCTATTTATAGCTGCATTATAAATATTTAAAGACTCTTTAATTTGTATAAAATTTTCTTGTGAGAGAGTTTTAGTAACAAATACTTCATACAAAATTGCTCTTATCTGTCCTAGTTGTTCCTTAGCCGATGATAGGTAACTATAAGCTTGTATATAATTTCTGTCTTCCTTGTATTCCATAATTGTTGGTAACATTTTGATAAAATCAAGAAGAGTTATTATTTGTTGCGTGTAATATGTTCTCACTTCAAATGCTGAGAGTTCATATTTATCAATTGATTCTCTTGTTTTATTAATGCTGTTTATAAGATTTAAGCCTTTGCTATTTTGCAGATAATTATTATCTTTTATAGCCTTGTCTAAATCTTTCCTGGCAGAAGTAAGTGCACTGTTTCTATTTTTATTATTAGCGACAAATCCCGTACTCAGACCTCTTTCTATCTGCATGCAATGCACAATATTTGAGATAAGATTTGCTTGAGTTATCTGCTGTTTTGTTTCTGCTAAATTTTGTTTCACATTATATTCATATGTTATTCTGCTTATAGAAAAAACAATAATAATCAAGACGGGAACAAAAGTTAAAAAAAATAATTTGGATTTGATATTTAGTTTCATTTCATTTTTTATTTTATTTCATAAAGCATATTTTCAAGTATCTCAAAAAGTTCTTTACTTGCATCTTCGGCTTTTTTAAAATAATTAATTACTTCTTTTATATCTGTTAAGCAATTCCCGTTTTTTACACACTCTACGGCGGCTATAGCATTATTATGTACGATTGAGTGCGGGGTGTCTATTTTAGAAAATGATTTTGTATTTCCAAAAAGAGCTTTCCCATCATTTTGTTTCCATTTTCCAAATCTACAACTATTATGATTAGTCAAAGTTATATCTTTTTCATTAAATACCGCATAATAAGCATTGACTTTAAATAGTACATGATCTAATTTTGCAAGATTTATAAAAAGCTCATATTGTACATGTTGATTGTCTTTTTTAATAACTTTTGTATTCTCAAGAAGATCATCAATTTCTATCTTAAAATTATCAAGATTTTTGGAAGATTCTAAAGCTTCATTCTCCAACTTTTCACTATCAGTATGCATTGTATAAGCATTTTGTTTTAAAGTCTTAATATTTATTTCTACTTCTGCTGTTGCATTTTGTGTTCTTTCAGCCAGTTTACGAACTTCATCGGCAACTACTGCAAACCCTCGTCCATGTTCACCTGCACGTGCTGCTTCAATAGCGGCATTTAATGCTAGAAGATTCGTTTGACTAGAGATATCTTTTATTAGATTAATTACCTCAGATATTGCTATAACACTATAATTTAAATTTTCGGCAGTTGCTCTAAGGTCGTTTGCCATTTGAATTATTACATCTGTATTGAAAATTGAATTTGCATTTTCTCTTATATTTAACATAAAAAATTCATTATTATTAGTTAATTTTCCAATTTCTTCTAAAAATGAAATATTATTTTGTATGCCTTTTTGAATAACTTCAATATTTTTCATACAGCCTTGAGATAAGTTATGAGTAAGCTCTTTTTTAAGCTTATTCTCTTGTTCGGTATTTGTAAGTTTTTTTATTTGTTCTTTTATTGCTATGTGTTCTTCTTGTAGCTTTTCATAATCATTTTGTAATGTTTCTAATTCTGTTTCAAGTTTTTGTACTAGAGGTGATTTTTTTTTATAAAAGATTGACATGATTTTCCTTTTCAGTCATAAAAAATTAATATTATAAAACCCACTATAGTAGTTTTTATGAAATTGATGTTATCTAAATAAAATACAAAAATGAGCACATATAATAAAAAACAGGAAATTTAAAAATAAATTGTGATGTTTTGTAACGATTGTAAATATTTTATATTATTAACTATGTTAATAATATGAACTAAATTGAGGATTGACAACTTAATTTTTTTGAAGTTTTATTATAATATATTATATAAAACTACTATAGAGGGTTGTTAAATGATGCTATTGTAACTAAACTTCATTACAAAAAATTACTATAGTGGGTTTTATAAGTATGCAATTTGAATTTTTACAAGAGGAAATAGATAAAGCTCACAAAATAGTTGGACAAAATGTAAAAAAGTATCGTGAATTAAAAGGGCTCACACAATTAGAACTCTCTTTAGAGATGGGTAATAAATCCGTTAGTCTTGTATCCGCTGCAGAACTTTTTACAAATAAAAAGCATTTTAATGTAGAGCATCTTTATAAAATAGCAAAAATTCTGGAAGTACATATATCTGTTTTTTTTGAAGAGGTTTAAAGATTAAACCCCTCTTATTTTCTTAGTTTCTAAAAAATAGGTATGTCCAAGATATATCACAAAAAAAACAGCTCCAAAAAATATGGCAAACGGGAGTAAAGAGAGCAGATACAAAGCTAGTGTTTTTATTCTTAAATTGTTTGCATTTAAGTAGCTTATCTGTTTGCCTTCATCTTTTGTGCAGATAGTTGAAGAGATATCAAAAATAAGCATCTTATGAAAAAAGTAGTAAAGCGGAATATTGAAAGCTACTATATTTACAAGCGGAATAAGGTAAAACGGTATGAATAGTATAAAAAGCAAAAGCATAACGAGAGTTGATTTTAAGAGTAAAAAAATAGAGTAAACGACACCGCCGTGACTTTTCATCTCGACATTTTTGTAGTGTCTTGTCTGAAGCTCTCTTAAGATAAGCGGAGTTAAAAATCCTATAATGATTACCGCTACAAAAATAGAGAGATATATCGTTAAAAAACCGCCTATAGCGTAGATAAAAAAGGTTGCCAGCCAAGATGTAACGGTATAGCTCATTAAAAACTTCATAATAGAAGAACCTTCAAGCTGCGCGGTAAAGCTCTCCGTATGAGGAATACCGTTTTGGATGCTTGTCTGAGAACTTTCAACGTTTAGAGTACCTAATTGCTCGACCCCATAACCTGCTATAACAAAAAATAGAATGTACATGACAACCAGACTGATAATAAAAGGGAGTAGGGCATACTTGAGCATCTTTGGAGTTAGAAAATCTTTTACGCTTTGCAGTAATATATCTTTCTCATTCATCTTTTGCTCCATAATTTTTGATTTAATTTTAACTCTTCTACTATGCCGATGGCTAAATGCAGAGTCTGTACATACTCCATAGCAATTTTATACTCTAAAAGTGAACGAAAAACAGACGGCTCAAAGAGGTCTTTTTCGTACTCTATTGCCATGTAAATATGAGTTCCTACAAAAGAGACATGTATAGGGTGTTTTGATTTTTGTTTAAATAACAGTACTCTTTTCATCAGTGAGTGCGAGAGTATGTATCTTGCTTCTATCTGATCGGTAGAGTAAACAACAAACTCTTTTTCAAATTCGACATCATCCATTTTTACAAGTTCGTCTCTTATTCCGTTATTTGACTGAAGCCAGTGACCTATAATGTCTCCAAATGTATTTTGTGCGGTGTCGGGAAGAATTACGGTTTGTCCGTAAAAGTGCTTATTGAACTCTGCTGCTATAAAAAGCCCTTTAAAAATAGTGCTCCAGCTATCTTGCCCTTTGGAATTTTTTTCTCTTTTTTGTGCATGAATATCTGAAAACTCAATATTTACCCCGTCAATACTCCCTTTTACATAGTCGTTTCCGCTAAGTTTGTCAGGCTTAGAAAATAGTTTTGAGTGTTCAAAAAGTGACTCGCTTACATGTAAATCCAAAGAGTACTCTAATGTGTTATCAATAACATGTATAAGAGGCTTTATAATACTTGTTTTAAACTTATGAGTGTAATCATGAACTAAAATTTTATAAATTATTGTACCTATGGCTATATATGCAAATAGTATAAATTCATAGTAGTTCTTTAGCACAAGAGCAATAAAAAGGGTAACGGTTGTAAATAAAACAGCGACTAAAATGATTCTATGTTTAAGCTGTTCTCTCTCTTTTTCAAGTTTTTGAAGTGTAGGAAATAGATTTTTATAGTAAAAATCTGTAAGTTCACTAACGCTTTTCATCTAAACATTGCCTAATTAAAAAGCTCTTTGACGTTTACATTTTTTCTCTCACTATCCACAAGCTTAAAAACCTCTTTTGCATTGTAGCTCATAAGCGAAGCCATAAAATTTGTAGGAATCATCTCTATGGCGTTGTTGTAGTCGGTTACGGCTTGATTGTATGCTCGTCTTGAGGCTGAAATCTGCTCTTCAACTTCATGCAGTGTATGTTGAAGATGCATTACATTCTCATTTGCTTTTAGTTCCGGATAGTTCTCGACGGCTACCATAATAGAGCCTAACGCAGAGGTTACTTTTGCATCAAGAGCTATTTTTTCACTGTCGCTGATATTTGGTCTGTTTGCATCTGAACGAAGTTTCGTAACCTCTTGCAGGAGTGATTTTTCATGCTCCATATATTTGCTAACCGATGCGACAAGATTTGGGATGAGGTCGTAGCGTTTTTTCAAAACGCTATCTACACTTGCAAAAATATTTTCAACCTGATTTTTCTTTGCTACAAGAGAGTTGTACATTAAAATAAGTATAAGAACGATAACTATAAGAACTATAAGCGGTGCTGACATGTAAAAATCCTTTTGTCGTTTAGAAGTAGTTTATCTAAAAAAAGTTGAGATGTTTATATAGCTCTATTATAGAAAATATGTTATAACAGTACAAAACTTTTACATGTGGAAATGATGATGTTTAAAAAGCTACTCTCAAATCAAAGATATTACGGTACTAAAGATATAAAAGAGGATGATGAACAGAAGTATTACCGAAGCAGTTTTCACAAAGACTATGATAGAGTTATATTTTCCAACTCTTTTAGAAGACTCTCAAAAAAGACGCAGGTTCATCCGCTCTCAAAAAACGACCATGTACATAACAGACTTACGCACAGCTTAGAAGTGGCAAGCGTTGGGCGAAGTCTGGGGCTTAGAGCAGGGGAGTTTTTGAGTAAAAAATACCCTGAGATAAAGATAGACCCTTATGACGTGGCATATATCATTCAGACTGCTTGTTTGGCTCACGACATCGGAAATCCGCCTTTTGGACACGCAGGAGAAGAGGTCATAAAAGAGTGGTTTGAGAGCAATAAAGATAAAAATTTTTTAAAAGAGCTTTCATCCGATGAGCTTGAAGATTTTATCCATATTGACGGAAACGCACAGAGCTTTAGGATAGTAAGTCAGATAGAAAATAACCTATTTTGCGGAGGAATGAGACTTACTTTTGCAACTCTGGGAGCTTTGGTAAAGTACCCTCATCCATCAAGCAGGTGTGAACATTTAGGCAAATCAAAATTTAACTTTTTTCAAAGTGAAGCTGAGTTTTTCAAAACTCTGTTTTTGGAGCTTGGACTTGTAAAAATAGACGGCTCATACAAAAGACATCCGCTCTCATATCTGATGGAAGCCGCTGACGATATCTGTTACGGACTGCTTGATTTGCAAGATGCGGTTGAGCTTAAAATCATAATGCTAAAAGATACGAAAAACATCTTTACACTTATCTGCGGCGAGAAAGAAGTTGAGACGATATACGGAGATAATGGCTATTCTGATATTAAAAAAGTTTCAAGACTTGTTGCTATCTCTATTCACAACTTAGCCGTTCATACAATGGGAGTTTTTGAAGATAATTTTGATGCGATTATAAGTGATGATCAGCCAAAAGATTTAATAGAACTTTTTACGAACGAAGAGTATAAAAGCGCGATAAAAGAGGCAAAAAGCCTTGCTAGCAAAAAGATATTTAACGAAAAAAGAAAGATAGAACTTGAACTTGGAGCTTACAATATCATAGAGACGCTTCTTGACAATCTTATCCATGCAACTTACGACTTTTATAAAAAAGAGAGTGAAGAAAAGTTGCCTTTTAGATATAAACGTGCTTTAGAACTTATGGGAGAAGACAGACCGCAAAAAGGACAGAGCTTGTATAACATGTACCAAAGAGTGGTGGACTACATAGTCGGTATGACTGATAACCACGCTAAGTATGTGGCAAATCAGCTAAACGGGATGGGGATATAGGTTTATTATAATACAGATACAGACTCTAAAATATAGAGTCTGTAAAAATAACTATAAATAAAAATTCCACTCGTCTTTAGCTAGATAAATTCCTTGCATTTCTACAGAGTCTAAAAAGTTTTCTGCGATTTGATCTATGGACATAGTACCGTTTTGAGCTGCATTTATCCAGTGGGCTTTACCTTCTGTGTCCGACGCTCTGCCTAAGAGGGCTTCATAAAAAGTCTCTATCTTTCCGGCTAAATCAAGTGTGTCAAAGTCAACTTCGCTGTTTGCTTTATACTCTGCAGATGTTATAAAGCAAAGTGCTATTTGTCCCATACTCAATGTATCGTATGCCCAGTATTGAAATCCGTCTATCTCTGCTTGACGATCTAAAATCTGTGTATAGAGAGTTGCGATTTTTTCTTGCGTCGTTGTAGATTCAACAACATAAACTCCATCAGCAAACTCTATTGTTTCAGCATTTATAAGCGTATCTACTTCATCCGGATTAGAACTTAAAGCAACATACGTTTTACCTTCATCTCTTGTAATAACATAGTCTGCTTGATTGCCATCATAAGTTGCTTTATCATTTCCGCTTCCGCCGTGAAGAAGGTCATTACCTTCTCCGCCATATACGGTATCGTTTCCAGCCTCTCCAAAGATTAAGTCGTCTCCGCCTGCAGAACCAACGCTGTCATCTCCTGCTCCTGCATGAAGTTCATCATCATCTTCACCACACATAATGTCTTGAGAACCTTCGCCCGTAAAGATTTTGTTTTGTCCCTCACCGCCACGGATAGTTAGATTTTCACCTACTATTACCGCAAACTCAACATTATTGAGTTGTAGTGTTGAATTTGTAGGCAGTGTTTGAGCATCAATTACAAGTGCTTCCATCGGTGCAATATCGCCGTTTGCGGTATGTACCGTATTTGCGGTTCCTTGAATCGTTATCGGCGTAGCAGATGTAGTTGCACTATCACTTGTTAAAGTTATTTTATTTACAACCAGTGTATCTATATGACTTAGTGTATTTAAAAATGTCTCCCCGCCATTTAGCATACCAGTTTTTCCACTATCAGTTGAAGGGGTCGTAGTATCTATGTAGTAGATAAGATCATCGATAGCCGTTGTCTTAGTTTGTGTCGCTACCGGTGCACGGTTACCTTCGGATGAGAGTGTTATACCAGATGATAGTGAAGCTGTTGTCGCCCACTCGGTTTTAGAACTCTCTCCCCAATAAAGCGGTACGGCAGTAGTGCTTCCTGAAGTAGTGCTTGTAGGAGAAGTAGCTTTAATCGCTTCCACTGTGACATTCGGTTGGGTTTTAGTATTTCCGTTTACATCCGTATATGTTCTTGTTCCTGTCGCTGACTGTGTAACTACGGTGTTGCCGCCAACGGTGGTCGTAACGGATGTAGTTTTGCTTCCGCTAAGATTGCTATCATCTATTATGGTAGTTGTTGGAGTCGTTGGAGTAGATGGAGTAGATGGAGTAGATGAACCGCCGCCACCACTTGAAGGAGCAGCAACATTATTTGTAACGGATGTGCTTGTCAGATCTACTGCATCACTACCTATGCTATCTTGTATTGCATTATTGCTTGTTGCACTATTTGATTCAGGTGCGATATAAGCGACGGTAACCGTTTGCCCATTTGTTATAGTCGTAGTTAATGTTAATTCGACAGTGCTTCCGCTGATTGTCACTGCCGTTACCGTATTTGCAACTTCTCCAATCATGACTGTAAAATCGGTTGTAGCAGCCGTTGTAGCGTACAATGCTTCACTGTATGTTAGTATTACTTTTGTGCCGTTTGTATTTGTTGCGGCCGATGTAAAAGTTGGAGCCGTAGTATCGATCGCTAATGTTTGAGTAGCGGCAGAACTGATATTACCGGCACTATCTGTTGCTGTTACGCTCACACTATTGTCTCCATTAGCATTGATCTCTAGTGCTCCGCTGTCTGGTTCTGCACTGCTGGTATCAACAGACCAAGCACCACTACCATCTGCCGTTGTTGTATATGTTGCCCCTGCTATCACGACTGTTACCGCTGCATTTGCTTCTGCCGTTCCTGCAACAGTCGGAGTGTTGTCGTTACCACTTGCTGAAGATGTAACCGTCGGTACACTAGGAGCAAGAGTATCTCCCGTAATGCTTAGAGTATTGCTTACAATGTTATTGTTACCGCTACTTGTAAACGTATCGGCAGCAATAGAGATGCTTCCGCTTAAGCTTGCAGTATTTACCGTTGGAGTAAATGTAGCGGTATAGTGCGTAGCATCTGTAGCACTTACGGCTGATAGTGTGCCGCCGGAGACTGTAATATCGCCATCGGTAAATCCAGTCGGTGCTTCGCTAAATGTAAACGTCACTGTCGCGGTCTGTCCTGATTTTAGAGTACTGTCATCGACGGAGATCGTGACGGTCGGGTTGGAGCTGATGATGATGGTCTTAGCTTCGTCATGGATGTTTCCTGCCGCATCGGTAGAGCGGAGAGTATCAATAGTATAGGTTCCCACTCCCAGTCCCGCAGGGTCAGTAACGCACAAATCTGAGCCGCTGATGGTGAACCAGGGACTATCATCCCCGATAGAATAGGTAAAGGTGTCGCCTGTCGTCGCATCGGTCGAAGAGAGGCTTCCTACTACTACCGTATTGGCTCCTCCTGCCGTCGAAGCGGTGTTATTGCTGAGGGTGATTGCGGTAGGGCTATTGGTTTCGACGACGTAATTCGCCGAATCGGTGGTTCCGACCGCCGCATTGAGCGCTATATCAGTCACACCCGTGTTGTTGAGGGTAATAACGTTGGCGGTATCACTTATGTTCGCTGTCGGGGTAAACGTCGCCGTCCATGTCGTACCGCCGTTGCTAGAGGATACGTCGCTGAGCGTTCCGTTGGCGAGGGTCAAATCGGCGTTGCTGAATCCGGTAACGTCTTCGCTAAACGTGATGGTTACCAGTGAGGTATCACCTGCTTTGAGAGCGGTGTCAGCCATAACGATAGAGACAACGGTCGGTAGTACCGTATCGATCGTATAGTTGGGTGATTCAATGCTTCCGCTCCCTGCATTGCCGGCCGCGTCGCTCACCCCCGCTCGGTCGAGAATAATAACGTTCGTTGCATCGGTCGTAGTGACGCTCGGGGTAAACGTCGCCGTCCATGTTATGCCGCCATCGCTCGAAGTGACGTCACTGAGGGTTCCTTTGGCGATAGTCAAATCATCGTTTGTAAATCCGGTAACCGCTTCAGCAAATGTGAACGTCACCAGTGATGTATCTCCCGCTTTGAGGGCGGTGTCCGCCATCGTGATCGTCACAGTCGGCAGTTCCGTATCGATGGCGTAGTTCGCCGAATCGGTGGTTCCGACTCCCGCATTGCCTGCCAGGTCGGTCACTCCCGTTTTAGTGAGGGTGATAATGTTGCTCGCATCGTACAAATCGTTGGTCGGGGTAAATGTCGCCGTCCATGTCACTCCGCCATCCACTGAGGCTACATCAGTGAGTTCTCCGTTGGTAATGGTCAGATCGGCGTTGCTGAATCCGGTAACCGCTTCGCTAAACGTGATCGTCACCAGCGACGTATCTCCCGCTTTGAGAGCGGTGTCCACCATCGTGATCGTCGCGGTCGGTGCGGTGGTATCTACTTTGTAGCTACCATTATCCGTGACCGACACATGGGTTAATGTCGCATCATTTCCTGCGGCATCTTTTAGTGTACCGCCGTTTAAGGATAGACCATCAGCATCAAAGCTAATCCCGTTTGCATCGGTTTGAGCTGCCAAAACGGTGTAGGTAAAGGTCAATGCCGTTGTACCCGTACCACCGGTATAGTTAGCTTGTACGGTTGTACCACCGATATTAAGTGCGAGTTGCGGTGTCCCTGTAACAGTGGTTGCTTCGTTCATGGTGAGCGTAGCGGTTACCACATCGCCCGCATTGAGTGTGCTGTTTTGCGCACCTGTGGCGGAGGTGATAGCGACGGAAGAGACAGTTGGACCGGTGGTGTCGGAGACTACCGGAACATCTGATGAATATTCATTTGCGGCTACGGTAACGGCACTTGGTCCAGATACGTTAACAGTAAGTGTACCTGTAGCTGTCGTACTAAAACTCGTTAATACCAATACATAGGTGTGCCCATTAGTTAAACCATAACTAAAATTTGACCATAAATCAGCAGCAGTATCGTCTTGTGCCAAAATCAGATTGGTTAGCGGATTCGCAGGGTCGAATGAACCGTCATAGAGCAACAAAAAAGTATCAGAAAACTCTGCAGCCGTCACGTTAAAGGTAAACGTACCGTCTGCGCTCGGGGTAACGTTCCTAGTAAAGTACTGGAACTGAGCCCCGTATAGACCTGTTATATCACCAGGATTCGCCGCATAATATGTAGACTCATAATAACCATCCCCATTATCATCCGCATATGTTTTTGGTCTATCAAAAGTATTATCCGCTAACAAGGTTCCGTTAATATCTGTACTGATAGGACCGGCTAACACCTGAAAATCAACCGCAGGACCAAACTGATAGGTTGCATTTTCTTCATATGCAGCGTTGATGATCATAAGATGGGATGAACTATCAGCAACAAATGACCACTTATCGGCAATAGCATTTAAAGCACTAATATCCGTTTTACCGTCTATCCATTCGCTTCCAGTATAGGTTAGTATTTTATTTCCCACACTATTCCAGTCGGCATCGTATTCCGCGAGGAACACATACATATTGCCACTGGCATCACTTATCATAGCGTAGGGAGTAGCATTAGCCCCCTGACCAGTCAAAGCAGGCGAATAGGTATGACCTGCCGTGCCTGGCACTATAGGTTCACTGTTCCACACCCCGCCGCTATAAGACCAAAAACTCATTTCATAATTGGTGCCATCCACCGCTAGAACGTGCAAATTACCGGCTGCATCGATAGCCGCTCCACAAAAGTAACCAGTTGCATCAATAGTAGTCGTTATTGGCGAACCCGAAGCGATACCGTTTACAAATTTCTGAAATATGACCTGAGGAGTGTCTATAACATTATACACGACATAGGTCTCTCCTGCTCCGGCACCGGCGAAACCATATACTGTTGTTATCGCTGCCGCTCGATCGTTAGAACCATCGGCACTTGTGATAACAAAACTTCCGGAAATATTTGTCGCATAAAAATTTTTCTCCTCACTTATGGCATCGTAACGATAGTCAGCCCATCTATGAAAAGCTATCTGAACATGGTCGTTACTATCAATAACGATACTTCCATTGCTTAACGTATAATTTGCCCCATAGGGTGATGAAGGAGTCAAGGTTTCGATCTCGGTAAAAGACCAGTTACTACCATCAAAAGTAGCGATTTGAGATTTTACATGACCACAAATACCATCTCCAATCATCTCATAAGAACTCACAACGGTATAAAGCTTACCGGTCGAATCCACACCCAGCGGCACATCTGCTCGCATGGATACATCACCGATTATAGCAGGTGTAAGAGTTGTTATCTGAGACCAAGCACTACCGTTCCATTTAAAAAATTGAATCAGTTGCTCACTATCGGCTAAGGCCATATAAAGATTATCATCAGCCCCACGAATAATCGTAGGCGCATAGTTACCATTCTGTGAATCTGGGATTGTTCCTGTATCTATTGTCAATATGCCATCATAGGTATCAACGGAAAGTGCGTGATTATCAACCACACCGTGATTAACTTCTAGTACCCAATCCCCGCCTTTATCAGCCGCACCGCTCACATCGTCCGAGGCTGCGATGTCCGCACTGGTTGCAAGGGCGAGTTTCCCGATAAATTCCGTTCCTGCACTTCCCTGCGCGACATTACACCCATAGAGGAGGATGTCGCCCTCATTTGTAAGTGAAGAGCCTATTTCTGAGAGTAAAGCAGAGTAGTCGTTTATGGTTTCTTCATTTAGTTTTATATTCCCAAAGTCAAGATTTGCTTGACTTGCGTGACTAAATATATGTATGGATGAGAGATCCGAGAAGTTTGAGCTTATGGACGCCATTTGCTCAAGAGCATTTTGTTTTGAATCTATGATAAAAACAGTTGTATCCGTCGGTATGCCGGATACTATGTTTTGATAGTCTTGGACATTGTCCAAAACAAACGCTATGCTAGTAAGGGGGGGGTAACTTCAAATGACATATTATGATTCCTTTTAATTGTTTAAAACCGTTTTGTTATAATACTAGAGCAGTGTTGCAAAAGTGTTGCAAGCCAACCAAAAGTAATAAATTGTGCAAGAAAGCCATGATTTAAGCAGAAGAGTAATTACTAAAGAGTTAAAAATACTTACCTTTAAAGAGTATTTTGAGATAAAACATAACGCAACGCTTCCTTCTTTTCACTCGATGAGATACTTTCAAAATACAAATATTTTACTCACACTCTCAAATGATCAAAAGATAATAACCGACATAGGTGATTTTGTAACTGGCGAGAGGGTTTTTGGGGTGAAAATAAGAAAGTGTAAAAAATTCAACAGACAATTTGTTTTCTATGAAATTGGGATACAATATCGAACTCAAATAGAGCTATATAAACAGTGCTGGGGATAGATACCGTATGTTAAAACCAATGTTAAAATTAATCCTTGTGTTAATGTTAGTTGCAGCCAATTTAGTTGTGGCAAATGAGCTTCCAACTCTGTGTAGCAGAGACAAAAATATAAATGAGTTTACAATACTAAGTTATCACGAAATAGCCGCAAAAGGTGAAACTCTAAATTCAACTTACACAGTCACTCCAGAGAATTTTGAAGAGCAGATACGCTTTCTTATGGATAATGGATATCACTTTGTGAGTGTAGATGATATTTTAGAGTATAGAAAAAATGCAAAGCCGCTTCCAGACAAAGCTGTTTTACTAACATTTGATGATGGATATCAATCTGTCTATGCAAATGCCTTTCCAATAATAAAAAAATACAAAATTCCTACCGTTGTAGCACTTGTTGGTAGTTGGTTAAAGTCAAAAGAGAGAGTTGATTTTGATGGACATATGATAGATAGAAGCAAGTTTTTAAGCAAAGAAGAGATAAAAGAGATGATTTCTAGCGGTTTGGTAGAGATTGCAAGTCATACATATGCTCTACACAAAGGGATACTAGGAAATCCATATGGCAACAAACTCCCAGCTGTAAAGGCAAGAGAGTGGCTAGAAGATAAACAGATGTATGAAAATGAGAGAAGTTATGAGAAACGTGTACATGATGATTTGCTCCAAAGTGCTACATTTTTAAAAGGATATATAAAGCAAAGACCTCGTGTAATTGTTTGGCCTTATGGTTACTACAATAAAAAAGCTACTAAAATAGCCGAGAAATTAGGAATGTTTATCGGACTAACACTCGATGATGGAAGCAATACAAAAAATACACCGTTAAATGCCCTAAGACGAATATTGGTTGAGGGAAAAATGGATATTGCTGATTTGAAGTTGGCAATGGCGATAAGAGATGCAAATTTTACAGATGATGCAAGAGCTACAAAAGCAGCACATATAGATTTGGATTATATCTATGATGAAGATCCACAACAAAGAGAAAAAAATCTCGGTGCTTTACTAGATCGTATAAATAACTTGGGAATAAACACAGTCTATCTTCAAGCTTTTGGTGATCCTGATGCTAATGGTGCGGCAGATTTTGTCTATTTTGCAAACCGACATGTACCGATGCGTGCAGATTTTTTCAACAGAGTCTCTTGGCAGATAAAAACTCGAACACATGTAAGTAGAGTTTATGCTTGGATGCCTATGATTGCGTGGCAACTTCCATCAGAAAATCCAGCTGCAAAAGATATGGTAGTTACCCTTCAAGTAGATTCGACTCACTTAAATATGGGATACCCACGTTTATCTCCATTTTCTTCAAAAGCACAAAAAGTTATTAAAGAGATTTATGAAGATTTAGCAAAATCAACCTTTATAGATGGCATACTGTTTCATGATGATGTAACGCTCTCTGATTATGAAGATGATAGCAAAGCAGCAAGAGCGCAATACAAAAAATGGGGATTGTCACAAAGTGTTAATGAAATCAGAGCAGACAAAGTACAGTTTGCAAAGTGGACTAAGCTAAAAACTGAGTATTTAGATAATTTTGCGATGGAGCTTGCTCAAATATTAAGAGATGAACAACCTGGAATAAAAACAGCACGTAATCTATACGCACAAGTTGCACTAAATGAAAATGCGCAGGAGTGGTATGCACAATCACTAAGCGAATCGATAAAAAAATACGACTACACAGCAATTATGGCGATGCCATACATGGAGCAAGCCGAAAATCATACGGAGTTTTATGACAATATAGTAAAACATGTAAAAGAGGATGAGTGCGGTTTAGAGCGCACTGTTATGGAGCTTCAAAGTGTGGATTGGAGAAAAGATAGTGAGCCTATCTCATCAAAAGAGCTTAGTCAAACCATAGAGCATCTTTATGATTTGGGAGTACACCATATCGCATACTATCCTGATAATCTGTACAAAAACAACCCTGATGCTGATGTTATAAGAGAAGATTTTGCAAAAAAAGATTTGCGAATGCATACTATAACACCGAGTTTTACAGCGCCAAACAACTAGGAGTAGGTAATGGAAACATTTTTTATCTGGTGGCATTACATCTGGCATGCAATATTGGGTTATGTGTTTTACTATCCGCTTTTTATGTCCACGCTCTGGATGATAGGTGCGATATTTTTCTATTTTAAAAGTGAAAAGCGTTATATAAATGATACGATTCCAGAGCTAAGAGAGGGTGAGAGTTGGGCAGGAGTATCAATATTAATCCCATGTTACAACGAGGGAGAGAATGCTATTGAGACTATCACTTATGCGCTAGATGTTATATATCCAGAGTTTGAAGTAATAGCTATTAATGATGGAAGTAAAGATGATACTTTAGAGATATTGCTCTCTTTAGCAAAAGAGAATCCAAGACTCAAAGTTGTAAATTTAGCCCAAAATCAAGGCAAAGCATTGGCTCTTCAAGCTGGCTCACTTATAGCAAAGCATGAGTATTTGGTTTGTATAGATGGAGATGCTCTCATCGATCCATATTGTGTTTACTGGATGGCAAAACACTTTATTCGCTACCCACAAGTTGCAGCTGTAACAGGTAACCCAAGAATTAGAAATCGTACAAGCTTACTCGGCAAAATACAAGTAGGAGAGTTCTCCTCTATTGTTGGTATGATAAAGCGTGCACAGCGAAGTTTTGGGCGTCTATTTACAGTTTCAGGCGTAATTACCGGTTTTAGAAAATCTGCCGTTCATGAGGTTGGTTATTGGAGTCCTGATATGCTAACGGAAGATATAGATATTACATGGAAGTTACAAAGAAACGGTTGGGATGTTCGTTTTGAGCCTAAATCTTTAGTATGGATTTTAATGCCTGAGACTATCAAAGGGTTGTGGAATCAGCGTTTGCGCTGGGCCAAGGGTGGTGTTCAGGTAATGTTTAAAAACTTTAAAGTTCTATTTTTACATAAGCAGACACATCTTTGGGGGCTTATGATAGAGTTGCTTCTTAGTATGGTTTGGGCGTACAGTATGGTTTTGGTAATTCTGGTTTGGATTGTAGGTATGATTCTTCCAGTTAATTATCTTATGCCATCAGAGTCACCAATTTTGCCAGATCAAGGAAGTGTTATTTTAATTGGTGCTTGTCTTATACAGTTTGGAGTAAGCAAGTGGCTTGATGGTCACTATGATGAAGGTTTGGGAAAGAATTACTTTTGGATGATTTGGTACCCGTTTGCCTTTTGGTTTTTAAATCTATTTACTGCTGTTGTAGCACTTCCAAAGGTTTTATTTGGTAAAAAAAAGAGTCGTGCTAGATGGGTTAGCCCAGATAGAGGAGTTCATCAACAATCTACAAATAAGAAAAAAGGTTAAACATGAAGAAGAAAACCTTAATTATTAACAAACGCCACGAGATGCCTTTTTCAAAAAAAATCGGCTGGGATATAGTGACAATTCTTCTGTGGGTTGGTTGGATATATTTGTGGAAACCGCTACTTATAGTTTTTTATAACATTGTTACTTTAGATGCAAATGTAGATGAAATATCAAAAGTAATTTTTGATGAAATATCAGCAGTTACAGTCGAACATGCTCTAATCATGTTGGTTGCAACACCTACTATCTTGTTTATATTATCATGGTTAAATCGACATGTCGCTCCAAGTGAGCATTTTATCTATAAGTTTGATGAGTATGCTAACTATTTTAAAGTAGATAGTACAAAGCTAAAAGAGTCAAGGGATGAGCAACTAATAACCATCTATCATGATAATAACGGTCATATTTCAAATATCGAAAATAAGATTTAGCCTCTGCTTATAGCCTTCGCAGCTGCGTATCCGCTAGCCCATGCAAAGGCGAAATTATAGCCGCCTCTTTTGCCTACTACGTCTAATACTTCTCCGCAGAAGTAGAGGTTTTTTTGCTTGAGCGATTCAAAAGTTTTTGGGTTTATCTCAGTCGTATCGACTCCGCCGCCTGCGACCTCTGCATGACGAAAGCCGTGAGTCTCCTTTACTTCAAAACGCCAGTCGAGTATCCGATTGGCTATCTTTTTGCTTAGTTTTGTGCCTATTTCTTCGCTACATGTAGAGGTTGAAATCTCCAAATCGTCTAAAATTCCGTTAACGATTTTAATTGGAAGAAGCCCTGTTAAAATATCAGCAATTGTAAAATCAGGCATATTTATAGCTATGGAGCTTATATGTGATGAGAGTTTTTGAGCGTTAAAATTTGGCAGAAGATTTATAGATATGCTTACACCCCAAGGGCACTTCTTACAGGGCGCATGTGAATGCTCCATCAAAGCAACACTCGCACCTTGCGATATATCCAAAACTGCAAAGCCAGATACCCCATAATCTGTAAAGAGGATATCGCCTTTACATGCGCCCTGTAAGAAGTGCCCTTGGGGTGTAAGCTCTTTTTTGTTATTTACAAGCAGTGTTATTTCACCCTCTATCTTTGCTCCGCTCATCTTTTTTATGACTTTAGAGTCAAGATGGAGCTGAACGAGTGAAGGGTAGGTCGGGATGATATTGTGAGAGAACTCTTTGGCAAAGGCAAGTCCGTCTTCATTTCCGCCTAGATGAGACGCCGCCTGCGAGCCTGTTGCTACGACAACCGCATCATACTCTTGAAGCAGTTTTTTTATATCTGTTATTTTTGTATCGGTATGAAAATTTACACCGATATTTTTAGCATAATTTATTAGCAAAGAGGCTACGTTTTTGGCTTCATTGCTAAGTGGATAAACGCGTCCGTCTTCTTTAACATCTAGTAAAAGTCCGATACTTTGACAAAATTTCTCAAACTCTCTAAAGCCAAACTCTTTTAATGCATAATCCATAAAGAGCGGATTTTGTGAGAAATAATCGTTACATGTAAGATTTGTGTTTGTAATGTTGCAACGACCGTTTCCGGATACCAAAATCTTTTTTGCACATTTAGAGTTTTGCTCAAAAATATCTACACTAATCCCATTTTTTGCACAAAAAATAGCACATAAAAGCCCTGAAGCGCCGCCGCCGATGATTGCTGTTTTTTTCATTTTATAAATTTATTTTTTATCAAAATGATAGATTGAATGTTTTTTATTTGGTTTTTGATTTTTCCAGCCTAAATACGATGATTTAAGATGTTTTCCATTCTCGGATATTTCATGTATGATTTGATGTACATGATCCTCATCCGAGTTACATAGTTTGGTTTTCATATCACAGTCAAATACAATTTTATTTTCAGTAGTTTCTTTGCTATTTAATATAAACTGCGGTTGATTTTGTTTGGCACAATAGTGCGTTGCTTTTAATTCAGTACAGTCATGAAAGTTGTTACAGTGATACATTGTTACCATCTCTTTTTTTGTATTTGGTAAAAGATCTTCTTGAAAAGTAGCACCTCTTCCGATAACTTTGTATGCAATCGCAGTAGCATCCGTTCCTACCAAATGAACTATTGCTTTGTCTTTATAAGCATCTGTTGTATCGATTTGTTTTTTTTCTTCGGATAGTGACCACTCGCCTTTTAGTAACGACTGCATTTGGTTATATACATCCATAGCTTTTGTATCTTCTGCAAAAGATGATGTTGATAATATACCAATAAGTGATAAGTAAAGTAGGATTTTTTTCATTATATTTTCTCTCTATATTAAAATAAGTCTTGAATTATATCGCAATTGAAAGATATAAACTTGAAGTATTTTATAGTGTAACGATTTTAGCACCGAAACCGCCATTGTTCATGAGCAATTTTAACACAAATAGTTATTTTTATTACAAAATTACCTATAGTTATACTTCTTAAAGTTTTCAGCTTGTTCAAATATCTCTTTAAACACTTCATCCTTTGTGATTGGTGGATAACCATGTTTAGCTAGAAGCATTATCAAATCAACTTTGAGTTCTGCTTTGATATCATCTCTCACATTCCAATCCGTATATTTTGATTTATCATCAACAACTTTTTTCACTTCTTTTGCCAGTAAAATCAATTTATCTTCAGGATAAGCGAAATCATACTTATGTGAAATGGCTTTTAAAATGTCATAAAAAGCTTTTTCCTCAAAATCTATACCCATATCAGCAAAAGACTCTTTTTCTTTTTTAAGGGCATGATAGAGGTCTATAATCTCATCCGTAAAATCTTCTAACACACCACTTACAAGTACATCTTCTTCTTTGCGTTCATTGTACTTTTCAACAAGTGCAGTGAATTTTTTTGAAAAATCTACTGCTTTAATCTTGTTTACTTTTTTAAACTCTTCTAATGCTTTGGCTAATAGTTGTTGCAGTAGTTTTATTTTTGTATTTGGTAGCTTTATCTTATCTATCTTATTGATGTAATCTTCATCAAAAATATCTATCTGTGATTCATTGTCACTTCCCAGTTTAAATATCTCCTCTACCCCATCACTTTTTAAAGCTTCTGTTATCATTTTTGTGACTTTTGCATTCATTTGAGCTGTATCAGGAGCATCTCCACGAGTTAGTTTAATTACGATAGAGCGAATTGCTAAATAAAAGTGTATATGATCTTTTTCATTTTGAGTAAAAGCTTCGCTTCCGCAACATATATCATAAGCAGATTTTAGTCTTTTAACGATATACATAAATCTAGCTTCTAGCTCTTTGGTTAGTTGGACATATTCACTAGCAAGATTTAAACATCTTAATTGTTCTGTTGGACTACCTTTAAAATATAAACTGGTATCAAACTTATAAAAAAGTTTAGAGAGTAAATCAAGTTGATCTTTTACAACCACAATAGAAGCATTGATATCTTCAAAGTTTTGACTATCGATATTTGAAAATTGTTTAAGAGCTTTATTCATAGCTGTTTTTATACCGATGTAATCGACTACCAAACCTTTCTTTTTTGATTGGTATTTTCTATTGACTCTTGAGATTGTTTGGATAAGGTTATGTTCTTGTATAGGCTTATCTATGTAGATGGTGTCTAAAAATGGAACATCAAATCCTGTGAGCCACATATCTACAACGATAGCTATTTTAAAGTTTGATTTTTCATTTTTAAACTGTGTATCAAGTGTTTTTCTGTACTCTTTTGTACCCAACAAATCATACAACTCTTTTTCATCATCTTTGTTTCTAGTCATAATCATTTTGAGTTTTTCAAGTGGAAGTATCTCTTTTCTTTCTTTATCGGTTAGTTCAATTCCCTCATTGCATACTTTTTTTTCATTCCACTCTGGTCTTAAAGCTATTAGTTCTTTATAAAGTGCGTAAGCAATTGGTCTGCTGCTTGATACAAAGAGTGCTTTACATTTAAGCGTTGCACCTTCACTTACTCTTTTTTCATAATGCTGTACAAAATCTTTTGCTACAGCTTTTACTCTATCGGGGTCGCCAAGAATGGCATTCATATTTGCCATTGCTTTTTTGCTATCTTCTATTTGATATTTACTAGCACCTGCATTTGCACACTCTGCATAATATTCTTCGATTTCATGCAGTTTTGAGTTATTTAGCAATACTTTTGCGGCTCTTCCCTCATATACGATTCGTACTGTTATTTCATCTCTTACGGATTCAGTCATAGTATAGCTGTCGATCACATCCCCAAAAACATCAAGCGTGGCATCTATCGGAGTTCCCGTAAAACCGACATAAGTAGCATTAGGTAAAGAATCATGCAAATATTTTGCAAAACCGTAAGTTTTTTTAACTCCAATTTTTGTTATTTTTACTTTTTGGTCTAAGTTGATTTGACTTCTGTGAGCTTCATCAGATATGACTATGATGTTTGTTCTATCGCTAAGTATTTCTAAATCTTGCGTAAATTTATGGATAGTTGTAAGAAAAACACCGCCACTCTCTCGCCCTCTGAGTCTTGCCCTTAAATCTTCTCTACTTTCAACACTTACTATTCCATCATCCCCTATAAAACCTTTTGCATTGGAAAATTGAGAGCTTAGCTGTGTATCCAAATCTGTTCTATCGGTAATAAGTATGATAGTAGGACTAGAAAAATGAACACTTTTCATGAGCATACGAGTTAGATAAAGCATTGTAAAACTCTTACCACAACCGGTAGCACCAAAATATGTACCGCCTTTACCATCGCCTTGCGGTTTTTCTAAAGAAGGTTCCCTTTGATGGAGTTTTATATTTTCATAAAGTTTTCTAGTAGCGTAGTATTGAGGATAACGACAAACTATCTTCTCCTCTTTTCTTGATTTGTCAGGTATATAGATAAAGTTATGGATGATATCTACCAATCTCTCTTTATTAAACATCCCTTGAATCATAGAGTGCATGGAAGCTATGCCATTTACATCTACTTCATTGCCCGTAATCTTTCTCCAAGCGTATAAAGATTCATAGGGTGCAAAAAACGAACCTGCCTTATTGTTTACTCCATCGCTTATGACACAAAAGGCATTGTATTTAAAAAGCTCGGGAATATCTCTTCTGTACCTTGTAGTGAGTTGTACAAAAGCATCATGAATAGTTGCTTCTTCTCTTATGGCACTTTTAAATTCAAATACAACCAACGGTAAGCCGTTGATATAAAGTATGCCATCAGGAATTCGTTTTTCATAGCCAACTATTTCAAGTTGATTTACTATTTTAAAACTATTCTTTTCTACATTTTCATAATTTATAAACTCTACATGTATATCTTTCGCTTTTGCATCTTCTCTTTTAAAGATAAATCCATCAGATATTAGTTTCGTTATAGATTTGTTACTGTCGTATAAATCACTTGATGGATATGATTCAAGTTTTCGCACAATTTGAGTTATTTCACTTTCAGTTATATTTTCATTTTTATACCTATTTTTTAGATACTCTTTTAAATCATCTTTGAGCAGAACTTCACTCTCATTTCGTTCTATATCTTTACCATACTGATAGTGTATGCCTTGTTCACCAAGCAACTCTATAAATGCCAGTTCAAGTTTTTCTTCTGTAAATTTACTCATTTTATTCCCATCTCTGATAGTATTTCCCAATGACCAGATTTTAGACTTCCAACTCTACTTATAATATCTTCATCTTTTAGCTTTTTAATTACTTTTTTTATCCCTGATTCACTCATAGAGAGTTTTTCCATCAGTTCATAAATAGTGATTTTACTATCTTCTTTCATAAGTGCTAAAACTTTTTGGTCACTTTTATAGTTACTTTCTTGGTCACTTTTTAAAGTATTTTGCATTGATTTTAAAATCATCTCAAGCATAAACTCTATAAATGGCGTACTTTCACCCATCTGAGTAGAGTTTTCAATCGCACTATAGTATTGCTCTTGATAATCTCTAACTATACTTTCAGTTGGGAGAAGTGAAAAAATCGGGTTGAAACTATTTAAAATCACACTTTGCCAAAGTCTTCCGATTCTTCCGTTTCCATCATTAAATGGATGGATAAACTCAAATTCATAGTGAAATATGCAAGATTTTAAAAGTATATGTTCATCACTATTTTTTAGCCAAGAAAAAAGATTTATCATCAAGTCGTTTATAATGCTCGGCTGTGGAGCTATATGTCCCCCTACTTGAACATTGATACTTCTAAAACTTCCGGCAGATGTTAGTATCTCACTCATCAAAATTTTATGTGCATGTAGCAAATCATCTAACTCATCAAATCTATACTCATCGAGTTTTTCATACGCTTTTATAGCCCCTTGAACTTCTGCTAATTCTCTCACAGTTCCTAAAACCGTTTTACCATCTAAGATTGCGGTGATTTTCTCTTCACCTAAAAAATTACCCTCTATTTCCAGCGTACCTGCCAAAGTTTTGATACGGTTCTTTTTTCTCAACATTGGATTTACTTTTGATAGTCCAGCAAATTGAAGTTTTGTGAGTTCTTCACTTATTTGTGTTGAAAGTTTTAGTATTTTTGAGGTTATCGTATAGGGTGGGATATAATGATTCATATTTATCTAGCCTTTATTCACATTTTTATTAGATATTCCATCATAAAAATAATCCAAAATATATAAATCAAATTCATCGAAAGTTACTACTTTACTTTTAATATATTCAATGCTAAGTTTGTTAAATATATTTATTGCTGAGTGTATATTTAATGTTTCATCTTCAAAATTAATAACTTTTGCAATATGAATTTTTTTTGACAACATTCTCGGCAAACCATATTCTTCCAATTGATAAACTACTGATGGCAAAAAAGCATGAGAAACTTTAGAGATAAATGGCGAAATATCAACATTCTTATTTTTAAAAATAACCTTTTGTAAGGTATTTATATCTCCTAGCAATGCTGATAGCTTAAATGTAGCATTTCGTTCCAGTAGAAAAAACATATCTATTTTGATAGCATGTTTAGAAAGATAAGCTAATAATTCAGGAATGCTTTTATTCCAATTTTGAGATAGAATCTTAGTAAAATAAACAAAATCGCCATGTTTAATATCCCATTTTCCAGCCTGTAAATTAATAGCTTTATATAATGGATTATCCCATTTATTTGGAGTACTGTTTAAGTGTGATAAACCATTCCATGTATCAGGATTATTCTTCATATCAATAGCTATTTTCTCAATAAGTTCTCTACTTGATTGAAATGAATTCTCTTTAATTAACCTTTCATAGATTTCTTTGCCAAGTATATTGTACATATTTTCTTTATGCTCAATTATTTTTGTGATTTGTTCTTTAGTTAAATCATCTTTATACTCAACTTCATCGACGTCAGGAATCGTATTTTCAGAAAACTCTATTGTTAATTGTATTTCATCATCTTTAGGTGGTTTAACAAACAAATAAATATGACCAACAAAGTGCTTAAACATTCTTCCACTTCTGCCTATTATATTTTTGTATGTGAAACTATTTAATCTATAATTTTTCCAAACAATTACATTTTGTGCGGATGTATTCACACCTTCTATGATTGAAGAAGTAGAAACGATATTGTTCAGTCCATCTTCATCCTCAAACATTTTTATTTGTATCTGACTTAATGAACGATGCAATCTTCCGTTATGAATCCCCATGCCTTTTCTTACAACTTTGGTTAAGTTCCAGTTTTTTTCGTAATTTGTAGCCAACCAACTTGAGAATAATTTTAATTTTTTGGAATCACTATTTGGGATACTTTTTTTAATTAATTCAGATACAGTGTCAATTTCAGGAAAAGTTCCTGCATATATCAACGTTTTTATATCTTTATGCTGATTGAGAATTTCTATAAGTTTTGCATTTTTATTACTTAATGTAATTTCTTTATATGTGTCATGTTTTGATAGATAAACCGTATTAAAAGTTAATGGTATAAATTCCATACCTTCAGTAAATAAGTTAGAATATAATTTTTCAATATTTGGAGCTAAATAGTATTTTTGATTTGCTTTTTTTCCAAGCTTTAGAATTGCTTTTTGAAGTGTAGATGAACGCTCTTTGTCAAAATCAAAACTTGCTTTATAAAATTCATCTATTACTAATAAATCTAAGTTTTTTATTGCATCTATATAACCAATAGCTCTTTCTTGAGGAAATATAAAAATATTTTTATCGGAAAGTTCTACATCTGCCGTTGTAATAATTTTATATTCATATGAGAACTTTTTGTAAAGTCTTCTTCTGATTTCATCTGATAAAGCTATAGTTGGAACTATGATTAATATGTTATTTGGTTTTTTTATAGATATAAAAGAATCAATTACAAAGCTTTTACCAAAACTTGTTGGAGCACTTATTGCAAGGTTTTTTCCATTTAAAAGCTTTTTCAATAAGTTTGATTGCTCTCTATGCAATGTTAATGGTTCATCACTTCCTGTGTCAACCTTAAACATATCATAAATAAGCCTATCTTCTAGTATCGCATTATCTGTATCGATGTAAGGATATAAACCTGTAAGGCGAATCAAATGATTAACTATATGTGAATATTCAATATTGTTATTTTTCATATAATCAAGTAATAAAATTAATTGATTTCGAGCCTTGTCCTCATTGTTTAGGTCAAGTTGATTACTTATTTCTTTGCATTGATTAAAAATATACATTAATCTTCATCTCTTTCAAACATTGCTTTTGTATAAAATCTATCTACAAGCTCAGATTTGTTGGGAACTGGAAATAATATTAAATGAAATTTTATTTCTTTGTACATATAGACACTATTTAGCTTGATATCTTGTTTTTTCATAAAAATTTCCGCTTTTTTAATATGTTCTTCCCTCATCTTTTTTTTGTATTCATCAAAACTTTCTGTATTGCTTGCAGTAATCTCACATTGATGAAGAATAAGAATTGGAACATGTAATTGTTGCTTAATATCATCAAGTGAGATGCCATCTGCTAGTTTATCTTTAATATCTTTGAGTAGTTTTTTATCTTCAATGAATAAATCTAAATCTTTAAGCGATGTCACAATACTTAGTTCTTTTCTAAGCTTATCATCTATGAATATATTGTGAACAGACTCAATAATTGAATCCAATCTTGTATCTTTAATACTATTATAAAATTTAGCTTCCCCAAGCCAAAGTGAAAATGTACCATCTGTATTAAGTGTTATATGGATGCTATCAGCACCTTTTGCATAATCATTTCTATTTTGTTTATAAAATATTTTTGGCACAACAGGAAGAGCAGAATAATATTTTTTCATTATGCCGTAAAGTAATATTTCTCCAATTTCACCACCTTTTTCATCACCTTCTAATAATCGTAAATTTTTAGCTGATTTTGTTAATATGGTTTGTTCATCACCGATTAAAGCCTCTTTTTCTGTTTGAGAAAGTGCTGTATCTTTAATGTTATTCCAAATAAATTGTTCAAATTGTTGTCGTCTCCATTTGCCACTTTCAAATCCATTTACCAAACTTAATAGTGCTTTATTATTTGGGTCAATATTATTAGTTGATAAGTTTTGTAATATATCATCAACTACAACATCAAAAGTAATAGTAGTTCCAGCATGTGTAGTATATGTACTTATCATTTTTTTATTACCACTTTCTCATTTTCGTCAATAGTTGCAATTTTTGAAAGTAAAACTTCTTTTAATCTTTCTAAAGTTTCATTTTCATCTTTTAAAATACTTTTATGTTTAAAAATTGGTATCAATATTTTCTCAAAATTTTCAAGAACATAATTTTCAGGTTTTAGATTTTTTAATCCATTTAAAAGATTTGTAGTCATACTTGGAACTGCTGAACCAACATTTAAACTATAAAAATCAATACTTTTTAAAATATGAAAAAGATATTTTCCTGAGAATTTAGTTTTTATAATCGAGTAAAACATTGTATCTACAGTCCAAAACTCTTGATTTATGTGGATAATATTGTTTAATGAACCTTTTCTAGGTATTAATATTGATTCGCCTGAATATAAATATTTATCAACATATTTCATTATTCCACCTGAACCATAAAGAGGTATTTCCCCATTGTTAAGATGTTTATAGTCTTTCCCATATTTTATATCTAACATATCAATAAGTTCAACTATTTGCCAATTATTAGGTATTTCCATCTCTAACTCATCACAATAAACCATTTCGCCACCATTTGATTTATATGGTTTTATATTAGATTCTGAATCAAGTTCAGAATGACTAAAGTTGTGTGGAAACTCAAAATTTACAAACCACTCTTTATAGATACTTTGTGCGGTATCTTCTAGCTTTTGATTTAGTTGTTCATTGAGTTTGATTCTGTCTGTGATGGTGTGGTACTCTTTAATTATCTCATTTTGTTTTTCAAGTGAAGGAACTGGAAGTTCTACATCACACATCTCTTCCCATCCAAAAGCTTCTCTTGTACTACCATGAGACATATATCTTGCATATCTGTCAAACTCTTCTCTTCTAAACCACATCATAAGATATTCTGGCAATAACTCATTTGTGTTAATAATTTCAAATACAGTATATGAAGTAGAAACAATAGCTTCATCATTTTCAAGCAATGCTACAGAGATTTTATCCCCATTTCTTGAAGTTACTGGTCCATAAGCAAATTGACCTTTTTGGACTATTTTATATATGGTCATATCTGTACCAATGATATTTGCGATAGATGGAATAAACTTTTTTGTAATACTTACACCCAAGAGATTATCAACTGTTAAATCACTGTTTTTTACACTGACTTGCTGAATAAATTGACCAAGTTTTTTATAATTACTTCTCATCTAACTCTGCCTCTATTTCCTCGATAGTTGGAAGTGATGATTTATACTCTTTTGGAAGAATTTCAGTTAGTTCATATTCACTAATTCCCAAAGGTTTGTTTATATCTTTGAGTGCATATTCTACTACTATGTTGTTTTTTGATTTGCAAATGAGTATCCCGATAGTTGGATTATCATTTGCACTTTTTAATTCGCCGTCTATTGCCGAAGTATAAAAGCTCAGTTTACCAGTAAACTCTGGCTTAAATTCTACTGCTTTTAACTCAACTACTACATAACATTTGAGTTTGATATGGTAAAAAAGTAAATCTATTTTAAACTCATCTCCGCCTACAAGGAGCTTGTATTGTCTTCCTACAAAAGCAAAGCCACTACCAAGTTCAAGTAAAAACTTTGTGATATTTTCACATAGTGCATCTTCTAGCTCTTTTTCTTGATAATTTTCTCTCATACTCAAAAAGTCAAAATTATAGGGGTCTTTTGTAATCTCTTTTGCCAAGTCTGATTGTAAAGGTGGCAAAGTGGTTTCAAAATTTGTGATAGCTTTGCCATCTCTTGCGTAAAGATTAGTTTCTATTTGATGGATAAGTACATTTCTACTTATGCCATGTTTGAGTGTGTTGTTTACATAATATAGGGCTTCATCTATATCTTTACACTTTGATATTATTACAAAATTATGCCCCAATGGTATCAAAAACAATTGTGGAACAAGCTGTTCCATTTTTTCAATTTCATTTGCACAACAACTCGTTCCACTATTTGTATAAAACAAAAACCATCTTCTTATATATTGTAAATTTGAGAGAGAAAATCCCTTTATATCTGGGAACTCTTCGAGCAAATCTCTACTTAATTGCTCTAAAAAACCACTTCCCCATTTATGCACCTTTTGTTTTTCAACTATATCGTTTCCAAGATTCCAGTAAAATTCAAGCAAAGTAGTATTGACAGCAATTGAAGCCTTTATCTGTGAGCTTTGAAATTTTTGTTTTATCTCATGTAACCACTTTTTATATTCTGTTGTAACTATTTTAGTTGATGGCATAACCAAGTTCCTCAAATACTTTTAGTAGCTCTTTTTTTGATTGTTCTTCCTCTTTTAAAAGCTCTGCAAATTCACCTTGAAGTGTTTGCATCTTTGTATCGAAATCTATATTTTCATCTCTGTTTACAAACTCTATGTATTTGCTAGGAACAAGTGAGTAATCTTTTGCTCTCACTTCATCTTTTGATGCACTATAACAGTATTCAGGTATATCTTTGTAAGCCTCTTTATCACTTTGCCAAACATGATAAGTATCAGTTACTTCTTCTACTGTTTCATCATCAAACTGTGTAAATTTCTTTTCAAATGGCACACCTTTTTGTCTCAAATCCATAAAAAGTATCTCATTTGTTCTATCTCGATGAGTTTTTATTTTGCCATTTTGCTCAAAAATTCTAAGCTTCTTATTGGCACCCAGTATCCAAAGAGTCACACTAATATCTGTCGTATAAAAAAGGTTTCTAGGTAAAATAACAATCGCCTCTACAATATCATTTTCAATGAGCTTTTTTCGTATTTTATACTCTTCGCCGCCACCGCTTAACGCCCCATTTGCCAAGACAAATCCAGCTACACCGTTTACGGAGAGTTTTGATACCATGTTTAGTATCCATCCGTAGTTGGCGTTTGATGTCGGCGGTACATCGTATCCTGCCCATCTTGCATCGTCTAGTAGTTCGTTTACACCTCTCCAATCTTTTTGATTAAAAGGTGGATTTGCCATGATGAAGTCGGCTTTAAGGTCTTTGTGTTGGTCTTTTGCAAATGTATCGGCAGGTACATCTCCAAGATTTGCAGATATTCCTCTGATGGCTAAGTTCATTTTGGCAAGTTTGTAGGTAGTGGCTGTATATTCTTGACCGTAAACCGAGATATCTTTTTTGTTTCCATTGTGAGCATCTATAAACTTTACAGACTGCACAAACATACCGCCACTTCCACATGCGGGGTCATATATCTTGCCTTTGTATGGCTCTATCATGGTTGATATAAGATTGACTATTGATTTTGGCGTGTAGAACTCTCCTTTTCCTTTACCCTCAGCGATTGCAAACTTACTTAAGAAGTATTCATATACTCGTCCAACCACATCATGCCCTTTGTCTTCTATGGTATTGATGTTGTTGATAGTATCTATGAGAGATGAAAGTTTACTCACATCAAGACCAAGTCTTGAGAAGTAATTATCAGGCAATGCACCTTTTAGGCTAGGATTGTTTTTTTCGATAGTTGCTAGGGCTGTATCTATTTTGAGGGCGATATCATTTTGTTTTGCGTTTTGTTTTATGTATGACCATCGTGATTCAGTAGGAAGATAAAAAACATTTTCCATAGTGTAAAACTCCACCATATCCACAAATGCCTCTTTGCCTTCGGCTATTAGCTTTTCTCTTCTCTCTTCAAAAGTATCACTCACAAACTTTAAAAAAATAAGTCCCAGAACAATATGCTTGTATTCACTTGATTCAACTGAGCCTCTAAGTTTATTTGCACTTTCCCAAAGAGTCTCTTCCATAGATTTTTGATTTTTTTCTTTTGCCATTACTTGCTGTAACCTTTTAATTAACATATTTAATTAATAATTAATTTTTAATTATTATAGCTAATTTAAAGTCCAAGGCATTTATTCTAGTATAAATTTTCCACTTTTGGGAGTTTTCTTCATTACAGAGTCACTACTTTTGCACCAAAACCGCCCATGTGTTGCGGTGCATCTTCAAACTTTTTAACTCTCGGATGGGCTTTTAGAAACTCTTTAACAGCGTAGGATAATTTGCCTGTTCCGATACCGTGATAGACTATCACTTCATCCCAGCCGTTTATAAGCGCATCGGAGATAAATTTATCCAAAACTTCCGTTGCCTCTTCGGCTCTCATGCCGTGAAGGTCGCATTTTAGTCCTGCTCTTTTTTGTACTTGTAGATTTACGTCAGTTCGTGGTTTTTGTTTTATGGTCTCAGTCGGTTTTAGTTGTGATGTATTAACACGCACACGCATTCCGTCAACCTCTACGATAGCCTCTTTTTCATCTTTCATAGCAACTATTACGCCTTTTTTGCTATGATATTTTACGCTTTCGCCTACGCTGAATTTTATAGGAAGACTTTGCGGCGGTTTCTCTTTTGGTAAATTTTTGTTCGCTTTATTCATAGCTCTGTGAATTGCTTTTGCATCACCTGCACGAGCGGCTTGTTTTGCTTCGTTTATCGCTATTTCGTAGCTCTCTTTTAACACGGCTTTTTCTTTTTGAAGCTCTTCATAAACCTTTTGTCTTTGCTCTTTTAAGTCAAGCTCTTTTAGCCTTAGCTCTTCTAGTTTTTCATCAACCGTTCTATGCTTTTGTTTTAATTCGCGCTCTAGCTGTGAGCCTCTTTCTATGAGTATATTTAGCTTTTCGCTGTTATCGCCGTAAACTACTTTTGCTTCGTTTACGATTTTGTTTGAGATACCGTATCTGCTTGCCGTCTCAAATGCGTAGCTTTTTCCGATGATGCCATGCATAAACTCATAAGTAGGCACTCTATTTTGCTCATCATAAATCGCCGCCATAAGCTCCACATCGTCACGGTCTGCCATTAAAGCCGCAAGACGTTTATGATGGGTAGTAACGACAATCTTTTGTCCACGCATTATAAGTTCATCAAGTATCACTTTAAAGAGTGCGGCAGCTTCGTCGCTGTCCGTTCCGAGTTCTATCTCGTCAACCCCGACAAGAGCCTCTTTATACTCAAATATCTTAGAAAACTCCTGCATACGTCCTGCAAAGGTAGAGATGTCATTTTTTACGTTTTGAGGGTCGTCGATAATTGCTAATATATTTTTAAAATTCCCTACATGTGATTTATGCTCGTTTAGTTTCATCGGAATAATATATTTTGCCATAAAAGCCGCAGAGAGGATTGACTTTAAAAGCATGGTCTTTCCGCCTGCATTTACACCGGTAATCATTAAGATATTTTTAGAAAAATCTACATGTATAGGTTTTGCATGGTGAAGAGCAGGGTGTATAAAACCCTCTAAAATAATTTTTGAATCTTTTTTAGATTTTATAAGTTGGAGATTTTTACTTTTTGCAAACAAAACTCTTGCTTGATAGTTGTCAAATTTGCCAAACTCTTTGTCGATAAAGTTTATAAAAGGCAAAAGTTCAGAGAGTTTTGATGAGAACTCTTTTGCGTAGGTGTAAAAGATGGCGTCTCTTTCTTGGTTAATGTAGCGTATCTGCTCTTTTGCTTTTAATATACTATCGGGCGAGACATAAAAACCGCCGCTAGAACTTCTGCCGATAACTGCACCTTTTAGTACATGATTAAAACCGCCGCGAACCAAAAGACACTCTTCGTCATTTATAAAGTGAACTTGAGTATCAATCATATAAGATGAGAGTTTTTGGCTTGAAATCAGCCTTTTTAAAGAGCCGCTCATGTTGGTTTTGTGTTCTCTTATTCTAGCACCGAGATTAAAAAGAACTTCATCAAGATTCTCTTCAAATTTGCCATCATGCGTAAAGTACTTTTCAACTTCCATAAATTTCGGTTCAATAACAAACTTATCCATCCATTCGCCGATAATGCCTTGTAGATTTTTGTTTTTAAAGTAGCGAAAATAACGGACAACTTTTACTATCTCAAAAATCTGCTCAAACTGCAATACGCCCTGTTTTTTTAGATGAAGTTTTATATTTGTAAAGTCGGCAACTTTTGGAGGCGATTTAAACTCGATAGAATCAAGAGCTTTTATATAGCGGTAATGAAGCTCCTGATCACCTTCCATATAAAGAGAGTCATCACGTGAAAAAAATTGTTTAAATGTGTTTATATGCTCGTTTAAATCAAGTTGATTGATAATTAAATCAACCTTGGAACTATTTTCTATTCGCATGTAGAAGCACTAATCATTTGGGAAAAGTATGGAGTGTTCTCTTTACCTATGAAAGTATAAGTTCCTATGCTTAGAGTAAAATTTTCATCATTAACGCTCACACCTTTACATGTAATAGTCTTATGTTGATTAAACTTCAAAACTGCGTCAAGCATTTTGTCTCTTTGAGAGTTGCTGTAAGTATTAAAAGCTATTGCAAATAAAACAACACCTAAAACCAGAGTCGTTACAATAACTTTTTGTTGACGCGAAAACTCGGTAAAGTAGTGAAGGGCTAAAAAAAATAGCCCTACTATGATTAGACCTATTATGTATGCCACTAAGCAGTTCCTCTTATTTGATAAGTTAAATCTCCGGCGCCAAAACCGATAATAAGACCTTTATCCAGAGTTTTAAGTGCCTCTTTGTCTTTTATAATAGTAATCGTATTGTTTGCTCTTGTGATATTGTCCGCCATTATAAGGTTGTATCTTTTAAATTTCTCGGCAAAATCGATATCTCTGCTTGCTTCACCTGCAGACCAAACGGGAAGAATTATAAGCTCCTGCGCACCTTCAAAACATTTTATAAACTCTTCGAGGTTGTCAACTGTTCGAGAGTATTTATGCGGCTGCCAGATAGCGGTAATTTTGTCAAAACCTTTTAAAAGTGCGTACTCTTTAACCGATTCAAAAGTCGCTTTTATCTCTGTAGGATGATGACCGTAATCATCGATAATCACACTGTCATGTTCAGCTCCGACAATGTCAAATCGTTTCTTTATGCCTTTAAATGTAAGTATCTTTTCTCTTATCTCTTCAATATCCATTGATTCATTTGCGGCAAGAATTGCCAAAGCAGCATCCAATGCAATATGTTTTCCAAAACCCCAAACATCAAAACTACCTAAGTCTTTGAGGTTAAATCGTGTGTGAGGCTCATCGTTTATAAGAACAAATTCTATGTTTGTAATATCACGGCTTGGATAGAGCCACTTAGCTTCGATTTCGTCTATCAATTTGTTTAAAAACGGGTCTTCCGCATTTAAAACACGACAAGGCGCCAACTTTATAAAAGTTTTATATGATTCGTAAAAAAGCTCATAGTTATAGTCGTAATACTCCATGTGTTCAGGCTCTGCATTTATAACGATAGAACAATATGGGTTTGAGTTTAAAAAACTTCCGTCACTCTCATCCGCTTCAAAAAGCATAACATCGTTATCTGTCGTATATCTTACGTTTGAGCCGAATGCTTTTGACTCTGCACCGATAATAGCCGAACCGTCCATAATAGCCGTAAGTATTGCAGTTGTGGTACTTTTACCGTGTGCTCCTGCAACCGAATAGACTTTAGATGTATTTAAAATACGTAGCAGTGCTTCACGGCGTGCAAGAACTTCTATTTCTCTCTCTTTTGCTTCAACGATTTCCGGATTATCTGGACGAATGATTGCCGAGTGAATTACCAAATCTTGATTGGTAATCGCAGAAGCATTATGCGGCACAGTTACCGTAATGCCTAATTTGCGAAGTTTTTGAGTGATAACCGTGTCTGCAATGTCTGAACCGCTGATTTCATGACCTTTATATTTCATATATTGTGCTAATCCTGAGATACCTATTCCGCCGATACCGATAAAGTGAATTTTCATCTGCTTACTCCACGTCTATTTGGGAGTTAGTCAGCAATTTCTGTGCCTCTTTGTTAAAACAGCTTATATAAAATGTTCCTGCATTTTGTGTCGCTTCAATATCTGCAATTTTAGAGATAAAATCATCAAGGCAAAGATTCTCTTTTGAAGCAATCCAGTGAAATTTTAGCGCAGACGAGAACTCTTTATCGTTGCTAAGACCGCTTAAAACCTCAAACAAAGCGCTTGCATCCGAGGTCTTACCTGCGCTGTAATGCTCTATCGCATACTCATAAAGTGCTCTAAGTGTTGCAAAATCCTGAACTTCATTCATATCCATAACCCTGTGTGCTTCAAGCGTATCGGTTAGTCTCTCTAGTGCCAAATCAAGTATATTTGCATAAAACCCGCCAAGAGTATCTTCATCAAAAGTATCATGCGCACGTTGCTCCAGTATGTAAAGCGAAGCAATATCCGAATTTTGCTGCGCTTTTAAAACCTCTGCTTTTAACTCTTCTACTTCGCCCATGAGAGAGCCTCCTTGATTCTTTGTAATGCGTTTCTTGTTTTTTCTTGCGTCTCAACCAAAGCAATTCTGATAAAATCTTTGCCCGGATTTATGCCGTCTTTGCCGTCTCTTGCCAAATATTCTCCGGGAAGAACTTTTACGTTATATTTTTCATAAAGTTTTTTTGTAAACTCAAGCGGAGAGGGAACTTTTAACCAGATGTAAAAAGTTGCACTCGGTATTTCTATGCCTAAAATCTCACGCGCCGCTTCAAAGTTTTTTTTATAAACATCCCTTGCAATCGTTACATGTTCTTCATCTCTCCATGCAACCGCAGCCGCACTTTGAAGGGGAAGAGGGGAAGCACAGCCTATGTATGTTCTGTAATTTATATACTCTTTTAAAATATTTTCATCGCCTGCAATAAATCCGCTGCGAAGTCCCGGAGCGGATGAGCGTTTTGAGATAGAGTTTATAACAAGTATATTTTTAAACGAGTCGTTTCCTACATGTAGTGATGCTTCAAGAAGCGAAGGAGTAGGCGCACTTGTATATATCTCACTGTAACACTCGTCGTTTAAGAGTACGAAGTTATGTTTTAGAGCAAGTTTTACCCATACTCCAAGTTCCTCTAGCGTAAGAGTAGAAGTAGTTGGATTATTTGGAAAATTTAAAATGACCAAATCACATGTAGATAGTTTTTCTTCGTCTATCTCAGGTTTGAAACTATTTTCCTCTGTAAGATTTAGATGAATTACTTTTGCTCTTGAAGCTATCGCCGCACCTTCGTATATCTGATAAAAAGGGTTTGTAAAAGCCATAGTCGGCTCTTTTTTGTCAAAAAGAAAAAATTGAGGAAAGTTAAAAAGAACTTCTCTTGTTCCAAACGTAGGAATAATTTGAGAGTCGCTTAGTTCTACGTTAAATCTTTTTGAAACAAACTCTCTCTGGGCTGCTCTTAGAGAATCTTCGCCGGCTGTTTTAGGATATCTTCTTAATAGGCTTGAACTTTTGCATAACTCTTCTTGAATAAATGCAGGAGTTTCAAATTGAGGTTCTCCGATGGTTAATGCCAAAGCTTCGTACTTGCTGTTTGGCACAACATCTTTTAATAGTTCGTTAAGTTTTTCAAATGGATACGGTTCAAAATTCATAGTTTTTATTGCCCTTTATAGTAGTCGCAATTATATCTAAAATCTATAAAGAGCAAATAAATGAATATACTCTATGCTAGAATAGTGTACAACTTACCTAAAGGATAGAGTATGAAAAGTTTGATTTTAGTTGCAGCGGCAGTTTTATTTATAGGATGTACTCAAGATAATAAAGAGTCAAGTACGGCAAATATTGAGAAAAAAGCTCAACCGGAAATTGTCGTAAAACAAGAAGCTCCAAAAGAGACGGCAGCCAAAGAAGAGGTTAAGCTAGAAGTAGCAAAAGAGGAAGTTAAGCAAGAAGTTGTAAATACAGAGTCTGTAAAGGTTGAAGAGGCAAAAGCGGAAGTCGCAATTGCAGAAACTTCAAAATCAGGCGAAACAATTTTTAAAGCATGTGCAGGATGTCACGGTATGAGCGGTGAAAAAGCGGCACTAGGCAAATCTCAAATAATTAGAGGTTGGAGTGCCAAAAAAGTAGCAGAAACGCTAAACGGATATAAAAACGATAGTTACGGCGGAGCTATGAAAGGCGTTATGAAAGGGCAAGTCTCAGGGCTTAGTTCTGAAGATATAAATCTTCTTTCGGAATATATCTCAAAACTATAAGCGTCAAAATTTAGATTAAACCAAGAAGCGCTACAAAGAGTACGGGAGGAGTAATGATGAGTCCTACTTTCATATACTCGCTCCACGAAATTTTCACACCTTTTTTGGCAAGTACATGTAGCCAAAGAAGAGTTGCAAGAGAGCCTATAGGTGTCATTTTAGGTCCAAGATTTGAACCTAAAATATTTGCATAAACAAGAGTCTCATTTCCTATATAACCTACCTTGTCGATTGCTATATCCATAATCATAATGGTTGGCATATTGTTCATAACGGAGCTTATAAAAGCGGATAAAAAACCTGTTCCTATAACGGCAACAGTAGTTCCATAGGTGTTTAACTCATCTATCCATGAAGCAATAATATCTGTAAGACCTGCATTTTTTAGCCCGTAAACTACGACATAAAGACCTATACTAAACCATACTACCTGCCAAGGTGCGGCTTTAATCGTCATAATGGGTTTTACCGCTTTGTAATAGTTTGCAATTGCTAAAAATATCAAAGCGCCGCCGAGCGCAAACACTGAAACAGGCAAATGATAGTAATCGCCTATGAAATAACCGACCATTAAAAGTGCCAGAAAAAACCAGCTGAATTTAAACATAGTTTTGTTTTTTATAACAGATGAAGCTTCGGGAAGCGCTCTGACATCGATTGTAAATGGAATGTCTTTACGAAAGTAAAACCATAAGACCGCGATGGAAGCGGCAATGCTTAGCAGATTCGGTAAAAACATATTTTTAGCATACTCTACAAAACCTATATCAAAATAGCCTACCGTTACAATGTTTGTCAGATTTGAGATAACAAGCGGATTGGACGCACTGTCTCCGATAAAACCGCCCGCCATCAAAAAGGCAAATATCGCTAGCGGCTTCATTTTTAGGTACTTCATCTTTGCAAGGAGTATCGGAGTTAAGATAAGTGCCGCACCGTCATTTGCAAAAAATGCCGCGACTATGGCACCTAGTAGCAGTATATAGACAAACATTTTGTGTCCGTTTCCCCCACTTAGCTTTGCCATTTTTATAGCCGCCCACTCAAAAAAACCGATCTCATCCAAAATCATAGAGAGAATAATTATCCCGATAAAAGCTAAAGTCGCATCCCAAACAATATCTACGACAGCAATAACATCCGAAAAACTTACAACCCCGACAACAAGAGCAACAACTGCTCCCGCAACTGCTGTCGTGCCTATTGGTAAGCCTCGCGGCTGCCAAATTACAAACACTAAAGTAATTAAAAAAACTAACATAGCTAATGCCATATACTACTCCTCATCTTTTTCATGTAAATTTTTATTGTTTTTACTCTTCAAAATATAGTATCTCTTTAATAGGTATATAAGTCCAAAAAAAACAAAGCCTAAAAATGATACGGTCAAAAAAAATGTAAAATCAGAATTCATAATGGAAACTATAGCAGAATTAAATCTAAATATCAACATATCTTGATTTAATAATATTATTTAGCTACAATTTTGCAATTCAACAAAAAGGAGTTCGTTATGGATATCTTTTTAAAAAGTGTTGCCGCACTAAACGACGAAACGAGAGTTCTGATACTGCGCTTTTTGGATGAGCATGGACAAACTTGCGTTTGCGATTTGCAGAACTCTCTTGAGATGATTCAGTCGCGTCTATCTCGCCATCTCAAAATATTAAAAGAGGCTGGATTTCTGCGTGTCGAGAGATGCGGTACTTGGGCGTACTACTCTGTGCGTTGTCCGCTTGACCGCTTTAGAACAGAAGCTCTGCAAGAGATAAGACATCTTGATATCGAAATTCCGAAATTAAAAAAATCATCACAAACGGGAGAGTGTAAATTATGAGTAAAAAAAAGGTACTGGTTTTATGTACGGGAAACAGCTGCAGAAGCATTATAGCGGAGGCTCTTATAAACGCAAAGCTTGATGGCGTAGAAGCAAAGAGCAGCGGAGTAAAAGCAAGCGGAAGAGTAAATCCAAACGCTAAAAAGCTACTGGAAGAAAAAGGAATTTGGAGAGACGAATATCACTCTAAAACGCTAGATACGGTTATAGACGAAGAGTTTGATTTGGTAGTAACCGTGTGTGACCATGCAAACGAGACATGCCCGATGTTCCCTCGCCCTGTAAAAAAGATACATGTAGGCTTTCTTGACCCGGACGGTAAAGGTTATGAGGCATTTCTTGCAACTTACAAAGAGATAGAGGAAGTTCTTCTTCCAAAGGTAAAAGAGGCTCTCTTTGGAATGAAAAAAGTGGTAACTCAGTTAAAGAGCGGTGTAGCAATAAAGTTCAGCGGTGCAGTGCAAAAAGAGAGTGTCGTAAAAATGGTGCAAAACTGCAAAACAGGTACATGTGAGTGCATGAGCGACGATACGAAAAAGAAGATAAAAGATATGCAGGTAAGCGGAGACGACGGAGAAGTGCTGCTTGAACTCAGCGGTGAGGTTAAAAAAGAAGAGATAGAGGCAGCCCTTGCAAAATCAAAAGTAATTAAAAGCAATTGTGAGTGCTAATTGGATTATAGAATTTTCAAAAAAATAGGAGAAAATAAAAATGAAAAAAATAGTACTGATTTTAGCAATGGCGATATTTGCTCTTGGAGCTGATTTGAAGTCAAGAGATTTTGACGAATATTTAAAGAGTTTTAACACTCAAGAGATAAAAAATATGAAAATCAGCTCTACCGATATGCTTGAGCTTATAAAAATGGACGATGCAATTTTGATAGATATTAGATTCAAGCAAGAAGCAGAAGCATGGAGCATTCCTTTTGCCAAAAATATCCCTTTGCAAGAGCTGCCAAATAGACTCGGTGAGTTGCCTCGCGATAAACTTATCATTACCGCATGTCCTCATAACGACAGAGCAAATATGGCTAGAATGTACTTAACAATGAAGGGCTACAACGTAAAATATCTAAATGACGGACTTTTAACAACCGTTGATAAACTAAGAGGCAGTAGCGCTATTGAGTTTATAAGAGAGCTAAAAGAGAATAAATAGAAAAACTATGAGAATTGATAATTGAATAGTTGTTGCAGTAGCGAAAGTATCTCTTTAAGCTTAGGATACATGCAAGAGCAGTTAGACTATTCTAGGTGGCGCCTGATAACTCTGGATATTTATAGATAAGAAATATAGGAGATTATCGCTAGTAATAAATTGTTTTATGATAAAAAAGTATAATAAGAATCTGGTGAAAATCGCATGCAAACATTAAGATTTTTAATAGTTATCGTTGTAGTTGCATTTATTTTAAACAAGACAACTCTCCTTATAACATCAATCTTGCAAGTGTAAAAATGATTTTGGAAGAGAAAATTTTTGAGTTACCAACTCTCCATCAGCGTTAAAAAAAAGGTAGTAAAGGTAATCTTTTTTTACGCTAAACCCTGCTAAATATCTAAGTGCCAGATTTGCTTGAAGTGATGCAATATGCATAACTATCGGAGCAGCAATTCCCTCTGGAGTTTTCGAGCTTATCTTAAAAGCATCTCTAAAAGATGACTCTTCAAAAAAACAAACCTGTCCATGAAATGCTTCTACGCTTCCGTAAATCCAAGGTAATTTTTTGATTTTGCAATACTCATCTATCTCTGCGCGAGTAGGGAGGTTGTCGGTCGCATCTATGATTAAGTCAACCTCTATATTTTTTTTAATAAACTCTTCAAAGTTGCACTCATGAGGAGTCGCTTTTACAAACGGACATCTCTGCTCAATCATCAAAGCATTTAATACAGCTTTGTTTTTTCCTTCATCACCTATTTTAAAAGTAATCTGACGATGAATATTGTGAGTAGAGACTTCGTCAAAATCAACCATGTGAATCTTGCCTATACCACTTGAACCAAGTGCAAAAGCAAGTGAACTGCCAAGTCCACCAGAACCAATAATAGCTATTTTTTTACTCTGGAGCAGATTTTGCGTATCCGCTCCCCACAACTGCACTTGTCTATGAAAATAATCAATCAAAAAAACTACTCACCTAAAAAGATTTAAAACGCTTGACTGTGAAGCATTGGCTTGAGATTGAGCAAATGAGCCGCTTTGAGATAAAATATTTAGCTTAGAAAAGTTTGCACTCTCAGCTGCAAAATCCAAATCTCTCATTTGAGATTCGGCAGAAGCTATATTCACTTGAGTTACAGATGTATTTTTAATGTTAGATATAAGCTGATTTTGAGCTGCACCCAAATCTGCTCTAATCCCGTTTATGCTGTTTATTGCCGAGTCTATCGTGTCTATTGCAGATGATGCTCCTGCTTGTGAGGTAACATCAATTGGAGCGCCTAAAATTGAAGCAGTTTGCGCATCGCCTATTTTGACATTTTGACTTTCACCTGAATTTGCTCCGGTGTGAGTTACAAACGTCCCGTCTCCTGCGCTTCCACCGGTTCCATCAAGCAAGTTGATTCCGTTGTATTTAGTACTTTTTGCTATATCATCGGCTGATGACATTAGCGAGTCTATCTCTTTTTGGATTATCGCTCTGTCGTCTGAGTTTAGCGTGTCGTTTGAAGCTTGAATAGAGAGACGGCGAACATTTTCTAGAATGTCGCCATACTCTTCAAGCGCACCGTCTGCAACTTGTACAAGTCCAATACTGTCATTTGAATTCATGATTGACTGACCCATTGCGGCAACTTGTGCAGAGAATTGATTTGCAATCGATAGTCCTGCCGAATTATACGCAGAACTATTTAACATAGAACCTGAAGCAAGTGCACCTAAACTTTTATTGATTCCGGCAGAATTCATACCCGAGTTTACATTGGCAGTTAAAGCACTAATATTACTGTTGATTTTAAAGCTCATAGCGTACTCCTTTTGTATCTTATTTGAAACTATTATAGCACTAAAATAGTTCTCTTTTACTTATTGTATCTTTAAATCCCCAAGACTTTCTGGCACGGATAATTTCACTATGATTCATATCTACAATCATAAGTTCTTCTTTATTGCCGAGATGTTCTAAAAGTTCGCCGTTTGGAGAAGCCAAAAGCGAGTCGCCGTAAAAACTCCAGTTTTTATTTGCATCTGCATATTCACCGATTCTATTAGCTCTTAATATATAGCAGTTGTGTGTAAATGCACGTGAGAGTACAAGAGCTTTCCATCTCTCGTAAGAGTCAAAAGTAGATACGCTAGGAAGTAAAATACAGTCGATATTTTTTGAGCTTAGATTATTAAACATTTCGTCAAAATGAATTTCAAATCCGCTCATTACCGCAAATTTAAATCCGTCAATTTTAAATATTAGAGGCAGCTCAATTTTTTTTTGTTCATTTGCAAAAAACTTTTCTTCATTCCAATGAGGATAGTTGATAAGGAGCTGTTGTTGATAATATGAGGACGAATTAGGAGCAAATTTGGCAATAGTTTTATATATCTTGCCTTTTTTTACTATGACCAAAGGTGCTATTATGGTTATTTTGTAGCTAGATGCCAACTCTTTTAACACCTTTATCTGATGCTGGGCTTGTTCTTTTATCATACTTACGGAGAGAGTTTGAAGCTCTTTAAAAAAAGGATTTAATATATATTCGCCAAGAAGTAAAACTTTAACACCTTGCTTATTTGCAATACGGATATAGTTATAGAGTTTTGTTGAACTCATCCCTTGCGCACTTAGTTGAAGTACTGCGGCGCGCACTATTTACCTTTTATTTCGGTAATTTTAACTTGTGCTTCTTCAAGTATCTTTTGCGCTTTTGCCAATTCGCCCATACCTTTTTCATAAGCTTTTACGCTATCTGAGAGAGTTATTTCAGGGTTCATAAGCGCCTCTAAAATTTTTTTTGCACTCTCAAGTTTTGATTCAAAATCTTCACTCTCTTTAGCCATTTTGTCTCCTTTTATTATTGGTTATCGTCTTTATGAGCATTTATAAATTTATCAAGCATAGCATTAATTATCTCAATCGTATCTTCGTAAGGGCTGCTTGTCTCTATGAGTTCACTTTTAAAATAGGTAACTGCATAGGTTTTAATATTGCCTTTGCGATGAGTAGTTACCTCTTCAGAGAGTCTTAGTTCTATATTTACGACTTGAGTATCATGTACTTCTTTTGAGCTGATTTTTACTACCAATGTTATCGGGTCAACTTCTCCAAATATAAAGCCACTCTCTTGAAGTTTTGTTTTAATAATTTTTTCTATTTCACTCTTCTCTTCATTTCCTAAAAACGTTGTTTTGTTTGCTAAATATATATTTAGATTTTTTACACCATCAAGTGTGTAAAATGATTCTGAAAACAGCGTATTTACAAATAGAAAAAGAAATAGTACGGTTCTCATAGTTTGTCATTTTGTTTAAAAATTTCAAGAGCTTCTTTTAGATTTAAGAGATATTCATCTTTTTTTCTATAAGCAACAACTTCATATATGCTCTTTTGTGTTTTTGGGTCAATAAAATATACGGCAGGTATCATAACAGCGGCAAACTCTTGTGGGTAGTTCCCTTTGTCGCTATTTTTATCAATTGCTACTGCTATAAAATCTCTATTTACCGCCTCTTTAACTAAAGGGTTTTCTAAAACTTTTCTCTCAAACTTTTTACACCAAGGACAGTAGTCGGAAACAACAAGAAGCATAATAAGTTTTTGTTCTTTTTTTGCACTCTCAAGCGCCATATTGTAGCTTCTTAAGTAGCCGACTCCATTTGCAAACTCATCAATTTGTGCACTGTATAAAAAAGAGAGTAGTACAAATAAAAGTATAAAAGGTTTCATAAGGCTTCAATTAACCTAAAATTTCAGATATATATTTTTCAAACTTATCCACTTCAACTAAAAATGCATCATGTCCGTAATCGCTCTGTATATCAACATAGCTATGATTTTTATTGCCAATTTGAGTTAGTGCGTCACTTATCTCTTTCATCTCGGAATTCTTAAATAGTTGGTCGTTACTAAAACTAATAAGATGAAGCTCTGCAGTAACTTTTTGTAAAGCTTCGCTTAATGAGTCAAACCCGCGTGATAAATCATAAATATTTATTGCTTTTGTGATGTAGAGATAAGAAAGCGGGTCAAACCATTTTGTAAAGTTATAACCGTTATACTCTAAAAATAGTTCAACTTGAAATTTGCCAAATAGTTCATAAAGTCCGTCGGTACTTTTGTACTCTCTGCCAAACTTATTTTTCATAGACTCTTGTGAGAGAAAACTGATATGTCCTGCCATTCTGCCTACCGCCATGCCTGAGAGACCGTTTTTTTTAATATCTTCAATCTCATAGTATCCCTGCTTAAAATCTGGGTCTTTTAGTATTGCTTCGCCTGCAATTTTATTAAAAGCGATAGCCCATGGTTGGGTTGCATGTGTTGTTGCAAGAGAGATGATTTTTGATGCAAAGTTAGGATAACCAATTGCAAAGGCAAGTGCCTGCATACCGCCCATAGAGCCGCCGATAATAGCATGTACGTTATGAATATTGAGCCTGTCAAAAAGGATTCTTTGGGCTTTTACCATATCTTTTATAGTAATTACCGGAAATTTGTAACGGTAAGGGTTATGATGCGGATGTTGCGGACTCATAGGTCCTGTTGAGCCAAAACAGCTGCCAAGAACATTGGTGCAGATTACAAAATATTTGTCGGTATCAACTGCTTTGCCGCTGCCGATAAGGTTGTCCCACCAGCCTGGTTTTTTGTCATTTTCATAAGTTCCCGCACAATGATGAGAACCGGTAAGTGCATGACAGATAACAATAACATTGCTTTTGTCATCGTTAAGCTCGCCGTAAGTCTCGTAAGTTATATCATACGGTTCTAAAATACGTCCGCTTTCCAAATAGAGCGGGTTTGTAAAATGTTCGGTATATGTTTTTAAGTTTAATGACAAATTTTAGGCTCTTTGTTGAAAATAGTAGTGCTATTTTAGCGAAAATCTCTTAAGCAGAGATGTTTTAACGCAAGACATATCTGTTTTTTCCTGCTTTTTTTGCTTCATATAGCATATCATCCGCCTCTTTTAGAAGTTGATTTTTTGGTTTGTTTTCTTCAATATCTTTGAAAGAGAGACCGATACTTATAGATAAATAATCACTCACGCTTGAGTATTCATGTGGAATTTTTAGTTTTTGAACTGAGTCAATAAGAGATTGTGTAACTTTTTTAAGACCATCTTTATCTATATTTTTTAAGATGATTACAAACTCTTCTCCGCCATACCTAGCGACCATATCGAATGGTCTTTTAAGGTTTTTTTGCAGTGTTAGGGCTACTTTAGTAAGAGCGCTGTCTCCCTTTCCATGCCCATACTTGTCGTTATAGAGTTTGAAGAAGTCTATATCTATCATCATGAGAGCAAATGACATTTTATCTCTGATGGACTCTCTATATTTGATTTCAAATTTTTCATTGAAGTATCTTCTATTTGGTATATGTGTAAGTGCATCACACATGGAGAGCTCCTCAAGCATGTTGCTTTTTAGTTTCAAGCTTATATGATTTTTTACTCTTATTTTTACAACAGACGGATTAAAAGGTTTTTTTATGTAATCGACTGCTCCAAGATTAAGCCCATACTCTTCGTCTCTCTCTGAATCATTGCTTGTTACAAAAATAATAGGAATATCTTGTGTCGCCATATTACTTTTAAGAATTTTACAAACTTCATATCCATCCATATCTGGCATAATAACATCAAGAAGAATAAGATCCGGTTTTTCATATCCTTGACATATTTCAAGTGTTTTTTTGGCATTTTTTGCTATTTTTATATCATATTCATCTTTTAGCAGGTTAGATAATAACTCTATGTTGGCAATCATATCATCTACGATTAAGACACTTGCTCTTTTGCTTTTTAGAATTTCCATCTACTCATAATCTCCAATGCTTTATCATATTCAAATGCTTCTATCTCTTTTTCCCACTTTGTCAATTCACTTGCATTCACTAGTGTGCTCAAATTTTTCAAAAGAGAATTTATTTTTTTGGATTCTATCATATTTGATTTTGAAATTCTTTGTTTGATGTCATAAAAGAGTTTTTTTGTCTCCTCATAAGGTAGTTTTTCAAATAAGGCATCGCTCTGCTTGTTCAAAAGAATTTCTTGAATTCTCTCTATAGTACTCTGCAAGGCAACGTTTAATTGTTCCATGTCACCTTTTGTTATTTTTTGTCCTTTTTTATATTTTGTATCTATATTTTTGCAGATTTCATAGAGCAGATTTGCTCTTAAGTTACCGCTTAAACCTTTAAGTGTATGAATAAGAGATGGAGCTCTGCCGTCTTCTTTTGATAGAAGAAGTGCTACATCTTTAAATTCACTTCTAATCTCTTGTAAGAACTTTTTTAGGAGTTTATTTATTAACTCTTCTGAGCTGAAATTTTTTTCCAAATATTCTATATCAAGAATTTCAGCTCTGTTTCTTGGTATTTGTGCAATTCCTTGCATTGCAAAATCAACTTTGCAAAATTTTGCAATCGTCTTGTAAAGTTTACTCATATCTATTGGTTTGCTTAAATGGTCATTCATGCCTGCGTCCGTTGCTTTTTGTTTATCTTCTATCATAGCTGCCGCCGTAAGTGCTATGATAGGTATCTTTTTGTCATGCTCTCTAATGAGCTTTGCCGCTTTATAACCGCTCATGACAGGCATTTGCAAATCCATGAGAATCAAGTCATAACAAGAAGGATTTTCAAAATATTTCTCAACGGCTTCTTGCCCGTTATTTGCTATGTCAACCTCTATTGCTACACGCTTTAGCATCATAGATGCCACTTCTTGATTTATAAGATTGTCTTCAACAAGCAGTGCTTTAATACCACCGAAATTTGGAAGTTTTTTTATCTCTTTTTGTGTAATTGTATCAAAATCAAGCTTCTCCCAAAATGCTACTTCAAATTCTAAGTCAAAGCTAAATGTGCTTCCTGCACCCTCTTGACTCTTAGCGCTTAATTCGCCATGCATGGTTTCTATAATCTTTTTAGATATGGTTAGTCCAAGCCCTGTTCCACCGTATTTTCGAGTAGTAGATGTATCTGCTTGCGTGAAAGGAGTAAAAAGTTTTTTGAGCTGTTCTTCATTGATGCCGATTCCCGTATCACTTACGCAAAAGGAGATGACAGCTCTTTTGTCATCAAGTTTTTCTTTGAGTTTTATATCAAGCGATACTTCTCCCTCATGAGTAAATTTGATTGCATTGCTTATAAGATTGGAGAGAACCTGTGTAATTCTAAGTTCATCCCCTACAACTAGAATAGGTACATCATCTTTTATTTCACAATGAGTACTAAGAGATTTTTTTATAGCACTCTCTAAAAACATAAATTTAAGTTGTTCCATAACATCTTCTAATCTAAAATTTTTATGCTCTAGCTCAAGTTTTCCGGCTTCTATTTTAGAGTAATCAAGTACATCGTTTATGGTTCCTAAAAGTATTTTTGATGAGCTGTTAACTTTAAGGAGAAGATTTTTTTGTCTATCGTCAAGTTTTGTATCAAATAGCAACTCGCTCAAGCCTATTATGGCGTTCATGGGCGTTCTTATCTCATGACTCATATTTGCCAAAAATTGACTTTTGGCTTTATTGGCAAGTTCTGCCTTTTCTTTAGCCTCTTTTATGGCAAGTTCTGCCTCTTTGAGTCCTGTTTGATCAAACATATAGCCTCTTATAGAGGACAGACTATTTTTTTCGTCTCTTACAAAATGTGTAAAATCATAGAACCATCTATAGTCGCCGTTTATTAATCTTAAGCGGTACGATTGCTCGAAGTTGTTTATATTATTTTGTGTGTTGTAGGTAACTTCTTTAGAAATTCTATCTATGTCCTCGGGATGGATAAGGTCTGCATATAAAAATTTCTCACTTTGCATCTCATCTTTTGAATAACCAAGAATGTCTAAGCAGTTTGAAGAAATATATTTAATAGGCCAGTTTTGTGATGCTTCCCATTCTAAAGTCATTACAGGACCGCTTGAAAAAAGTTCTCTCTCTTGCTCAAGAGCGTGTAAAATTATTTTCTTTTCTGTAATATCTCTAAATACGACAATGGCTCCCCCATCGATTGTCGGAGCTACCGTTAGATTGACGGCAAAAAAAGTGCCGTCTTTTTTTATAAAATTTTCTTCAAGCTCTTTGATTTGCCTATCTTTTATGGTTAAATAGATGGGACACTCTTCATGCGAGTAAACACTGTTGTCTAGTTTATGGTGATGAAAAAGATCATGTTGATGGGTGCTTAGAATTTCCTCTTTTGTAAACCCGAGTAGATTAACGGCGCTTTGATTTACAAAAGTACACATTCCATTTTTGTCAACACCGTAAACACCGTCTCCTATGGCATCTATCATGGTTGCACGCTGTGTAACGGATTCATGCTCTTTTAGCGCTATCTTTGATTCAGTTTCTTGAATATGTCTATAGGATTTTATAATATATAGGATATTTCCAAATATAAGAAAAATAAAAATCAAGCTAAAAACTAAAAGAATTAATATAACCTCTTTTTCCAATTCATTTTCACTATCATCTAAATTAGCCAGCAACTCTGCTATCATTTTTTGAAGTAATGTATATTTTTCAAACGATATCGTATCAATCTCCTGTGCATCATTTAATCTTTTTTCAAGTGAAAGTGATGTCGAAATGACGGCATTTTTAAAAAAATCTATATAAACTGCTTTTAACTCTTGGGTTTGAAATTCGTGATGAATTAAATAATCAAGTGTATATATAGCTTTTTTTGAAGAGATTGCCGCTGCTGCTAAATATTTATCATCATTCATGTGAGCACTTCTATAAAGATATGATGCGACTAGGATTACCTCTTTGTCAAATTTATTTACCTGATTTCTATGCAGTAAAATATCTTTGCTTACCTTATTTTCAAAATTGTAGGCAACAAAGAGAGCTGTAAAAGAGACAACCAATACAAATAGATTTGAGATTACAATTTTTTTGCTTAAAGATGTTTTCACTATTTTGCTCTTAAAAAAAGATTTTCTTCAACACTATTTTGAGCATACTCTTCAAGCATCCATTCAGCGAACTTTGCTGCTTGTTTATTGCTTTTTAAAAAAACTAAATTCAGCTCTCTTTTAATAGGATAACTTTGATTTTGGATATTCTCTCTTGATGGTTTTACCCCATCAAGTTCCAAAATTTTTATAGGCAGACCATGTTTTTTTATAGCATTAACAGATCCTAAAGATATATAGCCGATACTATTTGGAATTCCGGCTACCCAAACCATCATGTCGTTATTTGCTCCGGCCTCCCACGCCGAGGTGTCTATCATCTTTGATTTATCGCTGTTTTTTGGATTTTGTGGATGAAAAAGCCCAGTATAGTGTTCAAAGATATTGAGTGTTCCACGGTCTATTCTTTTTGAGAGTAGATGAATTTTTTCATCTTTAGTGTTAAATTTTTTCCAGTTTTTAACCTCTGCCGTATATATCTCTATCAAATCTTTTTTTGATATATTTTGGAGTGGATTGTCGCTGTTGACTAAAAAAGCCAAAGTGTCGTAGCCAATTGTTATATAGGAGAGAGCATTTTTTTCTTGGTTAGTTAAATCTCTGCTTACCATGCCAATTTCTATTTTATTTGATATGAGATAGTCAACTGCATGTTGACTTCCGCCGCCGGATATATTTAGCGTAATACCGCTCTCTTGTTTATACTTTTTGGCAACTTTTTCAATAATAGGCTGTATGGTCGTAGAACCGACACACTTTAACACCGTTTCGCCAAATGCAAAACTAAAGGGCAGTAAAAAAAATAGTAGATATTGCATCTAAAAAGTAATAACTTTATAGTCGCTTTGAAGAGCATTTGTGAGCATCTCGCCTGTGTGAATCGGTTCAACTCCAAGTGCGCTTAATTGTTCAGATACACCGTAATCATCACTGCAAACAACGCATACATTGAACTTTACGCCGGTACTCATGACCGTTCTTACTTTATCCTGAAGTTCTATATTTTCGGCTAATAGCTTTGCCGAAGGCCCCCAAACCATGATAGTCGCTTCGTCCCAGTAGCCTCGCGGCAGCATTACCGAGCCGTACAGAAGTATAAGTTTTTTTGCTACCTCTTCTTCAGAGCTTGACCATACGATTAGAAGTTTGTTTTTCATAAAATAAACCTTATATTTTAATTTTATTGTAAAATAATTAAGCTTAAATTATGATTCTAATGCCTGCTTCATATCCTCTATCAGATCTTTTGCGCTTTCGAGACCGCAAGATATTCTGATAAGACCTGAAGGTACACCGCATGCTTTTAATTCATCTTCATTTAACTGCTGATGAGTCGTTGAAGCTGGATGTGTTATGATTGATTTTGAATCTCCTATATTTACTACAAGAGAGTAAATCTTAGTCGCATTTACTATTTTTACCGCTTCTTCTAAACTTCCTACTTCAAAACTAAGTAGTCCGCTGCATAAGCCGTCTTCAAAATATTTTTGAGCATTTTTATAGTTTATATTGCTTTTTAACCCAGGATAGTTTACTTTTTTAACACTAGGATGGGATTCTAAAAACTCTGCAAGAGCTAATGCATTTTTTGAGTGCTCTCTCATGCGAAGAGAGAGAGTCTCTATCCCTTGTATAAAAAGCCATGAATTAAATGGAGACACAACAGCACCCAAGTCGCGAAGTAGTGAAAGACGTGTACGAAGAGTAAACGGAGGCAAAGGCACATCTACATAAACTAAACCATGGTAAGATACATCAGGTTCATTGAAATGTGCGTAGCGAGGATTTGCACGAAGTTTTTCAACTAAATCATTTCTCTCTACTAAAATACCGCCTATTGCCAAACCCTGACCGGTAGTATATTTACTAGCACTGTGAACCGTTACATCTGCCCCAAATTCAAAAGGACGACATATTGCAGGAGTAGCCACCGTGTTATCAACCACTGTTAAGATACCGTGTTTATTTGCAATTTTTGTAATTGCTTCTATATCTGCTACATCTATGCTTGGGTTTGTTAAAGATTCAAAAAATATAACTTTTGTTTTATCGTCTATCAAACTCTCTAGTGCGTTCATATCATGAACATCAAAATATCTAGCTTCAATACCGAATCTTTTGAGTGTGTGAGTATTTAGAGTTAAACTACCGCCGTATAACTGTTTGGCACATAGTATATTATCGCCAGCAGCAGCAGCGTTTGCAATAGCGTAAAATATAGCACTCATACCGCTTGAAGTAGCAATTGCCGCCGCACCTCCCTCAAGAGATGCAAATCTTTTTTCAAATACGTCTGTAGTTGGATTATTTAAACGTGTATAAATAAAGCCGAGCTCTTTTAGGGCAAATAGATTTGCTGCATGTTGGGCATCTCTAAATTCATAAGCCGTTGTTTGATAAATAGGAACCGCCATTGCTCCACTTGAATCTTTGTCATAGCCTACATGTAGTGCTTTAGTTTGTAAATCCATTTATGTTACCTCATATTAATAATTTTTATAACATTTTAGCAAAAAGATGGTTTATAAATAAGTTTAATTTATATTTTTAAACTCTTTGCCCAGTTTTGCATTACGGCATGAAGTTCTTCTTTTGGTGCTTCCATAAAGTCAATTACAATTTTATCTTCAAATTCGCAGATACCAATGCTTCTTGGTCTAACGGCCAAAATTTTCGTGTTTGGAATTGCCTGTCCGAAACAAAACACTACATTTTGAGCATCTATTAAACCTTCCATAATTGGACCGTTTAAACTTTTTGTATGAGAGTAGTGATCAAAAACTGCTATAAACTTAGCAATAGGGTGCGCTTCAATTTTTTGCTTAAAATACTCAACAGCCTCTTTTGCATTTGAGACACTAATCTCATCTTTTAATAACTCTAAACTAAATACCGGATACTTTTCCATAAAAACTGTTTTTTTCACTCTTTTATTCCTGAATACAAATTTCTTCTTTTTTTATATGTAGTATTGTCTGATAAGCGACAATAGATACGATAATAGTCACGGTAGCTATCATGATATATGAGAAAATAAGTAAAAATATATCGTTACTCTGTTTATACATAAGCATGGTGCTGATTGACATTGCCGCTAACGGAAACACAAATGCCCACCACGAGATAAAAAACTTTATTTTTATGAAGTTTTTGTACATGAAAGTGACCAAAAGAGTAAAAAATAGAGCTAAATTAAATAGTATTATTGCAAAGGTATCTATTACTCCAAACATTTTAAAATAAGCTATAAAGCCCACGGCAGGAGGAGCGATAAGAATAAAAAGTGTGGGCATAAATTTAACTGCCATTTGATTGTGAAAAATAATTCTATTAATAATAACCGAAAATAGAATAATCCAAAAAAATATCCCAACGCTAAAAAAGTATGTAAGAACACCTAAGCTTGAAAAACCTATACCGCCCACAGGCACTAACACGTTACCGACTATTGGTATGAACCATGCAGGATTTGAGTGGTCTAGTTGTTGATTTTGATTTATCCAAAATGAGATAGTATGCATTGTAAGATAAAAATGAAGCAGTGTTCCAGGATACCAAAATGTAGCACTTATAATAGGGAAGCTCTCTTTGTAGATTATAGATAACATCAGCATAGAGATAGATATAGCTGCAAAAAAGTTTATCCTCACAGGGTGAGAAAACTCATTTTTAACAGCTATCTTATATTTAATGAACTTTTTTATGTACATGTAAGAGATAAATATAAATATGATTGTTGTCAAATACATCAAAACTTCCCCGATTATATGAGGAAAGTTTAACCATAAAGAGGCTTTTTGATAAGTAATTGTAAGTCCGCCTAGTCCCATTACAACTGCATACATCATAATCGGAAAAAACTTTAATCTATTATTTTCTTCTGATATCTCCATTTTGACCCTTTTTACTACTATTATTATTAATTATAATTTTAATAAATTTTACTATTTTTTGTAAATAAAGTCAATAATGTTTTTGTATTATTAATCGTTGTATATTACGGCAGTATTTGCCAATAAATCATGAAGGGCTCTTTTGTCATCTCTAAAAGCAACCATTAAAAAGCCGATTAGAAATGCGAATGTAGAAGCGATATAGCCAAAAGAGCGAGTTATTGCTTGTTTGTTGTCAATATCTTGAAAGGTTTTTGCATCGACTATCTTTATATGAACAAATTTTTTGCCCGGAGTTGCACCTCGCCATTTTTTCCAAAAAAGCATGGTTATAATCAAAACCGATATTTCAAAAAGAAGTTCCCATTGTAAAGAAGTTTTTGGTTGATATGCTAATGCCATTTGGGCATTTCCGCTCATTGCATAAGCAACGTTATCTTGATAGATGCTAATATCAAACCAGTTGCCATCACTTAAAAAGTAGATAACAACGGCTATTGGAAGAGCTAAAAAAAGAGTGTCTAAAAATGAAGCGATAAAGCGAATCCAAAATCCGGCGTATCTTACCTCTCTAATATCCATTTCATTTTTTGACATGTAAGACTATATATGATAATTAGGTGCTTCTTGAGTTATGATAACATCATGTACATGTGATTCTTTAAGTCCTGCACTTGTTATCTCTACAAACTCTGCTTTTTCCCAAAACGTAGGTATATCTTTGCTTCCGCAATATCCCATAGATGAGCGAAGACCGCCCATCATCTGATGAACGATTCCTGCAATGCTTCCACGAAAAGGAACACGCCCTTCAATTCCCTCAGGAACAAGTTTGTCTGCTGCCGTACCTTCTTGGAAATATCTGTCGTTTGAGCCTTTTTGCATAGCTCCTATACTTCCCATACCGCGGTATGATTTGTATTGACGTCCTTGAAACATTATAGTATCGCCCGGAGACTCTTCTGTTCCTGCAAGAAGTGAGCCTGCCATGATACAGCTAGCACCTACGGCAAGAGCTTTTGCAATGTCACCGGAGTATTTTATACCGCCATCAGCTATAACGGGAACACCGTGTTTTCTAGCGGCATCCGCACACTCTGAAATAGCTGAAATCTGAGGCACGCCGACACCCGCAACGATACGTGTAGTACAGATTGAACCGGGTCCGATACCGACTTTAACACCATCGGCGCCTGCTATGATAAGTGCTTCAACCGCTTCTGCCGTTGCAATATTTCCGGCAATTATGTCAACTTCTAAAGTCTCTTTTATTTTCTTAACAGTGTCTAAAATACCTTTTGAGTGTCCATGCGCAGAGTCTAAAACTAAAACATCACAACCTGCTTCAACCAATGCTTTTGCACGGTCAAATTGACCTACGCCGATAGCTGCGCCAACAATTAGTCTTCCGAAAGCATCTTTATTAGAGTGAGGATACTCTATGCGTTTTTTAATATCTTTGATGGTAACAAGACCTTTTAAATATCCATCTTTGTCAACAATAGGAAGTTTTTCTATCTTGTTTTTATGCATGATATCTGCCGCATCATCTAAAGATATTTCTTTATTTGCAGTAATAAGAGGCATTTTCGTCATAACTTCGTCTGCTCTTTTAGTCATATCTTTTTCAAATCTCATATCGCGGTTTGTAAGAATTCCTAAGAGTTTATTATGAGTGTCAATTACAGGAACACCGGAAATTTTGAACTCATTCATAAGAGCATTTGCATCTGCAAGAGTAGCATCCGGATGAACGTAAATAGGGTCTATAATAACACCGCTCTCACTTTTTTTGACTTTTTTAACTTGTTTACATTGTGTTTCAATGTCCATATTTTTATGAATAATACCGATTCCGCCGAGTCTTGCCATAGCAATAGCAGCTCTGAATTCTGTAACAGTGTCCATTGCAGCTGAAACCATAGGAATTTTTAATGAAATATTGCGAGTTAATTTACTCTCTAAAGATACTTCTTTTGGTAGTACTTCAGAGTACTGAGGTACAAGTAATACATCTTCAAATGTCAGGGCGCGTTTACGAATTTTCATGGGAATCCTTTTAAAGGGTAAAAGTTATTTAAATTCTGTGGATTATAGCTTTTTTGTGGTTAAAAAGAGGTAAAGCGGTTTTCACATGTATTTTTGTTAAATTTCATCTCTCTTCCAAGCAGTTATCGCATCAAGAAGAGTTTCAAAACCGTTTACTCTGGCGATAATAAAAACTTCATCAAAAACATAACAGCAGATATTGCCGTTTAACTCTAGCATAAAAACGGCATACTCTCCATCACGCACGTCTTTAGATATGACTCTCATACCATCAACAATGTCGTTTATCTCTACTATATCGTCGTATTCAACATCAAGCAGTTTTTTTCCGTCACTAATAAATGTAGCCATTTTTACCTCTTTTGCTATAAAGATTTTGATTAACTTTTTATTGAACCTATCGCGCAAGATATAAAACTTTTAGCTTTAAGACCGCTTTTTATAAATGTTCCTAAAATCTCATCGTCAATAGGGTAGCCGAGAGCTTTTACTTTTTTGCGAAAGAGCAATTCAGCTTCTTCATCTTTAATCTCAAGCGTAACAACTCTAGGCTCTTGTGTCAAATCAACATCAATCTCTCCAAACTCATCTTTTAGAGTTAGTTTTATATTATTTGCACATCCGCCGCATTTGACATGTAAGAGTTTAAAACTTTTTTTCATAAGATATCTCTTTTTCTAAACTAAGCGCACCATCAAATAGAGTCTGCTCCTCATAAGCATTAGCAATCAGCTGAAGTCCTATTGGCATACCTTCACTGCTTTTAGATATCGGAAGTGATAGAGCAGGGAGTCCTGCAAGGTTTATGCTTATCGTATAGAGGTCGCTTAAGTACATCTCCATAGGGTTTGAAAGTTCTCCAAATTTGTTTGCGGTTGTAGGTGCAACTGGAGAGAGTATCAAATCAACATCTTTAAATATTTTCGCATATTGGTCTTTTATGATGTGTCTAGTCTTTTGCGCTTTTACATAGTAAGCTTCATAATATCCGCTAGAGAGTACGAAGTTGCCTAGTAAAATACGGCGTTTTACTTCGTCACCGAAACCTTGGCTTCTAGTCTGGATAAAAGTGTCTTCAAGATTTTTACCGGTTACTCTGTTTCCGTAGCGAATACCGTCATAACGGGCTAAGTTTGTTGTAGCTTCTGCAGTTGCCGTAATATAGTATGCGGAGATATCAAATTTAGCGTCCATTAATTCGCGCTCAACTATTTCATGACCAGCATTTTTAAGAGCAGTTATAGCTAATTCGTAAGCTTTTTTTACATCTTCGCTTGCATTTTCTATATGTTTTGGAAGTATCGCGATTTTTAACTTTCTTGAAGCATCTAGTTTATCACTTACTTTGTCGTTTTTGTTCGCACATGTAGAATCTTTCTCGTCATGTCCGCTTATGATGTCATATAAAATTGCGGCATCTTCTACGTTTTGTGTCATAGGTCCTATTTGATCTAGACTTGATGCGTAAGCTCCAAGGCCGTAACGGCTCACTCTGCCATAAGTCGGTTTCATTCCCACTATACCGCAAAATGACGCAGGTTGACGGATACTTCCACCCGTATCGCTTCCAAGAGCCGCAATAGCAAGTCCAGCCGCAACTGCTGCAGCACTCCCGCCCGAACTTCCGCCCGGAACACAATCTCTGTTATAAGGGTTTTGGGTTTTACCGTAGAAACTTGATTCGGTTGTCGAACCCATCGCAAATTCATCCATGTTAGTTCTGCCAAACGGGCTTAATCCTGCGGCTATCATCTTTTCAATTACGGTAGCGTTATATGGAGCTATGTAGCCTTGAAGTATGTTTGAACCTGATGTAACAGACCAGTTTTTTACTTGAATATTGTCTTTTATAGCGATAGGTACACCATCACCTACACTGTTAACATCTATATAAGCGTTAAGTTCAGGGTCTGCTTCTATTTTTAATTTTAATTCATCTTTAAATTTTGCTAATTCTTCTTTACTTAATTTTAATGCTTCTTTTAATGTAATCACTAGTTTTCCTATCTTTATAAATTATAGTGTGTATTATAGCAAAATGTGTCTGTTTTTTCTTTAGCGGGATTTTTATATTTTTTATCTTACGCCCCTGTGAGTGAATCTCCACTTTCAAAACTATAATGTTTACAAATAAATTGACAATGTAAAAATTTAATAATATAATTCAGTTAGTCAATTTCTGACAAATGGCAACCTTAAATCGAAAGTATAAGGGCGCAAAGCTACCGGTCTAAGGGTATTTACCTATGACAGCGGGGCCGCCAGATAGCTGATATCTATTTGGCACTCTCATAAAAATAAACACTGGAGGGTCCTATGAACGACACAACTACAAATACAGTTGATGTAACAGATACATCTAACACAGATTCCGCGCTTTTAGATTTAACACAAGAAAATACTGCTGAAGCTTTTGTTTCAGAACTTTATTCAAACTACTTATACCGTGAGGCAGATGAAGCAGGTCTTACATACTGGGCAGGTGAAATTGAAAACGGCACACTTTCAGAAGCAGAAGTTAGCCAATCATTTCTGCAAAGCGAAGAGTATTCAGGTAATGTTGAGCCAATTATGAGGCTTTATTATTCTCTCTTAAAAAGAGCCCCTGATGAAGATGGCTTAAAACACTGGGTTCATGAGCATAGAAGCGGCTCTTCACTGGAAGATATTGCAGATTCATTTTTACAAGCTGAAGAAACACAAATGATTTACAATACTGATATGGATGATGAAGCATTTATTGCTTCACTTTATCAAAATCTTCTAAATAGAGCTGAGGTTAATGAATCTGAAATTACCAACTGGACAGAACAACTTGCAAATGGAATGAGCCGTTCTGACTTAGTTATACAATTCAGCGAATCAGATGAAAATATTGTTAATACTGCCGATGAGATTGAAACAAACGTTATACATCACGGAAATTCAAAGCATCAACAGACACAGAATGAACTAACAATTGGAGAATATGCACAATCTGCAGCAGAACAAGTAGAAATACTTTTTCAAGAAGCAGGAATGGAAGATATTAACATATCAGTGCATGTACCATCAGGGTTAGATGGAAAATCACCAAAAGGATTAAATGACAAGTTGCCTTCAGGATGGTTTAAATTTAGCACACAAGATAACCAAGAAACAGATGACAATCAGACATTACCTGAAATCACAGATGACGCGACTGCAGATATTACCGTTACTGGAGTATCTGATGTCACAACATCGGCTGAAAGTTTAATATTGATATAACCAAATTTAATATGAACTCTTTTTTGGCTTTATTGTCAAAAAAGAGTATCAATATTATACCCCTATGAGGAGTGGCACTAAGTTATTTCATTCTTTTTTGGTGTCCATTTTTTTAAGAAGAAGAAAAAAAAGCCTATAAACCCTCAGGGTTTCTCGATTTTTTCCCTAGCTTGACAAATGCTATGCCGATAGCTATTATGACAAATATCACAGCAATTGTTGCTATGATAAATGAGCTATCAACAGGCTGTGAAAAATCAGGCACTTAAAACCTTTGAACATCTTTTACATGTAGTTTCTTCATTTTCTGATTGATATTTCCAGCATCTCGGGCATTTTGCTTTTGTAGCTTTTGCAATGATGAAGGTATCACCATCTACGCTGAATGTTCCAAGATCTTCAGATGTCTCACCCTCAATAACGCCAGATACCACAAACCAGTCTTCAGCCTCTGTTTTATCCATTTTAAGAACACTTTTTGACTCTGTATATAGTACCAGTTCCAGAGTATTTTTTATGACTTTCTCTTTTTTAAGTGCATCTACTTTCTCGTAAAAACTCTCTCTTGCAGTAAACATGTAATCAACGTTGAAAGTAGATTTAACATCTTCTATGCTCTCATAAGTAAAGTCAAAGATGTCCTCTTTGTCTCCTTTGATGATAGCAGGAGCGTTCTCTACAATTTCATCCGCCGTATAAGTCAATATCGGAGCGATTAGTCCAAGAAGTGACTTGACGATAATTGCCATAGCACTTTGACTTGCGTTTCTTTTTGCGTCATCTTTGCCGTCACAATAGAGACTGTCTTTTGTGATATCGATGTAGATTCCGCTTAACTCGTTTACTATAAAGTTATTTAACAAGCTCATACCGTGAACAAAGTTATAACTGCTAAATGATTTGTGAACCCCGTCAAATACGCTTTTTGCTTCGCTTAAAATCCATTTGTCAAGTTCGCCCATTTGGCTATAGGGCGTAATGGTTTTTAAGTCATTGATATTTGCAAGCATAATTCTAAAAGTATTTCTTAGTTTGCGGTAGTTTTCAGAAGTCTGTTTGAGTATTCCTTGAGAGATTTTCAAGTCACCTTGATAGTCGCTTGAAGCAACCCAAAGACGAAGTATCTCACTGCCGTATTCTTTTAAAACAGATTCGGGTGCAACTACATTGCCCTTACTTTTAGACATTTTTTCACCCTTCTCATCAACGGTAAAACCATGTGTAAGAACTGCTTTGTATGGCGCTTTATGCTCGACTGCCGCACTTAAAAACATTGATGATTGGAACCATCCTCTATGTTGGTCGCTTCCTTCTACGTATAAGTCCGCTTGAAACTCCCCTGCATCGTAGTTGCGTGATTTTAATACTGAATACCATGTTGAACCGCTGTCAAACCATACGTCCAAAATATCAGTTACTTTTTCAAGTTCATCAGCCTTATATCCTGCACCAGGATAAAGGAGTTGTTCAGTCGGCATTGAGTACCAAGCATCACTTCCGTGCATCTCAAAGACCATAGCCGTAAAGTTTAAAACTTTCTCATCAAGCAGAACTTCGCCTGTTGATTTTACTCTAAAAAATGCGATAGGAACTCCCCAATCTCTTTGACGTGAAATACACCAGTCAGGACGGTTGGCAACCATTGAATTTAGTCTGTTTTTACCGCTTTGCGGGTAAAAAAGAGTTTTTTCAACTTCATCAAGTGCAATATTTCTTAGTGTTTTCTCTTCGCCGTTTGGAGTACCGTCAACACTGATAAACCACTGTTTAGTTGCACGAAAGATTAGAGGAGTATGACTTCTCCAACAGTGAGGGTATGAGTGCTTAAACTTTGATACATGTACAACACTCTCTCCCATAAGTGCAATTAAATCTTCGTTTGATTTAAAGATATGGCGACCTACAAAATCCTCTGCATTTGGAATTAAACCATCGCGAACGATTGTCTCATCATAGCAACCCGTCTCATCAACAGGCATAATGACATCCAAATCATAAACAAGCCCAATACGGTAGTCATCTTCGCCATGCCCAGGAGCAGTATGAACGCATCCAGTACCGTTTTCTACAAGTACATGTTCACCTAAAACTATACGTGATGTTCTGCCGTTTAGCGGGTTTATAGCTAAGAGATTTTCAAACTCGCTTGCTTTAAAAACATTTACGACTTCGCCGCTTATGATGTTTGATTCAACTAGTGAAGGAAGAAGTTTTTTAGCAACGATATAACCTGTGTCTGTTAGTACATAGTACTCTTCAGGGTTTAGCGAGATACCTGTATTTGCAGGAATCGTCCATGGAGTCGTTGTCCAGATAACCAGAGCTGCTTTAGAGTTTATGGATAGTTTAGCCTTTGCCTCAGACCCAAGTTCAAATGCTATAAAAATCGAATAATCCTCTTTGTCTTCATACTCGACTTCAGCTTCGGCAAGTGCCGTTCTCTCAGCCCAAGACCAAAAAACAGGTTTGCTTCTCTCGATAAGAAGACCTTTTTTTGCAACATTGCAAAGAGTGCGGTAGATGTTTGCTTCAAATTTATAATCCATAGTTACATAAGGATTTTCCCAGTCTGCAATAATTCCTAGTTTTTTAAACTCTTCTCTTTGAATGTCAACAAACTCAGATGCATGGGCACGGCAAAGTTCTCTTATTTTTGCTTTTTCTAAAAGCTCTTTTTTCTGTTTTCCGCCCAGCTTTTTTTCAACTTGCTGTTCAATCGGAAGACCGTGACAATCCCATCCCGGAGTAAAACGTACAGACTTGCCGTTAAAATAGTTATGTTTTATGATGATATCTTTTAAGATTTTGTTTAGTGCATGTCCGATATGCGTATGCCCGTTTGCATAAGGAGGTCCGTCATGAAGAGTAAAACTGTCGGCATCTTTGCGGTTTGCTTTCATCTTTTCATAAATTTTTTTATTGTCCCAAGAAGAGTATCTTTTTGGTTCGTTGTTTATGAGATTGCCTCTCATTTCAAATTTTGTAGTAGGTAAAAGTAGAGTTTCTTTGTAGTCCATATCTATTCCGAATCGTATAAAATTTTTGGATTATATCTAATTAAGGGTTATTTTATTATAAAGTTATTATAAACTAAATAGTACAATGAGTAAAATTATTTTTGCTAAAAGGCTATTTAAAATATGAAGCTGCACCTTCTGTTAATCGGTAACAAATTTATATATAACTCATCTTTGAGAGAGTATATAATCAGAAAAATTGAGCAAAAAGCAGATTTTATAAACTCTATAACTTTTTTTAAAGAGAGTGATAATTCACTGTTTTTGTATTTGGAAAAAGAGCTTAATTCGGTAAACAAATATATTATCATAACCACAAAACAGCACTTCTCAACTATCGGCAAACTGATTTGTACGGTTACGAGCGATAACCAGATTTTAAAAGACGGCACGCTTATTCCATCTAATAGCTCTATATTTGAAAACAACGGTTACTTGTTGTTTTATAAAGAGTCAGTCACGAATGTTTTATATATGGATGAAATGGAAAAGATGCCGGAATTATTGCTTAATTTTGAGGACTCTAAAGCAACTTTGCATCTCTTTGAAGAAGACAGAGAAAGTGCTATTGCCATGCTCTCTACGATAGCTCAGACTTATGATGTTAAAATTGATGTCGTTACTATAGTTGATGAGTGGTTAAGAGTAGATATTAGAAGTAAAAAATATGGAAATATATCTAAGTTTATTAATTCGGCAAAACAGCTTCTTCCAAAAAAAATAATAGCGTCAGCAAATCTGATAAGTTATGTTATTGATAGACTCTACTCATATAACAAAAAAATTGCTTTTGCAGAGAGTTGTAGTGGAGGATTATTGACCTACTATTTTACAAAAAACAACGGAGCTTCCAAAATATTAGAAGGCTCTCTTGTAACTTATTCAAATGGCATGAAAGAGAATTGGTTAGGAGTCAATGAGAATACTTTACAAAAACATGGTGCAGTAAGTAGTGAAGTTGTTTTAGAAATGAGCGAAGGAGTGATGAATGTTAGTAGTGCGGATTATACTATCTCTATTAGCGGAATAGCAGGGGATGGCGGCGGAAGTGAATATAAACCTATAGGTACGGTATATGTTGGCGTGAGAAGTAAAACCGAGCATAGAGAGAGTCGTTTAAATTTAAGCGGCGATAGAAATTATATTCAACATCAAAGCGTACTTTTTGCCGTCAAAATGCTACTCTTGATGGATAAAGAGATGTTTTTTTAAATTTAGCTATTTTTATCTTGACAATTAAAACCTATTTGCCTATAATTTCGACCTCTAAAGAAATAGAGGAAAAAATGTCTTGTTAGCTCAGCTGGTAGAGCATCTCACTTTTAATGAGGTGGCCGATGGTTCGAATCCATCACAGGACACCATTTTTTACATGCGCGGTGGTAGTTCAGTTGGTTAGAATACCTGCCTGTCACGCAGGGGGTCGCGGGTTCGAGTCCCGTCCACCGCGCCACGTTAGTTTAATTTTAAATGGGCGTTTAGCTCAGTTGGTAGAGCGCTACCCTTACAAGGTAGATGTCACAAGTTCGAGTCTTGTAATGCCCACCATTTAAAAACCTTTTGTTTATGAAAGTGACCCTTTCGTCTAGTGGCCAAGGACACTATCACTTCATGGTAGGGACAGAGGTTCAAATCCTTTAGGGGTCGCCATTATTTTTTGGTGTTATACAAATTTAAAAATGGGCGTTTAGCTCAGTTGGTAGAGCGCTACCCTTACAAGGTAGATGTCACAAGTTCGAGTCTTGTAATGCCCACCATTTTTAGTTATTCTTCTTTATATGCGCGGTGGTAGTTCAGTTGGTTAGAATACCTGCCTGTCACGCAGGGGGTCGCGGGTTCGAGTCCCGTCCACCGCGCCACTACCTTTAAAATCTAAAATATAATTCTAAAGACTCAAAATGATATAATATCAGTATGAATAACGAACCAATCACATTTAAATCAATTTTTAAACTTATATTAGACAATAAAAAAGCTCTGCTTTATGGACAGGTATTTACATTTATTGCTATTTTAATCAGCATACCGATTCCTTTGATGTTGCCTGTATTAGTTGATGAAGTACTTTTGCATAAACCCTCATATATCGTAAATAGTATTAATTACTTTTTTGGCAATACGACAGCTTTTAATTATATTGCTATTGTTACTTTTGCAGTAATTTTTTTAAGATTTTTATACTTTGTAGTGAGCATTATAGTCACAAAAATTTTTACTAAAATTGCAAAATATGTAACTTTCATGATAAGAAAAAGATTGATAGAACATCTTAAGATTTCATCTATGAATGAATATGAAACACTTGGAAGTGGCGCGATAGCTTCAAATCTTGTTACTGATGTAAATACTCTTGATAGTTTTATAATATCGAGTGCCAGTCGCTTTGTATCTTCTGTCTTTACTCTCCTTGCAGTTGGTGTCGTTATGGTTATGATTGACCCTGTTTTGGGAATTCTAATACTTGTTATTCAACCTCTTATTATGTTAATAAGTAAAAAGATGTCCAAAAAGGTCGGTGCTTTAAAAAAAGAGGAAAATATTGCAATAGAGGAGTTTCAAAATAGTATCGGTGAGACACTCGATCTTTACGGGCAGATAAAAGCCAGTAACAAAGAGAGCTATTTTTTCTCAAAAGCCGTAGAACAAGCAAATATTATGCAAAAAACATCAAATGAGTATGGTTATAAAAGTGTTGCTTATGAGAGACTATCTTATACTATATTTTTAGCGGCATTTGAGATTTTACGTGCTTCAGGTCTTATTTTGGTAGCATATAGTGACTTGAGTATAGGTATGATGTTTGCGATGTTTAGTTATATCTGGTTTATAATGACACCTGTTCAGGATATTCTCTCAATGCAGTATAGTTATGCTTCTGCAAAAGCTGCAATTGAGAGAATAAACAGGATACTTTTACTAAAAACAGAATCATCAAAAGAGAAAAAGATAGATAGTTCTAACGTAGATATTTTCATAAATAATCTTGACTTTTCATATATAAAAAATAAAAAAGTGCTAAGCGGTATATCGTTAGACATTAAGCATGGTTCAAAGATAGCATTAATTGGGGCAAGTGGGAGTGGAAAAACAACTCTTGCTCAAGTGATTTCAGGTTTTTATGAGAAGCAAAGCGGAGAGCTTAAGTATAACGGTATAGATATAGAAGATCTTGATAAAAGCTCGCTTAGAGAGAGAGTTTTTTTGGTGCTTCAAATGCCTATACTTTTCAATTCTACACTTCGCTTTAATATTACAATGGGAAATGAGAGTATAACCGATGAAGAGATTTATAAAGCTTTAGAGATGGCGCAACTCTTATTTGCAGTAAATGATATGAAAGATGGGCTTGACACTATTGTTGGAAAACACGGTATCAGACTCTCAGGCGGACAAAGACAACGTCTAAGCGTTGCAAGAATGATTATCGCAAACCCAAGTATCGTTATATTTGACGAATCTACATCGGCATTAGATGTTCAAACAGAAGCAAAGCTGCAAACAAGTATAAATTCATTTTTAACAAACAAGACCGTCATTACGATAGCGCATAGGTTAAGTACCGTTAAACATGTAGATATGATTTATGTATTAGATGATGGAAAAATTGTTCAAAGAGGCTCCCATAAGGAGCTTGAGTATGAAGAAGGACACTACATGGAGTTTATAAAAAATCAACTGATTTAGTTTTTTATCCTATTTTTAAATCCAGTATTTATACGTAAGCGAAGCCCAAAATGATATGCAGAAGTTATCGCTTTTTTAAGCAAATAAGCTGTGTATCCTTTTACTTTTATATATTTAAAGAGTTCACCTACGGCATAGTTTCCGCCTAGTGCAACGAAAACACCAGAAACATTGGCATTAAAAGCAAAAGAGTTCTCTTTGTCTATTCGTTTTCTTATAGTTTTTGCTACATACTCGGCACTTTTTTCTGCTATTTGAGCAGTAGGGGGAAGTATATTGCCGTTTTTATCCCTAATTTCTACACAATCGCCTAAGGCAAATACATTTTTTTTATCTTTTATATTTAATTCGCTATCCGGAATAAGCTGCTCAATTTTGTTTTTTGTATAATCAATTGAACTATTTAAATCACTTGCTTTTATTCCGCCCGTAAAAACCATAAAAGAGTAGGGCAGTTTTTGACCGTCTTTAAAGTAGATAAATAAATTATCAAGGTTATTTATAAAAGTATTTGTAAGAATTTTAACGTCAAGTTTTTGCAATCTTTTTTGAGTATTTAAGATAGTATATCTTCCCATTCCAGGTAAAATAGTATCGCTTGCATCAATAAGATATATTTTAATATCTTTTGCCGCATTACCTATAGTCTTGCTATGCACTTGAATTACATGTGCCATCTCAGCAGCAATTTCAACACCGCTTAGTCCGGCGCCGCCTATTACTATATTTATCTCATCTACATGTGAATCTTTGGTATCTAAGAGTTTTTTATATATGATATTTTCAAATTTTTGTCTAAAATTATATGCTCTTTGAAGATTTTTAATACCGTAGCTATGCTCTTTTAACCCATCTATAAATGAAAAAAAGTTTGTTTGCGCACCTGTGGCAATCACAAGATAATCGTAATTTATATCATTTTTATTTAGACATACACACTGTTTCTCAAAATCTATATCTTTTACTTCTTCATGTATAAAATTTACTCTCTCTTTAAAACCGCTACACCAACTGCTTAGATTGATAGCTATATCATGCATATCAAATCTTCCTGCAATATAGCCGTAAGCTTCTGTTTGTAGATAGTGGTAAGGATTTTTATCTATTAGGGTTATACTGACGTCTTCATATTTATATAAAAACTCTACTGCTCTTAGTCCGCCGTATCCACCGCCAATAACAACTACATGTTGAATCAATACTATCTCCCGTGCAAATTACAAAATATATTTAAAAAGTGGATTTTTATAAGAAGTGGTGGGTTCTGAGTGACTTGAACACTCGACCACCCCGTTATGAGCGTAATACCTCAAATATTTACCAATATTTACAAAATCTTTACTAATACCAATTTTAAGAGCTTTGTGAGCTATTTTTCAAAATACAGGCATTAACAAAATTGTACCTTTTTTTTATAAATTTTACTAAAAAAGTGGGGTAAAAAGTGGGGTAAGTTGCTATAATATTATTATGGGAACTAGAAAAGATTATATCAAAACAAAATATACCGGCATATATGTCAAAGAAGATCCAAAAACAAAAGTTAAAGCATATCTTGCTAGAGCAAAAGTTAATGGTGTTGAAATTGAGCAAATAGTAGGTTATTCTAACGACAAATATAAAACAAATCCTGCGCTAGCATATCAAAAGCGTGTAGAGCTTATAAATACTCATAAATCTGGTAAATCAACCAAAAAGATAGATAATCCTACACTTGATCAATTTTTTAATGAATTTCAAGAACTAAGAAAAGAAACTATCTCAAAAAAAAGACATTCAACAATTCAATATTTCTACAACAAATATGTTCCGGTGCATCTCAGAAATCAAAAACTATCATCTCTAACAAGCGCAGATTTGCAAAAAATAGTAAATCAGTTAATAAGTGAAGGTAAAAAAGGAAGTTATATTGTAACCGTAAAAGAGCTTTTTTCTCCACTCTACAAAAAAGCCATAGAGTACGGTATAGTAGAAAAAAACATAACAGACTTTTTAAAATTTCCAAAATATGACAATACTAGATATTTTTCTCTCGATGATGAAAAAATAAAAGAGCTGATGTTAAAGATCATGGATATACCCGATAATCACTATAGAGTTATGTTTATGTTTTTGCTCCGTGGCAGAAGAAGCAACGAGATACGATCTCTATGCTGGGAAGATATAGATATGAATAAAAAAATATATCTAGTTAGAGACTACAATAATAAAATACGCAAAAACCAAACTTATATGCTTGATGATGAAATAATCGAACATTTAAAACTTATAAAAGAAGAAAAAGGGCTAGTTTTTAAATCATCACGAACCGGTGAAAAATACACGGCTATACCTAAGAAGTTCTGGGGGCATCTACAAGCAGAAATAGGTATAAATATGAGAGTGCATGACTTTAGGCATTTATTAGGCTTTACGCTTGTAAACAATAATGTATCACTAGAATCAATACAAAGAGCTTTAGGGCACTCAAATATATCTGTTACACAAAGATACTCAAATCAAAAAGAATTAATGGGTAAACAAGCCGTTGATGTGTTTTTGGGGATTGGTAAGACGTAGTAGTTATGTTAATTTGAGATACATCCATTCATGCTTATTTGTCATGTATTTAAATTTCATTGATTCATAGAATGAAACTAAATTTTTATGCTCTTTTCCACCATCGGGGCGTAAAATTAAATATCTAACCCCCGCAAGTTTTGATATTTCCATTGCAGCTTGAATTGCATAAACTAGAAGCATTTTAGAAACTTTGTCACCAAAATGCTCATATATCAGATTTCTATGTCTATTATCTACAAAAAGATAGTCAATAATTACGGATGGAAAAGTTTTATCATTCAGTTCTAATTCACCTACAGATAACGCTATCAATCCAAGGCTACCTTTTATTGTTTTTGTAATATCCATTATGCTTGTAATTTGTGTATTGCCTAAAGCAGCATCCGAAAATATCTGAGACAATATTGCCTTCTCTCGTTCGCCTCTTACTGGATGAAACTCAAAGGAGTCAATAATTAAACGATTAGACTTTTTACAAGTTAAAGAAGAAAATTGTTTAAAATAACAATTAATCAAATATTAATCTCTGATAATATTAAGTTTAATTGCCATTACATCTCTTAAAAATAATTTTGGGGCTTTTGATTTTTCAACTTGTTGAGCATCATTACCCTTTAATTTAGGGACAGATATTGATTTTAATTGCTTATTTTTTTCATTGTATGAATACACCATTTTACTAATCCCCTTTTATTTAAGTTTAACTACATTGATTATAAAAGTATAATACCATATTTTAAATAACACTTAAATAATACAAAATGCAAATTAATACAAAGATCAAACCCTAAATTTTTTAAGCCTTTAACCGTTTATGATTATATTGATGATATAGATAATAATGATCTAGCCCTGCAACACTAAGAGGAGATTTATAATTTTCCATAATTTCATCTAGCTCTTGTTCTGAAATATTATCTCTTTGAGCGATTTCATCAAGATCAACTTTTTCGGTAATACCATCTTTTAAAAAATAATCATCAAGATTAATACATTGTATAAAAGGTTTAAAATCATTTTGTACTACATAAATAAAATAATCCCACATCTTTTCATTTTCAAGAAAATCTATGATGTCATAAACTATATGTAAACTATCCTTATCATTTCTGGAGGTATCTTGCTTGTTATCAAGCGCAAATCGTGATAAAGAAGAGTAGAAAGGATGATCATGAATACTAAATTGATTGTGATTTACTTTTATAAAAAATAAATATGAAAAATAAAAATCAAGTTGATACTCTGACAATGAATTAATAAATCTCATTTTTACATGTATAAAATTAAAATACTTACTTTTAAATGACTCTAAAAACTCCAAAGATGTATTCGGAGTTTCATACCTCATTATCGCCCCCGTTTGCAAAAACTCTTCAATATCTTCTTTGCTGAAGTATTTTTCAAGCAAAAAAATTATTGGGCGTTTTTCTTTTTTCCATTTATTCACCCCTTGAGGAGTAAATAATAATAAGTTAGAAATGTCTTTGGTCGTTAACATACAAGTTTATCCAAATATTGAAATATTATTACAACATTATAAAAAAAATAATATTAAAACAACATTATTAAGTAAATTTTAAAGGAAACAATATTACAATTGTAAAGTTTAATAAAGATAAAACAATACTGTTACAAAAAAGGTTTTAAAATGCAAGAAATAAAAGATAGAAAAATAAGTAACATAGAGCTAGAGCAAAAAGGATTAATAGTAAATGGGGTAGAGATCATCCCCCCAATACCAGAAAAAACCCAATCGCAAAAACGCACAAAAAGAGAGATAGAGTATTTTAAACTTTTCGGGAGGATATATTATCAGGAGAGCGATTTGATCAAATTCGCAGAAAAAAGTAAAACAAACAGAAAAAACGAAGTAGCATAGCCGCCTTAGTTCTCTCCTCGACCAAAATTTGAGAACTTAAGGCTTTAAAAACAAACAACACTTAAAAAAGCATTGTGTGACTACTATTATAACTCACATATCCTTATTAAGTGCCTAAAAAAATAAAGGTACGAAAATGAATAATGATACTTTTACAGATGAGCAGATGCTCAATTTGATCAATAACTATATAAACAAAAATACAAAGTTTGAGGTTAGCGAGTTTACAGGTGGTTATGTTTCAATCACAATAAACGCGAATAAAAAACAAGATACTTGTAAAGTGGCTCTTTTATTTGGATATAAAAACAGAAATAGTCAAAGTGTTATATTTGAGATAGATGAGAACCTGATATATATTTGGATAAAAGCTATTAAGTTAAAAATACAATCTCTTAAACTTGATAATACAGGGATGGATTTTAATGAAATTAATGGTTTGATGAACACATCGTACGACGTTCGTACGAAAACGCACTGTACCTTACCTCTACCTAATACCAATGTACCAATTACCTTATACCATGTACCTATTACCAAAGAAGAATTTCAAAATTTTAAGAATTTTTTAGATTTGAAGTTTTATCTAGTTGAACATAATAGAGATGATTTAGGAAATCAATTTGTGTATGAATTTGAAGAGATGGAAATATCAATCAGCGACGGTGGTAAGGCATATAGCCGTTCCAGCGGCAAAGACCTCGACCAAGCAACCAATGATAGATTTTATAAATTTCTATACAAGGAGCTTAAAAACGCACATAGGGAGTGAGGCAAGCTTACCCCTTGCCTAAGCCTCAATTCTTTCATTTAAGAGCTTGTATGAGCTTTTAAACGAGAGTTTTAAAACCTCGGGGGGAAATCCCTGGGCGAGTTGCCCAAAAAAAGTGCAGAAAGTAGCCATCAGCTTAGACCTTTCCCGCGCTTCCCGTCGGTACCAGACCCGTCACGATAGCAGTGGGTCCGAAGTGAAGCTATCTTACTTTATTTTTTTAAAAAATTTCCTAAGGAAAAACAACATGAAAAAGTTATTCTATTACTTAAGAGTAAAAACCAGAAAGTATAAACGGGATTGTCGAGGCTCAAAATGACTAGGGAAGAAGAAAAACAGCTATTGGCCGACCTTGTTTTCGCCAACCAACAACTAAGAGACAACCTACGAGAGCTTCAAAAGTTCGACAAACTCACTCAAAAGGTGAGCGAACTTGAGAAAATAGACACAGAGGCGATTGCTGAAAAAATAAACGACGCTAATATAGATAAATTTATCTCCGATATCGCTTACCGAATCAACCTTGACTTAAATAAGGTTTATACAAAAACCAATAATGCGCAAATCGAAGTGAAGGAAGCAGCTCAAAAGCTCAAAGATGGGGCAAAAGAATTAAACGAGGCCCAAAGCGGATTAATGCAATTGGAGAATATAGCCAAGAGCATAACCAAGGTCGAAGAGTTTAATAGGGCGCACAAAGTTAAAACATGGTACGCAGGCATTATAGCCGCTTTATTTTTAGGCGTTTTTTCAGGTTCAGCCCTCACTTACGCCAAGAGCGCCATGCTTGACGAAGCTGCCCCATGGATTGAATTCGCGGCGCAGAACCATGCCGTAGTCGAGCGAGAGTTTGAGACCGGTAAATGGCATTTGCAACTACCGCAAAATAGCCGTGATGTGACAGCTGAATACGGCAAAAATAGCAAAGATATAATCACATTTGCGACCAAACAAGAGGTACAAAGATGAAAACATTAAAAGAATTCAAGGCAAATTCGCCCCCAAAAAGGCGAGTCTCAAAACTTAAAACCATCCAAAACGAGGTATTAGACTTATATAACTCAGATTACCAAGTAGAACAAATTCAAGAGTTCGCTAAATCGCAAAACATAAATGTATCAGTAAGTACCGTCAAACGGTTTTTAAGCAAACTTAAAGCTTCATCAAAATTTTCTTTTACGAACTCATCGGCGAAGCCGATCGAAAAATCACAAGACAACGGCGTAAAACCGCCTAACCCATTTTTAGAAAAAATCAAACAACAAGCACAGGAGTAACCACATGAATAAGATCTATGTTATTACGAATTATAAAGGCGGTGTCGGCAAGACAAACACAGGCGTAGCCCTAGCGTGCGTATTGCACAATTCCGGCAAAAAAGTTAAGTTAATAGAGCTTGACAATAACAACGAGTCTCTACTCTTTAAAAACTCTAAGGTACTTTCCCAAGAAAATATCAAAAGCCTAAAAATCGATAAAAAAGATGAGGCAGTCGCGGACATGCTCTTTGATCTTATGGGAGACCCAGACATGAACTACATAGTCGATATCGGTGGCGGTGATGATACATATCCAATCATCGAGAAACTCAAGCAGGTTAACCGTCCTAAAACATGGATAATTCCAACCACTAAGATTAAGAAATACCTAGCCAACGCAGTTGCAACATATAACGAGATTGACGACCCAGACAACACTATATTTTGTCTCAACATGTACTCTGATTTCTCAAAAATCACAAAAGAGTTTATCTACTTTTTTGGAGATCCAAAAATTGGCATAAAACCATACTCACCAATTTTCGCAAAATCAAGAACAATAGGTATTCCGTTCTCTCATCATTTCGAGATCGCAGCGGATGACGAGCAAACCATCCTGGACTTGGCTCAAATATCAATTCAAACAACTCAAGCCGAAGCCGAAGAAGAGTTTTACAAGGCCGCCGATGGCAACCGTGAAAAATTTCACAAAATGATGATGCTGTATTGGCGCAGCCAAGAGGCGGCTCAAGTTTTCGCCGAGATTGAACAAAACTGTTCAAGTGAGCTTTTGGGGTGAAAAAAGCACAAAAGCTCACAAAAGAGCAGAAAAGCTCACTCAGGTTCACAAAAGTTCGCGAAAAGCTCACAAAAGCTCACTTAGGTTCGCCAAAAGAGCAGAGAAAGCTCACTTATATTCGCTGTACCAATGCCACATTTAAAAAAATGTGGCGGTTTTGGGTGTAATTTGGGTGTAAAAGAGCGAAAAATCAAAAATAAGGAGTAAAAATGTTAGTTTTATATTATGTTGATGTATGTGCTGATGACCCAGATTTTAGTTACGAACTAATCAAAGATATTGTCATAGCCCATCAAGAACAGTATGGCGACTTAGTATTTGTAGCCGGTATATCCGGCACGAATCTTGAAAAAGATTTAGGTTACACGCTTAAAAACAATTTTAAGTTTATGACTTACATTAAGACGCGAATAATAGCTTTTAGACTTTTTTTAGCGGTTCGCAAATATCAAAAAAAGCATAAAAAATGACAACCGTTCGTAAATTAGGTATGGCGCAAGCTTCTACCTATTACAGTAAAGACAACTACTACACGCAAGAGCGAGGAGAGTTTTTCGGCAAGCTTAAAGCCGAGCTAGGTTTAGGAGGCGACCTCACTCACGAGAACTTTACTCAACTTTTGGAGGGAGTTAATCCCTCGACAGGCGAGTCGCTTACTGCAAGTAAAAGCAACAGAAAAAGCAATGTTCCAGCTTTTGATTTTACATTTTCGCCATCAAAAAGTATAAGCATAGCTTATGAAGCAGCCCTTGCAAAAGGTGATACCGTCCTTGCCGAGATTTTGGCAAAGGCTCACGATAACGCAGTTAATTCTGCCTTGTCTAATATAGAGCAAGAGCAAATTAGAGCAAGAGTTCAAAAAAACGGCAAGAGACTGAGCGTAAACACATTCTCTTTAATCGCCGCTAAATTTCAGCACGATATTAACCGCAATTTAGACCCTCAGCTGCATACTCACTCAGTTGTATTTAATATTACTAAGTGTGCCGATGGCAAGTTTAGGGCATTGGATGCTGCTCATCTTTTAAAAAAAGGTTCACCGATTATTAAAAATATCGGGCAGTTTTATAGAGAGAGTTTAAAAGCTGAACTGGTTAAGGCAGGTTTTGAGCTAAGAGATGTTGACAAATCAAAGAGTTTTTACGAGCTTAAAAATGTAAGTGATGATTTAATTCAATCATTCTCAAGTCGCAATATAGCCATAAAAGCAAAAGTCGAGGAGTTAAAAAAAGAGTATCCAAATATGAGTAAATCTCAGTTGAGTCTGCGAGCGTTTTTTAATACAAGGGTTAGCAAAAAAGAGGTTGATCGTGACGAGGTTCGGGCAAAAAATGCAGAGTTGATATCTAAACATGTAAATATCGATAAGTTGCTCTCATCTTTACGCCGAGCAGTTCCACAACAGCAACAGCAAGAGCCAAGCGATCTAAAAACCGATGAGCTTAAAAAGCTTATATCAATCGTAAAAAGTGAAATCTCAAATAAAAAACACCGTACCACTTTAAATGTCGCAACTCAAGTTGCCGCCAAAATAGATACTCCTATATCTATTTCAACACTTTACAATCAAATCAAAAATGAGGAGGTAAAAGAGCGAAAGCAGTTACAAACCATGCACGAGGTACTTATTAATGCCTTACAATCCACTAAGTTAGACACAGAGAAGTTATTTTCAAGTCTCAAACATATAGATAAACACCACATCGAAGAGGTATTAGAAAATGGAAAAACAAGAACCCCAAGTGAGCGAGATAGATTTATTGCAAGCTTTAGTTCAATCACAGGTGAGCTTGAGCGAGCAAAACAGTCTCATAATAACTATGTTGGAGACCTTACTACCACAACCGCAGAACGAGGAGTCGGACGAGGTGAGCTTGAAAGATATGATGATGTTAATGCTAAATCAGCAGGAATTAATTATCCAAGCTTTACAGCTGAACAAATGGCAGAGTACAACCGACGAGGTAATGAAGCAATCGCAAAAGAGCGAGCCGAGAAAACCCAAAAAGGAGAAATTGAAAGATGAACCAGACAGAGTTGATTAATGAGTTAAGTTCAGCAGCGCAAGAACTTGACCATAACCGCGTTTCGTGGATCGATAAACACTATGTAATCGACCTCAAAAACAAAGCTTTGATTTTAATAGAGTCAATTGCAAGATTTGAAGAGCAAGAGCGCGAGGCGGCAATGCAAGCAGCGACAGAGTTTTTAACTGAGATAGAGCCGGTTATTCAATTACTACCTAAAAAATAAAAAGGATTAAAAATGTTTACGAAAAATCAAAAATTAAATTTTATTATCATGGACCCAGCGGGAGGCAATTTTTTGCCACTCATCCCCAAATCCGCGCAAACTCAAAAATTAGGCGATATCGTCATGGACCTATATGAGTCTTTAACGGCAGATGAAAAAAAGGTTATCGAAACCCAAATTTGCAAACTAAGAGCAAAAGGTGTGATATTCAATATGGGTTTGAGCGATTTGAGCAAACTTGAAAAGAAAGGATTATAAAATGAGTGAAAAAAAACAAAATACTATAAAAGATGAAATAAGAGAGCTTGTATCTTTAGCAGGCTTTGAAGAAGCGAAGGGGCTTACGGTTGCTCAAGCGGCTCATCATTTATGTGTGAGCGTAGCGCGTTTACATCAAATGAGGCTGGCAGGAAAGGGACCTAAATACCACAGAGAGGATGGGAGGCTTTTATATTCACCCTTAAGTGTCATGGCCTTTCGTGCAAAAAACTCAATCAACCAAAAAAAATATAAAAGGATTTAGAGATGGACTTCATAGCAAAAAAATATACCATACTTATTAGCCAAGAGCCTATTACACTTTGGATTAAAAATAATCAGATCCAGCAAGCTAAATTCATGGACAAGCGCATCCAATTACAGTTAGATTTGGAGGCTATACGCCAGATAAAGGATCAACCATCCAAGATAGTTAACGGTAACAATCTTGTTTCAAATGAGAATTTCACGAAATCAGTTTCTCAGATGATGAGTTCTCAGCTAAATCTTGCGATCGCTAAAAATGATAAAAAAATCCTCTCAAGATTTGCGAGGAGTTCACTTATACCAGAGCAAGACAAAGACCGCTTTATCGAAGCAATCAACCGTCCAAACGGTTTAAGAGGCGTTTTAGTCCGTACAGTCAATCGAACTAACGCTATCTTCCAAAACATGGCTAAAAAAATTGATAAATTTTTCGATAAGATAAACGGCAAAATTGCTAATAAAGCATTGGATAAACATTTAAGCGAGTACCAGCTTAATTTCGTCAATCGTGCTCCGCCACTAAGTGAGCAAGATGTTAAACAACATGTAGATGGTAAGTTAATGGCACTTGCCGAGCAGTTCCACACTAAAAACGGGATGAATAAAAGACAGGTTCATTTTGAAACCACCCAAGATAAAGTTCTTTTAAATGAGTTTTTAAAAGAAGCGGTAGAAAAAGGGTACCCGCTCAAGGACTCCAAAATAGCTCTCTACAATATAGAGAATCAGTCCCGCAAAACTGCAATCATGCATTTTCAAATTGATAAAAACAGTGAACTTCAGTCTAAAATCGATGATCTCCAAAAAAAGCTAGCAGTTCATCATCAAAAAAATGAAACTTTGCAAGATTATGATGTTTTGATGAGAGTTGAATATAACCTTGATAATCGTTATGAGCTGCTTCTCAAAAATCAAGAGTATCAAAAAATGGATGAGGCTTCAAAAATAAAAACCGAAGAAAAGTATTTATTTCGAGCCGAGCCTATCCAACAGCGTGCGGAGGAATTGCAAAATATTACCGAGCTTGTTCAAGCAGCTCAACCACTCATGGAGACCGTTATTGACAGAACCCCAAGTGTTGATTTTTTCAACTCTCAAACTAAAAAAGAAATCGAAAATCTTTGGAAAGATGCTCAAGTTAAAAATAGAAAAACCGCAGAGCCTACAAGAGATTTTATGAATATCAGTGCGGTTAAGTTTAACGGAGTTTCAGAGGATGCCTTGAATAAGTGGGCAGCTAACGCAAAAAGCAATTCAATAGTCGATACAGCCACCATTGATAAATTCGTTTCCGCTAGTTTGAGAAACGCAGAAGAGCTTGTCAAGGTAGGTGTCATGCTAAGCCCAGAACCAGGTATTTTTAAATTTGCTGATACTCTTGCAAAAGAGAGTTTATATAAGGGTTTTGACAAGACCGTAGGCGAGATTTCAGAGCTAAATAAAGGCAAAGAGATAACCCGTGAAATTGCACCTAAAAATGAACTCAAGGAGCGTCTGGAATCTATCTCATCGCCAGAGAGTTTCCAAAAGATGGTTATGCAGGACGGCAAAATCGACCCCGTTGCACTCCAAGAGTACACGCAAAAAATAGTCTCATTATCAGCTGCAATCCACACCGAAAATAAGGCAAATGTTATTACTCCAGAAGATTTACAAAGAGCGGGGCAAGGGCTTGACAAAAGCAAAGAGCAAAAACAAGAAAAAGTAGGAGGATATGAGAGATGAGCGGTGTAAAAAAATTTTATATGCAATTTGGCAACGGTGAGAGTAGTTTAGAGGCAGAGAGTGATAAAACGCTCTCTCTCAAAAATATAAAACATGAACCAAAAGACCAAATCAAAGATGAGGCTCAAGAGTTTGCCCTTGACGAGACCATGGAAAAGCTTTTTGGAGATATTCAAATTTTAGATGTAAGTGGAGGTATGGCGACAATCGCTATGCCTCTACAGGTTTTAAAGCTCTTAACTAAATTTTCAGAGCTATTAAAAGTGGATGAAATGGAGATAGGGCGATGATGGATTTAATTTTATTTGCTGCGGCATTATTTTTTACTATTTGGTATTTCGACCGAAAACGCATGGAACAAGGGTTTTTATTTTATCGCAGACCTCTCTTAGCTCCGAGAGGTACATTTGGTTCAGCTCCAAATCCTAAAAATATTATACAGGGTTACAAATGGATTGATTATAGAGATTTAAAAATTAAATTTAAACACGATAAAAATACAAATACGGTTTACCTTGATAATTTTAGGTTTTTTGATCATTTCGTTGAAAAATCGAAAATACCGGAGGGAGTTAAAAATAAAATAGAGAAAGAGACGGTTATATCGCTTGACGCAAACAAGCTCACGCAGGGGGTATGTATCTTCGGAGCAACCGGGACAGGTAAATCTGAAATGTATTATTCTCTTATCACCCAAAATTGGTATATGAGAGCTTTAATACATGACATTAAACAAGATTTTATCAAGTTTTTTTATAAAAAAAACAGAGATATAATCTACAACGGCGGGCTTGATGAGAGATCTCATATTTGGGATTTTATGAGCGAATCACCACACATTCAGCAGGCGTTCTTCACTAACCTCCTTTCTTCAATGCTAGGCGAGAAAAAGGACTACTTTTCACAAGCTGCTCAAAAGAGGTTTACAGATACCACAAAAGCTATAGTGTCTATCTATAAAGATGAGTCCACAGAGAAAAAATGGATGTTATTCTTAACTGCGATCAAAGACCTAATTGCTTCTATGAGTAGCGGCGAGAGCAAGAGTGACGGCGACGTCTCAAAAACAATGGATCAAATTTTAGAAATATTTGAGTTGTCCGCATACTTTATTATCAAAGGGAAAAGAAAAACTTTTGTTATAGAAGATTTCTTTAAAAGAGATTCTCAAGCAAAGCTCTATCTATCAAACATAGAAGCTTATAAACCAGCTCTAACACCTATCTTTACAGGGTTTATAGCGGCGTTCACTATGGTTCACGCTAGTTTAGACTCTTATGCAGCCAAAAAAGGAGACTACACATTCTATTTGTTAGATGAGTATTTGGGGTTCTTAAATTACCTTGATAAAGACACAGTAGATAGAATTCACTTAAGACTTAGAAGTTATGGATGTTGCCCTATATCTGGTTTGCAGAAATTACCAGAAAAGCAAGAATTAAAAGACACCATTCTCTCATCTAACTATCTTCTTATGTATTTTGGCGGTAGTGGTAAAGATGTTGTAGATAGTTTAAGTGACAAACTTGGTAAAACCGAATATTGGTATGAGGAAGAAAACCTAAGTGTAGACCACAAAAAAAATAAAAACAGATCATACTCTAAGCAACAAAAGAGCATGACACTATTTTCTAACGATATGATGCACGGTTTGGGAGAGAGTTATTCTCACATCTCTTTCTTTCCGTTGCTTACAACAATTTATAGAGGATATACACCGCAAATTCCACTCAAACAAATAGCAGAGGATATCGTAGCTACAAATATAGATGAGTTTTATAAACTCAAATATAAAGACTTTACCGTTCGTGAAGTTTCAAGTTTTGAGGAGATTTTCGAGACTCAAAAGAAGCTCTCTAAAATTGAAGAATACAAGTTGTGGAAAAAGTTCCAAAAGACCGCTGAAAATAAAAAGCCCAGCGATGATGATCTGGCGAAATTCAAAAAAGAGAACAAACTTGAAGAGGTTGATTTAGAGCTTTTATTTAAAAAGTATATTTTAGATAAACAGATACTCGATAATAAAATGAAGCTTTTTAGCTTAAACGAGAGAGTGGAGCTTAACGGCAAATGGCAGAAAATTCAGGGTGACCCGGAGCAAGAACTTAAGTTTATTGAAGAACATAACCTCTTCGGTGCACTTCCGGGCTTTTTTGACTTTAAAACTAATAGCGGCGAAATTGATTTTGATGCGGAGAATTGGGAATGAGTAACAAAAGATACACAGATCAAGAGATAAAAGCTTTTATCTCAAAAACAAACGAGCTGCTAGTTTTGCAAGACCCTCTTCCAGTCTTGCAAGATCTAAAGATCGATTTTAAAGAGAGCGGCAATGATAGTTACAAAATAAATGTCCGCGGAGAAAAAACAAAGTCAGCATATATCTCTTTAAAAAAATCAAAGTGGGTTTACCGTGATTTTGGAAACGGCGGAGGGCATGGCTCAATCGTTAATGTTGTTATGGATTATACAAACAAGCCATATAAAGAGGCTCTTAATTACTCTTTACAGACTTTAGGCGTTAAAAATTATCTTGAAGAGGCTCTTAATTCAAAACAGCAAGACTATCAATTATCTCAAGCAGACCGCGAGAGAATTGCAGCTCAAAGAGAGGCTAATAAAACCCGTGAGAGTTCTCATCCTATTTCAAGAGTTACAAGCGTTTATGAAGTCTCTTCAAATCAAAATGCAGTCGACTATTTGGCAGGGCGAGGTATTGTGAAGATCCCGCCGCAACTCAAAATTATCAACGGCGAATACGAAAACAAAAATGGAGAGCTTAAAAAGGTTTACGGTGTGGGAGTTTTAACCAGAGACGGCAAGGGTGGAGATATTCACTTCTTACAAAAATTGGGCGACCTCAAGAGTATGAGTTTGGGGCAAAGCGATATCTCTTTTTTTTCAAACCCCAATTCAAGCAAGGTATGCGTTTTTGAAAGTAAGCTTGATATGGCTTCTTTTTGGCAGCAAATGCCGTTAGATGGAGTAAATATCATTATTGCAAACAGTGTATCAAATGCTCTCAAGGTTGCAGAAGTGATAATAGAAAATAGTTTTGAGCCTCCAATGATATTTAACCAGAATGACTTAGCCGGATATAAATTCACCGCTCAGATAATGCAAGAGGCGAATATACCAGAGGTTAAATGTATCAAATACGACATCATGGGCGAGTACAAGCAAGATATTAATGATTTACTTCTTAAAGGCGAGAAAATCGCAGATAGAATTGAGACAAGAGATAAAGAATTTTTCGAGAATATAGCTACATCTTTGGAAGCTATCCAAAAAGCTCAAAATAGCTCAAAGATAGAACCTATGACAAAAGAAGATTTACAAAGAGCCGCTCAAGGGCTTGACAAAGCAAAATCTAAAGAGCAAGAAAAACAAGTAGGAGGATATGAGAGATGATATTTTCCTTTACCCATAACTTTAAGCTCATAGCAGCACTCAAAGATCAGACCGCACGACATGTACAGGAACTCAAAACTGATGATGAGAAGATGTTGAGAGTTATATCAAGTACTGGAGAGGCGCTTTATCTCAACGAGATAGAGTGCTTTATAGTTAATGGCACGCCCAGAACTAAAAGAGAGACTTTGAACTATCTTGACACTATTTTTATATAGGGGTTTGTAAAAGAAAAAGATTAGAGTCTATCAGCAAGATCTTTTATTTCTTGTTTGATGCTCTCTAATTTTTGGTTTTCAATGTAAATATTTAAAAAGGGTTCTATCCAAGATGCAATCGGAGTACTCCTACCATATTTTGTGACTGTACTGTACGGTATGCCGACAAGCTCAGAGAAATCTTTTAAATTAAGATTTGCCTCTTCGAGCTTGTTTTTAAAGTCCTCTAATTCCATCTTGCTTTACCTAAATTTTAAATATTAGGAATTATAGCATAAAAATATCCGATTCGGTAAATAAAAGTATAATAAATTACTAATTCAGATATAAAAAGCTTGACATTATATATCTGTATTAGATATAATGTACTAAATAAATTGCTTAATCGGCAAACATAAAGGAGATATAAATGGAAACATCGTTAATTAAGTACCATAGTTTTATGAGTTTTGCTTTTTGGTTTTTACCTTATCAAGTAAAGCAAAAAGAAGTTTTAGTTAGCAGCACTACGGCTCAAAACATTAAGATTAAGAGCAATGTATATGAGGGTACAGCTACCAAAATTAACAAGTATCTCTCTTATCTTTACCGTTACTTGTTTTTGGTTCTAGCGGCGGTATGGCTTTTTCCTTACATTCAGGCTGACAAACACATGATGTTCTTTGGATTAATAATAGGTATGTTTACACCTCTAGCAATGGTTAATTTGGATGAATTTTCAGCTAAAAAATATGTTGTAGGTTTTGGTGTTGCAGTAGCTGCTGTTGCGCTAATAGCGGCGGGAATTTTACATGGAGCGGATTTTGGTGCTAAGACACTTGCTATTTCAATCCATTATTCTTTCTTTTTCTATTTGGTTTATGCGTTTGTTTTAGATTTTATAAATTTTAAAAACAAAGATCTCTATTGTGTCTGCGATCAAAAAATACTATTTTACAAGGGGTAAAAAATGGAAAAAAGATTGAAGTTGCGACTTGTCGCAGGTTTTACAGTTATTGCTGTTGCAATAACTGTTTATGCAGGCTATTTAAAGGCTAATGAGGAGCCTTGTGAGCTAGTGTACTTTAGCAAGGGAAAGTGTGCTTGTAAGTCCTCTTTGCCAGCTTCTGCTCTTAAAATCATAGAGGAGAGAGAGGCAAATTTAGCTAAATATTTTGAGGAGCACCCCGAAATAGAACCAATTAAAAGGTGTCAGCAATGAAAAAGCTATTTTTAATTTCACTTTTTACAAGTGTATTATTTGGTGCAGAAGGTTATCAGGCGACATACTCAAAAGAACAGATCATGGAGGATTTCAAAAAAGGCGATGTAGGCAAGTATAGAGCGGATACCATGGCTACATTCTCAAGAGAGGAGCTTGTTAAAAGGGGTGTTATCTTACCAGAGACCAAACTCTCCAGTAATGACACTACTTTTAGTTGTGGATCTTTTGTAAATAGTGATGTATATACTGCAACAGTATATCGCATGGATCCCAAAACGGGCGCGGCAGTTTGCATGTACGCCCTAAAGGATAACTTATACAACCCTTTGGGCTTGTTCTCTGTTTCATTTCCAAAAATAGCAGAGCAATTCAAGTTAGATCAAGCGGCGGCAAAAGCAGAAAACGCTTCCGTAATGGATTTTTTAGATAATCGCTACAAAACCTTAATCGAGAGAAAAGATGCAGTGGCTCAAACTCAAAGTGTTCACGGCGGAGAGTTTTTAACTATTCCTCAAATGCTGCTATCTGCAAATTTAACAGATACCGACATTATTAACATCGACGGCACAAAGGCCTCAGGGAAACTTCAATTGCAGGATCAGTACACAGCAACCATCTATAGCGATGAAGTCACCAGCATAGACAACGCAGAACTGATCAAAAACAACGCTGCTAGTTTGTTCAATATCTACGGTGGGCTTTCTAACTTAGCCGTTGAACTGATGCTATATCTTGCCGTTGTAATCGGTGTAGTTTCAGGGGGCGGTATTCTTTTAAATCGTTTGTCAAAAGCCACTGATAAAGAAGAACAAACCGAAAAATTTGCAAAAGTTTCGTGGGGTTTTGGATTATTGCTAGGTATCCTTCTTTTACTTCCCTACAACGCAAATGACGCGACGGATAGCACAAATACAGTCATGAAAACCCATATTCACGACTTTGAAAAAGTTGGTTACTACTTCGGGGATGAAATAGCAAATCAGATGAGTAAAATTATGATAGATAATACCCTCACAGAAATTATCGCAAATGCAGGTATTGCAAACTCTGATCAGGTTGTAAACTCTTACGCCATGATGAAACAGTACGAGAAACTAGAACAATATGCTACAAATTTACAAACAGAGTGTTCTAACATGTATGACTCTAGCAATATGTTAAATGTTGATAAAGTTTCAATATACAGTTCAAACGGCAATACGATCTATCCATCTAGTGAATTATGGGGTTATGCCCTCTCTTGGAGTCAAAGTGGAGGGAAGGATTATTATAACCTTGCGCCTGAAGGGCTGAGGCTAGACGGCGGCACAAACGATACTTATGCTAAGTATGCATTTAGCGCTTGCGCAGGAATAGATCACCTTGTTTTTAACTATAAAAATAAGAAAAAAGATTATCAAGTAGCTTACGAAAAGAGCACCTTTCGTTACGATATAAATGCAGAGCAAAAACTAGAAGTGTTAGAGAACTTGATTGAATTCCAATATTCGCTCTACCGAGATTGGGGTTATTTAAGTGTGTTGGCACTTGGTGTGACGAAATTGCAAAGTGATGTTATTTCTAATCTGTATGCAGAGGAGAACAATCATATCAAGAGGTTGAATGATGAGATCGGAGGCGGCAGTATGTTTAATATTGCATTGCACAAGTTCGTGAGTTCACTCCCGTATGGGTTGCTTCCAGGGGCGCAAAGTGTATACACCTATGTTGAAGGCAATGCTCACATTTTAGGCGGTGCGGCAGGTATGGCAGGCGGTGCTGCTGTTTCAGATGTTTCAGAAGGATGGCTAGACCAGTTTGTGGGCGGGATTGTCGGCGGGGTTGTCGGGGCAGCAAGTAGTTATGTGGCTTCTAAGCCGATAGCGTATTCTTTCACCGTTATTTATGTTTTGGCTCTGCTAAGCGTAATGCCGGTTTTAGCAATCTTGATATTTGGTATAGCTAGATTTATAATCATTTTCGCAAAGATATTAATTTTTCATTTTGCCGGACTCGTTCTGCTACCAGTGCTTTTTGTAAATAAAAACACAACTCTTATGAAGAATTTTGGTAAAAAACTATTAGTCACAATGCTTGAAATTCCACTGTTTGTTTTGGCGATTTGGCTAGCTGTTACGGCTCAGGCAATGCTGCAAACGATAGCAAATACATTTAATAAAAACATCATAGCTGGTTTGGTTAAAAACAACGCTATTTCGAGCGGCACAACGGCAAAAGTCGTAGGGGCACCTGATATCATAAATAATGCCTCAGAGAATATGAATTTACTTGTGATCTACTGTGTCGATGGAGTAAGTTCGGTTGCTGTTTCAATATTTAGCATAGTTCTAATATATGGTATTATCAATAAAATGCACACAGCGTTTATTGAGGCAATCGATTTACAGGGCGATAAAGTTATGGATAGTCTCACAGATCAGTTCGTCGGAGAATCAAAAAATTTCGGAGGGAGATTATAATGAAAAACAGAATGAATAATTTTGTTAGAGAAGAGCTTCAAGCTCTTAATGAAAACATAGAGCAGTTTACTAATACACTGCCACAAAATGAGAGCCTTTCGGCTCTTATTGGAAAACTAAAAGAAGTTAGAGATACTATCTCTCAAAATACACTGCCAGCAAAAGCTAGAGACGGACTTCTGATGTCTCTGCCTCTTTTGTATATACAGATCAGAAAATTAAATTTGAAGCAAGGATAAACATGAAAAAGAGGAGTAAAAAACCATCCTTAAATCAAATTCAAGGGAGTGTACTTAAACATAAGTACGCTTTTCTGGCAAATAAAGATTACATATTTTCGGCAGAACTCAAAACTGCTGAGGAGTTAGAAAAGGAATATGGAGTTAGAAAACCTTGCGCCGAGGAGCTTGAATTTTTTAAGTGCAATTGTAAAGAAATCATATATACACCGATTGTAACGCTCACAAAAGAAGATGAAGAGTATTTAGGTAAAGAGTATGAAATTGAGCTTTGTGAATCCAAGGATAGTATTTATGTTTACACACATCCGTCATGTTGCCGTGTTATGGATCTTGCGGTAATCAAAAAAATTACCGATAGAAAAAAATTCTCGAATACAATTAAAAAGCCGGCAAAAAAGCTAGCCCTGCAAAAGCCGGAAAAAGTAAGAAAGAAAAAACCACCAGTGGATAAAGAGTGGGCTCAAAAAAAATATGTTGCACAAAGATACATTGAAGATCTAGCCCATGAGACAAGTCTGTTGATTGAAAACACATTTCCCGAAACGGCGTATGGATATTTTCTTAATAACTTAGAAGAGTTTTTGCGTGAGGGCGAAAGTAAAATCACATCTCACACAAATCTTGAAGACTATGTTAGTAAAGGCGGCGGGGCGGTAGATGCAAGTTCTCATAAGGGTAATCTGATATTCGAGGATGTCTTAAACTATATGGCAGTTTATAAAAATAAAGCAGAAATAATCTATGGTATTGTCTCTGACGATCCACTACCTACATTTTTTGTTTGGAATTATATGTCGCATGAGCAAAGGGAGGAGTATATAGTAAAGAGAGAGGAGAGAAAGAGGAGTATATCGCCAAGAGAAAGAGAAGAGAGAAAAACTCTCTTGCACGAAATAAAAGCCTTTCGGCTCTCATTGAAGGAGCCAGAGACGGACTTTTGATGTCTCTACCTCTTTTGTATTTGCAGATCAAAAAATTAAATTTAAAACAAGGAAATTAACATGAGTTTATTTTATAAAAAATGCGGATGCGGTGCTACAGTTCACCGCTCAGCGGAAAAGTGTCCTAGTTGCGGTAAGCCAAAATTCAAAGTGCCGCAGTTCTTCATCAAAAATGGGCTTTTAATTGTCATTTTTTTTGGCATACTTATTTTTTACAGTAAATAACTTTTTATGAGCCTCTAACGGCTCATAGAGTTCAAAAAAGAAAAAATCAAACTGCTGCTACTTCTTCTTTCTTCTTCTTCACTTTCTCAATCAAATTCACTTATAAAAAAACGACCATTAAAATATTTGCATAAAATATATAAAAACGCTTAATTTGTTTATACCACTACATCATAATATACGGCTCATCCTAAACTTTGATAATGTACTCTTGATTGGATGGCTTTATTAATATCATTAATAGCTTTTTCTTTTGAATCAAATCGTCTAAGCTCACCATTAATCATTACTTCATAGTAAATTTTTTGTCCTTCTTCTACTTCCTTTATATTGTAACCTTGATACATCATATTCTTGTCCTTATAATTTTTTTTACATATAATATTATCTTGTATATCTTTAACTTAGATTATGTTTTGAGTAATATGAGTTATTTATATCAGTCACAAAAGAAACTATTTCTTCACAAAGTGGGGTAAAAAGTGGGGTAATAGGTTTTTGGCTTATTTTATTTTTCTTTTAAAAAGTCTTTGAAAGTTCAATATTTAGGGAGTTTGTAAGTGGTGGGTTCTGAGTGACTTGAACACTCGACCACCCCGTTATGAGCGGGGGGCTCTAACCAACTGAGCTAAGAACCCACTGTTTGTAGGACGGAATTATACTTTACCTCACCTTAGACTTTTCTGATTTTTATGCATCTTTTATTCTGAAAACAACAGCATAAAGTAGAGGAACATATACAAGATTTAATACGGTTGCCCAAGCGATTCCAAATCCAAGTGAAATTGCCATTGGCTGAAGTATCATCGCTTGACCTGAAGGAAAAAACATTAATGTTGCTAACCCAAGAACGGTAGTCAATGATGTTAAAATGACAGGTCTTAATCTTGTTTGGGCTTGTTTCATCAGCTCTTCCGTGTTTCTTGCGTTTTTAATAAAACTAACAACAATAAGCCCATCATTTACTACAACACCTGCTAAACCTACTATTCCTATCATACCGGGCATAGTAAGGTTAATGCCCATGACTGAATGACCAATAAATACACCAAGCAAAACAAGCGGTATGGTGCTTATGATAATAAGTGATTTTTTTATAGAGTCAAAAAGCCAAACAAGAGTTATAAAAATTAAAAATATTGCTATTAATCCTGCTTGCAACATCTCTCTTTTATTTTTGCTGTTCTCTTTTTCTTCGCCTTTTATATCTATTATACAGCCATCTGATTTTAATTTTGTAAATGTCGGTTCTAATATTTTCATAACTTCTGCAGAAGTTATTATTTTTTTGTCTAAAGAAGCAACTACGGTTCTAATTCTTTTTCCATTTTCTTTTTGAAGTGCAACAAATCCTTGAGTCACAATAAAATCACATACTTCACTGAGCAATACAAATTTATCTAAAGAGGGAACTTGAACTTCTATATTATTTATAGAGTTTATCTGTTCATTTATCTGACTCTCAATTTTTATGCGAACAAGACCGCTTTCATTGAACATTTTGCCGTATTCACCCTTTAGGTAATAAGACCTAAGCTCTTTTGAAATATACTCTTCGCTGAAGCCTAACTGTTGACCATACTCATTTACACGAAGTTTTAACTCTTTTTCACCGAGTGTCGCGTCATTTGATACATTGCTGATACCATCGATAACTTTTAGTGAATCTTCTAACTCTTTAATTGATGAAATGATTTTTTGTTCACTTTGACCGCTTAGACTTATCTCAATATCTGAAGCTACTACACCTGCTCCGGGAACTTTTACGACTATCTCTTCGTATATCAAGTTAGTGTCATTTTTTAAATCTCTAAATGGTTTTACTACTCTTTCAACATCTATGGCAATTTCGTTAGCGGCTCTTTTTCTTATTAAACTCTCTTTGTTATACTCAAGAGATAAATATGGGCTTAAATATTTATCAAAAAAATTATCAGGGGCACGCTCTTTTAAATCAATAAATATATGAAAAAGATGATCACCGCTCTCAGCCATGTTTTTAGCATCAAGTTTAAAACCTATTATTGATGTAATAGATGATATATCACTGCCATGTATATTATTTAACAACTCTTTTTCCAGTGCTGTTACTTTTACTTCAGTATTTTCTAAATCATTATTTATATTAACTTTTCCATATACATAAATTTGTGTGGTGTCAAAGTCCGGAAAGAGCTGGAATTTAGAGTTTTTAAATAAAACACCGGTTATAGACAATATTGTAACAATAATAATTATAAGAGATAGATGCTTTTTTTTAAAGAAAAAATGAAGAACGGTGTTGTGCCAAGATGATAGTTTTTTCCAAATTTTTTTTGTAAAACTCTCATTATGTGATATTTTTAAAAAATCATGTGCATGCAACGGTAAAAAATAAAATGCTTCAAACAAAGATGAGAGGAGAAGCACTGTTATCATTATCGGGATTATTTTTATAAACATTCCCATTTCGCCCGTAAGTAAAAGCATGGGCAAAAATGCAAAAACAGTAGTAAGGGTAGCCGTAAGAACTGCAGGAAACATCTCCTGCGCACCTACGATAGCAGCTTCTCTTTTCTCCATACCGTTTTCGAGATGTCTATATATATTCTCAGCTACTACGATAGCTTCATCTACTAACATCCCAAGAGCTATAAGCGCGCCAAGAAGAGAGAGCATATTTAGACTGTCTCCCATAATTTGTGTTGCGATAAGTCCAATCATAAAACTTACGGGAATACCCAAAGCAACGACTATAGCTATACCGCGGTTTATAAATATTAACATGGCTAAAAAAACAAGCATCAAACCAAATATTATATTTGCAACAACTGTATTTAGGCGGTTTTTAATCCATATTGACGTATCAGTATATATTTCGTATTTTAAATTAGGATTGAGTTTTGACTTCTCTTTTAAATGTAAGCGAATCTCTTTTACCAACTCAATTGCATTGCCGTCTTTTGATTTTGCAATATTTATCGATATATTTCTGACTCCGTTATAGTGAGAAAGTTCAGACTCATCGCTAAGTTTAAATGAAACATCCGCAATATCTCCTATGCGAACTCTGGTATTTCCGACACCAATAATGGTCTGTTCTATTGAATCTTTGTTTTTTTCTCCGTTGTAAGTAGAGATGTATAGATGGGCTCCCATCTCTTTGATTGTACCGATTGGAAAAACAGAACTAATATTTCTCAATGATTCTACAGCCAAGGCGGGTTTAAGCCCAAAAGCCAAAAGTTTTTGTTCATTGATTTTTATAACCAACTCTTCATCCGCGTCACCGCGAATTGTAATTTCGCTTAGTTCTTTAAACTTGCTTAGTTCACTTTTTAACTCTTCTGCTTTTGCTAGAAGTTCCTCTTTGGGTTTGTCACCAGCTATTGCAATAAGAGCAAGAGGAAAAGTATTTAGTTTTATTTTTGCAATAGGTTCAGCCATATCCGCAGGTAAATCTTTTTTTACACTACTTACTACATCTTTAACATCATTTAAAACGCTGATATTGTCAGAGTTTGGTTTAATGTCTGCTATTATCGAAAATGAACCGTTTTTAATAGTAGTTTTAATATCATCTAGCTCATTTATATTTTGTAAATCGTCTTCTATTGTTTTAACAACCATCTTATCGAGTACGTCTGCTGATGTTCCGGTATATCCGCCTAAGATGGTTATTTTATCCATGTTCATCGGAGGAAATATCTCTTTTGGTATATTTATGTAAGAAAATATGGATAAAACAAAAATGAAAGTTAGTAAAATATGATTTAAAAGTGGTTTGTCTATGGCAAACTCTAAAAAGCGTCGAATCATTAAATCTCTTTAAAAAAGTGTATCAAGTATTCGATTTTTAAATCGTATCGACTCAACAGAACTGCCGATTAATCTATTCTCTTCTTTTAGCGTGTCATACTCGCCTTTTAGTTTTGATATATCCCTGCTTATAAAATATATCTGTTGTTGAATATATATTTTTGGAAATAGTACTACTAAAATAAATAATATAGTTAGTAAAACAGATACAAGATGATTTGTATCCACACCTTTTTGAGGGTTGAGAACTAAATCAATTTCGTCTAAAAGTTCTAATTTATCATTCATCTATATTTCTCATTTCAAAAACTCTCATTTTAGCGCTTCTGCTTCTTTGGTTTTCTTTTAATTCATCATTTTGTGCAATTATAGGCTTTTTTGTTAAAATTTTCCCCAGTGAATAGTTATTTGTACATGTACATCTCATTGCCTCAGGAGGACAAATACAACTGTTTTTCCATTCGTTAAATCTGTTTTTTACGATTCTGTCCTCAAGAGAGTGAAAAGAGATAATAGCTACTTTCGCATTTGGAAATTTAGCTTCTTCAATAGTGTTTAAAAGTGAATTTAATTCGCCGAGTTCATCATTTACCTCAATACGAATAGCTTGCATTAAAAGTGTTGAGGGGTGGATTTTTTTTCCAAAAGTCATCATATGTTTTGTGGCATCACTTAACTCTTTTGCAGAAGAAAAGGGACGGTTATTTACTATAAAAGATGCTATTTTTTTATAGTTTCTAAGTTCACCGTACTCTAAGAGTATTCGTTCTATCTCATTTTGGGAGTACTCATTTATAACTATCGCGGCACTTAAAGGTGCATTAGTATCCATTCTCATGTCAAGATTTTCGCTTGAAAAAGAGAAGCCTCTCTCTTTTTGATCTAGTTGAAGTGAAGAGACTCCGATATCTGCAAGTATGCCTTTGATATCTTTAATATCATACTCTTCTAAAATCTCTTTAATTATATTAGAAAAACGACCTTTTTTTATGCTTACTCTATCTTTATAAGGCTCAAGTCTAAGTGTTGAAAAATCAATTGCGCTTTGGTCTTGATCGATAGCTATAAGTTTTATATTCGGATTTGTTTCAAGAATTATCGAAGAGTGTCCACCGTAACCCATTGTACAATCTATAATAATCCCGCTTTTTATATTGCTAAAAAGTTCTAAAACTTCTCTATGCAATACAGGAATATGAGGAATAACTTGCATATACGACCTATCAATCTTTTCTTATATTATACATTAACTTTGTAAAGTTTAATTTTTATTAGTGTATCATAAATTAAAAAAGAGTGGATATATGCAGCTATTGCAAGACGGGAATTATCTGTTATTTATAGTTGTAATTCTTGCTCTTATATTATTGCTATCGCTGTTTACTGTTTTTAAAATATTAAAAAATAAAAAAAACATTCAACTTTTAGAAAAAATAGAGCCTCAAGCCGAGGTTTCTGAAACAAAAATATTTAAAGTTAAACAAAATAGAAAAATAGATAGAAAAAAGCGTAATTTAATTCAACATGATAAGATTAAAAAAGATGATTTTACTGTATTTAAAAATGTTAAAGTTTTAATTGCCGAAGATAATATTATAAATCAAAAAGTTATAACCTCTATATTGTTGGATTCAGGAGTAGATGCACGAGTTGCAAATAACGGAGAAGAGGTACTTGCTATCTTGAAGTATGATAGTGACTTCTCAATGATATTTATGGATTTGCATATGCCTATAATAGACGGTTTTGAAACTACAAAACTTATTCGTCGTAATCCAGATTACAATAATATTCCTATAATCGCTCTTAGCGGAGATATTGCAGCAGATGATATAAAAAAGATGCTAAATGCCGGTATGGAAGCACATCTGGAAAAACCTCTTAAAATGGACGCTCTTTATGATACTCTTTATACCTATACGGCAGGACAAGAGGTGCAACAAAATGTTATAAAAGCTGATAATATAGTAGATATAGATAGCAGCAAAGGTTTAGAAATATGTGCAGGTGATAAAGAGTTTTATCTGGAGATACTTGATGATTTTCTATCAAAATATTCAGATTCCGCAGATGTGATAAAAGAGTATTTAAATGCTACTGATTCTAAGAGTGCTGATAGGATACTGTTAGATATTTTAGGAGTTGCGGCAAACATTGGCGCAAATAAGCTATATAAATCGGCTCTTGATTTAAAACAGAGTCTAGTAAACCCTTCAGATATGGAATATATAAATAACCTAAAACAGTATGAGAGGTCTCTTTATAAAGCTTGTGAAGCTATTAAAGAGTATAAAGTTTTAACCTCTGCTTAATGCTTTTTTAACATTCTCGTTTGCCATTGTGATATTCCACTCAGGTTCCCAAACTAGTTCAATTTCAACATTTTTAATATTAGCCATTTTTAAAACAGCTTCTTTAACCCACTGTTGAATAAGCTGGTGCATAGGGCAAGCTTTTGTTGAAAGTGTCATCTTGACATAAGCGTTTCCTTCTTCGTCACATGAAGCGTCATATATAAGCCCCATTTCTACAAGGTTAAATCCAACTTCAGGGTCTATTACGGTTGAAATAGCTAAAAACAGTTCTTCTTTTGAGTACATCGGTAATCCTTTTATCTATAATTAATCATATAAAATACATTTCTTACAAAAGCTAAAGCACCTATTAGTAAAAATGAAGCACCGGCTTTTATAAAAGTATCGTCTTGTAGCAGGAGTGCTACCGCAACTACAACAACTCCTATTGCACCAAAAATAAATTGCACGGAAGAGCTTTTTTTAGGAAGCATATCTGCTAACATTGGGACTTTTTGTTTTCCGACAAGAGGAGAAAATCTCTCAAACCAGACAAGAAAAGGGATGATTTTATATATATGTCCTGTTATCGCAAAAGCAAAAAAGCCAAAGAACATAAGCCAACCTGAGCTTAATAGTAACGGTTCATAATCAAGTGTTAAATAGATAATAGCTAAAATCAACGATGCAATTAAAGAAAAATATGCAAAAATAAGTGATTTTGCATAAATGTCTATCTCTTTTCTGGCTCTTGTTTTATATATAGTATTGATAAAGTAAAAGTATATAAACAACCCTAGTGCCGTTAACATGTAGCTAATATATGCAAAAAGTTTAGAGTCTAAAAATGATGAGAGTACGGTAGATAAAACAGCTAATGAGACTATTGTAATAGCAATTTTAAGAGGTTTTGTTGAAAAGCCGTGAGAAAGTCCAAACATTGGAAGTAAAACCATGGATAGACCCATTATAGTTATAACTATATATCCAACAATAACTAAAAATACATGACTTTTAAGAAGCGAATTTATATCTATATTTATCATTCCTGCATAGCCTAGCGCCATAACAAGTCCAAAAATAATTCCAAAAAATAAAAACATGTTTGATATAAGCACACTACTCATTACCAGATTAAATTTTTTGACTTTTTTTATGGTTAAAAATATCTCCATAACAAATATCATAATTGCAATAAGTACAACGACTCCGCCAAAAGGCAGAATCATCGGATAGTTCAAAAAACCAGTAACCATAAGTATGGTTCCTATTGATAATAGAGGCCATATAGCATAAAATAGTTCAACCCCAAAATGCCCGACTTCTAAAACAACAGGCACCAGTTGCGCCATTGCACCAAAAATTGTCATCATAATAAAGCCTAGCAAAAATAGATGAACAAAGCTAACTACTTTTGCGTCTAACATGGAGATGTTTTCAATCGAAAAAAAGAAAAGATATAGCACCGATAGAAGATAAAACAGACTCCCCAATATAAAAAACGGAGAGATTAGTTTAAATGGAGGCGCAAAATCTTGAGAGACGGGAAACATTTAATTAGTGATTTGTATTTTCAAAATCTGTATTAGCCGATGATGAATTATTACTTGAAAAAACAACCTTAACTAAACCGTTGTCTAAAGTTTCTATCTCATATAAAATATCATCTTCAAGCTTTGCAAAAAGCCCACCTGGAGTTTTATGATTTATCATAACTAATTTAGAATTAGTTCCCTTGATAAGTTTGAGACCGCACATCGCATTTACCATCGGTTCTGGCGGAGCACATTTTGAAGTATCAAAATAGTAAGTACTCTCTCCATCCTTTTCTAGTTTAAAAAAATCAACAGATGCGCCAACAACATCTATTTTTGAGGCTTCACTTGGAATTAAAGACATAAAAAACCTTTTTATTAATATTTATAATTGTATTTAATCTTTTAATTTATAGTGTTGATTTGAGTCAACTATTTATCTGATTTGTCCACTTCCGTAAATTTTAAACTTATAAGTTGTTAACCCTTCTATACCCATAGGTCCCCGAGCATGAAGTTTGTTTGTGCTTATACCTACTTCTGCACCAAAGCCAAAAGCTCCGCCATCGGTAAATCTTGTAGAAGCATTTAGATAAACTGCCGCTGCATCAATAGCATTTAAAAATCTCTCTGCAGCCGTTACGTTTTGTGTAATTATGGCTTCTGAGTGACCGGAAGTAAATCTCACAATATGCTCTATAGCACCTTCAACTCCATCAACAACTTTTATATTTAATATATTTGCTAAATATTCGGTATCATAATCTTCATCAGTTGCATTTTTTACATCAATAATAGCTTGAGTCTCAAAACACCCTTTAAGCTCAGTATGAGATTTGTCAAATTCAGCTTTTAGCTTAGGTAGCGCATCCAAAGCAATTGCTCTATCAACAAGAAGAGTCTCCATAGCATTACAGACACCGGGTCTTTGAACTTTAGCATTTATGGCAATTTTTATAGCATCATCTAGTTTTGCATCTTTGTCTATATAAGTATGACATTGTCCCTTGTCATGTTTAACTACGCTCACCGTTGCATTGTCACTTACATACTTTATAAGTCCTGCACCACCGCGAGGAATAATCAAATCAACATATTTGTCCATCTTTATAAGTTTTGCAACACCTTCTCTTGAAGAGTCGGGAATTAAAGATATCAAAGATTTAGGCAGATTGTTTTTTTCTAAAACGCTTTGAAGAATCTTTGCTATTGCCATGTTTGAGTTTTCGGCTTCTTTGCCGCCTTTTAATATACATACGTTTGAGCTTTTAAAACATAGTGCCGCAGTATCGCTTGTTACATTCGGTCGCGATTCATAAATAATGCCTATGACACCGATAGGTATAGAGACTTTCTCTATCTTTAATCCGACTTCCGTTACCCAACCATCAAGAACACGTCCTACAGGCTCTTTTAATGCGGCTATTTCCTCGATTGCCACAGCCATAGTATCAATTCTCTTCTCATCTAAAAGCAGTCTGTCCATCAAAGCAGCCGATAGAAAGTTCTCCTTTGCATCAGCCATATCAAGTGCATTTGCCTCAAGCAGACTCATAGTATTCGCTCTTAGTGAATTAGCCATCTCTTTTAATATTTTGTTTTTTTGAGCACCGCTAATATCGTTAAATACTCTACGTGCTTGTTTTGCCTCTGCTAAAAATAGTTCCATGTTATGCCTTGTAAATTGATATTTATTCTTATAATGCTATACTAACATAAAAAAAATTAAGGCATTTTATGAAAACTATAACTTTTATCGGAAATGGAAATATGGCTCTAAGCATTGCTAAGGGTCTAAAAAATAGTTATAAAATAGAGGTTGTAGGCAGAAGTATTGAAAATATAACAAAATTTGAGAATGAACTTGGAGTTAAGATAGGTAAGAGTTTGCTTGATAATTTTAATATGGATGATAAAACTATCATGCTTTGCGTAAAACCTGCAAATGTAGAAGAGATTTCTACGCTTCTAAAGGGTTCTGCTAGAGTTGTCTATTCTGTTTTGGCAGGAACGTCTATCAAAAAAATAAAAGAGTATATAAGCACAAATGCGGTAGTTAGAAGTATGCCGAATTTAGCTGCTAGTGTCGGTAGGTCAATGACTACTTTAACTGGAAATGAGGAGTTTAAAGCTGAAGCTAGGGAGCTCCTTGGGACTATCGGTACAACTCTTTGGTTAGGAAGTGAAAAAGAGCTGGATATCGCAACGGCACTTGCAGGAAGCGGTCCTGCTTATTTAGCCCTTATAGCAGAAGCTCTTTCTGATGGGGCAGTAAAACAAGGTATGAAAAGAAGCGATGCTATGATAACCATGCGAGGTCTTTTTGCCGGTTTTGGAGAACTTATTCAAGATATCCATCCGGCACTCTTAAAAGACGGTGTTATGAGTCCGGGTGGAACGACTGCCGCAGGATATGCGGTTCTTGAAGACGGTAACGTAAGAGCAGCATGTATAAAAGCGGTAGAAAAAGCATATGAGAGAGCAAAAGAACTTTAATTAAGCATTTACACTATTTTAAAATTTCCATTATCGATAAAGTTTAAAAACTCATTTTTAAACTTTGTTCTATTTTGATGGTTTTGTATCCATCCGAGATGTATGGCACGCTCTGTTTCTATAATTGGGAACCATGTTGTTTTCAAGCTCTCATCAAGTATGCAGCGGTCATATATTGACTCTAAAAAGTTCCATACAATAAAGGCATAAATTCCGTATTCAACCTCTTCTTCTTCACTCCGTATTATATTTTGCCTTACTACATGTGGTTTAGTAAGTGCTTCTTTAAGTATTTCAAAATACATTTTATCAATTTCGCCATAATGAACAACCTGCATAGTTTTGTTGTATGTACGCATTGAATAAAGCAGTGCAAAGACAGCCATGGTAGTAGCTATTACACCCATAATAGAGCTTATTGCAGCCCAAAAAGTTGCATACTCGTCATTAAAGAAAAGTTCCATTTCAACTCCCTAAATAAGGTTTAAAATTTGTGGTACATGAGATAACATTTCATCGATTCGTTCATCATCTTTGGCACATCCGTAAACCAGCGTATAAATATCTTCCAACCACTCTTTAAGTTGCGGTTTTAAAATATTTTGCATACCGCTATGATATACCAAAAGTTCCATAGGCGGTGCAATTTTATGATTTTGTATTGCTAAAATATAATCAAATGTATCAATTTTTCTACATCCTAGTTTTTTATAAAAGCGTTCTCGTTTCTCTCTTTGTTCTTGTTCTTCACTTTTTACTTCTGGTGAATCTATCTCAATAAGTATAGGTTTAATACCATAGTTGCTAAAGGTTTGCATAATTGCATTTAAAAAAAGCTTTGAGCCTAGCCCTAAATTTCTTTGAGTTGCATCAATCGCCATATATTCTAAAAGATAAAATGAAGTTTGTTTAGAGTGAAAAATAATACAAAAACCTACTGTTTTAGTTTCTATTTTAGACGTAAAAATCGTATAATTTGGAGAGTGAAGCATCGTTAAAAGATCTTCTTCTGATTTTTGTTCGCTTTCAGGGAATGATACAGAATAAATGGCATAAAAATCATTAAAACCGTCTTTGTTTTTTTGACAAAGAATTTCAATGACTGTTCGCAATAGTTATCCTTATAATGATTATTTTTAAAAGAACTTTAAAAAGCTATTTTATAATTTACTTTTATCTATTTCTACGCCGCTAAACCCTAGTGCGTAGATAATGTCAACGGTGTTTATTTTATCAAAATTATCAATAATTAATTTTTTTAGATAATCTCTTTCTGATTTTTCTGCTTTTAAAAAGCTTGAGGCAAATTTTCCTTTTTTCTCGATAACCAATGAAGTTATATCTTTATCCAAATTGATATATTTCATTAAATCTTTTATATCAGTTTCAAATATTGCATCTAGTAGTGAAAACATGCCTGCTAAATAGGCTTTGTCTTTATCTGCAGGCAATGCATCTGCTTCCATTCGTTCAGCTCTTTTTGTTGCCATTTTTAATATAAGCTCTGATGCAGGATTATTTGAAATTTCAGAATAAATATAGACCATAAGCCATCTCAATAGTTTATCACGACCTAACAGAGTAATTATTTGCGTGATTGATTCAATTTTAACACTAACTATAGTTTGATTATTTAAAAACTTTAAAAGCTTGTATGATAGGTCAGGCTGTTGCTTGATATATGCTTCAATGGCGCTCGTTTGCCCGTCTTGTCTGATAATCTTTATAAGTTGTAAAATTACAATTTGAGTAGATTCTTTATATCTGTTTATCTCTAAAACTTCTGGTTTATGGAGATAGTAGCCTTGAAAAAAGTCAAATCCCATTTTGATATATTTGTTGTACTCTTCTTTTGTCTCAATCTTTTCCGCAAGAAGTTTTATGCCTGTTTTTTTAAGTTTTTCAACAACGTTTACTAGATTTTGTGGCTCGCTATCTAATACGTCTATTTTTATCATGTAGATATATTTAAATAGGGGAAGAAACTTTTTAATCATTTTACCGCTACAGTCAAAATCATCTATAGCTATTTTAAAGCCTCTTGCATGATATTGTTTTATCTTTTTAATGACTTTATCGTTTAACTCTATAGTCTCCAATAGTTCCAAAACAAATTTTTCTTTATCAAGTACATCTAAAATATCTGAAGTTAGAATAGTTTCATCAATATTTACAAATCCAATCCCGTCTTTGCCTAATAATTCTACGGCACTTATATTTGTTAATGAATTTATTATTACATGTGAGGTTGCTTTTATATTTGAGGGAAACTCTTTTATGCCATGGGCATGATCTCTAAATAAGAGTTCATGGGCATGAACAGTGCCCATTTTGCTGAATATTTTTTGTCGTGCCATAAAAACATTATTCATAAGTTAGCCCCTATAAGTTTTAAATTATACGGTGAATTTTTAACGATTATAAAAATTTTAGTATCTCTTTTTCGATATCTTCTTTTTCTATAACAGTTTTTTGAACTATTTCTTTTGTAAATAATTCTTTTATTATATCAGGAATTTTTAGATTTGCTTCTTTAGAGATAGATACTAACGCTTTTAAATCCTCCGTGTCAATCTCACCTGTTAGCGCATTGGCAATTACTGGAGAAAATTTCGTCCACTCTGCAGTTGAGTATGCAATTGTTTTAATATTTGGATTTGAGCAAGTTTCGTAAGATTTCATACATGTAGCAGTATGAGGATCCATCAGATATCCGTTATCATAGAATGTATCTTTAATATATTTTTTACCTTCATCTCCGTTACAAAAGTCGGCATCGAAACTATTTTGAAGCGTTGTTAATTCATCTGCATTTAGTTCATAAAAGTTTTTAGACTCTAAATTTTCCATAAGTTCTTTAGTTCTCTCATATCCAAACAAATCAAAAAGAATTCTCTCAACATTTGATGATTTTAGTATATCCATAGCAGGAGAAGTAGTACTAACTACATGTGAATCTCTTAAATCATATTTTCCTGTTTTTATAAGTTTAGTTAAAACATTGTTTTCATTTGAAGATATAATGATTTTCTCAACAGGCAGACCCATTTTCCATGCATAATAAGCGCCAAGAGCATTTCCAAAATTTCCGCTAGGAACATTTAGGTAAACTTTTTCTCCCATTGTTATGGCTTTTTGACGAACAAGTTCTAAATAGCTGTGAATATGATAAATGATTTGAAAAATAATACGCCCGAAGTTTACTGAATTTGCGGCTGAGAGTAAAATATTTTTCTCTTTTAATGCAGTTTTAAAATCAGTAGAAGCTAAAAGTTTTTTCAGTGCATTTTGGGCATCGTCAAAAACACCTTTAATACCTATGACTTTTAAATTTTTTGCATTTTCAGTTACCATTTGAAGTCTTTGAACATCGCTTGTTCCGCCATCCGGATATAAACAAGCCACTTGAACATTTGCTCTGTTTTTAAAAGTCTCCAGTGCAGCAGGACCGGTATCTCCGCTTGTTGCAGCAAGTATCAAATAGTGCTCGCCTCTTTTTTGTGCGATAGAAGATAAAACAACACCAAAAGGCTGAAGAGCCATATCTTTGAATGCACGGGTAGGTCCATGATAGAGTTCACTTATGTAAAGATTCTCTTTTACTTTTACGACAGGTACAGGATTTGAGGAGTCGTCAAATTTGTCATACAGGTTTAATGCTTTTTCTATAACATTCTTTTCAATATCAATCTCAAAACGATTTAACATGTCAAATGCAAGCTCTTTATATGAGGAGTTTATATGTTTGTTTAAAAATTCTTTGCCTAAATTCGGTAAATTCTCCGGTACGTAAAGACCGCCAAAAGAGGCAATCGGACTTAAAATAGCTTGTGAGAATGTAACACTTTGAGGAGAGTTTTTATCGCATCCGCGAGTTTGAATAAAGTTCATATTTTTAAATACCTAGAATTTTTTTTGAAATTATATCTAAATTAAATTTTATTTTAAATATTATTGAAACAATCTAATTGGATTTATATGAAAAGATTTCTGTGTTACTTCAAAGATTAATTCATCGTTTACACGCCCGATTGTATAGCCTTTTTTAATCTTTTTGCCTTTACTTATTTCAGGAGATATTTGAGATAGATTTGCATATATCGTATGAAGTCCGTCATCATGTTCTATAATTACTATATTGTTAAGTACGGGTGTTTTGTCTGCATATATAACTTTACCGTTAAAAACTGTTTTGACTTTTACATTTTTTTCATTCGGTTTAAGTGATATTGATTCATTAAAAACTTTTATACCGTAAATCGGATCTGTATAGTTACCGTAGGATTTAGTAATTTTATATGGACTAAATGGTGCAATAGTTTTTTCTCCGTGATACTCTTTTGTCTGTATTGCTTGATAACTGCTTCCGACCTTTTTAACTTTAGGCAGATTGTCATCAGCAATAATATCTTTTGAGTCAAAGGCTTGAGCTCTCTCTGCTTCTTCTTTAGCTTTTCTTAACTCATCGATTTTAATAATATTAAGTTGTGCCAAAGTCTCTTTTAGCTGATCTTGCTTATTTAAAATATCTTTTAATTCTGTTTTGTATGAAGCTTTTGCAGTTTTTAGGTTTTTTAACGACTCTTCATTCTCTCTTTGTGTTTTAGTTAAATCTTTTCTTTTTGTGTCAATGGTTGCTATTGCGACTTCTAAAGAGCTTACATGTTGATTTAAAATATCAATATTTTTTGAGTTGTTATAAAAACTTTCATTTAGCTTTTTAATCTTTGCTTTGGCATTTTTAAGCATAAGTTCAAGAACTTCATACTCTATAAGCGACTCTTCACTAGCGCTATACTCCTCTTCTAAGATTATTGAAAGGGAGATACTTTGTGCTATAGTAAAAACAAGCTCTTCTTCAAGTATATTGCCGTCTTTTTTAAGTTCGTTTTGCGATTTTTTCAACTCTTTTAGCTGCGTAATATTTTCTTGATGACTGTTTTCTTTGTCAAGAAGCTCCTCTTTTAGCCTTTTTAAGCGTTCTTGCTGCGTTTGAATCTCTTTTTCTTGTAATAAAATTGCTTCTGCAGTTTCATCCATTTTTTTATTTATATCTTCATGCGTTTTTGCATAAGAATCTATTGTGGAATTTGTTTTTTCTATTTTTGTGTCAACGCTTGTTTTTGCTTGCAGGTACAAATTTGCTGCAATAAATATTATTAATAAGCGAATCATGCCTCTTCTTTATGCCCTAGGACTATTAAAGATGCTAAAATTATAGAGATTGACATAGCAACTCCAAGAATCATTAAGAAGTCGTCTATTGGGTTAAATATAACTATATTAATACCAATGTACTCAAATTGCTCTTTTATCCATATGGAAGATGATAAGTACGTAAATATTCCAAATGCTAAGAAACTTGCAATAAGTGCATCAACAATTGCAAGTCTAAAAAGTACAGCAGAGCGTAGCCATAGGGCTGCACCAAAAAGTCCCATAATACTCATCCGTTCGTTGTGTTTATATTGCCAGATTCTAAGCTCTTTAAATATAAGCAGTATTGTAACGACTAAAACTACGGCGGCAAATATCGTAACTATATTTTTAAACAGAAGCAAAAGTTTGTAAGTAGTGTCATGAGTATGTGAAAAATCTTCTACTTTTGTTATTGCAGTGCTATTTAATAAATCGTTTCTTAGCTGTTTAATCTCTTGCGGAGTCGGATAATAAGCAAGTGTAATTTTATAAAATTTTGGCAGAGTTAGCTTTAAAAGCTCAACATTAGAGCTTTTCATATCACTGCTTAATCTTTTGATAACAGAATCCGGTGATAACTCCTGTGCTTTTAATATTATTTTGTTTATACTTAATATTTCATTGCTTTTTAGCTGTTTTTGGCTCACTGCAATTATTGAGTAGTTGTTTGCAAGATTAACCTTGTACGCTTCAATGGAGCGTTCAGCCATAATAAATACCTGCATTGAAAACAGTATGCTTAGTAGTGCTATTACAAGCGAGAGATGATTTTTAACAGATTTCATGTATATTCCCATACTCTATGTGAAAATGTTTGTAGTCTATATTTAATGTCTTTGGAATATAGTGTGTAACTACAATTACTGTAGTTTTAAGCTGTTCATTAGCACCTTCAAGCAGATTCCAAATAAGCTGCGAAGAGTATTCGTCTAGGTTTCCTGTCGGCTCATCTGCCAAAATCAAAATAGGATTGTGTGCAAGAGCTCTTGCCATGGCAACTCTTTGCTGCTCGCCTCCGCTTAATTCAAGTGGAAATTTGCCTGATTGATGGTTTAATCTTACATGTCTTAATAATTTGTCAACTTGATTGCTTCCAACACTTTTGACATAACCGTTTATCAATAGAGGGAGCATTATGTTTTTGTCAATAGTCCACTCTTTTACAAGTTTGTAATCTTGAAAAACTATTCCTATATGACGTCTTAGAAAATTTAGTTTGGAACGTGAAACACGAGCAAGTTCTACGCCTCCGACTATAAGGCTTCCTTGCTTTGGTTTTAATGCTCCGTAGAGTGATTTGAGAAGTGTTGATTTTCCGCTTCCGCTTGCTCCTGTAATAAATACAAAATTGCCGGAACTTACGGAGAAATTTGCTTTATTTATAATTGTTTCATTATTTGAATACGATAAAGAGAGATCTTTGGCAACAATAACCTTATCCATGAAATATCCTATCTAAAAATTGATGTGCCAAAAGATTGCTTTTTGATTTTAGCGGTAGAGCAGGGTAGTAAAAAGCTCTTTCTCCTTTAACGATTACGTATAAATGCTCTGGTTTATCAAAACTGCCCATTGATAGGCGAATCATAACCCCGTCTTTTAACATGTATGTTCTCTCAAAATGGATAAAACCACTCTCGAATTTTTGCGTCTCTTTATGAAATTTTAAAATATCATCGCTTGAGATATTAACCTTTGAAAACTCAAAGCCGCCTTCTAAATTCAACTCTTTAGACTCTTCATCATTTATCATCGTTAAATCATAAATGTTTTTTTCCATCTTCTTCCATCTATCTTCATATTTGCTAGTTACTGCGATATCTCTATTTTTATTTATATGAAGAGTAGTTTTATTAAAAGCTATAAACGTTTCGTAAGAGTAAGCATAATAGTTTTCGCTATCTGTTCTAAGTTCAAGTGTTCCACCAAGATTTAAAACACGTCTTGCCTCTTCGATAAATGAGGTAGATATAACTCTTCTATGAGGTTTTTTATCCCAAGGAACCGGAAAGTGAACATAGATTTTTTCTACAATATTTGATGGAACAAGTTCCATAAAAAGTCTTGCATCATAGTTTAAGATAAGTAAATTCTCTATATTTTTAATTGTTATCTGCTTTAAAACCTGTTCAATGGATGGATGGTGAATTTCTATGCCTATAAACATAGTATCTGGATTATTTATAGCTTGATGAAGAAGATGACGACCTGAACCAAAACCAACCTCAATGCGAATGTTTTTATTTTTAGGAAAATTTGTTGCAAAGTAATTTATATCTTTTAATGCCGTGACTTTTTCCAAGTGAACATTTTTTTGATTTTGCGGTACATTTGATGAGAGTGCAGTCATATTTGACAATTTGGCATAAGACAAAAGTGCTTTGTGTACGTTAAATATTGAAGCAGGTCTGGTTAATTTATCGCTTTTTAGCAAACTTTTTCCGTCTTCGTTTTTAACCAATAAGAAGAATTCGTCTTTATCCACTTTGACAGAAATTAACTTCTCCTCTTTATGGTTTATATTTTGCGCTATAAAATTAAAATAGACGCCCTCAAGTTGTGAGGGAAACTCTATCTCATTAAACTCTGCTATATGTAAGTGTGGCATTAAATCTCATTTTTAGTTAAAGTCTTGCATCGGAATAATAACGTCTTTATTTGGTTCGCCTATGCTTTTTTGGTTATTTGGTTTAAAATTTCTCTCTATAGTGTTTAGAGTCTTTTCAACTGATTTTTGATCTATGGATTTAGCATCAATTTTTAATTCTGCTTCAATACTAGGCTCTGACTTTATACCGTTGGCATCAACGGCAAATACTTTATAGTAGTAAACTTTATCTGCATCAATTTCAGAATCAGTAAACTCAAGACCTTTTATATTTTCAAAATCCTCTATAGAGTTTTCTAAAAGGTTCTTTTTGTATCTTTTTTGTACGCTAAAGCTTTTCACTCTCGTGTCTGAACTTATCCATGACATCTTAACTTTCCCGTTTAGAAGTTTTACTTCAACCAATGACGGGGTGTTTGGTTTAACTAGTGTTTTACCTAAGACGGAATAGTTTTTATTTACACTCTCCAATTTATCGTTATCGACTACGCCGACTCTGTAAAAATACTCTTTACCGTCTTCTTCAATCATGTCAATATAAGAATTTTCTTTAGTCTCAATAACTACTTTGTAATTACCGTTTATACTAGACGATTTGTACAGCCTATATGCAAAAAAATCTTTTACATCGCTTTTTTCCCATTTAATTTCAACTCTTTTTGGTAAGTTTTTTGAAGCCGTAATCTGTGTTAACTCTTTGGGAAGCTCCTTTGTAACTACACTGACCTCTTGAGATGGATTAGATGTTATGTTGTCGTAAGTAATTGCTTGAATTCGATATTTATATGTAAAATTATCTTTTAGATTCTTATCGATATACTCTGCATTTAGTCTTCCGTTTATTGTTGCTAAGTTTTTCCAACTATCTTCTTGTAAAGTTCTTCTTTGAATAATATAAGCTTTTACTTTTTCATTGGTATGCGGTCGCCAAATTATCTTTGCGCTTCTTGGCATATTTCCTACGCTGTGTATCCAAGTTACTGACTCCATTGCCGGCAAAGAAGCTATTACTGTTACTTTACTTCTTCTAGACTCTGCATCATCACTGTAAGTTTTAAAAGAGTAGCCGTATTTTGAACTCGGCTCTATTTTTGTATCTAGGTAGTGAGTAGAAAAACGGCTCTCGACCGTATCGTAATACTCATCACTACTGCTAGTAGCAATAGCGTCAACATTGACTCTGTAAACGTAAATACCTTTGACTCTTTGGTCATCTATCGGCGCCCACTCAAGAGCTATGGCATTAACATCTACGATAGTGCCGTTTTTAGTAAGTGTGACAACAGGAAGAGTGTCGTCAATAACAGCTTCTTTCTTTGGCAGTGCTTTTACGCCGCAACCGCTAAGAATCAGAAGCGAAGCCGTGTAGAATGTAATTAGGGTTAATAACTTCATTTATTTGCTCCATATTAAATTTTTTGTTTATGTATTCAACCATTTGCCCATCCGGTAATGCAACAAATGTGAGTCTCTCTTTGCTCGTAGGGTGAATAAAGTATATCATATACGCATGTAGCAAAATTCGTTCCGATTTCTCTTGTTTTGGGCTTGTAGCATAAATATGATCACCAATTATATGGCGATTTATACTCTCCAAATGAACACGAATTTGATGAGTTCTTCCGGTAAAAAGTTTACATGCAACAAGCTGATTTTTTTCATCACTAGAGAGTGCTAATGTTCTAAAAATTGTTTTTGCATATTTGCCATGTTCTAAACATGCCATTTTAAGTCTGTTGTGAGTGCTTCTGGCAATTGGACACTCAATTTCAGTTATGTCATTTTTTAGCGGTGGATTAATAACGGCTAAATAATATCTACCCATACTTTTATCTTGCAACTGAGAAGACAAATAATCATGAGCTTCATTGTTTTTGGCAATAATCATAGTTCCGCTTGTGCCTTTGTCTAGCCTATGGACTATTCCGTGACGCTCTTCTCCGCTTATTGTAGAGAGTCTGATTCCTTTATGTTTCAGCCAATCAACAAGAGTCGCCTCTTTTACACTTGGTGCTGGATGAACAGTAAGACCGCTTGGTTTGTTTATAACCAAAACATCTTTATCTTCATATAGTATCTCAACATTAAAATCGATATCAAGTGCCGGTTTTGCTTCTGCTGGAGGAAAATCTATTTTTACAACTTGATTCTCTTTTAATTTAACTCCTGAACGAGAAACTATTTTCCCATCTACATGTACACACTCTTTTTTAATTAATTGTGTAATTTGTGAACGGCTTTGCCCTATTTTTGACGCTAAAAATGTATCAAGACGCTCAGCGCTATCGCTAATATAACTTTGTGTTTCATTCATATTTCTAACCTTTATGATACAATTTCTAAAATCTTATGGAGTTTTAAATTTGTGGAGAATTGATAAGCGTATTTTAGCACAATTTGATTTTTTTTCTATTATCCTTATAATTCCGTTAATTATTACTTCAAATTGGCTTATAGGTGAAGTTGTTCCTGCTCTTGCCCAAAAACAGATGGCTTATGTAGGGGTGGCTGTTTTGGTTTTTTTCGGTGTTTTTTTACTTCCTATACGAAGAATGAGTTGGCTTATACCGTTGATTTATTGGATAAATATAATATTGCTTTTAGCAGTAGAATTTTTAGGTCACGCCAGACTCGGAGCGCAAAGATGGATAGAGATACCTTTTATTAATGCAACTATACAGCCATCGGAATTTGTAAAACCAGCTCTTATTTTGATGCTTGCATATCTTATTCATAAAAATCCTCCCCCAATGAATGGCTATAAGATAAAGGAATTTTTAAAAATCAGTTTTTACATACTTTTACCGTTTATTTTAATTGCAAAAGAGCCTGATTTAGGTACTGCTTTAGTTCTTCTCTTAATTGGATACGGTGTACTTTTTTTCATCGGAGTACAATGGAAAATATGGGCAGTAATAGTAGGTTCTATTTTACTCATTTCTCCTTTAGCATACAAATTTTTGCTTCATGATTATCAAAAAACAAGAATTCAAGATTTCCTCAGTGAAAAGCCATCATATCATGTTCAGCAATCAATCATTGCAATTGGTTCCGGTGGAATAAGCGGTAAATCAAAAGATGATGCAACGCAGACACAAATGAGGTTTTTACCTATTTCTACAAGTGACTTTATATTTGCTTTTTTGGTTGAGAGAAGCGGTTTTTTAGGTGCTCTTGGAATTATACTTATTTATGTAACATTAATTTTACATCTGATGAGCTTAAGTATTTTTAACAACGATTACTATATAAAAGTAGTTACTATTTCAATATCATTTATGATTTTTATATACACAGGCGTTAATATCTCTATGACAATAGGATATGCACCTGTTGTAGGTGTTCCGCTACCAATGTTTAGTTACGGTGGAAGCAGTTTTATAAATTTTATTATTCTTTTTGCTATTATGCAAAATCTTATTGCCTTTAGATATAGAGATATGTACGACGGACGAGGAACAAAGAGTTTTTTATAAAACTAATTCTCAAAAGTAGGTACTATTCTATATCCAATTGCATAAATACTTTTAATGCACTCTTGCGGTAGTTTCTTTCTTAATTTTGATACAAGCTTTCTTATATTTACGATATCTAAATTCTCGTTAAGCGAGTTATAGTGAGTAGTGATATCATCGTTAGAATATATCTTGCCAATATTTTCACTTAATAACTGTAAAAAAATTATCTCATATTTTGTTAAAGGCACTATTTCGGAATTAACCTGCAATATGTTTGTCTCTTTATTAAATGTAGATGAGTCGTTTAGTTTGACTACAGATGCTTTATTATGATTTGTATTTACTATGTTTGATAGCTGTACATTTTTAGAAGCATTTAAAAGAACTTTTAATAAATCTTGATAATCTATCGGTTTTTTTATAAACTGCTCAATTCCTAGGTTAACTAAAGGAAGTAGATATTTTGTATCATCATATGCAGATATAATTATTACAATTTGCTTTGGGTTTATATTATAAATATTCTCAACTAGTTCAACGCCGTTAAGTTTTGGCATCTGAATATCCGAGAGAATAATGTCATAATATTTAGACTCTTTTGAATGAAACTCTTTGTATTTTCTTATTGCATCCTCACCGTTTATGGCACTATCTGCTTGATTAAAAAACTTTTTCAATATATCCCTAGTGTTTTCGCGTAATTCTTCATGATCTTCAACAAAAAGAACAGACAAATTTTTTGTATGTGACAATAACTCTTTAGAATTTAGCATAGTAATCACTTTATATATTTTTTAACAAAATATTATAGCTATTTATTCAATAAAATAAGATATTATTGCGATAAAAAAGAAAAAAAATGAAACTTATAATAAACGGTGAAGATAAAGAATTTAATGAAATAATAACGCTGGCACAACTGCTTGAAAAATTAAAACTTACAGATAAGGTTATGGCAGCCGCAGTAAATATGGAGATTGTTAAGCAAAACAGTTGGGAAAATTATCTGCTTAATGATATGGATAAGATAGAGTTATTGGATTTTGTCGGCGGAGGTTGATTCTATCGCTACTACTGCAATCGCATACTCTCCATCATGAGTAATAGAGAGACTTATATCTGAGATATTAAATTTTTTTAGAAGCTTTTCTGGAAGTTTTAATTTTGGTGCGCCATTTTGTGTTTTGTATATAGTTATATCATGAAAACTACACTCAAAACCGATACCTACGCCGAGTGCTTTTGAACATGCCTCTTTTGCTGCCCAAAATCCTGAAGCCGTTTTATGATTTTTAACTAAGGCAACCTCTTCTTTAGACAAAAATCTAAGAAGGGCTTTTTCGCCGAATCGTTCAATAAAACGATTCATACGAGATATTTTTACAAGGTCTATACCTATCATTTATTGGATAACAAATTCCGTAAAATATATGCCTTTTATACTTCCGTCTGAAATCATAGAATTTAATGTATCAATAATCTGTTCCGATACTTTTTGCTTACCTTTTTTAGAGGATATCTCTTCTAATGTTTTAGAAGATAAAATTCTAATTACTCTATCGCGTATAACAGGAATTTTATTGTCAAGCTCAATACTTAACTCTTTACCGTTTAGCTCCAGAGAGATAGTTGTTTTAAGATATCTTCTGCCTGCATCGCTCTTAAGATTTACGGTAAATGTATCAAGCGGATATAAAATACCTATTTCACTAAATTTTCTTGATTCCGTATCTTCAGAGAGTTCTCTAGTCCTGCTTGAAGGTGCTGCTTTTTGCTGGGCTTGAGGCGCACTTTGCTGCACTGCAGCTTGTTCTTTAGGATCTTCACTCATTAATAAAAATGCGACGACAGCACCACCGATAATAATAAGTACTAAAACAACTATAATTATTATCATAAGCATCTTATTAGATTTTTTATTTTCTGTGGTTGCTTCTTCTTTAGTCTCTTTATCAGGCATAAACTTTCCTTGTTTTTGATTTTGTCAGTATATCAAAATTTATATTATTTTATAAATAAGCGTTAACTTATACTAGTTTAATCACAAATAGGTATATTTAAAGTTTTGATTATCTCTTCAAATATGTCTCCTGCTACTCTATCTATATCGTCATGGTATTCTATAACTACAACATCTTTTTTATTAGATATATTACATGTATATGTTTCAGGCTTTATATCGTATTTAGAAACTATTTTATCTATAGCGGAACATACAAACTCACCTTCTACTTTCCCCTCATAAGCTATTGATAATTTAGAGTATTTTTCTTCACTTTTAACTTGGGCATCCATATAGTATTTCCTTTTAATATATTTAAAGTTATGGATTATACTATCAATACGGTAAAACAGATTTTAATATCTAAAAAATCAGTACCATTCCAAAAGTTTTGTAACTTCATCGACAATAAATGTTTTGATATTTGATTTTTCCAAAGGTTTTTTTGACACAAGCGCTTTTGAAATATTTTGCATACTTGCTTCTTTTAGTCTGACATCCATTGCATAAACTTCTCTTACGTCACCTACAAGGGTAACTTCCCCAATAAAAATAGTTTGTTTTGATATGGCGCGGTTGCGAAAACTACTTATAATTGCTGCTAAAACTGCCAAATCTGCGGATGTTTCGGTTATCTTTATGCCGCCTGTTATATTGATAAATACGTCGTATCCTGATAAAGGTATTTCAAGTTTTCTCTCAAGCAGTGCTAGTAACATGTTTAATCTGTTTGTGTCAAAACCGGTAGCTTGTCTTTTTGAATTTGCTGTGTGGGACTCTGATACGAGAGCCTGAACTTCGAGTATTATCGGACGTGAGCCTTCCATAATAACCGTAAGTGCAGAACCTGCTTGTTCTGAATTACGGTTAAAAAACCTAGATGCAACATCTGTTGCAGAAATTAAACCCTCGCTTCTCATCTCAAAAACACCTATTTCGCTAGTTGGTCCGAAGCGGTTTTTAAACCCCCTTAGTATTCTTAGCTCTTGTGATGAATCGCCCTCAAAATATAGCACAGTATCTACCATGTGTTCTAAAACTCTGGGACCTGCTATGGAGCCCTCTTTTGTGATATGTCCGATAATAAATATTGCAATATTTTTCTCTTTGGCAATTCTCATAAGTTCAAATGTTATCTGTCTTACTTGAGTTACGGAACCAGGAGCTGAAGAGATGTTTTCTGAATACATGGTTTGAATAGAATCAATTATTAAAAAATTGTAATTACGATGCTCAAGTTCAATGAGTACTTGTTCTAATCTTATTTCACAAAGTAAAAAAAGAGAGTCATGATTTGATTTTAATCTATTTGCACGGAGTTTTATCTGAGAGCCTGACTCCTCTCCAGTTACATAAAGAACATTTTGCCCGCTAGAGGCTATATCTCCACCAACTTTTAAAAGAAGAGTTGATTTTCCAACACCGGGGCTTCCACCAATCAGTGTGAGTGAACCAGGGACTACTCCTCCACCAAGAACCATGTCTAGCTCTACGTCACCTGAACTAAATCTAAATACCTCTTCTTCTTTGATGTCCGTTATGCTTAGAGCTTTTGCAGCTGAAGATTTAGTGGATTTTGTCTGTTTTGCTACTTCTTGTTGATGTTCGTTAAGCTCAGTAAATGAATCCCATGCACCGCAGTTAGTACACTTGCCCATCCATCTTGGAGTGGTAAATCCGCAATGTTGACACTCAAAAAGAGTTTTTTTCTTAGACATATTTTTTAGCCTTTTAAAGGGTTTGAGAAATTATACAATTAATAGCTCTTAAGTTTAAAATATATGACAAATTGCAATATTTAACGTAACTGTTTTGTAATAATCGACATGTAGAATTCAAAAAATTTAAAGTTAAAGAGGTTTTATGCCAAAAATATCTATAAAAACACAAATTTTGTCGCTTATTTTATTATCATTGATGTTATTAACTTTAATAACATCTTATATATCAAGTTCAAAAAGCAAAGATGCATTAATGCTTGAGAATTACTCGAGATTAACGGCTCTGAGAGATATAAAAAAGAATCAGATAGAAGATTTTTTTCGTAACTGCAAAAGAGATATCGATGTCTTGTCAAAAAGCGATAATCTTCAAAATATTACATGGGATTTATTAAGTGCTTATAATGATTTAGAAGTAAAAGAAGATGTACCGTTTCCAGTAAATGATCCGTCCGCAAAAGAGGAGAGACTTCCTCATGAAACTTATTTTCAAAAATATTTAAAAGAGTATGATTATAGCGATATATACATAGTGGCGGCAGAACATGGACATGTACTTTACAGCGGAAAAAAAGAGGCTGATTACGGTGCAAATCTTAGTTATGGGGATTTAAAAGACTCTCCTCTTGCTAAAGCTTGGAGAGAGACTATAAAAAATAACCGCATCACATTTTTTGATATGAAAGAGTATGCCACAGATAATAATATGCCTACTATGTTTATTGGAACTCCTATCGTCATTCGTGCCGAAGTAAAAGCCGTATTGATTTTTAAAATAAACAACATGTCGATTAATAAAATAATGCAATATAAAGATGGATACGGTAAAACACAAGAGGATTATTTAGTAGGAGAAGATGGATTAATGAGAAGCGACAGTTTTCTTGATGTGGACAATCACTCGGTTAAAGCGTCGTTTTATAATAAATCTTTAGGAACTGTAAATACGGAATCATTCAAAGATGCGATACTAGGCAGTGTCGCAACTAAAATGAGTGTAAATTATAATAACGAAGAAGTGCTCTCTTCATACTCTACGATTAACGTAAGAGAAGATTTTAAATGGATAATAATATCTGAAATAAGTGAGAATGAAATTTTAATGACGCCAAACAGCATAAGAAATTCTATTATAATTTCGTCTATAATTATTCTTATTATAATAGTAGTTATTGCTATATATTTAGTAAAAGCGACTCTTATAAAACCTATTGAAGAGTTTAAAAATGCTCTTCTTCAAATAAGTATTAATCATGACTTAACAATAAAAGCCGATGAGAATACTCCACTTGAACTCTCACAAATGGCACATAGTTTTAACAAACTAATTGCAACACTAAAAGATCTTATCGACAGCTCAAAACAATCATCAAGCGAAAATGCTTCTATCTCACATGAACTTTCGACTACCGCAATTGGTGTCGGAGAAAATGTAGAGAGATCGGTCGTAGTAATAGATGAAGCAACCAAAAAAGCAAATGATATTAAAAATGAGATTCAAAGAGCAATAGATGATGCACAAGAGAGTAAAAAAGATATTATCAAAGCAAATGAGAATTTAACTATTGCAAGGGATGAGATAGTTCATCTAACACATAAAGTTCAAAGCAGTGCAGAACTTGAAACAGACCTTGCTAGAAGAATGCAGACACTCTCGCATGAAGCAAATGAGGTTAAAAATGTTCTTGAAATTATCTCAGATATTGCAGACCAGACAAATCTGCTTGCACTTAATGCCGCTATTGAAGCAGCTCGTGCAGGTGAACACGGACGTGGATTTGCAGTTGTAGCCGATGAAGTACGTAAACTTGCAGAGAGAACTCAAAAATCGCTTACTGAAATAAATGCTACTATAAATGTAATTGTCCAATCAATTATGGATGTAAGTACTCAAATGAGCTCTAATTCAGATGAGATTCAAGAGCTATCAAACAGTGCAATAGATGTTGAAGAGAAAATAAATGAGAGTGTATCTATTGTAAATCAAGCAGTTAAAGCAAGTGATAAAACAGTAAGTGATTTTGAAAAAACAGGAAAAGATGTAGAATCTATTGTTCTACAAGTATCTGAGATAAATAAGATATCTTCTCAAAATGCAAGAAACGTTGAAGAGATTGCGGCTGCTGCAGAACATCTTAACTCTATGTCTTATGAACTTCAAGTAAAACTTGAAGTTTTTCATACTTAAGAGCATTTTTGCTCTTAATCCTCTTTTTCAAAAATAGCATCAAGCAAACCATCAACAAACTCATATTTGTCAAACGGAGTTAAATTTTCAGGTTGCTCACCTGTTCCAACAAATAAAATAGGCAGTTTAAGAGCATAAGCAATACTAAATATACTGCCGCCTTTTGCGGTTCCGTCAAGCTTAGTAATAATTATTCCGTCAACACCAATCATTTCATTAAAAGCTTTTGCCTGAGCAATAGCCGAGTTTCCTTGTGTACCGTCAATAATAAGAATAGTTCTATGAGGTGCTCCGCTATGTGCCTTGTCGCATATACGATGAATCTTTTTAAGTTCGTTTGCAAGATTTGTTTGTGTATGAAGTCTTCCAGCCGTGTCAATAATGACATTGTCAAAGCCTTTTGATTTTGCCGAATCAATTGTATCGTATGCAACAGCAGAACTGTCATGTCCTTGCTTAGAAGCTACAATTGGTATATCTAATTTTTTTGCCCAAAGAGTAAGCTGTTCTATTGCTGCGGCACGAAACGTATCTCCCGCTCCTAGCATAACTTTTTTTCCTTCATTTTTGTAACGGGCTGCCAGTTTTGAAATTGTTGTTGTTTTTCCAGCCCCATTTACGCCTACTATTAACTCAACAAAAGGAGCCGTAAATTCAGGCTCTTTGTATGTGGTATAAGCAAGTGTTGCCAGCAACTTTGAGTGAAGAATGTCGCGAGTTACTTTGCTTTGGTATATTTCATTTAAAATTATCTCTACTAAAGCATACTCAACGTCGGCTTCTAGTAAAATATCTTCAATTTCCTCTTTGGAGAAGGATACTTTTTTTTTTGGAACTACAGACTTGATAGCTTCTGCAGTTTTTGAAAGTGATTTTTTAATAAACCCAAACATCTCTACTTGCCTAAAGCATTTCTGATGTCGCTGTCTATAAACTCCTCTTGAGTAGCGCCTACATAGTGATTTACTAGTTTTGCATTTTTATACATTGCCATTGTAGGAATAGGGTATCTTTCGCCGAGTTTTAGTTCTTTAACAATGGCATCACTTAGACGGCGGTTTTGGTCTGAGTTTACTAAAACATATCTTGCATCATATTTTTGTGCAAAATCCTGTAGTTTTGAATCCTCAATCTTATCTTCAATCGTAATACCTATAACAATAACGTCATCTTTATATTTTTCTTGAATAGAACTAAGATGAGTAGCAGTTGCACGGCAAGGGGGACACCAAGTTGCAAATATATCAAAAATTACTATTTTATCTTTTGCACCTTCTAAAACAAAACCATCTCCCTCTTTTTTTACGATATACTGTTTTTTATCAATACCGCTAAGTACGTATTGTGTAGCTGATACCATCTCATTAGCACTGTTATGAATGCTCTTTTTGTCTTTGTTTTCAGAACAGCCTTGAAATAAAATTGCCGATAGTATTGATAGAGTTAAAATATACTTTCCAATCATTTGATTACCTTGTTTTCTTTTTTTTGAGTAAAATGAGCAAAATTATATCCATAAAGATTTTATATGCCTCTTACAAAAGCAATTTTTAGACAAAATTGTCTAGATAAAATAAAAAATTCACAAACTCATAATCGTTTATATAAAAATATTAAAATAGGTATAAAATTAGATAAAGAGCTTAAAAAAATAAAAAGTAAGAAAATACTTTTTTATACTTCACTGCCTTTTGAGGCAAATACCGCAAAATCTATTAAAATTATGAGAAGAAAATACGATATTTACGTACCGTTTATGGAAGGCGAAAGTTTTAAAATGGTACCATTTAGGTTACCGCTTAAGAAAAAAAGATTTGGTATTTATGAAGCGGGAAACAGTTTAAGAGATATTAAAAAAATTGATATAGCCATAGTTCCTGTGGTTGGTGTGGATGGAAATTTACAAAGAGTCGGATTTGGGAAAGGGATGTATGACCGTTTCTTTGCCAAGCTAAAAAAAAGACCATATACAATATTTATACAATCGGAATTTTGTTATACAAAAGAGTCTATTTGTGATTATTTTGATATTACATGTGATTTGATTATAACGCCGTTTGTTACAGTACGAAATAAAAATATGTTTATAAATAGGAAATAAGATGCTAAAAGAGGTACTAATTAGTGGTGGGATTGCCACTATTAGTGGGCTTGTCGGATTTATCATCTCTAAAAAAATAACTAATGCTAATTTTGATATTTATGTCGAAAAAGCTAAAGCTCAAGCCGGTGCTATCGAAAATGAGGCACAGCTGCTTTTATATAAAGCTAATATAAAATCTCAAGAGATGGAGATAGAAGCTAGAAAATTATACGAGAGTATAAAAGAAAAAGCTAAGACGGACCTTCTTCAAAGAGAAGATGACGTTATAAAAAAAGAGCAGAGTTTTAAGCGATATAAGCAGAATGAAGATAGAAGACTTCAGGATGAGGTATCTACTTTAAAAGCTAAGCAGGTTGATTTAAAAAGAAATGAAAAATCCCTTAACTCACTAAAAAAGAGATATGAAGAAAAAATTGATGAAGCACTAAATGCTATCGAGCATTGTGCAGGTATGACAAAAGATGAAGCAAAGAGAGTTTTGCTTGAAAAAGTCGAAGAGAAGTCTCGCGGTGAAATAGCACATATTGTCAGACGTTACGAGAATGAGGCAAAGAGTGAAGCTAAAAAAAGAGCAAACTATATCTTGGCTCAAGCTACAAGCAGATACGCCGGAGAGTTTGCCGCAGAGCGTCTTACAAACTTAATTCATCTTTCTGATGATGAATTAAAGGGTCGTATAATTGGGAAAGAGGGTAGAAATATCAAAACTCTTGAGACCCTTTTGGGAGTAGATATCATAATAGATGATACCCCAAATGTAATTTTAGTAAGCAGTTTTAATCTTTACAGACGTGCTATCGCAACAAAAACAATAGAGTTTCTTATTGGAGACGGTCGTATTCAACCTGCTCGTATTGAAGAAATTTACAATAAAGTTTGTGAAGAGTTTGAATCAGCAGTTTTAAATGAAGGCGAAGAGATAGTAGCAGATTTGGATATAGGAGTAATGCACCCTGAGCTTGTAAAACTTATCGGTAAGCTTCGTTATCGTGCAAGTTACGGACAAAATGCACTTGCGCATACTCTTGAAGTTGCTCATTTGGCAGGTATTATGGCAGCAGAGATGGGCGGAGATGCAAGGCTTGCAAAAAGAGCCGGACTTTTACATGATATAGGCAAAGCTTTAACTAATGATTCTCAGGGCAATCATGTCAATTTAGGTGCAGATATCTGCAATCGTTACAATGAACATAATGTTGTTATTAATGCGATATATGCCCACCATGGATATGAAGACATTAACTCTATAGAATGTGGCGCAGTTTGTGCTGCAGATGCACTCTCGGCTGCAAGACCAGGTGCTAGACGAGAAGTTCTTGAGAGCTTTTTAAAAAGAGTTACCGAGATAGAAGAGATAGCATCTGAACATACGGGTGTAAAACAAGCGTACGCGATAAACGCAGGAAGAGAAGTAAGAGTTCTTGTCAATGCATCTCTTGTGAATGATGATGAGTCTGTTTTAATAGCAAAAGAGATAGCAAAAGAGATAGAAGAGAAAGTTCAATATCCAGGTGAGATAAAAGTCAATGTTATTCGTGAGAGCAGAGCTATAGAATTTGCCAGATAAATGGCAATAAATAATTAATATATATCTTCAATATCATTTATATCAGAATCATCATAAGGGTCCATGTGTATAAGTACATGTACCTTTTTATCATCAAAAAGTTTTTTAAGTTCAATCTCAAGTTTATCTGAAATAAGATGTGCATCATATAGAGATATACTTACATTAAAAACTACATGTACCGATATAAATATATGTGAACCTGATTCCCTCGTTTGTAGATGGTGATAGTTTGTAGTCTCTTGCTGACTCTCAATGACATCAGTAATTTTTTTTATGTCACTCTCAGACAGCGCGGCATCAAGAAGCATTAAAATGCCCTCTTTTATAATAGGCAGTGCTGAGTATATCATGTACACAGCTATAGTAATACCCAAAACAGCATCTATTAAAGACTCTCCTGTTAATGATACTAGTCCAAGTGCCAAAAGAACTGCACCATTTGAGAAGATATCTGTTTTATAGTGAAGTGCATCTGCTTTGATAACCATATTATTTGTTTTTTTAGCAACATGATTTAAAAAGATAACAAGAAAAGAGGTAATAATTATAGAACACACCATTATAATTATAGAGACGCCGATAAACTCCATATCTCGTGGGTGTGCAATCTTTGTAAGTGCTTCATAAAGTATAAATAGTGCAGAAAGAGATATTACAGTCCCTTCTATAACTGCTGCTAATGGTTCAATCTTGCTTCGTCCGTAGTTAAAACTGTCATCAGGATCTTTTTCGGCGTTATGAAGAGCAAAGTAATTAAACAAAGAGACGGTTAAATCAAGTAAAGAGTCAATAGCAGATGCCAAAACAGCAATAGAGCCGCTTAATATACCAACAGACATTTTTATAACAACAAGCAATGCGGCAACAGACGTAGAAACAACAGTTGCTTTTTTTTCTAATCTCATTTTTAATCCCATAACTATTTAGGGTACAATTGTAATAAAATTAATATTTTATAGTCATTAAAGTATTTTAAGTATTAGAAATAGGGCAGTAGATTATATGAATTTAGATGTATTAAGACAAGAGCGTCAAAAATGGATGAATTGGAAAAATATAGCTCCTCTTAGAGAGGCGTTAAACTCTTTGGAAGATGGCTTTTGGGAAGTTGAACTAGGCGATGTAGTAAAAATAAGCGGTAAAGCACCGAAAAACTTATATGAAGTCGCAAAGCTTATGATGCCGTGGCGAAAAGGTCCGTTTGAGTTATTTGAGACTTTTATAGACTCAGAGTGGAGAAGCAATATAAAATATAATCTTCTGCGAAAACATTTTAATTTAAAAGATAAAAGAGTTGCCGATATAGGGTGCAACAATGGATACTATCTATTTAGAATGCAAGAGGATAAACCAAAAGCGTTGGTTGGTTTTGATCCGTCTGCGCTGTACAAAACACAGTTCGACTTTATAAATCACTTTGTTAAAAGCGACATTGTATATGAACTTTTGGGCGTTGAGCATTTAGAGTTTTATGAAGATAAATTTGATACAATTTTTTGTTTGGGTGTTTTGTACCACAGAAGCGATCCTGTTGCCATGTTAAAATCACTTTATAAAGGAGTTGATTTTGGCGGTGAAGTGATACTAGATACTTTTTATATAGATGGTGATGATGAGATGTGTTTATGTCCGGAATCATCGTATTCAAAAATACCGAATATCTACTTTGTTCCAACAATAAAAGCTTTAAGAAACTGGTGTAAACGCGCAGGATTTGATAGCTTTGAAGTCTTAGAGACTTCTGTTACCGATAGTAATGAGCAGAGAAAAACTCCTTGGATTGAGGGGCAGTCATTGGAAGATTTTTTAGATAAAAATGACAAAAGCAAAACTGTTGAAGGGTATCCGGCACCTGCTAGAGTATATGTAAAATTAACTAAGGGTATAAAATGAGAAAAGATATAGACGATATGCTAGAAGATGATCAAGAGTTAGATATTGAAGAGTATAGAAAAACAGATGAAGTTTTATTAAAAACACATGATAAAATAAATCATGATTTATGCGGAGAGATACAAAAATTAGATGTCGGTTTTGTAAAATTAAAGCTGGTGACTACCTATGATATGATTGCGGATAGCCAAAGTCTGATACATGGAGGATTTATTTTTGGTGCTGCCGATTATGCCGCTATGGTTGCTGTTAATGAAAAAAATGTCGTATTGGTAGCAAGTGATTGTCAATTTCTCTCTCCAGTGAAATTTGGGGATATAGTTGATTTTGTGGCGAAAGTGCGTCATAAAGAGGGTAGAAAAAGAAATGTACATGTAACAGGGCATGTTTTAGATATAAAAGTATTTGAAGGCGAATTTAAAACAGTAGTAACAGAGCGACATGTTTTAAAATTAAAGTTGATGGAAGAGGGTGCCATCGATAAATAGCTAATCTTTAAAGATTAGCTATCCAATAGTCAGTATATTGCTGCTCTTGTTTTATTGTTGTGGTGTTCCCATGTCCCGGATATATAGTTTTATCATAGGCTATTTTTTTAAACTTTATAAGGGACTCTTTCATCTCTTGCGGTGATGAATATGGAAAATCAGTACGCCCGATAGAACGTTCAAATATAAAATCACCGCTAAACATTGCATCTTCTATCTCTATTGTTGAACATCCGGGTGTATGTCCAGGGAAATGACGAAACTTAACTTTGACTCCATTAAAGTCAAGCTCTTGATTAGGTTCTACTTTTATATCCGGTTTTGAGGGCGGCAAATCAGGACTCCAACTGCTGCCTTGAAGAAGCATTGCATCATCTTTTGGAGTATAAAGCGGGACTTTTAGCTTTTCTTGTAACTCGGCATTACTCCAAACATGATCAAAGTGTCCATGTGTGTTTAATATAGCGATTGGATTTGTAACATTGGCAATTACCCAATCGGTTGCGCCAATTCCCGGATCTATAATAAAATCCATACCGTTTACGGTAACTATATAGCAATTTGTTTGGTATTCACCCATAGGTTTTACTTTTATTTTCACTCTAATACTCTTTTTTTATAAAATTGTAACATTGATTACCAAAATTTGATATAATAATTTTCTTAATACTGGGTTAGAGAATATCTCAAAGTTTATCAAAGGTTGTTTATGAAAAAGTACGAGCAGATAACGGAGTATCTGCACCATTTTTTAAATGATGAAGTTCGCAAGACAGGCATAGAGAGCGTTGTTTTAGGCCTTAGCGGCGGAATAGACTCTGCAGTTGTTGCGGTACTTGCAAAGATGGTCTTTAAAGATAATTTACTATGTGTAAAGATGCCTTCTCAATACTCCTCTTCTAGTTCGCTTGATGATGCCGATGAGTTTTGTAGAGATTTTAAAATTAATGCCATTACAGTCTCAATTGAACCTATATTAAGGGCTTATGAAGAGGCAAATCCTGATATGGACAATCTACGAAGAGGTAATCTCTCTGCACGACTGAGAATGGCTACTATTTTTGATATTTCTGCTAAGCAAAAAGCCTTAGTTTTAGGAACTAGCAATAAGAGTGAGTTAATGCTCGGATATGGAACTATCTACGGAGATTTAGCAAGTGCTTTAAATCCAATAGGAGATTTGTATAAGAGTGAAGTCTATGAGCTAGCAGAGTATTTGGGTGTTACTAAAAGTATAATTAAAAAAGCTCCATCAGCAGATTTATGGGATGGTCAGAGTGATGAGAGCGATTTAGGGTATAGTTATGCAAAACTTGATGAGGCTTTAAAGCTTTATGTAGAGGATAGATTAACCAAAGAAGAGATAATAGAGCGTGGATGTGACAAAGAGATGGTAGATATGATTATAAAGCGGATTTTTCGCAATCAATTTAAGAGAAAAATGCCGATAATTGCAAAGTTGACATCTAGGACTATAAACCATGATTTTAACTATCCAAGAGATATAACACTATAAGGATTAATTGATGAAAGTTGCATTTTGTAGATATGAAAGTAGTAGAGAAGCACACTCAAACGTTAGCGATGTTTTAGATGCAGAAGAGATAAATCAAGTAGAGAAGCTAGAAAACGAATTTTCTTCTTACATAGGTTCAGAGTATGCGCTAGCAACTTCACACGGCACATCGGCACTTCATTTGGCGATGCTTGCACTTGATTTAAAGCGCGGGGACAAAATAGTATGCTCTGTAAATGCTCATCCAAAAGTTCCAGAAGTCGTGCGTCACTTTGATGCAGAGCCTATTTTTATAGATATTGACTCTCAAACTTACAATATAAATCTGGATAAATTAGAAGTATATCTCGAAGACAATAAAGCAAAAAAACTTAAAGCCGTTATAGTTACGCATGTTGCAGGGCAGTGTGTTGATCTGGAGAGACTTTACACAATGGCAGAAATTTATGACGTAAAAATTGTAGAAGATGCGAGTGAAGCTTTAGGTGCAACATATAAGGGCAAAAAAATAGGCTCAACCGGAGCCGATATTACATGCTTTAACTTCTCTTCTCATTTGAAAAAAGATGTTTGTAACGGTGGTATGCTTGTCTCAAATTCACTTGAAATCATAGAACGAGCAAAACTGTTAAGTTCACACGGAATGACAAGAGATGAAAACTCTTTAGAATATATATATGATGTTGTAGATATTGGATTTGACTACTCTATGAGTCAGTTGGATGCTGCATATATAAGAGCCCAAATTAAAGAACAGGATAAAAATCTTAAAAGAGTTCAAGAGATAGCCCAGATGTATAATAAAGCTCTTAGCGAAGTAAATCATATAACAATACCAAAATCAAGTGATGAGCATCCATACTCTTTGTATATTATAAAAGTAGATAAAAATAGAGACTCTTTTGCATTAGAGTTGAAAAAACATGGAGTTGAAGTAGGGCTGCACTATATACCTCTTCACTTTTTATCATACTATAAAAATAAATACTCTTTAAAAGTAAACAATTTTCCGGTTGCACTTACTAGCTATCAACAAATAATGTCGCTTCCTATATATCCTAGTATGCAGGATAAAGAGGTGCAGTATGTTATTGATAAAATCAAGTCAGTAGCATCGACTAGAGTTTAAAAGCCGCAATTTGAAAAAAGTAGTTTTTTGGGTTGAAGAGTATTTCTACAACCCAACTTTAACTCAAAAACTACTCTCTTTTTTCCTTCTTCCTTTGAGCCTTATTTATTGTTTTTACATGTATATAAGATTTAAGAGCAAAAAGGTAGAAGATTTTGGCATAGATATCATAAGTGTCGGAAACTTAAATGTCGGAGGAAGCGGAAAAACCCCGCTTGTGAGTGCTCTCGCATCAAGATATAAAGATGTTGCCGTAATTCTTAGAGGATATGGGCGAAAAAGCAGCGGTCTTTTTGTAGTGAGTGACGGCAGTAGAATTTTATGCGACGTAAATATAAGCGGTGATGAGGCAATGGTTTATGCGCGTAAACTTCCACATGTAAAAGTTATAGTCAGCGAAGACAGAAAAAAAGGTATAAACAAGGCAAAAGAGCTTGGTGCAAAAATTATATTTTTAGATGATGCCTACTCTAAACATGATATAAAAAAACTCGATATTCTTATAAATGTACAAAGCAAAAATGGGTTTTGTTTACCTTCAGGTCCTTTTAGAGAAAGGTTATGGACTACAAAAGAAGTCGTTGTACTAAGGGATGAAGAAGATTTTAAAAGAGTAGTTGAACTTAAAAATAAAAGTGATAAAATGTCACTCGTAACTGCAATAGCAAGACCGCAGAGATTGGATGGTTATTTGCCTGATGTTATCAGCAAAAACTATTTTGAAGATCATCACTCTTTTACAAAAAAAGAGATAGAAGATATACTTCAAAGAGACGGTTCAGACTCAATATTGGTAACATATAAAGATTTTGTAAAATTAGAGCAGTTTGGTTTAAAGCTTTCACTTTTGGATTTACATGTGGAAGTTAATGAAAATATTTTTAAAATAATAGATGATTACAGGGGAAGAAACAGTGCAAAAAAAGATTGAAACAGTTCAAACGCTTCTTGAAGCATTACCGTTTATAAAAGAGTTTAGAGGCAAAACAGTAGTTATAAAATACGGTGGTTCCGCTCAAGAGACACCTCAGTTAAAAGAGAAGTTTGCAGAGGATATTTTACTTATGTATCTTGTCGGAATTAAACCTGTTATAGTTCACGGCGGCGGCAGACAGATAAATGAGATGCTTGACGCTCTAAAAATTGAGAGTAAGTTTATAGAAGGGCAAAGAGTTACATCAAAAGAGGTTATGAGAATCGTAGAGATGGTTCTAAGCGGAGAGATAAATAAAGAAATAGTTTCACTTTTAAACTCTCACGGCGCAAAAGCGATAGGCATAAGCGGCAAAGATGCTCACTTTATCTCAGCAAAAGCAAAAGATTTTTCAAGATGGGGTTTAACAGGAAACATTACAGATGTAAAAGCCGATGTTATCTCAAATCTTATAGCTGAAAAATTTATTCCTGTTATCGCTCCAATCGCTTCTGGTAGCGAGATGGGTCATCCTGGATTTAATATAAATGCTGATTTATGCGCTTCTTATGTTGCAAAAGCAATAGGTGCAAATAAAATCATATTTTTAACAGATACGGCAGGTGTTTTAAACAACAACAAGGAACTTTTCAGCACGCTTACAAAAGATGAAGTAGAGGCTCTAAAAGCCGATGGAACTATTCACGGCGGAATGGTGCCTAAAGTCGATGCATGTCTTGAAGCAATTGAAGGCGGTGTTCAAAAAGCGCATATTATTGATGGAAGAATAGAGCATTCAATGCTTTTAGAACTTTTTACATCAGCCGGAGTCGGAACAGAGATAGTTAAATAGCTTTTTAAAATAAAATCTCTTAGATTTTTTCTCTATGAGATTTTATTTTGTTTGCCCACAAGCCAGTATGCGATTGCCAGTCCTACTATTACGGTGCCTATAATTAAAAGATCATCAGCCTTTTCGGAAGATAATGAATATATGAGTATCTTTCTAATAAGCGCCGCCATGGCAAGCATTATAAAAGCGCCGATTGCAAACCCTTTGCCTTGAAGATGGTGTATCTCTTCATGTATTAGCTCGATAGCCGCCCATAAAACAAGCAAACTTCCCAAAACCGTTAAAATACCTTTTTCTATGCCTATATCTGAGAAGAAGAGCAGGTATATATCATAAGCAAAAAGACCGACGGCAAAAAATGCAACAAGAGCTAGGGCACCTGCAAGAAAAAAGTTGATATATGAGTTGAACTTTTTCAAGCCTGATAAAATGTTTTTTTCAAACTTCGACAAAGATAGAAATTTACTCATCTCCTCTTCTCTGTATGAGCTTGTTAAAACATCAAGATTCATATCAATAATTTTTTCAATTGCAATAACTTCTTTATTGTATTGCTCTTTATTTTCAAAATCTTTTTCAATATGTCTTATAATAAAAGTTCTTACAAAAGTAAAAGCCGAGTTTACATAGTGTGTAGGTAAGCCTATCTTTACATGTACTTCGCCGATTTTATAGAGATACATAAAATAGTACATGTCATATTTACCGCAAAAAAGGTTAATAAACCACTCTTTTATTTTTTTGCGATGATATGCAATAACATCTTTATTTTTTAAAAATTGCGCAGTCTGCCCAAAACCCCAAATATAGTCGTAAAACTCATCTATAAACTTATCCGATAGTTTTTCCATACTTGATTGAAGCTCTTGAAGTATCAAAGCCTCTTCTTGGGTAAACTTGTAATGCTTTTTTAGACTTGAGTATGATTGCATGTTCCCTCTTTGTACGTATTATTAGAGATTATATATTTATTAGTTTAAATTTAAATATAACAAACTTAATTAGAGTAATTTTTTTAAATTTATTTGTTTCTAGCCATTTTATAAAAGAGCTTCTGAGTTGAAAGCTCTTTTGGTATTTGAGTATTATACAAAATATGTTCGGTTAATATTTTTGCCAAATATGGACCAAAAACAAATCCTCTTGAGCCAAGAGCATTTATGATATACATGTTAGGATAGTACTCTAAGGATTCTTGCGGAATTTTTGTACCGTTTTTAATTGATGGGTGTTTTTTTAGCGAAGCTTCAAAATCAACTACTTTTCCAATAACAGGAAAGTAGCTTTTTATTGTTGCCCTTGCACCTTTGTATATCTTTGTTACTTCTAAATTTTCAAGTTTTATCAACTCATCTGCTTGAGCTAAAAGAGTATTTATCTGCATATCATCGCTGTTTACGTAGAAGCTACATTTATCACATGTAGTCAAACACTCCATTTTTGAACTGTCGTGTCTCTCATGAGTAGCACCTATAGATATATTTCCGTCACGTTTGTTTGTTGAAACAGATATCGATTTGTGAATATTAAAAGGGACATTAGAAGTTGTTTTAACATCAATTCTAAGTCCAAAAATAGGGGAAATCGTAACATAGGGAATATCTACTAAGTGGCTACTTACCCCTTGAGAAAGAATAATATTTTTTGCTTTTATACCATTAGCCAAGTAATAGCCGTTTTTAAAAGTCAACTCTTTAATATCTTCTTTGTAAAAATCGCATTCCTTAGTTAACTCTTTACAAATTTGAATAGGCTCAATTACGGCCGCATTTTCGTAAAAATACCCGTCTATATCTCTAAAATCTTTTGATATATATTGTATTTTTTTAGTATCAAAATAGGTATGTTCTATATGATTTTGAGCTAGTTTGTCTTCTTGAAAATTATCGTTGGCAACTCTTAAAACACCTTTTTTATCAACTGCATCAGGGAGAAGTTTTTCATAAAAATCTATTGAAAAATTAAGAGCATCGTTTACAGTAGTATTGTATAAGTTTTTTTTACCGGGAAGCGGCGATAAAAAAGCTCCCGCCGCTCCGCTTGCTCCACCTGCAATGCCCTCTCTGTCAATAACTGCTACACTTTTGTCCTCTTTGTGCAAAAAATAAGCGGTGCTACATCCGGCACTTCCCGCTCCGATAATTAAATAGTCATATATCTTCATTTTCGTATTATAGAAAATAAAGACTTAATGTCAGGCGTTAAGCCTTTATTAGATTAGTGATGTTATAATCGCGCTAATATTTATAAATACAGGATATAAAATGTACGGACTTTTTGAAGATGAAGATGATATATTTATGGGCTCACCTAAAAGCAAATTAATGGATGTCGTATTTAATGCAAATAATGACGTAGTTAGATACCAACTGCAAAATTTTATCGACAGAACTGCTGCTATTGAGCTTATGATTGGCGATAAACTTGGAGAAGATATGGATAGAGAGATTCAAAGATTTATGATCTCAAACAGAGACGAAGTTGATAATCACGCAAAAAGTTTATATATTGAACTAATGGGTGCAATTTTATCACAAAGTGAATAATTGAAAACTATTTTACATGTATTTGTTCTTTTAGCCTTTAGTTCTAGTTTCATATTTGCCGATAATTTTACAGAAATTAGAGAAATATCGCTAAAAAAAGATGAGCAAAAGAAAATTCTTGTAAAATACGCTGACAAAGAAAAATTATTTAATTTTAGATGGACACTATATAAAAACGGTGGACTTGTTATTTTTAGGTCATACGACAAAATAGTTGCACAAAATGTACTCTATTTAAGAGAGAGAAACCAAAGCTTTAGAGTAGAGTTAAAGAGTAGAGGTGCTGACTTTTATAATGTACCTTACATGTTAGTCAGATTTAAAGAGTTTAAAGAGGCATCAAAAGAGGCTGTTTTTGAGATTCTTCTCTCTGATGATAAAAAACAGATAAAGCTAGAAGATTTAAAGAAGGGTTAAAGAGAGATTATGCAAAGAGTTGAGAGCGAAATAGCAAGACTGATAAAAGAGATAAATTATGATGAAGTAACTCGTCTTTTTGGGATGCTATCTGGCGGCAAAAGACTTCGTGCAAAACTGATTTTAAAAATCGCCCCTTTAAGCGATAAAGCTCCGCTTTTAGCGGCAATAGTGGAGCTGATTCATGGTGCAAGTCTGCTTCATGATGATGTAATAGATGAAGCAACTCTAAGACGTGGAGTGGCATCCGTCAATGCTACTGATGGAAGTAAAACAGCTGTAATGTTAGGTGATATACTCTACTCAAAAGCTTTTACCGAACTTGTCTCGTTTGACAAAGAGATTGCAAAAACGGTTGCATCTTCCGTTACTGCTCTTAGCAAAGGCGAGATGATGGATGTTAAGATGGCTGAGAATTTCAATGCCGATGAAAATAGATATCTTGAAATGCTATATCTAAAGACAGCTACTCTTATTGAAGCAGCCGCCGCCGCCGCTGCAATTTTAGCGGGCAAAGATACTTCTTCTCATGCTCTTTACGGAAAAAATCTCGGACTCTCTTTTCAAATTATCGATGATATTTTAGATATAACATCTGACTCCATTACTCTTGGAAAACCATCCATGAATGATTTTGCCGAAGGTAAATGTACGCTACCGTATATCTATCTTCATAAAGTGTTAAGTAAAGAGGATAGAGGAAAATTACTTGGCATGCATGCTAAAGTATTGGATGAACAAGATACTCTTTGGATTAAGCACAAGATGAATGAACATAAAACTATAGAAAAATCGTTTGAACTTGCACAGAAGCTATCAAATGAGGCAATGAACGTCATGAGAGATGATGCAGAGTTAGTGGGTATTTTACAAACTATGATAAAAAGAAGTTACTGATGCACTATTTAAATATAAGCTTTTCACATAAAAATTCAACTTTAGAGGTAAGAGAAAAACTCTCTTATAAAGATGATAATGCCCTAAAAGGGTGTTTGGCAAAATTAAATTCAGGCGAATCTATAAACGAGTCTGTTCTTATATCTACATGTAATCGTATGGAAGTTCTTTGCAGCTGTAGCGATATAGCATCTGCAACGCAATATATTTTTGAAATTTTAGCGGCAAGGTCAGGAATTTCAATTGACGAGCTAGAAGGCAGAGCAGATATATTTGACGACAGTAGCGCAATACACCATCTTTTTAGTGTTGCAAGTTCACTTGACTCTATGGTTATCGGAGAGACGCAAATCGCCGGACAGTTAAAAGACGCATTTAGGTTTTCATACGATAACGGATTTTGCTCTCAAAAACTTGCTCGTGCTATGCATCATGCATTTAAATGTGCCGCTAAAGTGCGAAATGCAACGGATATCTCATCAAAACCCGTCTCAATTGCAAGTGTGGCAGTTGCAAAACTAAAATCTGTTCTTGATAGTGTTCATGGCAAGAAAGCTCTAGTTATCGGGGTAGGAGAGATGTCTGAAATTACTGCAAAGCATCTTATCTCAAACGGTGCGGATGTTTATATTATGAACAGAACAAAAGAGAAAGCTTTTGCATTAGCACAGGAGTGCGGCTGTAAAGTTTTAGATATGGACGAGTTGCCAAATGCTGTAAATGAGTTTGAGATTCTCTTTACTGCAACTTCTGCTTCAGAACCTATAATAACTGACGCAATTATAAAACCTTGTGATTTTGAGAGGTACTGGTTTGATATGGCAGTTCCAAGAGATATCAATTATCATAAAGGTGAGCGCATTAGTCTATATGTAGTTGATGATTTGAAAAATATTGTTGATGAAAATATGAGTCTGCGTGAAGACGGCGCGAGAAAGGCTCACGGCATTATAGGCAGAAGCACGGTAGAGTTCTTTGAATGGCTTGATACTTTAAACATAGAGCCTATGATAAAAGAGATTTACCAAAAAGCATTTGAAGCAGCAAGAGTGGAGAGCCAGAGAGTTATAAAAAATGGGTATATTCCAAAAGAGTATGAGGCACAAGTCCATAAAATGAGCGAACAAGTTATGAAGAGATTTTTACATCAGATGAGTTCAAAAATGCGCAGCGTATCCGAGGAGTCAAAATCAGATATGGTAACGAGTGCTTTACAGTTTTTAATAAAAAAAGATAAAAATGACGTACCGGACACATATAAATGTGAACATAATTTAAACATTATAGAAGGAAGATAATTGAGAAGAAGTAGAGCGTTTATTCCAACTGCAAAAGAAGCGCCATCAGACGCAACACTGCCTAGCCATAAGTTTTTAATAAGAGGCGGTTTTATAAACCAACAAGGCGCCGGACTTTATAATTTTATGCCGCTTGGGAAAATAGTACTAGAGAAGATTAGAACTATTGTAAAAGAGGAGTTAGACCTGGCCGGTTGTAGTGAAGTACAGCTTAGTTTTGTGACTCCTATTAGTTTATGGGAGAGAAGCGGTCGCTGTGAAGCTATGGGAAAAGAGATGCTTAGAATTAAAGACAGACATGAAAATGAATTTGTCTTAAGTCCTACAAACGAAGAAGCTATGGTAGAACTTGTTAAAAACAGAGTAACAAGCTATAAAGATTTGCCTTTAAATTTGTATCAGATTAACACTAAGTTTCGTGATGAGGCTAGACCTAGATACGGACTTTTGCGTGGTAGAGAATTTTTGATGAAAGACGGATACTCTTTTCATTCAAGCATTGAAGATATGGTGCGAGAGTTTAACCTAATGGAAGAGACTTATAAAAAAATTTTTACTAGGCTTGGACTTGATTTTAGAGTAGTTGCCGCTGATAGCGGAGCAATCGGTGGAGACGGAAGCAAGGAATTTCATGTTTTAGCAGATAGTGGAGAAGATACTATTATAGTTTGCGAGTCATGTGATTATGGTGCAAATATTGAGACTATAGATGAGTTTAAAGACAAAATTGATGAGCTAAACGAGAAGAGCTATGAAGATTTAAAAGAGTTAAAAGTAGCTCAAAAATGTTCTTGCGGAGCAAACCTTCACTTTAAAAAAGGTATTGAAGTCGGGCATATTTTCCAGCTTGGAACTAAATACTCAGCAGCATTAGAGGCAAACTTTAGTGATGAGAATGGAAGAAGCAAACCTTTTGAGATGGCAACATTCGGTATAGGAGTTAGCAGACTTGTTGCAGCCGTAATTGAGCAGAATCATGATGAAAATGGGTGTATATGGACAAAAGCAACCGCTCCGTATATGGTAAATATTATGATTTCAAATATAAAAGATGTAAATCAAGTTAATTTGGGCGAAGAGCTTTATGAGAAGCTTCAAGATTCACATGTAGAAGTTATGCTTGACGATGGAAAAGAGAGATTCGGCTTTAAAATGAAAGATGCGGAGCTTATAGGTTTTCCATATACGGTTATAATCGGAAAAGAGCTTGAGGGCGGTTTGGTTCAAATATACGACAGAAGAACAAAAGAAAATACTGCTATAAACGTAAGTCAAGTTTATGACAAAATAATGGAATTGATATAAGATGATTTATTTCTTTGCCTATCTATTTTTAGAAGTTATGATTTCGGTAAGTATATCATCGGCAATAGGCGGGGTGGCTACATTTTTTGAGATTCTTTTGAGTGCTTTTGTAGGGATAAGCATACTTGTGAATTTTAAAGCGACACTTAGAGAAAACTTTACGGCGGTATCTTACAGCTGTATTGATTTAAAACAGTTTCAAAGTTTAAATTTATTTACGATTTTTGGGGCTATTTTGCTTATTTTGCCTGGTTTTTTAACAGATATAGTAGGTGTTTTATTGCAATTTAGCGTATTTACGACAATGCTTGTTAACCGTTACAATTTTAATTCAGGCAAATGCAAAACAGATTATGAAAAAAACAGTACACAAAAGGATATTAATGTCATTGATGTTGAAATTATTAGCGATAACACTTACACTAAGTAGTTTATTAAAGGCAGATAGTTCAAGCCAACAGGTTGAGAATTTTTTAAAAAATAGTTTTAGTACAAATCCAAAGATACTATCTATAAAAGTTAAAGTAACCGGTACAACAGACGTTAAAGGATTTGATGATTGGAATGCATATTTTGTAGAGTTGGATGCTATATTAAAAAAAGATAAGCGTCAGGTTGTTCAAAAAATGGTCTGGTACTCAAACGGTGAAGTTATAACAAAAGAGTTGTTTGATTTAAAAAGCGGTAAAGAGATGGGTGAATTGGTTTCACTCCCTTTTAAGGATGAGTATTACAATAAAGAAAATTTAATTTACGGAAATGAGAATGCAAAACATAAGGTGGTTATATTTTCAGATCCTCTCTGCCCGTTTTGCAGACAATTTGTACCTGAAGCTATAGAATATATGAAAAAAGAGCCAAATAAGTTTGCCGTATATTACTACCATTTTCCTCTTGAATCTATCCATCCTGCTTCAGTAGAATTGGTTCAAGCAGCAATTGCACTTGAACTTCAAGGTGCAAAAGATGTGGTTTTAAATCTATATAAAGTAAATGTTGACCCAAAAGAGCGCTCAAATGAGGTTATTTTTGCACAGTTTAACAAAGTTATGAATTCAAATATTAACATGACGAATTTGTTGTCGCCTAGAGTTTTGACACATTTTAAAAATGATTTAAAAACAGCGGATTTGTTGATGATAAACTCAACACCGACAATGTTTTTTAACGGAATTATAGATAGAACAAAAAATAAATACAAAGAGGCAAAATAGATGAAAAAATTAATAATAGCAACAAGAGGTTCACAACTAGCACTTTGGCAGTCTAACCATATTAAAGCAGTTTTAGAAGAGCAAAACCCAGGTATGGAAGTTGAACTAAATATTATTGTTACTACTGGAGACAGAATTCAAGACAAAGCTTTATCAAAAATAGGCGGTAAAGGGCTGTTTTTAAAAGAGCTTGAGGAAGCGATGCTTAGAGGCGAAGCTCAAATTGCAGTTCACTCTCTTAAAGATGTTCCTACCGTAATGCCGGATGGCCTTCTTTTAGCGGCAATTACGGAGAGAGAAGATTCAAGAGATGCACTTTTATCTGAAAAATATCCAAATATTGATGCTCTTCCAGAAGGTGCGACGGTAGGAACGTCTTCACTACGTCGTCGCATGCAGATAGAGAAGCTTCGTCCGGATTTGGTTATAAAAGATTTAAGAGGAAATGTTGATACTAGAATCAGAAAATTAAAAGAGGGTGAATTTGATGCGATAATTTTAGCTGCTGCAGGCATCAACAGACTCTCGCTTTTAGATGCAGTAAAACATGTATATCCGATTTCGCTTGAAGAGATGGTTCCTTCTATGGGGCAGGGGGCCCTTGGTATAGAGGCAGTGAATGATGCAGAAGTTTTAAAAATCGTGGCACGCCTTGAAGATGAGTACAGCAGAATTGAAACAACTATAGAGAGAGCTTTTGTAGATGAATTAGAGGGTGGATGTCAAGTTCCAATCGGTGTTAATGCATCTGTTTTAGAAGATGGAAATGTAAGCATTAAAGCAGTACTAGGTCTTCCTGATGGGACAGAGATGTTAATGGACTCTAAAATTACATCTAAAAAAGATTATCAAAATATCGGAAGAGAGATGGCATCAGAGTTTATTGCCAGAGGAGCAAAAGAGTTGTTAGCGCGCGCTGAAGCGATGATGGAAAATAGATAATATGAAAAGAAGTATTGAGTTATTAAGAAAAAAAGGCGAATTGCGAGTTATCGATGAAGAGCTAGATATATATCTCGAAATACCGCATTTGGCTTATGCAGAAGTAAAGAAAAAAGATGGCGGCAAGGCACTGTTGTTTACAAATGTCGTTGATAAAAAAAGCGGTGTAAAGTTTAAAGAGAGCGTAGCTATGAATCTTTTTGGCTCATACAGACGCTGTGAGCTTCTTTTTGGCAGAACAATCGAGTCTGTTGCCGATGAGATAACCAAACTGCTTCATATGAAACCGCCTGAAGGTTTTTTTAATAAACTCAGCATGGCAAGTGAGCTTTTTTCGCTTAAAAATATATTTCCAAAACGCTTGAATGGTAGTGGAGATTGTCAACAAGTTAAATATTTGGAAAATGATATTGATTTATATAAACTTCCGGTTCTTACTACGTGGGAGCAAGACGGAGGTCCATTTATTACGATGGGTCAGGTCTATACACAGAGTTTAGACGGTGAAATGGTAAATCTGGGAATGTATAGACTTCAGGTCTATGATAAAAATCATTTAGGCATGCATTGGCAGATTCATAAAGACTCTTCACACTTTTTTGATCAATATCAAAAAGCAGGTAAGAAAATGCCCGTAAGTGTAGCAATAGGAGGAGACCCTCTTTATACATGGTGTGCAACTGCTCCGCTTCCTTATGGTGTAAATGAGCTTTTAATGTATGGACTTATTAAAAAAGAGGGTGCTAAGCTTGTTAAATCAATTACTACGCCTCTTTATATACCTCAAGATGTAGATTACGTTATAGAGGGCTGGGTTGATACTAAAAATATGAAAATAGAGGGACCTTTTGGAGATCATACGGGATATTATACTCTGGAGGAGTCATACCCTTTTATGGAAGTTAGTGCTATAACCATGAAAAAAGAGCCTATATTTTTAGCTACGGTTGTAGGAAAACCGCCGTTAGAGGATAAATATATGGGTTGGGCAACGGGAAAAATATTTTTTCCGCTTTTAAAAACTACTGCGCCTGATTTGCTTGATTATCATATGCCGGAAAATGGAGGTTTTCATAATCTTATTTTGGCAAAAATGCAGCCTCTTTATAAAGGTCATGCAAAACAGTTTATGCATGCATTTTGGGGCGCAGGGCAGATGAGCTTTGTTAAACATGCAATCTTTTTGGATGAAAAAGCTCCAAAGCTTGAAAATTATGAATCCGTAGCTTCATATATACTTGATAGATTTACGCCGAAATCTCTCTTTATTACAGAAGGTATATTGGATGCGCTTGACCACTCATCTGCTGAGAGTTTGGTAGGCGGAAAGCTCGGTATTGATGTAACTGCGGCACATAAAGTAGAAGCACCGCAACTTTTAGGAGATGAAGAGCTACTAGGAAGAGTAAAAGAGCTTATTCCTGAAGCTGTACATTTGCACCAGTTTATGCGAAGAACAAAAAATCCTATTACGGTTATATCCGTAAAGAAAATAAAAAATGTAAAGAGTTGCTTTGAAGCTCTTGTTGAACTAAGTATGCATATAAGGATTGTTATTTTTATTGATGAGGCTAAAAACGATATATTTAATCCATACATGTTAATCTGGAGAGTTACTAATAATATGGATGCACTCAGAGATGTTTTCGTATCGGGGTTAATGGTCGGCGTGGATGGAACCAATAAAAATATGTTAGACGGCTTCAACAGAGAGTGGCCTGATGATGTTGACTGTACACCGAGCGTTGTAGAATCTCTAAAGAGCAGAGGTCTATGGGATTTGGATCAAAAGCTATATGAAAAGTTTCAATTATAATTTTTATCTTGCTATAAGTTTAATACAATAAACTTTAGGACAAATAAATGATTATGATGAAGGTTTTGTAGATGGCTAGGTTTTTTATTTTTTGTATATTGTTTATATTTGTACCCTTTAGCCTAAATGCGGCACTCTATAAAGGGCAAGAAGAGTTTGTGAATGCATGTGTAGGATGCCATGAGACAAGACAGCACTTTATCGTTACAAAAAATAAGAAAGAGTGGAGAGAGCTTATTGAAAACGGCGGTGAGAAATTAGCTCAAATTCATTTAGATAGTTTTAATGCAAAAGATTCTCATGACTATTTTAAAAGTAAGATTTTTATAGAAAACTCAAGACACTTGATGCAGTTTTTAATGGAGTATGCAAAAGACAGCGGTAACGTGCCCGCTTGTAATTAACTCTTTGTTCTCTTATCGCTTTGTAAAATAGTATATTTTAGCTAAAATAGCAAACTTTTTAGATGGCTTATAAACCATAATATACAGTATAAAATTAAGGAAATTACTATGGATAAAATGTGGTCAGGTCGTTTTTCGGCAGGTACTTCATCTCTTTTAGATCGCTTTAACGCTTCCATCATGTTCGATAAAAAATTATATGTTGAGGATATTGAAGGTTCAATCGCACATGCAACGATGCTTGCAAAACAAAATATATTAACAGAACATGAGCTTACTCTTATTAAGGATGGTCTTGCACAGGTAAAGTATGAGATAGAATCAGGTAAATTTGAGTGGAAAATATCAGATGAAGATTTGCATATGGGGATTGAAAAACGCCTAACAGCAATTATCGGAGATGCAGGAAAGAAACTTCATACTGCAAGAAGCAGAAACGATCAAGTCGCAGTAGATTTTCGTCGCTATGTGCTTCGTAAAAATTTAGAGATTGTTGATGCGCTTAAACTCTTGATGAATGAGATATTGGTTATTGCAAACAAACATACGCATACTATTCTTCCGGGTATGACTCATCTTCAACATGCTCAACCTATTAATTTTGCATTTCATCTTGGTGCATATTTATCAATGTTTAAGCGAGATATAGAGAGATTTGAGAGTTCACATGTAAGAAATAATGTATCTCCGCTGGGTTGTGCCGCACTTGCAGGAACCCCGCACAATATAGATAGAACTATAACGGCAGAGCTTTTGGGCTTTGACAGTGTAAGCATAAACTGTTTAGATACCGTAAGCGATAGAGATTTTGCACTGGAGATTTTATTTAATATATCTACAATGATGATGCATATATCTCGTCTTAGCGAAGAACTTGTTATGTGGTCTAGTTATGAGTTTAAATTTATCGAATTAAGTGATGAGTATTCAACAGGCTCATCAATAATGCCTCAGAAGAAAAACCCTGATGTCCCTGAGCTTTTACGCGGTAAAACAGGTCGTGTTTACGGTTCGTTAATGGGACTTTTAACTGTTATGAAAGCACTTCCGCTTGCTTATAATAAAGATACGCAAGAGGATAAAGAGGGTGTATTTGACGCCGTTGAGACTGCTGAGATATCTTTGGAGATATTAAAAGAGGCTATAAAAACTATGCATGTAAAACCTAGTAACATGGAGAAAGCTTCTAAAGTAGGGCATCTAAGTGCAACTGATTTGGCAGACTATTTGGTTCAAAAATGCGATATTCCATTTAGAGAAGCTCATTTTATTACGGGACGTGCAGTAGCAAAAAGCGAAGAGCTAAAAATTGATTTGAGTGATATCGAGTTGAAATATCTTCAAGAGATTGATGAGAGAATAAGTGAAGATGTTTTAGAGTTTTTATCAATTAAGAGTTCTATGAACGCAAGAACATCAGAAGGTGGAACCTCTACAAAAAGAACAGAGGAACAGCTTGAATATTTTGAAAATTATCTTATGGAGAAGTAGATGAAGGTATCAGTATCGCATAAAGACGGTATGCAGTTTGAAGCTAAAACCCAGAATAGCAGCTTTATTATTGATTGTCCGCAGATAACACCTGTTGAATATTTTTTAGCAGGTATTATTACATGTAGTGCAACAGATATGGTTTTAATGCCAAAAAATCAAAATAAAACAGTTACTGATTTAGTAATAGATGGCGACGCAGTAAGAGCCGATAATCATCCAAGAAAATTTAATACTCTTCATCTTGATTACAGTTTTAGCTCAGATGCAGACGATATAACTGCAGCTCGCTGGGTTATGGCTTCGCTTGAGACTTACTGCTCAACCATCAACACCATAAGAGACTCCGTAGTTATATCATACTCGATTACCCATAACGGTAAAAAGATAAAAGAGAATGAAAAGATGATATCAGGAAGTGGAAGTAAGATAGATATGGGAGAGATTGAGAGCTGCCCTTCTTAATAAAACGCAATTTGAGCAAAGCCCAAATTACAACGCTAGCCGCTATGGCACTACTTGTCTAAAGACTGATGCTAGAAATCACTAAATGATTTCTAGTAAAAGCTTGACACTTTCGTGTCAGAGAGTTTATTTTTTAAAACTTGCCCTTAGGGTCAGAGTCACTTAGATGCGACCAAGCCAGCTTTGCTCCTCCAAGCAGATGAAAGTGTAAGTGTTTAACCTCTTGTCCGCCGTCATCACCGACATTTGTTATTACTCTATAGCCGCTTTTATCTATATGAACCTCTTTTGCTACATTTTGCATAAATGTAGTCATGTTTTGCATAATTTTAGGAGTCGCTTCATTAAAGCTATCTACATGTAACTTTGGAATAACTAAAATATGAATAGGAGCTTTTGGGTTTATATCATGAAATGCCAAAAAATCATCATTTTCTAGAATAATATTTGAGGGTATTTCATGTTTAATTATCTTACAAAATATGCACATTACGCATCCTTTTTTTATTTATTGTAACATATAATACGGTAAATGAAGCTATATATAAATTATATTTGACTATAATCCACTCTAAAATTTAAGAGAGAATTTCTCTCAATTACGGGTGAGTCTATTGAAAGAGTGGTATGACGAAATAAAAGAGGCACAGAGTGTTGAACGGATTGAAGAGATTCGCATATCTGTGTTTGGTAAAAAAGGTGTTTTGGCGGCAGAATTTGCTAAGATGAAAACAGCACCGGACGGGGAAAAATCAAAAATAGCACAAGAGTTAAACACTCATAAGAGTGTACTAATGAATGAACTTACTACTAGAAAGATAACTCTTCAAACATTAGAGCTTGAAGCTAATATGAAAGCAGAAGCGATAGATGTGTCTATGTTTAGTTCAAATTCTCAAGCAGGTGCACTACATCCTGTAATGGAAACTATGGATAGAATTGTAGAGTACTTCTCATCAATGAATTTTGCTATTAAAACAGGAAATATGGTAGAAGATGATTTTAATAATTTTGAAGCCCTTAATCTTCCAAAGTATCATCCTGCTCGTGATATGCAAGATACATTCTATTTTAAAGACGAGATGCTCCTTCGTACGCACACCTCTCCTGTTCAGATAAGAACAATGATGAGTACAAAGCCGCCTATTCGTATGATAGCTCCCGGTGCTGTTTTTAGAAGAGATTACGATATAACTCATACACCTATGTTTCATCAAGTTGAGGGTCTTTTGGTTGACGAAGAGGGTAAGGTCTCTTTTGCAAATCTAAAATTTATTTTAGAAGACTTTTTAAAGTACATGTTCGGTGATGTAAACGTTCGCTTTCGTCCATCATTTTTCCCTTTTACGGAACCTTCGGCAGAGGTTGATATCTCTTGCGTTTTTTGTAAAGGAAAAGGTTGTCGTGTATGTTCTAAGACGGGATGGCTTGAAGTTTTAGGCTGCGGAATAGTAGATCCAAATGTTTTTGAAGCCGTAAAGTATGAAAATGTTAGTGGCTATGCTTTTGGCCTTGGAGTTGAGAGATTTGCAATGCTTATTCATCAGATAGGGGATCTTCGTTCACTTTTTGAGGGAGATATTAAGTTACTGGAGCAGTTTCAATGATAGTTACTAGAAGTTGGTTAAACGAGTGGATAGATTTAAGTACGATATCTACTGATGAACTGGTAAAAACATTTAACTCTATCGGACTAGAAGTAGATAGCGTTTTAACTTATAAAGTACCCAAAAAGATAGTTTTTGGAAAAGTATTGGAGTGTAAAAAACATCCTGATGCAGAAAAATTAAATATATGTCAGGTAGATATCGGAACAAGCGTAAGACAAATCGTATGCGGTGCGGCAAATGTTAGAGCAGGACTTATCGTAGTCGTTGCTACGATAGGTGCCGTTATGCCTGATGGAACTACTATAAAGCCCGTAAAGCTTCGCGGTGTTGAATCAGAGGGTATGATTTGTTCGGCTAAAGAGATAGGATTAGCGGATACAAAAGACGGAATAATAGAACTTGATGAGAGTATTGGAAGTTATGTGCTAGGTGAAGAGGTCTCTAACAACTATATATTTAGTGATGATTTAATTGAGATAGAATTAACTGCAAACCGCGGTGACTGCTTAAGTATAAGAGGAATTGCTAGAGATTTGAGTGCTGCTTATGATAGAGTCCTTAAAGAGAATAATATAGAAGAAAATGATGATAAGAGAGTTGGAATAGGCAGAGTTTTAACACTTTCACATGAAAATAATTTAAACGTAAATCTTCTATATAAAGCAGTAGATCTTAAAGATTTAAAGTTGTCTTTTGTTATAAAGCTCAGATTAGCTCAGATAGAAAATATGAAAGAGAGTGATATAGAGTCTCTTATGAACTATGTAACCCATAGCAGCGGTGTGGTTTTGAGGGTTTACAATCATGGCTTTTTCTGTGCAAAAGATGAGACGTTGGCAAAACTTTCTTTAAATAAAGATGAAAACGGATATGCATCTATTATGGCAAGAGAAAATGAAAAAGCCTCTACTATAGGCATAAGTCAAGAAGATGTATCCAGAGTTACGACTCAAAGCGGCGTAGTTTTGATTGAAGCTAGTTACATTCCGCCGGATATAATATCCAAAAAAATGCAAGATAATAAAATGAGTGCCGATCAAATCTATTACAAAACCTCAAGAGGAAGTGAACCTGATCTGAATCAGGGAATAAACTACTGTATGAGCATAATTGATTCTAGTTCTACTTCATCTATATTTGGCGGTACGATAGAACTCGGCGATATACATGAAGATAAAATTATAAGTGTAACAAAAAAAGAGATTGATGAGATAATCGGTGCTAATATTGATAAAGTAAAAATTACAAAAATACTTAAAAACCTAGGATTTGATACTACAAAATCATCAGCTAGCAACTTTGTAATTTTGGTTCCTACCTTTAGACATGATATAGCTAATAGACAAGATATCATAGAAGAGATTGTTCGTTTAGTAGGTATAGATAACATACCTTCAAAAGCTTTTACCTTTACCGAAGATAACAGGCTTACTTCTGACTATTTCAAATACAAAAAAAGACAAACATATAGATATAGAGCTGCTAATAGCGGATTTTTTGAGTCTGTACATTTTGTTTTTGATGAAAGAAAAGTTTTAGAAGAGTACGGATTTGAGACTATTGATGAGAGCAAAGAACTTCTTAATCCTATTGTCAATACACTTGATACGCTTAGATCTACTCTTCTTACCGGTCTTCTTAGAGCGGCTTCAAATAACTCTAAAAATGGGTACTCTTGTGTCAAACTTTTTGAGGTAGGTTCAGTATTTAGCTCACAAAGAGAAGAGTCTATAAGAATGGCAATTCTCTTTTCAGGAGACAAAGAAGCAGAGAATTTGTCTAACTCGGGAAAACCTTCAAAGATTGATTTTGGGTTTTTTGCTCAGAAAATTTCAGATATTATAGGAAAATTTGAGCTTAGTGAATTTAAAACAAATCACTCTCTTTCACACCCTTTTCAGTCTGCTAATATAATTATAGAAGGCGAAAGAGTAGGAGAGTTATTTCGTGTTCATCCAAATGTAGAAAAAAGTTATGATTTGGAGGTTACGTACATGTGCGAGTTGGATTTTGAAAAATTGCCAGATGGTTTAAAAACTGCAAAAAAAACTTCAAAATATCAAGCGTCACATAGAGACTTAAGTATAGTAATGCCAAAAGAGATGAGCTATAAAAAAGTAAAAACTGTAATACAAGAGTCTGCAACAAAAGAGCTTGTTCGTTTTTACCCAGTTGATAAATATAGCGATGAAGTACTCGGTGAGAATATGAGTCTCTCTATTCGTTTTATTCTTCAATCATTTGATAAAACTCTTGAAGAAGAAGATATAACAAAATCAATGGATGCAGTTTTAAATGCATTAGATGATAAAATGGGTATAAAAATTAGATGAGCAGTGTAAAAGTTACAAGAGCATCGATATTTTCACTTAAAATATCTGAAATAGCGCCTGATAAATCAATATCTCACAGATGTGCAATGTTTGCTATGCTAGCTGATGGAACAAGTGAGATAACTAATTTTTTAAGAGCGGAGGATACTCTTAACTCCTTAGAAATTGTAAAAAATCTCGGTGCAACCGTTAGTGATAACGGTGTAACAATCAAGATAAGCTCTGATGGCATAAAAGAGAGCAGCGAAATTTTGGATTGCGGTAATTCAGGAACAGGAATGAGGCTTTTTTGCGGACTTTTAAGTTCGGCAAATGGTCATTTTGTATTAACCGGAGATAAGTATCTTCGTCGTCGTCCAATGAAGCGGGTAACTTCTCCGCTTCGTGATATCGGTGCAAAACTTGATGGTAGAGATAATGGAGATTTGGCACCTATTAGTATTAGGGGTTCTTCATTAAAAGCATTTAACTATGAGAGTAAAATAGCTTCTGCACAGGTTAAAAGTGCAATGATACTAGCAGCACTAAGAGCTGATGGTACATGTACTTTTACCGAGCCTGAACTTAGTCGTGACCATACCGAGAGAATGTTAAAAGGTATGGGAGCAGATATAAAAGTTGATGGGCTTAAAACAACAATTAAGCCAATGACAAAGCTTTTATCTCCTTTAAAAATAAGAGTTCCATCAGACCCGTCAAGTGCATTTTTCTTTGCTGTTGCAGCTGCAATTACTCCTGATTCTGATGTGTTTTTAGAAGGTGTAACTCTTAATCCTACGCGCATTGAAGCATTTAAAGCGCTGGAGAGAATGGGTGCAGATATAAGTTATGAAATTACCGATAACAAATATGAGCCTATCGGGAATATACATGTAAAATATGCTCCGCTTAAAGCTATAACAGTTGAAGATAACATATCATGGTTGATTGACGAATTGCCTGCGCTCTCAATTGCATTTGCATGTGCGGATGGCGTAAGTGTTGTTAAAAATGCTGAGGAGCTTAGAGTAAAAGAGAGTGATAGAATCTCTACCGTTGTTAACGGGCTTAGAGATTGTGGTATAGAAGTCGATGAAGTAAAAGACGGGTACAGTGTAAAAGGCGGAAAATTACAGGCTTCTGTTATTGATAGTCATGGCGATCATAGAATAGCCATGAGTTTTATAATAGCAGGTCTTAAATGTGGAATGAGTGTTAGTGATGTTGATTGTATAAATACATCATTTCCAAACTTTTTTGAACTGCTCCAAAAAATTACAAAAGTAGAATTTACTTCTTTGTAAAAGGAGATATATTATCAATGAAAATAGAGTTAGCGGAAAATTACGGATTTTGTTTTGGTGTAAAAAGGGCTATAAAAATAGCAGAGGAGAATAAAAATTCATCTACTTATGGACCTCTTATTCATAACTCAAAAGAGATTGAAAGATTAGAAAAAGATTTTAAAGTAGGGCTTACCGATAATCATAAAAGTTTTGCATCAGGCGATAAAGCAGTAATAAGAACTCACGGAATACCAAAAAATGAGCTTGAAGAGTTAAAAGCAAATAATGTAAATGTTGTTGATGCCACATGCCCGTACGTTACTAAACCGCAACAAATTTGTCAAGAGATGAGTGAAGCAGGCTATGAGATAATTATCTTTGGAGATGAAGCTCATCCAGAGATAAAAGGTGTTAAAAGTTATGCGATTAACGGTGCTAGAGTCGTGACATCTCCAAAAGATTTAGAAGATTTAAAGCTAAAAGAAAGAATCGCATTGGTTGCTCAAACTACGAGGCGAGTTGAAGATTACATGGAAGTTGCAAACTATCTAATCCCTCGTTATAAAGAAGTTCGCGTGTTTAACACAATATGTAATGCAACATTTGAAAATCAAGAAGCAGTTCAAAAAATATCAAAAAAAGCAGATATTATGATAGTAATAGGTGGGAAAAACTCATCTAATACTAAACAGTTATATAGCATTGCTAGAGAGTATTGTAAAAATAGTTATCATATAGAAGATGAGAAAGATTTGGATTATTCTTGGTTTAAAGATAAAAACTTTTGCGGAATCAGCGCAGGAGCTTCTACTCCTGACTGGATAATTCAAAAAGTAGTTGACGCAATTCAAAACAATAGATAAGTTATAATTTTTAAAAAAGTAGTTCTAAGATTTTAACTTATTTTAATCACAAATAGCCCTCTTTATAGTCATATTTTCCTAAAATTAATGTAAAAATTACCAATAATTAGATATACTCACGAAATTTTTATGTAACAGAGGATAGGTAATGGCGTTCGATAACGAATCATTTGAAGAAGAAGAAAATTTTGCAGAGATGTTTGCTGCAAGTGAGAAGCAGCAAGAAACAAGCCGCATTGTAGAAGGTGAAATTGTTGAAATCCAACAGGATGAAAACAGAGCATTAGTAGGTGTTGGCGATAAACTAGAGGGTATTCTTAGTTTAGATGAAATCAGCGAAAATGGTAAATTAAAGTTTAACGTTGGCGATAAAATTAAAGTAATGGTTACTGGATACTATAATGAACGTCCTAAAATATCATATAAAAAAGTTTTAGAGCAACAAAAAACTATTGATTTCATTGATAAAAACAAAGAAAACTTCGAAGACATAGTTATAGAGGGTGTAATTACTAAGAAAAATCGTGGCGGTTATGTAGTAGAAGCTGATGATATAACATTTTTTATGCCTCGTTCATTGGCTGCTTTTAAAGATAGCGATGAAGTATTAGGACGTAAAATAAAAGCACAAGTTGTTAAAATTGATGAAGAACAAAACTCAATAGTAGTATCTCGTCGTAAACTCTTTAATGATGAGCGTAAGAAGAAAAAAGAGATTATCGACAAGTTAATGGAAGATGATGCTCTTGTTGAAGGTACTATTAAAAAAATAACTAGCTACGGCATGTTTGTAGATGTAGGTGGGGTTGATGGTTTAGTACACTATAATGAAATCAGCTACAAAGGTCCAGTTAATCCTTCTAAGCTTTATAAAGACGGTGACACCGTAATGGTAAAAGCTATCTCTTACGATAAAGATAAAAGACATCTTTCTCTATCTATAAAAGCTGTTCAACCTGATCCTTGGGCAGAAGTTGAGAGCGAATTAGATGAAGGCGATACAATAACCGTTACTGTTTCAAATATTGAAGCTTACGGTGTATTTGTTGACTTAGGAAATGATATTGAAGGGTTCTTACATATTTCAGAAATTTCATGGGACAAAAATGTTAAAAATCCTAATGACTACTTGAAAGTTGGGCAAGAGATTGATGTTGAAGTAATTGAAATCAATCCTAAAACTCATAAACTTCGTGTTTCGTTAAAAAGACTTTTAGCTAAACCTTTTGATGAATTTATGAAAAATCATCATGAAGGCGACGTAATTTCAGGAACTGTTACATCTTTAACTGATTTTGGTGCATTTGTTCGTATTGACGGTGTTGAAGGTCTTTTACATAATCAAGATATATCTTGGGATAAAAATGTAAAATGCAAAGATGTTTTAAAAGCCGGTGATACTGTTGAAGTAAAAATTGCTAAAATCAATCCTGAAGACCAAAAAATATCACTAAATAGAAAAGCTCTTTTAGAGAGTCCTATAGATACATTTGCTAAAACGCATAAGTTAAACAGTGTAGTAACCGGAACTATTCGTGATATTAAAGATTTCGGTGTATTTGTATCTTTAGAAGACGGCGTAGATGCACTTATTCGTGATGAGGACCTCTCTCCCTTAGAAAAAAGTGATTTAGAAGTAGGTCAAAAAATTGAAGCGGCAATAGCTGTTATAGATACTCGTCGTGACCGTATTCGCCTCTCTGTTAAAAAGTTAGATTACATAAAAAATCAGGCAATGCTTGATGAGATTAACGATGATGAATCACACTCTTTAGGTGATTTAATTAAAGATAAATTTAAGTAACAGTCGTGCAAAAGATTTTAAAATGGCTTACCTCACTCATCGCAGTGGGGGTAGCTATTTTTATTATTTTTTTTCTTATTTCAATTAATTCAAATGAAACTTCTATAAATCTTGCTCCGTTAGAACACAAGAGTGAAGTAGCTCTAAATGAACCAAAAAATATTTGGTTAGATCATTTTTCTAAAACTGAAAAACTCGGATATTTTTATCCCGTTAATGAAGTTTTGATTCAAGTTGATTTGAATGAAAAAATAGCAAGTAAAACAATATATAAACTATCTGCACCGATAATAGATCCATATCAACTTTTCTGTTTAAAAGAGGAGTTAAAACAACATCAATTAAAGTATTATCTAAAAAAAGATAAAAACGGTGCGGAGTTGCTAATTTACTCAAAAGATATTGAGAGATTGAATTCTCTTGTCGAGGTGTTAAAAAATTACCAAATTTCAGCCAATGTTGGGCTATATAAAGAGGATATATAATGCAAAAATATACTATCGTAGTTTGTGACCATATACATGAAGCAGGTCTTGAGATGCTTCGTAATGATGAAAATATTAATTTTGTAATGGCGGCCGATGAAGATAAAGAAAAACTTTTAACTATTATCGAAAGTGCTGATGTTGCAATAACAAGAAGTTCAACGGATGTTGATGATAAGTTTATAGCGCATGCAAAAAATATGAAGGCTATTGTTCGTGCAGGCGTAGGTGTTGATAACGTTGACATAGCTGGATGTTCTAAAGAGGGCATTATTGTTATGAATGTTCCAACAGCAAATACAATTGCAGCAGTTGAGCTTACTATGGCCCATATGCTCTCATGTATGAGAATGTTTCCATACTCTCATAATCATTTAAAAGAGCAAAGAGTTTGGAAAAGAGAAAAGTGGTACGGATATGAGCTTAAAGGTAAAAAATTAGGCGTTATCGGATTTGGCAACATAGGCTCTCGCGTAGCAAAAAGAGCTCAAGCATTTGAGATGGATATAGTTGCTTATGACCCGTATATTAACCCGTCAAAAGTTACAGACTTAGATATGTTATATACTAAAAATTTTGAAGATATTCTCTCTTGTGATATTATTACTATCCATACGCCGAAAAATAAAGAGACTGTTAATATGATTAATACGGCAGAGATTGCTAAAATGAAAGATGGGGTTGTTTTAATCAACTGTGCTAGAGGAGGTCTTTATAATGAAGAGGCTCTTTATGCAGGTTTAACAAGTGGTAAAATCCGTTTTGCAGGTATTGACGTATTTATGAAAGAGCCTGCAACAGATCATCCACTATTAGACCTTGATAATGTAACAGTATCTCCTCACTTAGGTGCAAACACATATGAGTCTCAATATAATATAGGAACTCAAGCCGCTGAAAATGCTATAGCAGCTGCAAAAGGTATATCTTATGCGCATGCTATGAATTTACCTATTGATGAGTCTAAGATACCTGCATTTGTAAAACCGTTTTTAGAGATGGGACAAAAAATCGGCTTCTTAGAATCTCAATTAAATAAATCTCAAATCGTAGCTATTAAAGTAAGCGGACAAGGAGAGATAGCTAAGTATGTTGACTCTTTAGCTACTTTTGTCGCAGTCGGAGCAATGAGTCAAATAAGTGATGATACTATTAACTATGTAAATGCTGATTTTATAGCAAAAGAAAAAGGGATTAAAATAGAGTCTGAAGCTCTAATTGATTCAACTGTTTACAAAAATTTAATAACTATTAAATTGAGTACGGCAGAAGGCGGAACTACAACTATTAGTGCTACAATCTTTGATGATAACGTATTTAGAATTGTCTCGATAGATGGATTTGACATTGAAGTTGCATTAAAAGGCGATATGATTATTCTTAAAAATCAAGATGTTCCTGGGGTAATAGGAAATATAGGTTCTACTTTGGCAAAGCACAATGTAAATATTGCTGATTTTTCATTGGCAAGAAATGATAAAAAACAAGCGCTTGCGGTTATTTTGGTAGATAATATTATCAGCGATGCAACACTTAGCGAGTTATTAAAAATTGATGCTTGTTCAAGCGTACAATACGCTAGACTGTAGTATTTAAATCCTCTTTATAATTTCTTACATGTAAACTTTTTACATGTAAGAAAACCATCTCTCCAATCTCAATCTAAATTAAAATGTTTATTCAAATCCGCTTTAAAAAGAAGTATAGGAACAATAATTAAAGAAGCTATAACAGCTGCAATTGTTCCAAATATAAGAGCAACTCCAAGCCCTCCAAATACAGCATCGCCGGCTAAAAGCGTTGAAGCAAGTATAATTGCCGCCGCAGTTAGAAAAATAGGTTTAGCACGTGTTGCCGTTGCATAAGCAATTGCCTCAGCTTTACTCATTTTGTTATCTTTCATTAAAGAAGCGGTAAAGTCAATCAATAAAAGAGAGTTTCTTGAACTGATTCCTATTAAAGCAATAAAGCCAATAAGTGACGTAGCTGTCAAAAAGAATGTGTCGGTAGTAAAAATATCCATGATAAAATGACCTACAATTACACCGATAATCGATAAAAAAGAACCCAAAAGTATAATACCGCTTAGTGCATAGCTTTTATAATAAATTACCATCAGTAAAAATATAAGAATTAAAGCGGCGATGAATGCGGCACCTAGTTCAACAAATGTATCAAGAGTGACTTCCATCTCTCCATCCCATATCAATTTGTAAACTTTTTTAGATTCTTTGTCAGTAAGTTTAAGATTAAAAAGACCGATTTTTTCAATATCATACTTATCGTTAAATGTATTTAAAATGGTGTTTCTAGCTTCCATTAGAGGATAAACCTGTGAAACCATATCCGTTTCAGCCATAACATTAGTCATTAAATGTAAATTTTTACTCATAAGCATAGGATTCGATTTTTTAGGTACGATTGTTACTAGTTCAGTAATAGATGTCATCATGCCCATCTGATTCATAAGTTTTAAAGATGATAGTTTTGCTTTTATGCTATTTATATCTTTTGTTGAAAACTTTTTAGACTCTTTACTAAGAGATAGATAGATTGGAAGCTGATCGTTATATAAATCAGAGTTCTTGACTGCTATTTGCATACCTTCAAACGCTAAATATAGTATATCATTTAACTGTTTTACATTAACTCCAGAGAGTGCAACTTTAGTGCTGTCAACTTGTACTTCAAATGTATCATAAATCTCATCTTGCATTATTTCTACATCAACAAGTCCTTGCGTATTTTTAAATATACTTTCAACTCTGTTTGACAATTCTCTAATACCATTCGTATCTTCACCGTATATTTCCGCAACAAGTGCTGCTAAAACAGGAGGTCCTGCCGGAGGTTCAACAAATGTTATTGTAGTTTTATCATATATAGTGGCACAATTTTTTTGAATATCCGGTCTCATTCTTTGTACCATAAAGTATGATGGTTCGTCTCTGTCATGTTTTTTAGTAAGATTTACTACTATCTCTGCAACATTTTCAGAGTTTTTAAAGTGAGAACCTTTTATTAAACCTGCAAAATCAAGTGGCGCACCCATACCTAAGAATATCTCAAAGTCTTCAACTTCTTTCTCTTTTTTAATATAATCTGCCACACACTCAGTTACCTGATTTGTCTGTTCTATAGAACTTCCCTCTACCAACGTTGTGTAGATTGTAAATGTATCATTGTTTTTTCCAGGAAGCATTTTTGCCAAAACCATTTTGCTTGGTGCTATCATTAATACCGATAGAACAAAAGCAATAAAAGTTACAAAAAGAATTAAATTTCTTTTTCCAGAGCTTTGAATTCCATTAAAAACAGTATCTTGAAATTTTTTAAACATTATGTTTTTCCTCGCCGTGAAATTCTGGTCTCTTCAGCATTCTAGCTGCTAAGTAAGGTGTAAAAATATATGCAACAAAGAGTGATGCGATAAGAGCCACAGGAACGTTTGCAGGAATCGGTTTCATAAATTGTCCCATCATCTGTCCTACAAATGCCATAGGAACCATTGTCATAATAATTGCCAAAGTTGCTATATTTGTAGGAGGTCCTATTTCATCAGTTGCTTCAACCATAATATCATCAACACTTTTGTTTGCAGACTCTTTTGAGTGATAGTGTCTATGAATGTTTTCTATAACGATAATTGCCGCATCAACCAAAAGCCCGAGTGAAAGTAAAAACGCAAAGAGAGTAATACGGTTGATTGTTTGTCCTGTTAAATATGCAACAAAAAGTGTAATAGCAAGAATTGCGGGAACCGTAAAAGTAACGATTAAAGATTCTCTCCATCCAAGTACAAGAATAAGTAAAATAGCAATAATAACAATTGACAAAAGAAGGTGAAATACCAGCTCATTAACGGCTTCATTTGCTCTTTGCCCATCATTTCTAGTAATAGCATAGTTTATTCCGTTATTGCGCAGATACTCTTTGTAGCTCTCAAGTTCTGTTTTTACAGCATCTGCAATAACAACGGCATTAGTACCTTGAAGTTTAGATACGGTAAGTGTTACTTGATTTTTTAGAGTTGAGAAATTTCCGCTCTCATCTTTCTTGCTTATTGTAGCTGATTTAAAGTTTTGTATATCATATGAACTTGTAATATTTGCAATCTGTTTTAAATAGATAGGAGAACCCATATACTGTGCAATAATAATATTGCCGATATCTTTCTCATTTTCAATAGCATTTTTAACGCTAAGCATAATGATTTCATTATCTTTACTTCTGTTTTTTACGGCAGGAACGCTGTACGATAGTGACTGAACACTTTGAACAATTTGCCCCATGGATATATTGTATCCTGAGAGTTTATTCAAATCCACTTCAATATTAAATTGATGCTTATTCCCGCCTTTAAGCTCCGTTACGGCTACATTTTCAAGACCGTTTATACGGTGTTGAATATCTTTTACTTTATCGTAAAGCTCTGTTTTACTCATATTAGCATCGTTTGAATAAAATGCAACAGATACTACAGGAATATCAACGTCGATATCAAGAGGTTTTATGATTGGATTCATAGCCCCTTTTGGAAACATATCGGAGTTTTGCATTATTTTGTCATAAACTTTAAGATTTGAATCTTCTTTAGCTTCTCCGATATAGAATGCTGCATTTACTATTCCCACATTATCCATCGCCATTCCGGTAATGTTCTCTACACCTTTTACCTCTTTTAATTTTCTCTCTAATGGTTTGACTATGACTTTTTCAATCTCTTCAGCACTAGCTCCAGGGAGTGCAACAATAACGGTTGAACCGCTCACAACCATTTGAGGATTTTCTTCACGCGGCATTATGTTTAGAGATAAATACCCTATTGCTAATAAAAAAACGCCAAGAACGATAGTTAAGGGGTTTCGCAAAAATCCCGAAGCTAACTTTCCTGCGATATCTGTTGGTTTATATATATTCATAATTCAAACCCTATTCAATTACAACTGTTGCATACATACCCGGATATATCGAGTTATACACATTTTTAAATGATATTTTAATTTTAAAAGAGTGAGTCATAGGATTTGAGCTTGGAATAATAGCGCTAATTGTTCCCACAGTATTTATTTTTTGCGAAGGAATATTTACAACTACTTTTTTGCCCTCTTGAATTTGGCTTAGGTTGTCTTCTGAAATTTCAGCAGATATCTTAAGATTGGTTAAGTCAGATAGTTCAAAAGCGGGCATACCAGGCATAGCCATTTCACCGACTTTAATATTTTTGCTAACTATAACGCCATCGTTTGGTGCTTTTATATTTAGGTAACGATACTGATTTTTAACCTCTTCAAGTTGAGCTTGCGCCTGAATAACTTGCTTTTGCGCAATAGTTATCATATTTGCCAAATTTTGTTCTGCAAGCATAAGATTTTCAACTTCAAATTTTGAAACCATATCTTTTTCTAAGAGTCTTTTGTGGCGCTCAAGATTTAGCTTTACGTTTGTATATTGATTTTGATACATTTGAAGACTAAGCTGAGCTTGAGAAATACCTAATTCAACTTGAGTAATAGCAGAATCTATCTCTTTTGAATCAATTGTATAAAGAAGGTCTCCTTTTTTTACAAAATCTCCTTCTGAGACTTTTACTTCTGTTACAAATCCCATAAAGCGGCTTGTTATCATTTTTCTATTATCGCTTATTACAGTACCTGAGAGTGTAATGCTCTCTGCTATTAATGAGGCTGTTAAAGCCAAAAGTACCAATAATTTTTTTCCTATCATTTTTCTTCTCCGTTTGCTAATTTTTCTAATGCAAAAATTCTCTCATTTCGCTTGTTTAATGTCATCTGAAGTTGTAAAATCTTTTGAATCTGCTCAGATTGCTTGATTATAACATCACTCATAGATGAGAGTTTTTCTTTATATCTTGCTTCATAATTTTTGTAAATTTCATCAGCTAAAGCAAGTTCTTTTTTTAGCGACTCAATATCTTTGTTAAAACTCTCTATTTCAGTTCTTATTTTTTGTGTTTTAAGCTCAATTCCGCTGTTTGCAAGTTCAACTTGAGCTTTTGTTTTTATATAGTCAAGTCTTGATTTTTCAACGTTTGCGCTGTCAATTCCGCCGTTAAATATATTCCATGTAAGTCTAGCTCCAAGAGTATATGATTTATGGTCGTTCGCATCGCCTAAAAATTTGTTATCGGCAGTTGCTATCTCTGCAAAAGCTCCTACCATCGGATAGTAAGATGATTTAGATACATCAATCATACTCTCTTTTATAATAAGTCCGTTATTTGCTTTTTGGATATCTAAATTATTGCTCAGTATATCGCTGTTTGAAACGGATGGCATAGCTATCTCAAGAGAAGGTGTTTTTATGGATGTTACTTTTTGATTTAATAAAAAACTTATGTAGTGGTATAGAAGTTTCTGATTTGATTCCATTTGAGATATCAATCTCTCAACGTTTCCTTTTTTAGCCGTCACTTCAAGCAAATCAATTTTTTTTGCATAACCGACTTCAATCATCTCTTTTGTCATAGCCTCTAAAGTATCTATATTTTTCAAGATTACGTTTAAGTTTGATATAGATTCTTCTAAAAGAGCCATGTCGTAAAAACTTTTTCTTGTTTCATATATTTTTTCATTTACTACTTGAGATTTTTCTAATTTTCTAATTTTAGTAACAGAGCTCATAATATCCTCATAGCTAGATATTTTAAAACCCGTAAAAACCGGAACTTCATATTTTAGTTTGCTTTGAAAGAAGTTTCTTGAGTCCGGATAGTTTAAATTTTGAGGAGGAGTCGTATAATCCGGACTTCCGGCCATAAAATTATTCATAAACTCCTCTGCTCCGAAATCTCCGAAATTTGCTTCTCTTGAAGTGAGTTTAAAACCAAAAACATTTCCGGCATCATCTGACGAGGCAACGTCTTGTATAAAATCTAGCTTACCGTAGTGACTTCCAGAAACGCTCTTGGCATCTTGCAGGGCAGCTTCAATATCTATTGTAGCAGTTTTAATTTCTAGGTTTTGTGATTTTAACAGCTCCACAGCCTCTTCTAGGCTTAAACCATGTGAAGCGCTTAATAAAGAGCCGTTAAAGTAGAGAGTTATAAAGATAAACGCAAGTATATTCTTCATAATTATCCTTCATAATATTAAGTTAATCTCAAATTATAACATCTATTTTATTTTATTATATAAAAAAGATATAAAATTTATATATTTTAGCGTTATTTGTGCAAAAAAGTGTAAAGATAGGTTTGAAAAAACGGATAAATGGGGATGTAAGTATTAAATTAGAGTAATTTAATACTTAGGTGAAGAAGATCTTGATTTAATTGATTTACCATCTCTGAATCTTTCATCATCATCTTTAGTGCTTCAAAAGATTTATATTTTTTTCTGTGAGGTCTGTTGTTAGTAAGAGCATCAAAGACATCACAAATAGCTAAAATAGAGCCAAAAGGTGTTATGTCTTTTTTTGTCAGCTTTTTTGGGTATCCGCTTCCGTCACAGCGTTCATGATGCTGTATTACGGCATTTAAAATTGAAGGGTCAATAATTTGATTTTGTTTTAAAATATCAACGCCGTATTGAGAGTGCTTCTGCATTATAGCTATCTCTTCAGTTGTTAAAGTACTTTTCTTATTGATAATAGCCGCATCAATTTTTTTTACACCTACATCATGAAGTAGAGCCGCTACGCCGAGTTTTACTAACTCATTGTTTGAAAATTTAAGAGTATTGCCAAGAGCTAGGGCATATATAGTTACATGTAGAGAGTGAACTTTTAAAGAAAAGTCATCTATTAAATACGGCATTGTATTTTTTATAAAAATCTCATCATACTTTATTAGGTATATAATAGACTGAACAATCAGTTCGACACAGTTTAAATGTATTTTGTTATCTTTATTTGTTAGAAACATATCAAATAACTGGTCGTTTACATCATATAGAAGCTGGATTCTTTTTTGCATAGCATCTTTGTAGTGTCTAACATAGTATTTTAAATTTTCGCAAGAGAGAATCTGCTTATTCTCATCCTCTTGTGAAATATATAAATTTTCCTGTTTTTTTAGTTTATCATACAAACTCTCAGACAGTAGCGTTCCTGCTTCGATTATGATGACATAGTTATTTTCTTTTTTGATAAAAAGATCATATAGAGTAATGTCACCAATTTTTAGAGTATTAATATCTAATAAAATATATGAACTTTGATAGTTTAATTTTGTTTTTACGATTTTCATGGTCGCAATTATATCGAAAAATATTGCTATAGATATTTTATAAAGCAATATTTTGATAAAATATCGCTCTTAGAATAAAAGGCAAAACAGCAATGCAAATGATAGTTGATTCTCTTAGAAAAAAAGGGAAGATTTATAAAAAGATGCAAGAGATCTCTCCTAAAGATTTGGGTGTAAGAAACAGAATGAAAATATATAAAGCTACTGATGTAAGCGGATATTTTTGGGCTATTTTTGCAATAAGCCAAAAAAGCAAACTTTTGATGAAAGATGTTCATAAGTTTGAAGAAATTTATGTAAAACTGTCTCTTTTTTGCGCACATAATTTTAAACATAAAATTATTTTTATAGATGCTCCGCTTTGTATAAAGGCTAAAGAGGCTTTTATACTACAGGGATGGAAAATTCAGTAATGCTCTTATGTGATATCGGAAATACGACATATCACTTCTTAAATGAAGAAACAAATTATAAAAAAGATGTTAAATCTTTTAATCCGTCATTGATAAAAGAGAAAATATTTTATATATGCGTAAATGTACATGTAAAAAAAATTTTAAAATCATTAGATAATTGGATAGATTTGTCTTCGTATATAGATATCTCAAAGTATTATGAAACTATGGGAATAGATAGAATTATGGCATGTGAAGCTGTTGATAACGGTGTTATCGTAGATGCAGGAAGTGCAATAACCGTGGATATTGTTAAAAACGGTAAATTTGAAGGCGGTTTTATTTATCCAGGCATCAAAGCGATGGGTGAAGCTTATAAAAATATATCAAACGCGCTTGATTACTCATTTAACTTTGAGGTTGATTTGGATAAAATGCCGAAAAATTCTAAAGATGCCATAAGTTATGGATATCTGAAATTGTTGCAAAGTGAAGTATTTTCCTATGATATGGATATATATCTAACAGGCGGAGACGCTTTGAAGTTTGCAAAACTGTTTCCAAAGTCACATGTAGATGAAATGTTGATATTTAAGGGAATGAAAAATATTATGAAAAGGGCTGATATATGCTGACGGTTGCACTTCCAAAAGGTCGTATTGCGCAAGAAACACTTGAAATTTTCGAGACTATTTTTGGAGATAGTTTTGCATTTGACGATAGAAAACTTATACTTGAAACTCCAAATTTTCGTTTTTTGCTTGTAAGAAATCAAGATGTTGCAACTTATGTTTTTCATCAGGCGGCAGATATCGGCGTTGTAGGACTTGATACGTTAGAAGAGCAGGGTTTGGATGTTATTCGTCTGCTTGATTTAAGACGCGGTATATGTAAAGTAGCTATAGGGATGAAAAAAGGCGAAAAGTTTGACCTTGATAAACCGGAAATCAAAGTAGCTTCAAAAATGGTAAACATTACTAAGCGTTACTTTGAAGAGAGAGCAGTTTCCGTTGATATTATAAAACTTTACGGCTCTATTGAACTCGCACCGTTGATAGGCCTTGCGGATATGATAGTGGATGTTGTAGAGACCGGTACTACGATGAAGCAAAACGGTCTGGAAGTTGTGCAGGACATCATGACCTCTTCAACATATCTAATTGCAAATAAAAACAGTTATATCGCAAAAAAAGATGAAGTTTTAGATATTTATGAGAAGATAAACGCAGTTATTAAAGCAGAGAAAAAATCTTAATATGACAAATCTAGACCTTTACGCAAAAAGCGAACATCTTCTAGGCATAGAAGAGGCGACTGAAGCGCTTTATGATTTGTATCGCTCGGAACTTGATGAGTATAAAGTAAAAACACTTTTAGATGTAGGCTGCGGTCGCGGCGGTTTTATGCAGCGTCTTATTAGTGACGGCGTTACATGTAAAGGTATCGACTTAAGTTCCGTTATGGTTGATGAATGCAAAGAGAGAGGTCTTGATGCAGAGTGCATAGATATTTCTGAGGCAAAAGGCAGTTATGATGCTGTTGTGGCTATTTTTGATGTACTTAATTTTTTAAATCAAGATGAACTGATAAAATTTTTGGACGTGGTTGCACAAAAACTCAATGATAACGGTGTTTTTATAGCTGACATAAACACTCTTTACGGTTTTAGCGATGTTGCAGAAGGTACTATGAGTAGTGAAAACGATAAAGAGTTTCTTATTGTCGATGCCGTTTTTGAAAATGATGAGCTTCATACTAAATTTACTCTTTTTCAAAAGAGTGATGACTCAAAATATATAAAATACCAAGATACGATAGTTCAATATTTCCATAAGATTAGAGTTTTTGAAAAACACTCAAGCCTGAAACTTATAGATAAGCAAACTTTTTCTCTTTATGATACAAAAGATAAAACACTGCTTATATTTAAAAAGAGAGTTGATTAGATAGCTTATATCCAACGCCTTGAACAGTAGATATAAAATCAATACCGACTTTTTTTCGCAGTCTAAAAATCATATTTTTAATGGCTGCATCGCTCATAACTCTACTCTCCCATATATCTCTTTGAACTCTTTCATGACTTACAACACTGTTTGTATTTTTAATTAATAACTCTATAAATAGACTCTCTTTTTTTGTCAACTGCACTGTCGTATCTTTAAGTAAAAGCTCTTTTTTAGAAGAGTCGTACTTCAAATTCTCAGCGATAGCAGTCACTTCTTTTGGCGAGAATTTAGAGGATATTTTTTTTAAAAGTAGTATAAAATCATCATATCTTATTGGTTTTAGCTCATATGAAATCAGATTTAGAGGAATTGCCCGAAAAAGAAACTCTTCATCCTTATATGCACTTAAAATAGCAATGACACACTCTTTATCAATTTCTCTAACTTCTTTTATGAAATCTAAACCGTCTTTTTCTTCTAATCTTATGTCAGAGATTATTACATCTATTCGATTGTCGCCAAAAGTACATAAAGCATTTTTTACACTAGTGCAAATAAATACTTTTCTAAAATAGATATTTAAAAACTCTGCCGTATGAAGTGCAAAATCTTCGTTATCTTCCAAAAAAAGCAAGTTAAGACGGGTTAATTTATCCATGTAATAAACTCTATCGTAAACATAACGCCTTTTTTTGTATTTTCAACAGTAATTACGCCATTGTTCTTTTCAATTAGAATTTTTGATATATATAAACCGATACCGCTACTGCCTTTTGTAGTTATGTTTGGAAGAAATACATCATCAAGAAGTTCCTTTTTTATTCCGCCGCCATTATCTTCAATTGTTACTTTTTGATTTTTGATGGCTATATGAATCTCAGGTTCTATTATATTTCTAATTTTAAATATATCTCTTGAGTTATTTAAAATAGAGAGTATTGCTTGTGAAAATTCATTTACATTTCCAAAAGTTAATTTTTCTTCATTTGAAGTTATATATATTTTTATATTGTCATAATAGAATGTTCCCTCAATTATAGTCAATATATCTATTATAGAGTCCGTTATTGAGAACTCTTTGTTTTCTAGAGAAGGTTCATAAAAATTTTTAAAGGTATCTATGGTTTCAGACATAAACATAATGATATCTTCCGTCTTGGTAATAGCTTTTAGCATATCTTCTTTGTTAATTTCTACTCCTAGGTTAATTTTCGCTTTATTTAAAACATTTATAGAGCTTAGAGATGTTAATGGCTGTTTCCACTGATGGGCAATATGCATCAGAAGTTCGCCTAAAGCGGCTTGTTTTGATTGTTGATAAATCATCTGCTCTTTTATTTTGTTTTTTTGTATCTCTTCTTGAACTCTTGATTCTAAGTTTTTTTCATAAGCTCTAAGTTTTAGGTGTGTATTTACGCGCGATATAAGTTCATCTGGATTAAATGGTTTTGTTATATAATCCACACCGCCTGTTTCAAAGCCTTTTTTAATATCTTCATTGCTATCTTTTGCACTTAAAAATATAATCGGAATATGTTCAGTTTTTGGACTCTTTTTTAGAACTTTACACACCTCAAATCCGTTCATGTTAGGCATCATAATGTCAAGTAGTATAAGGTCGATGTTCTTCTCTTCCATCGCTGTATCAATTGCCACTTTGGCATCTATAGCAGTTATTAAATCATATCTGTTTAGAAGTTCTACTAAAATATCTATATTCTCTTTTATGTCATCTACTATAAGTATTGTTTGCTTGTCTTGCATTTAGCAACTCCTTTGCTTCATTAAATTTATATTTTTGGACTAATTTTTTTACTTTCTTAAATAATTCATCGTCATGTTTTTCAAGAAGATATTTATCAATTTCGTCAATAAGCGGCTCACACATGTTAGGTCGTCTTGAAGCAACTGCCGTGTTAAGTTTTGAAAATAAAATCTCTATTTTTTCTTTAGTTATTGCTATTTTATCTTGCGTATCATTTTTATCTAAAATTTCTATACTGTTCGTAATAGGCATATCAAAATCAATACTACTTTCTTGAAGCTCAACTTCAAAAATAAAACTGCTACCTTTGTTTAACGTACTCTCAATCCAGATTTTACCGTTCATTAGTTCTACAAGCTCTTTACAGATGGCAAGTCCCAACCCTGTTCCTCCGTACTTTCTAGTAATACTCTCATCTGCTTGCGTAAAGGCACAAAAAAGCTTCTCTTGTTGCTCATTGCTTAGTCCGATACCCGTATCAATAACAGAAAATCTGAATATATCATTTTGCTGTTTTTCAATTACTATCTTTACATAACCGCTATTTGTAAACTTAACGGCGTTTGATGTAAGGTTTGTCAATATCTGTGTCAGCCGCAAACTGTCTCCGCAAATATTCATATGAGCCGTTTTATCATAAATAATTTCAAATGATAAACCTTTTTCATAGGCCTTTATTTTTATTAGATTATTTACATTGTCCAGAACTTCTATTAGGTTGAAATCCGTTTTATATATGTGTAGCTTTTTTGCTTCAATTTTTGACAAATCTAAAATATCATTAAGTAATCCAAGTAAATTATTTGAAGCACTCTCTATTATTTTTATGTAATTAAGCTCTTGAGACGTAGCCGCTTTTTTCTTTAAAAGATATGCCATGCTTACTATTGAGTTCATAGGTGTTCGAATCTCATGTGACATATTTGCCAAGAAGTTAGACTTTATCTGTGTTGCTTCTTCAGCTTTTACTCTTGCATTTCTAAGTTCTTTGTTTAAGAGCGAGAGTTTTGCGTTCCAGTAGAGTCCCGCTAATATTATTACTAGAGCGACAAACAAAATTTGCCATGCAAGAGTGTAATCAATCCCGTTTTCATAGTTAACTGCAATCCATTTGTTTAATATGTTTTGTTTTTCATCTTCGCTTACGCTAATAACAGCTTTTTCTAAAATCTCTAAAAGTTGTAAATCATCACTTCTTACACCGATTCCTTGATCTAAAATCTCGTCAAATTTACCTGCTATTTTAAGTTCGCCCGTAAATTCGGTTTGAAACATATATCCGATTGTAGCAAGTGTTCCTATAAAACCGAATAGCTCTCCTTTGCTTACTTTTTGAAGACCGTCTCTCATATCTGCTACATCAACTATATTTAGCTGTGGGTATCTTTTCTTTAAGATATCTTTACTCGCATAACCTATTGGTATGCCTACCTCTTTATCTTTAAGAGTGCTCAAGTCTGCGATAAAAGGTACGCTTGGTTTTGTGGCTATTACAAGGTGTGTGCTGAAATATGCGGATGTGAAGTTAAGATACTCTTTTCTCTCATCTGTTTGCATGACAAAAGATAAAATATCACATTTTCTCTCTTTTGCATACTGTACCGATTGCATCCATGAGTCTGTTTTTATTGTTTTAATAGGAGTAGATATGTTTTTTTGAAATATTTCAAAATAGTCTGCAGTAAGACCTATGTGCTTATCGTCTTTAAAACTCTCAAATGGCATCCATTTAGGGTCTATACAAGCTGTGATTACTTTTTTGTTTTTTAGATATTCTCTATCTTTGTCGCTAAGATTTGCAATATTGTTTATTGATTTTTCAATTCCGTCAATTTTAGAAGGTTCCTCTGGTTTTAAATTATTAAAAATATAACTTGATAATAGATTTGTTATATCATAATTTTTTTTTACCAATCCTAAGTTAGCATACATTTGGGCATTAAGTTTTATAAGCTCCGGAACAACGGCACCGATTTTAAATATATTTGTTTTAAAAAGTTTCTCTGTTTTTTGCGCCTCATACATTAGAGACTCTTTAGACTTTTTTTTAGAGTATTTTTCGTAAATTATATCAACTATCTCCTCTTTATGTTTAAATGCATACTCCCATCCTCTGTTTGTTGCTTGTGTAAATTTCTCTACTATCTCTGAATTCTCCATGGCAAATTCTTTACATGTAAACAGCTCTAAATCATAGGAGTATATTCCCAGATCGGAAGGATTTAATATATTGTATTTAACGCCTTCTTTGTTTAAAAAATAGGGCTGATTTGATATAAAGATTGACATAGCATCAACTTCGCCTCTTTTAAATTTTTCGATATTAAAATCATGAGGTACAAGTGTATAGTCCTCTTTATTTAATTTCCCCTCTTTTAGTAAAACACCGATACTCGTATGCTCTATCTCGTAAGGCACTGCCATTATCTTTTTGTTTTTTAGCCCAGAAACGGTAGTAATCTCCGGTTTAACTGCAAGGGCTAGAGCATTTTGTTTAAAATATGAAGCTAATAGGATAACTGGTTTGTCTCGAAGTTTATCTAAAATTAAAGAAGAAGATGAAACGCCGAATGTTGCTTTTTTCTTTATCACCTCATCGCTTATATCTATGCCATCTTCATATTCTCTTAGCTCAACGTCAAGACCTATACTTTTATAGTATCCTCTCTCTATTGCTGCATAAAATCCGGCAAATTCAAATTGATGTTTCCACTCCAATTGCACGGAGACTTTTTGGAGAGAGGCTAAAAGAGATGTAGAAATAAGTATAAAAAGCGCTATTTTTCTCAAATTGAACCTTTTTTTGTTTATACAATTTTATCACATAATGGTCTCAAAAAAGTCTCAATAATTTTAAGACCTTTTTGTGACAAAATATTGTTATAATCATTTTATGAAAAATTTTACAGAAACAATTTTAATAGTTGACGATACTGAGACGAATATTGATATATTGCTCGAACTTTTAGGCGATAAATATGATGTTGTTGTGGCACTAAATGCACAAAGCGCACTAGAGATAGTTCAAGAAAATGATATAGATTTGATTTTACTGGACATTATGATGCCTAATATGGACGGTTATGAGTTATGCTTGATTTTAAAAGAGCAGGAATTTACAAAAGATATACCTGTTATTTTTTTAACGGCTAAGGATGACGAAGAGAGTATAGAAAAAGCATATAAAGTCGGTGGAATCGACTATATAACCAAACCTTTTAAGCCTGTTGAGCTTTTGGCGAGAATAAATACCCAGCTAAAAGTAAAAGAGTTAATAGACCATCTGAATTTTATCTCCTCTTATGATGAGATGACGGGAATTTACAATAGAAGAAAATTTTTTGAGCTAGGTGAAGCAAAGTTTTCTCAAGGCCTTGATGATTTATATTGCGTTATGATTGATATAGACAAGTTTAAACATATAAACGATACGTATGGACATCCTACCGGAGATAAAGTTATAAAGCTTGTCACTAAAAGTATTGCAGAGCATATAGATAGTAAAGCTATATTTGGAAGGTTGGGAGGTGAAGAGTTTACTATACTTTGCACTCACTCTTCAAAAAAAGAGGTCGTTTCTCACATAGAGAAGATAAGAGAAAATATAGAAAAGCTTGAAATCCTCTCGGACAGTGGTGAAGTTATTAAATTTACAATCAGTGAAGGAGTGGCTTGTGCCGATAAAGATACAAAGTCTTTAGACGAGTTACTAAAAAAGGCGGATGTGGCACTTTATGAAGCAAAGGGATTGGGAAGAAATAGGGTGATTTTTAGATAGAATTTTTTGTAATTTAATTAAAGAGTAATTTTAACTAGCTGAAAAAGGCTCAAGGTATATCTTAGTTATTTCTGAGCTTGCACCAAGACGCATAGGCGGTCCCCAAAAACCGGTTCCTTTGCTTACGTAAATTTGTAAATTTTGGTTGTGTTGATGAAGTCCGCTTATGTAAGGCTGTTGAAGTCCAACCAAAAATTTAAAAGGGTAGAGTTGTCCGCCATGTGTGTGTCCGCTTAGTATCAAGTCAACATTGTCGTAAACTTCTTCTATAAATTTAGGCTGATGAGCCAGAAGCAGTGTAGGGGACTCTTTTTTGCCCAAAAGTGCTTTTTTTAAATCAGGCATATGGTTTTTAACTCTATATCCAAACAAATCATAAACTCCGACTAGGTTAAAACCTCTGCCGTCTTCTCCGATGTAAACATTTTCATTCTCAAGAACTTTTATGCCTAAAGACTTTACATGTAGTATAATTTTCTCTACTCCGTGAAAATATTCATGATTTCCGACTATATAGTACGTACCGTATTTTGATTTTAACTTAGTTAACTCATATAGAGTCTCTTTTGCACTTAAAATATCTACGTCAATCAAATCGCCCGTAATAACTACAATATCGCTATTTAATGCATTGACCTTATCAACCATATCTTTGATAAACTCTTTATTGATTAAACCGCCGATATGTATATCGCTTATTTGTGAAATTGTATATGGCTCTTTTAGGTTTTTGATTTTTACATGTACAGTTTCAAGTTTTATAAATCTTGCTTCGTACAAAGACCTAAGCATTAATGTTGATGAAACTGCCAAAGATGAGATATCAAATGATTTTTTTAAAAATTTTCTTCTTGAGTCTGAAATAGAAGCAAATGAGAGCAGCGTTATTGAAATGTCATATATAACAGCAGTACAAAAAAGTAAAAACAACACTCCTATCGGAAGAGAAAACAAAAAGTAGAGCCAGTTTGGAATATCCACATAATATCTTCCAAGCATATAACCGACAATTCCTATGAGATTTGCAATCAAAAAAATGCGCAGATAACTTTTAGTTTTTTTACTAATATCAAGCTTTGCAATAAGCCTTTTTGATATATACAGATTGAGTAAGATAAATACGCCTAAAAAGGCTGTAAAAAATAGCATAGGATTCATAAAACAAAGTATATCAAAGATAGTTTCTAAAAAGAAAATGGTATTATTTGCTAATGAAAAAATGTAAGATTTGCAACAGCACTACAACTCCCATAACCGACGTAAAAACTTCTAAAATATATCACAAATGTTCTACATGTGAGTATATTTTTTTAGATGAGTCCTTTTATGTAGATAAAGCTAGAGAGAAAAAGCATTACGATAAACATCACAACAGTTTTGAATCACTCGGTTATATTAAAATGTTTGAAAATTTGATAGAGGAGTTTGTTCTCCCACAACAACAAGATATAAAAACAGCACTTGATTTTGGATGCGGGGAGGGCGAAGTTCTACCTATACTTTTGGAGAGAAACAACATTACATGTGATAGGTATGATTTGTTCTACTTTCCAAAAAAAGTGTATGAGGATAAGAGATACGATTTAATACTTTCTACCGAAGTATTTGAGCATCTAAAAAATCCGCTTGAAGTTTTTAGTGAACTGCTTTTACATGTAGAAGAGGGCGGTTATCTTTTGCTAATGAGTGCTTTTGCTCCTGCAAACGACGATGAGTTTTTTAAGTGGTGGTACATAAGAGATATTACTCATATAGGCTTTTTCAACTTAGCGACTTTTGAGAAAATAGCAGATAGTTTGAATTTAAAAATTATTAAACATAACTTTAAAAATATTATACTTTTTAAAAAGAGATGAAGATAACAAATAAATATTGGCTATAATTTGGCATATTTATTAAAGGATTAGGATGAAGAATATTGTTTTTTCTATGTTTTTGGCACTATTTGTTGCATCAAATGCAAATGCACAGGGGAAGGGCGGTTGTGAGCTCTCTCAGGTAGGAGCGGTTGAGGTTAGTTGGATAGGTTATAAAACCAATGAAAAAATAGCTGTAGGCGGAGTATTTGACATAGTTTCTTACACGCCTGTTGCAAAGAGCGGTGAGAATTTTCGCTCAATTTTAGTGGGTTCAAAAGCTGTTATTGATGCTTCAAGCGTTAATTCTAAAAATGAAGGTCGTGACCAAAAACTTTCTAAATTCTTTTTCGGCATGATGAGTTCTAAAAATATTGAGGCAAAAATAGTAGATATAAAAGCCGATAAAAAAATTAAAGATGCTCCTAGAACGGGAATAGTAACGGTAGAGATAACTATGAACTCTAAAAGTAAAACAATACCTATGAAATATAGTTTTGCCAACAAAGTATTTAAAGCCGAAGGTATAATCGATATTTTGGATTTTGGTGCAAATGAAGCATTATCATCAATAAATGAAGCTTGTTTTGACCTTCATAAAGGGAAAACATGGAGTGAAGTGGGAATTGCTTTTAAAACAAATATAGAAGCGCTTTTGTGTAATGCAAAACCGCTTGAAACGACTAAATAAATTTTATCGCACTCTTAATCGCATTGATATAGCTAAGAGTCGAAGCTTTTCCTCTATAAGCTATATCAAAAGCCGTTCCGTGATCTACCGAAGTTCTTATGATAGGAAGGTTTAGAGATACGTTTATGCTCTCATCAAAATAGAGAGCTTTTAGAGGTGCTAAACCCTGATCGTGATACATAGCGACAAAATATTTATAGTCAGCTCTAAAGCGAGGCGTAAAAGCAATATCAGGAACTATTGCACCAAAAAACAGCTCTTTACCTATAATCTTATTTGCTTCACTTATAGCAGTTTCTATCTCTCTCTCTTCATCGCCGAGAACTCCGTTATCTCCTGCATGAGGATTTAATCCTAAAACTGCAAATTTCTCATTTGGCAGATTTTTATTTAAATCAAGAAAAAAGTTAAGCAGTTTTTCTTTTTTTATATGAGCAGGTACATCTTTTAACGGTATGTGTTCGGTATAGAGTGCGACAAACATCTTCTCGCATCCAAGCATCATAATGGCATCTTTTTTAAAGTAATCGCGAAGCAAGTCGGTATGACCTTTGTACTTTATTCCCGCTAACATCCATGCCTCTTTATGAATAGGCAAAGTAACTACGGCATCTGATTCTTTCTTTTCACAAAGTTTAATTGCGCTTAAAAATGAGTCGTAAGAGTATTTTCCTGCATCTTTGTCTATGCAACCCTCTCTTATGTTAAAATTGCCCTTGATATCAAAGATTTTAAAATCACTCGGAATTTTTACGTCTAAAAGTTCGGCAGCTTGATTTAACATGTAGGCGTTTATGCAGTAAATCGGAGTACAAAGTGCAGATATCTCTTTGTGAGCCTTAAGCGCTATCTCTATACCTACACCGTTTAAATCGCCGACACTAACGGCTATACGAGGTTTCATCTAGTTGTTAATCTCTTCATCTCTTTTACAGCATCTGCCAAGCCGCTAAAGACACTTCTTGCCACTATGCTTTGACCTATATTTAGTTCTGTAATTTCGGCGATACTCATCATGTAAGATACGTTATGATAGTTAAGTCCGTGTCCTGCTGCAACTTCAAGTCCTATTTTTTTTGCATGTTTTGCCGCTTCAGTTATAGCCGTAATAGACTTTTCAAGTTTTATGGCAAGTTCATGACGAGGAAGTTCCAACTCTTTTATGGAGTGGTTTGAGTAAGAGAGTGAGGAGTTTAACATGGCATAAATATTTGCAAATGTTCCCGTATGAAGCTCTACCATTTCTGCTCCAAGCTCTTTTGACTTCTCCATTGCTTCAATGGTTGGATCTACAAATAGAGAAACGGGAATGATGTAGTCATGTAAAAGCTCTATAGCATAAGAGATTTCATCCTCATAAGTAAAAACATCAAGTCCGCCCTCAGTCGTAACCTCTTGCCTTTTTTCCGGAACAAGGGTTGCGCGGTGCGGTTTTAACTCCGTTACGATGTTTAAAATGTCTCTGTTTATAGAACACTCCAAATTTACGGGCAGAGTAGAGTGTTTTATGATATTGTAAGCATCAGCGTCTTGAATATGACGTCTATCTTCGCGCAGATGTATAGTTATCTGGTCTGCACCGTTTTGACATGCAACATATAAAGCGTTTAAGATATCTGGGTCATTGACTCTTCTAGCTTCTCGAAGTACAGCTATATGGTCTATATTTACACCTAGTTTCATACTGTTCAAAAGTTTTCCTATTTTCTATGCATCGGGTGCTGATAATCGTTTCTCTCGCAACCACTAAAAGTACCCATAGCTCCAAGTGCTAGTACAGCCATTAAAATAATTTGTTTCATAATTTTGTTCCTTTTAAAAAGTGTTTGAAATTATATCATCTATCTTATTTATACTTTTTGTATTGGCAAAACAACTCTTATCGCCGCAAATCATATAATCTTCGCTTTCGTGAGCCTTTTTTTGAATAAACGGATATTTCAGCGAAGCGAGTTCAAATGCATTTGAGGTTAAATTTTTAGTATTTGATTTTACGACTCTGTCACCTTTTAAGTATCTTAACACTTGACGTAACATGTATGGATATATTACCGGTCGTCTTGCGAGTTCATAAGAGTTGTACTCTAGTGTTTTGAATGCAAAGTGAGCATACTTTTCATCTTCAAGAAGGGTGCTAAGAGATATCAGTACATCAATCATTATGCTAACTGAACTTGTGTATGTGTTGTCTGAAATTTCGGCTTTTGTTTCAAACTCTCCTATGCTGAATTTCCATGTGCCTTTGTCGTAAAATTTCTCTAAAGCACTATTTGCAAAATTTTGGGCACGAATGAGATAAAGTTCATCCTGCGTTGAGTTAAAAGCTTCGATGAGTGCTTGTGCCAGAAATGCATAATCTTCCAAAAAAGCTTCGACTTTTGGAGTTTTATGTATTAGAGTGCTGTGGTAGAGTTTTCCTTCTATAAACATCGATTTTAAGAGTGCATCAAGGTTCTTTATAGCTTTTTGTTTGTAGCTATCATCAATATTTCCAAGAACAAAAAGAGCCTTTATCATCATTGACGACCAAGAAGTTTGAATCTTTTTGTCGATAAACGGATATTCTCTTGAGGCTCTTAATCCTCTTAACAGAAACTTTATATCTTCAAACTCTTTTGGCGGAGTGTTTTTAAATCTAATAATATTTTTGTCCTCAAAGTTACCATCTTCACTGATACTTAATTTCTCTAAAATATCTTCAATGTTTTCATATCCGTTATCTGATAGTAGTTTATAAACCTCATCATAAGAGTATATAAAGTAAGTTCCCTCTTCACCTTCGCTATCTGCGTCACTGGCACTATACATCAAATCATCTTGACTCATGTGGTTATGCCAAAAATCGGCAATCTCTTTTGCTACATGTAAGAAACTATCATCTTGATATGTCAAGTATGCATTCGTATATAGCTCACAAAGAAGAGCATTGTCGTAAAGCATCTTCTCAAAGTGAGGCACAAGCCACTCCTCATCAACGCTGTAACGACAAAAACCGCCCTCTATCAAATCATACATTCCGCCTTTTTTCATATTTTGCAAAGTGTTTAAAACCATAGCTTTTGCCGCTTTGTCGTCGTAGAGTTTGTCAATTACAAGTAGTGTGCCAAGAGTGCTTACTTGCGGAAATTTTGGAGAAGACGAAAATCCGCCGTGCAGAGTGTCATAATTGCTTTTCACCTGAAGCATAAAGTTTTTACTAAAATCCTCTTTTAAAACGGTTGCCTCTTTGGGATGTTCTTTGTGGTTTAAAAAGCTCTCAATCTCATCCGCATTTTTTAGTAACTGCTCATCATGAGAAGATATTTTGTCGGCTATAAGCTTTGTAAGTTCTATAAAGCCCATACCTTCAATACTTCCTTCTCTAGACTCGGGCGGTATATAAGTTCCTGCAAAAAAAGGCTTATTTTCAGGTGTACAAAATATTGAGGTCGGCCATCCGCCGGCACGTCTATTTAGCAATATGTAAACCTCTTGATAGTGTTTATCAATGTCGGGGCGCTCTTCTTTGTCAACTTTTATGCAGATAAAACTTTTGTTTAAAATATCAGCACACTCTTTGTTTTCAAAAACGTTCTCTTCCATAACATGACACCAGTGACATGAACTGTACCCGATACTGATAAAAATTGCTTTATTTTCGACTTTTGCTTTAAGAAATGCTTCGTCGCACCACGGGTACCAATCAACAGGATTGTTTTTATGTTGTTGAAGGTATGGAGAGTCTTCCAATTGTAATCTGTTTGCCATTTAAATTTCTTTTTAATATTATAATATTTGGTAGATTATAAGATTCTCTCTTTCTTTGAGCTTAAAAGTAAGTATATTTTTACCATAAAAGTGTTTCCGTAATCGAGATGGAAAAAAATGGTAGAAAAAAATTTGTAAATTATTATTTTGTTATAATTTTGTGATTATATTTTCACATGAGAGAGCAAGTATGCTAAAAACTATTCTACTTTTACTGTTATCTACACTTTTATTTGGTGCGCAACCGAAGTTTTTGATGCCTGATGAAGCATTTAAACCATATGCAAAATTAAATGATAAGATGCAGATAGAAGTCGGTGTGGAAATGGGAAAAGAGATATACATTTATGTTGATTCTATAAAAGCCGAAATCAAAAACGCTAACGGTATAAGCATCAAGGATATCTCAAAACCAAAAAGCATAGAGCATCACGGAGACATGGTCTATCTTGAGTCTCCGGTTTTTGTTGTTAGTTTAAAAAAAGATGAGAGTGTGAGCGGTATAAAAAGCATAGATTTTGAGCTTTCGTATCAAGGATGTTCGGAGCAGGGTTTATGTTATGAGCCATATACAAAATCTTTTAAGTTTGATATTGATAGTTCAAAACTTGATGTAGGTGCCGATAAAGAAAGTTTGCCAAAAATTGAGACAAAAGCAGAAGCAAAGATAGAGAGTAAGGTAGAGAAAAAAGAGTTGTCACAAAGCGATGCAATAGCAGATACTATAAAACATGGCAATATAGCTTTAATCCTTGTTACATTTTTTGGTTTTGGGCTCTTGCTTTCCCTTACTCCGTGCGTATTTCCTATGATACCTATTATTTCAGGAATTATAATATCTCAAGGAGAAGGTATAACTGTTAAAAAAGCATTTATGCTCTCGGTAGTTTATGTTCTCGCAATGGCTGTTGCATATACCATTGCAGGAGTTTTAGCAGGGCTATTTGGTTCAAACCTTCAAGCTGCTCTTCAGACTCCATGGGTTATCTACTCATTTTCTGCTATTTTTATAGCACTCGCATTTAGTATGTTCGGTTTTTATGAGTTAAAACTACCTGACTCTTTAGTGGCAAAAGTAAGCTCAAATCATCACTCAGAGAGGGGCGGATATATAGGTGTTGCGGTAATGGGCTTTTTATCTGCACTTATCGTAGGTCCTTGTGTTGCTGCTCCTCTTGCAGGAGCACTTATCTATATCGGTCAAACGGGTGATGCATTTCTTGGCGGAGCCGCACTCTTTTTTATGAGTATAGGTATGGGTCTGCCTCTTATAGTCGTAGGTATAAGCGCAGGTAAGTTTATGCCACGCCCCGGTGCATGGATGACTATGATTAGTGCAGTATTTGGCGTAATGATGCTAGGAGTAGCTATCTGGATGCTTGAACGTGTTGTAGATAGTTACGTCGTAATGCTTCTTTATGCTATGCTAGGTATCGGTTTTGCACTCTATTTGGGTGCTTTTGAGAATGGTGCGCATATATTTAGAAGAAGCATGGGTATGATTATCTTTATCTATTCTACGCTGCTTTTTGTCGGTGTAATGGGCGGTTCAAGTAGCATGACAAAACCGCTTGATTTTCTAAAGAGTTCAGTATCAGCGTCTTCTAATGTCGTAAAATCTTCACATGTAGAGTTTAAAATTGTAAAATCAATAAAAGAGCTTGATGAGCTTTTAGCCGCAAACAAAGGCAAAAAAATATTGCTTGATTTTAGTGCAGAGTGGTGCGCCATTTGTAAAGAGCTTGATAAAATAACATTTGCAGATGAAGCCGTAAAAGCAAAAATGAGCGAATTTGTACTTATCCGCGCCGATGTGACAGAAAATAATCAAGAGCAAAAAGAGTTAAGCAAAAAGTATGGGGTTTTCGGTCCACCGGTAATACTCTTTTTTGATAAAGAATTAAATGTAATAAGCTCAAAAACTATTGTGGGATTTATAGAAGCTGATAGCTTTTTAGAGCTTTTAAAAAGTATATAAAAATAAAAAATGTGTTAAAATTGCCAAAAATTTATGAAAAGGAAGAGATATGAAGTCGGTCGAAAATATTAGCGATATCTCTAAACCTTGCTTTTGCAATATATTTTTTGCGCTTAAGACTAGAATCTCTCTTTTGATAAATCATTTTATACCTCGTTGTCCATACTACACAACTTACTTTGCGTTTAGACGCACAGGCGTTCATCCTCCTCTTTAATCTCTTTTTTTAAAATACTACCAATAATTCTCATATCTTTAGATATGAAGCTTTAGTGCCATAGCGGCTAGCATAGTCAAAAGAATTATTTCTTTTGGCGTTATAAATAGTATAACAAGGATATTCTGATGTCAAAAAGTTTCGTAATAGGTTTCCCAAGAATAGGGGAGCAAAGAGAGTTGAAAAAAGTTTTAGAGGAGTTTTGGGCAAAAAAATGCTCATTTGAAGAAGTTTTAGGCGTAGCAGCAGAGTTAAAGAAGAGACATTGGGAGTATCAAAGAGACGCTGGAGTGGAGTTTATAAGCTCTAATGATTTTTCACTATATGACAACATGTTAGATACTTCAATTATGCTTGGAGCTATTCCAAAGAGATTTGAGACTTTAAAAAATGAAGAGCTCTATTTTTCAATGGCAAGAGGAAACAGTTCGTATGTGGCTATGGAGATGACAAAATGGTTTAACACAAACTACCACTACATAGTTCCAGAGTTAAGTTTAGAGGATAACTACTCGCTCAATGCTTCAAAAATCATAGCAGAGTATAACGAAGCAAAAAAGCTGGGCATAAAAACAAAGATAAATATTATAGGACCTATTACTTATCTGGGGCTTAGCAAAAGAGTTGATGGGGGAGATATTTATGAGCTTTGGAGCAAGATAGTACCTATTTATGAGAAACTCATAGAGACTATTTCAGCTGTTGATAATGAGATAGTCGTGCAGATAGATGAGCCGATTTTTGTAAAAGGGTTGGATACAAAAGTACTTAGTATTATAAAACCCACTTATGATAGACTTTGCAAGGTTTCAACAAACATAAAAATTGCAGTTGTAACATATTTTGAACACTCAAATGAGGCTACAAAAGTTTTAGTTCACACTCCAATTTGGGCTATCGGGCTTGACTTTTTATATGGGGATAAAAATCTTAATTCGCTTGAAATTATTGCCTCAAGCGGTAAAAAGCTAATTGCTGGAGTAGTGGATGGCAGAAATATTTGGAGATGCGATATTTTAAAAACTTTGCAACTTTTAGAAAATATTTCAAAAACCGTAAAAAAAGAGAATATTCTCATCTCTTCATCTTGCTCACTTCTACATGTACCATTTAGTAAAAGATATGAGCAGAAAATGAGTAGCGAGATAAAAGAGTGGCTTAGTTACGGGCTTGAAAAGCTAGATGAGATTTCACTTGTCTCAAAACTGTTTTTTGATAAAGATGGTTTAAGTGAGGCAGAAAAAGATGAGTTACGCAAAAATGCCCAAGCAAATGAGAGTAGAAAAAACTCAAATCTTATTCACGATAAAGCAGTGCAACAAAGAGTTAAAAATCATACAAAACTTCAAAGAGATGGCGATGCGGCTGCGAGAATAGACCTTCAAAGAGAGCTTCTGGGATACAAAGATTTGGTAACTACAACCATAGGCTCATTTCCTCAAACTCCTGAATTAAGAGTGGCTAGAAGTGATTTTAAATCTGCCCTAATCTCAAAAGAGAGTTATGAAGCAGAGATGAAAAAGTATATAGATGAGTGTGTTGCATTTCAAGAGGAGTGCGGTTTAGAGGTTTTGGTTCATGGAGAGCCTGAGAGAAATGATATGGTTGAGTATTTTGGCGAACAGCTGAAGGGATATGGATTTAGTCAAAACGGCTGGGTTCAGAGCTATGGAAGCAGATGTGTAAAACCGCCATTTATTTATGGAGATATAAGCAGACCTCGCCCTATGACGGTCGAATGGATAACTTATGCACAAAGCCGTACAAACCTTGTCATGAAAGGGATGTTAACTGGTCCGGTTACGATTTTAAACTGGTCGTTTGTAAGAGATGATATGTCAAGAGGCGAAGTTTCAAAGCAGATAGCAGTCGCACTTAGTGATGAGATAGACGACTTGCAAAAAGCAGGAATAAAAATCATACAGGTTGATGAAGCCGCATTTAAAGAGGGTTACCCACTAAGAGAGGAGAAGATAAAAATCTATGAAGAGTGGTCTGTTAGAGATTTTAAAATAGCCGTTAGCAGTGCAAAAGAAGAGACGCAAATCCATACTCACATGTGCTATAGCGAATTTAACGACATAATTGACACCATAGAAGAGATGGACGCAGATGTTATCTCTATAGAGACTGCTCGAAGCGGAAATGAGCTTCTAAAAATATTTAAAAGTGCAGGATACAAAAATGAAGTAGGTCCTGGAGTTTACGATATCCATAGCCCAAGAGTTCCAAGTGCCAAGGAAATAGTAGAGCAGATAGAGCATCTTTTAGAAGTTCTGCCAAAAGAGCAGTTATGGATAAATCCTGATTGTGGATTAAAGACTAGAAAGTGGGACGAGGTGAAACCAAGTCTTAAAAATATGGTTGAAGCGGTTAGTATAGTGAGAGAGAAGCTTAACGCTTAGCATTAGAGTACGCATTTTAATGTCGTACTCAGATGAATTAATGTTGTATAATTTCTGCCATTCTCTTTGAACTGCCGTGTTTTAAGTAAGTTCTTAATGATTTGGAATCATCCAAAAACTTTTGCGTGTCGTACTCTTTGTAAGATTTTATAAGATTTTGAGCAGTTACGCTCTCTTGTATAAATTCAGGATGAAGGTCTCTGTTTTGAAGTTTGCTAAACATGATGTTGCCAAGACCGATATGACTCAGCTTTACAAGCCTGCTTGCTATAAAATAATCAAGCGGTTTTGCTATATAGCTGAGAATAAAAGGTGTTCCTATAAGTGAAGCTTCAAGTGTTGCCGTTCCGCTGCATATAAATGCAAAGTCTGTCTCAAGAAGTGTTTTATGTGCATCATGAGTTACTACAAAGCTTGAAATATCTCCGTAAATCTCTTTAACATCCTCTTTTGTAAAGTGTTTTGGTATGACAATTGTTGAGTCGATATTTAACTCTTCTCTTACCTTTTTAAAAATCGGCATAAGTTTTTTTATCTCGCCCCTTCTGCTTCCAGGCATAAAAGCGATATGTTTTATATCTTTATTGACACTCTTTTTAAACTCTTTTATCTGGTCTAAGAGCGGATGACCGACATACTCTATGGGAGCATTTTTAGAGTAAAAATCTTTTTCAAAAGGGAGTATTGAAGCAAGATGGTCTATCGTCTTTTCTAAAACAGGAATTCTCTTTTTTTTCCATGCCCAAGCTTGAGGCAAAATGTAGTAGATAATCTCTTTTTCTGGGTACTTTTTTTTGATTTTTTTGGCAAGAGGGAGGTTAAATCCTGATGAGTCTATAAGTAAAATTTTATCTGCATCTTTTGCTAAATCAACCATCTCGTTGTTTAGTTTTATAAAAAATCTTAACTTTTTTAATGCATCAACAAAACCCATGATTGCAAGACTTCTTAAGTCTATTATGCTATCTCCTAGCTCTTTATCAAAAATACCTATAAACTCTATATCATCACTTAACTCTTGTTTTAAAGATTTTAGATGAACGTTTGCCGAGTGTTCCAGTGCGCTAACCAATATTTTCATGAACCGCCGTCTCCTGATACTTGATAACTATCATCATACTTATCTTTGTTTTTTTCTTCCACAAACTCATACATGTAAGTTGTTAGATCATCTATATCTTTATCGCTTAAACCGATGGCAAAAGGTATCATCATCTCTTGTTGTTGATTGTCTGAAATTTTTGAACGAAATCTTTTAAGTTTATAACTCATATAGTTTTTTGCTCTGTTTGCTAGGTAAGGGTACTTATGTAAGCCTTCAAGCTTATTTCCGTGACAGCTAAAACAACCTTTTTGCATATATAGACTTTTGCCCGCATTATACGCAGATGAAGCATTTAAAGATGATAAGAATAGTAAAAGTAAAAATGGGTAATTCAATTAGCAACCTTTAATAAAACATAATTATTTCAAATTAGAGTTAATATATTTGCTAATTGTGCTAAAAAGTTTTTCAATATCTATAGGTTTTGTAAGATGTTCATTCATTCCCGCAGCTTTTGTTTTTTCTATCTCTTCACTCATTGCATTAGCAGTCAAAGCAATAATAGGGATGTTCTTATCAATACCTCTTATTATTCTTGTTGCTTCGCAACCGTCCATAACCGGCATCTGTATATCCATCAAGATAAGTTCATATTTGCCGACTTCAAATAATTCAACGGCTTCCTGACCGTTTTTTGCAATATCTATCTCTTTTATATAATCTTCCAAAAGCCCTAATATTACCATTTGGTTAGTTATATTATCTTCTACGACAAGTATTTTTGTTGCACACAAAATATTTTTATTAAACTTAGGCTCTTCCTCATCTGTTTTTATATAACTAGACTCTGCTTCTTTAAGCTCAATTTCAAATTTAAAGCTGCTGCCGACACCTGTTTTTCCTTCTACCCAAATTTTTCCGCCCATTAATTCGACTAGTTGTTTAGATATAGCTAAACCTAAGCCTGTACCGCCATATTTTCTTGTTGTTGAGTTATCAGCCTGTGAAAATGATATAAATAGCTTTTTTTTCTCTTTTTCACTTAAACCGATTCCTGAGTCTTTAACTTCAAATATTAATTTATCGTTATCTGATTTTGTTATATTTATATAAATATCTCCATTTTTATTAGTAAATTTAATAGCATTTCCTAGCAGATTTGTTAATATTTGAGAAATTCTCAAGCTATCTCCATAAAAATAGTCTTTAAGGTCGTCTTCATATTTAAGATGAATTTTAATATTTTTTTCTTCAGCTATAAATTTTACCGATTCGATAACACTGCTTACTGTTTTTTTAAGATTAAAGTTGATTTTTTCAATTGTTAGTTTACTTGCTTCTATTTTTGAAAAGTCTAAAATATCATTAATTATACCAAGAAGTGATTTGGCAGAGTTATCAATTATTTGCAAATAGTCTCTTTGCTCCTTGCTTAATGTTGTTTCTAAAAGCAGATGATTTATACCTATTACACCGTTAATAGGAGTTCTAATCTCATGTGACATATTTGCCAAAAACTGAGATTTAGTTTTTGTTGCATTTTGAGCTTTTGTCTTTTCTTTCTCAAGCTCTTTTGTTCTCTCTTTAACTGTTTGCTCAAGATAAATACGTTGTTTTATATTGAAGTATATAACAATACACAGGAGTAGTATTCCAAAAAATGCGGCACCGTTTACCCATAAATACTCGTGTAGCATCTCTTCAAGATATCGACTTTTCGTGTAAGATACTATGTATGCGGCAATATCTTTTTCATACATATTTTTTATTGGAAAAAATGAGATAATATAAGTTTCACTTTTATGGTGATTATATAGAGAAAAAGGATTTTGTCCTTGAATTTTTACTGCAATTTGATCTTTTAAAAGCAAGTTTATTTTTCTTTTATAATCTTCAATATTATTGTTAGTTTTAGAGACTAAAAAACCACTGTGTTCTATGCTTGTAAGATATTGAGTATGTATTATATTATTATGTACCGTCGAATTGAAAAGATTTTTGTTTAATATAAAATTTGTATCGGTATTGTGCAGTTTTAACATGCTCTCTCTCATGCTTTTAAATGAGAATGAAATATTAGCACTACCTAAAAATTCATTATTACTATAAATGGGAAAAACATTATAAAAAGCGTGAAACGTTTTGTTTTGCATAGTAGTAGTATTATGCGCTAAATTATTATTTACCAATAGTTTATCGCCATGCATATGAGGTTTATTTGCTCTTAGAAATACTTTGTTATCTTGATTTGTAAATTGTATAACATTGACACCTAACTCTTTTAGTCGTTCAAAACTAGGGTTAATTTCTTGAAACAGCTTTGTTCTGATACTATTTAGTTCATCTTCATTTTTTGTATATTTTGCACTATAAAGTAGTTTTAAGACCGCAGGAGAATTAAAAACTTCATGATTTACAATATTTGAAATCATGCCGTATCTATCGGTAATAACATTGTAGTTGTGTTCAAGATTGCTTATTTCTTGATTTAGGATAAGTTCAATACGTGAACTTTTGTCATTAGTAGTAATAATATATACGGTAGAATAAAGAAAGAAAAACAAGACGACGGTAAAGATTTTAACTAACCTAAGTGAATATTTCAAACTGCTTCCATTTTTTTATAACCTGCAAAGTCGGTTGTAAAGTATAACCTAAATTCATTAAAAGCCGGTAAAATTAATCTTAATTATAAGGCAGAACCCACTACAATTTCATTAACACGACAAAGGTTGAAGATATGGTAGTGAAAAATGCAATAGTTTGTGATGCAGACGGTGAAAGAAATGTCGATATACGAATACAAGATGGTATGATAACCGAGATAGGCTCTGCTTTGTCAGATAATGAGATAGTTGATGCCTCAGGATTATACCTGATACCGCTTTTAGTTGACACTAATATAAGAGTTCAAGACTCTGTTTTAAATGCCAAAAATATAAAAGCTGTTTCGGATGAAGCTCTTGAGAACGGAATAGGGCATATTGTTTTAAATTCAGATAGCTTACCTGCAATAGACAATGAGATAGTATTGGAATTTGCCCAAAATTCACTTCACAATCTAAGCGGCGCTAAAGTTGATTTGATGCTAAACACTTTAAAAGAGGATAGCACCCTGAGTAATATTGCTATTTTGCTAAAACGTGGGGCGATAGTTCCGTTTATGAGTACCATAGCCAAAAATGACGTTGCTATTAAAATTGCCGAATATTGTCAAATGTATAAAGTTACACTCTTTTGTAAAGCAGAGGATAATTCACTTATAAAAAGCGGTGTTATGTTAGAAGGAAACGTCAGCTCAAAATTAGGGCTAGCAGGCATACCTGATTTGAGTGAAGTCTTACATGTATCTCGTATGATAGAGATAGCAAGACATTTCAAGATAAAGATAGTTTTTAAGTCAATAGCTTCACCTCGTTCAATTTATCTGATAAGTCAGGCAAAAAAAGATGGAGTTGACGTTAGATGTGAAGTATCTATTCATCATCTTATAAATTCTGACCAAACATGTAAAAACTTTAACACCACTGCAAAATTAAATCCTCCATTAGCTTGTGAAGATGATATAAAGCTTTTGCAAGAGGCGCTTAAAAACGGTCAAATAGATATGTTAACTACTCTTCATCAGCCAAGCTCTCCGCTAAATAAAGAGGTAGCTTTTTATGACGCGGCTTATGGATGTGACGGGTTAAAAAATGCCATGAGTCTGTACTATAGCAAACTTGTAAAAAGCGGTATGATTTCAATGAGTGAGCTTATAAAGTTGTGCGTAAAAAACCCATCGGATACGATAGGAAAAAAATGTGGAACAATATCGGTAGGACAAAAAGCAAACGTCATGCTCTTTAATCCAAGCCAGATTCTAATAATGGATGAAAAACTTTCGCTTTATAACGGTGAAGAGCTATACGGAAAAATAGAGGCTGTTTTTTAGCCTCTTTTACCGTAAAATTCTGCTTTAAACTCTGCATATTTATCTTCTAAAATTGCTTCTCTTGCTTCTCTCATAAGGTTTAGATAGTAGTGCAGGTTGTGAATAGTTGCAAGTCTGAAATATGTTATCTCACGAGAGCGAAACAGATGGTTCAAGTAAGCTCTTGAGTATCTTTTACATGTAAGACATTCGCACTCACTATCAACAGGAGTGTTATCCTCTTTATATGCAGCCCCTTTTATATTAAGCCTTCCAAATGATGTAAAAAGTGTTCCGTTTCTGGCATTACGAGTCGGCATAACGCAGTCAAACATATCAATACCGCGCTCAATGTTTTCTATCAAATCCTCCGGAGTCCCTACACCCATTAGATAGCGCGGCTTGTCTTTAGGCATATACTGTACGGTATGTTCAACCGTATCGTACATGTCTTGATTGGCTTCGCCCACCGATAGACCGCCTATGGCAAAACCGTCATAATCAAGTTCGCAAAGCTCAGTCGCACTCTTTGTACGAAAAGCTTTATCTGTTCCGCCTTGAATAATCGCAAATATATTTTGCTCTTTTCCTATCCCTTTTGCTTGTTTTTCTCTAAAATATTCAATCGACTCCTTCGCCCATGCGGTAGTTCTCTCGATACTTAAAGCGATTCTCTCTTGCGTTGCGGGAAGTGCTACTAAATCATCTAAAATCATCATAATATCTGAACCGAGATTGTTTTGAATATCGATTACTTTTTTTGGTGTAAAGAAGTGTTTTGAACCGTCTATGTGAGAGCGAAACTCTATACCGTCTTTTGAAGCTTTTGATATATCGCTAAGGCTAAATGCCTGAAAGCCCCCGCTATCTGTTAAAAAACTCTTAGGGTAAGTCGTAAAGCCGTGAAGCTTACCCATCTTAGCAACCGTCTCATCTCCGGGTCGCAAATACATGTGATAGGTATTTGCTAAAATTATCTCGGCACCTAGAAGCTCTAACACGTCTTGCATATCAAGCGATTTAACGCTTCCAAGTGTTCCAACAGGCATAAAAACAGGAGTTTTTATGGTTGAATGAGCTGTTTTAATTGTGCATGCACGAGCATTTTTTGAAGTAGCTTCTAGTATAAATTGCATAATTTGCGTTTCCTAAGGTTTATATTTTTGACATTATAACAAAAGAAATTTAAGTCCTTTTAGGGTAAAATCCAAAAAAATTTTTCAAGGTGAGTGTAATGGCAACTATAGGAATGAGTGATATCAAAAAGAACGTTCGTCTTATCATAGGTGAAGTTCCGTACAAAGTGGTAGAGTTTCAACATGTTAAGCCGGGTAAAGGTGCGGCGTTTGTTCGTATGAAAGTAAAGAGTTTTCTAAACAACAAAGTAGTTGAAAAAACAGTTCATGCAGGCGATAAATTTGAAGTACCTGAAATTACTTACAAAACAATGCAATATCTTTATGACGACGGGGAGCAGTATCAGTTTATGGACAATGATACTTACGAGCAGTTGGGACTATCTTATGAGCAGTGTGATGATGCTTCTAAGTGGTTTAAAGACGGAATTCAAGTAGATATCATTTTTTACAAAGGTAATGCTATATCGGTAAGCGCTCCTGAGATAATGGAACTTGTAATTACAGATACTCCTCCAAACTTTAAAGGCGACACATCAAGCGGAAGCAAAAAACCTGCAACACTAGAAACAGGTGCCGTTGTTCAAGTTCCTTACCATGTGCTTGAGGGTGATACTATTAAAGTAAATACTGTTGATTGTGAATACCTAGAAAAAGTTAAATAGAGTTCTTAGTATATGTGAAATAATAGATTTCTTGCATAACCTAGATTGCTTCGTAGTTCCTATTCGCCATGACCGTCATTGCGAACAAAGTGAAGTAATCTAGGAAAAAAGTTATGCAAGAAATTTAATATACAAACTGCGTTTTATTACCAGAAACCCCCTACATAAAAATAACTAATAGTTAAAATTTATTATATTAGCAATAACTAAGCTCAAAAAACATATAATGTTTGCTATTTTAAACTTATAAATAGTTCAGGAGATGTTTGATGCCAAAAACTTTAAAAAATTTTATATTCTCAATTAATATTGTACTTCTATCAACTCTTTTCATTGTTGTTTTACTCTTTACATCATATCTTCATACTACATTAGCACAAGAAAATGCAATAAAACACTCAAATATAGTCTCAAATCAAATCTTTTCTTCTATGTATCAGGTTATGAAAAAAGGGTGGAGCAGAGAGGATTTAAATGAGTTTATGCACTCAATTGAAGAGAATTTTGATGATAGCTACTCTGTAAATATCTATCGCGGAGATAAGATAAAAGAGCTTTTCGGTGAAGTTAATGAGAAGCAAAAAGATGATTTAACTATCTCTGCCATGAGAAGCGGCGAAAAAATAGTACTTAGTGATATGGGAAAACTTAGAAATATTTTACCTCTTAACGCAAAAGACGAGTGTTTGAGCTGTCATGTTAATGCAAAAGTAGGAGATACTTTAGGCGTTATAGATGTTGAGCAAGATTTTGTTGAAATCATTAAAGATACATTTTTAGATTATGTTTATTTCTTTCTTATTGTATTGCCGCTTTTTGCATTAGCAGCTTTTGTTGCATCAAGATATACGTCATCTAAAATTACGGATTCGCTTAAACATTTTAACAAAAAAGTACAAAATATCAACTCTATAAAAGATTTTAAAGAGTTTGACTCTACTGATATAGATGCTAGGTTTGACGAGATAAATGCTATCATCTTAAATGTAAACGAACTTGCAAGAAAACTTCAAAAAATAGCAGTAGATAAAGACTTGCTAGAGTTTGAAGTCCAACTTTTAGATAAATTTATTATAACTTCTGAAGTTGTTAAAGATTGGCGTGATTTTATAAATGAACTTTTACATGATATAAATAAAGTTATGCCCACTTATACGCTTATGACTATATTTAGAGTAGGAGAAGATCAATTTGAGGTAGATATTTTTTGGTTTGGTTCTCCAAATAATGAAGTTAAAAAACTTTGCGAAGAGTTTATAAATAAATCAATCGAAAGTAATGAACACTTCCTAGGATATACAGACTATAAAATAAGACACAATACCTCAAACCATAATAACCGTATTGATATCAAAGATTATGATACGTTTTCTCATAGGACTAAAACTCTCTTTTTAGATACTCCAAAAATAGGCGGAATAGTAGGACTTAGCGTTCAGTCTGATGTTGCAGCAGATCCTGTTAAGCATATAGTAATTGACAGCATCTTAACTACCATGGCAAATTTAGTAGGTTCTGTTAAAGCTATAAATAAATATACAAATGATTTAGAGTATTACGCAGCACACGATCCGCTAACTGGACTTTTTAATCAACGTGTATTTACGGACTTTTTAGAATATGAGATAAAAAGATCTGCTCACCATAACAATTCGTTTGCCGTTATGGTAATAGACTGTGATAATTTTAAACCTATAAACGATAGATACGGACATGCATTTGGAGATATGTATTTGCAGGAATTCGCAAGACTGTTGCTTGAGGTCAAAAGAGGTGAAGATATTTTATCACGTTACGGTGGGGATGAGTTTACGGTTATTTTGCCGGAGTGTGATTTAGACGGAGCATTGGCAATCTCTAATAGAATAGTAAAAGCGGTAGAAGATTTTAAACTATTAACAACCGATGGAAACTATATTGGCATAACAGTCTCTATAGGTCTTTCTGTATATCCTCTTCATGCAAAAACGGCTAAAGAACTTTTTCTTATTGCTGATGCTATGATGTATAAAGTCAAAGAAGATGGGAAAAATAATGTTAGAGCGCCGATGAGTGATGATATAGTAGCTTTAGTTAAAGAGCAAAAAGCAAAATCCGCACTTCTCTTAGATGCTATTGCAAACAATCGTATAGTTCCGTATTTTCAGCCGATTCAATCTGCAATCAGCGGAAAAAATGATATACATGAACTTTTAATGCGTATTGAGATTAACGATAAAATTATTTCTGCTTATGAATTTATAGAAGTCGCAGAGAGTATGAGTATTATAAACCGTATGGATTTAATGGTAATTGAGAATGCATTTATTAAGATAAAAGAGGAAAATTATCAAGGATTGCTCTTTATAAATCTATCTCCTAAATCTTTAGTAGTAGGCAATTATGCAGACTCTATTACAAAACTGATAAGCACTTATAATATTTCTAGGGATAATATTGTTTTTGAAATTACAGAACGAGAGACGGTTACAAATTTTTCAGTATTGGAAAAATTTGTAATAAACCTTAAAATGGCAGGATATAAGTTTGCCATAGATGATTTTGGTTCAGGATTCTCTTCATTTCATTATATTAAAAAGTTTCCGATAGATTATCTTAAAATTGACGGTGAGTTTATATTAAACATTAATAGAGACAAAAAAGATAGAGCTTTTGTACATAGTATATTAACACTTGCAAAAGAACTAAATGTTAAGACGGTTGCGGAGTTTGTTGAAGATGAAGAGATAGTTAAAACCCTAAAAGAGATGGGAATTGACTATATGCAAGGGTTTCACATTGGAAAGCCGAAAAATTGTTTTACAATAATTGAATAATTTTAACAGGATTATAGGTAAAAGAACTCTATCTTTACACCAAAAGGATGAGAAATCTGTTTTCATTTCTTTTTACAGCCTGATTGAGTACTTTTGTTTCCACCTGATACAACTCTGCCAAATATCTATCGAGCATCACTTGCAGACCTCTTATAAAGTGGATGTCTAAATGTAGAAATAGACTGTTTTATAAGCTCATAATCCGTATTTCATTTCACTTTAAAATGTGCAAAAGCACCCTCTACACTTAACACATTTTTATAGCTAGTCTTTGTAATAGTTACTTTTTTTGTATTTAAGTCACACACCGCGATACGAAAGTTTGAACTCATATACGGTTCAACAATGCAGATGATTTTATCATCAATCTGTCTTGTTGCATAGATAACACCTTGCAGAGTATGAAAAAAATATTTTGGATAACTTAGAGGCGTAATCTCTACAACCTCCGCAACTATTTTTTTATCAAGATTTTGTCTTATAAAATTTGCATCTTCATAGTTGTCAAACTGCACACACCAGTCGTCAAACTCTTTGTTGAAGCGCTTTAAACCTTCGTCCAAAAAACCGCCTGCGGCTGATTGTAGGGCAAATATACTCATCTGTTAAATCCTATAAAAATGTTCATAATTATACTGATTAGCCTCTTTGATATCCTTTACAATTAATTCAGACAAAAAAAGATTCAATCTCTGCTTTGCAGCTCTTTTATAGCATCTGTAAAAATATCGCAGTTTTCTTGTGAAGAAAATACAAAGTTTACTTCCATGGAGTCATCTGCGCCTAAAAAAGATTTAACTGCTTTGTAAGCGACTTTTGCCGCTTTATCTTTTGGGTAGCCGTAAATACCGGTGGAGATGGCAGGAAACGAGATGCTGCGGCACTTTAGCTCAGAAGCTGCTTTTAGTGAGTTTATATAGCAGTTTGACAGAAGCTCCTCGCAGCGATTTTTGCAGGATGAATAGACAGGACCGACGGTATGGATCACATATTTTGCTCTCATCTCTCCTGCGGTTGTAGCAACAGCTTCTCCCGTAGGCAACCCGTTTGGATACGAAGAGGCTCTTAAGCTTTTGCATTCGTTAAGTATCTGCTCTCCGCCCGCACGATGAATAGCGCCATCTACACCGCCACCGCCCAGAAGTGAACTGTTTGCCGCATTGACCACTGCACATACATCTTCTTGTGTAATATCTGCTATTTTTATGTTTATGTTTTTCATTTATTTGTTCACAACTTTCCCAATGTATAAGTATACATTTTCAGTCTAAAAGATTGCGAGTACTGATTTATCAGGTTGATTAAGCACCTATGACATGTACTTCTTTGGTTAAAGTGCTATTGGCGTTAGATTCTATGAGTGTATAAAGATATGGAGCGGGTCTGTCATAAAGCACTTACAATTGCTAAAAGGATATTAACCTCTAGTAGCTATACATGTCTTATAAGTGTTGCTTTAAAATCAGTAACACTACACAATTGGGATAATCTGAATAAAAAATTAGAATCATTTATATTAGTGTTAGCAAATTTTTTAATTCTTCTAAAAATTAGTGGAAATATATAATCTTTTGATGAAACATAAATAGTTGAGTTTAATTGATTGTTTATTAGTTTAGAGGATATATCTAATCTATCATTAGAATATGTAACTATGTTTAGAAAAGTTTTAATTTCTTTTTTTAAGTTTTTTATTCTTTTGTTAATTAATATGTTGTCAAGTTCACATAGAAGTTTTGATCCTTTCTTCTTTTGTAGCCTTGCAACATTATACTTTATAGTAGTAAGACCTAATTTATTCTTTTTTTCTATCGCATATTCTAAAAATAGTTTTGATAAAAGCTTGTCTTGTTTTTTAAACCATTTATTATATGAAAAATCTTTTATCATTAAATCTTTATTGTTATAACTTGAGCATTCTTGATATAACAATTCATGTATAGCATTTTCGTCAAGTAAATAATTTTCAATGCAATATTTTTCAAGTGAAACTAAACCCTTCTGAAATGTTGTATTTTCAAAAAGTAAATATAAATCTCCATCTATAATAAAAATTTGTTTTCTTTGATCGTCTCTATTAATATACTTATCTTTAACTTTATCTCTTCCACCTAATGGAAAAAGTTGAGACACTTTAATACTTTTAGATAAACTTCTTTGAATTAGTTCTAAAAGTATTTTTATCGTATTTTTATCTGTGTCCTCAATGAAAAAATCTATATCATTATAGTCATGATATAGATAACTTTTAGCATATTTACTTTTTGGAGTTCTTGCTGGAATACTATCTCTCACAGCTTATATTCCTTTAACCTGAATTACCTTGTTTTCATACCCAGCAAAAATTTCAGGTGAATGGGTGGCTAAAATTAATTGTGTTTTTGGACTTGATTCCAGGGCGTATTGAACAAATTCTTCTTGCCATTTAAGATGCAATGATAATTCAGGTTCATCTATGATAAAAACTCCACTTGGATTACTTTCATTTTTAAAAACTAAGTGAGAAAACATAACTATTAACTGTCGTTCACCAGATGACAATGCGTCTATCGTGGCATATTGTCCATTAGGTTTTTTTATTTTTAAATTCCCAATATTATCAACTTCTATACTTTTTTTTGTATCGCCTAGAAAGTGATTAACAGTATCTATAAATTTATTAATTGTTTCATAACTTTTTTCAACTTTTGCATTACTTTCATCGATTAGTTCAATTAATTTTAAAATTCTATCAATTTGAGATTTATTAATAAGCCATGCAATATTCACGCCTTTGGTATCAGAATTTTTCATTTCGGAAAATAAACCTTCTATTTTGAGAAAAAAATCTTCCATTTCTTTAAGGTTTTTATCTCTATCAAAACCAATATTTTTCAAAGCATTAGCGATGGCTTCTTTTTTTGTTGTAATATTAAACTGTTCATCAATATTCATTGTTTTAAAATCGCCGTTGCTATCAAGTAAGTCACCAAAATTAGCAAAATTGAATGATGTTAATAATATGTCATCTCTTAATTTCTTTCTTTGAAAATCTTCTTTTCTTCTAATTTTTTCATATACATTTTTTACAATTTCTTGTGTTTCTTGTAAGCTTTGTCCTAGTGAACCGTCAATATATCTATTGTGTCTAATAATTCCTTTACCACTATTTCTTAATAAAATTTTTTCGTGAAAAAAATGATCTTCATCTCTATTGTTCTCTCGTCTTTCAAGTCCTAAAAATAATGGAACTTCAATTTCATGTATAAATTTGAAAATATGGTTTGTTTTTTGTTCAAATAGTTTTTTATTAAAAAAATCAATAGATTTTTCTTCTCTAGATAAAATATATGCTAATTCATCTTGATCATGGATATTATCAAGTGTCAGCTTTTCTTCATGGTTCCCATCTAAAAAAATTGAAATTTTGATTTTAGTTTTTTCTATGAAAATTGTATATTTCTTATTATCTTTTTCAAATTCAAGTGCCATTTTTTCATATGGTATTAAATAAATATCTTTTAAATTTGGTGTCAAAATAGCTTGAATTAACTTTAGAACTGTTGTTTTTCCGCTTCCGTTCCCACCAACTAAAAAAGATAAATCATTATTAAAAGTAATATCAAATTTTAGATAACCATATACATTTTCTGCACTGAATTTTATTAGTTTCATTTTTTTTCCTTAAGTTTTATAATTGTATTATATCTGTCATTCTACAATTCCACAACCAACTCAAACATCTCCTTAATCTCCATCTTGTGGCTTATCAAAATATCTGTCTATACTGCTCTTTGATGGTGTGAAAAGCTTCAAGTATCTCCATGCGGCGGCTCTCGTCTTGACTTCCGAAAACTTCATTAACTATAAAGTACATCACCCATCCAACCTCTGCAAAATCTCAAAACTATCCATCTCCATTTTTGAAAATGCAAACCATTTTTTGCCGAGGTCTTTTAGGCTCGCACCTATGTGGTAAATCTTTTTGCCATCAAGTATGAGAAATCTGTCATGAGCGGCATCAAATTTTTTGAGCGTGATATTTGGGTATTGGGCATTGTACTTTTTCACATCAAGCTCTAGCTGTTTGGAGATGGTTTTTGTGTAGATGATGGCGCTTACTTTTGGGTCTCTTTTTGAGAGCATGGTTAAAACACTCTCATCGAGATAGTTGTCCACAAGCACTATGCTTTCTTTGGCACTTTTTATAAGGTCTGAGACAAAGAGATAGGCGTCGTACACTTCGCCATCAAAAAATATACCCTGTTTTGGTTTTATAGAATTTTCTTCTAGTGCATCAAAGAGCTTTTCAAATTTCCCATCTGTTTTTATCTCATATGAAATTTGTCTTTTTTCGACAAGCTCAAGTCGTTTAAAAATATCGGCATTTTGTGAAAGAAAGCTTCTCATTTTGACAAAACTATTGATAATTAGTATGCTTGTTTTGACAGCAGTTTCACTTCTAAGAACTGCTGAAAGCATTGAAACACCTTGTTCTGTAAAAGCAAAAGGGAGAGATGAAGAGTGTTTTAGTAACTCCAACCGGTCGCAATTTGCGACCAGTTCATTTTTTTCTTTTTCGGTAAGTTGATATCTGAACTCTTTGGGGAATCTTTCAATGTTTCTTTTGACTTGTTCACCAAGTCTTTTAGGCTCTACCCCATATAACTCCGCCAAATCTCTATCTATCATCACTTGCAGACCTCGAATAGTAAAGATTTTGTTATTTATATCTTCATCTGCGAGTTGGATTTTATGAGGGGTTGTATCCAAAACATTTCCTGCTATTTAGTTGAAATTATTTTATCGAAATAAATCTAAAAATAACAATTTTTATCTAGGAGCTTCGAGATGATTATGCCTACCATTTTACTCAAAGCAAAAGAAAAAAACTTTAGACTCAAATGATAGGTTAAGCTAGAAAAGAGTTATCACAACTCCACAACCCGCTCAAACATCTCCTTAATCTCCATCTCGTGAGATATCAAAAATATCTGTCTATACTGCTCTTTTATGGTATGAAAAGCTTCTAGTATCTCCATGCGGCGGCTTTCGTCCTGACTTCCGAACACTTCATCAAATGCCAAGAAACCAATGCTACTCGCACCGCTAAGTTCGGTTAGGGTTTTTGAGATAGCGATGCGTAAAACGAGGTTGGCAAGGTCAACTTCTCCGCCTGAATATCGCTCTATGGGGTACTTTTTGCCCTCGTCGTAGATGAAAAAGTCAAAGTCGTTGCTTACTTCTATGTGCTGGTATTTGCCTTTGGTTATTTGAGCGTACATGTCAGAGGCTAGACTAGAGATGCGTGGAGCTACTTTTGCGTTGAGACGGGTCTTGAACTCGGCTAGAGAGACTTTTATTTTCTCGTAGTCAACCAAATCATCTTTTTTTGTTTGCACTTTTTTTAGCTGTATTTCGTTGTTCTCAAGTGAGTTTTGGACGCTCTTTATCTCGCCCTCACATGTAGCTATTTTGATTTTTACTTCGTTTAAAAGCGTTGTTTTTTCATCACTGTTTTTTTGGGCTTCGTCATGCTCTTTTTGCTTTTCTTTATGCTTCGCTTCATCATAGACTACAAGGTTAAACTCCGCTTCTTTTGCCTTTCTTGCACTGCTTAACTCTTCTATCTTTTTGTTTACTTTTAGCAAGTCAGACTTTACTAGAGCGACTCTTTTTAGCTCCGTTTCAAGGCTTAGAACGAGTTTATATTTTGGTTCTATGAGCGCAAAACTTTTTCTTATCTCCTCATGCAGTTTGTCGTTGTAGCTGAACTTTTCAAGCTCTTCTAGTTCATTCTTGTTTTGAATACCTTTTTGTTCTACATGTAAGAAATACTCTTTAGCTTTTTTGAGGTCTTTTAACTTACTTTCCATAATGTTTATGTTTTTAGTAAGCTCCAAAAACTCTTTCTCTTTAGCTTTTCTGTCGGCTTCAAAAGCATTTTTTTGTTCTGTTACGTTTTGAAGCTGTTTTTTATACTCGTCTATCTTTTTTTGATGAGTCTCATTTACGACTAGCGCAAGTGAGTTTACGACATTGTCATACTCTTCTAAAAGCGGTCTTGTACATGTAGGACACGTTCCTTCATTTCCTAGTTCTTGCAGTTTTTCTATTTTTTCGTTTGTCGTAGCTATCTGTTTTTGTTCACCCGCTATCTCTACTAAGAGTTCGTTTTCTATGGTATGTTTTGTTGTTACGCTCTCTTGAAGCATTGCTATATTTATCTCCAGATTTTTTGCATTCAGTACAAATTCATCATAATTTTCGGTCTCTTTTTCAAGCGTATGAATATCTGCTTTGCTCTTAATGTACTGCTCTCTGAGCTGGATTTGCTCTTTTTTAACACCCTCTTTTTTTAGATATATCTCTTTTAGTTTCTCTTTGTCTTTAAGAGATTCTTGCAGTGACATGTACTCTGTTTTTACCTCTTTTAGAGCGTCTAGTTTCTCTTGTTTGTCCTCTAGTTCATGAAGCTCTGCGGTAAGTTTTACCTGATTTAGTATCTCAAGGCTTTTGGAGTTTTTTATTAGCTCAAGCTCTGAGAGGAGCTTTTGCTTTTGCTCTTTTGTTTTGGCAAAGAGTTCAAGCTCTTTTTTTACATGTTGTACTTTTGTTTTTATCTCTTCAAGCTCTTTGCTTTTTTGCTCTGCATCTTTTGCAAGAGCCTCTTTTGCGGCAAGGCTCTCTTTTATGAGCTGTTCTTTTTGTTTTATCTCATCTTCGCCGAGCAAAATCTCTTTAAACGCTTCTATCTCCCGTTTTAACTCTCTGCTTCTCTCAACGAGAGAGTTCTCTATAAAGTCTATCTTTTCAAGTCCAAGAAGCTTTCTTATCATCTTCTTGCGGTCTTCGTTTTTAAGAGTACTTAGGCTTGTGAGTTCTTTTTGAGAAGCAAAGAGTGTGTGCATAAAAGCATCTTTGCTCATCTTTGTAAGTTTGACTATGGCAGATGTTACCTCTTTTGCTCCGCTTGTTGTAAGTTCTTCGTTTTTGTAAAGCTTTGCATTTGCAGTGAGTGCTTTTCCTCTAAATTCACGCACGACTCTAAACTGCACACCGTCAAATTCAAAGATGAGTTCCACGACAACAGAATCCTTGTCGCTTGCGTTTGCATTTCGCACAATATCTTTGTAGCCTTTGTTTTTAAGCTCACCGTAAAGTGCGAAAAGTATCGCTTCAAATATGGTGCTTTTTCCGCTTCCGTTTTTGCCGATGATGCCGATAAGACCTTCGCCAAACTCGATGTCGTAGGAGGTGTATTTTTTGAAATTTTCAAGGTGGAGTTTAGAGAGTATCATTGTTAGCCTCCTCGTACTGTGCAAACAGCTCTTGTATTTTTGGCATAAGGCGTTCAAACTCTTTGTCATCGCTGTCTTCTTTTACATGTTGTAAAAAATACTCTTCTAAAGAGAGTGCTTCTACATCAACTGCGATACCTTCATTCAAACCTTTTTTAAACTCTCTTTTTACGCTTACATGTAAGGCATTTGGAAATATATTTTTAATATCCGCATTTTGGATGTCAATTGATTGCAAAGACGTAAGGTTTGAGAGTTTTACTTCAACTATGGCATCTTTAGTGTCGCTTGCATCTATCTTTAAAATAGAGTTTTCAAAATCTTCGCAGTCTATCTCTTTTTGCACAAAAGGGCGGATATTTATCTCTTTGTACTCTACATGTAAATCATCGCCAAGAGTAACAACTGCAAACCCCTTTGAGTTTCGCTTATCACTCATGCTTGTTCTCTCGGTTGAGCCGCTGTAATAAACATTTTCATGTTTGCCGACTTGAGAAAAACTGTGCCAATGACCGAGTGCCACGTAGTCCATCATCTTAAAAATATACTCTTTATCACTCGGATAGACCCATTCGCCAAACTCTTGCATGAGGTAAAACGCACCGACCGAACAGTGCATCATCATGATATTTTTTTTGTTTTTATGGATGTTTTGTTCGCAAAGTTCTATTTGAGAGAGTGCTTTTGTTTCGTCGTTCATGTGTGGCAGGGTGTGAAAGATAATATGCTCAAATTCTACTTTTTTATACTCTTGATTGAAAGATACATGTATGTTTTTTAAACTCTCAAATATCTTTAAAATAGGCGAAGAGAGATTTGTTCTGGGAGTAGAGTGGTTTCCGGCGATGAGAATAAAAGGGATATTTAACTCATCTATGATTTTAAACTGTTCAAGGGCAAAAGTAATAGCACGGTTTGAAGGACTGGCTCGGTGGAATAGGTCGCCAGTATGAATGATGTAATCGGGCTTGATTATCTTTATCTGCTCTACTACCTGAGAAAAAGCGTCGTAAAAGTCGGCTTCTCTTTGGTTGATATTTTCGTTATTTAAGATATCAAGGTCGTTAAATCCTAAATGAGTATCGCTAAAATGGATGATTTTCAAATTGCACCTCCCAACGGTTTTAAATATTTTACCCAAAAAATAAATCTTTTAATAAAAGTTCAATGATATCTATTATCAAAATCAGAATTGTTTAAGCAGTAAAGTTATATGATTTTGATTGCGATTATCAATAAAGGCAAAAAGTATGGAATATTTAAAAGAGTTTGTAGATTATGTGATACTTGGAACGCTTCTTTTGATGAGCTTTGTATCAATTGCATTGTCATTTGAGAGATATTTTTTTTATAAAAGTATAAATTTAACGGATTATAAAACAAAAAATGAGATAGAAGTTATTTTGACAAACAATCTCTCTACAATCTCTAGTATAGCTTCAAACGCTCCATATGTAGGACTGCTTGGAACCGTTGTAGGGATTATGGTCGTTTTTTACGATATGGGGCAAAATGCTTCGCTTGAGACTTCGGTTGTAGTTATCGGGCTTTCTCTTGCTCTAAAAGCAACGGCACTCGGGCTTTTAGTGGCGATTCCGTCTATGATGCTCTATAGTGCATTTTTACGAAAGAGTGATATTTTATTTGCAAAGTGGGAAGATGAAATCGATAAAGAGATATGAGGGAATAAACGTTGTTCCTTTTATAGATGTACTCCTTGTTTTACTCGCAATAGTATTTGTTATATCAAACTTTATTGCACTCGGTAAGATAGATGTAAATCTTCCGACTTCATCTACAAAAGAGGCAATAAAACAAGTAAAACATAATATAGTCATAACGGAGATGGGAGAGTTTTTTATCAAAGATACTCTTTATACAAAAGATGAGTTTATGTTAAAAATAGCAACATTTTCTAAAGAGGATATTATCACGATAGTCTCGGATAAGAGAGCTGTTTATGAAGATTTTATCTTTGTAGTGGATACATTAAAAGAGAGGGGTCTTGAAAAAATTTCTATGGCGGTAAAGAGATGAAAGATATTATTTTGATAGATTCTTCAGAGATTTTTGCAGATGCAAAAGTTGTTCAGATAATCCACAACTCTCAAGTTTACACGCTTAGAATTACTCGTGATAACAAGCTTATACTTACAAAATAGGAGTTTACATGTTAGTAGCAGACAAAAACAGTATAAACGGTTTTTCTATATCATTTATACTTCATATTTTAGTTGCTTATGTTCTGTTTTATGTTCTAAATAACAAGATGGATTTTCCAAAAGAGAGTAGTGTTAAAGAGATGATAACAATCTCTTTGGGCAGTTTTGAAGAACTAAAAGAGGTTGTTCAAAAGATAGAGATGCCAAAACCTATAGTCCAGAGCATAGTAAAAAATGATAAACCAACGATAGTAAAACCTATAGAGAAAAAAACAGAACAAAAAATAGAGCAAAAAGTACAAGAGATTATCCAAACAAAAGTCGTGGAAGCAGAAAAAAAAGTCGAAGTTACGCAAGAAACTGTAGGTACAAAAGTTGAGCCAAAAGAGGAAGTAGCGAATCAGGTACAACAACATGTAGAACCGACTCCGCAAGTTTTGGAAGCTGAGTTCGTAAAAACAAACTTTCAAAGTATTAGAGATATGGTTTTGGCAAATCTAAAATACCCAAATATTGCCAGAAGAATGGGACAAGCCGGAATAGTTGAGCTTTTATTGGTCATAGATACAAAAGGAAAGCTGGTAGATATCTCGGTGTATAAGTCCTCAGGTCATAAACTTTTAGATAATAGTGCAATAAGTGCGGCAGGTAAGCTGTGCGCTGAGGCACTGCCGATTCCGCAAACGATTTCAAAAGTCACTTTGCCGATTTATTTCGCATTAAACTAAGATAACAATAGCCAGCAAATACGGGATTTTCTCTCCTGTTTTTTTCGTTAGTAGCCAGCCAACATGTTAAAAAATCAGGAAATAAAATTATGAATAAAATAAAAATCAGTGTACTATCAGCGTTAATGCTTAGCGCACAAGTAGCAACGGCGCAGACGGTTGAGCTAGAGAATATTACTATTACTACCGCTACTAAAACCCAAAAAAATATAGACGGGGTATCGGCATCGGTTGAAGTAATAACCAAAGAGGATATAGAAAAGATGGGAGCGCAGTCTTTAAAGGACATTATAGAGTACTCTCCCTCTTTTGTTATGCAGTACGGCAGATTTCCGCATCCGAGTTCAAAATCTAAAAGTTCTGTCTCTATCCGCGGAGTGGGGGCTAACGGGACACTTTTTTTGATTGACGGCAAGCGAATATCGGGTGAGACCGAGAGTCCCTACGAGATGGACAGGATACCTGCTTCAATGATAGAGAGAATTGAGGTGGTAAAGGGTTCTATGTCCACGCTTTACGGCTCAGATGCCACGGGCGGAGTTATAAATATCATCACAAAAAAGCCAAAAGATTCTCAGTTCATATCACTTGATATAAGAGGCGGCATGAACGATAAAGGCGATAATGAAACTAGCTCCGCTAATCTAAGCTATTTCGGCAAGAAAGATAAACTCGGATACGGTTTTTACGCAAGCATGCAAAGCAGCAGACCGTATGAAGAGAGAGAAAGTTATACTCAGTCGGTACTTAACCCATCAAATAACAATCCCATCCCTACCGATGCAGAGTTTGGCAAGAGCGGCGATGCGGATGTGGCATACCGTGATGATGCCAAAGTATATAGCGTTGGAGCGAAGCTCTCTTATGAGCTTACCCAAAAGTTAAAAGCAGGGCTGGATTTGAACTTTTTTAAAGAAGACAGAGAAGGAGCGTATCTAGGGTCTGCAAAAGCGCCCAGACCGCTTGGCACTCCGTCCGCAGTTCTTGTTACAAATACGCCCGTAAAATCCGTTGACGATAATCAAAGAATAGACGGGTCTGTTGATGTTGAGTATTTGGCAAGCGATGATTTAACGACAAAGTTTAGAGTCTATAACTCATACTATGAAAAAAGAAATGAAACAACGCCTATAAATTTTGCAGGTCCGGTAAATAAAAAATTTAGTGCAAATGTTGATATAGCAGGATATGAGGCTGTAGCAAACTATGCCGGTATAGAGGACCATCTCATAACATTCGGTGCAGACTACAGAAACGAAAAGAGAGAGAGTGCGGCTATAAATCCTAATCCTGCAAGTGAAGAGTTTATAACAAAAAAAGTGGATTACATATCCGCATATATTCAAGATGAGTGGCAAATTACCGACACGCTCTCTACGATATTGGGTGCAAGATATGACGATATAAGCAATGCCGATTCTAAAGTCACTCTAAAGGCAGGCATGGTTAAAAATATATCAAAAATGCTAAACCTAAGAGCTAACTATGCGGAAGGTTATCGTGCTCCCGATATAGCAGAACTTTATGTAGTTAGCCCTCAACCGGGAAAACAGCCGAGATACGGTGCGGAGGTGGTTATAGCAGGCGTAAAAGATGCCAATACCCTAAATCCGGAGTTTGTGCGCAGCTATGAAATCGGAGCAAACGGAAGAAGCGGTAAGTTTAGTTATGATATAGCGTTATTTTTTAATGATATAAAAGATAAAATAGAACTCGAGCTTGTCGATAACAAATACTACACGTCTTTAAACAAAACCAGCGTCGAGACAAAGGGAGCCGAACTCTCTTTGGGGTATAGACTAAGCCCAGAGATTGATACAAAGCTAAACTGGCTTGAGCTGAGAACAGAAGATAAAAACACGGGTGGAGACTTGTTGTTTAATCCCGATAGAAATATAGCGGTTTCAATTAACTATATGCCTATTGAGAGTTTCTCGGTTATGTTTACGTTAAGACATGTGGCACAACAGTATATCAGCACGAGCGAGAAGGCGGATGAGTATATGCTGGCAAATCTAAGTGTTTCAAAGGAGTTAAGCAAAGATATAGAGCTATACGGAGGAGTAAACAATCTTTTTGACAAAGAGGTAGCCAAAGAGCTAGGCTCAAATGCAGGTGTTTACTATTTTGCAGGTGTGAGAGCACACTTTTAATATTTAAAGGATATTTATGTTGACACAAAAAATGATTCAAAGACTTAACGAGCAGGTAAATCTGGAGATGTACTCCTCAAATATATATCTTGCTATGAGCGCTTGGTGCGCAAACAAAGGGCTGCACGGAAGTGCAAAATTTTTAAAGGATCACTCTCAAGAAGAGTTAAGCCATGCTTATAAGCTTTTTGATTATATCAATGAAACAGGTGCTGTAAGGGGGTAGATGAAATGATAGTGCCAAATATTTTGCGCTTACCTTTTTGAAGCCCCATTTTTAGGGCGTTTGTTTGAAGTTGTAGTTTATTTTATCTGCAAATTTTAGGACGCTTTTTTTCCTACCACTCCCAAAAGCCGTTTGTTTCTCCCAAAAGCTCACTCAAAAGCGATACTTTTTCCAATGTATAAAGAGCCTTTAAACGCCGTATAAAGCGATTTTAAACGGTATTTTATAGCTCATCCCGCCGTGATGGAAAATAGGCGGAATTTTAGAGCGTATGATGAGGTGATGTGAAATTGCAAAGAATAGAGAAAGACACATCATTTTTTAGAGAAAGACACATTTTATAAAAAGAAAGACACATCAAGAAAGACACATTTTGCCGTTTAAAATTTTTATCGACAAAGCGACTCGCACGGAGTACCGTCTTTGTCTTTGTCAAGAGCAGACACGCCACACTCCTCAAGATAAAATCTCGCCTCGGCACATGTTGTCATTTGCTTACATGTACGCTTTGAGCCACACTCTTTTTTTGATGAGGTCTTTTGAGCTGTTGGCTTTGAGTCTTGTTTGGCTGATTTTTTGCCTTTGCGGTACTCCCACGGAGGTGTCGGCTCCGAGATACTCCATAAACCCTCTTTTGACGCTTTTGCCTCTGCCTCTGCTTTGAAGTATCGCTGGTCTGATGCGTACTGACGATAAACCCATGCTAAGCCCTCTTTGACTTGCTGAAGATTTGCCTCGGTTCCCTCACAATATACAATCGCAACGCTTCTTTGGTATCTGTCTGTCGTTTCGACTTTGGCTTTGGCTTCTTTGCCGTAGCACATTCGGGAGAGGCTTTGTTTTGATGCACTGCCAAAGTCTTGAGTGCTTTCGGGTGCGTCTATCTGAGCGAGACGGATTTTGTGTTGTGTCTTTGAGCTGTCGAGAATGGTGAGCGTGTCGCCGTCGTGAACTCCGACAACCTTGCCGGTGATGTCTGCTCCATATAAAGATGAAAGAAGAGCTACGAAAAGCAGTGTTTTAGAAAGGACGGAATTTTGCACGGACGACTCCTATTATATTAATGTATTGAAGCTCATCATCTTTGAGCATGATGTCTTCGTAGCTTTTGTTTGTTGAGATGAGCTTGACCCATTTTTGGAACGGGTCACGGAGGAGTCTCTTGACATAGACTTCGCCGTTGACATTTGCGATCACTATCTCATTGTTTCTCGCTTCATCGGTACGCTCGACGATGACATACTCTCCGTTTGATATGAACGGCTCCATGCTGTCGCCTTGGACTCCTATGATGTCAAGATTTTTAAAGACTTTGAGTCCGAGGATGTTTGAGAGGAATGAGCGGCTTATCTCAAGCGGCTCGGGAAGCTCATCGCCATTGATGCAACCATAGCCAGCGGCAGCAGTAGTGTCGTGGTAAAAGTTTATTGTAACGATGTCGTCACTGTAGGTTTTAATCATATTTTTATGCTCATTTACATCAGGCTCTTTCCCTGTCAATAAATATTCAAGAGAGATACCTTCATTTTTTGAAAGTAAGTCAAGTCTCTTTGTTGGTATGTTGTCTCTATTCTTCCAAGTGTCGAGCGTGCCGTATGGTATGCCCCACTTTTCGCATAGTTCTTTATCCGTAAAAACGCCAAAATGCTTTCTTATCCTCTCAAGGATACTTTCAATTCTTTTCATTTTTCCCTCCAAACTACTTGACAATACTTTCAAAACACATTATAATTACTGCAATATATGAGGCAATTATATCAGAAATGACAGTAATTTACTCTAAATATTGTGTTTTTTTACAATCTGCGGTGTGCTTATGCTTAAAACTACGACCAGCACCGCCATTTTTGAATGTAAATACTTTCAAAAATGATGTCAAAAGATTAGGACTGGGGATAGAGTGCCTAATTGCCGATGCCCACACTAAAGCCGCTCCTTTGAGAGCAGCTTCACTGTGGACATCTGTTTGCTCCAAAACCTCCATTTGTGGGCGGTTTTGGTGTGAATAAAACACACGAAAGGATAAGAGAGATGAAAGAAATGCCGGACATGAGACAGTATTTTATTGATAACTGCATCAATTTTGCGGCTTTTGCACGAAAACACGAACTCGACGAAACGATACTCTCAAAAGTGCTCAGCGGAAAGCTGAAAGGTGAGAGAGACCGTGGAGGCGAAGACGGACGAACTGCAAAAGTAGTCAAGGTTCTTTGGGAACTTGGGATTTGGAAAGGCGAGAAGCCGAAAATATTACAAAAAATCGAAAATGACGAGCGGGGGGGTAACACCTCTAACGCACTCTAACTAAAGGAGCGTTGCCCGTGTATGTAGAAACGAAAATCGCATCGGTAGTGTATGGAGTAACATTGTCGGCTATTAAAAATGCCGTTCAACGCAACTCTGACAAATACAACTATCGCTACATCGACGGTGTGGGCAGAGGCGGCAAAAAATTACTTATCAAAGTTGACGAGGTCGAGCTTGCAGTCGCAATCGACAAAGGCGAACTTGAGGAGTCAATCACTATTTATGAAGAGCTGCCCGAGGGCGGTCTTGGAGAGGTAGCTTGGAATGACTTTAACGGCGAACAGGAAGAGCCTGAGATAAAAACGGCAAAACCTAAAGCAGACAAAGAGGTCAAATACTTTGAGCTTGACGAAGAGCAAAAGCGAGAGGCTACTGAGCGTCTGCGAATACTCAAAGACTGGGATGAGTACAGAAAAGAGGGAGTAGCGACCTCGAAATTTTGCGATAACAAAAACCGCTTCGATCCTACACTAAAGCTCAGCGAGCAAAAGTTGTATCGCTGGCAGAGAGACTATAAAGAAAAAGGGATTGTCGGCTTGGCTGATATGAGAGGCAAGGCAAGAGCGGGTAAGACAACGCTCAAGCCTTGGATGCAAGACTTTGTGTTAGCACAATTCAGAGCCTTTGGAGCTGGAGGTATCAACTATCTCCAGTTATGGGATGCGTTGCATGAGGAGGCAGCTCGCAAAGGCGAGTGCGATTATATCAAGTTCATCAAAAAAGAGCAAAAGCCTCTTTGCGACTACGGCACCATCAAACGCTTTATCGACAACTACTATAAAAACAATCGGCTTGAGTATGTGATGGTCACGCTGGGCGAAGATAAAGCAAAAAGCTACTTGCAACCTGCAATGGGCAATCAAAAAGAGCTCATCATCAGACGCAATCAGTGCTGGCAAGTTGACTCATCGCCTCTTGACGCAATGGTACGAGATGGAGATAACGGGACTGCCTTTAGACCAAACATCCTCTCAATCGTGGATGTGTTCAGCGGTCGAAGCGTGATGAGCTTGGAGCGAACATCAAACGCTCTCTCACTTGTCCGCTTGCTATGGAAAGCGTTGGAGAAATTTGGAAAGCCTGAGTACATCAAAGGTGACAACGGAAAAGACTATCTATCCAAACAGTTTCAAGAGCTGCTGAGCGGTCTTGGTATCGACTACGACAGAGCGATTGCTTATGCCGGTGATGAGAAAGGATTTGTTGAGAGACACTTCCGAACGGTTCAGCATAGCGGTATCAGCTTTACACCAGGATACATCGGAAACAGCTTGGCAAAGCGTGAGATGATAGAGCAGAGAACGCCAAAGCGAGACCGAAAAGCAAAAGACCAGTTCGGGAATGTGAAAAAGACAAACCAGCTGCACCTTTTGACATTTGAGCAAATGAAGATGAGGCTTGACACTGAGGTTGCCAAATGGGACATCATGCGTATCAGACGCAAAAATGAGTCTCCGATGGATAGATGGAACTCGGACGATACGGCAATCAGAAAAGTCGCTTACGAAGAGTTCATCTTGTATGCGGGTGGAGCCGACATCAGAACGGTCGCTAAAAAAGGTATCGAATACGAAGCGTTGCGCTTTGTTGGAGACTCACTGCCTCCGGTCGGTACCAAAGTGGTATGCAGAGCAAACATCGACAACGCTCAAGAGATATTTGTTTTCTCGCTCACTGGAGATTTTATCTGCCGAGCCTACGACAAAGAGATTGCTCTTATGTCAGCAGAGCAGTACAAGGCGGTCAAAAAGGTTTTCAAAGAGGAGATGCGTCAAGTCAGAGGCGTTATCAAATCAGCGGAGTTCAGTGCATTTACACGGCTTGCAATCGAGGAGGACTTCGAGCGTATGCTGGAGGAGCACAAAGAGTCGCTTAAACCTCAGAAAATCGAAGCGGTCAATAGTGATGTCGTCGCAGATGTCAGAGAGAAGCTTCGAGAGCAAAGAGAGGTTGACAGCATAAAAGAGCGTGTCTTTGACATAGACGGGGTGATGATGCCAAACAGCGAAAAGCGAAACAAGCTGAGCTGGGACAGCGTCATCGAGCGAGCGGTCAATTGGAGTTGAATTAACAGACTCTCCCACGGGAGGGTCGCTTAATCCAACAATAAAAAGGAGAAAGATTATGGATTTACAAAGTCAGATTTTGGAGTTTTTAGAAGCTCAGGGGATTAGTCAAAATAGGTTCGCAAAGACAATCGGAGTTAATCCGGCTTATTTGAGTGGGTATATGCAGCAAGGAGATGATTACCAGTACAAAGATAAAGTCATCGCCCCTGCTAAAACATACATCGCAAATTATATCGAAAAGACAAGTAAAAGAAAAGAGGCAGAGCTTGAATTTGTGATGACAAGAGACGCAAAAAGCGTCTTTGCGGTTATCGAATGGGCGGTGATGGATGAGGATATGGCGGTCATCGTAGGTAAAGCCGGAACTGGCAAGAGTCGAACGCTCAGGGAGTTTGCAAAAAATCATCCTGAGTCCATCTTGATTGAAGCAACCATCAGCACCACGGCAAGAGACCTTTTCAAAAAGATTGCTGAGCTGCTTGGCTCTCAATACAAAGGAAGCCTCGACCTCACGGTGCGAGAGTGCGCTTCGATACTTCAAAAAAGCGAGAAGTTTATCATCATCGATGAGGCAGAGCACTTGCCTTATCGGGCTTTGGAGCTGCTTCGACGGATGTATGACTTCTCAAAAAGTCCTTTGATACTTGCCGGAACCAAAAAGCTCATCAAAAACCTCACCGGTGGCGAGAGTGATTATGACGAATATGAGCAGCTCAGCTCAAGAGTCGGCGGCAAGTGGATACTTCAAGGACTCACTTATGCAAAAGAGAGCGAGGGCAAAGTCGTTGAGATAGACGATGACCTCAAGGCGGTCTGCAAGCTCTTTGGAATAAACGACATTGCGACAGCGAAAACAATCAAACAGTTCACAAAAGGGAACTTCAGAAAAACAGAAAAGCTGCTCAAGCGTTCTGAGAGACTGGCAAAAAGCTACGGCACGGAGATCACAAAAGATGTTATCGAGACTGCGGTCGAGATGTTACTGCTGAGATAGGAGGCGAATATGTTGTTTGAATTTGGTTTGGTTGTTGCGGGATTTGTCGTTGGGTGGGTCTCCTGTGAAATTTACATCGTTTTTAAAAAGGATAGAAGATGGTAAAAAATCAAGCATACGGTCTTTTGAGACTTGTTGAAGAGAGTGATAGTTTTGAGTGTAGTTTCATAGGAAATTTAAACGACAAACTAAAGACGGCTTTGGTACTACTTGAAGAGATTAACGAAGAGGAAGAGATATCGACGGCTTCAATCCTAACTAGTGTCAGAACCGCAAAAAGAGCTTTGTCTCAAGCTGTAAAAAGAGCCCAATAAACATTGTTAAAGCCCATTTACGGTGGGCTTTATGGAGTGTTTACACCCAAAGTATATAGAAAAAGGAGAAAAATGGGATTAAAAATTGTCAAAAAAAACAAAAGCAACCTTACAGTGCAACTTCGATACGGCTTCGTATGCGCAGACAGCATGGCAATCAAATACAACCTAAAGGAGAAACAAAATGGCAAGTATAGATAAAAAGTTGGCACAACCGCCAAAGCCTAAGAAAAAAAACAAAAAGGAGAAAAAGTGATAATAAAAATAGGGAAAAAGAGTTTTGGAAGCGATAAAAAAGAGGCTATCAGGGCAGTTGAGGACTTTTATGACATCAAAAAAGAGATGGATATCCTCTATGAAAAACTCAAAGAGCATAAAGAGGTGATTATCACTTATGCCAAAGAGGCTCTTGATGGAAGCGACAATGCGACGGTGACTTTTGAGGAGGGCTCAAAATCTATAAAAGTTTCTTTCGGATGGGACATCAAGATAGAAGATGAGGCAAAGCTTAAAGAGATTTTAGGTGAAAGGTTTGATGTTCTCGTTAAGACTGAGACGGTTTTAAAACCAGAAAGAAGACTTAAAGAGATGGCAGTAGAAGATGACGGTTTAAAACTTTGTCTTAGCGTGAAAGAGAAAACACCTACGCTAACGGTGATTTAACATGCCAAAGTTTGGAGAAACATCAAGGAGTCGTCTTGACACATGTCACCCCGATTTGCAAAGAATTTGCGAGAGAGTTATTACGGTGTTTGATTTCAGCGTCCTTGAGGGCGAAAGAACATTAGAGCTACAACAAAAGTATTTCAAAGAGGGTAAGAGCAAGCTTGACGGTGTAAGCCAAAAGAGTAAGCATCAAAGCAAGCCGAGCAACGCCGTTGACATTGCGCCTTATCCGATTGATTTCAACGAAAAAGAGAAAGCCCGAGCACGGTTCTATCATCTTGCCGGTTATATGTTTATGGCGGCAGCTCAGCTCAAAGCCGATGGTGTTATCACCCATGAGCTCAGATGGGGCGGTGACTGGGATAGCGACAAAGATTTTGCAGACCAAAACTTTGACGACTTACCACACTTCGAGCTTGCATAAGTTTAAAAGCCCGTTTAACACTGTTTAAACGGGCATTAAAACGCTTTTTAAAGTCTCCAAATTGCTTGGCGACTTTCAAGATCGTTTATAGGAGAGAGAATGGATTTAGGAAAATTAACTGATGAACAAAAAAAAGGTCTCGGAGAGCCGAACGCAAGATTTTTAACCGCAAAAGAAAAAATAGGTCTTTTTAGGCTCATGTCAAAAGTGATTTTAAGCTCGGGAGGACAAAGTGCTACATCCGCAAACACAAGATGCGACAATGAACGAAGCATACAAAAATCTAAGTGAACATATTGGGAAGTTTGCGGACTTTGATGCTTTTTATAGATATTTTTTAACAGTAGTCAAAACAGACGACCAATCTAAAATAAACAAATGGCTTTTAAAAGTTCTTTTTGTGCTTTTGAAACAAAATCAAAATCACAAACACGACTTTGACAAGCTGTGTGAGATCGTTGATATGCAAAAGAGAGAAGATCTTATGAGTTGGCTCAAAGAGAGTCTAAAAAAAGCTATGGAGGCTAAAAAGTGAATAATGTTTTTGAATATCTGCAAACGCTCAAGCTGCAAGACACTCATTTTAATGCAGAGGTTGAGTTTTTAATCCCCGACTTTTTGCCAAAAAAGCTCATAACAATGTATTACGCAGACGGAGGCAACGGCAAGAGCTGGCTTGCTCAAGCGATTACAAATCATTTGCTTGATGAAAAAAAGGTCGCAATGTTGACTTATATCGACTTCGACAATCCGGTGAGCATCTTGAAAGACCGGAATATTTATGATCTACTCATCAAGAAGCATAAAAATCTAAATTATATCCAACGCTCAACACTCAACATGCCGCCGTTTGACTTGCTCTTAAAGCTTGAAGAGCATGCCTATAATGGAGCTTATGAAGATTGTGTTTTTATGATTGACAGTTTGCGAAATGTGGTTGACATCATGCACGACGGCAAGGTGATGAGAGTGATGGATGCCCTGATGAATATCAGGGAAGCCGGAGCAACAATCGTACTTTTGCATCACAGTAACAAAGACGGTCGAAACTATCAAGGCTCAAACAACATCAGAAACTCTATCGACTGTATGTATAGACTCGATAAGAGACCGAGTCAAGAGAATGAGATTAATTTTTTGCTTGAAGTGCAAAAAGAGCGTGCCGGTATCAAAGACCGTGCGTTTTGTGTCAAGACGAAAGAGCTGAGCCTGCAAGAGATGGATTTTGATATTGCTTGCATGAACGAGTATGAGCTTGAGTTTGTCGAGAAAGTTAAAAAGGCTTTGATGCTTTACAAAGAGGGCTTGAATAAAACCGAGCTGCTTGAGAATACTGGTCACAAAAAAGATGATAAGACGGCGAGAGACACGCTAGATAAGTTCACCGACAAGTTTTGGAAGTCCAAAAAAGCGGGTAACAAATATGTTTATAGTTTGGGTTGATACAACCTTTACAACTTCTACAACTTGCAAGTTGTAAAGGTTGTAGATGTTGTATGCCCCTCAGCTACAACTTGGAAGGATAAGAGATGACAGCAAAACAAAAAGAGCTTAAAAAGCACCTTATCAAGGTGTGTCATACGCTCAAAAGAGACAAGTTCCCCGATGATGATATACGCAAAGATTATCTCTTCGTGACCTACGGCAAAACATCAACGAGTGAGCTGAGTATTGACCAGCTCAAAGAGTTTGCAATTTTCCTCGGTTATGGAAGAGCAGCTTATGAGAAAAAGCCTTTTATCAAAGATAAGAGCCAGATGTCAGTGCAAAACGCAACCCAAAGTCAGATTGATACTATCGAGGGCGTTTGGTTTAGGATTGCTAGAGAGCCGAGCGATTTTGCGCTAAGAAACTACATTCACAGAATAACTGGCATGAGACCGCTTTATTTGCGCTTTTTAAGTCGCACGGATGCGGGGAAAGTCATAACTGGTCTTTTGAAAATGCAAGAGGATTGGAATAAGAAAAGAGAAGAAAAGAACGAGCAGAGTTGAGCCTACTCGTTCATGTTCGCTTATGGAGTTGAGGGTCGAACTCGAACAACCCAAAAATTATAGCACAAAAAGGGGTTAATCGTGGTTACAACCGTGGAGCTATTTGAACAGTTTTTCCAAAAAATCAAAGAGTGCGACTCTATAACCGACATTTACAAAGAGTTTGGTGGCAGTTCTATTTATGTGCCTTCTTATAAGTCCGTATGCAGAAACAAAGAGATATTGAACGAATACGAAGCCTTAATTAAAGAGGGAGCTCAAGGAAGCGGCATTATCCGTCGTCTCGCCTCAAAATATGACTTGTCTGTCTCTCAAATATACGCTATTACAAAAGACATCAGAGAGCCTTCACTTTTTTAACACCAAAAAGGCTCTTTGTGGTTGCCGAGATTAAGGCGATTGCGGTCGCTTTAACTTGTCAATTGCAAAATTTAGGTAAAATAAAGGAGAAAAAAAGGATGGCACGATTGAAAAATATAGAATTGTTTGATTTGTATGTCGGTAAGACATTTGTGAAGCTTTATGAGAGCTTCCCTCTAAGATGTGAACTTGATATTTGTGAAATGACAGATAAAGAGTTCGACGAAGAGACTCTCAAGACACCAAAAGAGTGTGATATATACAGAGATACCGTGATTTGGTTAAGCGAGAGCGGGTATATCAACTATGATGCACAACATGAGTATGGCTTTAGAGGTGTAGTTTTAAGTGCAAAAGGACTGGAATTACTCAAGGCAATACCTGAAAGCATGCAAAGAAAAACAGGCATAGGCGAAAAGCTCTCTTTCATAGCCAAAAATGGCGGAGACGAAGCCCTAAAGCAAACCGTCAATGCTATGCTGAGCATGGGGCTTAAAATGTTTGGAGGTGTGCAGTGAGTGAAAATATTATAAAACTTACATGTAAAGAGCTGGGGATGACCTATCGTCAGCTTGGCGATGCGGTAGGGTATAGTGAAGGGGCTATTAAAAATGCCGCACTTGCTCCAGAAACAAGTCCATCTATGCAAAAAGCCATAGAGCTTTATCTTGAAACTATCGAACTTAAAAACAAACTGCAAGCCTCCGAAAACTTCAAACAACACCTCAAAGACTTTCTTCAAGAGTAGTTTATGGATTTCAAATCCATAAACTACTTATCTATCTTCCTAATTTATGACTTCAATTATTTTAAAATTCCTAAAATATGCTTTTAACTATTGACAAAAGAAATAAAACAGGATAATATTACGCCCAATTAGTCCTAAAATGTGACTAAATAAAAAACAGGAGTGATAATGGAACTTATCCAAATTAGAAACGAGGTGGCTGTAGTTAGTCATAGAGTGATTGCAGAGCGTACGGAGATACAAGAAAAATCTGTATCAAGAATTGTCAGAAATCATATTGCTGATTTTGAGGAATTTGGAGGGGTTGGATTTGAAATCCATACCTTGCAAACAAACGGAGGTGCTCAAGAGGCAAAGACATATTACCTCAATGAGCAACAAGCAACACTTTTAATGACTTTTCTTCAAAACTCCCCAGTCGTGAAAAATTTCAAAAAAGCACTTGTCAAAGCATTTTATCAGCTTAAAGCCAAAAATGCAATGATGAGTGAGTCTCAGCCTCTTTGGCTCATCAGTAAAGCGTTAGAGACGATGATGTCTCAGCAGACAACTATTTTGGCACTTCTTGAGCAAAAGCTCCGTGATGAGCCTGTGGTAAACAGAGAGTTTATCTACATCGACAAACCCACTTCTCGTATGCAACACCATAGGCTTAGCAATGAAGAGAAGTTTATCGCTAAAGTGGTCAAAGCTCTTGAAAATGAAGAGGGCATCACGCAAGGCGAACTGCTCCGCCGTGTGGGCAAGATAAAAGCCGACAAAACGGCGATAAACTGGTTAAGAGGGTATGATGGCATTTACTGGAGAGCCAATGTGCTAAGCGGCACGACATTTAGCTACTCTCTTATCAAGGAGGTGTGAGATGGGCGTTATACTTCAAACAAGCGAGAGCTTAAAAAAAATCAACCTCAAGATGGATGTACTGGCTGAAGCGGCACTGCGTATCAAAGAGAACGACTTAGCGATAGACTATTGCGACTTTTCCAAAGGCATAGGTCTTATCCTCGAAGACATCTGCGTAGAACTAGCCCAGGTGCAAAAAGTGCTAGATGAGACAAGTGTGCGGATGGCTTAACTACTAGCTTGGAGCCTTCACTTTTTTAATAGGCTCCAAGCGTCCGCTTTTGCTTTTTCAGTCTTACGCAATGCTTGAGCTGATAACTCACTTAACTTCTTATCATACGATTTTCCTGCGTTGTAATTCCAACCATCATCCGCAAATCCTACCTTAGCCACATCCGGCGTTACTCCAAACTTTTTGGCTTTGCTCTCTGTTATGGCATACGCCTGACAGCGACAGTTGAACCCGTTTGGAGGATAAAAACTATCCCAAAACTTATCATCTATCGGCAAAACCTTACCGTGCATCATTGCGTGTGATGGACGAGTGTGATTGTCTAAAATTGCAGAGTACCTCAAATAAGGAAAGTCCTCTTTTGTCTCTTGCATTTGCTTCCATGTGCCGATTGACTTTGCTTGGTGCATATTGGTCTGATAAACTGTCTTGACCCTAAAATCACTCCAGCCCTTTTGCTTCCAAATCTCCTTTGTCTGCTTTTTCCATTCCGCAAACCCCTGACCATCTTCCAATGCCTTTTTGATAGAACCAAACACAAACTCAAGCTCTGAGCTCTTGGTGAGTTCGCTGACTGTAAAAGCGAAGACCTTTGCGTCTTGCTCAAGAGCTGCAAACTCTTCGGGTGACAAGAGCAGCTTTTTTACAAAGTATTCAATCGCCTCATCGGGAGTGATTTTGCCAAAGTTAATCATCTTTGCTCATCCCATAAAGCTCAGAGATAAGGATTGCTTGCTCTATGGTCTTTTGATCCACATTCTCAAGTGAGTCCAGCGCATCAAGCAAATCCTCAAAGCTCCCCGACTTATCAAGCAGCTCGATAAAGTTTGACTTGCTCAAGCTTGCATTTTCGAGAAACGATGAGACGAGTTCGTCAAATAGTATGGCTCTTGCCGCTGCTTTCTGCTCGTCTGTATCTGTTTTATTCGCTATTAAATGGGCTTTAAACGGTGTTTTATTTGCCGTTACCGTTTCTTGTTGCTGCATCTCTTCGACCGTGATATTGTAGGTCGCTTCGATGTATTCTTTTGTTGGTCGGTATCCCATATCAAAGATAGTCTTGTCTCTCGTTGCAAGCTCAGTGTGTGGATCATCTTCATCTTTGAGCATTGCATACATTTCGTCAGTGATACCGTTGACCTCTTTGAAATAGCCTATTGCACGATTTAAGACATGCTCAAGTATCTTTCGGTCTGCATTTGCCAAGTCCTCTCTGATTTCATTGTGAACCTGAGTAGCTGCCAAAGAGCCTGAGCTTACATTGCCGGTTAAGTTGCCTCCGAGTATGGCACGGTTGATTTGTGAGTCACAATAATCAATGAGCTTGTCAAAGTCGCCTTTGTTTGAGCTTGGATGTATGAGCTCTATCTTTTCATCAGGGTCGATGACTGCCGTGTCACCGCTGAGCATTGCGTTAATCTCGTTTGCGAGTTCGTCCGCATCAGAGTCGGTCTTGCCTATTGCCCACGGGCTACCAAACTTCTCAAGGAACCTAACCCAAAACTCCATCGAAGCGTTTTTGAGTTTAACCGGAAAATAAATCTTTGCAATTGTGCCGTCGCCGTATGGTTTATTGAAGCGTTTGCGGTATGTAGCTGTGATTATTTTATACTCAGGTATATCATAGAGCATGCCTTGGTTTCTCCACTTCAAAACGCCCTCGCTGTCATACACAAAGGTGCGATAATCTCTTTGGATGAGTTCCGGCAAGTAAAGTCCGTCTTTGAGTTTCCAGTTGATTTCAAAGACATTAAAACCGTACATGTAAGTGTCGAGAATTTGAGAAATGACATCCGGTGTGAATACCTCCTCAAGAGCTGCTATGTGTTTATCATTTTTGCTGACAATCTGAAGCTCTTTTTTTTCGGTTACGCTTTTGCGGCTTTCGTCTGCTTGAGAGACGCTTAAGTCCCTGATGATTTTATCCATCTGCTCGTCGGTTAGCCCTCCGATTATAGATGAAGTGTCAATCGAAAAAAGCTGCTCGACGAGACTATTGTTTGAACTTACAAGTCTGCTCTTCTTGTTTGCATCGACTTTATTTGAGAAAAATCCCTTAAACATCTTAATCATCCATCACTCCTGGTCGTTTTCTAATTATGCGGTTTGTCCGTTTTTTCTTTTTATTCTTGCTCTTTTCGAGCTTGCTGAGCTTATAGGCTCCATGTAAACTATCGGGTGCGTCATCGTGCTCTCCTTCAGGAAACTCCTCAAGCTGCTCAATGAGAAGCGTGTGGCTCTTATGGAATAGTATCTCTGCGTTTTCAATCGGAAGCTCAAGCTCCTCAATCCTCGCCTCTTTGTTTTGACAATTGTTAATCCCTCTGAGCGGTAAGTGTACTCCGGCATCAAATGCCGCCTCAAGCATCCAGCCCTTGAGGAAAAATTGACCGCCGTTTGTCTCAACACCGATAATCTTGCAGCGGTAGAGCTGCTGAAGCTTGATGACGGTGTTGATGATTTCTCTTGCTGGCATAACTTTGACTTTGCTCTCAAGAATATAGCCTTTGCGTTCACTGTCTTTTATTCCAAGGACAGTGATTGCCGTGTAGTCGCTTTTCTTTTTCTCTCCAGCTGGGTCAACCCACATAACATGGCGGTCGCATTTTGGAGCAGTGAGGTAAAAGTGCATATTCTCTTTTTTGAACTTTTGAGCCTCACTAAGAGGATTATTCATCTGCTCTTTGTTGAAAGCTTTGGGGTTTTCTGCTCTGATTTGCATAAGCTTATTGATCGGGAGAGCTTCTTTCCAAAGAACCTCTGCACCCTCGTCCATTTCGGTTTTATGCTTGAGATAGAAAGCCTCTGCCTCATGCGTCCCCATGTTTTTGTAAAGAAAGCCGTATCTATCCCATAAGTCCATGCGCTTTGGAAAAGTGATAACGGACTGAAACTTTTTAGGGTTCCAAAACTGGAGCTTGAGCTTTCGTGCGAGTACGCTGTCTCGGTGTAGAATGGTTCCGATGTAAAGAATATCCATCGACCTATCGGCTGAGCCTAAGTTCAAGACTGCTTCGTCCAGCCACTCTTCAAGCTTGTCTCTTTGAGGTTTGCTTCTTACATTTGTGTCGTTCTCAAGGTCGTCAAGGATTGTGAGGTCGGGTCGATATACGCCGAACTTCACACCTCTGAGCCTTTTGCCACTACCAAATGCCTTGAACTTGACACCGTTACGAGTGACAAACTCTCCAACTTTCCAACTAGTGCCTATACCGCAGACATCAGGAAAGTCAGCTTTGAGGTTTTCGTTGTCCTCAAGCTCGACCTTGATTGCCTCAAGGTTTCCCTCGACCAGTTCGACTGCGTCTGAGATTTCGACAATAAAGCGTTTCTTTTTGTATGTCGCACACCATAGTGGGAAGAGCTGCGAAACATAAGTAGTCTTTGCATGTCCCCTTGGTGCAGCTATGGCGTTCTTGGTTCCCTCAAGCGTTGTTGTAATCTCGACAAACTTTTCCTCAAGGTATTCGTGAAGAGCATTTTTGCCAGGTATGCTGAAATAATGTGGGAAGTATGTTCTTGACCAAAACTCAAAGTCATGCTCACCTCTTGCAACACGCTCATCTCTTGTTTTTGGGTCAAGGGTGGCGTTGCATAGGATTTGAGCTCTCAGCTCCTCTTTGAGGTCATCCAACCAATCAACAAAATCTTTGCGTGTCAGCTTTCGGATAGTCTTCTCATCCTTGCCGTCAAGCTCATAGCTGAGTCGTGTCTCATCTAAGAACGAGCCCAGCTCTTCTTTACTAAACAACATCAATCGTTCCTAAGCTGTCGGTAAATTCTTTGCTGCCAAGCATGTCAACCATCTTCTCAATGCACTTTTTGTCGCCGGTATTTTTAAACTCTCCGACGATCAGCTGCACAACTCTTTTTGCGATTGCGAGTTTATAGCTCTCAGGGTCTTCAAAACTTGCCACTTTTTTCATTTTGGCAAATGAGTCTCCGAGCTGAGAGAGTGCTGATGCTTTCTCGTTTGCTTTTAGACTGGACTCATTTATCTCTTTGACTGCGAGATACATTTGCTCGATGAAGTTTTGATAAATCACGACTTTGTCATCGCCACGCTTATTCAGATAACCGGCAGCTCTGAGCTCATCCCAATCACCGTCTAGGCTTTTGTAGTTTTTGATAGTCTTTACATTCTTTGACAATATCTGAGCGATTTTGTCGATGTCAAAGCCTTTTAAGTAAAGCTCTTTTGCGAGCTCTTTTGTGTTAGTTGTTGGTGCCAAAATGTTTCCTTAGTTGGTTTGTTAGAATTTCGGTTATTTCCTCATAGTCGTCTTTGTTGATGCCTAAAAACGCTCTTGCTGGCATCTTCTTTGTGCCGAACTGATGGAAGACTCCGTAATTGACTGATGCACCTATCTTTACAAATCCTTTGCCATCGATGTAAGTTACCCTTTTGAGCTGTCCGGTTTCGCCGTGCAGTATTTTTCTGCCTTGAGTCTTCTTTGTCTCTACCTTTCGACGCTTCCATTTGTTACCGTCGGGGTCAATCTCATTCTCAAACCGTTCTATCGTTTGACCGACAACTGCTTGACCTATACTCTTGAGAGCTCTTGTAAGTGGAGCATCGCCAAAGCGTCCGAGCATTTCAAGACTGGCATTGAGTTCATCGAGTCCGCTTACTTTTACTTCGAGCGTCATTTAAACACCTCTTAAAGACCAGTTAAATCCAAACGCTGGCTATTGTGGACAAAGCTGCGTTTCTTTTGCACCGGACTCTTTGCACCGCTTGTTGTTACCTCTGTCGGTATTTTCTTTGCCGCCATTTTAAGAAGGAGCGACTCGCACTTCTCTTGAACCTCTTTGACTGCCTCTTTCGGAAAGCCGTTGCGCTTTTTTAGCTCAATTACTGTCAAGTCAACGGCGATGTCTTTGAGTAGAGGCGACGGGTTTGAAGGTATAGTGATAAAAGAGCTAATAAAAGAGATAGTGTCTTGCATACAGTCGTCAATGATGCTTTGGTCAATCTCGCCAGTCGCATTAACATCGCTAAGCTGTAAAAGCTCTTTTTGAGATACCTCTTTTAGTAGGTCTTCGTTAGTTATCATCTTAGTCCTTTGTGTAGTACCGTTTAAATGCCGTTTAAAATCGCCGTAAATCGTTTAAAATCTTTTTTTAGTATCTTTTACCGTCTTAGATAAGAAAAGGGCTTTTAAGCCCCTTTCTGTTCGTTTTATGCAGTTTGATACTTCAACTTGATTAAAGCACCAGGTCTGACACATACCGGAATAGGTCTTGTTTCACTCACGACAGAGTATCCACGACCTTTTGGCAGCTCTTCAGGTGTAGCCGTAAAGAATAGCACCGGAGCTTTATTCAATGCTTGAGTGTGATTTGCTCGTCCGTAGAAGAGTTTGTAAACATCAGCACTGTCAGGCGTTACGATTGCTTCATTTTCGGCAATAAAGCTTTTTGTAGTACCGGTTGCGTTTTTATACTTCGTAGTGTATGGAATGAATTTTTTACCATGCACCTCAAGGATACGCTTCTCGCCCTCACTGATCCACTTTGCTTGACCTTGAGCGAATAGCTCTTCAGTTGTAGCTCTTGCAGCAACCCCGCTGATAAACGAACGACTTGCAAGGATTGTATAACCAACCTCGGTGCCAAGCTCTTCAACCAAAGCGTCATCGATTTCGTTTAGACTTTGGATAATCGGTTTTGTATTTGTGAATGTTTTTTGAGCAGCTCCGCTTGAGAACTCAAATAGCACATTGCCTTTTCCGTCCATTACTTTTCCAAAAAGCGCACCGACAGACATAAACTCGATAGTTGCCATAAAAGAGTCTTTATGCTCTTTGACGAGTTCGCCGATTTTTTGAGAGAGAGCTTGAGCTTGATCGTTCGCTCCTTCAAGTGCTTTGATTTCGTTCATATCACTTGCACTGATAACAGACTCAAGCGGGAAACGAGGCAGCGTGACAGTCAGCATATAAGTATCGCCATCATCGTGGATCAAGTGTTCCGCATTTGGTGATACGCTCTCAAGAACGATACCGGCACCCTTTTTGATTGGAATGTTTACGCTTGTCCCCATAACGCCTTTTTGAGATTTTGCAAAGTATGTGTCAAATGCAAAACTCGGTGCAACCTTGATTTGGTTGATGATTGCAATCATTGATTGCAGTGTGAAAAGTTTAAGAATATCTTTCATAGTGCCTTCCTTATTTCAAGATGATTTTGTTGCCGAAAAGAGTTGCTCTTAGAGCCTCTTCAAAGCCGCTTAGATTGTGCTCAACCACAACACCGCTTACCAGTACATTTGCAGTGCTTGTCGTTTCGATGTAATCGCAAAGCACCCCGTTTGCGTTCCATGCGCCTTTGTCTTCCCATTTTGCTGGGTCGCTTCCAGGTACTGCGGTGTTTGCGTCTGCAAGACTTTCCCAAATATGTCCAAGATGATAAACCTCTTCAGCCGTATCGTATGAACCAGCTGCATAAGCAGGTGTTGTTTGAGTAGTGAAAGTTACTCCTCCATCGTTACTTGATAGAAGTGTTCCGATGTCAAGCGTTGCGTCTTCTGGTACTGTTACCGTTGCGTTTACACTTAAAGCCTTTGTGACAACCACATCGCTGTGTTTTAATCCCATTTTTTCCATGAGGTCTCCTTTTATTTAGTATTGCCGGTTGCAAGTGCTACGACATCAATGCCATCACCTTGACCGCTTTTGTTTGCAAACATGTTGCTTCCAGGTAAATCTTTTTGCTCTTTTTGAAATGACAAAAATTGCGTAAAGCCTTCAGGGTCTTGCTTGCAGTATTTAACTGCCCATGCTTTTTGATCTGCCGTGATTTTGTTTGCGGCGATTGCTGCTTCAACTTTGGTTTCTGCTAACTGCTCTTTGAGCTTTTCGTTTTCAGTTGCAAGGTCTGCATCTGTTCCGGTTTGGCTCGCAGCGTCTCCATCTTTTTCATCATGTTTTTTCTGATCTTCGGCGTTTGTTGGATTTTTATCTTTATCCATGTTTTTCTCCTTTTGGGTATTTTTGTTGGCGTGAACTTCTCCTAATTCATCGAGAAACGGCGTGTTTGTCAATGCTACGGAATGCAGTTTGATTCCAATATAGGCATTTGTTTTGTTGTCAAAACTATCAAAAACATAGACTGGCGAGACATACTTGTACTCTCCGTTTTTGATGTACTCGGCGGCTTTTTCCGTCCAGGTGATTTTTGCGAGCAGTTTGTCACCTTCAATCATCAGCTCGCTAATCCATCCCGCAGCGGGTGCCTCAGTTCCGTATAGTGTTTGGTGTTCGTAATCGATGACGATTTCTGTCTTTTGTTTGTCGAAGTTCTCCTTTATGGTTTTTAGGTCTTCAGCCGTGATTTTAAACGAACCCGACGGATGACCGTGCCACTCCCCTACAACTCCTACAACTATTACAACTTCACTCTCTGAACCCGTACTCTTTGGGCTTTCCTTGAGAGGGAAGATTGTATTTGAATACAAAGTATTTTTCATTCTCACTCCTCTTCTAAAATTTCAACTTCATCCTCAAATAACACGGCAGAGAAGTTTCTGACATAAACAGTCAAATAACCTTGATTGGTTACCCCGTCAAAAATCTTCTTTGCAGCAATGAGTTTGATGCTTCCGCTATTGCTAAAACTTCTATCAATAAGGCTTTTGTCAACCTTTTCCATAAAATCTATGAGCTCATGTCTGCTTGCCTCCCTGTATTTTTCTGCCTTGCTCGCCGTTGAACCGACAATATAAAGGTTCCATCGACACTCTTTTTTGTAAGTGTCAATGACCTCGTCACCGTCATAATCAATGAAAATGACCGGAGCGGATTTAATACAACTCTCAAGACGCTCAGGGTCGTCGAACTCTCCGAGATAAGCTCTTACAGATTCGGGCGACTCAGTGAGCGTTTGTAGATGTTGTTTGAGCTCGTTTTCAAATACTGCAACCATTACAACTCCCCGAATTTTTGCGCCATTTTTACATTTACATTGTCGGCATATCTATTAAGGCTTTATGCTCAAGCAGTGTAATCGTAGATTTGAGCCGCCGCCTTTTCAAAAGCATTTGTCTGAAAAATAAGAATAGATTTAAGAAAAGCCTTTTGCCTAAGATGTCGCCAAAAGTTTAATTTATGGAGGTCGCAAGCTATGATACCAGCACTCGCAAGTTTAATACCAACACTTGTTAATAAAGGTCTTGAGCTATTTGATAAAAAATTTGAGTCGGATGGCGAAAAGGCTGAGAAGGCAAGAGAATTTGAAAAATACCTACAAGAACAAATCCATGTTGCGTGGAATGAAGAGCAACGACAGCTTACAGAGAGGCACAAAAATGATATGCAGTCTGACAGCTGGCTCTCTAAAAATATAAGACCACTTGTACTTGTTTATTTGATGGGTCTTTTTACTTTGGCATTTTTCAATGATGTGCCTCAGCAAGTTTTGCAAATGCTACAAGACCTCCTTATGACTTCATTTATGTTCTATTTTGGTGCAAGAACCATTGAAAAAGTTGGAAAAATGATGACTTCAAGCGAAAAAGGTGGGGTTATTAAATGGAGCAAGTAATCGCCTATCTACCACTCTTGAATTTTCTGATTGTGTTTTTTGTGATTCCAGTTTGGAAGCTAATCGCAAACTCGCAAAAGACAATCGAAAAGCAACAACAAGAGATTGAGCAGCTTAAAAAGATTGTCAAACAGCAGAGCGAAGAGCTAAAGTTGTTAAGGGCGATCTTTTTCAAACATTTGCCGCCCGATGACTTTAAGCAATATATGCTGGAGATAGAAAAATGAATGCAGAACTACTCCGAAAGCTTGGAAACATAGCAGCCGTTGGAACTATCAGCGAGGTTGTTGAAGCTAAAGCCCTGGTCAGGGTGACGCTACTTGATAGAGTGACTGATTTGCTGCCGGTGCTGATGTTTGCAAATACTTTTAAAAAGCATTTTGTGCCGCTTCGAGTCGGAGAGCAAGTGATTGTCATTTCTCCATACGGTGAGGCAAGCAGCGGTTTTGTGATCCGTGGTATTTTTAATCGTGGATGCAGAGAGCCCGAGCTTGCAAACGACACGACCGAGGTCATGGAGTTTGAAGACGGCACGGTTGTTTTGTATGACACAAAAGCAAAGGTTCTTTTTCTTAATTGCGTACAAGACATAAAAGTGGTTGCTGGAGGAAAAATAGAGATTAAATGCCCGTCCGTAAGCATTGAAGGCAATGTCAATGTCATTGGCAATTTAAAAGTAAGCGGAACGATTGAAGATGTGAAAGGTGACTTGACATCACACAATCATCCCGACGCATCTACAAGGTAAAGGCAAGTCATGTACCAAGTAGGAATTGCAGAGTCAATTAGCAGAATACTTGAAACGCCTATCGGTACAAGAGTGATGCGTCCCGAGTTTGGAAGTAGGCTCTATGAGCTTATCGACAAACGAATGGATGAGAAGTGGAAACTTGATTTTGTGCGCTTTACTGCTGAAGCGATTGACAAGTGGGAAAAACGAGTGAAGCTCACTGATGTAGAGCTTCGCAAATTAGAAGACGGCAAGGTTTATTACACATTGCACTTTGACAATGGAGAGGAGATAGAGCGTGAATTTATTGGCGTTGCCTAAACCAGCAGTAATTGAAGAGCTTGAATATGAGACGCTTCTTGCTCAAAACATAGCTCAAGTTCAGCTTATCTTCCCTGCATGGAAGCCTATCGAGTCAGATGACTGGATGGTGCTTATCGAAAGCTTTACATATAAAGAGATGTTTCTTAGAGCGAGAATAAATGAGGCAATCAAAGCGATGCTACTGCCTACTTCGACCGGAACTGACCTTGACAACTTTGTTGCCGGTCTTGGAGTTGAGCGTCTTCCTGGTGCCTATCCTTATGCACAATATGAATTTGAGCTCAGTCGCATCTCATCCTCTGATGTAATCATTCCAGCTGGTCTGTCTTTAATCAGTGACGATGGAGCGTTTAAAAGCCGTTTAAAAAGCAATTTAACGATTGTTGCCGGAGAGATAAAAGCCGTCGGAGTTGTTGAGCTTGAGTCATTTATTGAGTTTGATGCTGCCAAAACAGAGAATATCACAACGCCATTGCCCTATGTGCTTAAAGCTAAATCACTTGATCCGTTCGCAAATGGAAGCAGACCGGAGAGTGATGAGGAACTGCGTGAGCGGTATCTTTTGTCTCTCTCAAGATTTAGCACTGCCGGAAGTGTTGGTAGTTACATTTATCACACAATGAGCTCCGATGAGCGTGTCGATGATGTGAGCGTTGTTTCTCCTTCACCTGGTGTCGTTAATGTTTATCTTGCATCAGCTGACGGCGTGGATGAGCAAATGATTGATCGTGTCGAAGTTGCCTTGAACCATGAAAAAGTAAGACCTTTGACGGACACCGTCAATGTAACGGCGGCAAATCCGGTCAATATTATTATCAATGCGTCAATAACTGTTTTTGACTTGAGTCGTGCTGTCAATATTGAAAGCACAATCAGAACCAATTTAAACCGCAGATTTAGAATAAAACAAAACCTCACGCTCTCGGACATCATAAGAAGCTGTCATGTTGATGGAGTTTATAAAGTCGTTATCAATGAGCCAACAAGCGATGTTGTTGCGACGGCAGCAGATGTCATCATTATCAACGAAGTTCAACTCTCATTTGAGGTGACTGCATGACGCTATTGCCTCAAAATGAAAGCTCGACACTTAAAGGGCTTGATAGTGTTTTTGAGAATGCTTCAACGCTTGATATTTCAGGAGTCACGATACTGCCTCAAGATGCAAGGGCTGAGCTGCTCCCATATCTCGCTCACATGCTTGATGTAAATATTTCGGGGTTATCTGAGACAGAGAGCAGAGCATTAATCGCAAATGCAATCGAAATACACCGCTATCAAGGGACTCTTTACGCAGTAAAAAAAGTATTGCTATCAGTGTTTTCTGAAGCGGAGATTTTAGAGTGGTTTGACATCGGTGGGGAGCCTTACACTTTTAACGCAAAAGTAACTATTGGTGTGTCGCTTGATGCTGTCTTTGACGCAAAGAAGTTCGAGAAGTGCAGAGAGCTTATCAATTCTGCCAAAAATGCCCGTTCGCATTTTCTCAACTTTTATGTAGAGCTGCCAAAAAGCAAAGGTCTTCTCGGATGTGATACTGGCTTAAACTGGATAACTGACACATCGGGTCAAACAGACCTCAAGCAGAGTTCAGGCGGTGCTTTAAATAACTACTGGGGAGCAGCTTATGTTGATGGATCACGGCTAACAACGACAAAAAAAGACAATGCAAAGGCTGACCTTTCTCTTGCATGTGCAAGCGTGCAAAGAGTCGAGAGTCAAACAGACCTCTTGCTCCAAAAGAGCATGGGGTTTGAATTTAACGCAATAGGAGGAATTACATGGCGAATCTAACCGCCGTACCAACCAATCAGGGTATCGGCATATTAAACACTGAGTTGAGAAATCAGGTCACTAAGTTCGTTCTCATTGGTGCAACTAATTACACGAACGCAACGCTTGACGCAATCTTAACCGACACCGAGGTCGTGACTTATACCGACATTCAGGGATATGTTTTTTATCACGGTGTTGTTGAGACTGCATATTTTGATGATGAGGGCGTGCTTACTTTTGAGCTGCTTTTGCCACTCGAGGAGGACTTGCAAAAATATACTTTTGCGGTAGGTCTTGTCTCGACTGACAATCAGCTAGTAAGTATCACACCGACTCCAAAGATAGTGCTTATCTCAGGTGTCGGCGGCACATTTGTCGTCAAGGTGGCGGTAAAGGGCAGTCCTGGCGTGATTGTCTTTAAAAATAGTGAGTATGTGACACCGGCTGAGCTCTTGAACCATAAACAAAATGTTTTAAGACCAGTCGTAGCAAACGCAACGAACTATTTTGATTTGACAAATAAACTAATTGATAAAGGAGTAATCGATGTTAACAACTGAGGAGTTGAATTTAGCAATTGAAGAGTTGCTAAATAAAGCAAGAGAGGTTTTCAATAAATACGACGGAGCTTTCGCTGCAATCGGAAGTCAATCAGGTGCGGCAGTGCAAGGATTGAACGCTTTGCATTATGAGCTTATGTCTGAACTGCAAGAGTTGGCAAATGGTGTCGGTCTTGAGCATGAGTGGGACGGTACATCTGTGCGTTTCAAACAAAACGACGGCACTTGGGGTCAATGGGTAAATCTTCAAGCTCCATCAGGCTTTGATTATGAGGATGCTGCAAATCCTGGCATTAATGTCAATCCTACTGTCTTGAATGCAAAATGGCTCAATATCACTACAGCTGAGCTTTTTGTTTGCTCAGATAATACACCAGGTGCGAACATGTGGACTGGGAGCAATGGCACGACTATTCAGCCGAACCAACTGCCGACAAATCCGACAAATACATTTCCGGCGACGCTTTACAATAACCAAACATACAATCACACCTTTGCGGGTGCTACTGATGCAGACGGCACCGTAACGCATTACATTGTGGATCAAATCTCAAGCGCACATTTGAGTGTTGCAACTTTTGAGGTTGCCGCTGGCTCTGCTCATGTGTTTACGGTCGGAAGCGTGACAACGGATGAGACTGTAACCTTCAGGGTTCGTGCAAAAGACAATTATGGCTCTTATAGCTCAGGTATCACCGTAACGGCTCAACTCAAGCTCTCAAGCATTGGGGTACCTGGAGGAGTTGGATTTGGTGTCGGTGTTGCACCTGATACGCTTGTCACTTCTTTTGGCTTGACTCCGATGACCGGATACAATGACCCGGCACACGCAAACTTTGGAAACTATACTGATGCTTCAGGCTCGGTGATGGTTTATATTCCTAAGCACTATGTGAAACTTTCGCTCAACACGGCTGCACCTTACAACGGCTTGCAAGTTGACATCAGCGGCTCTGCTCAAGCTGGGTACGGCTTGCCGAGATGTTTTGTCAATAACGGTGTAGAGGTTGCCGGTATTTTCGTTGATAAGTACCTTGGTGGTAAAGAGGGAACGGTGATGGTTTCTAAGCGAAACCTTGATCCAGTCAGTACGGCAGCAGCTCACAATCCTATTACAACACTGACTGCAAACTCTCAAGCTCCAGCGGCTACTTATGAGGGTATGTATGCAGCAGTTAAAACGAGAGGAGCTAACTACTCGCTCACGACCATTTTTACTTATACGATGCTGGCAAACCTTGCCGATGCTCATTATCAAGCGTGCTATCGCAACAATAACTTTGCTCCGTGTGCATGGGCTGACATTGCACCTTATCAGCCGAAAGGGTGTAACAACAATGCTCTCAAGGATGTCAATGATGCGAATGTTGTTTATACGACTTCGCCATACAGTACATGTGGTCTGACGGGAGGCGTAACAGATACGGTGTTTGCAAAAATTGCTCACAACGGTCAAAAGTGCGGTGTAGTTGACCTAAACGGAAATATGCATGAGGTTGCAGCCGGTTACATTACAAGTGCCGCTGGAGCTCATTTGGTGCTCAAAGAGAGCATTGATGTCAAGAACCTCACTGCGGCGGTAGCCTACACAACGACCAATTATGATGCACTGACTATGCCTCTGACATTGAGCAACACTCAAGTCGCTTTCGGCAATGGAACAAATCAATTTTTCAGCGGTGAGACCGTCCGAACTAACAACGCTTATCGTCTTGATAATCTTGGCTTGCCTCTCAATGATAGTGCAGTCAGTGCAAGCGGTACGGATAGATTTGGCGGCGATGGTTTTTGGCGATACCAGGTGAACGAAATGTGTCCGTTTGTCGGCGGCGGTTGGTACAGTTCCGGTCTGTCCGGCGTGCGGGCTCGGAATTTGGTTGATGTTCGCTCGAGCTCGTCCACCGATGTTGGCGGCCGTGCCTGTTTGGTGCCTTCTGTAGCAGGGTGAGAACCCTGCGAATCCTAAATAAAGGAGAGTTATGACAGTTGATGCGGAGACTGCATTTGTCAGAAAATACATTGATTTTCTCAAGCAGTTAAATCTCTATCTCAATCACTTTCCAAGGCATGAGAAATATGCTTTGTGTCAGTCAATCAGGCAAGACGCTTACAATGTCTTTGACTTGATGGTTGAGGGTCAAAAGAGATATTACAAAAAGACCTCTTTGTCAAATATGGATGTTCAATTTGAGCAGCTTAAGGCAAAGATTTTGTTGGCTTATCATCTCGGTTACTTTGAGTTCAAAGACGGGAAGACGGATGAGAAAAATCCAACGACCATGAGCGAAAAGCGTTTTGCCGTTCTTTCAAGAATGGCTGATGAGCTCGGGCGCATGATTGGAGGATGGATTAAAAAGGTCAAAGAAGAAAATCAATGGTAACACCATCAGGCACCATACGATTATGTTTGTGTCCGATTGTCGGCGGCAATTGGAACAATTCCGGTCTGTCCGGCGTGCGGACTCGGAATTTGAATAATGTTCGCTCGAACTCGAACAACAATGTTGGCGGGCGTGACTGCAAATCCTCGTATTTCAAAAAGTGGATCGACAGGGATATGGTGTCTGGCTTTTTAGCGAAATATACTAAGACCTCGATTGTGGTAGGCACAGCCGAAGCTCTAAAGGGATTACATTTGAAGCGTTATGGAAATTTATACGAAGAGGTCATAAGCAGTGAGAATATGTTTAATGCCTTTCGAGACTCAAAGAACAATAAGCGAAACAAAAAGACCGTTTACCAGTTTGAGCTCAACTTTGGAAAAGAGATGGGCGACTTAATCCTTGAGTTAAGACAAGGCACTTATGAGCCGAAACCGTACAACAAATTTATAGTTTATGAACCAAAAAAGAGAGAGATATTTGCTCCGGCGTTTAGAGATATTGTTGTGCAGCATGCTTTGTATAGAGTGGTTTATCCTATCTTTGAAAAGGGTTTTATCACACAATCACATGGATGCAGAAAACATCACGGATGTCAAAGTGCGAGTGAGTATTTGCAAACGGTGATGAGAGACTCTGACCCGGAGAGCTACTTTCTCCAGCTGGACATTAGAAAGTATTTTTACTCGTTTGACAGAGCAGCTTTAAAAGGCATGCTTGAGAGAAAAATCAAAGACAAGGCGGTCATTGATCTGCTGATGCAATTTACCAAATATGACTCTGACAAGGGCGTGCCTATTGGAAACTTGCTGTCTCAGCTTTATGGCTTGATTTACCTTAACCCTCTCGACCATTTTGTGAAGAGAGAACTCAAGGTTAAAAATTATGTCAGATATGTTGATGATTTTGTCCTGGTTGGTTTGACGCTTGAGCAGTCAAAAGAGTATCTGTCCCGGATTACGGATTTTCTAAAAAGTGAGCTTGGTCTTGAGCTATCAAAAGCAACAAGAGCCAAAATCAAACGGGGCATTAACTTCGTAGGGTATCGCACTTGGCAATCTCATAGGCTTGTCAGAAAGTATGCGATGCACAAATTTAGAAGAGCGTGCAAAAAACAAAAAGTGGAGTCTATTGCGAGCATGCTTGGTCATGCGAAAAACACGCAAACAATTCCCTATTACAAAAGAATCTTGGAGGAGTGCGACATGGTTCAAAAGTTACCCACAAAAATTCAAAGGAGTCTGACATGAGATATTTTAGTTTTGTTGATGAAAAGACAAGCGATGCAACACTGAGCTTGGTTTATCACAACTTGCCAAATGACAAAATCAAAATCTACCCGACAGCAGAGGGCAAGGTTTGCTCGGTTGATGGTACGGATGAAGAAATCTTGGAGTGGCTCGATGCTCAGGTTGTCGAAATGACTGACATCGATGTTGCTGCTTTTACGCTTGGAAAATCACAAAGCGAGCAGTGGATGCTCGAGTGGCAGTTTATGAAAAAACAGCGTGCGTCTGAGCTTACAATCGCAACCGTTGTCGTGAACTCTATTGAGTACGATGCTGATGAGACCGCAATGGATAGGGTTGACCGTATCCTTACGCTGGCAAATTGGAAGTTCAATCAAGCCGTTGCCGGAGGTATGACAGCAGCTGAAGCTTATGCGGCTGTTTACAAGACGACCGTTGTTTGGAAAGGCAAAGATAACGAGTTCCACGACATTCAAATTGAAAGCCTTGCTAAGGCTCAAGAAGCGGCAATCAATAAAATGAAAACCGTTTGGGAGAAATACGAATGAAAGTAGCTTTTTACAAAGTCACTCAGCAAAATGCAACCGCTCTTGACAAAGTGATTGCTTGGTGGACGAGTGATTTTAAAGAAAAGTTTAACGGTGGCTGGAAGCTCGGATACTCTCACACTGAGATTGTTTTCTCGGATGGAGTGATGATTTCATCATCTCCAAGAGAAGCGACAGTTAGAGCCAAAGAGCATACGATCAACACTGAAGCATGGGATTATATTGATGTTTCAGGCTTGGACGAGTCAACTGCCCGGGTATTTGCCGAGACACAGCTTGGTAAGTCTTATGACTGGTTCGGTGTTTCAGGCTTTGTTGTGGCGGTCAGGGATAATGAGTCAAAGTGGTTTTGCTCAGAGCTATCAAGCCGAATACTTCAAATCGCCGGTTGCGTCAAATTAGGTGAGTTTAATCCAGGGAGAATAAGCCCAAATAGACTCTATAAACTACTTCAAAGGAGATAACATGGCATCAAATTACGGTGTAAATACCATCACAACGGTCAACGCTGCGAGACCAATTAAAATCGCAAGCTCCACTCCAATCGGTATCGCTGCGACAGCGTTACTTGACATAAACAATACGGCTGATGCTGCAATCATTGCAGAGCTTACAGAAAACAGCGGTCTTTTGTATTACGGAAGTCCTGACGAAGCTCTTGAGGTATTCAGTGAGAACCTCGGAACCGTGCGAAATGCGCTTGACGGTATTGTGGATCAAAATGTAAATTGTCCGGTTGTTCTCTCAATCGTTCAAATCACTGCGCTACAAAAAGCAGCTGGAGAGCCGGAGGAGTTTTACGCTGAGCCTGAGATTAAAAGTGACATCATCACTGCAATCGGAGCTTTGAGAAAATCGTCTGCAAGATTTGGAGTTAAACCAAACTTACTAATCGCTCCATATTTCTCACATGACCTTGATGTTAATGCTGAACTCAAAGCGGTTGCAGATGGACTTCTTGCAACTGGTATCATCGATCTAAATGCAGACGATGAGGCTGACGCAAACACTAAGATTGCAAATTACGGCACAAAACGCCTTTTGATTTGTGACCCTTATGTCAAGGTTTGGGATACGGTTGCAAGTGCAGCAGCTTATGAGCCTATGTCTGCAAGGATAGCGGGTATGATCGCACGAACTGACAGCGAGGTTGAGTATGGATGGGCTGACAGCTTCTCCAATAGAGTTGTAAACGGCATCAGTGGAACAAAGCGTGATGTTGAGTTTACTCCAGGGCAAGAGTGTGAAGCTGATCGCTTGAGAACCAAAGCGGTAACAACGCTTATTCGTTATCAAGGCTTCAGAGCATGGGGCGGCGAGACGACTGATATTGACCCGATTTGGCAAGACCTTACAAGAGTGCGTGTATTCGACCGTGTATGTGAGGCTGCTCTTGAGGGGTTGTTTTGGGCAATTGACCGTCGAGCTGACATTTTAAAAAGTGCAAAAGACTCCGTTGAGCAAATGCTCTTGGCTCTTAAAGGCTCTCAAGTATTGCTCGGCTTCAATGTGTACTGGGATCCAAACAAGAATACCAGGGCGAACATTACAGCCGGTAAGTTTTACATGGTTGCTGAGATGCAAAACATGCCTATCGTCAAGCGTCTTGAGGTCAACTTCAGCTATGTTGACAAATACGCTGATGTTCTCATCAAACAAATTTCATAAAAGGAGTAGATCATGGCTGATGTAAGAAAATCACAAACAATCAACGGGGCGGTAGTTTATGTTGAGGGAATGGGCTTTGTCGGCACAACCTCAGAGGTTGAGCTTCCGGCAATTGAGTTCGAGACATTTGAAGGGAACGGCGGCGTTTATAAAAGAGACATTAACACTTTGATGCTCAAGGCGTTGACAACAAAGCTAAAGTTCGGCGAATACAATAAGGTTCTTTACGAGAGCTTAGGCAAACATGGGACGGAAGAGACAAGCATTTATGTTAAATGGAATGTCACCGGTAAAAAAGGAAACTTCTCTCATGTAGCAACCTTCAGAGGAGAAATTAAGAAGTTTGAGTCTCCAAAGGTTGAATACGGCAAAGAGACGGCGGCTAGTATGGAGCTGGCTTGCTCATTCTATAAGCTTGAGGAGGACGGCACGACTCAACTGCTTATTGACCTTGACGCTTATGTGTGTGAGATTGACGGCAAAGATGTGTGGCAAGAGCTTCGAGAAAACATTTTATAAGGAGTAAACAGTGAAAAAAATTACTATTAACGGAAAAGAAGTAACGGTTAGAGAGCCAAAAGTGCGAGATATGCGTGCAGTTGCACATCATGCAAGCGAAGAGGATAAAGAGGTACATTTGATTGCAAATCTTACCGGTATGAGTGTCGATGAGATTGATGACTTAAGTGTCCAAGATTACAAGAAGCTACAAAAAGAGTTGCATGATTTTTTGGCTTAATTGGCGTGCCGTGGAGCGACATGCTCATCGGCATAGCTTCTTTGGGCAATATGTTTAATCAAGGGTATTGCGACTCTCTCGAGATGTTTGTTTCGGACTTTGTGGTTCTTAATAAAATGGCTCAAGATGAGATGATAAGAAGAGCTGAGGGTTAAATAAACCCTCGCTTTAAACGGTGTTTAAACGGTTGAAAAAAGTGTTTTATCAGCTGTTTACAGAGTGTTTAAAAGAAGCAATGATTTTATAAAAGAGTGGAACGAAAAAGAAAATGCTGAAGCTGATTGCAAAAGGTAAATTGTAATCCGGTAGCGTTCTCCAGTAGTAGTTCACCGCAATAGTTAATAAAATAGAAAGGATAAGAGATGTCATTGAAAGCAATGGGACTTGGTATCGTAATTGGAGCAGCTGTTTCATCATCTTTTAAATCCTCAATTGGTACCGCAATTAATAGCATAGGTGGACTTAAAGAAAAGATAAACGGACTCAACTCTCAAAGGGTTGAGCTTCGTAAAATGGACACTGAGTCTTCAAAAATTGAACTTAGAAAAGTTAATGCTGAGCTTCTAAAGCTCAAAAAAGATGCAATTATTCATCTGAAATTTGAGACCAAAAAAGAAGAGCTTTTGGCTCAGAAAAACGCTATTTTGGGAGTGCTTGGAACTGCAATGGTTATCAGGGCTCCCATTATGGCTCAAATGCAAGTCGAGCAAGCTCAAGGCGAAATATCATCTCTTGGCATTAACGAAGCCGGTATCCAAAAAATCACAAAAGCCGGTCGAGAATTTAGTAATCAGTTTGCCGGTACAACTACAAGCGATTTTATCAAAGCAAGCTACGACATTAAATCCGGTATAGCCTCTTTATCTGATGAGGGTGTTGCTAAGTTTACGAGTTTAGCAGCGATGACAGCTACTGCGACAAAAGCTTCAACATCTGAAATGACAAAGCTTTTTGCGCTTGGATATGGAATTTATAGAGACCAGTTTAAAAGTGACTTTGATTTTGGTGAGAAATTCAGTGCAGCAATCTCTACCTCGGTTATGGCATTTAGAACGGATGGTGTTGACTTAAGCACAGGCTTATCAACTCTTGGTGCAGTCGCAACAAAATTCGGCGTTAGTTTATCTGAGCAGCTTTCAATTATAGGAAATGCCAAAGGTGCGTTTAACTCTGCATCTGAAGCCGCAACCAGTTATCGTGCGTTCTTGATGAATGTTGGAAAAGCTCAAGAGAAGCTCGGAGTCCAAATGACAGACTCTCAAGGCAAGATGCTTCCTATGTCTCAAATTCTTGAGAGTTTAAAGGATAAGTTTGGAGACTTGGAAAAAGTTGAAAACATGGACAAGCTCAAAGAAGCTTTCGGAAGTGATGAAGCAGTTAAGATCGTGACCGCTCTTATTGATAAAACAAAAGATTTGACAGCGAGCCAAAAACAGATTAATGATGAGATGGAAAAAGGCACTAGCATAACCAAGCAAATGGCTGATGCAATGCAAAGAGGCAAGGGGTTTGAGCTGCTTGGTCAGCAAATTGGAAATCTCGGAGCGAGCATAGGAAAAATATTCATGCCGGCAGCGACTTTACTTGCAAGCGGTATCGGCGTGATGGTAAACGGCGTTGATGGTTTTATCAATACATTTCCCGTTCTTAGCTCTGTTATCGGCGGTGTTGCAATGGGATTTTTTGGACTTGTCGCAGTCATTAAAATTGCTACGATAACAAAAACACTTTTCCAAATGGCAACAATTGTTTTGAGGGGCTCATTGCTTGCTCAAATACCGGTCGTAAATGGTCTCAGACTAGCCTTTAACAGATTGAGTCTCACAAAGATGCTGACATCTGCAAAAACTGGAGTTTTAACAGCTATGCAATGGGCTTACAATACGGCTGCAACTGTGGGAAGTGGTGCATCATTAAAGTTTGGTGCCGCTTTGAGATTTGTTGGCAGTGGCATTGCTTGGATCGGCTTGGCAGTTCTCGCAATAGCTGGAGCCGCTTACGCTATTTATACTTACTGGGAGCCAATTAAAGGTTTTTTCTCAAGCGTTTGGAATAGTGTTTTATCGATATTTGGTGCAGCTAAAGACGGGATAAAAATGGCTTTATCTTTTAGCCCTATTGGTTTAATTGCTATGCACTGGGAACCAATCAGAGGCTTTTTTGTTTGGGTTTGGAACTCTGTTTTATCCGTATTTGGTCAGGCTTGGACGGCAATCACTGGAGTCCTTGGCTTTAATCCAATTGGTATCGTCATGCAGAGCTGGGAAGGGATAAAGACTTATTTTATCAATCTATGGCAAGGGCTTGTTGCTGGATTTGTCAAGACATTTGAAAAAGTCGGAGAGATGTGGGGAAGTGTCAAAAGCTTCTTGGGCTTTGGGGATGACAAAGACACAAAGAAAACCGTCAAGCTGACAAATAATACTCAAAACATAGGTAGTGAGGTATTTAAAAAAGATGTCAAGGTCACCGAGAGCAAGACAGTAGCTCCAGTCATTAAGCCGATTGCGGTATCGGATAAGGGGTATCAGGCACCTCAACCAAAACCAATCGCATTATCTGAGTCAAGGAAACAAAGCATAAAACCAGTAAACAACACCGAGGTAAGTGCTGGAGGCGGTTCATCTGCTGCCAAAAAAACTGCGGCTGCTGTTATGATCGGAGGCTCTCTCGTTGCTGCGCCTCAAAGTATGCCAGCAAGTACCGTAATGCCTAAGACTCACATTGCACCGGCTACACAAACAGCTAAAGAGTCAAAGTCTCCACAGCAGTATAAAATCGATGTTACTTTCACCGGAGACATCATCGTCAAAGCTACTGACGGTAAAGTGGTCGAAGCCGGGCAGTTAAAAAGCAATCTTGAAGACCAGGTTAGAGTTGCTCTTTCAAGGATTAAAGACAGTGCAAAAAATAGAAGTTTTGAAGACGAGGTGATTTGATGTTTTACGCAATGATAGGAGAGTATCAGTTGGAGCTCACGAAGCATCAGCTTGATGAACTTTCATACTCACTTGAGTTTGGTTGGAAAAAGATTGATCGTCTTGCAACGCTACCGGCTTTTCAGTCTGTCAATGAATATTCGGAAACGATAGAGCTCAAGGCTTCTTTGATTATGCAAAAGCAAAGCGTGCTTGATGAGTTCATACAGACCGCAAAAGAGAAAAAGCCTCTTTTTATGGTGCTTGGATACGGCAAGGTAATCGGAAATGTATTGGTGCAGTCTATTCAGGTTACAAGTAGAGACTTTGTGCGAGACGGCAAGGCTGTCAAGCGTGATGTATCAATCTCACTGGCAAGGTATTACGATGCTTAGATATATAGCAAATGATGGCGATAGATTAGACAAAATCATTTATGACAATTACAAGACGCTTGATGTTTTTAAGTCGGTTATGGATGTTAATAAACATATATACGGCAAGACAATACTTGACGCTGGAGATATTGTCTATCTACCGACAATAGAAAATCAAATCAAAGTAAAAGAGCTTAAATCACTATGGAATTGACACCAATTTTCGCCATTCAGGCAAACGGTACCGATGTTACCGGTCATATCGCCAAGAACCTTATTGATTTACAATTTAAAGATGAGGACGGCAATGTTAGTGATGAGCTGACAATCAATGTTTATGGAGACTTCCAGCGTCCAAAGTATCAAGATGAGCTCAAGCTTTGGCTTGGCTACAAAGAAAGCGGTGTTTTTTATTGCGGTCTCTTTAAGGTGCAAACCAGCGAGCGAACTGACAACCATATACTCAAAATAACTGCAACTGGTGCGGACTTTGGTGACTCTATAAAGCAAAAGAAGAGTCGAAGTTTTGAGAAGATGAGTGTTAAGGCTTTGTGCGAGCAAATAGCATCTCACAACGGTCTTACGCTTAATAGTGACTATGATGATGTCTTCATCTCTCATCAGGCTCAAAACAATGAAAGCGACTTGCATTTTTTAAAGCGACTCGCTGGAGAGCTTAATGCGATTTTTAGCATAAAAAATAATGTCCTGGTCTTTCTGAAGAAACAAAAAGACGGCAAAAAGAATGATGCGCTCCCTGAGTTCTTTATTGACGCAAACAAAGTCTCAGGTCTTACCATAAAGCACTCAAATAAGCTTTTGTACTACTCTTGCAAAGCTGTTTGGCACGACACAAAAGACAATGTAAAAAAGGAAGTTGTTGTCGGTTCAGGTGCTCCTCAATTAGTCCTCGAGGGAAGCTTCAAGGATAAAGCAGACGCAAAGATAAAAGCAGAGGCGAAGCTTCAAAAAGCAAATCAAGGCATAAAATCAGGCTCATTCTCATGTGCTGGCGTTGAGATATATGCCGGAGGCAAGTTGACTCTATCAAATACATTAGGAGGTGAAGACGATGAAACTTACAGCATAAAAAGCGTGAGCCACACATTTTCGTCAAGTGGCTGGGAAACATCCGTAGAATTTGAAAACTAACTAAGCGAGAAGCAGCCACACCCTCAACTCCTCATGGCTGCTTTGACTATATCGGCATTTGCGCCGTTAATCTTTATCAATGAGGAGTACACATGAACACTACAAATAAACAGCTCAAGGCACCTTTCGGTTGGGTCGGCGGTAAGTCGAAACTTGCAAAAGACATCGTTGCGGCAATGCCGGATCATAGGCTATATGTTGAAGTCTTTGGAGGCGCATTAAATGTTCTTTATGCAAAACCAAAGCCTACCGGAACAAAGCAAGCAGAGGTCGTCAATGACATCAATGGAGACCTTATCAATCTGCATTGAATGATACAAACTCAGCCTCAAACACTCTCGTTCTATCTCAATAACATGCTTATAAGCCGTGCTATATTCGACGGCATCAAAAAAGGCTTTTATCGCCCACGCAATAAGATAGAGAGAGCGGCTTATTATTTCTACCAGTTGACTCAAAGCTTTGGCTCAAAAGGAGATAACTTTGCTATGTCTGCCAAGAGTAGAAAGCCTAAAAACATTTATAAAAGCTTTCAGGTGTGGAGCTCTCGTCTCAAGATGGTTACTATTGAGAATATGAGCTTTGAAGAGCTAATCCGAACCTATGACAGCGATGACGCTTTCTTTTATTGTGACCCGCCTTATGTTGACACTGAGTCATATTATAAGAACACTGGAGGCTTTGGTCATGCAGAGCATGAGAAACTTGCAAGCGCACTGGCAAAAGCAAAAGGAAAGTTCCTTGTATCATATAATGATTGTCGGCTGGTTAGAGAGCTATATAAGGAGTTCACTATCACAAAGACCAAAGAGATTGATTATACACTTGGTGCGAATGTGTCCGGGGTTAAGAAAAGCGTTCAAGAAGTCTTTATAACTAACTATTAAATACCATTTAAACGGTGTTTAATTTTGCACATAGAATGAAAGTATCCGACCCGTTTTAAAGGTTGGACTTTCATTTTAAATACAAAATACTATCATTTCAAAAACCGTTTTACAGGTGCGATTGCACAAATAGATGCTATAGCAAAACCTGACGGTGGTTTTAAAGACCTAAAAGATGTATTTGAAAAAACTTACAATCACGAGCTTTTGGTTTCAAAATCAATTCTGGATTTGGTTGATATTTCACTTAGCGAAAAAGATTATGCGACATTTAACTTTTTGCAATGGTATGTGAGTGAACAACACGAGGAAGAGAAACTTTTTAAAGATATCTTAGATAAATTTGAAATAATAGGCATGGAAGGAAGAGGTCTTTACATGATAGATAGAGAGATAGAGGCTCTACTAAGACAAAAATAACAATAAAAAAGCACACTTTGTGTGTGCTTTAGCTTTTTTAGGAGAATATAAATGGCAAAGGTCGCGATTTTTTATGGGAGCAGTACGGGAAATACCCAAAGAGCCGCTGAGCGAATTTTAGAAAATTTAGGCGGTAAAGAGAGTGTGGATATTTACAATATTGCTGATGTTTCTTTAGAAAAAATGTCAGAGTATGAAAAGTTGATTATCGGTACATCTACTTGGGGTGACGGAGATCTTCAAGATGATTGGGAAGATGTTTTTGAAGAGTTTAAAAAGGTTGATTTTAGCAACAAAACCGTTGCATTTTTTGGCTTGGGCGATCAAGAAGAGTATCCGGATGAGTTTTTAAGCGCTATGGGCATACTTTATGAAGTTGTTGTATCACAAGGTGCAAAAACTATAGGCGGATGGTCTATCGCAGGATATTATCATGACTCCTCAAAAGCGCAAGATGGAGAGAATTTCATTGGTTTGGCACTAGATGATGATAACCAAAGTGATGAAACTAACAATCGTATTGACACTTGGTGCGAACGGATTCGTTTGCAAATAATATAAAAAATATATATTAAAAAAACAGTTAGCCAGCAAAATCCACAACAGATAGTAGCCAGCAAGATAATAAATCTTACGAAGGATTACTATGAAAAAACTACCAATCAGTATTATTACAAGCATGTTGCTTCTTAGCCAACTTGGCGCTTCAGAGAAACTGGAGAGTATTGTCATTACTGCAAAATCTCCCTCTGCGGCTATAGATACGGCAGGAAGTTATACAATTATCTCGCAAGAAGAGATAAAGCAGATGAATGCAAACAATATAGCAGAAGTACTGCAAGAGTATGCAGGAATAAGTACAGGCGTAAATTCAGGTTCACAATACGGCAGATCATCTATAAACCTAAGAGGAATGGATTCTAAACACTCCTTGATACTAATAGACGGACGCAGAATAAGTGCAAGTGATGCACTTATAGGAATGAGCGATTTTGCATATAACTGGATACCTTTAAATGCAATAGAGAAGATAGAAGTTGTAAAAGGTCCTATGAGTTCGCTTTATGGCTCATCGGCAATCGGCGGAGTCATAAATATCATAACAAAAAAACCGCAAAATGAATTATCGGGTGAGTTTAGTGCAAAATACGGCATAAGTAGTGCAGATGGAGGAGATGAACAAGAGTACTCCATAAGCATTGGCGGCAAAATAACCGATAAATTATCTGCTATATTCTCAGGGCAGATAATAGATATAGAACCTACAAGAGATACCCCAAACGCTATACTGGCAAAGATGGAAGGCAGAGATAGTAAAAACGGTGCATTAAATCTTTGGTATGACATCGACGATACGCAGCAGATATCCATTTCATCCATGTTTGGTAACGAGATAAGGGATAACATTAAATATGATGAGTATTATGATATCGATAAATCTCACAATGCCATAGGTTATGAAAAAAGGTTTAATGATATAAAGATAAACTTAAAATATTATGTATCATCTCTTGATGCTCATAGTGATGATGCAAGTCTTTTATATCAACATAAAATGGATGATGAGGTTGCCAATGCCGAGTTTGCCGTAAGTGCATTTGCAAAAAACTACATAGTTGTCGGAGCTGAGAGAAGGACGGAAAAGTATCACAAAGCGTATGATAATACTCCTGCAAAAAATTTTAAAGATAAGATAGATTATACATCGCTATATTTGCAAGACGAAATAGAAGTGATGGATAAAACACTCTTAACACTTGGTGCTAGATATGATAAACATGAGAAATTTGGCGGAGAATTTAGTCCAAAAGCATATCTTGTTTATAAACTTGACGAAGCAAACAGACTTAAAGGCGGCTATGGACACGGATTTAATGCTCCATCTTTAACTCAAAACTCAGATGCTTATGTTCTCTCGTATCCGATTACGACAACACCTCCAATGCTCTTTTATAGATTTCATGGAAACAGCGGTTTAAAACCCGAAGTCTCAGATAGCTATGAGTTAGGATATGAGTATGCAAAAGATACGACCTCTTTTAAAACAACTGCTTTTTATACGAAAGTAAGCGATTTGATAACATATAAAGATAATGGCACTACGGTAAGCGGACCAATAACATATCAAGAAAAATTGTATTCAAATGTCAATGAAGCCACTATTTATGGGTTAGAAGTTGAGTATGAAAAAGAGAGGCTTTTGTCAAACTTAGACATCTACGTCGGTTATAGTTACCTCCATACAAAAGATGAGTCAACAGGTGAGGAGTTGTTGCTTAGACCATCTCATAAAGTTAATCTAAAATTGACTACACAGCTGCCTTATGACATTAAAAGTACTTTAAGAGTCAATTATATAGGCAAACAGTACAACGGTAATAAAGATATAGGTGCCTATGCAACGGTTGGGTTGCAGTTTTCAAAAGAGATATTGAAAAATCTAACGCTTTATGCGGGAGTTGAAAATCTTACCGATAAAGAGTTGGATGATGACTATGATTTTGCATTAAAAAGAAGATTGGTTTATAGCCGTCTTAATTATAAATTTTAAGGAGCGTGTATGAGTGGTCTTATAGAATCGTTAATGTACGAAGTCTCAAATATTTTCTTGTTGCCGGTACTCATTATCATACTGGCTCTTTTTTTCTACTCCATTTTTCAAATCGGAGTGTTTGCGATGCAGTCGTATGTTAGGAAAAAACATACTTTTAACAAAGAGAAAGGCTATATAGTCCTAAATTATGCTGAATATGAGAATATAACAAACAGTGATGATTTAGAGCTGTTTGCTTTTTCAAAACTAGAAACAATATCAATCGCTACTCGTATAGCCCCAATGTTAGGTCTTGTTGCGACTATGATACCTATGGGACCGGCATTTAAGGCACTCTCCGATGGAAATATAGCAGGAGTTAGCGAAAATCTTATAGTTGCTTTTAGTGCGGTTATATTTTCACTCATAAGTGCCTCTATAACATACTGGATAACTGCCGTGAGAAAAAGATGGTATGCAGGTGAGATAAGAGAGTATATGCAAAGGTTTGAAGATGAAACTACTAAGTGATGATGAGAGCCTAAACCCTATATTGTCAACGGTAAATCTAATCGATGTTTTTTTGGTAATTATCGCAGCACTTCTTATCTCCATAGCGCAAAATCCGCTCAATCCCTTTAGCAACGACGATGTAACGGTAGTTAAAAATGCAGGCAAAAAAAATATGGAAGTTATAGTCAAAAAAGGCAAAGAGATGATTACATACAAATCAGAAGGAAATATAGCGAACGGTGACGGTATAAAAGCGGGTATAACATACAAGCTAAAAGACGGCAATATGGTCTATGTACCTGAATAACAAAGGAAAATTTTAATGAAAAAAATAGCACTCTTACTACTTTTTGTATGTTGGCTCTTTGCAAATACGGCAGAAAAAAAAGATATGCTTGTTATAAGTACAAATATGGGTGCGCTGCCCCAAGAAGCTAAAGTACATGCTTTTATAGAAGTTGCTAAAAAAGAGAATCTTAGTGTTGATTTTTTATTTGAAACAGCGTTAAAAAAAGATGAATATATCTCAAAAATAAATCAATACAAAATCGTTATGTTTGATTCTTTAGCCGGTGCAGGAAGCATTAGAGCGCTTTTGTCGCAATTTTCGGATGCAATAGAGCAGGTTCAAAAAGGTACAATCGTTTTGCCAATATCTATATTAGATGAAACTCCTTATCGAAACGGTATTACACTTGAACAAAACAAGATGCTTAATGATTATTGGCATAACGGCGGGGAAAAAAACTTTACCAATTTTGCAAAATATATCAATACGCATATTTTAAAAAGAAACAATGATGTTATAGAAGCTGTCTCGGTAATACCGGAAGAGGGAATTTACCATCCGAAAAACCCAAATATAGTGTTTAACACATTACAAGAGTATCAAACTTTTTTGGGAGTAGATATTTTAAAAAATGAGGCTAAGAGACCCGTAATCGCTCTAGGTATGCATAGAAACGCCATCTCTTCAAATTCTCTCGCGCATATAAAATGGGCTATAGAGTATCTTGAAAAAAAAGGAGCTATTACAATCCCATACTTTACGCAAGTTGACGGAGATGACTTTATAGGCGAAAAATTTTTAACGCTTGAGGGCAAAACGGTAGCTGATATACTTATCAATTTTCAAATCATGATAATAGACCATGAGAGCCTGAAACCAAAATATGAGAAGTTAAATATCCCGATACTCCATGCTTTAAACTTTGAAGGAACACAAGCAGAGTGGGAGAAGTCAAATAGCGGCACTACGACTGCTATGATTCCCATGAGCTACATTATACCTGAGACTATCGGCTATACCGATTCTATGATAACCGCCGCACAGAATCAAACAACCAAAACATTAGAACCTATAGTGCCGCAGCTGAAATCTTTAGCAAATAAAGCACTTAACATGTCAAAACTCAAAAGAGCAAAAAACAGCGAGAAAAAAATTGCGGTAATGTTTTACAACTACCCTCACGGAATTAGTAATATGGGTGCTTCGTTTATGAATATTCCGCAAAGTTTGGAAAATCTTTTTGCCTCTTTTGTTAAAAAGGGCTATAAAACCGAACAAAAATCGCAAGAGTGGTTTGAAAAAGAGGCTATTAAAACACTTAAAGCCTACTACGAACAAGGACATGAAGATGAGATGCTTAAAGAAAAAAGTGCTCTTTTGTATCCGCTTGAAAAGTATGAGGCGTTTTTAAAAACAATTCCGGGTGAAGTATCAAAAGAAATGATTTTGGAGTGGGGCGAGCCTTCACAAAGTGCTATGATAGTAGAACAAAACGGTAAAAAATATTTTTTAGTTCCGGCTATAGAGCTAGATAATGTTCTGCTTCTTCCGCAGCCTCGTCGCGGAGACAAGCAAAAAACTTCCAAAAACAGTGAAGGTTCACTTTGGCATAACACAAAAATAGCGGTAAATCACAGCTATCTTGCAACATACCTTTATGTCAGAGAAAATTTCAATGCCGATGCAATTATTCATTTTGGAACACATGGAACACAGGAGTGGATGCCGGGAAAAGAGAGAGGGCTTAGTGTTTATGATGACCCTTTTATCGTTTTAGGAGATGTTCCTATTTTTTATCCCTACATCACAAACAATGTCGCAGAAGCTCTTCAAGTAAAAAGACGGGGCAGAGCAACACTTATATCACATCAGACACCGCCGTTTGCTATAAGCGGAACATATAATGAACTCTCAAAAATTATGGAACTGATTACTCAATATAAAACAGTAGATGAGGGAGCTGTAAAACAAAACCTTAAAAAAAGTATTATACATGAAGCAACAGTTACAAATATTCATAAGGATATTGGATTTACGCTTGAAAAAATAGAGAGTGATTTTGTTGATTTTCTAAGTAAGATAGAAGATTATATTTTAGGAACTTCTGCTTCTGCACAGCCTCTTGGAATGCACACTTTCGGCACATACCCAAAAGAGGAGCATCTTATAACTACCGTTATGCAGATGGTGGGCAAGGAGTTTATGAAAAAAGCGGATGGAGAGAAATATAGTGCTAAAGAGTATAAAGATTTTAACAAATCCAACTCATATACGCTCATTAAAAAATATGCAATAGATGGTGCAAATATAGATGAAGCCGAGGCGGAGTTTAAACCATATATCCAAAAAGCAAAAGAGTATGTAAATTCTTTTAAAAATCAAGAGGAGATTATAAATCTTCTCAGAGCATTAGAGGGCGAGTATATCAAGACAAGCACGGGAGGCGATCCCATAAGAAATCCCCAATGTTTGCCTACGGGAAGAAACATGTACGGATTTGACCCAAATAAAGTGCCGACAAAAGCGGCTTATGAGACAGGTTCAAAACTCATGAAAGAGTTTATAGAGAACCACTATAAAGAGAACGGCGAATATCCAAAAAAGCTGACTTTTAACCTTTGGTCGCTTGAGACTATGCGTCATCATGGCGTCGTTGAGGCTCAGATTCTTTATGCTATGGGAGTTAAACCCATTTGGAATGAACAGGGTTTTAGCGATAAATTTATTCAAGATATGGCGTTGCCTTTTCTCAAGAGCTATTTTCCTACTTTTATGGCGGAGTGGATAGCTTCTATGATAACGCTTCCAAGAGTTGAATTTGTTCTTGATTTGCTGCCCAATAGATTTTCTAAAAAACCAAAAAAGATGATAGCCCATGCAAAATCTGCAAACAAAGGAGATATAGTTGATGTTGAAATCATCCCGTATAGTGAACTTAAAAGACCGCGGGTCGATACCGTTATATCGGCAACCGGACTTTACCGTGATACTTTTCCTCAAGCTATGAAACTGCTTGCAAAAGCAGTAGAAAAAGTTGCTAAGTTAAAAGAGGAGAACAATTTTGTTTATATAAATTCAGAGGCGTTAAAGCAGACTCTTGTTGACCAAAATTTAAGTAAAGAAGATGCGCAAACGCTCTCAACAATTAGAGTGTTTTCCAATAAAACAGGCTACTACGGCAGCGGTGTAAACAAGATAGAAAAAACAGAGAACTTTACGCAAGATGCGGATGAACAGATAGCAAAAGATTATCTCAAAGAGCGGGGATACTATTTTGGAAGCGATGAAGGCTCATGGAATAAGCAGATTGAGGGAGTTGATCTCTATGCCAAAAATCTGAGTAAAACGGACGCGGTTATCTTTTCACGAAGTTCAAATCTTTACGGAATGTTAACAAGCGATGATCCTTACGGTTACTTCGGCGCATTGTCTTTGGCTATAAGAAGCATAGATAAGAAAAATCCAAAGACATATATATCTAATCTAAGAGATATAAACAACGCAAAGATGCAATCAAGTGCGGAGTTTATGGCACAAGAGTTGCGAAGCAGATATTTTCATCCAAACTGGATAAAAGAGATGAAAGCAGAAGGTTACAGCGGTACACAAAACGTGCTTGACGTAGTAAATAACTTTTGGGGCTGGCAAGTCGTAGATCCGGATGTTGTAAGAGACGATCAGTGGCAAGAGTTTTTTGAAGTTTATGTAAAAGATAAGTATGATATGAATCTTAAAGAGTGGTTTGAAAACTCCAACCCCGACAATCTTGCGCAAATCATGGAGAGAATGCTTGAAGCCGCAAGACTTGGGTATTGGCAAACCGACGAAGCCACAATCAAAGAGCTAAAAGAGAGGTACAAGGAGCTTGAGAAAAAATATAATATCAAAAGCTATAACGAAAAATTCAAGGAGCTTCTACAGAGCGATAAAGTAGGCGGTTTCGGTCTTGCTTTTGCAAAAACAACTATTGCAAATGCTCAGGCAAAACTGCAAGAAGAGGCAAAAGAGCAGAAAAAAGGACAAAAGCTTCAAAAACAAGAAGTGCTAAAAAAAGAGAATGATTACTCAATCTATTTTACGCTCATGATGTTATTTGCGGTTATGATAAGCGGTGCTCTTTATGAGCTTAGAAAGATAAGAAATTCTTAGGATTTAGCTGCTCTAAGTGAGAGCTAAATCCGTCATAAATTTTATTTGAGAAAAATACATGATTATTTATGCCAAAATAAACTGCTCTTTAAATAAAAAACCCTGAACAAAATCGACTCTGCACTCTTTAGCTAAGTATAAATCATCCTCGGTTTCTATGCCCTCTAGTATGACCTCTTTTCCTAGTTTATGTGCATAATTGCAAATCCCTCTTACCACTTCCGTAAATGCACTGTCTATTTTGATTTGCTTTAAAATATCTTTGTCAAGTTTTAAATAGTGACACTCCTTAAGTTAAGCAGATAGAGCGAAATAATGCTGTTTTCTTTAAAAAAATCATCTACTGCAAATTGATATTTTAATTTACTAAACACTTCTATTAATTTTTCTATATTGATGCTCTCATGAGAATTCTCAACAAGTTCTATAACAAAATCGCTCTGCTTTGACATAAGAGTAAAAATCTCTTTTGTTCTTTGTTTATAGTGCAAAATATGAGGGTCAAAATTTATAAAAAGTTTTTTCTTTTTTGGTCTATTTTGAAATTGATGTTTTTTTACATTCATTTCAAGTTCGTAAAACAGAGATAAATCTTTATGACAAACATCAAATATAATGTCAGGCGGTATTGATTTGCCATCAATATAAAATCTGGCAAGTGCTTCATAAGCCAATATGCTCTTATCAGCTAAAGAGACTATCGGTTGATACTTCGTGCGCAAGTTTTTTTGTACTAAAATATCTTTTATGTTTTGTAAATCTATAAGATTTTTATTTGGTATAGTTAATTTGCACATTCTTTCTCAATTCAATATCTGTATTTCAAAATTTTTCTCAAAACTATACCTGATTTTATTGCAGTCAAGTATATACTGGATATCCAAAAATTCATCTACTTCAACGTCTCTGTTTGTTTTTATATTTATAACTCTGTTTTTTGCATCGTCAAACCTAAAAGTGACGGATTTATTTATTTCATTTATAATTTGTAGCGCCATTTTTTATCCTTTATCTATTTTGCAACTACTGTATTTATCGCAATCTACGCAGTTAGAAGCTCCCATTACTTTTATATATTCATCATAAAAGCAGCTACTGTTGTGTTTGGAACAAACTACGGGTAAGTCTCGTTTTTTGGCTTCACTTCTAAAGTGTTTCATAGCATTATGATTTAAAAAAGAGGTAAGCATCACTACACACTCTATATTTATAGGTATGATTTTTTTACATGTACTTGCTTTTTTTCTTGCGTTCCAATGAACTATTGATGAAGCTCCTAGAGCTTTTAATATTGACTCTATGGAGCTGATTTTATCTCCACCGATTATTAGGATACTCATAAGCCAATTCTCTATTTTAAAACTTTGCCTGCAATAATACAGACTTTAGAACTATCAACATGCGGATATCGCATTTTAAATATTCTTGTTATTGGACAAAGCATCTTCTGGTTTTTTGTAAACCCTGACTCTCTTATTAGCTTGTTTATTTCACTTGTAATAGCTATATCTGACATGTAAATCCTTATTATGATAATAGTTATCATAATAATAACGGAGTGAAGCTTAAAGTTCTATGATTTTGATATTTATTATCAAGTAATATGGTTGGTAGAAGATATGTATCTATTTATTAGAGAAAAACTTATAGTAAAAATCTTTTATAACTCTTAGTTTTGCACTGCTAAGCGCGAGTTCTCCGCTGTTTATTTTCCCGCTTCTTACAGTTGTTCCGGCAGCTATCATAACATTATCTTCAAGTGTTACGGGAGCAATAAGCTGAGAGTCGCTTCCTATAAAAACATTTTTGCCGATAACCGTTTTATGTTTGTTAATTCCGTCATAGTTACATGTAATAACACCTGCACCTATGTTTGTTCCCTCATCGACGGTTGCATCGCCAATATAGCTTAAATGACCGGCTTTTACGCCTTTTAAAGTTGATTTTTTAACTTCTACAAAGTTTCCTACATGTGAATCCTCAATATGTGAAGCAGGGCGAAGATGTGCTAATGGTCCAACGTCAGAGTTTTTAACAATGCTATCTTCTATAACGCTGTGTGCTTTTATGTGTGACTCTTTTATGAGAGTATTTCCGGTTATGCGGCATCCGTTTTCAACGGTGCATTCGCCCTCAAAAACCACTCCTTCATCTATGTAAATGGTAGATGGAAGTTGCATTGTTACGCCTGATTCCATCCATCTAGTTTTTATTCTTTCTTGCATAATTTCTTCTGCAGATGATAGGTCTTTTTTGGAGTTTACCCCTTTAAAATACTCTTCATCTACTAAAAGTGGAATGATATTTAAACCGTCGGCTTTTGCCATAGATATTATGTCTGTTAGATAATACTCTTTTTGAGCGTTTTCATTATTCAAAAGAGGAATATATTTATCCAAAACATCTTTTGAGAAAGCGTAAATACCTGCATTTACGGTTGTTACTAGTAGTTCTGAGGCTGAAGCATCTTTTTGTTCAACTATTCTTTTAACTTGTTTGTTTTTTATTATAACCCGACCATAACCGTTAGGATTTTGCAAATTAAATATAGACATCATAATATCATTATCGTTTTGTAAAAAAACTTCCAAAGAGTGAGGAGTAACTAGTGGCATATCACCGTTTAAAACCAATATTTTTTCATTTTTAGTGCTGACATTTTTCATAGCTCCGCCGGTTCCAGGAAAGTTCTCGGTATCTTGAACTACAAAGTTTATATCATTAAAATAAGAGTGCATAAGAGTCTCTACAACCTCTTTTTGATGTGCTACGACAACAGTTACGTCATCACTGATTTTACGAGCTGCTTTTATGATGTGATAAAGCATAGGTTTGCCGCTTATAGTGTGTAAAACCTTTGCTTTGGAAGAGTTCATACGGCTCCCTTTTCCTGCAGCTAAAATTACTATACTTATCATATTTTTGTTCATAATTGCTCTTTAAATAAATTGTGGGATTATATCCTTTAGCTCTTATATTTGAAATAAAATAAGCGAAAAATTCTTTTTAATTGTTGAGGCTAATATTTTTTGTGGTATTATAAGCCCAATATTTTGGCATAAGGTATTTAAATGGATTTAGGTACGGTTATTGGTATGGTTTTAATCATAGCGCTTTTACTTGGCGCTATGGCAATGGGTGTCGGTGTCGGTGCATATATCGATATACCGTCTGTTTTGATTGTTATCGGCGGTAGTATCGGTGCGTTGATGATATCGTTTAAACCTGCACAGATGAAATCTTTTGTAAAAATTTTTATGATAGCGATTAAGCCACCAGAAGAGGATAAGGCAGAACTTATTAAAAAACTTGTGCAATTTGCCACAAAAGCCAGAAAAGACGGGATTTTGGCGTTAGAGGGTGAAGTAAACAGCGAACCGAACGAATTTTTAAAAAAGGGGCTCTCTATGGCTATTGACGGTAATGAACCGGATAGTATAAGAGATCTCTTAGAGATTGAGATGGAACAGACAAGTACCAGACACAAAGTTAATGGTTCTATATTTAGTCAGTGGGCAGGACTTGCAGGAGCTATGGGTATGGTTGGAACTCTTATCGGTCTGGTTGCGATGCTTTTAAATATGGCTGACCCGTCTGCAATTGGTCCATCAATGGCGGTTGCGTTACTTACTACCATGTACGGCGCTATTATCGGAAACGTTGTCGGAAATCCAATAGCAAATATATTAGGTATTAGAAACGATGAAGAGACGCTTGTTAAAGAGATGATTTTAGCAGGGATAATGTCTATTCAATCAGGAGATGCACCAAGAGCATTAGAAGCGAAACTTTTAAGTTTTTTAGCGCCTTCAGAGCGTGTGAGTCAATTTAACTAATGGCTAAAAATAAGTGTCCTGATTGTCCTACATGTATGCCTGAATGGTTGGCGGCATTCGGGGATTTGATGTCTCTTCTTTTATGCTTTTTCGTTTTACTTCTCTCAATGTCTAGTATGGATGCTAAAAAAGTATCCGAAGCAATCGGTTCACTATCCGGTGCAATGAGTGTTTTAGAAGGCGGTGTAAAAACCGAAGTTTCAAAACAGCGTATCCAAGAATCAACTCCTATAGAAGTAACTGACGAGACTTCTGAACAGGTAAACAGAGTTGCTGCGGCAATAATGGAAGCAAATGAGATGATGGGAAAAGGGCAAGAGTCTGTAGTATCTCTCGAAGAAGCTCAAGATGGCTTTGTTATAGAACTTCCTGCTTCACTTCTTTTTAAGTCAGGAAGTGCAGTAATTCAAAATGAGGATGCGCTGCTGTTTTTAAAAAGAATAGCTCTTATTGTTGGAGAACTTCCAAATGAGACAAGAGTAAGCGTACATGGGCATACCGACAATCAAGGACCCGGTTCAAACAGTCCGTTTAAAGATAACTGGGAACTCTCATCAGCTAGAGCTATATCAGTCTTACAAGAGTTGCTTCTTGACGGTGTAGATCCAAAACGTATCAATGCAGCAGGATTTGCCGAGTTTTCTCCAAAAGCAACTAATGTTACTGAAGTAGGAAGAGAAAAAAACCGCAGAGTAGAGTTGCACTTTTTCGGGGCAAAACCTGAAGATAAATCAAAAGTCAAGCAGACAGTTTTAGACAAGGCAGCACAGAAGTAATGTTGAAGTTCTTTTTGCTAATTTTAGGATTGGGTGCATTCTCAATTTTGGGAGCCGAGAGTGTTGCTATTCCTACGATGAATTTCGAGCTCTCAGCACCTAATACTCCTGGACAGCTTGTCAGTTCATTAAATGTATTAGTTCTTTTAACACTTCTTTTTTTAGCACCGAGTATGGTTCTTGTAATGACTACTTTTACAAGATTTGTTATTGTATTTGGTTTTTTAAGACAGGCTCTTGGAACGCAGCAGGTTCCTCCTACGCAACTTCTTGTAATGCTAGGCATGATTTTAACATTTTTTGTAATGGAGCCAGTTGGGATAAAAGCCTATGAGGATGGTATAAAGCCATATATAGAAGAGAAGATAGGATATGAAGAGGCATTTGATAAAACTGCATTGCCTTTTAAAAATTTTATGATTAGAAATACTAGAGAGAAAGATTTAGCTCTTTTTTTTAGAATCAGAAAAATGCAAAATCCTACAAGTGTTGCAGATGTGCCGTTATCCATAATTATTCCTGCTTTTGTTATAAGTGAGCTAAAAACTGCATTCGAGATAGGTTTTTTGCTCTTTTTGCCATTTTTAATAATAGATATGGTTGTTGCATCTATTCTTATGTCTATGGGTATGATGATGCTCCCGCCAATTATGATAGCGCTGCCCTTTAAGATACTTATTTTTGTACTTATTGACGGTTGGAATTTATTAATCGGCAATCTAATAGCTTCAATAAAATAGAGTATAAAGTAGAAATTATGAATTGTAAATATTTTGGAGAGTGCGGTGCATGTATAGTTTACGAGAATGGTTATGAACATCAACTCTTTTTAAAATTAGAGGTTAATAAAGAGAGATTTAGTCCTTTTTTTAGCGATGAAATATCAGTTTTTAAGTCATTGCAGAGCAATTATCGCTCAAGAAGCGAGTTTAAGATTTGGCATATCGAAGATGAACTTCATTATGCTATGAACCACATAGATAAAAATGGCGTAGTTTTAATAGATGAATGCCCACAGGTAAGTAAACCTATATTTGATTTGATGCCGAAACTCTTAATGGCTATAAAAGAGAACAATATAGGTTTTAAACTATTCGGTGCTGATTTTTTAAGCTCAAACAGCGGTGAAATAGTTGTTTCGCTGCTTTATCATAAACCTCTGGATAGCTTATGGAGAGATATCGCAACTAAAATTGCCTCCGAACTCGGTATCTATATTATAGGGCGAAGCAGAAAACAAAAAGTAGTAATTGGGCAAGACTATGTTACGGAAATTTTAAATATCAACTCGCAAATATTTAAATTTAACTATATAGAAAACAGTTTCACACAGCCAAACTCTATAGTAAACGAGCAGATGATAGAGTGGTCTTTAAGTGGTTTGTCAGGTACTGATAAAGATTTGCTTGAACTTTACTGCGGTGCAGGAAATTTCACTATACCTTTTGCAAAAAAATACAATAAAATACTAGCTACCGAGATATCAAAATCATCCATTAATGCGGCTAAAGTAAATATGTGCTTAAATGACGTAGAAAATGTTGAGTTTGTTAGAATGGGTGTTGAAGAGTTTATTCAAGCACTTGATGGAGTTAGAGAGTTTAACAGAATGAAAGGTATTGATATAAAATCATATACTATAGATACTATATTTGTAGATCCCCCAAGAAGCGGAATGGATGAAACTACATGTAACTTTGCTTCAAGGTATGAAAATATTATATATATATCATGCAACCCAGAGACGTTGGCTAGAGATTTAACTATTTTATGCAAAACACATGTAGTAAAAGAGATGGCTTTGTTTGATCAATTTCCATATACACATCACGCTGAGATGGGTGTAAAACTAACTAAAAAAAGGAATCACTTATGAGAATTGTATTTTTAACTTTAGTTATTTTGTCATTTTTGCACTCTGATGAGATACAGAGGATAGAAGCAGTAATTCTTGAAATTACTCAACTAAGAAATAACTATAAAGAGTGTAAGACTGAGTTGTTATTAGGTAAAACTCAAGAGAATCAAAAAATAAATCAAGAATTAAACAAAAAGATTGAAAAATTAGAAAAAATAGTAAAAAAACAAGATGAACTTTTAAAACTCAAAGAAAATATGGCTAAAAATCAATTTCCAAAACTGATGATGAAAAAAGAGTTTCAAAAAGAGAACTTAGAAAAAAACAGTGTTATAAAATTTAAAGCAACAGCCTTTTACTTAAAAGAAGAGAGTGTTATATATGATGCGATTGATGGCAAAAGAATTGATAAATGGGAGAAAAATACCTCATTTACCTCAAACAAAAAAACGTCTAACTGGATTCAAATAGGCGGCTATTTTGTAGATAAAAAGTGGAAAAGCGCTAAAAAAGAGATGTGGATTAAGATTTCGCAAGTTTCAAAAAAACATTTAAAAGAGTGTAAATGAAAAAAATATTAATTATAAGCGACGGTGAAATCGCTCATCACTTTATACACAGGGTCATGGATACCTACACAAGTGAAAATATATACTATATAGTTCAGACAAAAGCAAAAAAATATAAAAACGTAAATCTTTCACGCTTTAAATTTTATGAGTTTGACCCGACAAGCCTCTATAAACTGGCAAATCTGTTAAAGATGGAGTTTGCTCAGGCAATAATTGTCATGGATAATCAAATGGATGTCGAAAACACCATTAAAAACATTAGAACCATTAAAAAGCAGCTGCGAACTATAGTTTTAAATAAGTGGAATATGAAAAATGAAGACCCAAACGTTGTTTTAATCAACTCTAACGAAATTTTATCTTCAAGACTCATTGATTATCTGCCAAATGTTCCGGTCATTGCCCAAAATGTCGGAATAGGCGAGGGCGAAATAATGGAAGTTTTAGTTCCCTTTGGAAGCTCTTTTGTTTATAAACATATAGGCGTTATAGAGCAAAAAGAGTGGCGTATAGTTGCAATATATAGAAACAGAAAACTAATTATGCCAAACCGCCGCAGAATGATTCAGCCAAACGACCTTTTAGTCTTAGTAGGAGACCCTGCCGTTTTAAAATCTGTTTATAAGGCAATTAAGAGAGAACTTGGGCAGTTTCCGGAGCCTTTTGGTTCAAATATCTATCTTTATCTGGATATGAATCTACTAAATTTAGATACCGTTGAAGAGTTAATACAAAGAGCAATGTTTGTTCAAAACAGGCTAAAGCATATTTTAATAATAAGGGTTGTAAATCCGAGCAATATAGATGTTATCTGGAAGATTAAAGAGTATAGAGATGAAGATATTATTATAGATATAAATTATGATAGCGTCAATTTAAAAGGGAGCTTTTTTAATGATATAAAAGCTTATCATGTAGGTTTGATTATTGTATCAAACGAGCTGTTTGAAGATTATGAGATGAGAAACAGCTTATATGAAGCGCATGTACCTGTTCTTAAAATAGCGCAAAAAGAGCTCTCTAGCGTAAAAGATGCTTCCATTATTTTAAGTGATAATCGTGATTTAGAGAAGATATCATCTACGATATTTGACATATCTGAACAGATGAGTCTTAATATAGAACTTTATAACTATACTAACGAACATCAAGAGGCAAAAGAACAGGTTATTGAGCATTACTATAATCTCTCTACTATTTTTTCAAAAAATATTAAAGTTATAAAAAAGAGTGAAAATCCTATAAAAAAATTAAAACAAAAAGAGGATTTTATTCAGATTTTACCATTTACGAAAAAGTTGACAAGCAGAAAGATTTACTCTATTTTATCGGCAGATAGCGAAAGACTTTATCACAAGCTTAGCAATTATCATCAAGTTTTTATACCAGTGCAGATTTAGAGTCGCTAATTTAGCGATTCTTTATTATTTTTTAAGTATTATATATCCTCTTATTTAATTAAATTTTGGACAAATAATGCAGGTACATATTCCTCTTAAAAAAATCGTCGATAACTCATACGATATAACTATAGATACGCTACCAAAACTCCATTTTGATACAAAAGTAGCAGTTGTTACAAATTCAACCGTTTCAAAACTTCATTTGGAGTATTTTCTTACAAAAATCAGTGCAAAAGAGTTACATGTAATAACTCTAAAAGACGGTGAAGAGTATAAAAATCAAGAGAGCATAGATACTATTTTAGACTCTCTTTTTGAGCACCGTTTTAACCGTAAATCAATGTTAATAGCTTTTGGCGGAGGTGTTATCGGCGATATGAGCGGATATGCTGCTAGTATCTATCAAAGAGGAATTGATTTTATACAAGTTCCCACTACGCTTTTATCTCAGGTCGATGCAAGTGTCGGCGGCAAGACGGGGATGAACAACAAATACGGTAAAAATTTGGTAGGTGCATTTCATCAGCCCCGCGCCGTTTATATAGATCCGCATTTTTTAACTACTCTTCCGCAAAGAGAGTTTGGTGCAGGAATTGCAGAGATAGTTAAAATGGCTGTAACTTTTAACAAAGATTTTTTTGAGTTTTTAGAAAGAGCTGACTTGAAAAACCCTGAAATTTTGCAAGAAGCTATAAAACAAGCAGTTCAAACTAAAGCAGAAGTCGTAACTCAGGATGAAAAAGAGCATGGTATAAGAGCAGCTCTTAACTATGGGCATACTTTTGGACATGTTATTGAAAATGAGACTGAATATAAAGAGTTTTTACATGGAGAAGCAGTAGCTATCGGGATGGTTATGGCAAACGAGATGGCAGTTAAAATGAACTTTATGAGCCAAAAAGAGGCACTAAGAGTCAAAAATCTATTAGAAAAATATAACCTTCCTACAACTTATGAGATAAAAGATGTTAAAAGATTTTATGATACATTTTTCTTGGATAAAAAAAGCTCAGACTCTTCTATTACTTTTATTCTTCCCCTTGGTATCGGAGATGTTACTATTACCGATAAAATAGATATAGAAACAGTTCTGTGTACATTAAACAAATTTGGAAGAGATATATGAAAAAAATAATTTTTTACTTTTTTGTAACAACCTCTTTGCTATTTTCGGATAACGCAAAAAATGTCTCAAAAGTAGATGAACAAGAGATTCAGCGCGTAAAACTTGCACAAGAGAGTGCGAAAAAAGAGCAAATTGCAAAATATAATCTTGAACTTAAAGAGATTGAATCAAAAATTACAAAAAAAGATAGCGTATGGATGAAAAATTATGCTTCATATTTGACATCTTTGGATGTAAGAGAGAGCCTTGAAAAAATAAAAGAGAGAATGGATTATCTACAGAAAAAAAGAGCCAAAAATCTTACCGAGATGGATGAACTAAATGCGTTATCTTCAAGAGAGAAGATTTTAACATCGCAGATTGAAAAATTAAAGAAAAAAGACAGTTCTCCGTTTTCAAACCTTTTGACTCCTCCAAATATTGATGAAATAGCGCCTATAAAAAACCCATTTGATATATTTGCAGGTATCTCTTTGATTAAAGTGCTTGATAAAGGCTTTAATGACTATTCATTAAAGAAAGAGGAGTTAGATCAGCTTATTGCTCTTTTAAGAGAAGAGGTACGCATTTACAAAGAGATAGAGAGTATTAATGAAGATGCTTTCTATAAAGAGCAGGCAAATTTAAAAATCAAACAGTTAGAGAGATTTGAATCTGCGCTAGATACAATGAACGTTACGATAGATGTTTATCAAAAAAGATTAGACATAATTAGAATAAATATAAACAAAGATGTAGAAGCTCAAATACTCAAACTGGCTAAAATAGGTGTTATTGTCTTGGTCGTTTTTGTTATTTTCTTTTTGCTTAAATTAATTATCAAAAAATATATAACAGATAATGAACGTTTTTACATGGCAAATAAAATAATCACATTTATTAATTTTACACTCATTATTTTAATTTTATTTTTTAGTTATATAGAAAATGTAAGTTATCTCGTTACTATCTTGGGATTTGCATCTGCAGGTATTGCAATTGCGATGAAAGACTGGTTTATGAGTATCCTCGGATGGCTTGTAATTGTTTTTGGCGGCAGCATACATGTAGGAGACAGAATTCGTGTCGATATGGACGGTATGCAGTATGTAGGCGATGTTATGGATATCTCACTGCTTAGAATGACAATATTAGAAGATATTACGCTTACCGCCGTTATGACAAACAGAAGGGCCGGAAGAATTATTTTTGTACCGAATAATTATGTTTTTACAAGAATGATTGCAAACTATACGCATAGTTCTCTAAAGACTGTTTGGGACGGTGTTTATATAACTATTACATTTGACTCAAATCATAAAAAAGCTATGCACATAGCTAAGGAGATAACTAAAAAATTCTCAAAAGGTTATACGGATATTACAAGAAAGCAGTTGAATAAACTAAGAAATAATTACAGTCTGAAAAATACGAATGTAGAGCCTAGAATTTTTTCATTTATAGAGCCAAACGGTATTACTATCGATGCTTGGTATTTGACAAATGCTTACGGTACTCTTACCTTAAGAAGCGTTATATCAACAGAGATTGTGGATGCTTTTTTGGCAGAAGACGATATTACCATTGCATACCCTACCCAAATGCTTCACATGGAAGAGTCTGCTAAAAGAAAACCGCCGTTTGCGACTAATAAAGAAGTTGTCTAAATTATGAAAAAAGTATATTTTAAAACTTTTGGCTGTAGAACAAATCTTTATGATTCTCAGGTTATGATGAGCGCAATGCAAGAGTACGAAGTAACCGAAATTGAGAGTGAAGCAGATGTTGTAGTTATTAATTCATGCACAGTTACAAACGGAGCAGATTCACATGTACGTTCATATATTTCACATGTAGAAAACAGTGGCGGAGCTAAAATATTTTTAACAGGCTGCGGCGCTCATACAAAAGGTGAAAAACTACTAGAACAAGGCAGAGTTGCAGGCGTTTTCGGGCAGAGCGAAAAACTAAAAATTGATGAACTGCTAAATAAAGAAGAACCTTTTTACGAACCGGGAGATTTGAACTATATAGACGAAGCGGTTGTGGATGATTTTGTAGGTAAGAGCAGAGCATTTATAAAGATTCAAGAGGGGTGCAGTTTTCGCTGTTCATACTGCATCATACCGCATGTGCGCGGTGATGCAAGAAGTATGGATGAGAGTAAGATACTAGAACAGATTGAAAAACTTGCACGAAACGGTTTTGGAGAGTTTATATTAACCGGAACTAATGTCGGAAGTTATGGTCAAAAAACGGATAGTTCAATCGCCTCACTTATGAAAAAAATTTCTCAAATCAGGGGTGTAAGACGCATAAGACTAGGAAGCGTAGAGCCTATTCAGATAACTGATGAGTTTAAAGAGATATTAGGTGAGCCATGGCTTGAGAAACACCTTCATATAGCTCTTCAACACACTTCGCCTCAGATGTTAAAGTTTATGAACAGAAGAAATGTTTACAAACAAGACAGAGAACTTTTTGAGCTTTTGGCAACTAAAGGCTTTGCGATTGGAACCGATTTTATAACCGGACATCCGGGAGAGACTCAAGCTTTATGGGATGAAGCTATGAAAAATGTAAGAGACTTGCCTCTGACTCATCTGCACGCCTTTACATACTCAAAACGTGACAATACGCCATCGGCTACAATGAAGCCGGAAGTAAACGGTTCGGTTGCAAAAGAGAGACTGCATGAGCTTGAATCAATTGTTGAGGCGAAAAACTTTGAGTTTAGAAATGCTTTTAAAGGCAATCTCGATATTTTGGTTGAGAGCGAAAAAGAGGGCTTGTTTGTCGGATATGATCAGCACTTTAACAAGATTTTGATTGACTCGGATGAGGATTTAATAGGAAATTGGGTTAATTTAGAGGATTATGAGGTTAAAAAGGAGTCTAACTATGGTAGGGTCTAAGTCAAATAAAGTTGCCCTTTTTGCATCTGCTTTTTTAGTAATTGTCTTAGTTTTATTTGCTATTCTTAGAGATAATTCAGACTCTATTACCCTTAAAGAAGCAACTAAAATTTTAGAAAACCGTAGCGTTAAAAGTGTAATAGTCTCAAAAGAGTATGTCTATCTAAAGACCGATAAAAATATATATAAAATTGCATCATCTCAACTTAATCCCTCAATGCTTGCTAATTATAAAGTGGTAACTAAAGGCGGCTTTGAGATAGTTGTTTACTTCCTCCTTTTACTTCTATTGTTAGGTTTTGCTCTGTTTGCATTTATCTGGTTTAAAAAAAGAAAGCTGTTGCAAAGAGAGAACGTAAGTAGTAATAAATATAGCTCCTCATTAGAAAATACACAACCTATTGAGTCCATAAAAAGTGATGTTACGTTTAGCGATATCGGTGGAATCAGCGATGTTAAAATAGAGCTTGAAGAGATTATTGATTTTATGAAAAAACCAAAACGTTATAAGAGTTTTGGAGCAAGAATGCCGCGTGGTGTTTTGCTCGTAGGACCTCCTGGCGTAGGAAAGACTATGATAGCAAAAGCGGTTGCAAATGCCGCAGGCGTACCGTTTTACTATCAAAGCGGAGCCTCTTTTGTTCAGATATATGTAGGTATGGGAGCAAAAAGAGTTCATGAGCTTTTTGTTGCCGCTAAAAACAACTCGCCTTCTATTATTTTTATTGACGAGATAGATGCAGTCGGAAAAAAGAGAGACGGTCAGAGAAATGATGAGAGAGAGGCAACTCTAAATCAGCTTTTAACTGAGATGGACGGGTTTGAAAACTCAAGCGGGGTAATTGTTATTGCCGCTACTAACAAAATTGATGTTTTGGATTCCGCACTTCTTCGCGCAGGACGCTTTGATAGAAGAATATTTGTCGAGCTTCCTACAAAAAAAGAGAGAGCATCGATTTTATCGAAATATTTAGACAAAGTTCCGCATGAACTAAATGTTGACTCGGTAGCAAATATGACGGTCGGATTTAACGGCGCATCACTTGCCGCTCTTGTCAATGAAGCTTCACTTCTTGCTATAAGACAACATGATTTTCAAGTAACGATTGAACATTTTCATCAGGTAAAAGACAAAGTAATGTTTGGCAAGAAAAAACTGCAGATGCTAAGTGAAGAGCAAAAACGTTATCGTGTGACGTATCAGGCGGCAAAGGTAATCTGTGCAACTTACTTTGACCTTCCTTTTGAAAAACTGCTTCTCTCAAATGAAAAACTTACTCCATCAACAGATGAGCCTCTTATCAAGCATGAACTAGAGTCAAGAATAAAAATGCTTCTTGCCGGTATAGTTGCTTGTAATATTAAGTACAACGAACATGCAAGCAGTGCAAAAAATGATTTGGATGAAGCAAAAGAGATAGTAGATAAGATGATTCAAGAGTACGGTATGGGTTCATCTTTGATTTCAAGCGAGCATGAAAAAGAGATTATGATGAAAAAACTCTATGATGAGACAAGAAATCTTTTAGAGTCATTGCAAGATGTTATGAAGTATGTAGAGAGCGTTTTAAACGAGCGAGAAAGCATAACAAAAGCGGATGTAAAAAAGCAGTTAAATGAAGTTTTATAGCGGGTTTGCTCTAAAGGATGAAGAGCACTATTTTAAAGAGTACATAAACTCTTCACAGTACTCTGTCTGCGGTTTTAGTTACGGAGCGATAAAGGCATTCTTACATGTAAAAGAGCAGCTTGAGATTGGAAAAAGAGTAGATACTCTGCAGCTTTTTTCTCCTGCCTTTTTTCAGACAAAAGATGAAAAGTTTAAAAAAATACAGCTTATGGGATATAAAAAAGATAAAGAGGCGTATTTAAAAAATTTTTCTGCGGCATGTTTTTTACCGTATGAAAAAAAAGTAGTTGAGTATAATGAGAATAGTGTTGAAGAGTTGGAAGAGCTTTTGTATTTTAAATGGAATATTGAAGAGTTAAAAAGCATTGCGCAAAAAGGTGTAAAGATAGAGGTTTACCTCGGCAGCGAAGATAAAATAATAGACGTTCTTGGAGCAAGAGAGTTTTTTTTACATGTTGCTACCGTAACATATATAAAAGATGCAAATCATTTTTTATTAACAAATTAGTTTAATTAGATGGAGTACAAAGTATGGGTGAAATAAAAATAGGCGTAATAACAGCAAGCGACAGAGCAAGCAAGGGTATTTATGAGGATATATCAGGAGTTGCTATTCAAGACACTATGAGAGAGTACTTAAAAAGCGAGTTTGAGATAGTTTACAGATGTATTCCCGATGAACAGGATGTTTTAGAAGCGACCATGATAGAGCTTTGTGACAAAGAAGGGTGTTGTTTAGTTGTAACAACAGGCGGAACAGGTCCTGCACTTCGTGATGTTACTCCTGAAGCGACGGAAAATGTTTGCCAAAAGATGATGCCCGGTTTTGGCGAACTTATGCGTCAAGTAAGCCTTCAGTATGTACCTACTGCTATTTTATCTCGTCAGAGTGCCGGAATAAGAGGAAAATCTCTTATTATAAATCTACCGGGAAAACCAAAATCCATAAGAGAGTGTCTTGATGCGGTATTTCCTGCCGTTCCGTATTGTATAGACCTTATAGAAGGTCCTTATATGGAGACAAACGAAGATATTATAAAAGCTTTTAGACCTAAAAAATAGCTCTAGCAGTTAGTAAAGAGCAAGTTTTTTAGACTTCTCTCTTCGTCGGCGCTTGCAAACTCAGGCACGTTTTCAAGCCTCTTTACAAATCTAAAATCAGGCGCAAACTCTTTAAATAGCTCAATCGTAAAATTTGCATCCAAATCAGGCGAGTTTAGACAAGCCAAAATCACGCACTCGTTTGATGCAATTTCAGGGAGTTTTTTTACAATTTTTTCATAATCTTTTGTAGCTTCAAAACTCCCTCTTTGAAAAGTCGGCGGGTCGATTATAATCAAATCGTACGGACCTTTTTTCTTTATACGCGAAAACGATTTTAAAATGTTGTAAGGTAGAAAACTTACACCTTTTGGATTTATATCGTTTAGATAATGATTTGCACTCCCTACGCTAAGTGCGCTTTTGCTCATGTCGATATTTGAAACGCTCGCTGCGCCTCCTAGTTTTGCGGCTACGCTAAAAGCACATGTATAAGAAAAAAGGTTTAAGACATTTTTATCTTTTGAGTTTTGTCTAACAAACTCTCTGCCGTTTTTCATATCCGGAAAATAGAGACTGTTTTGGTTTGAGAGAAGATTAAGTTTTATCTTCATGCCGTTTTCGACTACATGTAGATTCTCTTTAATCTCTCCGATTATAACTTCGCTCGGACTTCCTTTTATATAGCGTCTTTGAACTACGATAGTTTTATGTCCGCTTGAAGTTATAAACTCTTTTAACATGTCAAGCAGTTCATCTTCTGATGACTCTTGCATGTATAAAGCAACGCTTAAAATCTCATCTATCGAGTCGATACTCAGATGCTTCCAACCGTCATAAAGTCCGCCGCGACCGTGAAACAGCCTCTTAAATTCGTTTGTTGGATTTTTTGAATTTTCTTCTAAATGTGACTGTATATCTAAAATAGTCATTTATACCTTTTCCCAAAAAGTGCCTTGTGCAGTGTCCATAATGCTTACACCGTAAGTTAAAATCTCATCTCGAATTTTATCCGATGCTGCAAAGTCTTTGGTTTTTTTTGCTTCATTTCGTTTTTCAATCAACATGTCAATCTTTGCTTTTGTCTCTTTATCAATACCGAATTGAAAATACTCAAACGGGTTTTTAACTCCAAAACCTAAAACTTCTTCAATGTAAGCTAGATGTGAGACAGTTTCTTTCTTTATAAGTTGATGTTTTCCAGGTTGGTCTAATGTATTATTTGCATCAGAAACCATTTCATCTATATGTGCAAGGGCTAATGATACATTCATATCATCATTTAAAGCTTCTAATAATATCGCTTTCCATGCAGGATCAGTATCTTTTGAATCAAGTTGTATTCCAAAAAGACGTTTTTTGAGCCTGTAAATTTTGTCCAGACGTTTTTTTGATATCGCCAAATCTTGCGTGTTAAAGTTAAAGTTGCTTCTGTAATGAGTGCTTAGAAGGTAAAAGCGTAGCACTTCTCCGTCATACTCTTTAAGTGCGTCTTTTAAGAAAAAGCTGTTGCCCAAAGATTTGCTCATTTTCTCGCCGTTTATGTTTACAAAACCGTTATGCATCCAGTAGTTTGCTAGGTTATGGTTTGTAGCACATCTAGTTTGTGCCGCTTCGTTTTCATGATGAGGAAAGAGCAGGTCGGCTCCGCCTCCGTGAATGTCCACCGCAAATTTCATATTTGGTTTGGCTAAATGTTTTTCTATCATTGCTGAACACTCCAGATGCCATCCCGGACGACCGGCTCCAAAAGGAGAGTCAAATGTTACGCTCTTGTCATGTACGCTTTTCCAAAGAGCAAAATCGGCAGGGTTTTTTTTGTGTGACGAACTCTCTACTCTATTTTGTCTCTCGTCTTCATCTTGGACTCTTTTTGAGAGTGAGAGATATTCGCTATCGCTTGAAGTGTCAAAATATACATCGCCTTCAGAGGTCAAATAAGCGTGTTTAGAAGCAATAAGCTTTTTGGTAAGCTCAAACATTGCCTCAAGCGACTCTGTTGCTTTTGGCTCAATATTTGGACGTGAAATACCAAGCTGCGACATCTCTTCGTGATAAGCATCCGTATAAAAGTCCGTAATCTCTTTGATGGTTTTGTTTTGCTCTAGCGCTTTTTTTATGATTTTGTCGTCAATATCCGTAATATTTCTGGCATAAGTTACATCATAGCCGTTTGCCGTTAAAACACGAGTTAGAAGATCAAAGACCAAAGCGCTTTTTGCATGTCCTAGATGGGCATCGTCATATACGGTCGGGCCGCATACGTAAAGCGATACTTTGTTGTCGTCTTGAGGGATGAACTCTCTTTTTGTTTTTTGTACTGAATCGTAAATTGTCATTAAATTATTTCCTTGTTAAAAACCGGTTATCATAAAGTCTATTGCAGAGATTATCTCATCTCTTTTATCTTCTAATGAGCATATACATGTACCTAAATTATCCATAGATACACCCGCTAATTCTGCTGTTGACATAGTAAGATTTAAGCCATTTATCTCAAACTTTGGATTTAATATTTTTGCAGGTTTCATATTTAAAACCAAAGGCACGACCGCTCTTGTCGAGAGCTCTTTTAACATGTTGTTTTGAATATCTAGCAAGTATGGTATATCTTCTTTTGTTCTACTATTTTTGTTCTCATAAACATCGAATTGAGCCATTAAAAACTTCTTATCTCATCGCTAAAAGTGCCGTTTTTTGCAACTCTTTCGTTGTAACTGTTGATAGAAGTTTTGTTTTGGGCTTCCCATTTTTTCATCTCTTGTTCTTTTATAAGCTCAATAAGTGTTTTTTCCAAAGAGTTGGATATATTTATGTGAAGCTCTTTTGCTTTTTTAAGCAGGTCTGAATTTATACTAAGATTTGTCGCTTTTTTCTTTGCATGAAGATTATACAGTGCCGTCATTTACATTTCCTATGTGTATAAAGTATGTGCATTATTATATCACATATAATAGTTTATGAAATGTATTGAATAATAAAATCCTTTAAAATAGCCAGTAAAACCGTAAGTAGTATAGATCCAACCACAAGGTAAATAGTTTTTTTAGATACCAACATGTTAAAAAACTCTTTTACTCCAAACTCTTTTACGGTTAAGATAAAGCCTATAAATCCGCTTATAGTTCCTGCTAGTGCCAAACCTGCGGCTCCCATCGGAGTTATAAGAACAAGAGCAGATACTATGTAAAACGTAAGAGAATATGTTGCTATTTTCGCAGCGCGGAGTTGTTGCTCGTTTGCGTAGAGCCAAAGTAAAAAGAGTTTTTGAAGACCAAGAGGCAGCAGTCCTATCATGTACATTTTAAGAACCGATGCCGTGTTTATGGTGTCTTGCGCGGTAAATGAGCCTCTCTCAAACAAAATCCATATAATCTCATGTGCGAGCATATAACCGCCTATGGTGCTAGCCGTTAGTAAAAATGTCAAAAACCAAAAAGCTCTTTCCATATACACTCTGGCTTTGTCTATATCTTGATTTTTCATATATCTTGCGATGCTAGGAAATAGAGCGATAGAAGTTGCAATAGCAAAAATAGCAAGAGGCAGCTGAAAAATGCGGTTGCCGTAGTAAAGATAACTAATAGAGCCCGTTGCTAAAAAAGAGGCTAAAAACGTATCTAAAAATGCGCTTACCTGAGGTGTGGAATTTCCCCAGATAGCAGGAAAAAACTGCTTTTTAAACTTAGCAGTTTCATGTTTTATGACAACTGATTTAACTCTTAAATATTTAAAACCGCCGTACAAAGGTTTTAAAAGACCGAGTCTATGTATTGCAAGTACATGTACTATTAGTTGCAAAATACCGCCTATTACTACGCCAAAACTAAGATAATAAACTATCTCGTTTTGGCTTTTGTCGGATGATAGATAGAGTGCTGCGATAAGCGATATATTTAGCAGTGCGGTTGAGAATGCCGTAGTGGCAAAATGACGTTTGTACTGAAGCATAGTACTTAGAAACGTAACTGCGAAGATAAGAGGCAGATACCAAAAATTTATGGCTATAAACGGGGAAGCAAGCTCAATTGTTTTCTCGTCAAAGCCCACTGCTATGGCTTGTGCGGCAAGAGACGGCAAGATGTTGACAAGCAGAGTTATTATGATGATAATTGATAAAAAGATAAAAAAAATGTTTGCCGAAAAAACAGATTTATGTTTTGAATGTGCATACGCAGGAATAAAAACCTGAGTAAATGCACCCTCTGCAAAGATTCTGCGAAAGAGATTGGGTAGCTTAAAAGCAACAAAAAAAATGTCGCTATAAATGTTTGCACCAAGAGCAGATGCCGTTAACAAATCTCTAAAAAAACCTAAAACTCTTGAGAATAAAATTCCGAAACTATTGGTAAAAATTGCTTTAAACATGGGCTTCTTTTAGAGGAATGGTATAACTTTTACGAAAGTTTAACAAATATTTGATTAAAATGTAGAGTTTAATTTTTAAAAATTTAATTTTGGATAGAAAATTATGGCATTATTTGGATCAAGCAATGATACAGAACAATCAGCAAAAAAAATTCGTCCTACAGTAGTTAAAACGCAAAATGTTGCTAAAGAGTTAATGGATTTAGCAAAAAAGAACGGCGTGAATGCAAACAGTTTAGATTTTGATATTTTTGAAGTACAAACATATAAAAGACTCAATAAAGACAATATTGAATCTGATTGGGAAGAGATAACTCCTGATGAACTTCATCAGTTAGATGATGCTACCGCTATACTAAATAAAAATTTTCAGCTAAAACAGATATATGAAGTTGAGATATACTCCAAAGATGATAATAATGTATTTAAAAATTTTCATGCGGCAGTCGGAGCAAACTCAACAAAATGTAAAGTTTATTTAAGCATAAAAGCAGGTTCTGAGGTAGTTGTTAGTCCGAAAATTGAAGAAGATTTTTTAAACTACTTAAATAAAAGCAAAATCAGAGCCGGAATATTGGTAAATATCTTTGATGAAATGGTTCCTGATATTATCTCTAGAATCTCCGCAATAGCAAAAGTAGATGGAAATATAAGATATGATAAAAATCAAATTATACTTATAGCCGAGGCATATGAACCTACGCCCACAATAAATGATGAACTTATAGTGCACTATGACAAAGAGAACCTTATATCTGAAAATGAGAAGATAGACTACTCTAAGCGAGGTTTTATTCATAGTGTTTTAGACGGCGATATATTGATGGAGTATATTAAACCCAAAAAGGGAAAACCTGGTAGAAATTGCCGAGGTGAATTTATAGAACCTACTGAGCCTTTGGTTAGTCATGCACCCGATTTTACTCTTGATAGTACGATAGAAGCAGTAGATAGCAAAGAAAATATACTTTATCGTGCAAAAGCAAGCGGCTATATAAGTCAAGACGGAAAGACATATATGGTAAAATCGGATATGGATGTAGGAGAAGTTAGTTTCAAAACTACAGGTTCTATCTCTACAGGTTTGGATTCGGATGTCTCCTTAAACGTAAAAGAGAATGATTCACAAAAAGATGCTATCGGAAGCGGTATGGAAGTTGAAGTTAGTGAAATAGATATAAAAGGAAACGTAGGACCAAACTCTAAAGTACATGCAAGAAGAGCTACAGTAGAGGGTCAAACGCATAAAACTTCTCAGATAAAAGCAGATGATTTGACGATAAATATACACAAGGGCAATGCTTCTGGCGAACATGTAAAAATTGCACGACTCGAGCAAGGAAATGTTCAAGGCAAAAAAGTAGAAATTTCTCAAGCAATCGGCGGTCATATTAGAGCAAAAGAGATAGATATAGGTATATGTGTCTCGTATGTAAAGGCAACCGCTTCAAGATTGATTGAGATTCATAAACTTCAAGGAAGTGAAAATGTTTTTACTATAGACCCGTTAATTCAAGACGATAAAAAAGATGGATTCGGTGAGAATCAAAGTGAAATTAAAGAGCTTAGACTTAGTGTCAATGAGATAAAAAAAGAGGTTGAAAAGTATATAAAGCTTGTTAAAGATAATACTGCATCATTCAACGAAGTGAAAAAAAGGTTGATGCATTATAAAAAGAACGGTATAAAAATGCCTCTCTCTTTTGTTACAAAATATAAACAGTTTCAAAAAGCACAGGAACATTTAGAAGCAATAACAAAAGAGTACAATGTCAAAAATGACAAATTGACTCTTTTGACTAGCAAGGTCGCATCCTTCCAAGACAGTATTGAAAATGCAAGAATTATCAACAGAGACAGATGGTTTGGACATAATGAATTGATATTTAAGCTTATTGAGCCGCGCATTGAACTGAGTTTTAAACCTAAAGAGGGTTCGACTGATATGATATTTCGTGTTGTAGAACAGGATAACGGAACATATGAAATTCAGGCGGTAAATGAGTGATAGTAGGGCTAAGAGGAGTTGTAGTACATAAAGAGCCGGCATTTGTACATGTAGATGTAAGTGGTATAGTTTATGAAGTTTTTATATCGCTTCAGAGTTTTTCGGCAATAGGAAATGATAAGGTAAAACTTTTTACTTCACATGTAATTAGAGAGGATGCACAGCTACTTTACGGGTTTTTAGAGATAGGTGAGAAAAAACTTTTTGAGCGTCTTATAAAAATAAACGGAGTCGGTCCAAAGGTCGCAATGGCAATCTGTTCTACATATACGCCTGAACAGTTTGCACTTATAATAAACAATAAAGACATAAACGGCGTTAAAAAAGTTCCGGGAATAGGTCCCAAAAATGCAGGACGCATACTAGTAGAACTTAGCGGATTTGATGCTGAGCTTATCTTATCAAGCGAACCTAAAAATTTGGCATTTACTCAAGCAGGCGAGGCATTGGAATCCTTAGGATTTAAAAAAGAGAAGATATCAAAAGCGCTGAGTTCATGTAGCGGAAGTGATACCGCTTCGCTAGTAAAAGAGGCTCTAAAGCTTCTACAAACAATTTAATTTAATCAAGGAAATATATATTGAAATTAACTATTTTATTCGGCGGTGCTAGTTTTGAGCACGAAATCAGTATTGTAAGTGCTATTACTTTAAAACAAAAGTTATCAGGTTTTGATTTGAGTTTTATTTTTTGTGATCAAGATCATCAATTTTATTTAGTCGATGCTTCAAAAATGAAAGCTCTTACCTTTTCAAAAGGCGAATACAAAAAGATGCCAAAGTTATCTCTTTCGCTTGGAGCTTTTGTTCAAAAAGGACTCTTTAGTTCTCGTGATCATGGCGGTATGTTTTTAAATCTGATTCACGGAGCAGACGGAGAAGATGGAAGTATAGCTGCACTTTTAGACTTTTTTTCTATCAAATATATAGGTCCTAGAATTGATGCAAGCGTATTTTCTTATGATAAAAGATATACAAAATGGCTTTGCAATGCAAGAGGCGTAAAATGTCTAAAGCATGAAGAGTTAAGCGTAAAAGAGCATAATAATATAAAAATTCCTTATCCGCTCATAGTAAAGCCGTCTCGTCTTGGAAGCTCAATAGGAGTTAGTATAGTCAAAGAGGAGAGTGAACTTGACTATGCACTAGACAGCGCATTTGAATTTGATAGCAGTGTTATAGTAGAGCCGTTTTTACAAAGTGTAAAAGAGTATAACCTTGCAGGATTTTGGGCGAACGGGAAAATTAATTTTTCAATTGTAGAGGAGCCTCATAAAGAGGAGTTTTTGGATTTTGAGAAAAAATATATGGATTTTTCAAGAAGTGAGCAGGTTTTAAAAGCTGATATATCAAAAGATTTAGAGTCAAGACTAAAAGCTAATTTTGAGAAGATTTATAAAAATCTATTTGAGGGAGCGCTTATTAGATGCGACTTTTTTGTCGTTGATGGCGAAGTGTATTTAAATGAGATAAACCCGATTCCGGGGTCTATGGCGAATTATCTTTTTGAGGATTTTAAAGACTCTTTAGAACTTTTGGCAAACTCACTTCCTCATGCAAAAAGAGCAAAAATAAATTATGAGTATATTCACTCTATTTCTAAAGCCAAAGGTAAGTAATGGCTGTAAAGTCGATTCAGTTTAATCAGCATACTTTAGATATTAGCTATGAGATTATAAATCCTGATGCAAAAGTTGATTTGATTATTTTGCACGGCTGGGGTAGCAACAAAGGGTTAATGAAAAAAGCATTTTCGCCTTTTATGGATGGTTTTCGTCATATCTATATTGATTTGCCTGGGTTTGGCAACTCTACATGTAACTTAGCGCTTTATACAAAAGATTATGCAAGAATAGTTGAACTTCTTATGATTCATCTAAATGCGTCTAAAGATATAGTTCTGGGTCACTCTTTTGGGGGAAAAGTCGCACTTTTGCTTGAGCCGAAGGTGCTTGTTCTGGTTGCAAGTGCGGGTATCTATATGCCAAAATCACTAAAAATAAGAGCAAAAATAGCACTCTTTAAAATTTTAAAAACATTTGGATTGGCAAAATTTAGAGAATTTTTTGTAGCACAAGATGCAAAAAAGCTAAGCGAGCCGATGTATCAAACTTTTAAAAACGTAGTTGATGAAGATTTGTCTGATGAATTCTCAAACTATAGCGGAAAAGCTCTTTTATGCTGGGGTAGAGATGATACCGCAACGCCGCTTGGCAGTGCCGTAAAAATTGAAAAGCTTATAAAAGACTCTAAGCTTATGGTTTATGCTGGGGATCACTACTTTTTTTTAAATCATGCCAAAGATGTATCAGAGAATATAGAAAAAACTTTTTTAAAAACACTGGAGCATAAATAATGCAAAACTATGAAATACTTGTAGCATTTGTTACAAATATATTGTTTGTCACTGTTTTAGGGTGGTACCTGATAACAAATCTTCAATGGTATGACTATAAACTCTCGCGCGTTGTTTTAAAACATCATAAGCCTCATTGGCATATTATCTATTTCTTGATACCCTTTGGGGCTTACTACATGACGGGTGAATTTTTTATCATCTTTTTTATTTTTGCCGTATTGCCTGCTATTTTTATTTGGTACAAAAATCTTGATAAAAAACTTGTCTTGACATGGAGAGTAAAACGATTTTTGATTCTTTTAGTTTCGCTGACTCTCTTTCAAGATATTCTTTGTACTATAAAAGACGCGTGTGAGATTTACGGTGTTTTTATGCCTTTAGCAGTAGCTTATGTCGGCAGTGTTGTGATAGAGAAATTTTTATTTGCAGCATTTAAAAAAGAGGCTAAAAAAAAGCTAAAAAATATGAACAAACTGCAGATAGTGACAATTACCGGAAGTTACGGTAAGACAAGTATTAAAAATTTTGTGCGTGAAATTTTAAGCAAAAAGTACAAAGTCTATGCAACTCCTAGAAGCGTAAATACAATTGGCGGAATTATCAAAGACGTAAACGAATCACTACCCCTTGATACCGAGATTTACATCTGCGAGGCAGGTGCTAGAGAGAGCGGCGATATTTATGAAATCACAACTTTTTTAGAGCCTCAGAGCGTTGTTGTCGGCAAAGTAGGACTCGCACATGTAGAGTACTTTAAAAGTTTAAAAAATATTATCGCAACGAAGCTCGAAATCATGCAGTCTCCAAAGCTAGAACGTGCTTTTATTCACACCTCGGTTACTGATGAGCCTCACGATAAAGTCACATTTTTTGGGGATGAAGTGCAAAATATAGATGCCAATTTAGACGGGACTAATTTTGAATTAAAAATCAATGACAATATTTTGTCTTTACATACAAATATCTTAGGTTCGTTCCAAACTATGAATATTGCCGTAGCAGTTAGAATAGCTAAAGCTTTTGGTATGAGCGATGAAGAGATAATAAAAGCTGTCGGCAGACTTACGCCTGTTGAGCATAGACTTCAAAAGATAACGGCAGGCGGAAAAATTATCCTTGATGACGGATACAACGGCAACATAGACGGAATGCTTGAAGCCGTAAGACTCTGTTCGCTTCACGAGGGCAGAAAAGTTATTGTCACACCGGGACTTGTTGAAAGCAGTGATGAGCTTAATTTGAAGCTGATTAAAGCTATTAATGATGTTTTTGATATTGTAATTGTCACAGGCGCATTAAATGCAGAGCTGTTTGATAAAAATCTAAATGTTAAAAATAAAATTATGCTTGCTGATAAATCTGCACTTACCGATGTGCTTGGAATTCAGACAAAAGCCGGAGATATTATACTTTTTGCAAATGATGCACCGAATTTTATATAAGTTTAATTAAATGAGATTTATAGACAAAACCATAAAATATCTCGGCTATTTTACAGCTTTTATATTAGCAATTTTGGTTTTGTTGGTAGTTTATGACGCGACGGCAAGATACCTTTTTTCTGAGGGTTCAACAGCACTTCAAGAACTTGAGTGGCACCTTTTTGATCTTATAATTCTTTTTGCAATTGCATATACTCTAAGAGAAAATGCACATGTAAGAGTAGATATATTTTACGCCTCATTTAGTGATAAAAAGAAAGCTCTTGTAAATATGATATCTTCACTCTTTTTTATTTTGCCTTTCTCTTTTTTAATTATCTATATAGGGATAGATTTTGTAAGCTTAAGCTTCGTCCAAAATGAGTGTTCATCAAATCCAGGAGGTTTGGAGTATAGATTTTTAGTTAAATCTCTTATGCCGCTCTCATTTTTGTTTTTATCACTTCAGGCTGCTAAAGACGCCAAAAACAATTTTGACATGTGGAGAGCATTATGATTGCTCTTTTTATGTTTGGGGTTGTTTTAGCACTGCTTTTAGTCGGTATTCCCGTTGCTTTTGTTTTTGGAAGCGTTGCTATTGCCTTTGCTTTTATCATTCCTGAACTCGGTTTTGATGTTTTTTCAATTCTTCCGTTTCGTATCTACGGAATTATGTCAAATACGACTTTGATGGCTGTTCCTCTATTTATAGCGATGGGTTTAGTACTTGAAAAGTCTCTTATGGCAGAGAAGCTTTTGATTGCTATGAGTTCTATGTTCCGTAGTGTTAGAGGCGGTTTGGCGGTTAGTGTTGTTTTAGTAGGTGCTATGCTTGCCGCTTCTACGGGGATAGTTTCTGCTTCGGTTGTCATGATGAGCGTTATAGCGCTTCCTTTGATGTTAAAAGCCGGATATGACAAAGGCTTGGCTAGCGGAACTATTGCGGCTTCGGGAACATTAGGGCAGATTATTCCGCCGTCTATAATACTCATAATTTTGGGCGATGTTATGAGTGTGAGTGTCGGTGAGCTTTTTATGGGTGCTGTTTTACCGGGACTTGTTTTGGTCGCGCTTTACATAATCTATATTTTAATTCTATCCTATTTTAAACCAGAAGTTGCACCGATACCTTTAGGTACAAAAAATATAAGTTTAAAAGAGGCTATTTTTGCCATAGTTCCGCCTCTTCTTTTAATTATTTTTGTTTTAGGAAGCATTTTTATAGGAGTAGCATCTCCTACGGAATCGGCGGCATTTGGTGTTGTCGGTGCTATTTTACTCTCGTTGTTAAACAAGTCGCTAAATTTTGACATGTTAAAGTATGCAACACTTGAAAGTGTTAAACTAACAGGTATGATATTTATGATTTTAATAGGTGCAACCGCTTTTTCGCTTGTATTTAACGAGCTTGGCGGCAGTGACTTAATATTAGAATTTTTTAGTGAAGATATAGGCGATGTTTGGGTTTTTATAGCAGTAGCAATGGTTAGTATCTTTATCCTTGGTTTTTTTATAGATTTTATAGAGATATCTTTTATCGTTGTTCCTATTTTAGTTCCCGTTATGAATGCTTTTGGTATAGACCCTGTTTGGTTTGGAATCTTAATAGCACTAAATTTGCAAGCCTCTTTTTTAACACCTCCTTTTGGTTTGTCACTCTTTTTTCTAAAAGGAGCAGCCGGAGATAGCATAAAGACTATGGATATGTATAGGGGAATTATTCCTTTTATTTTGCTTCAATTTCTAGCATTATGTTTGGTTATAATGTTTCCAAATCTAGTATTCGCGTTTTTATAGGAGTAAGTCATGAAAGATATTTTATACGCACCGTGGCGTGATGAGTATATAAACGATAAAGAGATAAAAGGTTGCGTTTTTTGTCATATTAGCTCACATGATATGGATGAAGAGTTACATGTACTTTATAGAGATGAGTATTGCTTTATGGTAATGAATCGCTATCCATATACACCGGGGCATTTTATGATAATTCCTCATGTGCATACCGATAAACTTGAAGAACTAGACAGTAAAATTTGGTTGCACATGAGTGCTCTTGCTCAAAAAGGTGTTAGGCTTTTAAAAGATGGGTTTGGTGCTAAGGGCGTAAATATCGGAATGAATCTAGGACATGCAGGCGGGGCAGGGATTGCCGAGCATATTCACTTGCATTTAGTTCCACGTTGGGAAAAAGATACCAATTTTATGACATCAGTAGCAAACAATAGAGTTTATTCAACTGATTTTGAAAAAGTGTATAAAAAGATTAAAAGTCTAATTGAAGTTTATGTTACTGAAGTAAAAAGCTAGTTTTTTTTAGATTTAAGTACGAAAAAAAATAATAATGCAATTGAGACAAAAATAGTAGTTCTAATGGATAAAGTAAGCATATCTATTTGCGTTTCCATAATAAAGACTTTCATTGTAAGAGATTTTAAAAATGGATGGGGATATAGGATTCGAACCTATGAATGTCGGCACCAAAAGCCGAGGCCTTACCGCTTGGCGAATCCCCAGTAAGTTGTAGAAAAAAGATAGTTTAATTAAATAATACTTCTTTTAGTTATAATAAATATAACGGGTGGAATTATAAAGAGTGTCACCTTATATTAGCCTTAATTTGGTCTATGATTTTTTATTTTCTAAATATTTTAAAAAGATAGTCAAAATAGTAAAATATTTGTGAAAAAATCCCTATAATATGTTGTTTTAGGGGTGCTAAAAAATAGTTGCCGAAAAAGTAAAAAAAAGATGTATAGTTGCATTTATATTTAAAATTATTAAGGATTAAAATGGGCAGTTTAACAGTTAACAAACATAAATTAAAACGATTTGCGATAGCCTCAAAACCCGTGATGGAAAAATATCTTTCAAAATTGGAAGTAGATTTAAGCGACTATACTTTTGCCGCAAATTTTATTTGGCTTGCAAACAGCAGCGGGTTTTATGCAATTATAAATAAATGTTTCTGTCTATTTGTTATGACGGGCGGTGAACTCACAATGCTGTTGCCGCCTTTAGGAAAGAAAAAGCATATAAATGACGCAATTATAAAATGTTTTGAGATAATGAACTCAAATAACAGCTCGCCATACTATTCACGTATAGACTATGTGCAATCATCAATGTTAGAAGAGTTTGTTCAGAGTGCTGATGAAGCGCAAAGTATGTTTGAGATGCTTGAATCATATATAGTTGAGAAAAAATTGGTTGATTATGTTTATGAGGTAGATGCTCTTATAGAACTTCGCGGAAACAGTTATCACACAAAAAGAACTGAGATAAATAAATTTATAAAATCATATTCTGATTATGTAATTGAGCCTTTAGACAGTGTTAAACATAAAGATGAGATTGTGCATCTTTTTAACAAATGGGTATCCGATAGAGTTAGGTATATGCCAAAAGAAGAAGCAGAAGTTTTCCTAGAGGGTATTCATCAAGAGAGACATGCCGTAAAACAGATGCTAAAACATTATGAAGCTCTCTCTCTTTTAGGTCTTGTTATCTATATAAACGGCGAGTTAAAAGGTTTTACCGTAGGCGAGCGTATAAGCAAAGATACGGCAACGGTTATTATAGAAAAAACAGATTTTGAAGTTTTGGGATGTGCGCAGTTTATTTTTAGAGAGTTTTCTAAAATGCTAAAAGAACACTATGGTGTTGCGTATATAAATGTCGGCGATGATATGGGCTTTGAAAATCTTCGTAAAGTGAAAATGTCCTATAGACCTTTCAAACTGGTTCCAAAATATACAATTTATCAAAAATGACAATTAGAAAAGCTATATCATCAGATGTCTCTTTGCTTTATACATTAGAGCAAGAACTCTTTACGATAGATAATTATCCACTCTCAAGGGGTTCTTTTATATATCATGTACGTAACAATCTGATTTATGTGGCAGAGATTGAGGGCAAAGTAGTCGGATATTTATTGGTACTTATAAAACGTACAAAAGCAAAGTTATACTCTATCGGGGTAAAAGAGATTTATCGCGGCAGAAAAATTTCACAAAAGTTGCTTGAAGTGACATCCAAAGAGTTAATTTCTTTAGGTTTTAAGCAACTTTTGCTTGAAGTACGTACCGATAATAAAGTAGCAATAGCGCTATACAAAAAAGCTGGTTTTAAAGTAGTTAAAGAGCTTAGAGCTTTTTATAAAGACGGCTGTGATGCCTATCTTATGGAATTGGAATATAAATGAAATTATCATTACAAGAATTAATTCACGAACTTGACAATGAGATAAAAAAGTATATAGAGGGATTTGATGCCAATGTCCATCCCTATGACATTGCAGAACTTTTGCTTGAGTTACGTGAGTATGATGAGAAAATTTATCTGCAAGAGTTGGCAAAATTTCCAGAGGAGCTTAAAGCTCTTGTTATGATTGAACTACCTCGTCATTGTCATGAGGAGATTGTTGAGCATTTTACTCCTAACGAACTTGCAGATTTAACCAATAATCTTGACACGGATGATGCGGCGGAGCTAATTCGTAACATTGAAGATGTTGATGAAGATGTCGCGGAAGAGGTTCTTCAAAGTTTGGCGCATGAAGATCGTCAAAATATAGAGTCACTTATCTCGTATGGCGATTATGAAGCCGGTTCATATATGCAAACCGAGCTTTTTTCTGCTTTTATAGATGAAGAAGTAGGGGATTCTATTAGAAGATTAAAACGTCAAAAAGCAAAAAAAGAGGTAGATAGCGTTTATCAAGTTTATGTAATTACCAGAGAAAATGAATTTTTGGGTTCTATACCTTTAGAAGATTTAATTCTTCTTGGTCCAAACGTAAATTATGAAGAGCTTGTAGAAGAGGGCATAAACACCATTTCGGTTAATGTTTTGGATGATATACATGATGTAGTAGAGGTTGCATCAAATTACGATATGGGTGTTATTCCTGTTGTTGATTCAAAAGGGAAACTTTTAGGTCGTATTACATCGGATGATATATACGATATTATCGAAGAACGCGCGACAGGACAGCTTTATAACCTTGCCGGAGTTAATGATGAAGCAGAACAAGAGGAGTCTCTTTTGCACATCGGAAAGCACCGTGCATTTTGGCTTGCAATAAATCTTTTTACGGCTATTGCCGCTTCTATTGTTATCGGACTTTTTGATACTACGCTGCAGTCGCTTGTAGCACTTGCCGTTTTAATGCCCATAGTAGCTTCAATGGGCGGAAATGCAGGAACGCAAACTTTAACGGTAACGGTAAGACAGATGGCTCTAGGAGAGATTAACAGTGATGATGCTAAAAAAACTATAAAAAAAGAGGTCTATTTATCTCTTATGAACGGAACTATCTTTGCGGTTGCTATGGGAATTATAGCTTGGATATGGTTTTCGATGCCGATGCTTGGAGTCGTAATAGGAGCTTCTATGATTATAAATCTTATTTCTGCCGGTTTTTTTGGTTCATTAATACCGCTGTTATTGCAAAAAGCAGATATTGATCCGGCTGTCGGTTCTTCTGTTTTGCTAACTACCGTAACGGATATAGTAGGATTTTTTAGTTTTCTCGGATTAGCGAGTATAATTTTGATATAGCAAAAAAGCTATCTAAAGGAAAAAAATATATGAAAATATTGATATTTATACTTCTTATAGTCACTATCTCCTTTTCAGCGGACGTAGATACAAAGTTATATGAAGACGGACAAAAAGAGAGCTATTATCAAGAGATACAAAATCAGATATCTGCCGATGAAAAGGGTAAGAAAAAAACCGTAGAAATATTAAAAGAGGAAAGATTATATCTGCAAAGAGTACGTAGTGCCGCTTCACAAGATATTCAAATTGACAAGTATGATTTAGAATCTTTGTCTAACAAATCTTTGACTTTGGATAACTATTACAGTGCTGTAAATTTTGCCGCATTACTACATGTTAAACAGAATGAAAATCGTAAAATTTTAAATACTATTAATTCTAAATCACTATTTTTAAAACAAGCTATAACAAACATTATCGAAGAGGAGAAGCCTAAACTCTTCTCTTATCAACTGCAATATGCTTACTATAAACTTCAAGAAAAAAATATAGAAGCAAAAATTAAACTATTGCAAGCACATGAGCAAGAGATAAAAAAGATGCTCTTTAGTACTCTTGGTTTGATTGAGTGTGACAAAATAGGCAGTATCGATGAAAAACTCAAACTAAACGACAAAGATATTAATGTGCTATCTTCACAAAAAGTAGCTTTGCAGATAAATTTGGAAAAAGCGCTTATAGAAGATAGTACTAAAGTTGAACAGACACAAAAGAAACTTGATAGTGCAGAGACGCAATATCAAGAGTTGATAAATAAAAAAGTAGTTTATAAAATAGAGCAATCTTTATGTATGTTAAAAGAGAAAAAAAATAAACCTTTTTTTCAAAAAATTAGTGAGATTGAGTTCAACATTGATGAAATTACTTTAGAACATCGTTTTGTTCATAAAGAGGAGTTAAATATTCTTCGTGAAATTGCAAAAGGAGTATTTGGTACTACAAAACTATTTTTTGGATCGACTCTTCACGAAATAAAGGGTATTTTTACACAGATACAAAGCTATTTTGTCTCTGCTATATTTGTTTTTAATGAGCAACCAATAAGTTTGATAAGTCTAATTAAAGCTATTGTACTAGTGATTTTCGGGTTTTTTGCAGGTATTTTTTATAAACGCTGGATAGCCCGTATATCAAGAAAGTGGCCTGATATGAGCCAGATGTCAATAAGACTCGCTTCAAATATCGGCTACTACATGATTGTAACAATTTCGTTTGTTATTGCAATAGGCAGTTTGGGGATAGATATGACCTCTATCTCTATGATTGCAGGTGCTTTATCTATCGGTATCGGTTTTGGGCTTCAGACGGTAGTTTCAAATTTTATAGCCGGCGTTATATTGATGTTTGAACGCACTATTAGAATAGGGGATATGATAGAGATAAGCGATAAACTGCGCGGAAGGGTTACAGACATGCGTATTCGTTCTACGACCATAAAAACATTTGACAATATTGATATAGTAATTCCAAACTCCTCTTTTATACAAAACAATGTAATTAATTGGACGCTAGAAGATCCTTCAAGAAGGCTCCATATCCCTTTTGGTGTAGCATATGGAACGGATGTAGATTACGTTAAACAAATTATAATAAATGAGTTAAAAGAGAGTAAATTAACCTATATAAATGACGATAGCACCAAAGAACCGGAGATTTGGATGATAGGCATGAACAACAGCAGATTGGACTTTGAGCTGCTTGTATGGGTAGAGTGGGATAGTAAACTTCGTCCTAACTCGCTAAAATCAGATTTTTTAATTTTGATTTATAATTCACTCAACAAATATGGTATAGAGATACCGTTTCCGCAACTTGATTTACATGTTAAACATAAATCAAATAAGGTATTAGAAATAGGCGCTAAAGAGTGAAAATTAAGAGATATATTTTAATATTTTTGATTTTTACAGTTGAGATAATATTTGCAGATTCAAGCAGTGCGACAGTTTTTATGTATCATCGTTTTGGAGAATCAAAATACCCATCGACAAGCATAAGGACAGAACAGTTTGAAGCTCATCTCGCATATTTGGAAAAAAACGGTTATAACGTTTGGAGTTTATCAAAGATTGTAAATTATTTGCTTGAGGGCAGGGATATTCCTGAGAAAACTGTTGCATTAACGATAGACGATGCCTATAAAAGTATATATACGGATGCATTTTCAAGGCTAAAAGAAAAAAAGTTTCCATTTACGATATTTGTAAATACTGCATCAATCGATAGTAAATCAAAAAGCTATATGAGCTGGGACGAGATGCGTGAAATAAAGCTCTTTGGTGCAGAGTTCGCAAACCATTCTCTAAGTCATGATTACATGTTGCCAAAAGATAACGAAAATAAAGAGCAGTGGCAAAATAGAATCAGATATGAGATTGAAACTGCGCAAAAGAGACTCCATGAAGAGCTTGGCGCAGATACAAATGAAAATCCTAAAATTTTTTCTTATCCTTTTGGCGAATACAGTGAGCAAACATCAGATTTTATTAAAAATTTGGGATATATAGGAGTTACTCAAACATCTGGCTCTATTGATATGCAAAGTGATACTAAAGCTTTGCCTCGATTTCCAATGGCTGAAGCTTTCGCAGATATAGATAGCTTTGTACTTAAACTAAAGACTTTACCGCTTCCTATAAGCTCTGTATCGCCTAAAGAGCCTTTAATCTCATCAGAAAATCCGCCCGTTCTTACTCTTGAATTAAAAAATCCTATAAAAAACTTACAATGCTATCTCTCTAGCGGTGAGCCGTTATCGCTTGAGTGGATATCTAAAACAGAGGTAAATATTATTGCAAAAAATAGGCTTAAGAGACCAAGAGATAAATATACATGTACTGCAAAAGCAAACGGCGATAGATGGTATTGGTATAGTCATTTGTGGATTGTAAAATAGTTGTTGATTGGTTGCGGAAATAGGATTTGAACCTATGACCTTCGGGTTATGAGCCCGACGAGCTACCGAACTGCTCTATTCCGCGACATATCCTAAAAATAGGGGGAGTTTGTGGATGGGGATATAGGATTCGAACCTATGAATGTCGGCACCAAAAGCCGAGGCCTTACCGCTTGGCGAATCCCCATCATTTAAAAAAAAGTAAATTGGTTGCGGAAATAGGATTTGAACCTATGACCTTCGGGTTATGAGCCCGACGAGCTACCGAACTGCTCTATTCCGCGGTGTTTTGACAAACTAAGTAATACGTTTGTCGGAGTGGAATTATATGTAAATAAGATATCTTTGTCAAGGAGATTACGGCTAAATTTAGAAAAATAGTTTGAACTAAAATTAATCAACTTTTATATATAATTCGCGTAATTAAAATAAAGAAGTTTATATGACACCTACACAAAGAGTATTAGAAGCAATTGATGAGATGAAAAAAGGTCGTATGGTCATCATGGTGGATGATGAAGATAGAGAAAACGAGGGTGATTTGGTTTACGCTTCTGCTTTTTCAACTCCAGCACATGTAAACTTTATGGCTACTCATGCAAGAGGACTTATCTGTGTTGCTATAAGCAAAAAAATTGCAACAAGACTTGATTTAAACCCTATGGTTAGTTCAAATACATCTTCTTATGAAACTGCTTTTACGGTCTCTGTAGATGCTAAAAATGCGCTAACAGGTATCTCCGCGTCTGAGAGAGACGATACTATAAAAATTTTGGCAAATCCTATCAGTCATGCTGACGAGCTTGTAAAACCGGGTCATATTTTTCCTCTTATAGCAAAAGACGGCGGAACGCTTGTAAGAACAGGACATACCGAAGGTTCAGTCGATTTGTGTCGTTTGGCTGGACTTAGCGAATCGGCGGTTATATGTGAAATTATCAAAGAAGACGGCACGATGGCCAGACGTGACGATTTGGATATTTTCGGCGAAAAACATAACCTTAAAACCGTTTTTATATCTGACATTGTAGAGTATCGTCTTGCAAATGAAAGACTTGTAAATGAGACAGAGAGTGAAGATGTAGAGTTTTTTGGTACAAAAGTGAAAAAATATACATTTACAGACCATGACAAGATAGAGCATACTGCAATTGTTTTTCATAGTGTAGCTTCTATTGCAAACGTTAGAGTTCACAATGTTATACCTGATATGGAACTTCTTTTAAATCAAAAAAAATATGACAATCTAATCTCTTCAATAGAGTATTTAAAACAAAACAGCGGAGTGCTTATTTTTATAAACAAACCGACTCATCACGATAATGCCGCTATGAAAGAGTTTGGAATCGGCGCACAGATACTAAAATCTTTTAAAATCTCAAAAATGAATCTTCTAACTTCTGCAAAAACAACAGAGTTTGTAGGTCTCGGCGGATTTGGTTTAGAAGTAAATGAAGTTATAGATATTTAACAAGATATCTAAATTTTTTGAAACTGCTATTTTTATTTTTATCCATGTTTTGGCTTTTAGAAGCCAAAGCGCTCTCTCGCACACAAGTCATTATGTCAACATTCGTGACAATTTCAGCCGATAACAAAAACTCAGATATTATAAATAACGGTTTTTTGATTATGAAAAATGTCGAGATGTCGCTATCTTCATATAATCCTGACGCAAAAATATTTCTACTAAACAAAGACTTACATGTAAACCTTGATAAATACTCCTACGAAGCACTTTTGCTTAGTAAAAAGTACTACAACGAAACAGACGGGTATTTTGATATAACGATAGGCTCTATTACAAAAGATTTGTATAGATTCGGGTTAGATGAGAGAATCGCAACCAAACAGGAGCTAAAAGATGCAAAAACAGGCATTAGAGCTTTACGTTTTGATGAGAAAGAGGCTTTTATAGACAAAGGTATAAAAGTTGATTTGGGCGGCATGGGAAAAGGTTTTGGAGTAGATAAAGTAGCAGAGTTTTTTAGAAAAAAAAATATAAAAGATGCAACAATAGCCGCAAGCGGAGATATACGATGTTTATCTACATGTAAAGTAGAGGTGCAAAATCCTTTTGCAGAAGATGACTATTTGTTGTCATTTGAGACTATAAAAGATGATTTGGGAATAAGTACGAGCGGAAATTATAATCGTTACGTAATTTCTACAAAAAACAATCATCTCATAGACCCAAAAACAAAAAAACCGCAGACAAAATTTATATCTATAACGCTTATCGGAGATATTTCAAGCAGTGATTTGGATGCTTATGCAACTGCTTCAAGCGTTATGCCTCTTAAAAAAGCATACGGTTTTTTAGATAAAATCGGAGTTGCTTATATAATCTTACAGAGCGATAAAAAGTTGGTTATAAGTGACAATATATCTAAATATGCAAAAAACCTAGTCAAACACGATACTGTAAAAAATCAGCCAACATGTATAGAGTATAAGAATCAAGAAGAGAAAAAATGAGAAAAGTTTTATATAGGCAAAAAATTTAAAACCGCTTATAATCATAAACGGCGTAGCGACCTCAAGCAGCGCAGTTATAAAAGTTAGATATATTAATGTTAAAGTGCTTTTTTTATACCTTAATTTTGTAAAAACTAAAAAGTGCAAAAGCACCATGCCAAACAGTCCAAATACAAAAATATGCGGTAAAATCAACTTTAAAATACCGCCAAAGCTTTTAGCAGGGATAAAACGCTCTTCATTTCCAAGATAATAATTTATTACATGTTCATACTCAAAACCTATCTTATAATCAAACAACATGTAAGCGCTTAAAACAAGAAGCAATGAAAATATAACGTAGTATATGATAGAGAGCTTATACGCTTTTATCATAAAGTCTCCATAGCGAATAGAGCGTCATATACAGTGCGCTTGCATGCCATAAAAAAAATGTTGCAATGTAGATGCTTATAAACAGCGGCGACATAAAATATGACAAAGCCAGAGCAATGATGGAAATTATCGCGCTAATCATTACTATATTTAAAACCAATATACTCTTTTTTACAAGTCTAACAAAAACTGCACTTAAAGTAAGCAGAAGCATCATTATAAAAAAGATTTCCGTATGCCAAAACTCTAAAAAAGATGCTTTGCTTATCGGGTCTATATACTCCGCTTCACTCCCAAAAAGCGTTAATTTAACGGCACTGCCGGTTATTCCGAAGCTTGAGTATTTAACAAAAATATCTGAAATTAGATACATAGATATAAAAATTAAAAGAGCGCTGAGGATAAGCCTCATTGCACTGTCTTGCTTTATGTTGTTGATGAGTGTAAAGCGCACTATTTCTCTTTTAGTAATTCATTATATATGGCAAATGCGAGTCTTGAACCATCAACAATACTTCTAGCACTCATCGTAGCACCTGTAATAGTAGGTATCTCTTTTCCTACCTTTAGCATGTTGTCTGTTTTTATATTTTCAAATTGCAACATCCAGTTTTTTGAAGGTATATACTCCATAGGTTCATTAAAAGCTACTATCTCTATACTTTTTAAAACAGAGTCAGTTGATATGATGTAAAGAACTACACCATTTTTTGAGCGGACTTTTCTGTTTATCAATACTCCAAATCCAACCGTTTTGTCATTTTTTGATGCTTTAAAAACTCTTATGATTTTTTCATCTAGTTTTATTTTTGCGTCTTGTTCAATTTTTTCAGCTATTTTGCTTGTTAGAATAATATTCTCTTTGCTTATCTTACTATCTGCTCCATAACTTTGATGCATTGCATCAATTGGCGAAGTAAGTATGTTAGCACTCAATGGAAATGCTAAAAGGATAAGAAGATAAAGTGAAAATTGTTTCATGATTTGAGCGTACCTTAATTTTTTTCGATTGTATATAATAATTTTTTTTTTGTCAATGAAGTTTGTCAATAAACAAAGAGTTTCACAACAGGAGAGATGTGAAACTCTTGTAAATAATAGAATGAAATTTTAGAAAATGAAGCCAACAGACAAACTAGCTATATTTTTATCAGCTATCCCGTCTTGTTTTTGCATCGCATAGTCCGCTTTAAGTACAACTTGCTCATGCGGAAAATAATTGATACCGACTGTTGTTGTATCTATAGAAGCAATTGAACTGCCGTTTGTTAATTTATCTCTAGCAGCGACGCTCTCATATTGAACAAATAAAGGCATTTTATATTTTGATGAAGTAAATGAGAGTAAATCGTAACCAATATTTAAAAAGCCTCCTTTTGCATCAGTAGCTTCAGCCGCACCTGCTAAGAGTGCCGCTTCATTTGAGCGACTTGATTGAGTATAAACACCGTAAACCCTTAATGCTTCTAAGTTGTAATCAAGATGAGCATCCCATATGTTAATATCTGAATCTGCATAAGTTGATGCACCGACTAAAAGACCGTTTATGCCTGTATAATCAACTCTAGCAACAACCCCAAGTTTTGGATTGCTATTTTCAAATGAGCCGCCACGTCCACTTCTTAGCCATTTGTCACCTGTTTTTGAAGAGTCTAGTCCAGTTATGCCTGCAACTTTATACGACAATCCTTCTGCTATCTCTCCATAAGCCATTACACCGCTTTCATGCCATGTAGATGGAATTAAGTTTTTTGATGTATTTGGTCTTTGAACAGTGTTAAAAAGAGTAGGTTCATGTTTCTCATTTATAAGCCCCATCGGTACTAGCATATGACCGACTCTTAGGTTTGCATATGGGTTGATAAGAAAGTCAAGATACATAAACTCAACTATAACTTCTCCTCCTGAACCTGCTTCAACACCGCCATGTTCAAACTCTAATTCAGCATTTAAAATAATGTTATCTGAAAATTTATAACCGATATAAGGGACAAACCTATAAACATCTACTTTAGATGAATTGGAAGCACCTTCGTTAGACGTGTGAGCATAATACATTTCACCGTAACCACCGATGCTTAAAGGCGATTTTGAGTAATATACTTTTGAAGCAGCAGATCCTAAACCACTATGTGAAACTGTTGTATCGACTGTTGTATAGTTAAAGCCTGTCTGCAAGTTGCTGGTTTCATCTGTCAAAACCTGAGTCTTTTCTTTTAATTCTGCTATCTCTTTTTTAAGCTCTGCTATGTCAGAAGCAGTATCTGCTTGCACAGCACTAGAGAGCATTAATGCTGCAACTATGCTTAATCCCAATTTATTGTTTAAAAGTTTCATTTTGTTTCCCTTGTTGATTATGATAAGCGATATCATCACTTGTTCGATAGAATTCTATATTAAAGTATCTTAATTGAAAATTAAAATGATAATTATTATCAGTGTAGTTTGCTTATCCTTTTTTTATAAGTTGGTTATAATTACAAAAAATAAAATGAAGTGATATATGAGAGAAATATTTAACAGAGTTGAAGATTCCCAATTGATTAGTATAGAAGTAGAAGTAGATGCACAAGATTTTGAAGGCTCTAATCCATGGCTCTTTAGCGTGTTTGTAAAATCAAACAATATTGATGAAAAAAGCAGCGGTTTTGAGCAATTTCTTGAAACAAAAGAGTCTCTTATAATTGCACTAGAGCATGACAAGATGGCAAAATACGTAGGTACTAGAATCAATGACGGTTGGCATGAGTTTTATTTTTATGCAAAAAATTCAAAAAATCTGGATACTATCGTTACTAAAATGCTAAAGGATAGCGGCTATAAGTATGAAAGCGGTGTTGTTAAAGATGCAAAATGGGATTTTTACGTAAAAAATCTTTTTCCGACAGAGCTGGAATTTCACAATATACAAAGCGACAATATTATATTTTTACTGCAAGAAGAGGGCGATAATCTTTTAAGCGCAAGAGCTGTTGAACACTACGTTTCGTTTGATACCGCAACTCAAAAAGAGAGATTTATTCAAAATATTATTACATGTGGATTTGAGTTCAAAGACGATATAAGCAGTGAAGAGTTTGAGCATGGTGCGGCACTGGTCAAAGAACACCCTGTGACAAATGAGGATGTAAAAAAAGTAGTACAAGAGCTGTATGAGCTTGTAAAAAAAGAGCATGGATATTATGAAGGATGGAGCACTACTCTTAAGTTATAACGTTTAAAATGAACCAATAAATTGCCCGCAGGGTAATTTATTGGCTATATATCTTTGTTTATTTTCTCTCTTTCCAATAATTTGGCTTTCTATGAAGCTGCATAACAGCTAAAATGATAATTTCATTATCTCTTTGATAGTAAATTATTCCAAATGGGAACCTGTTTGTTAAACATCTTCTTATGTTTTTATCTAGCTTTTGCCAAGCAGTAGGATATTCTAAAATTCTTTGGATTGTTTTTTGAACTTCGTATGCAAACTCTGCACCAAGTCCATCTTTGCATTCTTGATAATAGTCAACTGAAGCATTTAATTCAACTTCAGCATCTGGGTGGAAAGAGTAAGTCATTTATAAATTTAATTTTTGAGATAATTTTTTGAAAACTTCATTTCCATCAATTAATGTAACGGAGTTTGATTCTATCTCTTGTTTTCTTTTGTTGGCTTCTTTTATCCATAGCTTATCTATATCACTGTTTAAAGGTGTGATACTAGTTAATATCTTCTCAACAATTTTAGTTTTCAAATCTATTGGTAAAATATCTATCTCTTCAAAAAGTTCATCTTGTTTTAAAGCTGTCATAATAAGCTCCAATATTTAAAATATACATCATTCTAGCAAAATGATGTATATTTTTTCTTTAAATAAAACTATTGAACAATTTTAAGTGTTATTAATAAAAAAGTATGTCGTTCAACTTTTTTATTATCAAACCAAATACAAGTTGCCGAATCATCATCAATTTCTTCAATTGTCAAGAACTCGCCACCGTTATCTCGGATGCGTAGCGTCCGAGATAACGTTTAAATTGAGAAATATTCGACCCGCAGGGTCGAATATTTCTCTCCAAAGTTTTGTTAGATTAACTATATATTGGATTTCCCAATAAACTGCTGATTTTAATTTTATCTGTAATACCATGTTCTTCACATACATTTAATATTTTTTTTCTATCATGCTCATCAATTGATGGACCAAGATATATATTATTTATCAAAATTGTGGGATTGACTTTCACTAAAATACCATGTTCTGGAACTGAAATACCAAACTCTTCTGCCATCCTTAAAGATATTGCAAGCCTAAATTCATTTTCCCATGAAAAAGCATTATGCTTATAAAAAAATCTTTCAAGCATATTCGTGCTCACTTTGTCTTTCATAAGATCAATATATTGAATTTTACCTACATGTAAAGTTTCACTTTCATAGCTAGGCTCTATTTTATATGGTTCTAATGATTCTATGAGTGTCTCAATGGTAGTTGTTATTGCGAACCCTTTTTTTGAGTCTGCATATAACTTCCACATTGCATCATTTTCACAATCTGACATATGCCAACATGTAATTTTTGTTAATCTTCTAAGTTCAGCAAAAGCATGTTCAAAATTGTTATCTTGTTGAATTTCCGTTCCTTGAGGTTTTATAGCAATTGCACCTTCATAAGGGTCATCTGTAAATTGTGTTGCAGATGAAAAATAAATTTCTTTTTTGTTTATTATATCAATCAATCTATCAGGCTTAAGATATCTCCAAAGTTTTTGCTTAGTATCAAAATCATTTATTTTATTTAAAGTATTCATTAGTGTTCCATTGTAATCTAACGGTTGACTTCACCGACAGTTTTCTGTTCGGTGCTAGGTTTTGTTACATGATTTTTATCTTTTTAACTGTTTAACCATTTCAGTCTTTGAATTATCAGTAGTAATATCCAGTTTTTCACATATTGATTGTTTTTTACTATGTTCTATATCGAACATATAAAGATGTTCCAAAACCAATCTTTTTAATGTTGAAGCAGCTATTCTGTTATTTTCACGTACCAAGCTTTTATGAATATCTTCAATATCTTTGCTTTTTAGTCCATTACGAAAATCTAGGGCTATAGCTTGGGTAATTAGCTGTTTAGCTATATTGTTTTTGTCACTTTCAAGAAGTTCAGTATATATTAGTTTTAAATCTTGGGAAGCAACTGCTTTTGCAATTTTTTTGATTAAACCAGTAGATATAGATGAGACCATTCCAAAAATCATATTAGCAGCCGCTTCGCTTTTTTTATCTTCAGTAACATAGTGTTTTTTTTCAATAACTTCTTTTATTTCTTTCAACAGTAAATCGTGATTGTTCTCAATGAATTCAATCAGCGATTTTTGTGATCTCAGCCCGACACTATATACTTCCTGAATAAGAGACAGTTTTATATAACCATCTAATGACCCAGAATAGTTTTTTATTATTTCGCCTAATATTTCAATCATTTTAAAAGCTAGATTGAGTTTAGAGAATGTATTCAGTTCTTGAATATCTTCATTATAGTCTGCTTCATCTCTGTCATTTTTATGATTATGAGCAGATATATTATGTGCTGTTTCTTCTCTGTCTAATTCTATTTCTCTTGTCTCCTCCAATGTTCTATTTTTTAATTTTAATCGATCTGCTTTTATTGAACTATTTATGTTGTACAGTTCTTCTGGAGCAAATGAAAATTCGGATATTTCTTTGAAAATTTCTTTCGTTTCTTTTATTAACAAGTCAAGAATAAAAATTTGTGAGGAATGATGCATTAAAAAAATTATTATATTTGCGAATTCAGTACGATATAAACGTTTACACATCTTTTCAATAACAGTTTTAACTTCATGACTATTTATATTGTCAGAAAAATATTGAGCAACGAAGTAATAGTAAAGATAATTATGAGAAAATCTATATTCTTCTTCATACTCAGAAATGATATTTGACTTTAGCAGTTTATCAATAATATTAAATGTGGGTTCAAATTTTTTCTCTAAACAATATGCTCTATCAAATGCAATGAGATCTTGATATGTAAATGTATGTTTTTTATGTTTTATACACTCAAATGCGAGCGTAGAGGTGTATTTGAAAATTGTATTTATATCCTTAACTTTCATTGGTGTATCTGTATTAAGGTATTGCATGATTAAGAAATGATAATAATGACCATAAGAACTTTTTTCAAGCATATGACTATCATTGACTTCTAGTGCTTGAAGCAATGTTAAGATGTAAATTGGATATGCAGGAACAATGTTATAGCCTATAGTTGTATTAATTGATTTCGACTTTTCTCTTGACATAAAAATCAAATCTTTATACTCAACATCTGTTTCTCTGCCTAAAGAAATCCATTTTCTTATCATTTCTTCTCTAAGTTTATGCCCAAGTTCTAAAAGTTGAAAATGTTTAAAATCAACTAATGATTCAGCTAAAAAACTTTCAGTCGTGGCTTCAAGAAGTAACGATTCATGAGCAAAGAATATTACATTTTTGTATTGGAGTTTTAGCAAGTTCGTTATGAACTCTGATTTGTATTCAGTATTTAATGACACATCCTGAAAATCATCAATCAGTAATAAAACCTGATCCTTGTCTAACTGCTCAAATGTAGAAATAGTTTTATGATCATTCTCATATTGCGACTTAAATGCTTTAAGAATTAGTGTTTTTATTTTAGTAGACTGAAAGTCATTACTTTTAATATCTTTACCATCAATAACAACTGGAACTAAACCATCTCTTTTGTATTTTAATTGTAATATCCGTATTAATGATGTTTTTCCAGAAGTTTCGGCGCCATAAATAATTGTATGTCCAATCTCATGTAAGTTTTTTAATTGTTTAGAATTGTATTCTAATAAGATGCTTTGATTCTTTTTATTATTGTTTACTGCAGACAAGTCTTGATAAATAAAAATATCTTCAAGTGTCATATTTTCTTTAGTAGGATGTGAAACTTTCAATCCCATAGTATTGATTTTATTTCTATAAGTCTCTTTCAATTGATATATTGATTTTTTCTTGAATGGAAGCTCGATATCATTGTATGTATCATGTTTCTCATATAGACTTTTATTCCAAGTAAATTCAAAAATATCTTGTCGACTATCTTCTAAATTTATATTAATTAAATTAAAATTACTATTGTCTGGATTATGTGAATCTTGCAATACACCAGATTCAATATATTCAATGTGTTCCTCATTATTTATTTTAGATTCTTTTTTTGCACTATGTGTATGCTCATGACCCGATAAAACAATGTTAGACGTTGAATTAATCAATTCCTTAAACTGGCGCATATTTTGATGCTCCAACCAATGTAATGGATGATGGAATAAAGAAATTGTTAAATCATAATCTTTATTCATAAGCTCAGATTTTTCTAGCATAGTTGTGGGATAGACTATTTCTGATTGAGATTCATTTTTCTTAGATACCCAAGCTAGATTATATGAATTAAACGCAAGTTTAAAGTTACCAATGTTGTAGCTATATCTCGTGAATATTGTATTAGAAATTTCAACTTCGATATTCGCTTTTGAAGTATATTGCTCAACAAATGAAAAATATTCCTTTTGCGCATTTGCACAAGTTGAAATAAGTTCCTCAGTAATTTTTGTTTTACCTGCAACGATATTATCAATTATGATATTTCGCACTTCCTGATTATCACTAAAATCACAATCATGATTTCCGGGCGTGAATATAGATTCTATACCGATATTTTGTTTGTATTGAGTTATTTTGGTAACCAGTATATCAATAAACTTTTTAGCTTCATCATATTCACTTTTTTGACCTGAAAAAGCTATATCGCCAGTAAAAACTATAAACAAATGAGAGCTATTGTCAATTTCATTTTTAATAGCATCAAAAATTTTGTCTATTTTCATAAAAACAGAGTTGTTTTCTTTTATAAAATGAAGATCACTTAATTGAAGTATCGAGATTCCCAAGTATTGTCCTTTAGTGTAACGGCAGTGCTGAGCGAAACTCAAAGATAAGTATAAGAAAGCGTAGCTTTCGTTAGACTTATCGGAAGAGTGAAGAGAGTGTTCGCTCCAGCGACTTGTTATCCGAAGCCGAAGGTAAGGGTAACAAGAACTCGCTCAGCACTGCCGTTATCGTCTCGCCGCAGGCGAGGCGATAACTATTTATTCAAACACATTATATACGCTTTAACTTAAAAAAACAAAAATAACTTACATGTTAAATGTGTGTTAATTATTAAAACTTGATGAAAAATATGACAAATTGCAATATTTTTTAACTTTAAGAGAAAAAATACATAGTATTCTTAAATATTTAGTGTGTGTTAAATGCCATATAGAGAAATAACATACAAAAGTGTTTGTTAATTGTTGAAAAAACTACATAACAAACACGATGTAGCTTAAACAAAGGGGATAACATGCAAGTAAAAAAGAAACTTTTAGATTTAGTTCGTGACAAAATTAGGTTTAAGCATTATAGTTATTCAACTGACGAGGTGCCCCTTGAGGGTAGAGAACTTATGTGCACTGGATAAAGCACTATATATTTTTTCATAACAAAAAGCACCCTATAGAGATGGGTAAAATAGAAATAGAATCATACTTAACAAAGTTAGCTACAAAAGACAGAGTTTCACCAACTACGCAAAACCAAGCTTTTAGTGCGATACTATTTTTATACAAAGAAGTTTTAGGAGTAGATATAAGCCAATGGAATATTCAAGCTCTTCGTGCCAAAGAGCGAAAACATATACCTGTTGTTTTAACAAAAGATGAAGTTAGAAGTGTTTTACAAAATGTGTCAATAGAGTACACTCTTCTAGTGCATTTGATGTATGGCTGTGGACTTAGAATGAATGAAGCTTTGAGCTTGAGAATAAAAGATATAGACTTCGGTTTTAACAAAATCTATATTTGGGATTCTAAATCATTAAAAGACAGAACTGTTCCGTTACCGCAAAAGCTTAAAACTAAACTTTTAGAGCAAGTTGAAATTGTTACTACTTTACATAAACAAGATTTAGAAAATGGATACGGAAGTGTTTATATACCGCACGCATTGGAGAAAAAATATCCAAAATCGAAGTATGAAACAAAATGGCAGTTTTTATTTCCTATGAAAAATATTTCAGTTGACCCAAGAACTAAAGAGAGAAGGCGACATCATGTTCATCCACAAACATTAGGGCGTAATATAAAAGAGGCTTCCCAAAAAGCAAATCTAAACAAGCGAGTAACTTCACATATATTTAGGCACAGCTATGCAACTCATTTGTTACAAGCAGGAATTGATTTGAGAAGTATTCAAGAGTTGCTAGGTCATAAGAGCGTTGAAACTACGATGATCTATACACATGTAGTTGCAGAGCTAAATAAGAGCAGGGTTGTAAGCCCTTTAGACATGTAGAAGAAAAACAGAGAGAAGCTCTCTGTTTTTAGGTTTTAGATAAAATTAACCTCAGTAACATGGTGTTTTAGACCAAGCTCTGCCGGAGTACATCCAAGAGCAAGTCCTACCATTTGTTGCATGTGAAGAACAGGAAGAGAAACTTCTCTGCCTATCGCTTCTGAAGCGTGTTTTGTTTGCGTGTCAAGTTTTAGATGACAAAGAGGACATGGAGTTACCATCATGTCGGCATTGTTATCCGTTGCTCCTGCGATGGCATTTCCCGTAAGAACTGCCGCAGTGTGAGGAGCTTGAAGCTCTACGTGGAAACCGCAGCATTTATTTTTCTCTTCATAGTTAACATTCATCCCGCCGCAAGCGATAATCAAATCATCAAGTGAAGTAGGATTGTAAGGGTTCTCTTTTTGTTTGTGAGACTCGTCATGAAGCTCTGATGGGCGGATGTTATGACAACCGTAAAAAGGAGCTATATTGAACTGGCTTAGAGGTTTTACAACCATCTCTTTGATTTTATCTAGTCCAAAATCATCGATGATAGCATATAAAAAGTGGATAATGTTTGAAGTACCTTTGTACTCAAGACCCACTTCTCTAAGCTTTTCATTAACTTTTTCTTTAAGAGCAGAATCTTTGTCCAGTCTATGTTTTGTCATAGCAGTATTTAACTGACATGTATTACAGATGGTAACCATAGTTAAACCGTGTTTTTCGGCATAAGCGATATTTCTAGCATTTAACACAAGAGATAAAAAATCATCATAATCTTGTAGATGCGAAGCTCCACAGCAAGAAGCTTCAGTTAATTCTATTAGTTCAATGTTAAGTTTTCTAGCAACTGCCAGAGTTGACATCATCTGCTCAGGCGTACTCTGTTTTGCGGTACAGCCTGTAAAAAGTGCATATTTTAATTTTTTCATTTAACTACTCCTAGAACTTTACGGTTGATGATGATTTGATAAGTTTTTGAATCTCATCCAAATTGTCTGATTTTGGCATATTCCAAGGCATAATTATTTTGCCTTTTCTAAACATTTGAAGCGCAACAGGAACATGTTTTACTATTGAGAGACCCTCAGAGTAAAGAACTAAACCGCCTTCATCAAGAACACCGTGTTTTTTGATAGAGTGTAAGAAACCTACTGCGTGGCGTGTTGCAACATTGTTTTTCGCAACACCTTTTTTAAATGCCATCTGATGCAGTTTTGTGATTTTATCAATCGGGTTTATCTCTTTTGGACAAACTTCTGCACACTCAAAACATTTTACACAGTCCCAAACACCTTGTTTTTCTTCATTTACATGTATAAGTCTGTTTGCATCGCTATCACGAACATCAGATTCAAAACGATAAGCTGCTACAAAAGCCGCAGGACCAAAGAAGTCGCTGTTTATCTCAACTGCAGGACAGGCATAGTGACATGCTCCGCACTGAATACACAAGTCTGCCTCGTTTAGCTCTTCTGCATTATGAGGAGAGACAAGATTTTCACAAGTAGGTGCTTCATCGATATCTGCAACAAGATAAGGAGTTACGCTTGCATGTTTCTCCCAAAAGTCAGCTTTATCGATAATCATATCTTTTACGGCTCTTTTAGTGCTGAGCGGTTCAATCGTAAGGTCGTTCCCAAAGTACTCAATCATGGTTGACATACTCTCTTTACAGGCAAGAGTAGAGCGTCCGTTTACTTTGATGGCACAAGCCCCGCATATACCGTGGCGGCAGCTGCGACGGTATGAAAAACTACCGTCATGATCCCATTTTATGCGGTTTAATATATCTAAAACAACCTCTTCGGAAGTTACATCCATACTGTAATTTTCATAGTATGGAAGGTAATCCTCGTCTGCATTAAAGCGAAATACCTTGAAGTTTACTTTTTGTGTAGTAATTTTATTTGTACTCATAACCTCTCCTTAGTAATTTCTTGCTTTAAGTTCATGTTTGCCAAGTACGACATCCATGTAATCAAGCTCTATATTGCCATCTTTATCCATATATGCCATAGTATGCTTTAGGAAGTTTTCATCATCACGAGTATCAAAATCTTCTCTAAAGTGAGCACCGCGGCTCTCATTTCTAGCAATTGCACTCTCAACGATAAATGCAGAGTAGTCAATCATATGACCAAACTCGATAGCTTCTTGCAGTTCAGTATTAAATACTTTTGATTTGTCTTTGATACGTATATGTTTAAATCTCTCTCTAAGTTCTTTTACTTTTGCAACTGCAATTTCAAGAGTCTCTTTTGTTCTAAATGCACCTGCGTTTGCAGTCATACACTGTTGTAACTCTTCACGAAGAGCGGTAATAGTTTCTTCTCCGTTGTTGTTTAAGATAAAATCCATCTCCGCTAATGCAACTTTAGCATCATCTTGTGTTGCAGGGCGAAGAGAAATATTATCAATCTCTTTAACCATTGTTTTACCGACAAAACGACCAAAAAGAAGTGCCTCAAGAACAGAGTTTGCACCAAGACGGTTTGCTCCGTGAACAGATACACATGAACACTCTCCTGCCGCATAGAAACCTTCAACAAACTCAGTGTTGTTTTTACGTACGTTCCCTGCTATATTTACTGGAATCCCGCCCATAGAGTAGTGAGCAGTCGCAGAGATAAGAATAGGCTCTTTTATCATGTCAAGACCTAAGAAAGTGATAGCCAAATCACGAAGTTCAGGAAGTCTCTCCATAATCAAATCACGACCTAAATGTGTTACGTCAATAAACACTGCATCTTTTCTCGGTCCTACACCGCGACCTTCACGAATCTCATTTAAAATAGCACGGCTAACTACATCGCGAGAAGCAAGCTCCATCGCGTTTGGAGCATATTTCTCCATAAATCTCTCGCCCAAAGAGTTGAAAAGACGTCCGCCTTCACCGCGAGCTGCTTCAGAAATAAGTACACCGTTTCCTGATAATCCTGATGGATGAAACTGAACAAACTCCATATCTTCTAACGGAAGACCGTGACGAGCGACTATTGATAAACCATCGCCGGTATTTGCATGTGCATTTGAGTTTATTTTATAGCTTCTTGCATATCCGCCCGTTGCAAACATAACTGATTTTGCATTGAAAATTGCTGTTTGCATATCGCGAATATTAAATGCTACTACACCCGAAACTTTGCCGTCTTTATAGATAAGGTCGGCTACATACCACTCATCCCAAAACTTTACGCCAACGCGAAAAGCTTGTTCATAAATGGTTTGTAAAAGAGTTAATCCCGTTCTATCTTTTGCATAACATGCACGAGGAGAAGATTGTCCGCCAAAAGGTCTTTGAGCAATTTTACCGTCTGCAGTTCTACTAAAAGCAGCACCCATTCTCTCAGCCCATCTGATAGTTTCAGGAGCGTTTTTACACATAAATTCAACAGCATCCTGATCAGCTAAATAATCACTACCCTTTACGGTGTCAAACTCGTGTAACTCTACGCTATCAGCATCACTAAAAGCGGCATTTACACCACCTTGTGCCGCCCCTGAGTGACTTCTAAGAGGATGAAGTTTGGTAATTACAGCAACCTTCTTTCCTGCATTTTGTAACTCTCTTGCCGCAGCACAGCCAGCTAGACCTGCACCGACAATAATAGCATCGTAAGTATAAATAGGAATACCCATTAGCTTTCCTTTGTTATTAAGAATAAAATAATGCGGATTATACAATCTATTGCCTTTGTGTAGAATAAAGATGGCTTATATAGGGGATGTGTGTTACCTTATGAGTCACATATAATAAATAATAATACTCTTAAGCCTGAAATATTTTTTTTATTTTTTTGTGATATACTCCAAGCTTATTTTTATCATATGTTATACAAGGGAAGTGATGATAACAAGAGTAAATGTAGAGCTATTTAGATTTGATTCTAAAGTAGATTATCTACCGTATTATAAAAAATATTCTATGGAATATAAACCAAAAGATACTGTTTTAAGTTTACTAAACAGGATAAACAGTATTGAAAAATTTGCCTATAAAGCAGATCTTGATTTTAATTTAAAGATAAATAATCTATATGTAAATACTGATGCTTTGATTGCAGATGTAGTAAATAAAACATCAAATGAGTTGAAAATAGAGCCTGTGAGTGTTTATAGAGCCGTAAACGATCTTATAATAGATAAAAAAGATTATTTAGAAAAGATTCTTTTTTTTAAAGAGTATATCACTCCGATAGAGATGGATGAGTATGCAAAAAGTTATGAATTGGACTATTATGCTTCAAATACTTACAATATAGATAGAAGCTATATAGGAGACCATTCGCTTTTAATTGCGGCAGATATTATCGAGCATCATCCTAAACTAAAAGAGATAATTTTAGACAAAATATCTTCAAAAGAAAACGGCATTTGGTATCACACTTCTTTAGAAAATAGAGTTCTTAATTATGACATGACAAAAGAGTATAAAATTAAGTCCCTTTTTGCAATGTTACCTAAAGTTACATATTCCGGAATCACGGCAAACGGAACTAAAAAAATAGAAGATGTAGAAATATTTCAATTTTTTGATGGTTTTAATATTGCAGAATTTGAAGGTATAAACAAAAATTCATATGCCGATACGATTAAAAAATCAAGAGCAAATTATGTACAACTATCCTTGGCGAAAGAAGACTTAGCTCCTTATTCTACTCTTGTAAATAGTGATTTTTCACTCAAAATTGCAGGAGAGATTCTTTTAGAGGCAAAAGATGAAAATGCAGACTTTTTAGTTGTTAGAGGCAAAAGCGACCTTCTGCTTTTTGATGGCGAACAAAAAAAGATACAAAAGGTTGTAAATAGAGAGATAAATCTTCCGGTAATTACGCAAGAACAGTTTAAAATGGTTCTTTTGGGCGAAAAAAACGTAGCAAAACTCGGTTTTGATAAGCATAAGATTAAGGTGTCGTTTTTATAACTAATATCTTCTTCTATATATAGATGGTATAATGACATGTTATTTTATAAATATTGGCTTTGATAGTTTGAGGCGTTTTGAGAAGATTTATTGAATTTAGAGAATTATTTTATTTCACAGTTTAAAAATAGTCATATAGGTGATGATGGGGCTTTGATAGACGATACGGTCTATTCAAAAGATGCTTTTTTTGAAAATATTCATTTTAAATCTGTGTGGATGAGTTACTATCAGATAGCGTCTAAAGCAATGATAGTAAATATCTCAGATGCAATTGCCATGAATGCAAAACCAAAATATGCACTTTTGAGTGTTGCTATGCCAAAAGATATAACAAAAGCGCAGATGAGAGATTTGGCACGCGGATTTCAAGATACTGCAGCAAAATATGGTGTACAGATAATAGGCGGAGATACGATAAGCAATGTAAAGCTTGACATAAGTGTTACTATAATCTCAAAAATAGATACAAAAACTGATAAACCTCTTAGAAGAAAAGGGTTAAAACACGGACATCTGCTTGCATATACGGGCAGACTCGGAGATAGTGCTAAAGATTTAAAGAAGCTAATGAACTTAGGCAAGATACATGTAAAGTCTAAGTTTGTAAATATCGTGTTAAGAGATAATTTTGTATCAAAGAGTTCACGTTATCTAAGCTGCGGAATGGACATATCCGATGGGCTTTTTAGTGACTTAGAGAAGCTCTCTTTAGCAAACAGGGTAGGGTTTAAGTTTAAAACCAAAATAAAAAAAAGTCTTGCCTGCAGCGGCGAAGAGTATGAAATGCTTGTAGGCTTTGACAAAAGATATAAAAAAGCCATCTTAAGACGAGCCAAACAAAGCAGAACAAAGCTAAATATTTTTGCGCAAAGCACTAGAAGCGGCTATGTAAATAGATGTAAAGCACATCATTTTAAAAACAGAGGAATATAAAAACAACATGGATAGATTTTACTCACTAAATCACTCTCCAATAGATTTTCATTTTAGACAGACTCCACGTGATTTCGTTGTTGAAGAGGTTCCTCTTTATGAATTTTGCGGCGAGGGCGAACATCTGATTTTATTTGTTAGAAAAAAGGATTTATCGACTCTCGAACTTATTTCAATTATTGCCAGATATTTGGGAATTCAGCAAAAAGAGATTGGTTATGCAGGTTTAAAAGACAAACATGCCATGACAAAACAGTATATCTCGATTCATAAAAAACATGAAGCAAAAATGGATGAGTTTGAGCATGAAAATATTAAAATCCTCTCTAAAGTTTATCATAACAACAAGATTAGAATAGGGCATTTAAACGGCAATAAATTTTATATAAAATTAAAAAAAGTAAATCCTACGGCTGCTTTAAAAATTGATGAGGCTTTAAAAAATATTTCACTATACGGAATGCCGAATTTTTTTGGTTATCAGCGTTTTGGGAACGACGGAAACAATCATATAGACGGTGAGAAAATTGCAAAAGGCGAGAAAAAAGAGCGTAACGTAAAGGTAAAAAAACTTCTTATAAGTGCTTACCAGAGCCATCTTTTTAATTTATGGTTAAGTAGAAGATTAGAGATAAATACTTTAATTCAAAATTTTGAAGTAAATGAACTTGAACCTCTTTTAAATATGCCAAAAGATGAGCTCTTGAAGATGAAAGCTCAAAAACACCCTTTTAAGTTAATAAGCGGAGACGTTATGGAACACTATCCATACGGCAGGCTTTTTGACTTTGAAGCAAGTGAGCATGACTTTGATAGATTTAACAAAAAAGATATCTCTGTTACAGGTTTATTATGCGGTAAAAAAACGAAGATATCTTCTGATATAGCTAGAACAATCGAAAAAGATTTTGATGATGAGATTGATGCTGATGGTGCAAGAAGATATGCGTGGATATACCCTGATGCGGTAGAAGGGCGATATAAAAATGAAGAAGCTCAGTATGAGCTGAATTTTTATCTGCCAAAAGGCTCTTATGCAACAGTGTTGATTGAAGAGATAGCAAAGAGAAAGATAAATGAGTAGGAAAGATAATGAGTAAACATATAACTTCGGCAATTTCACAGGGTTTTGCAAAATTTGCAAATAAAAAATTTCCAAAACCGATACAAAATTTTATAAACAGCTCTTATGTAAATATTATGGGTCTTGATATGAGTGAGTTTCATTCGCCGCAGACATACCATAGTTTAAATGAACTCTTTACGAGAAAACTAAGAGAAAACAGAGCTTATTCGTTGAGTTCGGATGATTTTATATCGCCATGTGATTCACTTATTTCTGAATGCGGTGAATTGAATGAAGAGTATGCTTTACAAATTAAAGGTATGAGATACAAAAGTGATGAGCTTCTAGGCGAACACTTTAGCAAAGAAGAAAAAGAGATAGTTAATAACGGAACATTTATAAATTTTTATCTATCTCCTAGAGATTATCATCGCTATCATATTCCTACAAACTTAAAGGTGTTAAAAGCAGTTCATATTCCAGGTAAGTTCTATCCAGTAAATATGCCTTCTCTTAAGAAAAAAGTTAACCTTTTTATAGAAAATGAGAGAGTTGTATTGCTATGTGAAACTATTTCAAGAAAAAGATTTTACATGGTGCTTGTAAGTGCCTTAAATGTAGGTGTCATGCAAGTCTCGTTTGAACCGAAAATAAAAACAAATGCCGATGCAATTAGAAGCAGTGCATATAGTTATGAAAATCTGTATCTAAACAAAGGCGATGATTTTGGCTGTTTTGAGATGGGTTCTACCATAGTAATATTAGCCGAAAAAGAGTTTTTAGAGCTTGAAGTTAAAGCCGGTGACAAGGTTAACTACGCTCAGACGATAGCAAAGATTAGTTAAATATTTTAATATAGCTAAACAAAACATTACGTATATCTTGTATAATAGTGAGATAAGGAGCGTATATGAAAGTTATAGCTGCTATAAATGGTACGATAATTTCGGAAGGCATGGCGTTTTATGCCCTTAAATACGCACAGGTTCAAAACCTTACACTTGTTTTGCTTCATATAGAAAATAAAAAAGATAAGCTTAGTGATGTTGAATCTAGCATAGAACGTATAAAAACTCTTGGGTTGTCGCAAAATGTCCAAATTGAATCCGTAATACTTCAAGGCAAAATTAAAAAAGCCCTCAATTCATTTATGCATGATACTTATGTAGATGTAATTTTTTGTGCAGCACGCAGGCAAAAGAGTTATATATCCGACTCTTTCGGCGAGATTTTGACCAACATGAATCTAAATACCGATATAGCAATTGCCCGCATTCTCAAAATCAATACAGTTATGGACTTAAGCAATATTACACTTTGCATTAGAAAAGATAAATTATCCGTTAAAAAATTTACTTTTTTTACCACTTTGGCATTGGCTTATAAAGCTAGCGGTGATATATATTCGGTTTCGGGTATGTCAAAAATAGAACTATCTATGATAAAAATGCATCAAATAAGAGACAGGCTTGCTCTGATTAATTACAATTTAAGACATTACCTGAAATTGGCAAATCTATTAAAATTCCCTTTGCGTATAAAACATGATTTTACTAATGACGAAACCAACGATATACTTACGTATGTGGCAGAATCAAATACACATCTGCTAGTAATGGGCGGTAAAAAATCATCAATTGAATCATTTTTTCAAAGAGAGATACCAATAGAAAGACTTCTAAATGAGATATCAGTAAATACTATTGTCTATTATCCAAAAGAGAATTAGTATGCATGTTTTTAAACTAAGCAAAGAAGAACTTTTTAATAAATTTAATACTTCAGAAAATGGTTTAAATAACACAGAAGCAGATAGCCGTATAGAAAATTTTGGTTATAACGAAATTTTAAGCGGCAAAAAAAAGAGCTATTTAAAAGAGTATTTTAAACAATACATACAATTTTTTGCTCTTTTACTTGAAGCCGCCGCTTTTTTAGCATTTATAGCAAATATATATGTACCAAAAGACGGGAACGATATTTTAGGATATGCGATAATTATTGCCGTTGTTATAAATGCTACTTTTACGTTTTGGCAAGAGTATAAGGCAGATAAAGCTATGGAAGCTTTACTAAAACTAATGCCTACTATGGTTAAAGTTATTAGAGACAAAGAAATTAAATCAATCGACTCAAAATTGCTGATTCCCGGAGATATAATTTTATTTGACGAAGGTGATAAAATTGCAGCGGATGCCGTGCTTATAGAGTGTTCTAGTCTTTACATTAATACATCGGTTTTAAACGGTGAATCAAAACCTTCCAAGCGTGAACTTTTACCCGAAGCTACTACTAACAGAACTTTGGACGCTAGAAATATGCTGTTTGCAGGTTCATCCGTTGTTTTGGGAAACGGTATGGCAGTTGTAGTTGCGACAGGAAATGCAACTGAATTTGGTAAAATAGCTACGCTTACTAAAAACGTACAAAAAAAGTTAACACCGATGCAGCAAGAGGTAATCCATATTACAAGGATACTTACCGTAATCGCGTTAATAATGGGACTTATTTTCTTTATACTCGGCATATTCTCAGAGCAGAGTCTTTTAATGGCGGCAATATTTGCTCTCTCTTTAATAGTGGCAAACGTTCCTGAAGGACTGTTACCGACTATAACGCTCTCTCTTTCTCTTGCCTCTCAACGAATGGCGCAGAGAAATGCACTTATAAAAAATCTTGCTTCAGTTCAGACATTAGGAAGTGCTACCGTAATTTGCACCGATAAAACAGGAACATTAACAAAAAACGAGATGACGTTAAAAGAGCTGATTTTAGCAGGTGGAGAACATGTAAAAATTAGTGGCGGTGGATATGAAACAAAAGGAGATTTTGATTTTGATAAAACAAACGAAACTTCGTACAGCAGGCTGGACGAACTTCTTTTATCAGGAATACTTAATTCACATGCAATTATAGAAAATGACACAATATTGGGAGACCCGACGGAATTGGCACTGGTAAGTGCTGCTAAAAAGCGCAATATAGAGATAAGTGCTTACAAAAAAATTGATGAAATTTCTTTTTCAAGCGAAAGAAAAATGATGTCCTCAATTTATGAAATATCAAACGAAAAAACACTTTATGCAAAAGGTGCAATAGAAGTTATTTTTAAAAATGCAACGACTTTTTTAGACAATGACGGCAAAATTAAAATCTTTGATGAAAATACCAAAAAAATAATGTTACAAAATGCAGAAAGTTTTGAGAATGAAGCTTACAGAGTTTTAGCAATTGCTAAAAACTCGGATATAAAAGAAGAAGGATTAACCTTTTTAGGACTTGTAGCTATTATGGATTTACCAAGAGAAGAGGTTAAAGAAGCCCTGTCTTTATGTAAAACAGCAGGTATTAGAACTATGATGATAACAGGTGACAATCATAAAACGGCTCAGGCAATTGCAAAAAAAATCGGTCTTGAATTTGATGCTGTTTTAAGCGGAGATGAAGTTGAATTACTCAGTGATGAAGAGCTTGAAAATCGTCTTAAGAGCCAAACAATTTTATTTGCAAGAATGGCAAGCAGTCAAAAATTAAGAATTACGACAGCCCTTCAAAATAACGGTGAAGTTGTTGCAATGACAGGTGATGGTGTAAATGATGCACCTGCCTTAAAACGTGCGGATATCGGGATTGCTATGGGACTTAAAGGCTCTGACGTTGCTAGAGAAGTTGCAGATATGATTCTTTTAGATGATAATTTCAAATCTATTGTATCTGCCATAGAAGAGGGCAGAACGGTATATTTTAATATTAAAAAATTTGTTACATACATTCTCTCATCAAATGTGCCTGAAATTGTTCCTTATATATTGCATTTTTTCTTTAAAATTCCAATGCCGCTCTCCGTCATTCAAATCTTATCTATCGATTTGGGTTCAGATATGCTCCCAGGACTAGCTCTTGGAAGCGAAAACCCGGAAAAAAATATTATGAAACGTCCGCCTATAAAAAAAGATGAAAAAATACTTGACTGGGAAGTGTTTAAGCGCGGTTATTTTTTTATAGGTGTTATTGAAGCAACGGCGGCAATGACAGCTTTTATAAGTTTTCTGCTTCTTCATGGCTGGAGTTACGGAACCGTGGAGCTAAATGACCCGATTTTACACTCTCAAGCTATGACAATGACTCTGCTAGGAGCTATTAGTTGTCAGCTTGTAAATGTTTGGACAATGAGAAGTTGGGAATTTTCGGCATGGAGCGTAGGTTGGACGAGTAATAAGATTCTCTTAGGAGCCATGATTGTAGAGTTTTTTTGGATTTGGATGTTGCTTAGATATGAGCCTGTTCAAAAAGTTTTTCACACGGCTTATATACCGCTAAATGAGCTTTGGATATTACTGCCGTTTCCGATAATACTTTTTGTTAGTCATGAGTTTTATAAATGGAGAAAGAGAGTGGCAAAAAGTAAAATATGAGAATATTTTACTTTTTATATAATGTTATACGTTAAATCTAAAGTGCATTATATCGCCGTCTTGAACGATGTATTCTTTGCCCTCTAGTCTCATTTTGCCTGCTTCTTTTGCTTTATTCTCACCGCCACATGTAATAAAATCGTTATAAGCGATTACTTCTGCGCGGATAAAACCTTTCTCAAAGTCGTTGTGAATAACAGCCGCTGCTTTTGGTGCAGTAGTGTTTTTGCGGATTGTCCAAGCACGAACCTCTTTTACTCCAGCCGTAAAATAACTCATAAGCCCTAGTTTATCAAAACCTTTATGTATGATTTGCTCAAGTCCTGACTCTTCAATGCCAAGCTCATTTAAAAAAGCCTGTGCTTCATCTTCTTCGAGTCCTATCAGTTCCTCTTCAACCTTAGCGCACAGTCTTATAACCTCACAGTTGTTTTTTTGTGCATGTTCTACCAGTAGTCCTACAAACGGGTTGCTACTTGTCGAGTGACCTTCTCCGATTAAGCTCTCCTCATCAACGTTAGCACCGTACATAATCTCTTTATTTGTTAAAAATCTTACTTCATGATTTAGTTGTCTATATACGTCTGTGTCTGTTTGAGGGAAGTTTCTTGCCATATTGCCATCTGCTAAAAATTCTAAGAGCTCTTCTGACATGTCAAGCATAGCTTTTGCAGTTTTATCTGTTTTAGCATATTTTTTAAGTCTCTCCATTCTATTTTGAAGAACTTCTATATCAGCTAAAATTAACTCATTTTCAATAATCTCAACATCTCTAAGCGGGTCTATACTTCCTTCAGTATGTACAATGTTGTCATCTTCAAAACATCTTACGATATGCAAAATTACTTCAGTTTCGCGAATGTTTGATAAAAATTTATTTCCCAAGCCTTCGCCTTTGCTTGCACCTTTAACCAAACCTGCAATATCGACAAAATCAAGTGTAGAGTATTGGATTCTCTCCGGATTAACGATTTTAGCAAGTTCATGTAGTCTTTTATCCGGAACGGGAACTATCGCTTTATTTGGTTCTATCGTACAAAATGGATAGTTAGCCGCTTCTGCGTTTTGCGCTTTTGTAAGTGCATTAAAAGTTGTTGATTTACCTACGTTTGGAAGTCCTACAAGACCTATACTTAAACCCATAATTAACCTTTGGTATAATAAAATAATTTTGCGATTATAGCTAAAGTAGGCAAAGAAAACTCTTTAACGATTATACCTAATCTCGCAGAGCTTCTCTTGATGCTTTATCGACAAGTGTAAAAAATTTATCGACTATGTCTTTATCTTCGGTTTTTTTATGACCTTTTACTTTAATGAGGTCACACTCAAATCTTTTTGTTAATACAAAAAATCTTTTGTATAACCTATAATTTTTTATGTGCATATTTTTTTTGGTCATATAGTTGTTTTTTTCAAGTCTCTCTTGCCTGCTTTTTAGACTAATAGTGTTTTGTGAATCAGTGAAGATAATTATTTTATGATTTTTTGCACATATTTTGCCTAATGCCCATAGCAGCGTTTCAAGTTCTAGTTTTGAGGACGTAGTATTTTTAAATCTTCTGGTTTTAATCTTCTCTTTTAGTATGGAAAATGGCGCTTCAACTTCAAATTCGCACAAAAGCATATAAGCACCGTAGCCCACATTTGTTTGTGGATCTACGCTTGCATCCGTAAATAAAAAAAGAGTAGGTTTTTTTATATCAACATACATGTAAGATATATTTCCTTTAATTTATACTAATTTAAATCCTATTAAACTTAGTGCCATTACTAGCATTCCCAAAGTTATTCCTGCTATGGTTGTATGGGCATTTCCGTAAACCCTTGCAGCTGGTAGAAGCTCATCAAAAGATATATAAATCATTATACCTGCAACTAACCCGAATGTTATCCCAAGTGTTGCTTCTCCCATAAACGGGAATAGTAAAAAAAAGCCTACAAGTGCTCCTATAGGTTCTGCAAAACCTGATAGTGTTGCATACCAAAATGCACTTTTTTTATCTCCTGTTGCGTGATATATAGGTAGAGATACCGCCATACCTTCGGGTATGTTGTGAAGAGCAATCGCAAATGCTATAGTTATTCCTACGCTGGGATTATGAAGCGCTGATACAAAAGTTGCAAAGCCTTCGGGAAAATTATGTATCGCAATAGCTAGCGCCGTAAATACTCCTGTTCTTTTGAGTAAAGAGTTATTGAACATTTGGTTTTTATTCTCGGACTTTAGTTCTAAAAGTTCACTATTGCTTTTTGTCTCATGCGGATTAACATCATCAGGGATTATTCTATCAATTACGGCACTAAATAAAATACCTGCAAAAAAACATAAAACGCTTAAAGTTTCACCTGTAATTTCATTTGAGTAAAGAAGAATAAATGAATTTTTTGATTTTGCTAAAATCTCTACAAAGGAGACATAAATCATAACACCTGCGGAAAATCCCATACCTATTGATAAAACGGTATAGTTTTTACTTTTTGAAAAAAATGCCAACACAGCACCTATGGATGTTGCCATTCCTGCTAAAAGAGTAAGCATAAAAGCAAATAGTAAAGTTTCAATTGATAATCCATGCATGCATGGATTATATGATTTTAAAAATAAATTGTGCCTTTAGGCAAAAAAACTATTTTATATCTTTGATAAATTCACACATCAAACGTACTCCTGCACCCGTTGCACCGTAAACATTACAGTCCCACGGGCTTTCTGTATATGCAGTTCCCGCTATGTCAAAGTGCATCCATTTGTTTTTGTTCTCTTCACGGATAAATTTATCCAAAAACATTCCTGCAGTTATAGCTCCGCCGTAAGGCTTTGAAGCCGTATTGCTAATGTCGGCGATTTCGCTCTTTAGAAGTTTTTTAAGATGTTTGTTAAACGGAAGTGAGCTTACCATCTCTCCTGAATCACTTCCTGCTTTAGATATATCGTGTTTGAGTTTATGAGAATGCCCCATAATCCCGCTTGTAAATTGACCAAGAGCAATCATACAAGCACCCGTTAAAGTTGCAAAGTCAAAGATATAGTCTGCCTCTTTTACGCTGTCTTGCGCATAGTCTAAAACATCTGCTAAAACTAAACGACCCTCTGCATCTGTATTTCTTACTTCAATAGTAGTTTTACTTCTTGAAACCAATACATCATCTGGTTTGTAAGCATTTCCGCCAACCATATTTTCAACCGCGCCGATAAATGCATGAACTTCAACATCAAGCTTTAGTTCGCTTACCGCTTTTATGATTCCAAGAACTGCACATGCACCTGCTTTATCCATCTTCATAGTAACCATAGAAGTAGCAGCTTTTAGGCTAAGTCCGCCGCTGTCATAAGTAAGACCTTTTCCAACAAGCGTAATAACTTTTTTAGGATTTTTAGGTTTATAGCTTAGATGTATTAAAGCACTTTCATGAACGGAAGCACGACCTACTGCAAGCATCGCGCCCATCTTCTCTTTTGCTAAATCATCCTCGTTCAAAATATTGCACTCTAAATTGTTATCTTTGGCTAATTTTTTTGCTACGTCACTAAGTGTTTGTGGGTTAATTTCTTGCGGTGCTTTGTTTACTATGTCGCGAGTAAAACATGTAGCCTCTGCAACTATCATAGCTTCATTAAAAATTGACTCTAAGTTACTAAAATCAATATCGTTTGAGGTTAAAAAAACCTCTTTAAATTCGCTGTTTTTAACCTCTGATTTGTATTCGTTAAACTCATATCCGCCCAATACAAAACCCTCTACAAGCGCACTAATAGTTGATTTTTTCTCTACATGTACTTTTGCGGATTTAAAGTTTGAACTCTTGAGTGCTTTAATAACAACAGATGTAGCACTTCTTAAATCATCACTTTTTTTGCTATCAATACCGCAAAAAAGCAACCCTTTTTCATATAAAAAACATGTAGTGTCCTGTTCTGCTTTAAATCCTGCTTTTTGCAAAATTGCTACATGTTCATTCTCTGCAAGTTCATCTTTTTTTAAAAAAACAACCGTCACATCCGATGCAACTTCGTCTAATTCTCTATTTAGTAATTTAATATTCATTTCTCGCTCTTGTGTTTTGATTTTTAATGTAAGTTTATCCAATAATTCTAAATTTTTTATATAGATTTATACTAGCTAAAACTCAAATTGCTAGTTGTTTATGTTCATCGGACAACTTTAACTGCGTTACAAATTTTTGTACGAAAATCATCTTCTATACCCATAGCTCTTAATAAATCATACACTAAACAAAACACTGCTATTATGTTCTCTTTCATAAGAATCCATCTGCTACGAGTCTTTCTTATGGATTAAGCAACTTTCAAACCCTTTTTGTTTAACTAGAAAGTTGAGTTATATACTTACAAACTTAATAAAAAGAATTTTAAAAATGGAAAATTTTGCACTTATTTTTAGCGCTGTTTTTATAGGATATATTATAAACAGATTGGATATTTTTCCAAAAGATGCACCGATTATTTTAAATCAGTTTATACTCTATATATCCGCTCCTGCAATGATACTTTTGCAGATTCCAAAGCTTCAATTCTCTTATGAGGTTTTCATTCCTGTTTTTATTGCCTGGGTTGTTATGGGAAGCAGTGCCATATTTATATTTTATTTCTCAAAACTACTCTCATTTTCAAAAGAAATTACAGGTTCTTTAATGCTTGTCGGGGTTTTAGGAAACACATCTTATCTTGGTATCCCTATAATGATGGCCTATTTTGGAGAAAAATCTCTTGGATACGTTTTAATGTATGACCAACTAGGTTCTTTTATTGCACTTGCAACTTATGGGACGTTTATATCGGTCTATTATTCAAGTACAACAAACGTAAACATAAAAGCGATTGCTTTAAAAATAGCAACATTTCCGCCTTTTTTAGCTCTGATTATTTCTCTTTTTTTTATAGGAACATCTTTTTATCCTATTATTGATAGCGTCTTGTCTTCGCTTGCAAGCACTATCGTTCCCCTTGCTTTAGTTGCGGTAGGACTCCAATTAAGGTTTAAACTGCCTTTGAATGATTTAAAACCGTTTGTTCTGGCGCTTAGTACAAAACTTGTTTTAGCTCCTATAATAGCTATTGTTTTATGCTATATCTTTTCATGGGAAAATCAAGCTGCACTTATATCTATTATGGAAGCCTCAATGGCACCGATGATTACGGCTGCCGCAGTCGCTTCAATGGCAGGACTAGCACCAAGACTTAGTTCATCAATTGTCGGGTATGGAATACTGCTCTCATTTTTAACAACATGGATTGTGTATAATTTTATTACATAGTTTATAATTTACAAAAAAGAGTCCTGATGACATGTTATTGTGATAGTAAAAAAGAGTTTAGTGAGTGTTGCGAGCCATTTTTAAAGAATAGATCAAAACCTTCTACTACAGAGCAGCTTATGAGAAGCAGATACAGCGCTTATGTTTTAGGAGACGGTTACTACATAGTAAAAACTACAGTCAAAGAGAATCGCTTTGAAGATGATGTAGAACTTATAGAAGAGTACGCTAAAAGTGTTGTATGGCTTGGTCTTGAAGTTTTACATGTAGAAGATAATATTGTTGAATTTAAGGCATATTATAAAGATAACGAAGGCGTAAAAGTGCAACATGAGAGAAGCAATTTTATTTATGAAAACGGTGAATGGTTCTACAATGACGGTAAGCTTTTTAGCTCAAAAATAGAGAGAAATGAGCTGTGTCCATGCAAAAGCGGCAAAAAATATAAAAAATGCTGTGAAATAAAAAATCTTTAAATTTTTAAACTGTTTTTTAATATACTTTTTATCATATTGTTAAATATTAGATAGTGCATAGGTATAAAAATATACCAGTAAATCCTGCCCCATATCCCTTTAGGATAAAAATATGCCGACTGTATAAGCTTATCGCCATCTATTTTAAATTCAAGCCATGCAGAACCTGGAACTTTCATCTGAGCAAAAAGAAGCAGTCTTTCTCCCTCTTTTATATCTTCAACTCTCCAAAAGTCAAGGCACTCTCCAAGCCTTAAATCACAATCGTCTCTTCTCCCGCGATTTAGTCCTGCTCCACCAAGCGCTTTATCTACTATGCCTCTTATTTCCCATAAAAAGTCATAATCAAACCAACCGTTTTCACCGCCAATAGATTTTATAGCTTTAAAAATTTTATCTTTATCGTAAGAACTGATATCTGATTCTTTTCTATCTACAAAAATAGCATCATTTATCTCTTTTGTATGTATATCATCCCATGAAGAGCCTTCGGCATCACTCCATCTGCTTATTACCTGATGCTGTTGTATCTCTTGAACTGCTTTTCTTACGGCATCAATATAGCTTATAGGTATAATATCTGCAAAATATATTTTTGCATTATCGTTTTGTATAGTTACTTCTGATTTTAGCCCCTCTATCAATGCTTTTGCGACGCTAAAAGGTACAGGCGTAAAAAGATTTAACCAATACGAAGATAGATTTATACTCATAAAAGGCACAGGGATAAGATACCTTTTGAGACCTAATGCAGTTGCCGTATGAAGCATCATATCTCTGTAACTCATTTTAGATGAGCCTATATCTACAATGAGATTTTTGTCATACTCAAGATGCAGAGATGAGACAAGATAGTTTATTACATCATCGACAGCAATAGGTTGAGCGTAAGTGTCAACCCATCTTGGAGTAATCATAAAAGGTAATTTTTCTACAAGATTCCTTATAATCTCAAAACTTGCACTTCCAGAGCCTATGATTACGCCTGCACGCACCCAGATAGTTTGAACATTTTTTGAAGAACTCAGCACTTCGCCTGTCTCTATTCTGCTAAGAAGATGTTTACTGGTATCGCTGTTTTTCACTCCCAGACCGCCTAGATATATAACTCTTTTTACACCGCACTCGTCTGCAATATCTATAAAATTTTGCGCTGAGAGCTTGTCTAACTCTTTATAATTTTCTTTATTTAGAGAGTGAATAAGATAGTAAGCCGTATCAACTCCGCAAAGTGCTTTTTTAAGAGCATCTTTATCAAAAGTATCTCCTTCAAAAATTTCAAAATGTTCTAGTATCTCTTTTGATAGACTTTTTTTATTTCGTACAAAAATTCTAAGTTCAACATCTTTTTGATTTTTAAGTATGTTTTTTAACCTTCTTCCGATATATCCGTTTGCACCGGTAAGTAAAACTTTCATGATTAACTCCCTCTAAATATTTTAAACTACTTATGAAGTGCCAGCTCTTTTTCTAAATACTTTCCTGTATAAGAGAGTGTCTTCTTATGATTTTTTGCCAACTCTTCTGGTGTTCCCTCGGCTATTATAAGTCCGCCGCCGCTTCCGCCTTCAGGTCCCATATCTATTATATAATCCGCATTTTTTATCATGTCAAGATTGTGTTCTATGATAAGAACCGAGTTTCCAAGCTCTACAAACTTGTGTAGAACTCCGGTAAGCCTGTCAACATCGGCAAAATGAAGTCCCGTTGTCGGTTCATCAAGTATATAGAGTGTTTTGCCGGTATCTTTACGGCTTAACTCTTTGCTTAGTTTGATTCTTTGAGCTTCTCCGCCTGATAGAGTTACCGCATTTTGTCCAAGAGTTATATATCCAAGCCCAACATCAACGAGTGTTGAGAGTATTTGATTTATTTTCGGTATCGGTTTAAAAAACTCATATGCCTCATCAACGCTCATTCTTAGCACATCTGAGATAGTTTTACCTTTATAAAACACCTCTAACGTCTGTTGATTGTATCTTGTGCCTTTGCATGTATCACATTTAACCATTATGTCCGGCAAAAAGTGCATCTCTATTTTATTTTCACCTTCGCCCTGACACTTTTCGCATCTGCCGCCTTTGACGTTAAAACTAAATCTTGAGCTTGTATATCCTCTTATCTGAGACTCTTTTGTCTGTGCAAAGAGATTTCTTATCTCATCCATAACACCCGTATATGTTGCAGGGTTAGAACGCGGCGTTCTACCTATGGGGCTTTGGTCAAGATAGATTACTTTATCTACATGTTCAAGTCCGCTTATCTCGACACCTGCAACCTTATTTACTTTTCTGGCATGATTTAACAATTCTCTAGCCGTAGGAAGAAGAGTTTGAAGCATTAACGAACTTTTTCCGCTGCCGCTTACTCCTGTTATACATACAAAATTATTAAGCGGAATTTTTGCACTTAAATTGCTTATATTGTTAAGCGTAACGTTTTTTATCTCTATATATTTATCTTGCGCTCTTCTATAAAAATACTCTATCTTTTTACGACCGTAAAGATAATCTGCGGTTAGTGTTTTTGCTTTTTTAAGTTTATCAAGTGTGCCGGCAAACACTACTTCACCGCCGAATTTTCCTGCACCGCTTCCGATATCGACGATAAAGTCTGCATTTTCAATTGTCTCTTTGTCGTGTTCAACCACTATAACGCTGTTTCCCTTCTCCTGAAGACTTCTTAAAGTACGGATAAGTTTTAGAGTATCTCTCTCGTGTAAACCTATGCTAGGCTCATCTAAAACATATAAAACACCGGTTAACCCGCTTCCTATCTGGGAAGCAATGCGGATTCTTTGAGCTTCTCCTCCGCTGATTGTTCTTGCATCACGTCCGAGTGTTATATAACCAAGACCGACATCAAATAAAAAGTAGAGTCTCTCTCTTATTTCGTTTAAAATCGGTGCCGATATTTGAGTACTCTGTTTTGTAAGATAACTGAAATTATTTTTATCGCTAAACCACTCGTAACTTTTAGCAATAGGCATATCCAAAATTTCGGCTATCCCTTTTGAAGCAACCTTGACGGCAAGTGATTCTTTTTTTAATCTGTGAGAGTTACAAACATTGCACTTTTTCTCACTCATGTAATCGGCCAGCTCTTTTTCATCTTTAAACATGTCATAGGCTATTTTAATTATTCCGGGCCAAACTCTCTTTACTTCATGATTTTTCCACAAAAAACTAATTTCGTCTATACCGCCGTGCAAAATCGCTTTTTTCTGATAATCCGGCAACTCTGAGTATGCAACTTTGGTATCTATGTCATTAGCTACGCAGAAGCCCTTTAAAAAAGTAAAATAGTATCCTTTGTTAAAACCGTAAACTATCTTTACTGCACCGCTTTCTATGCTTAAATCTATATCTATTATTTTGTCCTGATCAAGCGCATAACGAAGTCCAAGTCCATCACACTCAGAACATGCACCCTTAGGTGAATTAAAAGAGAAAGATAGTGGTTCAAGTGGGTCAAAACTTATTTTACAATCAAAACATGCATTATGTTCACTATAATGAATATAGGAACGCACAAGCCCAAGCTCTTCATGATTTTGTATCTCAATTTCTAGTTCACCGTAGCTCTCTTTTAGAGCTTTTTCAACGTCAGCCGCTATTCTTTCTCTGTTTTCCTCTTTTACAACAACTCTATCTATAACAACTTTTATAGTATGTTTTTTAGTTTTACTAAGCTCTATCTCTTCATCAAGACGCACCATAACGCCGTCAACCATCGCTCTTACATAACCTTTATGCACCAATGATTCAAGCACGTCTGCATAAGCGCCTTTCTTTTCGTTTACTATCGGAGCTAAAAGAACAAGTTTTGCACCTTCTGGAAGTTTTGCCACTTCACCTATGATATCCGAAACACTCATTTGAGAAATCTCTTTGTTACACTTATGACAGTGCTGAATACCGACACGTGCATATAAAAGTCTTAAGTAGTCATATATTTCAGTTATTGTTCCCACCGTCGAGCGAGGATTTTTTGAAGTAGTTTTTTGATCAATTGCAATAGCCGGAGTAAGCCCTTCAATCTTATCAACATCGGGCTTACCGACACGGTCAAGGAACTGTCTTGCATATGATGATAGAGATTCCATGTAGCGTCTTTGCCCTTCGGCATAAAGAGTATCAAACGCTAGAGTAGATTTTCCGCTTCCGCTTAGCCCAGTAAAAACAACCAACTGATTTTTTGGAATCTCAAGCGATATATTTTTTAAATTATTTTCTCTCGCACCTACTATTTTTATAACATCTCTATTTTTCATTTATAACTAACTTCCTCTAAAAAAATATTCTTTGTATTAAATATATTACTATTAAAAGATAAAAACCTACTAATAATTTTTTTTGCAATACTGCATCTACTCTATCTTTAAGTAAAATACCTACATAAACGCCTATTAACGATGCCAAACCTATAATAACTCCGCTTTTTAAGTCAATTTCTCTGCTTAGTGAGTGAGAAATAAAACCGGAAATAGATGAAAATACTACAAAAAAGAGTCCTGCCGAAATCGCTTTTTTAAGCTCTACATGTAAAAATCCTACCAATATAGGAACTAAAATTATACTTCCGCCTACGCCTATAATCATACTAAGAGTTCCAAGTACCAAACCTATTAAAAACAGAATAACTCTGTTAACACTCTTTTGTACATGTTGCGTTTTTGTTTTAAAAAAAAGTCTCACAAGAGCAAAGATAGCAAAAATCAAAAATATAATCTCTAAAGTCTTATCGTCAAAACTAGAAGCGACAAAACCACTTAAAAGTGCACCGAAAAAACCGCCGATACCTATGGTCATTACCATTGCAATATCAAGCGTACCTTTTTTATTATTTAGGTAACTGCCGTAAACAGAACTAAAAATCATCTGTACAACTGAGATACCTATGGCATCTTTAATTTGATAACCGAGCAATAAAAGAGAAGGAACCAGTATGGTTCCACCACCTATACCGAAAAATCCGGATAAAATCCCAACACCTACACCAAGAAAAATTAATTCAATCATTATTAAAACTTTTTTTTGAATTATATCATCTAGTGTTTAATTTTACTTTGAGATTCATTAAAGTATAATCATCACTTATTTAAGGGGCAAAAATGTTAAACATCATTATGGAAGCTTCACAAAATTTTTGTATTCACCAAATTAGACTGCCGCATGAGATTCATGACAATATAACTCAAATGAGAACACTTATTGCTTATATTGATATAGAAGTTGTTGGCGGCAAAAAGTATAGAGTTTATATAGCTGTAACATCAGGGTTTGCACAAAGAATTTCCACAATTTTTCTTGAAGAAGACGAAAGCGATGAAGAGACACTTATAGACATGGTGCTTGAAACTGCCAATTTAATAGTAGGAAGCGCTAAAGTTCTTGCCCAAGAGAGTGACAGACATGCATATAACATGTCAACTCCACATTTTGAGAAAATAGACAATTTTGATTTTCAATATGATGAGGCAAAAATTTTAAAAGTTGAAAATGACGAGATAATTATTGCTATCAAGGAACTGTAGTTGAAAAGAAAGAAACATATTTACGGAGCCAAAGAGACTATATTTAATCCTGAAGTAGAGCTTTCGTGGATGGACTATTCTGGACTGCTTGATATGGAAGTAGAATTTGTCTCAGAACTCGGCGAAACGGAACTTACCGTCGGCGAGATATTAAAACTTACTAAAGGCTCTATTATTGATCTTAAAAAACCGGCTGGAGAAAGTGTTGAATCGTATGTTAACGGTCGTATTTTGGGTAAAGGCGAAGTAATGGTATATGAAAAAAATCTTGCTATTCGTATAAATGAAGTTTTAGATTCAAGTGCTGTGCTCTATCATCTCTCAAAAGAAAAATTATGATTAAATTACTTCTTCTTATTCTCCCTTTTTATCTGTATGGTTCAAAAATATTAAGCTACAATATTTATGATAGAACAGACAGAGTAGATATTATGATAACGTTTGACACTCCTTATGAGGGTGTAATAAAACAGAGTATTAGCGACTCTACAATTACCATAAAACTTGAAGATGCTTCAATAGAGTCATCAAAAATCAAGCAATTATCGTCAAAATATATAAAAGCTGTTTCAATTACACCTATGCAGGATTATACGCAAGTAGTTGCTCAAGTACCGCCTTCAGTAAGTTTGCAAGCCTCAAAAACATCAGATGCATATGGGCTTAGACTCAGATTTACGGCACTTTCATCATCTGATGAAAATACCAAAGAGTTTAAAGATAGTGAAACTCCGCTTCTCAACTCTCTTCCTACAAAAAAGAGTGAAGATATCTCTATGAGTTATTATGTAGTCGTTACAATATTGATACTATTGGTAATAATACTTTTTTACATAAAAAACAGAGTTTCATCACCTAAGGGCAAAAATGAGCTATCTTCATGGCTATTTAAAGAGGATAAAGATGAAAAAAAAGAGATTTTACAGCAAACATCTGATGCAAAAAGTGTTAGCATAAGATTTCAAAAATCTCTCAACAGTGAAAACAGTGTTGTTTTACTTGACTTTGCCCAGCAGAGCTATCTTGTCCTTATGGGAAAGAATAACATACTGCTTGATAAATTTACAGATAATAAACCTGTTACAGAAGATGATTTTAATTTTATTTTGCAAAATAGACATAAAGAGTTAGACAAATTTTTAAATAATGAAAACGAACAAAAAGAACCTATCCAATCATATAAAGAAAAAGCAGCCTCAATACTGTATGAGGTTTAATTAAGCGTTTGAAATCTATCTTGTAGAAGTTTCCTGATTGTATATAAACTAGACATGTCAAGTTTATATTTATCATCCATCATTTTACTTATATGATAGACTTCTGTTACGGTTATACCGTATGGGTCTTTTTTCTCTTTTACAATTTTTCCATCATCATAAGAGTATAAATATAAACTTTTACGAGTTAGCTGTATATAATAGGTCAATACAATTTCATCTGTATGCTTTTTTTCAATTGCAACTATAACTCTGTGATCATTTTTATAGTTCTTATCAAGATTTAGTTCATCTCTTAATTCTGCGGCATCTATATAACCGATATAAAATTTATTGTATAAATCATGATATCTTTGAATCTTTTCACTCATTAAAAAATTCATATCTATAACATATTTTTTATGGCTTCTTATTGTTTTTGTTATCCATGAAATTGTGTTGTAATACCTAAACGGATAAAGTTTTAACAGGTGTGCTTCTATCATTTTAGAAGACTTAATTCTCTTTTTCGGCAGTAATTTTCTGGAATCCGTATCTACTATATAATCAAGTACTCCTTTAGCTGAAAACTCTTCCGTAAACCATACCGTACAGTATGACGGAAATTGTTTAACTCCACTCGCACCCTCGTTTAAAATAATTAATGACTTAATCTCATAATTTGGAAATATAATCTCCAAAAGAGCTTTCTTCTTTCTAAGTCTTTTTCTAAGTTTTAACACTGACTTTACAAGAGTCATTTCTACAAAATATAGCTCTTTGTTTTTTGTAATAAAAATAGCATCAAATTCACTAATTTCTCTATTTTTAGTTCTATAGACTATCTGCTGTTTTTCACTGATAGAAAGCGTATTTGCATGTGCTTTTATTTTGTCCTGATGAAAACCTTTTAGGACGAATTTTTCTATTTCATCATTTTGTGCGGCATAAATCAAAAGTTTCTCATAAACAAAATTCTCAAAAACTTCACCCTCAAAAGAGCGATATGAGCTTAGATAGTGAGGGTCGTCAACATCTATACCCCTTCTTATCAAAGAGAGCAGATATTTTACATTGTAATCATAGTGTAATAAATTATCTCCTATATCACTATCATCCAATGTTTTAATTGATTTACTTATATTTATCAAACTATCTCACTATTACTAAAAAAGTTATCTATGACAGCGCGGTACTCTTGTATATCTGCTATACGATTTACACTGTCTCTTAGCACTGAAGCACCGGAATAACCTTTTGAGTAAGTATGCGTATGTTTTCTAAACATAGGCACACCATAAGAACCGTAAAACTCAACCATTTTATCAAAGTGCTCCATGATTATAGCATGCTTAAGATTTTTGTCAATATTTTTGCTTCCAGAGCGAAGCTGATGAAATATCCAAGGAGCTCCTATTGCACCTCTTCCTATCATAACTCCGTCAGCCCCTGTATGTTCTAACACCCATTTTGCTTTTTCGTAAGAATCTATATCGCCATTTGCGATTACAGGAATTTTTACAGACTCTTTTATCTCTCTTATTGCATCATAGTCAACAGCTGCTTTAAATTTTCCTGCACGGGTTCTGCCATGAACCGCTAAAAAATCAGCTCCGCTGTCTTCAACCATTTTTGCTATATCAATATGATTTTTCTTCTCAAAACCGAGTCTTATTTTTACACTTGTCAAACTTTTGTTGGAGGTATCTTTAATAGTTCGTATGATATTGCCCATCAAAGGCAAGTTTAAAAGAAGTGAACTTCCGCTTCCTTGACCTACAACTTTTGGTACCGGGCATCCGCAATTAAGGTCTATTATATCTATTCCCTCTTGCTCATTTAAAATTTCGACCGCTCTTCTTATAACATCAACTTCCGCTCCTGCAATCTGAACGGAGTATGGATCTTCATTTGGGCTTTTTTCTATCATACTAAGTGTCTTTTGGGAACCATAAGCAAGAGCATTTGAACTAAGCATTTCGCTTACAGTTAAATCTGCCCCAAATTTTTTAACAACACTTCTAAAGGGCAAATCCGTATAGCCTGCAAGAGGAGCTAAGACATATACGGGTTTATCAAATGAGAGATTTTTAATCATCTATATACACAAATTATACAAAAAGATTTATATTGAAATGTTTTCCGGACTCTCTTAATGAGCTATATGCTTTAAAACGAGGATATTCATCTGATTGTGAAACATCTAATATCTCTTTTGCAGGCGATAACATCTCTAAATCAAATAGTGTAAATAGATATGCTTCCATAGCAGCTTCATCTTCATTACCAAGTATCTCAAAGAGTTTTATTCTCTGCTCCGGGAGCATTGATTTTGAAAGTTTTTTCGATGCTTCAATGTATTCGCCTGAAGTTAATTTTAAATCATTAAAAAGAGGGATTAATGACTCATTTGATATCTCTAAAGTATTAGTATCTGCATTTATTCTTGCTAAAATTTCAGAAAGTGCTTCTTTTGTAAGCAAATCTTTATACTTCTCAATTGCATGTAAAGGGGCCTTTTTAACAAAATCACCATAAGCTTCCTTACGTAAGCTTATATCGTATTTATTTTTAGCACCTAGTATATCTTCTGCGCTTATATTACCTTGTTTATATCTGTTTTTTTCGTTATGTACAAACAGTGCATTTGATGAAGGCAGAGAATATTTTTTTAAATCAACTACATCGCCGTTTTTAATACTGTTTATTGCAGAAAGAACATCACTTATTTTTTTGTTATCTATATTAGCACTAAAATCTACTGATGGAAAAATCATAGAATTATCCACAAGAGAGCCTAAAAGTTTGTATTTATCAGTTTTAAATATGTTGGAACGATTCTCTTTTCCAAGATAAGCATCTACTATAGCATCAATAATTTTCTCGTAATCTTTCTCACTTTTACGTAGTCTTATAGTTTCTAGCAGTGAATAAAACGACATGTGCATTACACTCACTAAATAGAAGATAACAAGAGGTATAGTGACCCACATTGCTATTGAAATCGATGGTAGCATCGTACCAAAAAAATTAAATCCCATACTCTCTTGAGTTATAAAAGCATAAACATACCATCCCGTTAAAACAATCAATATAAATGATGCTATTGTGTATCTTTTTATATGCATTGACTACTCCTTATTTAGATTTTTCTACAATTTCTCTACAGTCTATACAGTATATCGCATGAGGCTTAACTTTTAGTCTTTGAAAGCCGATAGGGTCTTCACACATTTCACATATTCCATAATCACCGGTTACAATTTTTCCTAAAGTAACATTAATTTCTTTTAGTTCTTGCTCTTGTTGTTGAACTATGGCACTCTCTACCATTGAGCTATTGTCAACAGATGCATGATCGCCTTCATCATTTAATTCCAAGGAACTTAGCTGATCCAACTCAGCATTTACACCTTTGATATTTTTTATTATTTGTACTTTTCTACTCTCAAGAATCTCTTTAAAGTATTTTAGCTCACTATCTTGCACTTATATTCCTTATTTATGATATGGGTGATTACTCAATATTGAAAACCCTCTATATATCTGCTCAAGCAAAACAACTTTTGCAATCTTATGACTCATAGTAATATTTCCTAAACTTATAACAGCATCACCATTTTTTAAAAAGTCATTTTCAAAGCCGTATGCACCGCCTATAAAAAATTTAATCGCAATTTTATCATCTAATAGCTTACTAAATTCATAACTATCGATTATTTTTCCATCAGGATGCAATATTACATTGAAACCTTTTGATATATACGGTTCTAATATCTTTGTATATACCGCTTTAGACGCTTCAGGTGAGATAGTGTGTGCTTTTGTTACATCTTTATTAAAAAGTTCTGTATCATCAACTTTTGCAAAACGTGAAATCATTTTTATAAGCTCTTTATAAAGAGGATCGTAAGTTGAGCGCTCTTTTTTTGCAATTGAAATTATCTCTATATTCATTTAAGAAGTCCACTGCCTATAACATGATAAGTTACATGTTTGAAAGTATCATGCGGCATTACCCCTCCAATCGCCGCAACTAAATGCTTAGATAAAGATGCAATTTCATCTAATTTGTCTCCAAGTATATTTAATACATTATCTTTTGTAGTTGTGCTTCTATATGCCCCCAAACCTACATAGTTCAAATCCATATCATTAGCTTGCAAAATTTCTTCTTTATTATGTGTAGAAATACCCAATATTTTATCTTGTTTTATAACGCTTCGAAGAATTCTTACCGCAGTAAATATATCTTTATCTATGTTAAGTAAATCTTCTTGTCCTACATGTACACCGTCACAAAACTCTATTAACTCATATGCATCATTAACAATTAAAAAGCCGTCATATATTTTTCTGATTTTTATAAGTTGCTGTTTTATAAATGCTATATCTGCATTTTTATTGCGGTATTGTATTATTTCTACATTTTGTTTTTTTGCAATATCTACAAAATCTTTTACCGATAAACCTTTTTTATCTAAAAGGTCTTGATCGCAAAGTGCATAAAGCCGCATTACGCAGCTTTAAGGAGTGTTAATAAATCTGAGAGTGTTTTTTTAAGATTATTTCTATTGACTACCATATCTATTGAACCCTTTTCAAGCAGAAATTCTGCGCGCTGAAAACCATCAGGAAGAGCAGAACCTATCGTTTGCTCAATTACTCTTTGTCCTGCAAATCCCACAAGCGCACCTGGCTCGGCTATAATAATGTCGCCTAATGTTGCAAATGAAGCGCTAACACCACCCATCGTTGGGTCGGTTAGCACTGAAATGTATGGTATATTATGACTTGCTAGTTTTGCCAAAGCGGCAGAAGTTTTACTCATTTGTAGCAAAGAAAAGGTACTTTCTTGCATTCTAGCCCCGCCGCTTGCACTAAGTATAACAAGACCTTGTCTTTTTTCAATTGCACGGTTTACGGCACGAACAATTTTTTCACCCTCTACAGAGCCTAAAGAACCGCCCATAAAAGCAAAATCAAATATAACTAGTTGAGCGCTGACACCGTTCATTTCACACTCGCCACTAACTACTGACGAAGTTTTACCTGTTTTTTGCGTAGCTTCTTCAATTCTTTGTTTATATGATATTTTATCTACAAATTTTAAAGGATCAACAGGCTTTAAATTTGCATCATACTCTACAAAAGTTCCCTCATCAGCTAAAAGTTCAATTCTCTCTTTTACGCCGATTCTTATATGATAACCGCATTTAGGACATACATGCTTTTGATTTTCTACTTCTTTATAGTACATTAAAGATTGACAAGATTTACACTTAACCCAATGAGCAGGAGCTTCGCTCTTAACCGGCTGTTTTTTATTTATGTTTCTAGAAAAAATGCTAAGTAAATTCAAAAATTATCCTTTAATATATAATTATGTGAATTATATCAAATTTTCTATAATACTTTATTTAACTCAAATTGCTAGTTGTTTATGTTTATTGGACAACTTTAAGAAGCAATCTATTGAATAAACAACTATCTATCGAAGTGGCTTTAATCATATTTCCAAATCTACCGGTTATGATAGAAAAAGGTGTTAAATGCATACTTTGTCATTTAAGCTATATCTTCTATGAATAGATTCCCACTTTCAGATAAAAACTTATATCAATCAAACTTTAAAATTTCTTTTGCCTGAATCATATCTTTATCTCCACGCCCGGATATGTTTACTATGATGAGTTTATCTTTTATATTTGGCATCTTTTTAAGGTATGCAACCGCATGTGCACTTTCAAATGCCGGGATAATACCCTCTTTTCTTGATAACCACACAAACGCATCAAGTGCTTCTTTATCCGTTACATAATCATAAGAAACGGATTTATTATCATGATGAAAAGCATGTTCAGGCCCTATACCAGGATAGTCAAGCCCTGCGCTTATTGAGTGAGCTTCAAGTATCTGACCGTCTTCATCTTGAAGCAGGTAGCTCATCTGACCGTGCAGTACACCCGGACGACCTTGATTTAGCGAGCAACCGTGTTCACCGGAATCTATACCGTGTCCACCCGCCTCAATACCTATACATCCAACCTCTTTATCTTCTAAAAAGTGTTGAAACATCCCGATAGCATTGCTTCCGCCGCCTATACATGCTATTACATATTCAGGTAATCGACCCTCTTTTTCTAAAATCTGCGCTCTTGCTTCGTACCCGATAATTGCTTGAAAGTCTCTAACCATCATAGGGTATGGGTGCGGACCTGCAACTGTTCCGATAATGTAAAAAGTATCTCTTGCGTTTGTCACCCAGTGACGTATTGCATCATTCATGGCATCTTTTAGGGTTTTGCTTCCGCTCTCGACACTATTTACCTTTGCACCAAGGAGTTTCATACGAAAAACATTAAGCTCTTGACGTGCTACATCTTTTGCACCCATAAAAATTTCACACTCTAAATCCAAAAGCGCACAGATAGTCGCAGTTGCTACACCGTGTTGTCCTGCGCCTGTTTCAGCAATGATTTTTTTATATCCGAGTCGCTTTGCCATAAGTCCCTGAGCAATAACATTGTTTACTTTATGCGCTCCGGTATGGTTTAAATCTTCTCTTTTTAGATAGATTTTTGCACCGAGTTCATCAGATATATTTTTTGCATAGTAAAGAGGGGAAGGGCGACCGACATAATCTTTGAGATAGTAGTCAACCTCTGTCCAAAAATCTTTGTCGAAGCGGATACTGTTGTACTCCTCTTCTAGCTTTAAAAGAGCAGGCATAAGTGTTTCAGGAACGTATCTGCCGCCAAATATACCGAAATGACCGTTTTCATTGGGATCAAATTTTGAAGGGGAAGGAATATACATTAATTTACCTCTATTAAAGAGTACACGTCAGTTGTCTCTTTTAAATTTTTTTGTCCGTCTAAAAAGTTAAGACCTATTATAAAACAAGCCTCTACACAAGAAGCGCCAGCTTGATTTATCAGTTTTGCCGCAGCATTTGCAGTTCCGCCCGTAGCAATCAAATCATCAATAAGAAGTACTCTCGCATTTTTAGTTTTATTAAAAGCGTCGATATGAACTTCTATCTCATCTATTCCATACTCAAGTGAGTATTTTTCGCTTATAGTAGTGTATGGAAGTTTACCTTTTTTACGAATCGGCACGAAGCCTACTCCAAGCATTTGAGCTAATGCCGCACCGAATATGAAGCCTCTAGCATCAATTCCTGCGACATAGTCAAGACTATACTCTTTATATCTTTCATACAGATGATTCATTAAAACACCGTAAGCTTCTTTATCATTTAACAGGGTTGTGATGTCTTTAAATATGATTCCAGGTTTTGGAAAATCTTTTACGTCTCTTATAGAGCTTTCTATAATTTTTCTCTCAGTAGTGCTAAGCGTCATATTATATTCCTTATAATAGAGCGTCGATACGACCCTCTAGTGCTTTGATTTTATTATTAAGACGATCTGTCTCTTGTCTATGTTTAGTATTTCTCTGTTTTAGTACTTTAAGTTCATTTCTAAGTTTATTTAGTTCATCGCTTAATATGTCAACATTTCCCAAGGCTCTTTGTAGTTGGATTTGATATTTTCTAATAAGTATCTCTGCTTCTTGAAGTGTTAGCTTCATTAAGTCATTACTTCTTTGTTCTTTGTTGGTAATGCTTTTAAAATAAAACATTTTAACAAATAAGAAGATAGATAAAATAGATAGTAATGTTAAAAGTGACCATTCCCAAAACATAAGCTCTCCTTTATTTTAAGCGTTTATTGCCTCAATTTTTGCTACTCTTTGTGCATGACGACCACCATCAAAATTGCTGACACACCAAGCATCAATTATTGACTCACACACGCCTTTGCCTATAATTCTATCTCCAAAGCATAATACATTTGCATCGTTGTGTCCTCTGGCAACAGTTGCCGTATAAGCATCATGGCAAAGTGCCGCACGAATTCCTCTGTGTCTGTTCGCTACAATGCTCATTCCTATTCCTGAACCGCATATAAGAATGCCTTGTGAGTTTTTATCTGCCAAAACAGACTCTGAAACTTTTAGAGCGTAGTCAGGATAATCTACTCTATCTTTTGAAAAAGGCCCTAAATCAACCACCTCATGACCCTTGTCTTTTAGTAATTCAACTGTGTAATCTTTAAGATCTATTCCTGCATGATCAGTAGCAACATAAAATTTCATTCTTTTTTTCCTTTATGATAGTAGTAGATTTAAAATTGTCTGAACAGGTAGTAGCAACAGATAATTTTTTAACGGTGTCATCAAAACTATTAAAACTATAATTATTCCATATCTTTCATTTTTATAAAAGAATTCTGCAATAGAATCTATTTTATACTTTAGCGATAGGTGCATTATAAAATGGGCACCGTCAAATTGCGGTATAGGCAGAAGATTGAAAACACCGAGTACTACATTTATAATCAGTAGCTGAAATACAAAAAGATATGTAAAAATGTAAACTAAACTATCTTCTGTATTTGGCTGATGCATGTAAACTATTGCAATAGAAGCGAATACAGCTAATGTAAAGTTGTAAACTATTCCGGCCAAATCAACTTGCATAGCACCGTTATATCCTGCATTTCTTACTACCGTTGACATATTGATAGGTACAGGTTTTGCCCATCCGAATAAAAATCCGCTCTCACCCCCCAATAGCATAGGTAAAAAATACATTGTTGCAGGAACGATTATAGTGCCTACTAAATCTACATGTGAAATAGGATTTATAGATAGCCTTCCCGCGTTTTTAGCAGTTGTGTCGCCGTACATGTAAGCTACCCATCCATGCATTATCTCATGCCCGATTATAGCTACGGCTAAGGCAAGTACGGCTGCTAAGATTTTAAATATATCAATAGATTCCATGGTCATCTTTATCTTGTTTTACTCTCTCAGCTACGGCTTTGTCAAGATGAGCGGCAGACTCTAGGTCCGTCGGAGTTTTACCTATACGATCCCATCTTATCTCCCAGTTGTCGTCTATGCTAAAATAGACAAACCATGGTGTACCTTCAATGTTGTCGTAAGGAACAGCACCCCAAAAACGGCTGTCATTTGAGTGGTCGCGATTGTCACCCATCATAAAATAGTTGTCTTTGTCAACTTTAATCGGAGCAAAATTAAAAATAGGCATAGGATATCTTCCGTTATCTATGATTTTATCGTCATGATGAATTCCCGGATGCTCTTTCATATATGGATTTTTAACCCAAAGTTTTCCTGCAAAAACTACGATATCACTCTCTTTAAAATTGTTTTTTATCCACTCGTCGCCTTCATTATGATGAAGGTAAAGATCTTTGTTTGATATGAAAAGTTCATCATCCGGAAGTGCCACACATCGTTTTACAAAGTGTTGTTTTGTATTTCCTGGATATCTAAAAATTACTATATCACCTCTTTGCGGTTTATCTCCGTCCATTAAGCGAAGTTTGTCGCTCCATGGCATAATGGAAGTTTCTAAAAATGGCAGATGCGGCATAGGAACACCGTATGCAAACTTTTTGGCAAATAGGTGATCTCCGATAAGCAGAGAGTCTTTCATGGAACCACTTGGGATTCTAAAAGCTTGGGCTATAAAAAATATAACAAAAAGAACTATTAAGATAGTTCCTGTCCATGAGTTTGAAAATTTGTAAGTTTTATGTAAAAGCTCTTTCATATATTACTTTTCGCCTGTATGAGATTTTGTAGCCTTTAGAGTGTTGCTTAGAAGCATAGCAATAGTCATAGGTCCTACACCGCCGGGAACAGGGGTTATGTATGAGCATTTTTTAGCTACATTTTCAAAATCAACATCTCCTACTAGTCTGCCGTTATTGGCGCGGTTAATACCGATATCGATAATTATAACACCATCCTTAACCATGTCCTCTTTTATAAGGTTTATAACGCCTACACCTACTAAAAGAATATCCGCATTAAGAGTGTGCTTTTTCAAATCATCCGTAAAAATATGGCATATTTCAACAGTTGCATTAGCGTTTAAAAGCAGAGCAGCCATCGGTTTTCCGACAATATTTGAAGCACCTATGACTACACAGTTTTTGCCTTTGACGTCTATGTTGTACTCATTTAAAAGCTCCATTACGCCAAGCGGAGTACATGGAACAAAACCATCAAGTCCGGTCGTTAATCTTCCTACATTGTATGGATGAAAACCGTCAACATCTTTGCCGGGATCTACAAGCTCAAGTATTTTTGTAGTATCTATCTGCGGTGGAAGAGGCAGTTGAATCAATATACCGTCGATATTTGGGTTATTATTCATCATTTTAATCGTATTTTCAATTGCTTCTTGAGAGATATCTTGCGGCATTTCATGCGTTACAGAGTAAAATCCTACTCTATCACACGCTTTTTTCTTCATATTTACATAAGCCGCACTTGCCGGATCTTGTCCTACTAAGATTACTGCTAACCCTGGAACTGAACCTGTTTTGCCTTTTAAAATTTTTACTTCGTTAGCTACATTTGTTTCTATTTTTGCCGAGAGTGCTTTACCGTCAAGAAGTTGCATTTAAACCTCATACTATTATTTTTTTGTTATTATAGCGTTATATATTAAAAGGTCGTTTAATGAGAGTTATGTTGTTATTTTTTATGCCGTTTTTTCTATTTGGAGACACTACTTTTATTACTCCTATGGAGTATGCTTCATCGCTTTACAAAAACCCTAGAGGGATAGGTTGTCAAAAGTGTCATGGAGATTACGGAGAGGGTAAAATAGTTGCCAATTATATACATAAAAATGAAAACAAAAGTTTTGTTGCCCCTAGTATAAACAGTATTGATTTTGATAGATTTTACACGGCACTTAATGTTAGAAGAAACGGTATGCCGAGGTATTTTTTAACAAGAAAAGAGATTCAAGCACTCTACTTTTATCTGCAAGAGAAAAAGAAAGAGGGTTCCGAGGATGATAAATAATTTATCCGAAATTAAAGATGCTTATGAAAATAGAGATTTAGCCGCACTTAATGAATTTGCATCTCCATCGCACAGAAATTTAAACAAAAAGTCTAACTTTCGTTCTGTCTTAATGCTCTCATGTAATAATCTGCACCATTTGACAAAAATAGAGTCTCTTGAAGCACATTGTATTATTTTAAATCTTGAAGATGGTGTTAGCAAAGAAGATAAGCCATTTGCACTTCTTTTATGTGCTATATTTTTATCTCATCACAAAAAATGCGAAAAGAAACTGGTTGTTAGAGTAAATGCACTTGATGAAGGCGGATATGAAGAGATAGCTTATCTTAATAAATTTATGCCAGATGCCGTGCGAGTTCCAAAAATAAAAAATAAAAAAGAGGTAGAATCAGTTTGTGAACTTTTAAACGAAGGGATAGAACTTCATCTCTCAATTGAGACAAAAGAGGCTTGGCAAAACTTATCAGAGCTTAGAACAGATAAAAAAGTCACTGTTTTTTATCTCGGTATTTTAGACCTTTTTGCAGATATGAAGCTCCCTCAAAACTTGATTAGCAGAGAAAATTCGACAATGCTTTACATGCTCTCTCATTTTTTAGTTACATGTAAAACAATCGGTATCAAACCAGTCTCTTTCGTATATCAAGAGTTTAAAAATCTGCAAGAGTTTGAAAAATGGATATCTTTGGAAAAGGAGATGGGATTTGATGCAAAAGGGTGCATCTCTCCTGCTCAAGTAGAACTTGCAAATGGAATTTTTATAGATGAAGAAAAGCAAATTATCAGGGCAAAAAATATAATAAAACTCTTTGAAAAACATAAAGAACAGGGTATTACCGGTTTTAAAGATGATGAATACGGATTTATAGATGAACCTATCTATAAAGGGGCTATGGCACTTCTAAATAGGTACATGTAGTATGAATTTACTCTAATATCTTGCTAAATTATAAAAAACGTTATACCTTACCAATATTTTTTCATTCGGTCTAGGGTATCTGCTGTATGCAAATTCAATAGTCTCTTTGGTTGTTTGGTCAAGTATGTAATATCCGCTGTTTTTTAAAAATTTAAAATCAGTCATATCTCCGTTTGGATGAAGATAAAACTCTACAACGTTTGTTTTGTTTACATTAATATCCGCAGTAAGGTTTACTTGTGCAACCCTGTTTAAAACCTCTTGTGTTATTCTTCTCATAATCTCTTGATTGTCGATTAGGTATTTTTGCTGACCTGGGGTTAGTTTTCCAAACTCGTCTCCGTAAAGCTCTTGCAGATTTGAATTGTTAATATTGCTCTTGCTTGTCGATTTGCTCTTTTGCGTTTTAACTTCTTGTGAAGATTTATCTTCAGAGAGCCACTCTAGTGAGTTGTACTTGCTTTTATCCTCTTTCGGCTTTAGTTCAATATATGGTTTTATGGGAGGAAGCGGTTCTATTTTTGGAATAGTAGGTTCCATCTTTTTTATAGGTTCTTCACTTTTTTCAAGGTTTATCGGCGGTTTTTTGACATGTTGTTGTTCAATTTTCTTTGGCTCATACTTAATGGGCGGTTTTTGTATAGATTCCACTATTCGCTTTAGCTGATTTCCTTTTGGCATAGGAGGAGCTATCTCCTCAGGTTTTTCAATGATTTTTTTATCCACGTCGTCTGAGTCAATTTTCTTTGGCATCTCTTTAAGCGAGACTTTGATTCTGTTTTCTTTTGGTTTTTGAGGCTCTTTAGTATCTCTTGTAATAGTTCCAAGAAGTAAAAACAGAAGCAGAAACAATAAATGTATTAAAAGTGCTAAAAATAGGGCAAAAAATGAGCGATTCAATCTGTTCCGTTTACGTAAAAATTTTCGGGCAATTATAACTAATATAGATTAATAGTTATTAGGTATAATACCAATAAAAATTATAAGGTCATTCAATGAGTATAGATAATTCACTAAAGGCTTTCAAACAAGCGCAAAAACTAATTCCCGGCGGAGTAAATTCTCCGGTAAGAGCATTTAGTAGTGTAGGCGGAACGCCTCTATTTATAGCAGAAGGCAATGGTGCATATTTAATTGATATTGACGGAAATAGATATGTGGACTATGTACAAAGTTGGGGTCCGCTTATTTTTGGACATAGAGATGAATCGATAGAAAATGCCGTAATAGAAGCTGTAAAACATGGTTTGAGTTTTGGTGCTCCGACACAAGCGGAGAGTGATTTAGCTACTCTTGTTATTTCAATGTTTGACTCAATTGACAAGATTAGATTTGTAAGCAGCGGAACAGAAGCTGTTATGAGCGCTATTCGTTTGGCTCGTGGCTTTACCGGACGTGATGATATTGTAAAATTTACGGGTTGTTATCATGGGCATAGTGACTCACTTTTAGTTCAAGCGGGAAGCGGTGCGGCTACATTTGGGAATCCAAGTTCACCTGGTGTTCCTGCTGATTTTACAAAACATACTCTTTTAGCAGAGTATAACAATATAGAAAGTGTAAAGAAGTGTTTTAATGACTCAAAAGATATTGCATGTGTAATTATAGAGCCTATTGCAGGAAATATGGGACTTGTTCCCGCAGATAAAGAGTTTTTACATGAACTAAGAAAGCTATGTGATGAAAACGGGACCTTGCTTATTTTTGATGAAGTAATGAGCGGTTTTAGAGCAACTCTGCATGGCGCAGAATCTATAACAGGCGTAAAACCGGATATCGTTACTCTTGGAAAAGTTATAGGCGGAGGAATGCCTGTAGGCGCTTTTGGAGCAAGAGCAGAGATTATGGCAAAACTCTCGCCTGAGGGACCTGTATATCAAGCCGGCACACTAAGTGGAAATCCGGTTGCTATGGCGGCAGGACTCGCGGCAATATCAAAACTAAAAAATAACTCAAAAGTTATGTCTGTCTTAAATGAGAGAGCAAAAAGATTAGTAGATGGCATGAAAAAAGAGGCTGAAAATTGCGGGATTAAAATGCAGATTGATACAAGAGGGAGTATGTTTGGTTTCTTCTTTAATGAAAATCCCGTTAAAAACTTTGCCGATGCATGTAAATCAGATGCCGAGCTTTTTGCCGCATTTCACTCTATGATGTTAAAAGAGGGATTTTACTTTGCATGTTCACTTTATGAGACTGGTTTTATTTCAACAGCAATTACGGATGAGATGATTGAAGATACGATTAAAGCAAGTGCAAAAGTTTTTAAGGCAATATCTAATGTCTGAGCAAGAGGAACAAAAAGCTCCTAGAATCAAACCTATAATTGAAGCAGCCGACCATCTATCACTGGGAATATCTATTGTAGTAGCAGTTCTTATGGGTGTCGGAATAGGAATTTTATTAAAAAACTTTACAGGTATTACTTGGACTTTATGGATTGGTGTTTTTATAGGTATCGCAGCGGCGATATTAAATGTTTACAAAGCATACTCTAGACAGTATAAAGAGTTTGAAAAACTAGCGCAAGAACCTCGTTATGCTATAAAAAAACAGCTTCAAGATGAAGATGATGAAGAGGATTATGGTGCAAAAAACCATTAAAATTTTTGTTGCTACTGAGTTTTTAATTTTAGCCAGCAGTATAATATCTTATACATTTTTTATAAATTTTCAAGTTGCGTACTTGAGCAGTTTTTTTATTATTCTCGGCTCTGCTTATGCTTATAAAAAAATGGTAAATACGCAAACGGATATTGAAAATATCAATGAAAAGAGAGATTTTCTTGATGAAATAGAAGACCCGTATGAACTGTATGATGAGGCACCAATAAATGAAGTACATGTAGATGAACTCGATTTAAAAGCGATAGTTAAAGAAGAAAAACAAAAGATAAAAATATTAAATATAAAAGATATCAAAAAAGGATCTAGGGCAGGGTTCTCACTTTTTAGACTGCTCCCTTATCTTTTTTTGGTGTTAGGTTTTATAGCACTTAAAAATAATGAAGTTTTAGATATCTCCGTATATCTTCCATCTCTGCTTGTCGGTATAATAATAGGCTATAGCGTCTCTAAAGATTTGTTTAAATAAGATTTAAGAGGTAATCATAGGTATATTTATAATTACTTTTTTTTGAAAGTCCATGTAAAAACTTGTATTTGCCGCTAATACTTTTAACTCATTAATCTTATCTTCATTGATGTTTTTAGAACTTACTTCAACAGAGAAAATGCTATATTTTTTATCTTCAAATTTTATATGTTCACCGACTCTATAAAATATTTTTGTTAAAATTTTTTCGTTATTTTCATAGCAAGAGTATATTTTGTTTAATATTTTTATAAAATTATTTGAATCTATAATGATTTCAGGAATAGTAGGGTCAAAATCTTTAAGAAATATAATATCCGAGTTTATTGAATAAGTAGAGATACATAAATCAACAAGCGTATAGATATTTGTCAGTTCTCCTTCAAGCTTTGGTTTATTAAGCTTAAAAGATGGTATTTGATATAGTTTTATTCCTATCTCTTCATCATTCTCATATCCTACGGTAATAGCAAAAAATTTGTAGCGCCCAAAATCCAACTCTACAAATGTAGTTTTAAACCCAAAAGATACATTTGCATAAGTCGTAGCAAAATTAAACAGTTCCTCGGCAGTAATTGCACCAAGCAAAAATTGTGCTTCTGAGTTTAACGATATAATTTTTCCGTTTGAATTAAACAGCACAAACGGGTTGTAATCATACTCTATCCATTGTTGCTCAAAGGTCATATTTTTGGCTACTCTTCTATGTAATTTTTAAGTTTTCGTCCTACTTTAGGATGTTTTAGTTTCTTGATTGCACTTGACTCTATTTGACGTACCCTTTCGCGAGTAACGTTTAACTCTTTGCCTATCTCCTCAAGTGTTCTATCGCTCTCATCATCCATGATTCCAAATCTAAGCTTTATAACTGCTTTTTCTCTCTCATTTAACTGTTCTAAAACGTTCTCAATCTGAACTCTCAAGTCATCTTTTAAAATTGAATCAGATGGAGATAGAGAAGTTTTATCTTCAATAAAATCGCCGAAACGACCATCATCCTCACTGCCTATAGGAGCTTCAAGACTTATCGGCTCTTTTGTGATTTTTATTACATTTTTAACTTTTTCAACAGATAATCCTACCTCTTGTGCAATAATCTCAACATCAGGCTCTCTACCGTGTTCCTGTAGGTGTTTACGCATAATTTTATTTATGCGGTTTATAGTCTCAATCATGTGAATCGGGATACGAATCGTTCTTGCTTGATCTGCAATAGCACGCGATATTGCCTGACGAATCCACCATGTAGCGTAAGTTGAAAACTTATATCCTTTTTGATACTCAAATTTATCAACTGCCTTCATAAGACCGATATTGCCCTCTTGAATCAAATCAAGAAACGGCAATCCACGGTTTGTATATCTTTTTGCGATAGATACGACAAGTCGTAGATTTGATTTTGCCATTTTAGTTTTAGATATCTCGGAAATATTTTTACCGCGTTTAATCTGCTCTAAAATATCTGCTAACTTCTCAGGTTCCATATCAAAGCTATTTTTTGACGCCTCTTTTGTTTGAACAAGTTTCTTTATCTCCATATATGTACTAACCATGGTAGCTTCAGGAACCATACTTGAGATATCTTCTTTTGTTAAATCGCAGATTTTATCAACCAAGATTTTATGGTTTGCTTTTAGAGTTGCATTAAATAGCGGAAGTTTATACTCTAATCGCTTTAGCTCTTTATCGTAACCTTCATCACTCTTAAGCGCAGTTTCCATAGCTTTTACAAGCTCATTTATTAGTTTTGAAGTCGGTCCAAGATCTAATAATTTTTCTTTTAAAACACCTTTTTTATAAGTAACCGCTAAAAAATATTGAACAATATCAAGAGTTAGTTCACCTTCTAGATTTTCAGGCATTTTTTCTGCTAGTTTTACCCACTCTTTTTTTGCTTTTTCTAAGTCTTTAAAGCTTACGGTAACTTTTTCGACTCTGCTTTTATCTTTAGCCGTAAGTGTTTTTTCTACCTCGATATCTTCATTATCGTCATTATCCTCATCATCGTTAATATCAGAATCGTCACTGTCATCTTTTTCGTCTTCAAAGCTTTTAAACAGCTCTTTAACTCTTCTTTCACGGTTTATAAGAGGCTCTTTGTAGTCTAAAATAAAATCAATTAGATACGGAACGGAACATATCGCATCTATAATTATGCTCTCTCCGTTTTCAATTTTTTTACTAATCTCAATCTCTTCTTCTTTTGTTAAAAGAGGAATCTGTCCCATTTCTCTAAGATACATACGAACAGGAGAATCAGAGCGAGACCACTCTAGCAGTTCATGCTCTTTTAATATGTCAAAGTTATCAGTTTCATTGTTTTCTATCATCTTTCTTTGAGCGTTTTTTCTAGCTTCTGCTTCTTTATCATTTAGAAGTTTTGCATGCTCAGAAGATGTGTATATACAAGCTTTGTTCTTTTGAATAAGTTTAAAAATATTGGTTGCTTGTGCGGAAGTCGGCTGTTTGTCAAAAAGTTCTATTAATGACTCATATGTTAAACACTCTTTAGGTTTTTGATTTGTAAAGAATGCTTCGATAGCTTTATTAAGGTCTTTAGCTGTCATATTTAGATACACCTTGTTGGTTTTATAAGATTTTTCAAAGGTGGATTATACCCAAACACTCTTAACATTTCCTTCTTGTCATGTTGGAACACACTTTGCTTTAGAGTTTAAAATATTTGGATAAAGGCAATTTATGCAGAGTGGATATTATAGTTCAGCGGCCGGAATGGTTACTCAATTTAACCGTCTTGACACTATTGCGAACAATCTTGCGAACGTAAATACTGCAGGTTTTAAAGAGGATAATCTTGTTGTAGGTGATTTTATGCGTTTGTACAAAGAAGCCAGAGATGAACTTCCAAATGGAAATCATACAAAAGAAGCGGCACAGTTTTTAAACAGAACCATGAATAAAGCTCCTCAAATAGTTGACTCTTATACGGATTATTCCGTGGGAGATATGCAAAAAACAGACAATTCACTTGATTTGGCTCTCTCAAGAGAGGGACTTTTCTTTTTAGTTAAAACCCCGCAAGGAATTAGACTTACCAGAGAAGGCTCTTTTACAAAAGATGATGAAGGTAAACTAATTACAAAAAGCGGTTATGAAGTTTTGCCGAGTGACTATTTTATAACCAAGCAGCCGATAACTCTAACTCAAGATAACAATATTGTACATGTAGATAAAAACGGACAGATGTCCACAAATATTCCAAACAGTGCTAAGCTTAATGCAGCTTCTAAAATTTTTGTTGCACAGCCTGATAATATGGCTCTTTTGAAAAAAGAGGGTAATAATCTTTTTAGATATGACGGAGAACAAGAATTTGAGAGTATAGAGCAAAGCGGTGCAGTAGTGCAGGGATTTGTTGAAAAGAGCAATGTAAATGCCGTTAAGATGATGACACAGATGATAGAGACTAACCGTTTAGTCGGAATGTATCAAAAAGCTATGGATACACAGATGAATGATATGAATCGTGATGCGATTGAAAAACTTGCTAAAAAAGGATAAAAAATTATGATGCAATCACTTTATACTGCTTCAACAGGAATGTTGGGAATGCAGACGCAAATAAACACTACGGCAAATAATATTGCCAATGTAAATACGATAGGTTTCAAAAAGTCGCGTGCAGAGTTTGCAGACTTAATGTACAAAGTTATGGAGTATGCAGGTACATCTACAAGTGACTCGACAAAGAGTCCTACGGGTATAGAAGTCGGGCTTGGTTCAAGACCTACTGCTATAAATAAGATATTTTCGGAAGGGAGTCTAAAGCAGACTGATAACCAACTTGATTTAGCAATAACAGGAAGAGGTTTTTTTAAATTAGAACTTCCTGATGGAACCGAAGTTTATTCAAGAAACGGTGCTTTTAAAATAGATGAAAACGGTACCGTAGTAAACAGCGACGGTTATAGATTGGTTCCTGAGGTTGTAATACCGCCTGATGCGACTAATGTAAGTATTGGTACTGATGGAACAGTTACTGTTATTCAGCCTGGGCAAACTCAAGCAACACAAGTAGGTCAAGTAACACTTACAAACTTCATAAATCCCGCAGGTCTTCACTCAATGGGGGATAATTTATATATAGAGACTGACAGTTCAGGTCAGCCTGTTGAAGGTACTCCGGGACTTGATGGTCTTGGAGTGTTAAGACAAGGTTTTGTAGAACTAAGCAATGTTGAACTCGTTGTTGAACTTACAGACCTTATTACGGGACAGAGAGCCTATGACTCTAACTCAAAAGTAATCACTACAAGTGATGAAATGCTCCAAACTACAAATAACCTAAAAAGATAATAACTTTTTATTAGCCTCTTGATACGAATTAATATCAAGAGATTAATTTGAATTTTTGTATATTTTTATACTTCCTTTTTATAAAACTACAATCACAATTTGGCTATAATCGCAAAAATTATTTTAAATATAGTTAGGATTTTAAATGCAAAAAGCAAATATTGACGGTAAAGTTTGGAGATTCGGTAAGGATATAGATACGGACTTGATTATAGCAGCTCGTTATTTAAACACATCAGTACCGGAGGAACTTGCAAAACATGTTATGGAAGATGCAGACCCTGAATTTGTAAACAAAATGAGCAGAGGCGATATTATAGTCGCTGGTGAAAATTTCGGTTGCGGAAGTTCTCGTGAGCATGCTCCTATAGCACTTAAAGCCGCAGGTGTAGCTGCCGTTATCGCTCCGACGTTTGCAAGGATTTTTTATCGTAATGCATTTAACATGGGACTACCTATATTTGAACTTCGCGAGAGTGCAGAGATTGCTGAAGGTGATGAGATAAGCGTTGATATGAACAACGGAACTATAACTAATAAAACTTCCGGTAAAACTTATAATTTTATTCCGATTCCGGCTTTTATGCAAGAGCTTATAGATGCCGGCGGACTTATGAATTTTGCACAAAATGAAATTAAAGGTAAATAATGAAAAGATATAAAATTGCACTGATTAAAGGTGATGGAATCGGTCCGGAAATCATAGATGAAGCCGTAAAAGTTTTAGACTCTGTTGCATCTTGTTTTGATTTTTATTTTGAGTATGTAGAGGCTTTAATGGGCGGTTGTGCTTATGACATTACCGGTGATCCTCTTCCTCAAGAGACAATTAATATCTCATTAAGTAGTGATGCCGTACTTTTTGGTGCGATAGGTGGAACAAAGTGGGATAATTTGCCTCGTGAAAAACGACCTGAGAGCGGGCTTCTTAGATTTCGTAAAGAGCTTGGAGTTTATGCAAATCTTCGTCCTGCAGTTGTATATGATGAGCTTATAAATGCATCTTCACTAAAACCTGAGGTTGTAAAGGGTGTTGATTTGATGGTTGTTCGTGAACTTATCGGCGGAATATATTTCGGCGAACCAAAGGGGCGTGACGAAAACAGAGGGTGGAATACTATGGTTTACACCCGCGCGGAGATTGTAAGAATAGCTCATCAAGCATTTAAAATTGCTATGACAAGAAGTAAGAGAGTTTGCTCAATAGATAAAGCAAATGTACTTGATGTTTCTCAGCTTTGGAGAGACGTGGTAACAGAAGTTGCAACCGAATATCCAGAAGTTGAGTTAAGTCACATGTATGTTGATAATGCGGCAATGCAACTAATTCGCGACCCTAGACAATTTGATGTAATGCTAACGGGAAATATTTTTGGCGATATCCTAAGCGATGAAGCAAGTATGCTTTCGGGTTCAATAGGGCTTTTACCGTCGGCTTCAGTAGGAGCAAAGATAGGTGTTTACGAGCCTATTCACGGTTCTGCTCCTGATATAGCAGGACAAGGTATAGCAAATCCTATTGCTACTATTTCATCGGCGTCTATGATGCTTAGATATGCTCTTGGCGAAAATGCAGCTGCCGATAAAATAGATGCTGCGGTCAAAAGAGCGCTTAAAGAAGGGTATAGAACAAAAGACTTAGCACAATTTGATGCTAAAGAGGTTTGTTCTACAAGTGAAATGGGTTCAATTATTGCTAACTATGCGGCAAAATGAAAACATTAACTCTAGCAAATATTTATGAGCTGCAAGGTCTAAAAGAGGAAGCTTTAGAGATTTATAAAGAGATTCTCAAAAAAGAGCCTTCAAATAGCGATGCTAAAATTGCTATACGAAGACTCTCCGGTATGAGAAAAAAATTTTTAAACGTAAATACTCAGATGAAGGAGTATTTTATAAAAATGCAAGAGGATGTCGAGTTTAATGAATTTGAAAGGTGGTTACTAAAGTTATGGAATTAAAAGATGTAATTCTCTCGACTTTGGCGGAGATGGAAGATATAAAGCCAAATATAATAAATAACTCAAAAATAATAGACAATTTTAAACCAAAAATAAGAGAAGAGTTAAGTATTGAGGTAAAATCTGAAGTAAAATCTGCACCTGAAGATGAGCCGGCAATTAGTAACGAGATGCTATTTTTAATATCCATGAGAGAAAGATTGCTTGTACTTTTTGAAGGATTTCAAGCACCAAATAATACAAATATAGAGGCAAAAGTAGATATGACACTAAATTTTTTAGAGTATGTGTTAGTTACTATTGATTCAAGAGTAGAAGAGTTAGAGAGAGGAAGTCAAAAATGAGTCAATACAGAGTACTTATAGATGCAAATGATGAAAAAGGTTTAGTTCATAAAGTATCTACGGTTTTTTACAAAAATGATTTAAATATTCTAACAAATAGTGAGTTCGTGGATAAAGAAAATAATAAATTTTTCATGAGAAGCGTTGTTGATGGCAATATAGAACTAAATAAACTCTATGAACTTTTAAGTGATGTTTTGCCTTCAAATGCTAATATAGAGGTTATAGCACCTAAAAATAAGAATATAATTATTATGGCTACAAAAGAGATGCATGCTCTGGGCGATATATTGATTCGTCACGAAGCAGGAGAACTTGAGGCAAATATTTTGGCTGTTATCTCCAACTATAGTGATTTAGAATCTTTGGTAGGCAAGTTTAATATTCCTTTCATCGCAATTTCACATGTAGGTTTGGATAGAGTTGAACATGAGAACAAGGTACTTGAGTGTTTAGCAGAGTTTGAGGAGATAGACTATATTGTTTTAGCAAAATATATGAGAATATTGACTCCTAGATTTGTAGAGGTATATGAGAATAGAATCATAAATATTCATCACTCATTTTTACCTGCATTTATTGGTGCAAACCCTTATAAACAAGCTTATGACAGGGGCGTCAAAATCATAGGCGCAACTTCTCATTTTGTAAATAACAATCTTGATGAGGGTCCTATTATCGCTCAAGAAGTTATACATGTAGATCATGCTTATGGATGGAAAGATATGCAACGTTCGGGTAAAGATGTCGAAAAAGTTGTTCTCTCAAGAGCTTTAAAACTAGCCCTTGAAGATAGAATATTTGTATATGCAAATAAAACTGTTATCTTCTAATGATATGCACTAAAATGAGCAAAGCCCATTTCAGCGGCAGGGACTCTTCGTCCCTGCAACCCCCTAAAGCTACAAAAAAATTATTTTTTGAGAGACATTGTAATGGCTTTTAATTTAGTCCTCGTAAATCCTCAAATTCCAAATAATACAGGTGCAATAGGGCGTCTCTGCGTTAATGCAGGTGCTGCTTTGCATATAATAAAGCCGATTGCATTTGATATTGATGAAAAAGCGGTAAGACGGGCAGGGCTTGATTATTGGCATAAGCTTGATTTACATGTATGGGAGAGTTTAGATGATTTTTTTGCAAATAACAATATAACCGATAATGCTTATTTTGCAACGACAAAAACAGATAAACCGTACTTTGATGCGAAGTTTAAAGATGGTGATTATATATTTTTCGGAAGCGAGACGACCGGTATCCCCGAAGATATTTTAAACAGATATAAAGAGCAAAATATAACAATTCCTATGACAAAAGAGGGTAGAAGTCTAAATCTTGCCATCAGTACCGGAATAGTGCTATATGAGGCTATAAAACAAAACTACGCAATTTTTAAGGAAAATATATGAGTACTGTTATTAATTCCGTAATGCTTATACTTTTTATACTATTTATGATTTTTATTTTCGGCGGTTACCATAAAAATAAATCAGCACAAAGAGAAGCGCAGAGAGAGGCTGATGAAAAAAAGTTAAAAGATAAACAAAGTGATATCTAAAGAAATCTCTCTGCTAATTTCTCTATAGAACTTTCAAATCTTTCTAACAGACTTTGTGCATTTTTTACTATAATTGACATTTTAAATCCTTCTAATTTTTCAAATACTACACGTAATTTCAAAAAAATATAAAAAATATTGCATTTTGTCATAAAAATTTTGACTAAATTTTAAAAAAAGATTATAATCTCTATTATTTGATGAAGGAAGTACTATGAAAAGTTTTCTTGAAATTGTTGAAGAGATTAAAAGTATCGTATCTACCGAATTTAACGGTAAAAAAATATTTGACAAAGATGTTGCGGATATTTTAGGTATCTCTCAAATGAATTTTGCAACTATGAAAAAGAGAAATAAAATACCATTTGGAGAGCTTTTGGATTTTTGCGCTACAAAATCTATATCTATAAACTGGATGCTTTACGGTCAATCGCCTGAGAGCCTGGTTGAAGCAACAAATAGATTTTTTTTAGTTAAGTACTTTAGAAATATTAATGCTTCTGCAGGAGGCGGAGCAGATATTGAGGAAGAAGAACAACAAGGTGTGGAAATTCCACATGAATTTGTGCAAATGCTTGGAGGAGAGAGAGAGTTAAAATATATTGAAGCTATAAATGTAACAGGTGATTCAATGGAGCCTACTTTTAGCTACAATGATATAGTTTTCATAAACAGAAGCAAAACTGATCTTCAAAGAGGCGGTATATTTACTATAAAAACTGAAGCCGGACTTTTTATAAAGAGAGTTCAAAAAAGAATAGACGGAAAAATAGATATAATATCCGATAATCAAGTCTATTCCACTCAGACACTAGATCCAAGAGATATAGAAGTAATAGGAAGAGTAGTCAGTAGATTTGGAAGTGTAGATTAAAAGGCTTTACTTTGAGATATATTTTTATAATTTTGTCGGCAGTTCTATTTTTCGGTTGTTCTTCAAGTAGTATTAAGAAAGATATTTTTATTAAAACCAATGATGATAATAATGTTACATGTGAAGAGTTTATATCAAATAGAACTTCTAGTAGTGTAAAAATATACGACCTTCTAAATATTCCGCAAAATGTAAACTACTTTTTAAAAAATTTTGATAATAATGTCTCAATTTATGATATTCAAAAAAAATATGAAGAGCACTATTTTACTATATGGAACATTGATAAACCAACAGAAGAACTAAACTCCATAAAATGGCCTTTTTCCTCATTTTGCGCCGATAAAAGTTATGGGGAAAATTTACAACCTTTAGAACAGTCTTTTTTTGATGCAATCTTAAATAATGCAAATTTTGAAGCTTATGCAACTATAAATGTAAAAGCCGTCGTTTTAAAAGAGAGCAGTATAAGAGCTTTTCCTACTATTAAACCGCTGTTAAAAGACCCTTCGATAGCAGGAGAAGGATTTCCTTTTGATTATCTTCAAAATAGCACGATACACGCGAACAAGCCCATTTTTGTATCACATTATTCAAAAGACAAAGAGTGGGCTTATGTATTTAGCAGTTTTGCGTCAGGCTGGGTAAAAAGCAATGAATTTGCAATTTTAGAAAAACAACATGTAGATGCATGGCAAAAAGCAGAGCAGGTTTTTATCATTAAAGATAATGAGCCTATCTATTCGTTTGATGGAGACTTTTTATTTAAATCAAAAGTCGGAATGATGTTTGCACTTATATCAGAAGATAAAGAGACATACACGGTTTTAAGTGTATCTTCATATAAAGATTCAAAGCCGCTTTTTTTAAAATCTAAGATTTCTAAAAATATAGCTACTAAAGATATAATGAAGCTAAATACAAACAATCTGGAAACAATTATTAATGAAGTTTCAAAAACAAATTACGGTTGGGGTGGAATTTATGAACAAAGAGATTGCTCCTCGATGCTTAAAGATATGTTTGCACCGTTTGGAATTTGGCTTCCTAGAAACTCATATCAGCAAAGCAAAGTCGGAAAAGTTATAAGTTTAAAAAATTTAAATAATGATGAGAAGATAAAAATTATAAAAGAAAAAGCAGTTGCATTTCAAACACTTCTTTACAAAAAAGGGCATATAGTTCTTTACGTCGGAATTTATAATGATGAAATAGTCGTATTTCACAACACTTGGGGAATCAAAACTAAAAAAGACGGTATTGAAGGCAGAATAGTAATCGGAAAGCCGATTTTTAGTTCATTAAAGTTAGGAAGAGAACAAAAAGATTATGATGAAGATTCAGAGATGCTTAGAAACCTTCAAAGTATGAATATTTTGACACAGTAAAAATTTTTACTATGCCTTTATGTCTAGAAGTGAGCCGAGCATCTCATCTTGAGTTTTTATTGCAGTAACATTAACTGCTGTTGCTTCCTGAGCAATAATCTGATTTGGAATCTCTTTTGTTAAATCAGTTTGGCTTATTTTAGAACCGTTGTCATCAGCTTTGCTATTGTCAGCTTTAAGTGAACTGCCGCTACTAACAACTCTGCTGTTTGTAGGGACAAAACCATCAGTGTTAACATTTGCAATGTTATTAGCAGTTACATCCATCATATTTTGGTGAGCTTGTATTGACGAAACATTATTAGATAAATTCATATTAAACTCCTTTGTCTTTCAATTGTACTACTTAGAAGCTAAAAATATGTTTATTTATTGGCAGTAATTTTTTGATAACTTCACTCTAAATGAAGAAGTTATCAATTTTTTTTAGTGAAGGTCTGCGTTTAGTTTAATCTCTCTTGTGCTTCTTTGCACTACATATTGTCCAGTCATAGAATTTTGTCTGAAATGAAGCCCATTAAGACCGGCAAGTTCTGATGCTTTCATGATGTTTGATAAATTAGTATTTGGATTTACATCTTGTATCTCAGATATTTCCTCATCATTAATATGCACTTTTGTTCCCGCAAAAATCGCAAGTCCTCCATCAATAATACATCCGTCTCCCAAAGGAATACCACATGTAGAGTTTGCGCCTAAAAGAGTGTTTTTGCCTATTGTAATAGGATTTCCGTCTGTTCCGCTAAGTACGCCTAAAATAGAAGCACCGCCTCCTACATCACTTCCTGCTCCGACAATAGCAGAACTAGAAATACGACCCTCAACCATAACGGGACCGGTCGTACCTGCATTAAAGTTGATATAAGATGCACCCGGCATTACCGTAGTTCCTGCTGCAAGTTGAGCACCGAATCTAACTTTTGAAGCATCTAAAATTCTGGTGTTGTCCGCAGGGATAATATGCTGCAAGAATCTTGGGAATTTATCTACAAAGTCTATATGAGGGTACTCATTTGAGAGTTTTAACTCTATTTCAAATTCTCTTAAGTAATCAAGCTCAATAGGCTGACCGTTTGACCATGCGACATTTGGCAGAGCACCAAACGCACCGTTTAAGTTAATACTTCTTAACGCAACTTTTGCTCCGGAGATAGCATAAAGTTTTAAATACGTTGCTTCTACACTTTTTAGTGGCTCATCAGCAAAAATAAACGTTACTTTAAATTCGCCCTCCAAAGAGCCGCTGTTCATGATTTGGTTATATAGTGCAGAAACAACTTGAATGTTTTTGTGTGCATCGCCATATGCCTCATCCGAGTACGGAGTAAAAGCATTTAGGCAGCTTTTTAAAAAGGCACTATTAATATTGCAGACAACTTCGCTTTCATTAAAATCTATATCAATACCTTGTTCAGTTAATGCTCTGATAAAAATAGCAGCACTTCCGAAATTTTCATGCCAGTTTATTAAAGGATAAGTGGCTTGAAGAGTTTTTCCTAGATTTAACTGCCCTAAATCTACCCTGCATATACCAAACGCCAAAGGGTCTTTGTAACCTTTTGTAGAAGACTTAATGTTTTGGACTAGTGCTTTAAAAGCATCTGTGGTTTGAATGATTTCCATGGGTTCTCGCTTGTAATTATTTATTATGCCTTATTGTACATAAGAGTGCCTCTAATAACCCTTAATAATTTTTAAAGATTATTAATGCCCAATTGTAATATACTACGATTATGAATAAATGGATAGAACTTTTAAAAAACAATGACTTTTTGGGCGTAAAAAAATATATAAAAGATGGTGCAAACTTAAATGATGCAAGTGAAAACGGTGAGTCTGTTTTAGCATTTTCACTAAGACAAAGGTGTGATTTTGATTTAGTTATGTTGCTTATAGATAGCGGTGCTGATATTTATGACTTTGATGAAGAGGGTGTTAGTATATTTGACATGGCAATAACGTACGATAATATTGAGATGGTTAAATATTTGATATCAAAAGGCATAGATGTAAACTTTACACAAAGAAGAAGTAAATTTACTCCTTTAATGGCGGCTGCATGTTATGGCAGAGTTGAAATAGCAAAACTTCTTATCGAGCATGGCGCCAATAAAAATGCAGTTGATTCAAAAGGAATTAGTGTAATAGACTTTGCAAGAAAGACAAATAAAAAGAGTATTTTAACGCTTCTTGATTATGATGAAAAAGCGCCAAAAAATATAAATTATGCTAGGTAAATATTTTTTCTTTTCTTTAAGGTACGTTTAGTAAATTTACAAAGCTTTTATAACTCTCTATGATCTGTTGATTTTTTTGACTTTGAATATAAAATTCTATAGCCTTTTTTCCAAGTCGCGGAATCTCATTTTTTACAGCCCAACTGCTTACCGTACCCTCTGGAATTTCCAATATGGCTGAAAGTTGTTTTTGAGTTATTTTAAGTTCGTCACATATCTCTTTGACAACATTTGTTTTTGGTTTTGATTTTTTGAGTTTTTGACTCTTTAAAACTAGTATATCTTGAATATCTTGAACATCCTCTTTTGGCTCTTGAACTTCCTCTTCAATTTCCTTTACTTCAATTTTTTTAACTACTTGAAGCTCCTCGTACTTACTGTTTTGAGATATCCATTTTACTATATCAGAAGCTGATATTATCCAGTCTCTGTTATTAAATTTAGAGACAACATCAGTTGTAAATAAAGAGGCACAATCTTTGGCAATTTCTTCATTGCTTAACTGATAAAGCATTGAAAAAGCAAGTTGTCTGGCACCGGGACCTGAATGTCCCCAGTCAAAACCATTTTTTGACATATTAAACAATTCATATCTAGTAGGCAACTCTAACTCACCATAAGTTACATACCTAGTTCCCAGAAGTGTTCTATGTCCTTTAAAAACATGATTATTTCTAATAACAGCCATTCTTACCTCTTAAATTTTAAATGTATAGTGATGGTTTATTTCATCTTTCTCATCTCTTTTACTAAAAAAGACAAATCGATAAACAACATATATAAACACGCTCAGCAATAATAATACCAATAACCAAATTAACATGATGCCATTCCTTGACTTTTACTTATTTTAAAAATCGGCAATCTTACAATTAAATTAAATTATAGTTTATATTTGACTCATGTAAAAAGTTTGTAAAAAGACCAAAGTATTTTTCTACATACTCTTTTTCAGTTGCACAAAGAGATATCTCTACTGAAACATTACCCTCATTTATAATAGGCAAAGAGGAGAACTCTATATCTTTTGGAATTTTTTTCATTATATTTATAAGCGTATTTTCACTTGTTTTTGCCAGTAGAGTGAGTCTGTATTTTTTAAGAGATTTGTTAAATAGATTTTTAATTACTGAACTGATCATAGGATGAGACATCTGGGGAAATCCAGGAGTAAAAAAGTATCTGTTTTTCAAAGAAAATCCTGACATGTTGTTTACGGGATTGAACAAAAGTTCTGAATTTTCGGGCAAATCCGACATGTGAATTCTGTGAGGGTAAGCATCTTCTCCAAATCTATCTATAATGTCTTGTTCAAATTTTTTATGTCGCTGTAATGGTTTTGCCGTAAAAACATCTGCGGCTATTGCTCTTGTCAAATCATCAGGAGTAGCACCGATGCCGCCAAAAGAAAACATAACACTGTTTTTGTCGCTCTTTATAAGTTTGTATGTATTTTTTATTAAATTTTTATCATCTTTTATAATAAAAGAAGCAAAAAGTTCATGCCCGTATTTTGATAATTCTTCTTTTAAAAACTCAAAGTGCTTATCAGCTCTTCGCCCGTTTAATATTTCACTACCGATAATACAAGCGTAAAAATGCATATTTCTCTTTTGTTTTTTATAAATTATAGTTTAGAGATTGTTAGAATACTCTTATATAGAGTATAATTCTAAAATTAAATTAAAAAAGGTATTTTTATGTCTTATGCACAACAGCTAGAAGAGTTAATTATAAAAACGGTTATTCCTGATATTGATGAAAGATTAGATGAAATTTTTGAAGAGATTGCAGATAATAAAGAAGCAAGCGAAGATGCAAAGGAAGAAATAGAAGAGCTTCGCGAATTTAAGGCTGACTTACAGGATGTTTTAGAAGATATAAAAAGCGGAGATATCGAGGAAGATGAGTGTAAAGAACTAATCGATGATATTTTAGAAGCTCAAAACGGAAGCGAAGAAGACGATTTCGGATTTGAAGAAGATTAATAAAATACTACATGTTAAATTTTAACATGTAGCAAAATACAATTAATCGCCAGTTATCTCATTAACAGTTCTTTTAGTCGCTTCCCAAGCGTCACTCGAATCTTTCTTTACTCCGCTCCAAGTAGCAGAGCACCCACTGATAAACAACATAACAGTTAAAACAGATGTTATAAGAAAATTTCTTTTCATGATTACTCCATATAAAAAATTAGATTTATGATATCGTAAAAGAGTTAATTGTTATAGGTAATTTTAACTTCGTTTATATATAATAGCATTAACAAAAATAGATAGGATAAGTATGAGAATAATATTATTGGGAGCTCCGGGTGCAGGAAAAGGTACTCAGGCTCAATTTTTGACAAAGAAATATAACATTCCTCAAATCTCTACCGGAGATATGTTAAGAGCAGCTATTAAAGCAGGTACGGAGATGGGCAAAATGGCTAAGGCTGCCATGGATGCAGGTCAGCTTGTAACTGATGAAATTATTATAGGACTTGTAAAAGACAGAATCGCCGAAGATGATTGTAAAAATGGCTACCTGTTGGACGGTTTTCCGCGTACTCTTGCTCAAGCAGATGCGGTTACAAATGCGGGTATAAATATCGATGCGGTTATAGAAATAGATGTGCCGGATAGTGAGATAGTAAAACGTATGTCAGGTCGCCGTGCGCATCTGGCAAGCGGACGAACTTACCATGTAGTTTATAATCCGCCAAAAGTAGAAGGCAAAGACGATATAACAGGCGAAGAGTTAGTTCAACGTGACGATGATAAAGAGAGCGTAGTGCTAGACCGCCTTAAAGTTTATCATGAACTTACAAGCCCACTTATAGGTTACTATAAAAATCAAGCTGCTAAACTTGATACTCTAACTTACATAACTGTTGACGGCACGGCAGATATAGCTGATGTAGAAGCAGCTATCGTTTCAAAACTAGGATAATTGAACCAAAAGGTTCAATTATATTTTAGACTTAACGAAACTTCCCATCTCGTGAACTATCTCTTCTATAGTTCTCTCGCCGTTTATTACATGTAAGAGATTTCTACTGCTATAAAAAGCTTGTATATCCGTTAACGGCTCAGTATAGACTTTCATACGGTTATTAAAAACTTCCACTTTGTCATCTTCGCCTCTTGAACGTCCAAAAACTCTATCTTTTGCGGTTTCTTCGCTAACTTGAACTTCTATAACGCTTACAAGTTCTATAGATAAATCTACATGTAGATACTCATCAAGTGCATTTAGCTGTTCCATACTTCTGGGATAACCGTCAATGATGATAATGTCTGTCGGAGCATTTTTGATGGCATTTACTATTGTTTCTATGGCTATCTTGATAGGAACGATAAGACCTTTTGAGATGTAGTTGTTTATTTCAAGTCCGAGTCGGCTGCCGCTTGCAACTTCTGCTCGTAACATGTCACCTGTAGAGTAGTGCGTTATCGCACTGTTTTGTTTTGCTATTAATTCTGCGTCTGTTGTTTTACCGGAGCCGGGTGCTCCGATAATTAGAAAAAGTTTTTTCATATGTTGACTATTTTACCTGTTCGCGCAGACGGATGTGAAGGTCACGAAGCTGATTAGCATCAACTTCGCTAGGTGCTTTTGTAAGGATACAAGAAGCTTTTTGTGTTTTAGGAAATGCTATAACATCGCGGATGCTTGATTTTTTAGTAATAAGCATCATAAGTCTATCAAATCCTATTGCAAAACCGCCGTGAGGAGGAGCACCGAATTTTAAAGCATCAAGTAAAAAGCCGAATTTTTCCGCAGCCTCTTCCTCTTCAATGCCTAAAAGCTTGAACACCTCTTCTTGCATCTCTTGTTTATGGATACGAATACTTCCGCCGCCTAGTTCCGTACCGTTTAAAACGATATCGTAAGCAATAGATTCTATCTCTTCTACATCATCTTTATCGGTATCTTTTGGTTGTGTAAATGGATGGTGAAGTGCTTTTACGCGTCCGTCTTCAATCTCAAACATAGGAAAATCAACTACCCATACAAACTCGTAAGCATTTTTATCGACAAGGTTCATTTTTTCATGTTCAGCTATGAAAATTCTAAGACGACCCATGTAGTCCCATACTGTTTTTTTAGCTCCCGCACCGAAGAAAACAACGTCGCCTACTTGCATATCAAGTCTCTCAACTAAAAGAGCTATATCAGCATCTGTGAAGAATTTGATAAGCGGACCTTTAAGACCGTCTTCTTTCATTTGAAAATATCCAAGACCGTGAGCACCGAACTGACGCACAAAGTCTTCGAATGTTTTCATCTCACGTTTGCTAAATACTAAGTCTGCACCTGGAACTTTTAGAGCTTTAATACGATTTTTATGCGGCTGTTTAGCAATATTTGTAAATATTTCATTATCGCATCTCTCAAAAATATCAATAACGTCAACCATTTTAAGATCATATCTCAAATCAGGTTTATCAGAGCCGTACCACTCCATAGCATTGTTGTAAGAGATACGATTAAACGGAGGTTTAACATCGATACCACATGCGCCAAACATAGCTTCAAGCAAATCTTCCGCAACTTTAATAACATCTTCTTGATCACAAAAGCTCATCTCAACGTCTATTTGAGTAAATTCAGGCTGACGATCTGCACGTAAATCTTCGTCACGGAAACATTTTGCTATTTGAAAATATCTGTCAAATCCGCCTACCATTAAAAGCTGTTTGAAAAGCTGAGGAGATTGAGGAAGAGCGTAAAACTCGCCGTTATGAACACGAGAAGGAACCAAATAGTCTCTAGCACCTTCTGGCGTTGATTTTGTTAAAATAGGAGTTTCAACTTCTAGGAAGCCATTTTTATCTAAAATATTTCTAGCTGCAATTGCCGCTTTTGAACGAAGACGAAATGCTTCATACATTGAAGGGTCTCTTAACTCTAGGTAACGATATTTTAGTCTAGTCTCTTCGCCTACGTTCTTATCGCCTATCATAAAAGGAATCGGAGCAGATTTGTTTTCAATAATAAGCTCTTTAACGATAATTTCGATAGCACCTGTTTTAAGACGTGGATTTACAAGACCTTCCCCACGGTGACGAACTGTTCCTTTAGCAATAAGAACATACTCGTCACGTACGCCATCAGCTGATTTATGTGCCGATGGATTCTCTTCAGGATCACATGTAAGTTGAATAAGACCGCTTTTGTCTCTTAAGTCTATAAAAATAATCCCGCCGTGATCACGGTAACTGTTCGCCCAACCTGTTAGAACAACATCTTGTCCAACATTTGCTTCACTTAAATCTGTACAATAATGACTTCTCATAAAAATAGAGTCCTGATAATAATTTTTCCGATTATATCCAAACTTGGCTTATCGGTTAATTATATTATTGTTTGCTCTATTATTTCTTTTATATCTTGAGATAAAAGGACGCCTTCGCCCCTATAAACCATTGTTTGTGCATCTTTATATATTATCATTGTAGGTAATCCATAGATGTCGTAACTTTCTGCAAGTCCTTGCGAATCGTTACAATCGATAAGAAGAGTAGATATATTATCGTAATATTTATCTATATCCTCAAGCTCCCAGCCAAGTGCACTGCATGCATCGCAAAACTCTGAACCGAATTTTAATATAACCGTTTTTTTCTCTTCAAATTGCTTTGATAGCACCTGCTCAAAATTTTTCTCATCTACCTCTATAAACGCCATAATACCTCTTTTTAAAATAATTTTTTTTACTTATGCCATAAGTTTTTTTGCAATACGTGCAACATGTTCGCCTTGAAAACGTGCGCCTGCAAGCTCATTTTCACTTGGGATTCGACTTCCGTTGCCGCCTGCAATAGTAGATGCACCGTAAGGAGAACAGCCTGTTATACTATCCATGCTCATCTGCCCTTGAAATGTATAAGGTAAACCTACAATAACCATACCGTGGTGAAGCAGTGTAGTGTGAAAACTAAGAATAGTAGATTCTTGTCCGCCGTGTTGTGTATTTGAACTAGTAATAACGCTTCCGACTTTGCCCACTAAAGAACCCTTCATCCATAGTCCTCCAGTAGCATCAAGAAATTGCCTCATCTGTCCGCACATGTTGCCAAAGCGTGTAGGTGTTCCAAAGATAACGGCATCTGCTTCACTTAGTTCGTCCAATGTGCATATAGGAATATTTGCTTGTTGTTTTTGAGCCTCGGTAGCGCCCATTTTTTCTAAAATTTCATCGGATAGAGTCTCCGGAACTCTGCGAATAACTGCTTCAACACCATCAACCGAGCGTACACCGTTTGCTGCTTCTTCTACCATTTTATGTACATGTCCGTACATTGAATAATAAACGACTAATACTTTCATGCTAAACTCCTTGGTTTATACTGAAATCATCTAATAGAAAAATATTGTATATTATTTAAGCTTAAGTAATTGTCCATTTGATTTTTAATATCAAGAGTGTATAATTTAGAAAAAAATTTTATAAAGAGCTAATTTGAATAGTAAAATAGTAAAAAAAATCGGTGTAGTTTTAAGACCATCAACCCCTGAACTAAAAGATGGCTATATAAAATTAGAAAAAATTTTTAGAGATTACGACATAGAAGTTTTGCTTGAGAGTAAAAGCGCGCTTATGATTGATATGAACGGCGAGAGTTTTGAGAAGATATGCAAAGAGTGCGATTTTTTGGTCAGTTTCGGCGGTGACGGCACGCTTATATCTACCGTTAGAAGATCGTTTGATTTTGATATTCCTATACTTGGCGTTCATGCAGGAAATCTAGGCTTTTTGGCTGATTTGTCGCTTGATGAGCTTGACTCTTTTGTTCAAAAAATAATTAAAAATCAGTATAAAATTGATGAGAGAGCGGTTCTTGAAGCAACGGTAATAAAAAATTCTAAAGAGGTAAAATACTACGCTTTTAACGATATAGTCTTAACCCGTACAAGAGTTACAAATATGATACATATAGAGACTTTGATTGATTCTCGTTCTTTTAATACATACTACGGTGACGGCGTAATAGTTTCTACTCCGACAGGCTCTACCGCTTATAATCTATCGGCAGGCGGACCGGTACTTTTCCCGATGTCAAACGTATTTGCACTTACTCCGATATGCCCTCACTCTTTGACACAGCGACCGGTAGTGCTTCCAGGGAAATATGCAATAGAGATGAAAACATCTGAAGAGAGAGCTTTAATAATTATTGACGGGCAAGATATGCACGAGCTTGAACTCGGCGAGAGCGTACATATAAAACTGGCTCAAAAAACAATCAAGCTGATACATAAAGAGGAGTACAACTACTTTGATGTACTAAAAGAGAAATTAAGATGGGGTGAATAAGGCTCTATTTTACATGTAGAGCTTTTATAAACTTTTTAATACTTTTCTTTTTGACTTTTTTGCCATCAATGATAGCCGTAGGCATTAATTTACAGTATTTGCACATTCCGATACATGATTTTACCTTAATCTCAGCACTCGGATAATTTAAAGTAAGTTTTTTTACAAGTTTGTTTTTTTTAGGATAATTTTTACAGAGTTTTATTTTCATACTAAACACCTATATATTTTGCTGTTTTACATATTATAGCTAAATCGTTAAAGAGATATCATTTAATTTTTTAACAATAAACAAGTATAATCTGAAAATATTTTACAAGGTAGATAGATGATAGAGAGATTTTACTTAAAAGATTATCTTAGCTTTAAAGAGGTTGAGCTTGATCTTAAATGTGGGCTTGTCGTATTTACCGGACCTAGCGGAAGCGGTAAATCTATTTTGATGAACTCTATTTTATCTTCATTCGGTACAACTTCATGTGATGCAACGCTTTGTGAGTCAAGTGTAGCTTGGGAGTTAAATGCCGAAGAACATGGCATAGAGAGTGATGATATAAATGTTTTTAAGCAGATAAAAAAAGAGAAATCAAGATACTTTATAAATAACCAAAGCATATCTAGAAAAGTTATGAGTGAGTTATCTTCAAACTACTTAAGACATCTATCTTTAAGAGATTTCAGTGATTTTGAAAATGAAAATCTGCTCTCTATTTTGGATAACAGGATTGAGAAACAAAATCCAGATATAAATAAATTAAAAATCGACTATAAAGAAGCTTTTTTAGAACATAAAAAGGTCAAAAAGGAACTTTTAGCCATAGAAGATGAACAAAAAAGAGTAGTTGAGTTAAAAGAATTTGCAGCGTTTGAAATAAAAAAAATAGAAGATATAAATCCTAAAATATCCGAAGATGTAGAGCTTTTGGAGATAAAAAAAGAGCTTTCCAAAAAAGAAAAAGCAGTTGGTAGTATATCTGCAGCAAGTTCTATTTTTGAATATGAGCATACTGTTTTTAATGCTTTAGATTTATTAAATATTGAGAGCTCATTTTTTAGCGACTGCATGAATGAACTCAGGGCGATTATGGAGAGTGCTGAAGAGAGATTCAGCATGCTTGAGGAAGTAAACGTTGAGGATGTTTTAAATCGTATTGAAGAACTTAGCGATATAAAGAGAAGATACGGAAGTATAGAAGATGCTCTAAACTATAAGCAACAAAAGATGCAAGAGCTTCAAAAGTATGAAAATATTGAGATAACAAAAGGTGATTTGGAATCAAGAGAAGCCGCTTTGTATAAAAAAGTAAAAGATTTTTCAGAAAAGCTCAGCAGACTTAGACATGCAGAGATAAAAGAGTTTAAAGATGATTTAAACAGATATCTAAAAGAGTTATATTTAAGAGATGCTCAAGTAGAGATATATGAGACGGAGTATGGGCTTTTTGGAAAAGATGAAATCTCTTTAAAACTAAACTCTACCGATTTGCAAAAAGTAAGTACAGGAGAGTTTAATAGGCTAAGATTGGCTATTTTAGCTCTGAAATCTGAGTTTATGAATAAAGGCGGCGGTGTATTGATGCTTGATGAGATAGATGCAAATTTGAGCGGTGAGGAGTCGATGAGTGTTGCTAAAGTACTAAAACAGCTCTCAGAGCATTTTCAGATATTTGTAATCTCACATCAGCCACAGCTCACATCTATGGGCAATCAGCATTTTTTAGTTTTTAAGAGCGGCGAAGAATCACATGTAAAAGAACTTGACTTTTATGATAGAGTGGATGAGATAGCAAGAATCATAAGCGGTGAAAATATAACAATAGAGGCTAAAAAGTTTGCAAAAGAACTACTAAGTTTACATGCAAAATAAGTAAAGAGAGAGAGTTTAGAATGATAATTGACACACATGTACATCTTGATGATAATAGATATATTAATGATTTGGATGAAGTTTTAAACAGAGCAAGGAAGGGCGGTGTAAAGCGTTTTATAATTCCAGGTGCAGACCCTGCGAATCTTGAGAGAGCAATTATGATAGCAGAAAGTAACAGTGATGTTTACTTTGCAGTTGGTGTACATCCTTATGATATGGATTTATTCAATATGGAGGATTTTGAAAAAAATGTAAAGCATGAAAAATGTGTTGCAATAGGTGAGTGCGGACTTGATTATTTTAGGCTTGAAGGCACGTCGGAAGAGAAAGAGATAGAAAAAATAAGACAAAAAGAGATTTTTATTGCTCAAATAGAACTTGCCAAAAAGTATAAAAAACCTTTAATAGTACACATTAGAGATGCTTCAAGAGACTCTAAGGAGCTTCTTTTAAAACATAATGCCAAAGAAGTGGGCGGAGTTCTGCACTGCTATAATGCCGATGAAGAGCTGCTAAGTTTGGCAAATGAAGGTTTTTACTTCGGTATAGGAGGAGTGCTGACATTTAAGAATGCAAAAAAACTTCTGCATGTGTTACCAAAAATCCCACTTGAAAAACTTCTTATTGAAACAGATGCTCCTTATTTGACTCCTATGCCCCACAGAGGAGAGAGAAACGAGCCACTTTATACTACTTTTGTTGCTAAAAAAATGTCTGAACTTTTAGGAATTCCACTAGAAAATTTAGAAAATTTAACTACAAAAAATGCTTTTACCCTCTTTGATATTTCTTAATATTAGTAATATTGCACTATGTTTAATGTTAATTTAGATAGAATTAAGGCTTTAAATTTAATATAAGAGCTGTCATTTTGAAATATATATTATTATTTTTATTACCATTTTTGCTTAGCGCAAATCTCACACGCACCCCAAATCACAATAAAGAAATAGCCATTTTAGAGTCTTTTGATATAGAAGCATCGTTTTTATACGATGAGCTTATGAATCAAATGAAAAATAGCAATACAGCGATTTATAAAGATGAACGTTTCTTTCAAGCTATGGACGATGCTCATCTTTTTATTCCGGCTATTAAAAGTATTTTATCAAGCAACGGAGTCCCGCCTGAATTTCTTTTTCTTGCAATGGCAGAGTCGCAATTTTCAACAAAAGCTTATTCTGTTAAACGTGCTTCTGGCTTATGGCAATTTATACCGGATACGGCAAAGTTATATGGACTTAGAATTGATAAATACGTTGATGAGAGAAGAGATTTTATAAAATCAACGGAAGCAGCTGCAAAATATCTACGTGAGCTTCATAATAAATTCGGTAAGTGGTATTTAGCGGTTATCGCATATAATTGCGGCAGCGGAAGGTTAAGTAAAGCCATAAAAGATGCAAACAGCGATGAGTTAAATGTTTTATTGGATTCACAAAAGAAATATATTCCTAAAGAGAGCAGGTTATATATTAGAAAAATTGTAGCTCTGGCAATAATGGGCAATGATGAACAGTTCTTGCTAAAGAGCGAATATGAACATCTTTTAAACAGGGCGAATGCATATTCTGTTTCTACTGTTAAAGTTCCTAGTGGTGAATCGCTTAAGAGAGTTTCTAAACTAATAGGAATTCCTCATGAAGAGCTGCAAAAATTAAATAGACATTTAAAATATGATTTTGCTCCACCCTATTTAAAATCTTATGATATATACATACCGTATATTAAACTTTCTGAGTTTAAGCAGAAATATTTTGAAGATAAAATTAAAAATATTTATAAAGTGCATATAGTTCAAAGAGGCGATAATCTTTTTGATATAGGTAGAAAATATCATGTTTCAAGCAAAGTGATTATGGATTTTAATACCCTTAAAAGCGCTAGACTAAGTTTAAATCAAAAGTTAATTATTCCGATATATGACAAGATTGATATTAAGAAAATAGATAATGAGTCTTATCATGTAGTAAAAAAAGGCGATACTTTAAAGTCTATTGCAAAAACGCATCAAGTTACTATTAAAAATATACAACTTAATAATAAAATTGAGGGTAGCATCATTAAAGAGGGCGAAAGGCTAAAATTATATGAATAAATTTTATATTTTTTTCACTATTTCTGCTATTGTTTTATCTACAGGATGTAGTTCTGTAGCAAAGAGACCGTATGTCGATTTTGGAAATACGGATACTTACTCTGAAGATAGTGATTCACATAGTTCTGTTATAGCTAAAAAAGACTATTCACATCCTACAATGAGACCGTACGTTATTAGAGGTATAAAATACTATCCTACTATTGTAAGTGTAGGAGATGAGTTTCAAGGAAATGCAAGTTGGTATGGCCCAGATTTTCACGGTAAATCAACTTCTAACGGTGAAACATATAACATGTATGATATGACTGCTGCACATAAAACTTTACCTATGAATACCATTGTCAAGGTAACTAATCAATCAAATGGGTTAAGCACTGTTGTTAGAATAAACGACAGGGGTCCGTTTATAGATACAAGGATTATTGATTTATCAAATACGGCAGCTCGTAAAATAAATATGATTGGTGTAGGAACAGCACCCGTAAAGGTAGAAGTTCTAGGTTTTTATGTTAAAGGAGAAAAACATATTCCTTCACAAAAGGAGTTAGACGAGTCGCCTAAGAATCAAACAATAGACGGGTTTGCTATTCAGATTGCATCTTTTAGTAAAATCGAGGGGGCAATGGCTACTCAAAAAAAATATAATGATACAGACGGTTATAAAACTATTATAAAAGATATACAAACACAAAACGGCAGAATGTTTAAAGTGTGGCTAAAAGGGTTTAAAAGTGAACAAGAAGCAAGAGATTATAGATCACTTGGAAATTTTAGAGATTCGTTTATCGTAAGAGAGGATTAAAAATGATTAGCAAAAGCAGAAAAACAAAAGAAACAGATATAACAATTTCCCTCTCTCTTTATGGAACGGGCAAAAGTAAAATAAATACTGGTGTTGGATTCTTAGACCATATGTTAGAGAGTTTTTCGAAACACTCTTTGATTGATTTAAATATAACATGTAGCGGAGATACGCACATTGATGACCATCATAGCGTAGAAGACATAGGTATAGTTTTAGGTTCTCTTCTAGCTGAAGCTATATATCCGGTAGAGAAAATGGAGCGCTTTGGAAGTGCAAACATTGTAATGGATGAGGCTTGTGTAAGTTGTGATTTAGATTTAAGTAACCGCCCGTATTTGGTTTATGAAGTTGATGTCAGAGGAAAAGTAGGGACATTTGATACTGAACTTGTAGAAGAATTTTTTAAAGCTTTTGTCTTAAATGCAAAAATTAGTACACATATTGTAGCGCTTAGAGGCAAAAATAGACATCACATAATAGAGGCTGCTTTTAAATCACTTGGCGTTGCAATTCGTCGTGCAACACAAAAAAACGAAAGAGTCGGTATTCCAAGCACAAAAGATGTTTTGTGATTAAGTTAATAGTACTTGATGTTGACGGTTGCCTAACCGATGGAAAAATTATATATTCATCGACAGGGGAAGAGACTAAAAACTTTAACGTAAAAGACGGTCTTGCCATAAGCTCGTGGGTAAAGATGGGCAGACATGTCGCTATTATAACGGGCAGAAACTCCAAGATAGTTGAAAAAAGAGCTAAAGAGTTAGGCATAAAATTTTTGTTTCAGGGTGTTAAAGAGAAAGAAAAAGTATTAAATGAGCTTATTGATTCGCTTGAAATTAAATATCATGAAGTTGCCGCAATAGGGGATGATTTAAATGATTATAAAATGCTAAGCAAAGTCGGCAGAAGTTTTACTCCAAAAGATGGCGTAAAAGAGATTAGAGAACTTGTCAATACTACTCTTACATGTAACGGTGGAGAAGCAGCAGTAAGAGAGATGATAGATATAATAGTGGATGAAAATGATTTGCAAGAGCAGTTTTTGTCTATTTGGTTATAATATGAATATTAATCATTTTTTTGCATTTTTGTTTATTTCTTTGTTGATGATATTGCTCTTGTTTAAGCCTATGGATATAAAACAACAATCTTTTACCGATGTTCCGTCTTTCTCTATTTCATCGTTTATAATGTATGAATTAAATTCTAAAGGACTTATTACATTAATGAACGGCGATAAGGCAACTAAATATGCAAACAGATATGAGGTTGAGAGGATGAATTATACAGATAATTCTAAAGAGTACATAGCAAATATGAAGTCAAACACAGGTGTATATAAAAATAATACGGTTTATTTGGATGGAGATATTATCTACTCCAGAGAAGATGGATTGACTTTTAAGACTCAAAAAGCAGTTTACAATAAAAAAACAACAGTCGCTACTGTGGATGGATCTTATGTTTTATATAGAGATGCGAATATAGTTACAGGAGAAAAATTAAAGTATAATAACTCTTTAGAAACTTTAGAGTCAAAAAATATTAAAGCAATATATCAATTAGAAGAGAGTAATTAATGAAAAAAATATTTTTCTTGACATTTTTTTTAACATCAGCACTATTTTCGCAAGAGATGCAGATTAAGGCGAAGCTTTTTAATGCTGATCAAAAGAATGGCATATCAGTCTTTGAAGGTGATGTGAATATAATCAAAGGTAACGATGAATTAAATGCATCAAAAGTAACTATTCATACTGATAGCAATCAAAAACCGATAAAGTTTATTGCAGAAGGTAATGCCTCTTTCAACATAGAAACTCTTGATGGTGCAATGTATAGCGGTAAAGCACAAAAGGTAGTATATCTTCCGCAAAAAAAAGAATATCTTTTTTTTAGAGATGTTCATCTAAGACAGATAAACGAAAAAAAAGAGATAATCGGAGAAGAAGTTATCCTAAAAGTTATTGATGGCAAAGCGTATGCAAAAGGTGCTGCAAAAGAGCCTGTAATAATGATTTTTGATATGCCTGAAGATAAGAAAAAGAGTAAGAATGATTGAAATCGTTGATTCAAAATTTGTAATTTCTGCTGCTAACATAGATGGCTCACCTGATACACAAGAACAAAATGAAGTTGTTTTTATGGCTCGTTCAAATGTCGGAAAAAGCTCTTTGTTAAATGCTTTAAGTAATCATAAAGGTTTAGCAAAAGTATCATCTACACCCGGTAAAACAAGACTAATTAATTATTTTGACGTTGCCTTTCTAAATAGAAAAAATTCCCAAAAAAGTTTTGCAAAATTTGTAGATTTACCAGGTTTTGGATATGCAAAAGTTTCAAAATCAATCAAATATGATTGGGAAAAAAATTTAACAGACTATATTGCTAATAGAAAACAAATAAAAATTTTTATTCATTTGGTTGACTGCAGACACCCTTTTTTAGAGATAGATAAATCTGTTAGTGATTTTTTATTTGAGTTTTCAAACGAAACACAACATATACTTCAGATTTTCACTAAGATAGACAAATTAAATCAAAAAGAACAAAATGCTCTAAAAAAAGAGTTCCCGCATGCACTTATGGTATCAAGCTCAAAAAAAAGAGGTTTACAAAAAATTGTAACAATTATTTATAATATTTTACAAGGAGATTCTAGTGAAAATTGAATTGATAAAGGCTAGATTGTCAGATATTGATGATATGCAAAAGCTTGTTGTAAAAGAGATTGAAGCCGGAGTAATACTTGCAAGAAGCTCAGATGAAGTAGCCACAAATATCAGATCGTATATTTTAGCAAAAGAGGATGATAAAATTGTTGGATTTTGCGCTTTACATATCCATACTCAATCATTGGCAGAAATCAGATCCCTTGTTGTTACTGAGAATAAGAGGGGTATGGGAATAGGGCAGAGTTTAATTGCTAAAGCAATAGAAGAAGCTAAAGCTTTAGGTCTTCAAAAAGTTCTCAGTTTAACATACAAACAATTATTTTTTGAAAAACTTGGCTTTGTTGAAATTCCAAAAGAGTCGCTACCTGAACATAAAATTTGGGCCGATTGTATTAAATGTAAACACTTTCCCGTATGCAACGAAGTATCACTTATAAAAACCCTATAACACCATTTTTATATGTTGTTCTATTCTTTGTATATACTGCATTAAGCGGGATATATCTTTTTTTACCGCCTCTGTTGGCAGTACTTTTTATACTGTTTTCAAAGGCACTTAAAAATAATGATTCCATCTTTATATTATTAGTCTCTTTTTGTTTATTGCTTTTTGAAGCGGAGAATGGATATGTACTATTTAGTACAATTATATACTTTGTGTTTATTTATAAATACGTTATACCTAAAATTACTCAAAGCATTAGTTGTAATTCTTGTATAAAATTTATAATTGTTGTTTTGGTTTATATGGGCTTTTTCCTTTTCTATTCACTTTTGTCAAATATATTTTTACTTCCTATTCCAAGCATAAACTATTATGTAATTTATTATATAGTAATTGAATTTTTAATTGTGAGCATCTTATGAAGATTAAATTTATACTTTTTATATTTATTACGATATGGCTTGCACTTCTAGTAAGGGTATTTTTATTATCGGTAGAATCAAATAGCTATTATGAAAAATTATCTTATGACAATACTATTAAAATTGAACAAATTGCACCTGTTAGAGGAGAAATTGTTGATGTAAATAATAAACCTATTGCTATAAATGAACTAGGTTTTAAAATACAGTTAGCTCCGCATCTTGGCTTAAAAAAGAATTCTCAGACATTTGAATCAGAGATAGATATTCTAATAAAGTTATTGCCTAAGTTAGATAAAGAAAAAATTATAAAAAATTATAAAAAAGTTGATTCTTACTATAATCATAATTTTATTGATATTGTTGAATTCGTATCGTATGAAGAAATTATGCCTGTATATTCTATATTAAATTTAAGAGAAAATATAAATATAGTATCCTCCCCAAAAAGACTTTATCCTTATAAGGAGGTTGGTGCACATATTATCGGATATGTTTCTCGTGCAAACAAAAGCGATATAGAAGAGGACAAGCTTCAAGAACTAATAGGATATACGGGGAAAACAGGTATAGAAAAAAATTATAATACATATTTACAGGGATTACCTGGTAAGCGAGAAATAAAAGTTAATGCAAATAATCAAGAGATTGAAGAACTCTCAAATAAAGAGGCTCAAGAAGATAGAAAATTAATATTAAACATAGATATAGAACTTCAAAAATATATATCATCACTATTTGAAAATAAATCAGGTGCCGTCATAGTTATGGGAGTTAACGGTGCAATATTATCTGCAAGCAGTTTTCCTGAATATGATTTAAATACTTTTGTATCAGGAATTTCACAAGATGTTTGGGATCATCTTTCTACTAGTCTTGAAAAACCATTTACAAATAAGTTGATTCACGGATTATATCCACCTGGTTCAACTATAAAAACCGGACTTGGGCTATTATATATTACATCGCCGGATATGGGCTATTTTAGCGTAAATTGTACAGCGTCTATGCCTCTTGGAAAAAGGGTATTTAGATGCTGGAAAAAAGATGGACATGGACATGTAGGTATAAACAGAGCAATAAGAGAGAGTTGTGACGATTTTTTTTATAAAGGAAGTATTCAGCTTGGAATTAAGAAGTTAAGTGAGGGGCTAATTAGATACGGACTCGGTCAAAAAACAGGTGTAGATTTGCCAAATGAGTTTGTCGGAACCGTTCCATCACGTGAATGGAAAAGAAAAAAGTATAATATGCCATGGTATATAGGAGAGACGGTAAATACATCAATAGGACAGGGTGATTTTCTAGTTACTCCAATGCAAATGGCACAATTTACAGCGCTAATGGCAATAGGTAAATTGCCGCGTCCATATTTTGCAAATAAGATAGGTGATGCAGTTATTGAACCTGAGTTCCAAGATATATTTGATGAGAATGAGTTGAAAAAATTGCCCATAATTCAAAAAGCAATGTATGAAGTTTGTAATGTTCCAAGTGGAACGGCTATGCAGTATTTAAGTTCAAGAGTTAAAATTGCAGGAAAAACAGGAACAGCCCAAGTTGTAGGTATATTGCAAGATATAAAAAATAGAGAGTTAGAACATGAAATGGAGTACTACACCCGCTCTCATGCATGGTTTACTAGTTACGGTCCATATTCAGATCCTCAGTATGTTGTCTTAGCCATGGTTGAACATGGAGGGCATGGCGGAGCTGCTGCGGGAAAGATTGTTTCTGATATATATAATAAACTTTTAGAGATGGGGTATATTAAACAATAAATTAGAGATGATTTTGAATTAAAAGAGCTAGAATAATCAATAAAAATATAGCTCCGGTTTTGTTGTATAGCTTATTTGCTAAAATAAATGTAAGAGTAACGGAAGATGCAATTAAAATCATTATATCAAACTTTGTTGCTATCAAATCTATTGTCAAAGGATTAATGAGTGCTGCACTACCTAAAACCATGGAAAAATTTGCTACATTTGAGCCTATAATATTTCCTATGCTCATTTCAGCATTTCCCTTTTTTATGGCAACTAACGAAACAACAAGCTCAGGTAAAGATGTGCCGATAGCTATTAAAAACATACCTATAACCCACTCGCTTACACCAAACATTCTAGCTATATTAGTTCCGCTTTCCACAACAAAACCTGCTCCGCCGATAGTAAGTATAAAGCCAATTGTAAGCAAAGCAGCTGTTTTACTCCAATTAAATTTCTCTTTAACTAGTTCTTCATCTATCTCTTGTGAAAGTTCATCTTTGGAATCGACAAATAGGAATAGAAGATATGAAGACATTAATAAAATAAACAAAAAGCCGTCAAATCTCCCTATAACACCATCATTAATCATTATTAAAAATAAAGCTAACGGAACTATAATCCAAGCACTGTCTTTAATGAACAAATCTCTTTTTGGATGCATGGCTTTAGATATAAAAAAAACAGTTCCCAGTATCAATACAATATTAAAAATATTGCTTCCGACGACATTTGCTACTGCCATTTCACTCTTACCTGCCATAGATGCGGTAATTGATGCTGCCATTTCAGGAAGAGATGTGCCAAAAGATACTAGTGTAGCACCGATTACAAAATGAGATATATTAAAATGCAGAGCTATGCGTTCAGACTCTTTTATAACAAAATCTGCACCGTAAATAAGTGCCGACATTGCAATTATAAAAATTACAAAATCCATTAAATTTATCCTTGTGTTCGGACAATTAGGCTTGTAGGTAAATTAAATTTTTTAATAAGTTCTGCCTCTTTGTTTCTCATCTCACCATCGTCAATTTCGTGGTCGTAGCCCAAAAGATGCAGTAAACCGTGTAAAAAGAGTAGGGCAAACTCATTATCTTCGCTATGTTCAAGTTCTTTTGCTTTCTCTTGCACATGTGAAGCTGAAATAACAATACTTCCCAGTGGGCACATAGGCACGTCTTCATACGGAAAGCTTAAAACATCAGTGTCTTTATCGATATTTCTATGAATTTTGTTTATCTCTTTTATTTCACTATTGTCTGTAAGAATTAACTCAATATCTTTTTTTGTTAAGAAATTAGCAATTATATCTACTGTTTCGATATTTATATTTAATGAGGTTCTGTTGTCAAATTCAATCATAAGCGGAATTATACCAAAAATAGAAGGTTGTTGTATAAAGTGAGCAAATAAACTCACTTTATACATGTAGATATGTTATCCTGAAATATTTAAATTATTTCCAAGACCTGTTTTTTGCGCTGTAACTTGCTGAGACTGCTCATTGGCACTCTCCAAAACTTTTAAAATCTGTCTCTCTTGAACTTCACTCGCTTTTTTCATAGCTTCAATTTGAGGTGAAGATGGAGTCGCTGTTGTTGAAATATCCATGATATCTCCTTTTTTTATATATTTGAACATTATATTGCTTATATCTTTCAATGAAGATTAAAATATTATGTTAAAATATTTTTATGATTATGAAAAGTAAAAAAGCACTCTGTATTATGAGCGGCGGTATGGACTCTACTTTGAGTGCGTACATGATGAAAAAGATTGGATATGATATTATTGCCGTGCATTTTAACTATGCACAAAGAACACAGAGTAAAGAACTCTCTTGTTTTAACAAAATATGCGATGAGCTAAATGTTTTAAATAGATATATTTTAGATTTGGATTTTTTTGCTCAAATAGGCGCTTCAGCTCTTACTGATAAAACTATAGAAGTGCCAATAGGCGGTCTTGAAGATGGTGTTCCTGTTACTTACGTACCGTTTAGAAACGGTATCTTTTTAAGTATGGCAGCTGCTATTGCCGAGAAAGAGGGTGCACAAGCAATAGTAATAGGAGTAGTTGAAGAGGACAGCAGTGGATATCCTGATTGCAGAGAAGCTTATATTAAAAGTATGGAACAAAGTATAAATTTAGGTACAAAAGACGAAACAAATATAAAAATTTATATGCCGCTTGTGCATCTTAAAAAATCTCAAATTGTACAAAAGGCGATTGAGCTTAATGTTCCTCTCAAACTTACATGGAGCTGTTATAAAAGTGAGGATAAAGCGTGTGGAGTCTGTGACAGTTGCCGTTTGAGATTAAATGGTTTTAAATTAGTCGGGGTAAAAGATCCAATTGAGTATCAGTGAGATAAATTTTAATAACTTAAGAATTTTACATATCTATAAACCAAATTTAAAAAATAGTTATATTAGTGTTAAAAAAAATGGTGAAATAACTCTTAAAACATCAGTTATTTCTAACAGTTATATTCAAAATCTTCTTATAAAAAAAGAGTTTTGGATAAGAAAGCAGTTAAAAATAGTAGAACAAAACAGGTCAATGACTGTAAATATACAAGATGAAGTGATTCTTTTTGGAGAAATTTATAGTATTGACACGAATGAAGCAAATGCTTTAAGAGAATATCTAAAAAATGTTGATGTCTCCAATATCATTAATATATCAAAATGTTACGATAAATTTTACAAAGAGTCTGCACAGAGTTATATTGTTCCAAGAGTAGAACATTATGCAAAGATAATGAATTTAAACTATAGCGATATAAAATTCAGAAAAATGAGAAGTAGATGGGGAAGTTGTAGCTCGCGAGGCATTATAACTTTTAATACGGAGCTTGTTAAAATAGGCAAAAATTTGATTGATTTTATTGTAGTCCATGAATTGGCGCATATAACGCATATGAACCACTCAAAAAAGTTCCATTTACTAGTTGAGCGGTATATACCTGATGCTAAAGTGTTGAATCAAGAGTTGAGGCGCTTTTCTCTCTCTTAAAACAGTTTATATCATATTTGCTAGACGGTGACCACATCATCCATCCGCTCGTATTTATATCTTTTGTTGCTCTAATTTGTTCACCTATTTCAAATTTTTTATACTCTCTTTTTTTGTGGGCATAATCTCTAAAAGATTGTAGCCAAGGTCTTATTCTTTTTGAATCAATTTTGTTTTCTATATTTTTTATACTTCTGTATATAACTGCATGTGGATGTTCTGATGGATGTTCAAAATTAAATGAACCTTTTGCAAATCCGGAAGGATAAAGCATAGGAGCGATATAATCTGCATATTTTGCTAATGACTCTATTTTTTGTCCTATACCCGTATCTCCTGTTTCCCAACAAATATTACCGTAGGTAGATACAGAAATAAATGTCGGATATTTTTGCAATTTTTTTTGTACTAAAGAGAGAAAGTTCTCTATAGCCTTAATACGGTTTGCTTCATTACTCTCTTTTGCTAATGTCAATTCTGCTTTGGCAGGAAAGCGAATATAATCAAAATTTATCTCATCAAATCCTACATTAGCAGCATCTTCTGCTATCGAAGCGGTATATTCATGACTTCTCGTATCAAATGGATCGACCCAACCCATCTCATCATGATTTTTCCATAAATTTTTATTTTTATCTTTTATTGCATATACAAAGTTATTTGAGGATTGTAACTCATCTTTAAAAGTAACAATTCTAGCGATTGTATATATATTTTTTGATTTCATCAAAGATATAAAAGATTTTATATCTTTGATTGTTCTTTTTTTTGCTGCCCCGTAACTATTTGCTTCATTACATGATGTTTTATATGATGTTGAGCCATATTCATTTTTTACATCAACAACAATAGCATTAACTTCTGTTGCATCAACTATATCAAGTATTTTCTTTATAGTTTTTGAGTTTAAGTTTGCACCCCAAAATGTAAGATACAAGGCTTTTACAGCTATTGGCTCTAACTTTATGTTAGTAGTGTTATTTTCAAGAGTTAGTTTATATGGTCTGTATCCACAAGCCTTTATTGAGAGTGATTTATCACTGCTATCTATAGTAAAAAGTCCGTCTTTGTTACTTTTTATACTATTGTTAGAGTCACTAACAGTCGCATTTGCGATAGGCAAAGAGTTTGTTTTATCTACTATTGCTCCACTAAAAGAAGCAAAAAGGGTAGTACTTAGCAGAAATGATATAAATATGGAATGTTTCAAATGATTACTACCTTTTGTTTAAATGCGCGATTATACATAATTTGTTATTTACCTCTCGTTCAAAAAATATTTTAAGCTTGCATCACTCCACTCTTTTGAAAGAGCAAGATGATTTTGTATAGATTTGTAAACTTTATCAAAGTCGCCGTTTTCTTTGCTGAGTTTAGCTAAAACCTCCGCTAAAGCTGCTTTACCGGCATTTGTCACATCTTTAGGAAATTGATGTATGGCAATATTAAGCTCTTTTAATTTTTTAAGTGCTTTTATATTCTCGCTATGAAATTCATATGTCATATTTGAATTCATCTCGCTAGAAGCAACTTCAATCATAGCTTGATGTTCGTAAGATAGTTTATTCCAGAATTGCTTATTAAAAGTAAGTTCAAGAATTGATCCCGGTTCATGCCATCCAGAGTAGTAGTATGGCGCTACCTTATAAAAGCCCATTTTGATATCAAGTGCAGGTCCAACCCATTCTGTAGCATCAATGACACCTCGTTCAAGTGAAGTATATATTTCTCCTGCGGGCAATAAAACTGAATTTACTCCCATTTTAGAGAAGACTTCGCCGCCAAGACCCGGTATTCTCATCTTTAAGCCTTGCATGTCATCAAGCGAGCGTATCTCTTTTCTAAACCAGCCGCCCATTTGAATATTGGTATTTCCACCCATAAACGGATAAAGGTTATAGTTTGCATACTGTTCTCTCCATAAATCTAATCCGCCGCCAAAAAGCATCCAAGAGTTTATCTCCTCAGCTGTAAAACCAAATGGGATTCCGCTATATAGCGAAAAAGCACTATTTTTTCCTTTCCAATAATAGGGACCAGAGTGAAAAGCATCAATCTGTCCGCTGCTAGCCGCGTCAAAAACAGCTAAATCCGGAATAAGAACATTTTTTGGATAAATTTTTACTTCCAAAGAGCCGCCGCTGATATCTTTTAATCTTTGAGCAAATCTCTCAACGCCAGTTCCCATTATAGGAAAGCTTGCAGGCCAACTTGTTGCAAGTTTTATAACAGCTTTTTTATTTTTATTTACATGTACAACTTTCGCATCGCCATCTTTTTTTTGCGGATGTTTTGAGTAGTTAATCGCTTCTCTGTTGTTATCGTTACATCCACTAAGGGCAAATGTAGCAGATACGGTGGCAGTTGTAAAAAAGTCTCTACGATTCATGCTGTTTCCTAAAAATTCAAAGTAAGCTGTGTTTGATTTGACAATGGTTTATTTAATATGGATTTATCAACCCCCACAATTAATGCAAAATGAAAATGGTTGTTTTTTAATATATTAATAATATCTTTTTCGTTGTGATAAGAAAAAATATTTTCATTCTCCTCTTTTATGATGCTTGATGGAATAATAAAAATTATTTTTCCCCAAGATGCATGACGTTGTAAAAACATCATCTGAGAGTCTATTAGAGTTATATTTGGCTCAAATATAAGTACTTTATCGCTGCTTCCAAAGCTTTTAATTTCAAATTTTGTATTTGTAAAAACAGCTTCAAAGTGTTCTATTGGAGTAAATTTTTTTAATTTATATTTAATTTTCAGTGTTTTATAGAAATGTAAGAGTTTTTCCAAATAAGGGATGAAAAAAGGTGATATAAGCTGTCTTTCATAAAAAGTGTTATCATAAATAAATGATGTTTCAAATAGAGTCTGCTCAATTATTTCAATTGTTTGAGAAGATATATCAGGAATTTTTTTAACAGCAGTAAATATTTCTTTATCGCTTAGGGCAGGGCAGAATAGCACAGTCGTCCTGTTTTGAATATCCCAAAGAGATTTAAAAACAGACTTTAAATCACCGCTTAATGCAATAAAATTTGATTCTGTAATAGTTTGTAAAGAGAGCTTTAAAATTATTTCATTACATTCATAAGCTATGGACTCTTTTTCTATCATTCTAAAACGAAGCAATCTTTTTAATGTATCGTCTAAGCTTTCTGTATATACCCAAGCTATTTCATTGTCTCTTATTTCAGGTGTCAACTTTTCAAAAACAACACAGTACGCGCCGTTCGCCACAGCTAATGAGATATCTTGAGTGTTGTAAGCAAAGAACAAATCACCTCTTTTAATCCTTGAAGCTTCAAAAACAATATTTTCAAAACTGTTTATGCACGGCTCATTAATAAGAGTTGTTTGTGTTAGTGCTAGAAAATTTTCAAGTCTCATCCAATAGGTGTGCCTGCTTTTTTAGGTATTTGGGGTCTAATTAAACATAAACCATCTTCATCTTTAGCAGCAAGAATCATTCCTTCTGAAATCATTCCCATAAGTTTTGCAGGTTTTAAGTTTGCAACAACGCATACTTGCGTATTTAATAAAGATTCGGCAGTGTAAAATTCTCTTATACCTGCTACAATCTGTCTTAATTTACCTTCACCTAAATCAACTTGAAGTTTTAGAAGTTTTTTACTTTTTTCAACTTCTTCAGCTTCTATAATAACTCCAATTTTTAGAGATGTTTCAAAAAACTGACCGATTTCTATAAGGTTGTCTTGCTCAACCAAAGACTTGTTGTCTTCTTTAGCAATTTCTTTAGGAGCATTTGGTTGTGCAGCAGGAGCTTCAGGCATTAATGGCTCTTCTACTCGTGGGAAAAGAGGTGGAACTACCTTGATATTAAACAATTTCAATAATTTTTTATTTTGTACAAACTCTGTGTAGCTTGAATTGTCTATTGTAAAATGTAAAGCATCTGCTATTGTATTTGTCGTGCGCGGCATAATAGGAGAGAGCATAATGGCTGCTTTTGCAAGTATATTTGCAACCAGTGCAACAGTGGCAAGTGCTTCGTCTTTTTTATTCTCTTTCATTTTAACCCACGGAGCATGCTCTTCTATGGCTTTATTTCCGATAGAAAAAAGTCTCCATAACTCTTCTAGGTATCTGTGTGTCTGAAAATTTTGCATATACGTATCAAGTGAATCAAGTACTGTATTCATAGCCTCAAGCTCTTTTACATGATACTTAAGAACATCTACGCTGTCTATCTCAAAGTCTGAATATTTGCCGCTCATACCTATAATACGATTTAAAAGATTGCCCAAATCATTGCTAAGTTCTGAATTTATTCTATCAATAAAAGCTCTTTGAGAAAAATCTCCGTCTTGCCCAAAAGGAACTTCTCTAAGCATAAAGTATCTTAAGTTTTCAACACCGTAAGCATCAGCAACTTGCTTTGGAGAGATAACATTACCTTTTGATTTACTCATTTTCTCTCCGTCTCTTGTCCACCATCCATGAGCAGCTATATGCTTTGGAAGAGGCAAATCAAGACTCATTAAAAATGCAGGCCAGTAGATAGCATGAAAACGAAGAATATCTTTTCCTACAAACTGAACGCTTGCCGGCCAAAAATGCATATTTTTATCATCTTTGCCATAACCAAGCCCTGTTATATAATTTAACAGGGCATCAAGCCAAACATACATAACATGTTTATCATCTTTAATAGAGTTCGGCATTTTAACGCCCCATGTAAAAGAGGTCCTTGTAACTGAGAGGTCACGTAAGCCGCCTTTTACAAAGTTTATTACTTCATTCGCACGAGAACGAGGCATAATAAAATCAGAATTCTCTTCATAATGTTTAAGCAAGGCATCTTCATACTTTGAGAGTCTAAAAAAGTAGCTCTCCTCTTTTATGATATTTGTGCTTCTACCGCAATCAGGACAAAATTCGCCGTCAACAAGTTGAGTTTCAGGAAAAAATGTCTCACAACTAACGCAGTAATGCCCCTCATAAAAGTCTTTGTATATATCACCTTTAGCATACATTGCTTCAAAAGCTTTTTGTACACCTTTTTTATGGTCTTCATCTGTTGTGCGAATAAATTTGTCATAATCTATCTCAAACTCATCCCATAGATTTTTAAAACTAGCACTTATCTCATCGGCGAACTGTTGAGTAGGTTTGCCATTTTTTTGTGCTGATTCTTCAATTTTTTGACCATGCTCATCGGTTCCGGTTAAAAAGTAAGTATCTTCACCTTTTAACTTTTCGTATCTAGCCATACTATCAGCTATAAAAGTAGTGTATGCATGCCCGATATGAGCCTCTCCGTTAACGTAGTATATAGGTGTTGTTATATATTTACTCAATTTTTATCCTTTATTATTTAATATCACACTGTAACTAGAACTCAAATCCACCGGTATCGCCTTTAGACATACTGTTATAAACAGCTTTAACATAATTGCTTCTTAGCTGACAGCTTATGTACAATTCACAACTACTGCAACTTTTTAAACTCTTGTCTTTTTGACAACTTTCAACTTTTATTACCATCTCATCAAGATAAAGTTCAAATTTATCAGGTTTCTGACTATCTGTTGCTTGCATAAACTTCTTTTACTCTTGCTATCTCATATTTTGAGCCAAAGAAACATGGTGAAGTGTCATGAATATGTGTATGTTCAAGTGTCATTAAATCATTTTGACCATCTATAGCTTCTCCACCGGCAGTTTTGTATATAAATGCAAAAGGAAATACTTCAAAAAGTTTACGAAGTTTTCCATCCGGTTTGTCTGATGTTGCAGGATAGCTAAATAGTCCGCCACCTTTAAGCAATATCTGGTGTAAATCAGGAACCATTCCGCCTGAATATCTCAAACGATATCCTTCTGCAAAGAAGCTATCAACCATTGTTTTATGATATGGCTTCCAGTTTTGTTGTGTTCCGCCCGGTGCATTTAATTTACCTTTTTCGTTTAGACGAATCTCTTTAACAAATTCAAATTCACCAGCTTGAAGCAAATGTAGTTTTGTTTTATTGTGAGCAAATACCATCTCAACGCGTGGACCAAAAACAACATAACATGAAGCAACCATATTTTTTGCACCAAAAGCATTTTCATAGATTCCAAAAATTGAACCTACGCTAAGATTTACATCTATTAAAGATGAACCATCAAGCGGATCATAAGCAATAAAATATTTGCCGTCTTTATGTAAAAGCATCTCTTTTTCTTTCTCTTCACTTGCTATCGTATGAATAGAAACTACATGTGAAAATTCTTCTTCAATTATCATGTCACATTTAATGTCAAGTTGAAGTTGAGTTTCACCGGAACTATTTTCTTGTTGCGAATAACCTATATCTTTGGTATCTATCGCATCTTTTATTCTTATAGCAGTTTTTTGTATCGCTTTAAATATATCATTCATCTTTTTTACACTTCTTTCGCATTTTTTAATATCCAAGATATTACATCTTCACAATTGTTTATATCCAGTATATCAACATTACCCGGTAAATTATAATCGCTAATATTTACGCTTCCATCTGTAGCAAGTGCATCCATGTACGGAAAATAATCACTATCCAAAGAGTCTCTAAATATACTAATTCTAGGTAGAGGTAGATTTTTCAAGCCCTCTACTAACAAAATATCAAACTTATCAAACAATCTTATCATTTCATCCAAATCTTTTTGTCTTTGTGAAAAGTATGTAGTGCGGTTTGGAGAAGTCACAATTACTTCGGCACCGGTATCTGAAAATTTATAACTATCTTTTCCCTCTACATCAAAACGAGCTTTATCTTTTGGATCATGTTTAATTATAGCAACATCTTTTTTGTATTCATGAATGAGTTTTCGCGCAACTTTTAGTATAAGAGTAGTTTTACCGCTATTTGATGGACCTGTAAATGCAACTGCTAATCTTTTTTTCAATTTAAACACTTTATTAAAATTTAGGTGATTATACAAAATAGTCTTTAAAAGCTTGTTTAATAAGATATAATTCTCTCATTATTTATAGGAATTTAGATGAGATTTTTTTTTACGATTTTAATATTTTCAATAGTTTTTGCAGGATGCTCTAAGAAAAATGCTTTTAACGAATTTAAAATGGATAAAGTTCAAGAGCTAAGCATATCAAGTCTGCAAAGCAGTAAAATAGTATCTAAAGATGGTGAAGTTGAGGGTGTACTTTCAGCTATATATCTGAATGAGGTATATCCTGAGATATATAATCAAGAAGAGTACTTTTTTGTCTTTTTTTTTACGAAACAAGCAAGAGAGATATATGACCAAAGTAGCCCGTCTGATTTAGATTTAAAGCTAAAACTAAATTCAGAGCTACCTGCTAAAATTGAAAAACTTTCTAGTGAGAATAAGTTTTCTCACCTAGTGGATACAAAAAATAGTTGGAATAGATACTATCTCGTTACATTTAAACAAGCAGAGTCAATAAACCTTATTTTAGAAAACGATAATTTATCTTCGTCTGCATTAAAATATTTAAAAGATTAATAAAGAGCATGTAGAATTGAACCAAGCAGAACAGTTATAATTTGTAATCCAATTATAATTATTAGCGGTGCCAAATCTAAGCCATTAAAATTAGTTTTTATAAATTTTCTTACAAGTACATACGCAGGATTTGTAATTCTATATAAAAACTGAACTATAGGGTTATATGGGTCAGGATTAACAAAACTAAGAAGAGCTGTTATAATAACTACCCATATATAAATATTTATCAGTCCAAGAACGATTGAACCTACGCCTTGAACTATCTCTATAATAATGCTCATTTGACAATCTCTCCTATATAATTTTTAATATATTTGTAAATAACTGCAATATCTGGACCATGCTCCGCACCTGTGAGAAGAAGTCTTAATGGTTTGAAAAAGTTTTTTCCTTTAAGAGCTGATTCTTTCATTACATAGTTTTTAAAATCTTCATATTCTTCAAAGTAGGGCGCATTTTTAATAACTTTAATTATTGTATTTGCTGATTCTTTAAATTCATTAGGAATTTCTTTTTCAGAAAATATAGGTTTTATTTTTGATTTCAACTCTTTTGTAGTACTTACTTCTTCAAGATATACTTTTGCAAGTTCGCCTATCTCCTCATCTGCAAAACCTACATAGCGAGACAGTTCTTTGGAATCCAACATTTTAAGATGCTCTTTATTTATATGTTTTAACATGTTAATATCGAAACGAGCAGGGGATTTTGATATATTTTCTAAATTAAACCATTTAATAGCTTCTTTAATATCAAAAATCTCTTTTGGAGGCTTATTTCCCATTAATATTAAATAATTTGCAATTGCAGAAGGTAGATATCCCTCTTCCAAAAGCCATTTTACGCTAGAAGCATCGTCTCTTTTGCTCATTTTTTTACCATTATCATTTAATATAATAGGTAAATGTGCATACTCAATATTTTTAGTATATCCAAGTGAAGTTCTTATTAAAATCTGCTTAGGAGTGTTGCTTACATGGTCTTCGCCGCGGATTACCAATGAAATATCGCTAAGCATATCATCAACGGCACATGCAAAATTATATGTAGGCGTTTTATCCTGTCTCATAATAATAAAACTATCAATTTCATTAGGATCAAATTTAATTTCACCCTTAATATGATCTTTAACAACAATAGCTTCTAACGGTTTTCTAATTCTTACCGTAAATGGATTCATATTGTCTATTACAAGTTCACCAGGTAAGTTACTGCATGCATCATCGTATCTGTAAGCTGTTTTACTCTCTTTAGCTTCTTCTCTTTTTTTATCTAGCCATTCTGATGAACAAAAACAGCTAAATGCTTTTATCTCATGTAAAAGTTGAAGTGCCATTGCCGAGTGAAAACGTGCATTATGACTTTGATACATAACTTGAGAATATTCAATACCAAAAAGATCTAAGATTTCTAATATCTCTTTATCTTTGCCTTCGATATTTCTCTCTTTATCAGTATCTTCAATTCTGACAATAAGTTCTTCATTTTTTTGTTTTGATACAATATAGTTAAATAGGGCAACTCTTAGATTACCTATGTGCATATCACCGGTCGGACTAGGCGCAAATCTTAACATTAAAAATCCTAAAAATAATTTTTGAAATGTTAGCGTATTTTAGCTGAGGATATGTTTTACTTTTGATTGTTTTTTTAGAAGAAGTGGTGACCCCGAGGAGAATCGAACTCCTGTAACATGGATGAAAACCATGGATCCTGACCGCTAGACGACGGGGCCACTCTATAGCGTTTTTTCAGTATTAATTACTGAGCCGAAATTATATAGATTTATTTCTTAATAAATCATTAAATTACTTAAGGCTCAGCAAGAAATTTAATTATTCGTAAAAATTACGAAGCGCTCTAATAATTACTGCATTTTTTGAAATACTTTCAGCTTTAGCATTATCATTAACCACTTCATATATATCTAAAGGTAAAGAGATTGAAAATGTTTTTGTTTCTATTTTCTTCTTTTTATTTATCATAGATATAACACTTGTCAAAAGTTCAATGATTTTTCTCGTATCAATTGGCTTTTGAATGAAGCTATTTACTCCAACTTCAATAGATTCCGATATTTTGTCAATATCGTTACTTGCTGAAATTACGATAATAATTTGACTAGGATTTATTTCACGAATTTTACGTGAAAGTTCAATACCATCCATTCCCGCCATTATAATATCAACAAAAACAACATCTGGAACAGATTTGGAATATGCTTCCAACGCTTCTTTTCCGTTAAAACATGACTTTACGTCCGAGAAAAAGTTTTTAAAAGTTGAGCTTAAAAGCTCATTTGCTACTTTTTCATCCTCCACAACCATTGCCGATAATTTTTTTGTTTGTTGCGTTAATTGAACTAAATCTACATTAGACATAACAAAATCCTTTTTTTTTTAAATGTGACATAATTATACCAGATAATTTGGTAACAAATCAAACGGATTCTGATTAAATAAAACTAAATGAAAACAAATTACCACAAATAGGGCATAGTTAGGAGTATTTTTTAAATTTTTCCAACCATTCCAAATCTGATTCTTTGGAATACTCTTTTTGATTTAGAAGTGAATCTATTATGCTAATTAAAGTATTTTTGTCCATAAACTTTAATATGTCAGGATTAATATCTGTTTTATGAATTCCTTCATAAGTATTAAGTAAATTTTCTATATCTGCTACTAATTGCTCTTTTGTGCTCATTTTTTCTCTTTTTTAAAAGTTTAAATATTACAAATACATGTATTGGTTAACATAATGTAAATTCTCTTGAAAATTTTTTGTTGCAAACTCCCTATTTTAGGGCTTCATATTTTTTTTGGTTAACAAAACATATAAAAAACCGTTTAAGGTTAGCAAAAAAACACGCTCGAAACTTAAACGACAAATTTCCATATATCCCGCCATGAAAAACACGAGTTACCTCATGTGAAAATTCAAAAAAACAAGGCAAAAAATGGGATACTCAGTATCAATACCAAAAGTACTTTACAAAGACAAAAAACTCAAAGATTTTGACATCAGATTATATCTAATCATAGCTGAACATGTAAATGAACACGGATATAGCCGCATAACAAATGACACTCTTACACACTTAATTGATAAAAAAGAAACTGCTATAAGAGACGCTTTAAAAAATCTTGTAAAAGCCGGTTATCTACATGTCAAATTAAATGCAAAACAAAACGAGATGTATCCGCAAGATTTTAAGCGTGTTATCTGGCTTATCGACCCTTATAATACTTGGAGAAACAGACTCAAAAAAGAGCGTGAAAAAGAGCGTAAAAAGTCTATAGAGAATGATAAGAGATTGTTTATCGCTTGGTTAAGAGCAGATTGTAAAGGTATTCGTTTCCCTGTAAATATCGGCGGACTGACGCAAAACTACGCTATTGAGCTTTCAAATCATGGCAAGTACTTAATGTATCTATACCCGACTGGCGAAGAGCGTATTCAGTTAGAGCCTCATGAGAGTCAGGAGGTGTTTGACAGGATGTGGATGAGTCGGCAAATAATCTTTAAAGTTCTAAGAACTAAAGCTCAAAGCAAGACTTTAGACGAACTGACAAAATTAGCCAATGAGAAAAATGAAAATGACTAAAACCCCTATTTTAGATGGTTCTAGCCACTCCCCTACTCTACCATCAAGCGAAAAAAAAGCATCGGAAGATAAAAAAACCGATTGGTGTACGGGATTTCCCGAGTATTGGCTTCAATGGTATTTAGGTCGGTTTTATATACCGAAAATGAGAAAGATTTATATAGGCAACTGTTGTGAGAAGCATGATGAAAATTGCTCAACAAAAGCATTTATAAAGTGCTTGAAAAAACATAATATAGTCGGGAGATACTCTATAACATTGGTAGCTTCTACAGCGTGTTTATTTCGATACGGAAAGGTTTAAAATGTATAAAACGATAATACCGCTAGCAATGGCTTTAAGTTTTAGCGGATGTGCGATAAGCGGTGCAACCATAGTGAGTTCGATTGCAGTCGGTGCGGCGGTCGCGGAAGATGTAGGCGGAATACTCAAAACATACAAAGACACTAAAGAGTATTTGTTAAATGACAATAATAGTACAAAGGATAAGTGATGTTAAAAGCAAAAAGAGGCGATTTTATCAAAATAAATGTTTCAGAGAGAGCTAAAAAGTGGCTAGTTATCGGAGTAAATAAGCCGCTTCCATTTTTCAAGAACAGCGGAATCATTGAAGTTATAATTCAAGATAAAAAAGGTCAATTAAAGCGAATAACTATCGAGGATGTAAAAGAAATTTGCAAATAAACCGATAAGTTACTTTTACCTTTTAAAGGTTGTCGAAAGATGTAAAACAATCAAAAAAAATGTTTAAACGCATATTTAAAGGATTAACAAAATGACAAAAGAAAAAGATGAAGAGTTAGAACAACTCGAAGAAAAAAACGAAGTGGAATCTACTCCACCCGAAGAAAAAAATAGTGATGATGATATTGCAGATATCTTAACATCTAAAGAGCTTGAGAGAACAGTTAATAAACTCATAGACGAAAAGCTATCACTTGCAAGTGATGCGGAGGATGTTGCAGAAGAAATTCCACTTGAAGATGAAGAGGAAGATAAAAAAGGCTTTGGCATATTCCCGATTATCATTTTCGGAGTTCTTGCTTTAGGTGCTGCGACTCTTCTTTTAACCCAAAACCGCCCGCAAGCCGTCCAGAACGATATCACGGAGCAAAATCATGGGTAACGGTAGAGATAACGGAACGCTTAACGGGGCGGTTAACGAAACAGAATTGGATATTGACGGACAGTTCAATGATGGACAAGATAGCAGTAAATTAAATCGTAATCAGTTGATGGAGCTTACGGGCAAAGAGCTTGCAAAGATGGCACAGCCCTACTCCACAAAAACACTCAAGACTTTGGAAAAAACAGCTAAAGCGGAATTATGCGATTTGATTCTCGGTAAAGGTGTGACGGACCTGGAAGAAAAAGAGACACATGCGAGAGCTGCAAGAACGGAGAGTGAAACGGAGCAGTTTATCTCAACTGCTTTAATGATGCTATCTGCTATGAAACAAAACCGTGACGGAGAGCCTTTAAATGCAATGGCTAGTGAAGTTTTCAAAAAACAAGCGGTCGTATATGCGGACGATAAAGTAAAAAACGGTCAGATGGATATAAACAAGTCTTCTATCGCCCTGCTTTATATCTCGGGTGCTGCGCTTCTTTTTGACAGTCTTGTAGGTTTTAAAAATGCTCCCGGACTAATCCAAAAGCTAAAAAATAAATTTCTACATGTAAAAAAGAATAAAGCCGATGATTCAAAATAAAATATACTCGATAATCGGTCACAAAGGCTACGGTAAAACGAAGCTTACGGAGCTTTTAATATTGCTTAATAAAAAGCCGTGCATCATAGCAGACCCGCGTTATCAGTATGAGCCTAAAGAGTATCGCAGACACTTTAAAAATGTAGGACACTTTAGGAAGTATATTTTAAACTCCGGCAATCGCAAAGAGTTCTATCGTTGTAAACTGCAGCTTGTAGTCAACGGTCTTGATGAAGAGAGCTTTGAAGAGCTGGCGGCACTTGTTTATAAAATGAAAAAGATATCTTTCTTAGTTGATGAGATAGATATGTTTGCACCGCCTACAATGACACGAAAAGCTAGTTTTTATCAGATTATCCATTACGGTCGTCATAATGAGATTGATATATTTACGACCTCGAGGCGAAGTGCGAATATCTCAAGGAACTTGACAAGTCAAACTGATGTAGTTTTTTTCTCGAGAGTAAGAGAGCCAAACGATAAAAAATATATAGCTCAATACATCGGTAAAGAGTATGTACAAACGGCGGAAAACCTGCAAAAGTTTCATTTTCTGATGATAGATGAAGATTTTAAGCCCCATATTTTGGGAGTTTCAAGCAGAGTGGCTCATGTACTTTAGACCACAAAAAAGGAGGTTAAAAGAGAGATGAAATGAAAACAAAAACAATAGTTCAGGCAGTAATAATTAGTTTAATTTCCACATCTATTTGGGAAATTTTCATAAAACCAAAATTAAAGATATAAAATGAGTCCTAGTCTCTTAAAAAATAGGTTTCCAATGTGTGTAAAACAAATCAAAAAAGACGTTTAAAAGCACGTTTAAAGGATATATAAAATGCCAACAAAAACACAGTTAATGACAATCGGAATTGTATTTGTAGCCCTAACGGCTATCAACAGAGTGGACGCTTTAGAGCCTCTAAAAGACATGATTTACGGTTAAGGGTAAATTATGGCAAGAATTTCAGTAAGAATGCCCTCGCCGCAAGGTGTAGGAGCAGGACAAACGGCAACTTTCAAACTTCCTATCGGAAGACGATATCACGCTTTATATTTAACATACAGCGGTACTACATTTGCATTATTGCACATGAATGAAATCCGCGTAATCGTAAACGGTAAAGTTATACATAGATACAGCGGCGTCGAGTGTGATACCATGAATAAATTTGACGGTAGAGCAGCCGCGAACGGAACACTTACCATCCCGTTTGACAGATATAAATTAAAAACAGTTCCTGCAGAGATAGAGACGGCTCTTAACACGGGTTCTATCGACCCTAAAACAGGTGTTTCCATAACTTCCGTTACGGTTGAGATAGATATCGATGCATTGGCAGTCGCCCCGGTACTAAGTATGACTGCTTTGCAGAGTGATACACTAGTCGGCGGTGCAGGAACGATTTTACATCGTGGAAAGTTTAATTACTCCCCTACAGGTGCGGGAGAGTTTGCAATTTCCGACCTGCCTCGCGGAAACTCTACTTCCATGGCTCAAAACCGTATCGTATTTATTCCTGATGTAAACAGTATCTCTAAGGTTACGATTGAGCGTAACGGATACACAGTGTTTGAACGCTCAAAAGCTCTAAATGAGATGATACAGACTGACGGAGTTCGTAAACCTCAAAGCGGTTATATCGTAGTTGATAGAACCGAAGGCGGTTACGGAGGCGACCCTCTAAGTTTGCTACAGGTACACGATTTGAGATATAAACTTGAAATGACGGGTGCAAGCAATATCACGATTTTAACTGAAAATCTCGGACGATTAGGCGATTAATCGCCTAATTTCCAAAGGCTGAAATATGAGTAAAACAATAGAACAAACAGACGACGGCGGATTATTTGGCTTTCTTGATACTCTGTATGAAGATACGACGGGTCTTTTAAATCGTGTTGTAGATAAAATTCCCGACAGTGCGATATCCGACCTTTTTAATAAATACACGGCAAATACGCCCGAAAAGGTACAAGATACTACGGTTGCACCCAAAGACAGTGCTTTAAGCGGTACTGATTTTATAACAAATAATAAAGAGCTTGTTATAGGCGGTCTAGTCGGTGTCGTAGTTCTTGCTATTTTAGTTAAGAAGTTGTAACTATGCCTCTTTTATTAGCTTTAGGCACAGGTGCATTTGTAGGCGGCGGAACTGTTTTCGTGGCAAGCTCTGCAGCTTCTAGACTTGCTACATTGGCACTCGCGGGCGGTGCTATTTACTACATTTACAAAAAGGCTTAAGATGTTTACTTTTGGTGATTTAGCAGGCGGCGAAGGTGGAATAACTCCTGAATTTGGAGATGCAGAAAGTGCTGCAGGAAGTAGCTACAGCGGCGGAGGCGGTGTTACCACGGGAGATAAATATTTCGGTGGTAAAACTAATCCAAATGCAAAAGTGAGCGACCAGTTTTTAATCGGTGCATTAATAGCTGTATTGGCTCTTTATGTTGCATACGAGAAGCTTTAAATGTTTACGGAGATTAAAACGGTATCAAATGAAGTTAAATCAAAAATTGATTTAGCTTCACGCGGATATACGGACTTGATTGTAAGTGAGATTCAAAGCGGTATCTCTCAATTATGGAGATTAAAAGCACCCTACTCGGGATATCTAGTCACAAGGCTAGAAAATACCGAGTTGGTGCTAGTTATCGGGGTCGGGCGTGGACTTAGACCTGCGGTTAAATTTCTATGTGAGTTTTGTATTAACAATGATATCAGGTCAATACGAACACATGTTGTTAATAAAGGACTCGTAAGGATTTATGAGTCTTTAGGTTTTTTCGTTTACAAATTTGAAAACGATGAATATATATTAAAAAAGGAGTTCTAAAATGGGTGGAAAAAGTTCTAGTTCCAATGCAAGTACTACAAATAACACCACAAATGAGACTAATACAGATTTAAGCGACTACAGACAAGCTCAAGACGGCGGTATTATCGGCGGCAATATCAATCTTGATATAGGAGCAGGTGCAACATCACATGTAAGTGTTACGGATATGGGAGCAATTGATAAAGCCGGAGAGTTCAGTTCAACTGCTCTAACGGTTGCAGGAAAAATTACGACTGCAACTATTGATTCAGGTATGGACTTTATGGAAGATGCTCTGGAGGCAAACAATGATTTAGCTCAGACACTAAATAAACAGTCGCTTGACGCTATAGAAGATGTAGTAAGTGACAGCTTGGGTGTCGTAGATAGTACAGTAAATGAGAGTTTGGATTTTGCAGGAGATAGCTTTGACTCAAGTCTGAAAACTATCACGGAGATTGGAAACGGTGCTATGAAGTTTATTAATGCTTCAAATGAACAGGCAAATGCAAAAGTAAGCGAAGCTTTAGCCTTTGCAAACAGTTCTACACGCTCGGAAGCCAGTCAAGCACTCTCTCAGATATCGGACAATATGCTAAAAGCCGGTTATGCAATAAGTGCTGTAGTTGCACTATATTTATTGGCAAGAGGGGGAAAATAATATGAATGATTACAAAGCACGACTAGAGATTGGTCAAAAGGTTTCTTTTGATGTTCACGGAGACACATTTCATGTTATAACGGCCACTAGCCCGGTTTATATACAATTTAATGATGGTTCAATTATTACGCGCACGCAAGGCATGGGAGGTACTACAGAACAATTTACAAAAGTTACTCTTTATAGCGAAGTTGCTCAAGATGTGGTAATGTCCCTTGGTAAAGGCTCGGTATTTGATAGCAGGTCGAATATAAGCGGTGTCAATATTCAAACTTCTATCGAAGTAGCAAATGTTAACAAATCAAAACCACTCTTAGCAGTTGCACCGGGAACTACAGTTCTTGTATCTGCTGCAGATGCAACGAGAAAAGAGTTACGCATAGGTGTAAAAAGTGATAATTTAGACGGTATCTTTTTTGGAGACAACACAACTACAAGCGGAAATGAGGGTGCATGGATAGAAGTCGGAGGTGTAGAGTACATCACGACAGAGGGAGCAGTCCACGCTTATAATCCTCATCCAACAGAGACTATAACTCTAAATGTTTTAGAAGTTAAAAGAGTTGAATCATGAGTGTAGCAAGTACAAACTATTTTTATAAAATCAAAAATATATTAACAGCTCTATTGGGTAAAGCAGATGTTAATCATAATCACGATTCCGACTATCTTGCCGCAGATACAGACATATTAGTACAATCCGACCTAAAAACAATCAACAACGAAAATATTGCAGGCACAGGAAATATATCTTTAGCTACAGCAACACATACTCACGATACAAGGTACTATACTAAAGAACAAGTTGATGCTTTAACAGGTGGCGGTGCGCCAATTGGTAGTTGGGAAGTAATAGCAACTTCGAACATGTCCGGAATCCAAATACACGAGTTTACAGATGTAAATTATGATGAAATTAGACTACTTATTAGAGGTAAAACCTCTTCTTCCACGGATTACAATAAGCCAGATATATACGCAGGCGTGGATAGTTTAACATTGAAAAACTTTTCTTATGCACTACATGGTTATCTTGGTGGTAGTGTTACTCAAGGCGGACAAGATCAAAAGCAAAATATAGCTATGAGTGTAACACCTAACAGCAATGAAGCACAAAGCTATGATATATCTTTTAAAGATTTTTCAAAAGCTACACAAGCTACTTTCACAGGTCTGTTTACCGGCAGAACTAACGGATATAACTATTCTAGTATCGGGCATATAGGAGGTGTTCAAAATGACAGTGCTGCACTTGGATATATGAAAATAGACCTTGGAAGTACTTTATGGAGCGGGGAAATTACATTATTAGGAGTAAATTATGCTTAAAACAGTAAACGGCAAACAAGTCGAAATGACACAAAAAGAGATATTTAAGTTTAACGCTTCACTCCCGACAGCAGATGAAGTTTTTTTAAAAATAAAAAAAGAGAAATGCAAAGAGATTGACACGGCAACAGCTAAAGCTATAACGGATTTAGTCGGTAGTGACATAAATCAAAGAAACCTCACGGCTAAATCGGTGCAGCTGACACTAAAAGAGACTCGCGGAACTATCACGGAAGATGAAACCGTGCAGTTAAACACTCTTAATGATTTATTCGCTCAGGTTGAAACACTAAGAGTAACGGGCAACGATAAAGAAGCTCAAATCATGGCAACAGCTACACAAGAAGAGCTTGAGGCTAAATGTCTGGAGCTTGGAGTTTAACACTATGAAAAACAACATAATCATAGCAGCAGCTGTAATCACAGCTGCAACACTTTATTATAAAAGGAGTATCTTGTATTACGGATTAATTTCACAAAATGACATTTATAAGGCAGTCGATAGAGTTGTCGAGTGCTTAGGCGGAGGAGCAGCTGCTAAAATGTTGCTGCTTGAGACAAGTGCAGCAGAAACAGATATGGGAGATGCACACGACTTGACTTGGAACACCGGTATCGGACTGATGCAGTTTGACAAAATAGGCTTTGACGATGTAAAAATAAGAACTTCTCAAGCTAAAAAACAAAAAGTCAAAGAGTGCTTCGGCGTAGATATCGATAAAGTGATTCACACGGATTTACGCTGGTCTCCCCTGCTCTCTGTTATCTTTGCAAGATTGAAATACTTGCTAGTTCCAAATGCAATCCCAAACACTATAGGCGGTCGTGCCGAGTATTGGAAGAGATGGTATAACTCATCGCTCGGTAAAGGTACTCCCGAACACTATCTTGCAATGGCACAAAAAAACAATTTAATAGCATAAGGAGGCAATAAGTTGAATGAAGAAACAAACCTCTTGATATGGTTATCAAACAATTGGGAAGTCGTTTTTCTATATGGTCTAAAATATGTAAACGACATCAATAAAATATTAACCATACATGAGACAGAGATTAAAAATCTAAAAGACAATGTAAAGAAATAAATTTTTATAAGTATGCTAAAATTTTAAAAAAGGCGTACTTATGAAAAATCTACATGTAAAAATACTCTTCTTACTTTTACCGCTTGTAATCGTAATCTTGCTTGATTATATAAACGGCGGTATTACTTTTACATTGCAATAACTATGATATAATTTCAAAATATACGATAGTTAAAGGTTAGTTATGACAATTAATTTACATTATGATTCTCTTTTTCCGTCATTGTTTAAGACAACGCTGAACGCTTTTAAAGCAGGTGCAAAAGAGATAGGAAAATCCATATTAATGGATATGATTTTCGCATTCAAAAAAACAAACACCGACTTAAAAAAAATTTTGATAGAGATAGAAAAAAATCCAAATAAAGCTTTAGAACTTGACACGATAGAGTTCCATGATGATATGCTCAAACTTGAAGACATGTTAGAAGCTATTGTTAAGAACTCTACTAAACATAAAGAAGATTCAGAGGTCTTCATTGAACTCTATAGTATAGCCGATGAGCTTTATACAATCACTATAAAACTTGGCATGACCGTATCGACTACAGCAATAAAACTTAGACATGAGCTAGAGCGTGCAAGTTAAAGAAACAAGCAGATATACATCAAGTTTAAAAAAGTTTAAACGAGATAAACTACTTCTACAAAAGATAGAAAAAACGATACAAACTTTTATAGATGATGAAACACATGCCTCGATAAACTACAAAAAAATTAACTGTAAAAAAGACAAAGATAAATACTCAATACGAGTTATAGGAACACAATACAGAATTTTAATGACGGTATTAGAAAATACAGCATACTTTCAATGTGTGTGTTCTCACGATAGATATGATGCAACTATAAAGGACTGCTAATGAATAATATGACATTAATAGAAAAAAGGTTGTTTAATAATGCAACATTAAAAGAAAAAAGACTATATATGAAAGTTTCTCGTTTCCTATACTTGTTTAATGGTCTTTTTGTAAAACCTTTAAATAAAATTTCAAATATACTAAAGGAAACAGGCATGTTAGACTAATGACAAATTGTCATACAAAATCGCTTCCTGGGAAGAAAAAATATGACAAAACGCAAAATCAATATGACATTTTGCAATACTTCAAACCGCCCCGCCCCACTCTAAAAAACAACTCAAAATAAAGCCCTACAACACAAAAAAAACTCTAACCTAAACGAAGACCTTACTAAGTGTTAAAAAGCACAAAAAACCGTCTTAAAATGAGTCTGACAAGCTATTTAAAACTACAAAAGCCAGACAGAAAATCCACCAGACAATGTTAGAACGCTACCCTACAAGACAAAAATAGAGCCCCGACCTTAGGAGGGAATAGCGATAATCAGGAGCGTAGCGACCCATAGAGGCAACGAAGTTGCATCATTTCAGCGCCGCAGGCATCAAATCAAAAAGAAACATCGACCCCACGGGGCGATTTTCCTATTTGGCTATTGGCAAACCTTAAACGGTTTTTTTGAGCAAAAAAAAGTCACTCTATAAAAGCTTAGCTTTAAATATAAAAAGAGTAATAGGATAGACCCCTCGGAAATCCGATGGATACCCCTCGTTTTTCCGAGGGGTAATTTTTAGGTAAAATATGGCGTTTTAAGGCTCTAAACTTAAACGAAAAACCCCGAGGGTATATTTATTGCTAGTTTGAGTTTTAGAGCTGTATAATTGAGCTATGGAGGTGTAGCATGGGAAAGGAACTATTAACTAAAGAGGACTTGGCAAAAGTATCAGAGCATAGGTTTTATTTTAGAATGAGCTTAGAAGAGCGAATGAGAATAAGAGACAACATGAACAACTTAAAGTCAAAACACGAACTTAGTATGTCAGAAGTGTTACGAAAAGTAATGTTAGAATATATGAATGATGATGAATTTTTACGATTTATAGGACTTTTGGAACAGCCCACGGGCTAAATATGATACAATACGGAGATTTTTATTTTCTAGCCATTGGAGTGGCTAGAAGCTGAACAGTTGGAGCTGTTTAGCGAAGTAAAAAACAAGGCCTCACCAGCCAATTAAATTAATAAAAGGATAACTTTGTTTTTAAATTTACCTGTTGGGCAAATCTTGTGAACATTATATCACACTACCCTCTTATTTTATCCTTAAACTTAAACGCTAATTTGAAACTTAATGTAAATTCTCTTGAAAATATTTTTCGTTTCTATCTAACTAATCGACGGCGATTTAAATACTGCTTATTGTAAGCACTGCCTAATATTAAATAGTATATTGAGAATTACTATGTTCGCAATTATAGCAAAATAACGTTAATTTGGGAACTAGAAGACAGGTACAACTGTAAGCCGAGTTTTGTTTTGATAGCATTAATCTACTTTATTATTTACATAATAACTCTAGCGAAACAATAGCATTATAAGACGCTGACCATCTGTTTCTTGCTGCCATGTTGGGTTTACAAGCTCTCTATATTACTATAAAGACTGGTGGTCTCTTACACCGCCCTTTCACCTTTACCGCAAAGCGGCAGTCTGCTCTCTGTTGCACTTTCCCTCGTATTACTACGGCCATTAGTTAAATGGAACACTGTCTTATAGCAGCTCGGACTTTCCTCTTGAATATATCAAGTCACTATCTGTTGTACCTGCGTTATGATACAAAATCTTTCCTTTAAAGCTCTTTTTTTAACTAAAGAACACCTGTTCACTTTATAAAAACAGTATATGAACAAACGTTCTTTTTGTATAAGAGTAGATTAACAAATGTTCATATATAATTGTGCTTATATTAACGAATGTTCATACACATAAAAAAGGTTAAAAAATGCCAGAAAACAGGACTATTAAAAAGAAAATAGGCACAAAAGAAAATATTATAAAAGTATCATCTATTTTATTTTCTGAACATGGGTATAGAGGCACGAGTGTGCGAAAAATAGCTTCAGAAGTAGGAATAAGAGAGAGCGCTTTATATAATCATTTTAAGAATAAAGAAGAGATATTTATATCTGTTGCTAAAGAGATATTTACTACCCCTTTTTCTTCTGATGAAGCCAATATCAAAGAATCAGCATTAAGAGGAAAATCTTTTTTACAAAAATATACTATGCAGTATAAGCTTCTTACATTTGATAAAAAGAACGAAAATATGTTTAGGCTTTTAATGATAGAGCTTTTTCAAAATAAAGAGCTTAGAGAGCAGTTTATGAATGAATTTCATAATGATAATATTAAGACGCTATCAGAAGCATTTTTTATAATGATGCAAAACTCTTTAATTCGTTCAGCAGATCCAATGATGGTTGCTTATGAATTTATATCTACCCTATTCTATATAAGACTGCAAATTACACTTCTAAGATTTGATAGTAGTTCAACAACAAGTTTATCCACTCAATTTGAAAAGCATGTAGATTTTTTTTGGGAGAGTATAAAAGTTTGATATTAACAAGATAGATATTATTTAGTATTAGAGATGTTGACAAAAAAAAGACAACCTTTTTCAAGGTTGTCTTGACTTTATGTTAGTTTGCTGCCATAGCTTCTTTAGCATATTTTTCACCAAGTTCATATGCAAGTTTATTAGCTGCATGAACTTTCTCTGGTACTTTTGAAAGCATTGTGTCAATTAATGACTGCTTTGGCAATACATTTGTCATTGTGTTTGTAATTGCTAGTGCAACAACAGATTGAGTAATAACATTACCAACCTCTTCTTTCGCAATTGTAATAATAGGAATCTCATGGATAATCCATTTTTTACGATCTTCATCAGTTGGAGTAACTAGGTTTGGATCAACAACAATTATACCGCCTGGTTTAACACCATTTTTAAATTGTTGATAAGAAACATTTGCAACTGAAAGCATGAAATCGATTTCACCCTCATTTGCATATGGATAACGAATTTCATTGTCATCCAAAGTAATATCAACAACAGTTGGACCACCGCGTACTTGTGATGTATATGTAGCAGTTTTTAAACCGTGTCCACCGTCTTTGATTTTACATGCTGCCATAATCTCACCTGCAAGTAAAACACCTTGACCACCAACACCGGTAAATCTTAAAGAATTTCTCATATCAGGCTCCCTATATCTTTTTCACAAAATCAGCTTGTGTGATTTTACCACGTTTACCTTGAGCAGCTTTTATAACCTCTTCATACATATCAGTGTATTCAGGTTGCTCAACTTCTTTAAGTACACCCGTAGCAAGTTTATTCATCTGTTCTTCAGGTGGAAGTTCATCCCATTTCTTTTTAGGAACCGTAATACTGTCAATCCAGTTAAGATTTTCCATAGCATTAGCCATTTTATTTTTACGACCTAAATTAATATGACAGTTTGATAAAACTTCCATAAAGCTAAAGCCTTTATGGCTAAAACCTTTAACTAACATTTTTTCTAATTTTTTAGGATCAATAACTGCTTCACGAGATACAAACGTAGCACCTGCACCCATAGCTAAATTGCCCGCATTAAATGTTGGATCAATATTGCCGTTTTGAGCAGATACACACCACATACCTTGAGGGGTAGTAGGAGATATTTGTGAATTAGTAAGACCGTAAATAAAGTTATTAATAAGAATAAAGTTCAAATTTATATTACGACGACATGCATGAATCGTATGATTACCGCCTATTGCAAGGCTATCACCGTCTCCCGCAACAACAATTACATTGATTTTTGGATTAGCAAGCTTAATACCGGTTGCATAAGCCATCGTACGACCATGAGTAGTATGAACCGTATTACAATCAATGTATGAGCTAAAACGACCGGAACAACCAATACCTGAAACAACACAAACTTCAGTATTCATATCCCAACCCATTTTTTCAATAGCACGAATAGTTGCTTTTAAAATAACACCATCACCACAACCCCAACACCAAAGTGTCGGCATTTTATTTACACGTAAATATTTATCATAATTAAATGCCATTACATCATCTCCTTAACTTTTGCTACCATATCAGCAGGTGCTATAGGACGACCATTTGCTTTAAGTAGTGTAGTAAAATCATTTCTTTTGATAATTCTCTCAATTTCTTTAGAATATTGACCCATATTAAGTTCTGTAATAAAAATTTTATCTTTAAATTTTTCGCCAAGTTCTGCTATTCTTTTAGCTGGAGACGGCCACAACATAATTGGTCTAAACATACCTGCTTTTATTCCTTGTTCACGAAGTTTATTTACTGCCTCGTAAGCACCAAGTCCTATTGAACCATATGCAATAACGCAAACTTCTGCATCATCAAGCATGTACTCTTCATAATCAGGTAAATCATCAAGTCCATCATTCTCTGCCGCAACAACATTTATTTTACCGACAAGGCGCTCAATATTAAATTCACATTGAACAGCATCTTCAGTAGGGAAACCCTCATGTCCGTGGTGAAGACCTGTAATATGGTACTTATAGCCTTTAAACATTGGATTTAACACTGCAGGTTTGTTCATTGGAACATCATACGGCTTATAATCAGCTGGAGCACCGTCAAAAGTAGCACGATTAACAATACTAGCTTTAACCTCTTCTAAATCAGGAAGTACAGCTTTCCCATGCATATGTCCGATAGTTTCATCAAGAAGTACAAAAACAGGAGTCATGTATTTTTCTGCTAGATTAAACCCGCGAACTGTTTGTGTATAACACTCTGTCAAACTACCTGCACATAACGTAATAGATGCATAGTCTCCATGAGTAGGATATTGCGCTTGACCGATATCGGCTTGAGATACACGGGTAGGAAGACCGGTTGATGGGCCGCCACGCATTACATTTATAATTACTAGAGGAATCTCTGCAATAAATCCAAGTCCTATCTGTTCTGCTTTTAGTGAAATACCAGGTCCTGATGTTGCCGTAAAAGACTTAACACCTGTCATTGATGCACCAAGTGCAGCAGCAATACCGCCTATCTCGTCTTCCATTTGAATAAATTTTCCGCCAACTTCCGGTAAAAGGTCCGATGCAACGTGCATAACTTCAGATGATGGCGTGATTGGATATCCACTGAAGAACATTGCACCAGCATCAATAGCTGCTTCAGCAGCTAATTCATTACCGTTTCCGATTACTTCTCTTGCCATTACTTAACTCCTTTTTCAGCTAGTGACATGTAATTATTTGCTATTACCGCCACTTGTCTATCTTTTGATTCATCCGTTAGTTTTGCAAACTTGTACTCTTTTTTATCTGCAACATAAATTGCAAAATCAGGACATGATAGTTCACATTCACTACAACCGATGCATGACTCAGGATGCTCAACGGATATCATAGCACCAAGAGTAGATTTATTGTCATATCTCATTCCAAGTACACCGGCCGGACACACAGAAACACAAATATCACATGCTTTACAGTTATTTGTATTTACCCATACAGGTTGATTGCCTGGGTTTTCAGTTTTAAAAGTTCCCATTTATTCTCCTCATTTATTAAGTACTAAGCAAGCTTGCACTGTTTTTAACGCTAACTTTCTTAATTAACGCTAACTTATTTTTCATAAAATAGATTAACTAAGTTTAATTAATATTACTCCATATTGTGTTGATGACGCTTCATAAATAACACTAATGTTACATTATGAGGCTCGCACAAAAGCATATTTACTTAGCTAACGCCTCCGCTACTGCTTTACCGATATCCGCTGGACTTACTACAACTTTTACACCTGCAGCTTCAAGCGCTGCCATTTTTTCTGCCGCAGTACCTGCTCCACCTGAAACAATAGCTCCGGCATGACCCATTCTTTTACCTTTTGGAGCAGTCTGACCTGCAATAAAAGCAACAACAGGCTTAGTAATATGCTCTTTGATAAATGCCGCAGCTTGAATTTCAAGATCACCGCCAATTTCACCAATCATTACAATCGCATGTGTTTCAGGGTCAGCTTCAAAAAGAGGTAAGAGCTGTTTGTATGAAAGACCTATAATAGGGTCTCCGCCGATACCAACAGCAGTAGATATACCAAATCCCTCTTTACAAACTTGGTTGGCGCCTTCATAAGTTAGCGTACCGCTTTTTGAGATAAGACCGACATTTCCCTTTTTGAAAATCATCCCCGGCATGATTCCAATTTTACACTCTTCGGCAGTAATAATACCCGGACAGTTTGGTCCGATTGTTTTCATATTATGCTTAGTTGCATAAGCTTTAGCAGCTTGCATATCGCGAACAGGTGCGCCTTCAGTAATAATTACGGCAAGTTCGATTCCAGCATCCGCTGCTTCCATAACAGCGTCTGCAACAAATACAGGCGGAACAAATATCATAGAAACTGTAGCTCCAGTGGCTTGAACAGCCTCTTTTACAGTATTGAACACAGGTTTTCCTAAATGCTCACTTCCACCTTTATTTGGAGTTACGCCACCTACAATCTTAGTTCCGTAAGCTAAACACTGCTCAGCGTGAAATGAACCCTCTTTACCCGTAAAACCTTGAACTATTACTTTTGTATCTTTATTTACTAATATACTCATATAAATATCCTTTTTACTTAGCTTGTTTTGCAGCTGCAACTGCTTTTGCAGCGCCATCAGCCAAGTCCGTAGCTGCTATAACATTTGCAATATTTGCATTTCTTAGAATTTCTGCTGCTTCAGGAGCATTTGTTCCATCAAGACGAACAATAACAGGTACATGTACATCTACAAGTTTTGTAGCTTCTAAGATACCGTTCGCAATACGGTCACATCTAACAATACCACCAAAAATATTCACAAAAATAGCTTTTACTTTAGGATTTTTAAGAATTATCTCAAAACCTTTCGCAACGGTTTCAGCATTTGCTTTTCCGCCAACATCAAGGAAGTTTGCAGGAGTACCGCCCATGTAGTTGATTGTATCCATAGTTCCCATTGCAAGCCCTGCACCGTTAACCATACAACCGATTTCACCGTCTAGTGAAACATAAGAGAGCCCATGTTCCCCTGCTTCACGCTCATCCGCATCTTCTTCACTTATATCTCTCATTGCTTCAATATCAGGGTGACGCCCAAGTGCTGAATCATCAAATCCCATTTTTCCGTCAAGCGCTAAAAAGTCACCGCTTCCTGTTTTTACAAGAGGATTGATTTCTATCATTTCTGCATCATTTTCCATATATAATTTATATAGTTTTGAAGCAAAACTAATGAACTTTTTTTGCTCGGCAGGATCTGTTATGCCTAAACCAAACACAAGTTCTCTTCCATGAAAACCTTGAAAACCGATAGCCGGATCAACTGCTATTTTGATAATCTTCTCGGGAGAGTCGTGTGCTACGTCTTCAATTGCCATACCACCCTCTGTTGAAGCCATGATAACAGGCATCTCACGAGCACGGTCAAGAACAACACCAAGATATAGTTCATCTTTAATATCTGCACCGTCTTCTATATATAGTTTTTGAACTAATTTACCTTCAGGTCCAGTTTGGTGAGTAACTAAAGTCATTCCGAGAATTTCTTTTGAGAGCTTTTCTACCTCTTCAATTGAGCGAGCAAGCTTAACACCGCCGCCAAGACCACGACCGCCTGCATGTATTTGAGCTTTTACGACCCAGATAGGTCCGCCTAACTCTTTTGCATTAGCAACTGCCTGCTCTACGCTCTCGGCCATTAACCCTTTTGGTGTCGGTACGCCGTACTTAGCGAAAATTTGTTTTGCCTGATATTCATGTATATTCATCTATCTTCCTTCTTTTAAATTTACGCTCTTGGCGATATCATATCTTGAGGTATTACATATTTGTCGAACTCTTCAGCACTCAATAGACCAAGCTCAATTGCAGTGGCTTTTAATGTAGAGTTGTTTTTATGTGCTGTTTTAGCAATTTTTGCCGCATTTTCATATCCGATATACGGGTTAAGTGCAGTAACCAACATCAATGAGTTATTTAGATAAAAATCTATTTTATCTTCAACAGGTTCTATTCCTATAGCACAGTGGTCATTAAAAGAGATAATTGAATCTCCTAATAAACGACAAGACTGTAAAAAGTTATATGCTATTACAGGTTTAAAAACATTCAACTGAAAATTGCCTTGAGATGCAGCAAAGCCTATTGCTGCATCATTTCCCATAACTTGACATGTAACCATAGTTACTGCTTCAGATTGTGTAGGATTTACTTTACCTGGCATTATTGAAGAACCTGGCTCATTCTCAGGAATAGTAATCTCCCCTATTCCACAACGAGGTCCTGATGCTAGCCAGCGAACATCATTTGCTATTTTCATCATATCTGCAGATAATGCTTTTAATGCACCGTGAGCAAAAACAAGAGCATCATGAGATGTTAGAGCATGAAACTTATTTGGAGCAGTAACAAAATCATGTCCCGTAAGTTCAGTTAATTTGCGTGCTACTCTCTCTCCAAGTTCAGGATGAGCATTTAGCCCGGTTCCCACAGCTGTTCCGCCAAGTGCTAGTTCACGAACGGCTTCAAGAGAGTCTTTAGCCATTTTTTCACACTTGTTAAGCATCTCTACCCAGCCGCTAATCTCTTGACCTAAAGTCAAAGGTGTTGCATCTTGAAGGTGAGTACGTCCAATTTTTACAATAGAATCAAACTTTGCAGACTTCTCTATAAGAGTAGCTTTAAGTTTGGCAATTGCAGGCAAAACACGAGTCTCTACGGCAATGACAGAAGCTACATGTAAAGCAGTCGGATAAGTATCATTTGAAGATTGTGATTTATTTACGTCATCATTTGGATGAACAAGTTTTTCAACTCTAAAATCGCCGCCTAAAATCTCAGTTGCACGAGAAGCGAGAACCTCGTTGTTATTCATATTTGACTGTGTACCTGAACCGGTTTGCCAAACAACAAGCGGATAATTACCGTCAAGTTTGCCTGCTAACATGTCATCACAAGCTGACGCTATCGCATCTGCTTTTTTTGCATCTAATTTGCCTAAATCTTTGTTTACAAGTGCTACAGCCTTTTTTAGGTACGAGAAAGCTCTTGTTATCTCATAAGGCATTGTCTCTTCGCCTATAGCAAAATTTTCAATTGAACGTTGAGTTTGTGCAGCCCAATAAGCATCTAACGGAACTTTTATCTCGCCCATTGTGTCTTTTTCAATACGAGTACTCAAATTTATTCTCCTTTAAAAAAATTATTTTTATTTAATGTGTCAATTAAAGATTTAACTGAATCACAAGAGTTTTTAAACATCTCTTTTTCTATATCATTAAGCGTAACTTCAATTATCTTTTCCGCACCGTTTGCACCGAGCATCACAGGCACTCCGGAAACTATATCACTGTACCCAAATTCACCGTCTAAATAAACCGCACACGGATGAATTTGTTTAGTGTCTTTTAAAATTGCTTCAACCATTATAGTTGTAGATCTAGCAGGTGCATAATACGCTGAACCTGTTTTTAAATGACCGACAATTTCAGCTCCGCCGTTACGAGTACGAGTAACTATCTCATCAATTTCACTTGATGTTAAAACATCTGTAAGAGGTACGCCGGCAACCGTAGAATAGCGAGGAAGCGGAACCATATCGTCACCGTGTCCGCCCATAACCGAAGCACGTATTTGACCGCCTCCATAACCTAATTTTTCTTGAATGAAACTAGCCATTCTAGCGCTATCTAAAACCCCTGCCATACCAATAACACGGCTTCGCTCAAAACCGCTCTCTTTAAGGGCTACATAAGTCATAGCATCTAGCGGGTTTGAAACCATAATAATAATTGCATCCGGAGAGTATTTTGCAATACCGCCTATAACCTCTTTTGTTATTTTTGCATTAATCATAAGCAAATCATCACGACTCATACCCGGAAGTCTAGGGCTTCCTGCCGTTACGACGACAACATCACAATTAGTTAAATCAGACATATCCTCAGCAACACTAACTACCGTGTGACTTCTTACCGCAGAAGCAGCTTGACTCATATCAAGCGCTTTGCCTTTAGCAACATCTATCTTGTTATCACGAAGAATTATTTCATGACAAGAACCAAGCATCGCTAAAGAGTATGCTACCGTTGCACCGACATTTCCTGCACCGACTATCCCTACCCTTTTTCCTTGATTCATACACACTCCTTGAAATAAAATTATAATGTTCTATCCCCACACCCTTAACTGAATATACTAATAAAATTCAATTAAGAACACTTCAAAAACACTACATGTAAAGACATTTTTTGCCTTTTGTATAAAACCTAAATAGTTTCATATAAAAAGAAAAAACAAAGAGGAGAACTTCCTCTTTGAATATAATATTATATACTATCTATAATAGCATTTAACGTTGCTGATGGTCTCATTGCGGCTGATGCTTTTGCATCATCCGGATGGTAGTAACCACCGATATTTTGAGGTTTTCCTTCAACGGCAAGTAACTCTTCCATAATTTTTGCTTCATTTTCTACTAAAGCTTTTGCAACAGGAGCAAATTTAGCTGCAAGTGCCGCATCATCTTTTTGAGCTGCAAGAGCATTTGCCCAATATTGTGCTACAAAGAAATGAGAAGCTTTATTATCAGGCTCTCCCGCTTTTCTTCCCGGAGCTTTGTTATTATCCAAATAAGCTTGATTTGCAATATCCAGCGCATAAGTTACAACTTCAAGCTCTTTTGAACTATTTTTTTGTGCGATGAATCTCAAAGATTCTGCAAGTGCTAAAAATTCACCAAGTGAATCCCATCTTAAGTGTCCCTCTTCCAAAAATTGGTCAACATGCTTAGGAGCAGAACCGCCGGCACCTGTTTCAAACAGACCGCCACCTGCAAGCAACGGAACGATAGAAAGCATTTTTGCAGATGTTCCTAGCTCTAAAATAGGGAAAAGGTCAGTTAAATAATCTCTTAAAACATTTCCTGTAGCCGATATTGTGTCAAGACCAATTCTTACTCTTTTTAAGCTGTAAGCCATAGCTTTTTCAGGAGCCATTATCTCGATAGTTAAGCCGGATGTATCAAAATCTTTCAAATATTCATTAACTTTTTTAATCATGTTAGCATCATGAGCTCTTTTTTCATCTAGCCAAAATACAACAGGAGTATTTGTAAGTCTTGCTCTCTCAACAGCTAATCTAACCCAGTCTTTAATTGGGATATCTTTAGCACGAGACATTCTCCAAATATCGCCTTTTTCTACATTAAAGCTCATTAATTCAGAACCGTTCGTATCAAGAACTTTCACTACACCGTCTTCTGCGATTTCAAAAGTTGTCGGGTGAGAACCGTACTCTTCAGCTTTTTGTGCCATTAGTCCTACATTTGATACCGAACCCATAGTAGTTACGTCAAACTGACCATTTTTAACACAATCATCAACACACTCTTTGTACATTGTTGCATAACATCTATCAGGAATTACGGATACACACTCTTGAACTTCGCCTTTAGCATTCCACATTTTACCGCCATCTCTTACAACAACAGGCATAGAAGCATCAATAATTACATCATTGGAAGCGTGTAAGTTTGTAATACCTTTATCTGAGTCAACCATAGCGATATTAGGTTGTGTAGTATATACATCCATAATAGCTTTTTCAATTTCAGCTTTTTTATCAGCAGGTAATTTTTCTAATTTTTTGTATAAATCGCCAAGACCTAAATTTGAGTTATATCCAATTTCTTTAAAGTCTGCTGCATATTTTTCAAAAACATCTTTAAAAAACACTTCAACGGCATGACCAAACATAATAGGGTCAGAAACTTTCATCATTGTAGCTTTTAAGTGAATAGACCATAAAACGCCCTTCTCTTTTGCTTCAACAAGCGTTTCTTGCAGGAATTTTCTCAATGCTTTTGCAGACAGAAAAGTACCGTCTAAAACTTCTTTATCAACTGCTTTAATCTCTTTAAGAAGTTTGCCATTAAGCTCTATTCTTACTGCACCGTCCCCTGATTTTATTACAGACTGCTCGTTTTCATAAAAATCACCGCTACTCATGTGAGAAACATAAGTTTTAGAATTTTCAGAGAATGCTCTTAGTTTATGAGGATTTTTCTTTGCAAAATTTTTAACGGCAACAGCTGCACGTCTGTCTGAATTACCTTCACGAAGGACAGGATTAACCGCAGAACCCAAACATGTAGAATATTTCTCTTTTATAGCTTCTTCTTCAGCTGTTTTTGGAGATTCCGGAAAATCAGGAAGTTTATAACCTTGACTTTGAAGTTCTGCAATACACTCTTTTAATTGTGGAACCGAAGCTGAAATGTTTGGTAATTTTATAATATTTCCATCAACCTCTTGTACAACTCTACCTAAATATGCCAATTCATCTGCAATTTTTTGCTCATCTGTTAAATACTCAGGGAAAGTAGCTATAACTCTTCCCGCCAAAGAGATATCTCTAGTTTCTACATCTACTCCAGCTGCTTTAGTAAACGCATTTACTATCGGAAGAAGTGAGTATGTTGCCAAAGCCGGTGCTTCATCTATTTTTGACCAAATAATTTTTGACATCTTTTGTCCTTGGTTAGTGTTTTTTAATTTTTTTGCAAAAGGTAACACTTCTGCAAAAAGTTACATAGGTATCTTACCACTAAAGATAAATAATGTATATTTACACCACGTAACTAATTAGCTTTATTTTATTTATGTTTCATTTAGTAGCACGCTTTATATTACTTAAATGTGTAGAATAGTTACTTGTAAAATCATGCTTTGCATCTTTTGATTTCATAAAATAGAGATAATCACTTTTCGCAGGAAAAATTGCAGCTTTAATAGCGTCAAAACTTACATTACATACAGGAAGCGGTGGAATGCCGCTATATAGGTACGTATTGTAGGTTGACGTGTCTTCTTTTATCATACTCGGAGTAACTTTTACATGTGAGTTTTTTCCATAATTTAGAGTTCCGTCCATCTGTAGCTTCATGCCTTTTTTTATCCTGTTATATATGACGGAACTAACTAGGGGCATCTCTTCTATACTGGCAGATTCTTTTTGAATAATTGATGCAATTGTTACATATTGTAACCATTTTTTTTCATTATACATTCCAAAAAGTTTTATAGATAGATTTTTCATTTGTGCGAGTGACTCATTTAACAAAATTTTAATTACTATCTTTTCTGTTATTCCTATTGGAAGGCTGTATGTGTTTGGAGTAAACGCTCCTTCCTCGTACGGTGATTGCTGTTCGTACTCTTTTTGCAATAAATCTCTATTTAGCTTTAGTTCATCTGCTAATTGATTTAAAAATATATATGTAGTCTCACCAGGGATTAATGTGATATTTTGAAGTGCTGCTTTTGCCGTTGTTAGTTTGTATAAAAAATCCCATCTGCTATTTAGTGTCGTTTCTATATTTATCCATCCGCTTTGCGGTGAGCCAAATAGTCTCAGCAGCAGTATATCAAGTTTGCTAACATTGTAATTTCTGCTTTGCATTTGTGTTATAATCTTGTTAATAGAACCTTTAGGAATATAGATGACTTTTGGGGAACTTACAGGCTTATTTAGGTAGTACATGAACGATAGTATAATTATTAATACAATTTCAAAAATCCATTTTATTATTGTTAGTGCTTTGTCGTTCATATTTTTATTACTCTTTATTATATTTATATTTTTACAAAACGGAACATATATAGAAGATATATCTCTCCAAGACGTTAAAATTAAGAAATTATACATCAAATGGGATGAAAAAATTAGTTTAACGGTTAAAGAGTTTCATGTTTTAAAAGAAAAAAGAGATAGCAAATCACAGAATAGTTATAAAGAAATTATAAAAATAGTACAAAATATTCTCCCTTTTACAGATTGGTTTAAAAAAATCACAATCGAGAAGATATCATTCAATGATATTAATGCTACATTAGAATATTTAGATAATGAAAAAGGAGCAATAAGCATATCGGCTCCTGATTTTATGCTTAATAGTTCACTGCAAAAAGAGAACAACCTAATACATGTAGCAATTGATAAATTTGTAGCTCTAGAGAATAATTTAAAAATTGACGGAGATATTGTTGTTAATGCAAAAAATAATCCTGAATTAGTTGCAGCACTTAATATAGGATTATGCGATAAAACAAAACTTAATCTCTATGTATATAGTGATATAAAACAATTATTTTATAAGATAGAGTCAAAAAGCGCAATTAAAGATGCAAAGCAAATAGTGGATTTATTTGATATAAATCCTAGAATTAAATATTGGATTTATGATGCAATAAAGATGTCAAGTTTATCATTAGATACGTTTTATGGAGATATTGAATATAAAAATCTCAACAAAGCATATTTGAACATTCATGCAAAAGCTACAGCCAATGATTTAACCTATATATATGACGAGAAAGTAGATTCCGTTAGAACAAGTAAAACAGATTTGGAATTTAAAGACGGAGTGCTTTATATAAGACCGAAGGATGCCTATTCATATGATTTTTTTCTTGATAAAAGCTGGCTAAAGATTGATTTTTCAAAACAAGAGGAGCTTTTGACGCTCTATCTACTTTTTAAAGGTCAAGCAAATAAAAATTTAATTAGTCTGCTTGATAGATACAAGATAAAATTGCCGTTTATTCAGACAAAAGGTACAATCGATAGCAATTTGAAACTAGAAATCAATCTAATATCAACGGATGTAGAAGCAATAGGAGATTTTTATACACAAGATGCACAGATAAAATATCTAGGTTTGGATATTGATATATTTGATGCACATATTTTTATAAATAATTCGGTTGTTAAAGTAGAAAATATGGTTGCGAAATATGGAGATATTGCTACTTCACATGTTGATTTGGATTTTAACGGCAAAGAATCTAGCGGAAAACTTACTTTTAGATTTGATGAAATAGAGTTAAGTCAGAGTACGCTAAAACTTTTAAACAATAAAAAACCTCTAGGAGCGGCTTATATAATATCTCCTAAACAAGATTACTTAAAAATAGACAAATCAATATGGCAATTTAAAGAGAAGATTTTACATGTAGATTCTATGGAACTACCTTTTGATATGAAAAATTTTAGTACAAAAATACCTAAAACAGCTATAAATTCACCGGAATTGGCATCAATTTTTATGTCAGGAGATATATATTTTGATTTAAAAAAAGCAAATCTCAACATTGATTTACTAAAGTTGAGTTATTTAGGTATAAAATTAGACAAACCTCTGCACTCGCTTAATCTTATATATGACAAAGAGATATTAACATTATCATCTAAAGATAAATTAGATATAGATATAAATAACAAAAAGTTAAATTTTGAAAATATAGCTTTAAATATTACACCATCATTAATTAAAGTAGAAAATTTGCTATTTAATTTTGAAGAAAGTATAAAATCAAGAGTTACTGCAGAGTATAGTTTAGAGAATTCTACGGGAATTCTGGATATCAGCGATATAAATTTTACAAATAATACTTTTGGAGAAATTTTTAAAAATGATGAGGGTATAAAGCTTTTTATAGAAAATAAAAATGAGAAGTTTTCTGTAGTTTCCAAAGAACATGAGCTTGAGTACCTTCTTGACAATAATGATTGGATATTTAAGATTAACTCAATAGAAAAAATAGAAAAATATTCAAAAATTTTACAAGAGTATAATTTGACAAACGGATATTTCACTATGAGTAAAAAAAATACTCAAAACGACATTGATTTTTTGCTAAATACAGACTATAAATATAAATTTCTTGCATCAGACAACAAGCCTATAAATAACTATGTAATTAACGGTAAATACGATAGCCAAACAAAAGATATTAATATTAGTGTAAATAATATAGTAAAGATAGAAGTCAAAGATGATATTAAAATAGCAGCTGATAATATAGGAATAAATATAAATGAAATTATAGATTTTTTTGGTGATAAAAATAGCACCCAAGAGACAAAAAAAGATATTAATGTTTATATTGATACTAAAAATTGTTATATATATCTAAGTGAAAATAGACAAATAATCTCAGATACAATCAACTTTAAATACCTAGATAAAGTTTTATCTGCAGAACTCGTGTATAAAAACGCAAAAGCGGTATTTAACCTTAATGATAACAAATTGTATCTTTACGGCAAAAATTTTAATGATGAATTTATGGAAAAACTCTTTGCTCTATCCAAATTTAAAGGCGGCTCTTTAGAATTTTATATTATCGGTGCATTAAAAGAGTATAACGGTATGTTTTATGTAAAAGATACTACAATTCTTGAGTATAAAATTTTAAATAATATTCTTGCTTTTGTAAATACAGTCCCTTCATTAGTAACATTCTCTCTTCCTGGCTACAATAAAAACGGTGTTGCCGCAAAAAGTGCATACATGGCATTTAATTATAAAGATGACGTATATAACATGAACAATATATATCTTAAATCAAAAGAGATTGAAATAGTAGGAATCGGTGAAGCAAGTATTGAAAAAAATAGTATCAATTTAGATTTAAATTTAAAAACTGCATTGGGCAGTTCGATTTCAAAGATACCTTTGGTGGGACATATTTTATTAGGCAAAGAGAATCTCTCAACTACATTAAAAGTAACCGGTACACTAGACAATCCTGATGTAAATACACAAATAGCAAAAGATATAGCAGTAGCACCGTTTAACATTATAAAAAGAACACTTATGTTCCCGTTTGAACTATTTAAAAGTGAAGATACAGATGATGAGTAGATATCTTCTACTCATTTCTAAGAACAGTTAAAATATCTATTTCACTTGCTTTTTTCGCAGGATAGTATGAAGATGCTACAACTATTATAAATGCTCCAAAAACAATAAATAAGAAATCTTTTACATCCAAATCAAGAGGAAGGGTTGATGTCGGATAAACATCTTTTGGCAGATGAACTATATCAAAAGTACTAAGCACCCATAAACCGCTCATTCCTAAAGTTATTCCGGCTAATATACCGCCTACGCCTATTACTACGCCTAGATATAAAAATACCTTTTTAATTTCTGCAGATGTCGCTCCCAAAGATAAAAGCAGTGCAATTTCGCTTCTTCTATTCATAACGGTCATTAAAAGTGAAGATATAATATTTATTGCAGCAATTAAAATTATTAACATTAGTACAATAAAAAGAGAGGCCTTTTCAAGCTCTAATGCTGCAAAAAAGTTTACATTATCTTCCCACCATCCTTTAATAGTAACACTTTGAGGAAGAAATTCTTTGATTTTTAAAATATCTTCATGTGGATTATCCGAATATATATGAATTCCGCTATATTGATTAGAAGGTAAATTCATTATAGATTGTAGCGAGGAGAGAGTTGTATAGTTATAAGCTTTATCATACGCGGAAAGCCCTGAATCAAAAATACCTGTAACATTAAATCTTTTGATTTTCGGGGTAATAGACATTCCGCCCGGTTCTACATGTGTAAATATATACATAAGTTTATCACCCTCGTAAAGAGCAAACTCGTCTTTTAGGGATTTACCTATCAATACATCAAATCTATCAAAATTTCTATCTTTTATAGCATCTCTTAAAACACTATTTACTTTTGCTTCACTTTTAAAGTCAACGCCAAAGATATAGCCGCCCTCAAGTTTTGAACCGCTTCTTGCCATGACTGCAGATTGAACGTATGGACTAAAGCTAAGATTTGTAAATTTGGACTCTAAATCTAAAAGTAAATTCTCATTAACTGCCCCGTAAAACTTAGGAATAATTGTTAAAGGGTAATTCATTATTGTTAATTTCTTTCTAAACTCATTATCAAAACCATTCATAAGAGCCATTGCTATTAAAAGAACCATAACACCGAGCGATATACCTAAAAATGCCAATAAAGCAGATAAAAATATAAACGGCTGCTCATTGTCAAATCGCAAAAAGCGCTTTACTAAATAAGGAACTATTGATGTTTTCAAGAAGCAAAAACACCTTTTTTAGGACCACTTTTACCACAGCAAAGTTTATACTTTTTACCGCTTCCGCATGGGCAAAGATCATTTCTAGAAACTTTTTTTTCTATACTACTTTCTTCATTATTATATAGGTTAAACTGAATTGCCGCTTCATTTATTTTTCTCTGTATATCAAGGCGTTCGGCAACTCTTCTTGCCTCTTCTTCAGGGTCTTCAACTCTAAATTGAATAATCTGAAGAGTTTTAATCGTATTGAATTTGATATCGGCAATAAGTTCTGTAAAAAGGTTAAAGCTCTCTTTTTTATACTCTACAAGAGGGTCTTTTTGGTTGTATGCACGAAGTCTTATACCTGTTTTCATATTGTCCATAGCGTAAAGATGTTCTCTCCACGCGCTGTCTAACTCTTTTAAATATAATTCTCTCTCGATTTCGCTGCATATACCGTCATTTAGAACGCTCATCTTATCGTCATAAGCTTTTTTAACAGTTTGTGTTACGGCGTTTAATAATTCCTCATACTCTAATGAGGATAAATCATCTACATGTATCTCAAGATTTAACTCCTCTTGTAGTAGTTTTAGAACTTTTTCAAGATTGAAATCCTCTTTTGCGCCGCCTGCAAAAATATTGCAACTGTTAAGAACATGTTCTATATATTCGGCTCTAATTTCATTGACTTTTGATGAAATATCATACTCAGGATTGAGCAGTTGATTTCTAAATTTATAGACAATTTTTCTCTGCTCATTTGCGACATCATCATACTCAACAATTTGCTTTCTACCTTCATAGTGCATATTCTCGACTTTTTTCTGAGCTTTTTCTACTGCACGCGTAACCATTTTTGACTCTATATATTCACCGTCTTCAACACCAAGTCTTTCCATAATACTTTTAATTTTATCGCTTCCAAAAATTCTAAGAAGATTATCTTCTAAAGAGAGATAAAATTGTGTTGTTCCTGCATCGCCTTGACGACCGCTTCTTCCACGAAGCTGATTGTCTATACGACGATTTTCATGTCTCTCAGTTCCTATAATATAAAGACCGCCCAATGCTTTAACTTCATCATTAACTTTAATGTCAACACCGCGTCCTGCCATATTTGTAGCAATTGTGACTGCACCTTTTACTCCGGCACCTTTAATTATCTCACCCTCTTGAGCATGATTTTTAGCATTTAAAACGGTATGTGCTATCTTCTCTTTTTTGAGTACTTCATGCAGTATTTCAGATTTTTCGATAGAAGCAGTACCGATTAAAACCGGCTGACCTGTTTTTGATAATTTTTTAATTGTATTTATTACCGCTTCAAACTTCTCTTTTTCCGTTTTATAAATCAAATCGTTCAAATCTTCTCTTGAAATCGGTATATTTGTAGGTATTGAAATAACATCAAGCGAGTATATTTGAGCAAACTCCGATGCTTCTGTTTGAGCAGTTCCCGTCATACCTGCTAACTTATCATACATTCTAAAATAGTTTTGAAAAGTAATATCAGCTAATGTTTGAGTCTCCTCTTTTATATCAACACCCTCTTTTGCCTCTAGTGCTTGATGCAGACCTTCTGAGTAACGTCTGCCTTCGCTTAATCGACCCGTAAATTCATCAACTATAACTACCTCGCCGTTATTTACAACGTAGTCAACATCTTTCTCGAACAGATGATTAGCTTTAAGTGCTTGATCAAGAATATGTGAAAGTGAAGCATTCTCCGGACTGTAGAGATTTTCTACACCAAACAACTCTTCAGCTTTTGTTATACCTTCTTCTGTTAGTAGAATAATTTTATCTTTTTCATCAACACTAAAGTGTTCATCTTTAACTAACCGTAAAGCAATCTTATTTGCATCGCTAAAATCCTGAAGAGTTCTGTTAGTAGGTCCTGAAATAATCAACGGCGTTCTAGCTTCATCAATTAAAATACTGTCAACTTCATCTACTATAACAAAATTATGACCTCTTTGAACCATTTGTTCACGAGAATAACTCATGTTGTCTCTTAGATAATCAAATCCGAATTCGTTATTTGTTCCATAAGTGATGTCAGCATTATAGACTTCTCTCTTTAAGGAGTGTTCATGCATACTATCTAGGATTACACCGACGCTAAATCCTAAAAATTCATAAAGTGGACGCATCTCATTACCGTCTCTTGATGCAAGGTAATCATTTACAGTTACAAGATGAACACCTTTTCCCGTAATCGCATTTAGAACAATAGGAAGAGTTGCTACAAGTGTTTTACCCTCTCCTGTTTTCATTTCTGCAATTTTGCCTTCATGCAAAACAATTCCGCCGATAAGCTGTACGTCAAAATGTCTCATATTAAGAGTTCTGATACTTGCTTCTCTTGTTATAGCAAAAGAGTCTGCTAAAACATCATCCAAACTCTTTTCGCCTCTAATAACACTATCTTTAAGCTCTGCAAAAGCAGCTTTTAACTCATCGTCGCTTAAAACCTGATATCTGTTTTCTAATTCATTTATTTTATTAACTATTTTACTATATTTTTTTAATTCACGATCGTTTGAAGTACCAAAAATCTTACCCATTAACGCCTGTAGCATCCGAAACCTTATTATAGACAAGCGCTATTTAAACGCCTACCACTGAAATTGTGTTTATTTTATCATACTTATAATAATAATTTGTATAAATCATCAAATGATTTTTTTAAATATTTATATTAAACAATATGTAAACAATTGCTTAGATATAATTTTCAAAAAAAGCAAGGAAAAAAGTGAAATATTTTCTTTTAATACTCATTTCAACTATACATCTGTTTGCATCATTTGACACTATAACTTCATTTGAAGCGGAGTTTACACAAAGTATTACCGATGATAAAAATAAGATATTAGTGTATAACGGGAAGATTGTAGCCCTTAAGCCTCAAAATGCAAGATGGAGCTATCTAAAACCTGTTAAAAAAGAGGTTTATATAAATAATTTTGAAGTAACAATCGTAGAATCGGAAATAGAACAGGTTATTATAAAAAGATTAGAATCAAATTTTGACTTTTTTAAAATCATATCAAACGCTAAAGAGATAGAAAAAAACATATATACCGCAACCTATAAAGATACGAAATTTACCATAATGAAAAGCAACAGTTTAATAGAATCTATCTCATATTTGGATGAATTTGAAAACAAGGTTAAAATAACTTTTAAGAACCAAAAACAAAATAAAGAGGTAGATATTAACAATTTTATTCCTGTCTTTCCTCTGGAATTTGATATTATCAGAGATTGAGAACTGCCGTCTCAACCCTGTTTCTACCGTTGTTTTTAGCTATATATAAAGCTTCGTCGGTAACATTATATATCTCATCTATTCCCATTATGCACTCTTTTGGCATAAATGACAGCCCGATAGATATTGAAACATATTGCGAAATATCACTTGCACTATGCTCTATTTTAAGTTCTTCTATATTTTTACGTAAAAATTCTGCTCTATCTTGCGCATTTTTTTGACTATTAGAATAAAATGAGATAGCAAACTCCTCTCCTCCCAATCTGTAAACATAATCATTTGCGCGCTTAAAAGATATTTTCATGGCTTTTGAGATAGATTTTAAAACATCATCACCCTTTTGATGCCCATAAAAATCATTATATTGTTTAAAATAGTCTATATCTATAATTAATAAAACTAAGTTTTTATTTTCTCTTTTTGAAATATTATATTCTTTTGCAAAGTTTGAATCAAAGAAACGTCTATTATATAACCCTGTCAAAGCGTCTGTAATAGAATATTCCTCTATTCTTTTCTTATCTGTTATATCACGAATTATTGCAGAAAATCCTAAAATATTATTATATTTATCCGTTTGTGGAGTTATGGTGGTCTCTATCCAATACTCCTTACCGTTTTTGTTTAAATTTTTAACTTCGCCTTTATATATTTTTCCGCTTAATATAGTTTTCCATAGATTTTTATATATCTCTTTTGGAGTATCGGGATGAGAAACAACAGAGTGTGATTTTCCAATAATCTCCTTTTTTGAATATCCAGAAATTTTTGTAAATGCATCACTAACATCCGTAATAATACCTTTTGTGTTTGTCTTTGAAGTAATTACATGTTTATCTATTAGGTCTATATATTTTTTTGTTGTTTCAAGATGTTTTGCATCACGTAAAAAGCCGATAATCATATCAATAAAATACTGAAAATCATCATTATAAACTATCTCATTTTTTCTAATGAATCCCAATTGCAGTATTCCGAATATTTTATCATAGCTTATCAACGGAATTGTGCGTATATTGTTTGGTTCAATTGTTATAGATTCTATATTAAACTTTGTTTTTTTATCGCCACTTGAATATGTATGAATTTGCCTCATTTGGACTGCAACTTCTCCTATTAGTCCCTCCCCTAGCTCAACGATAGGCTTCATTTTGTTTGTGGCATAAGATGATGCAAGATAGAGTTTATTATTCTCTTCGTTAAAAAGGTATATCGCTCCTTGAACAATATTAAATTTATCAGAAAAAAAGTAAAGAGCAGACGAAGATATGTCTTGAATCGTCTTGCATTTTTCTAAATCATTTTTTAGCTGTATAATTGATGTTAAATTATTTTTTATCTTATCTTCACTTTTTGAATATAACATGTAGCTTCTAATCATTGAAAATATTGTTATGAGTATAAATAAAACTACTATTGCTCCAATAATAATTCCATAGCGTTTAGTCTCATTTAATTCATCTAACTTTATATATAACTTTTGATTTAAAAACTCTGCATTTACGCTATAAAGTGAAAAAACTTTATCGATTAAATTTGTTGCTATCGTAAAAAACTCCAACGCATCCATATTTGTTTTATCTGACATGATAGTACTTTTAACATATTCTCTCATATTCTTTGTTTCAACATTGATATTTTCAAGCATGGATAACAGTCTTGTTTTTTCTACATCGTTGCTTATTTCACTTATAGTTTTATAGATTTGTTTTGTATGTTCTTCACATATCAGACAATTATTTTGAATTGAGTATTTAAGCTCTGCATTTGTAGTATTATCCATTACAGCTTTGGTAGTTTTTGCTCTAATCTTGCCTATCACTTCAATAAGATTAGGTATATGCTTTAGCATAGTCTCTACATAAAAGTATTTATCGCTCTCCGACTCTAGCAAAAGTTTAGATTTAAACCCTATGTTGTACATCTTTTCATGTAACTGCGCAATAATATGTGTATATTTTTGATATAAAATAGTTTTATCTTCTTGCTTAGAACTATTTAATAACTCTTCAATCTCGTTTATTATATGAATATAACCATCATCATAAAGCGTAGGGTAAAGCGTATTGAACTTTTTAATATTAAAAATATCTTTTTTTGCATCTGCTTTAATTGATTCAACACTATTTATAATAATATCCCAATTTGTTTCAGTGATTGACATCTCTTCAAATTGACTATATCCTCTTAGTTTTTGAAGTTTTAAAACAAATTTTTGAAGTTTTTGCGCAAACTCAACCCCATCTATTTTATGTTTTGTTTTTTCTATTTCATGATTATAATTTGAAACAAAGTTGTTGAACAAAAATAGAGTTCCGCCTATTAGAAATAAAAGAAGCACACCTATTTTTAAAAATTTTTCCATTAAACATCTTTTTTTATATATTTTTTGTGATTGTATCAAGTATATAATTAATTTTATTAAAGTAGATTAAAATTATTTGCAGTTAATTAATTTGGGTTTTGCAGAAAAGGCAAACCTTTTCTGCTGTAGATATATTATACGGCTTTAATTTTAACGCCGTATTTTTCTTCGGCAACAGTACGTGCCTCTAAATGATAATTGTTAATTTCGTTAAAGTTTAGATATTTATAAACATCATCTGTTTTACCTGCAAGTTTTTGAGGAACTATGCTCATATACTCTTCTACGGTCGGAATACGTCCCAGCTTAGAACATACAGCAGCAAGTTCTGCAGAACCTAGATATACTTGAGTACCTTTACCTAAACGGTTATCAAAGTTACGAGTAGAAGTGGAAAATACGGTTGAGTTTGGGCGTGCACTTGCTTGGTTACCCATACATAGTGAACATCCAGGTACTTCCGTTTGCGCTTGAATTGATTTGTAAACATCGTAATAACCTTCGTTAATCAGCTGTTGCTCATCCATACGAGTCGGCGGAACAATCCAGAATTTTTCAACTTCAACTTTTCCCTCACCGCGCATAACTTCACCCGCCGCACGGTAGTGACCGATATTTGTCATACAAGAACCTAAGAATACTTCATCAATTTTTTCACCGGCTACTTCGCTTAAAAGTTTAACATTATCAGGGTCGTTAGGACATGCTAAAATCGGCTCTTTGATTTCATTAAGGTCTATATTAATTACGGCTGCATATTCAGCATCGGCATCCGGCTGCATCAATGACGGATTTGCCAACCATTCTTTCATTTTATCTGCACGGCGTTGCAGTGTACGTGCATCTTGATAACCATCGGCAATCATAGATTCAATTAATGTAATATTTGATTTTAAATATTCAATAACCGGAGCTTCGTTTAAAAGTACAGTACATGCGGCAGCAGAACGCTCAGCAGATGCGTCCGACAGCTCAAATGCCTGCTCGGCTTTAAGATTAGGAAGACCTTCTATCTCTAAAATACGACCGTTAAATATATTTTTCTTACCTTTTTTCTCAACAGTTAAAAGACCCTCTTTGATTGCATAATATGGAATAGCATTTACAAGGTCACGAAGCGTAATACCAGGTTGTAAGTCGCCTTTAAAACGTACAAGCACAGACTCAGGCATAGTTAAAGGCATAGAACCCGTAACTGCCGCAAATGCAACTATACCTGAACCGCCTGGAAAACTGATTCCGATTGGAAAACGAGTATGGCTATCTGCGCCTGTTCCTACGGTATCAGGAAGCGTTAAACGGTTTAACCATGAGTGGATAACGCCATCGCCTGGACGAAGAGCCACACCTGAGCGGTTAGAGATAAATTCAGGCAGAGTATGGTGCATTATAACATCTGAGGGTTTTGGATATGCCGCCGTATGACAAAATGATTGCATTACCAAATCAGCCGAGAAACCTAAAGCTGCCAACTCTTTTATTTCATCACGCGTCATAGGACCTGTTGTATCTTGAGAACCTACGGTTGTCGTTACAGGCTCTACATACATACCTGGACGAACACCTTTCATACCACAAGCATGACCAACCATTTTTTGAGCAAGAGTATAACCTTTGCCGCTATCTGCAGGTTGTTCTGCAGTTAAAAATACGTCGGAAACACTCATACCTAAAACTCCACGGGCTTTAGCAGTTAATCCGCGACCTATAATAAGCGGGATACGTCCACCTGCTCTGACTTCATCAGTAATAGTATTAGGGTTTAACTTAAACGTAGCGATACATGTACCGTTTTTATGTGCTTCGCCTTTATATGGATAAATTGTTATAACATCGCCTGTTTCCATAGCGGTGACATCCATCTCTAATGGAAGAGCACCTGAGTCTTCACATGTAGCAAAGAAAATAGGAGCAATAATACCTCCGATAACTACACCACCGGTACGCTTGTTTGGAACACCAGGGATATCTTCACCCATGTGCCATTGAACAGAGTTAACACCTGATTTACGACTTGAACCTGTACCTACAACATCGCCTACATAAGCAATAGGATTTCCTGCTTCTTTTAACTTAGCAATAGTCGCTATCGGGTTCTCCATTTTAGAAACCAACATAGAGTTAGCATGCAGTGGAATATCTGAACGCGTAAAAGCTTCAGAAGCAGGAGAAAGGTCATCAGTATTAGTTTCACCAGGAACTTTATAAACAGTTACTGTAATTTTTTCGGCTAATGCCGGAGTTGAGGTAAACCACTCAGCATTTGCCCATGAAGTCATAACTTCAGTAGCAGCTGCATTACCGGCTTTATGTAACTCTTCTACATCGTTAAATGCATCATAAACAAGCAGAGTCTTTTTTAATGCTTCTTTTGCGGCTTCAACTACATCTTTATTTGCAGACGTTAAACAATCAATGATAGGTCTAACATTGTACCCGCCTAACATCATACCCATTATTTTAACTGCTTGAGCCGGAGAGATACCGCTAACTGTTACTTTTTGGGATGCAACATCATTTAAAAAAGCGGCTTTTACATATGCAGCGTCATCAACACCGGGAGATACGCGATTTGTAATAAGTCCTACTAACTCATCCGTACAATCGCTTTTAATCAATTCAATTACCTGCGCAGTTTGTTCAGCCGAAAGCGGAAGCGGCGGTACGCCGAGTGCCTCTCTCTCTGAAATATGCTTTTTATACTCTTCTAAAAATGCCATTGTCATTCCTGTTTATAAATTTAGTATAGGGATTATAACTAAATATGTAAACAGTAAAAGCTATGTGTTACCAAAGTAAACATTGGCAAGTGATTTTATTTAAAATATGTTTATTTTAGTAACACTACAAGGCTCTAAAATTTAATTCTAAGTCTATAATATCTCTATCTTTTCCTAAATAGTTACTTTTTAACCACAAAAGATATGAGTCCGGAATGTCACAATAGTACATTCCTTTATATTTTCCAAACTCTACTTTTGATTTTTGCTCAATTTTTGGAATATTCTCTTCACATTTAGCATCAATTGAACTTTTTTCTATCAGTGCGACGAATTCATTAAATTCTAATCTTTTTTGAATAACAAACGTGTATGAGTTAAAATCAAAAACTCCTTTTCGCGTACTTACAAAAGATTCTATAATCTGTATCTGCTCAACTGACAATAACTCCAAATTTTTCACATATACACTAAATGAGTTTTTATATTTTGTAAAGATGAGATTAGGTTTACTCATTATAAAATTTCACGAATTCCCTTAGAGTTTGGTGCAGATAAGATGCCCTCTCCCTCTAACTGTTCAATCAATCTTGCAGATTTGTTATAGCCAATTTGAAGTTTTCTTTGAAGATAAGATATTGAAGTCTTTCTATCGCTTAAGATAACATTTTTTGCTTCATCAAAAAGAGGGTCAAGCTCTTCATAACTTTCGCTTGATGATGCAGAATTATTTTCGCTATCTTCTATCAAAAACCGTTTATCATAGTTTGGCATTCTTTGTAATTTTATAAAATCAACGATTTTTTCTATCTCTTCTTCAGTACTCCACGGTGCATGAAGACGAACAAGTCCGGTTGAACCCGGAGGTGTAAACAACATGTCGCCTTTGCCTAATAACGACTCTGCTCCTTGTTGGTCAAGAATAATTTTGCTATCAACTTTCTGCCCTACTCTGTATGATATACGAGACGGAAGATTTGCTTTAATTAGTCCCGTTACAACATCAACAGAAGGTCTTTGAGTCGCTACGACAAGATGAATTCCTGAAGCTCTAGCCATCTGTGCAAGTCTAGCAATAGAGTACTCTACATCTTTTCCGCTTGTCATCATTAAGTCTGCTAACTCATCTATTATAACTACTATATATGGGAGATGCTCACCACCTTCACGTTTAACTTTTTCGTTGTAGCTCTCTATATTTTTTGTTCTATTCTCGCTCATCAATGAGTAGCGTCTCTCCATCTCATATACCATGTTATTTAGTGCTACAATAGCCTGTTTTGCTTTTGTAATTACCGGAGTTAAAAGATGAGGGATGTCATTGTATATTGAAAATTCTAACATCTTTGGGTCTATCATAAGAAGTCTAAGCTGATCAGGTGAGTTTTTATATAAAAGAGAGAGTATCATAGCATTTATGCCGACACTTTTACCGCTTCCTGTCGTTCCTGCTATTAAAAGGTGAGGAAGTTTTTTAAGATCTGTTATAAACGGTTTTCCGACTATATCTTTACCTAAAACTATTGTAAGCGGAGAAGATGACTCTTTAAAAATCTTGCTATCAAGCAGTTCTCTTAGATAAATAGTATCAATTTTTTCATTTGGTATCTCAATTCCTACAACATCTTTTCCGGGAATAGGCGCTTGGATACGGATAGTCTCAGCACTTAGAGCCATTGCTAAGTCATCTTGAAGATTTAAAATTCTTGAAACTTTTACATTTGCGGCAGGTTTAAATTCAAAAGTCGAAACAACTGGTCCAGCATAAGTTCTTACAACATCACCCTCGATTTTAAAGTGTGCAAGTTTTTCTATTAGAAATTTTATCTTGTCATCCAACTCACTTTCATCTACACTATGCGCTTTATTGTTTGGTTTTTGTAAAAATTCTACTGATGGCAGTTTAAAGTTTTTAGGTTTTTCAACTTCTCCCTTTTCTATTGAAGCAAGCAGTTTTGCATTCTCCTCAAGTTCGTCAACTACTATTGCGTTTTTTTGCTCTTTTATATCTGAAACAAGGTTTAAAATATTATGTTTAACTTCCGGCTGAGATTCTACTATTTCGCTTATATTCTCTTTTCTTAAAAAAGCAGGTTTGTCTATTTCACTTTCAAACTCTTCTAATAGCGGTTCTGTAATTGGTTCTAAATACTCTTCTTTTATCTGTTTCTGATTTTGTGTATATTTAACATTTCTATTTTTTGTAAATATTTTTGAACTTTCTTTTGAAGAGTTTTTATTTTTTAATAAATTTTTTTTTAAATTTCCAAAAAATATATCAAGCACTTCATGGGCACTCTTATCAATAATTATAACTATTGAAACCAGCGTTATAATCAACCAAAATATCCAAAGCCCGAATGAACCGATGTATGGGGATAAAAAATCTACAAAACTTCCGCCTATTTCTCCTCTTAGTTTGTCATTTACCACTAAAGCTTGAGCTAATAATAAAGAGAACAAAATCAAAAAAGATGTTATAGCTAACTCAAATTTTCTTGTATTTAAAGCACTATTTTTATAAAAAATATAGAGTGGAATTAAAGAGAGAAATATATATGCATACGAAATGTAACCAAAATATTGATGATTATACTTAGCAAAGATAGCACCATAACGACCCATCAAGGCAGTATCACCGAAAATCGTTGCAAATCCAAAATAGGTTAGTAAACCAAAGCTTATTATAAACAAAGTATCTTTCAAACTATGAGTTTCCTTTTTCTAAGTTAGTAAAAAAGAAGTATAGCTAAAAGTGTTCCATAAAGAACACTTTTATAGATAGTTCACTAAGCTTAATTGTGAAATTTTACTAACACTTGAGAGCATTGCTTTATAATTTGTATCTAATTGCGCTAGCGTCAATGCAGCTTCTGCCAAATCAGTATCTACGACTGATGACCTAAGGCTGATTGAACCAATTTCTAATATTTCAGTTCTCTCTATAGACATATTTAGAGCATTTGTTTGTGATCCTATTTTAGAGTGTGCTCTAAAGATACTGTCTTGAAGGTCATCCATCATAGCAATCGCATTTTCTACACCTACATTTCTTATATCACCGGAACTGCTATCTGGATAATTTTTATTATTCTCTACGGCAGTAATCATCTCATTGAAAGTTTTAAAAAAATCTGTTTTAGGATCTCTTACTGTTATAGCATTGTTAGTATTAAATGTCATGACAGACGATGCTGCAGAAAAATCACCGCTGTTTGAGTCATACAATGCTATTTTTGCTGTAGTATTTCCGGTACCAATCTCTTCAAAACCTATTTTTCCGTCATAACTTAAAAATGTTTTTCCTCTTAAATCGGATGTCGCAATAGCCGTGTCATACTGAGCCGATGAACCGGGAGCTGCTGCAGGAAGGTTGCCGGTTACAACCATATTCATAACATCCATTAACTGAGCATATGTCATCTCATCTGCATCAACAGCCGCTCTTGGAGATTCCATATTAAAAATATCATATGTATTAGCACCGACCGTAAATGTTGAACCTGCAGTAGCAAAATCAATTTGAGCACTATAAGCCGCTCCGTTTACATCTGTCCCTTCTAGTGTAAATGATGTGCCGTTTAGCGTGCCGGAAGTAGCTACATCAGAAATCTTTGTAGAAGGCGTTGCAAACGCATTTGTACCTTTTACTATTTGTGGAGTACTCGAGGATAATCTTGCACCGTTTTGGGCAAACTCTACTCTATCATAAATAGTACCGTCTATAATATTTGTTGCAGCAACGCTATCTGCAGATGTTAGTGAAGATTTTATAAACTCTTTTACATGTAGCGAAGTGTTTGTTGCCGTAGAAGTTCCTAACATAATTTTACTAAAATCTGTTTCTCCAACTCCCAAATCATCTATATTCGTTACATTAGCAGCAGCACCGCCGCTTAAATCCGTTGCACCGACCATATGAAAATCAAGCTTACTTGAACCTTTAATCTTGTCTGTTATTACAATCTGTCCATTTGAATTCATACCGACATCAACAACTTTTAAATTTGGTGTATTTCCGTAAAGATTGCCAATTTGAGTCAAAAGATCATCAACATTGTCATCATCTCGCATACTGATTTTTTGCGAAAATGAATCCCCGCTGCTATTTGTACCTCTTACATAAAAATAGTGTTTAAAATTTACAGCATCAACGACATTGTCTGCATCACCCATTAAATCACGAATAGTATCGCTTGGCATTATAGTAGAGTTTCCTCCGGTAACAGTCGAATCGGTAAAGTCTGGATATCTAGCGCTTAAACTGCTTTGAACAACATTTGTAGTAACTTCTCTGTTTACTAACTTTTGTTCTCCAAAGAAAAGCTCTTTACCGCTTATATTGTATTGTTGTGAAGTTTTTGAGCCTGTAAATGCTTTTAATACGGCATCATTTCCCATATATTCACCGCTGCTAGAAATAGGCTTTGTGCTAAGCGCTGAACCTGAAAATATATATTGTCCATTTATAGATGTATTTGCCAAGTTTTTAAAATTAGATTCAATTCCTCTTAACTCTTTTGCTATCGCATCAAGCGATGTTGCACTATTTGTTTCATTTGCAGCAGTTAAAAAAAGCGTTCTTGCACGGTTCATCGTAGTTTCAAACTCATTTAAAACAATATCTGACTGATCCGACATCTTTATAGCATTTTTAGTACTACTTTTTATCTGTCCAAGCGTTGCTATCTCATTATCTAGCCTCATAGTTTCGGTAAAAATTCTTACATCATCTTTTGCATATTGAATCTTTAATCCAGATGCTATTTGCTTATTTACATTAAAAAGACTATTCGTCAACTGCGAATTATTATCACTATATATATTTTTATAGTACATACCGCTTGTAATTCTCACAATACACCTCCAACGCCGACTAATTATAGATTCTACCCAATATTTATAATATTAAGCAACATAAGTTCCACTTCCGATATATCGACAAATATTATTTATTTTTTATTTTCACGATATTTTAAGTTATAACTTTATATCATTGCACTCTTCAAGCCTGCGTGGTGAAATGGTAGACACGGCGGATTCAAAATCCGCTAACGCAAGTTGTGGCGGTTCGAGTCCGCCCGCAGGTACCATAATGCAAAATCATAAACTTACATACACACACAAAATCCTTCAAAATACAGAATTTTAAGCAAATTTTTTACTATACTAATCATACATAACATGTACACCTATCTTAAATATTACTTATAAATAGAAATTAACACAAAATTAACACTTAGTTATTATACTTCATTCTCGATTTTTAAAGCAAAGGTTAAAGAATGAATAAGAAAATCTATTTATCCGTGATATGCGCATTGGCAATTAGCAATGTTGCGGCATCTGATTTAGGAACCATAAAGGTTGAATCATCAACCATTGACAGTAAGTTTGATACAAAAAAAACAGAGGTGTCAACAACTACAACTATAAGCGGTGAGAGTGTCGATATGGCACACACTGAAAATATACAACAGATTTTACAATCAATCCCAGGTGTAACAACAGAGGTAAAATCAGGCGATAGTGTAAAAATTCATCTTCGCGGCGTTGAAAATCAGATGTACATGGGTGAAAAACCTGGTGTTGCAATTGTAATTGACGGTGTACCTGTTTTTGAGAGAACCGGAAGTGTAAATATTGACCTTGACAATATCGAGAGCATTAAAGTTGTAAAGGGTGGTGCTTCCTATCTGTTTGGGGATGATGCGCTATCAGGTGCAGTAATCATTACGACGAAAAAAGGTGCAAAATATAACAACAATTTCGGTGCAGTTGAATTTGGAAGTTTCGGTTATCAAAAGCTATTAGCTAGAAGCGGTTATGCGAATGACGATTTGAGTTTTCATTTGCAAGCCAGCAAAAAAGAGACTGACGGATACTGGGAAGATTCAGGAAGTGTGGCAAAATATCTAAACGGTAAGTTGCAGTACTACATAGACGATACGTCGGATGTTACGTTTGGATTTGAGTATTCAGATAGAACAAAAGATACGCACGGAACGGTAGGCGGCGAGAGTGCTGCAAAAACAAATCCTAAATCAATTTATGACGGAGATCAAAAAAGTAGGGATTATACAAGAGATTATGATGTTAATCTTTTAAAACTATTTCTTACCTACTCAAAAGATTTTGACAGTAGTTCAAACTTACTTGTAAACGGATATGTTTACACTGATGACACTATGTACATGTCATCACCTCAAACACAAAACAGCAGCGGGATTTCAGATCCGTCTTTAGATGATAGCGATTATACTTACGATAACGATTATGCACAGATACAAAGAGGTATAAAGAGTGAATATCGTACTTCTTCAAATCAATCTGCAGCACTTTTAGGTTTAGATTTAAGAGATAACACATATGAAAATAAATCTACATATAGAGTAAATCAAGCATTAGTTTCATATCCGCGCGGTATTAGAACGGTAACACCTGATTATTATCTAGCAGGAGATAAAAAGAGTGATGATACAACGAACGAAAATGTTTATGCAATTTACGGTGAGTACAAACAACAACTTACGCAAAATCTAAGTGCTACCGCAAATCTTAGATATGATTTAATCAAACTTGATTATGAAGATTATCGCAATAACAGCTACAAAGAGGATTTCAAAATTTACTCATATAGAATAGGTGCTAACTATAAAATAGTTGATAATTTTGATATTTTTGCAAATTACTCAACAGGTTTTAGAGCACCGACCGTTGCTCAATTATATGCAGGAAGTACGAGTAGTTGGGGATATACTCAAAACAACCCTGATTTAGATCCTGAAAAATCTTATAACTATGAGATAGGAGTCAGAACTAGATTTAACGAAGTTAATTATGAAGCTGCAATTTTTCAAATTGATAGAGATGACTTTATCATGAAAACATCAGGAAATTACGGTTCTGCTAACAATACAAATACCGACATGTGGGATAATGTAGGAGGTGCTAGACATAGAGGTTTAGAACTTTCAGCAGAGGGAAAAGCAGCGGATAAATTATCGTTTAACCTTGCATATACTTACCTTGATGCGTATTATACAAAATATGACAATTTCGGTATTGATTTAGACGGTAGCGCTTATTTATCAAATCTTACGTTTTATAATGTAACAAGCAATCAAATTCCTAGAACTTCAAAACATCAAGTAAACCTTATTTTAGACTATTTGCCGATGAAAAATCTAAAATTATCAACTGAAATTAATGCAAAATCAGAATATTATGCAGATGATTTAAATCAGATTAAAATCCCCGGACAAGCAACTCTAAATCTACTTGCAAATTACGGTAACAAAATAGGCGATTATGAGTATAACCTCTTTGCAAGAATTGACAATGTTTTTGACAAAAGTTATTACAGCACTGCAAGATCAAGCGGCGATAGAAATGAAGACGGTGTTTTCAATGCCGAAGATTTGTCTATTACGGTTAATGCCGGAAGAGTATATACAGCAGGATTGTCGGTTAAATTTTAATATAAATATTAGGCAGATATATGAATATAGAACTACTTAAAGATATTGTTGATTATGGGATTATAGGACTTTTGGGAGTTATGAGTTTTATGGCTTTTTGGTTTTGGATTGAGCGACTTCTATTTTACAAAGCAATAGACGTGCGCAATTTTAAGACAAAAGAGGAGCTTGAAATTGCTCTTACGAATAATATTAACATAATCTCGACATTTGGTTCTAATGCTCCATATATCGGTCTTTTAGGAACGGTATTTGGGATAATTATTACCTTTTATGCAATGGGTCAGAGTGATACCTTGGATGCTAAAATGATTATGACGTCTTTGGCTCTTGCACTAAAAGCTACTGCAATGGGTCTTTTGGTAGCTATTCCTGCAACCGTGTTTTATAACCATTTAGCTAGAAAAATCGAGGTTGTTTTGGCTTATTGGGATATACATCAAAAGGAAAAACTTGCAAATTAAAAAATTTGATTCCATCAACGTAGTACCGTTTATCGATATTATGCTTGTTCTTCTTGTGATTGTTCTAACAACAGCAACTTTTGTGGCAAAGGGGCTTATTCCTGTTGACCTTCCTAGCTCAAAAAGTGCGACAAAAGATGATAAAAAAAATCTAACTATTACAATAAAACAAAACGGTGATATTTTATTTGATAAAACGCTCATTTTTGTAAAAGATATTGAAGCAGAACTATGCAAATACAAAACGGATATGCCAATTTATATAAATTGTGATAAAGATGCGAAGTTTGATTTTTTTGTAATCCTTCTTGATACTCTAAAAGAGAAGAACTTTACAAACCTTGGAATAATCACAAAAAAAGATTAAGAGAGCGATTATGGAAAATGCCGCTTTTTTATCTATTTTTATAATAGGTCTCTCTTACGGAGCTACTGCATGTATGTTCTCATGTATGCCATTTTTAACACCGTTGCTTGTTAACAATTCAAACGGTACAAAAGAGGCTTTACATGTTATTTTGCCCTTTAGTCTTGGAAGAATTGTTAGTTATACATTTTTAGCAGTTGTCGCGTATCTTAGCTCTTCTTGGGTAAAGCAGATACTCGATGACAACTCTCTATTTGGCTTAATTCTTGGGACAAGCACTGTAGGAATGGGTCTTTTTTTACTATATAAAAGTTTTAAACCTACATACTCATGTGGGCACGCTACACCCATAATAAAGAAACCTAAGTTAAATAAGTTTGGCTTCTTTACTATCGGTGCAACAATGTCAATAAACCCTTGTGCTCCGATAATGGCACTTTTGGGAGTTGCCGCAAACAGCAGCAATATCTATAACACTATAGGACTCGGTCTGTTTTTTGGTCTAGGAGCCGTAATGTTTTCAATTCTGTTTTACGGATTTATAGTATCTAAATTTATTAAAGGGATGATGATTCAGTTCTCATCCTACAAACTTCACATAGAACGAGTTGCGGCACTACTGCTTATAGCGGTAGGTTTGCTTGTGTTTAACGGTATTTTAAAACTTTAAAAAAAGGAAAGTAATGGTAAATTTTATAAAACGTGATAAAGATGATATATATGCAAAACCTCTACTGGGGGTTTTGTTTAAAAATCAAAAATTTTTAACAATATTAAAAATAGCAATCTCTATGCTTTTTTTATATGCTCTATATTTCGGATTTACACATACAGGTAAAGAAAATACTTTTACAACCGCCGTATTTTGGGGAATATTTTGGTCTTTGTTTATGGTTCTGACTCTTCCTACATTTGGACGAATATTTTGCGGCATCTGTCCTCACGGATTTATGGGAAAATATATAACAAAATACGGACTTAAAAAAACTATGCCAAAATGGCTTCAAAACAGATATATAGGCGTATTTTTGCTTGTGTTTGGATGGTGGGGAGTATATTACATGTTCCCGAACCTTTTTAGAACTCCACTTGGAACTGCAATTTTATTTGCGGTAATGACACTCATCGCTTTTATAGTTTACTTTCTCTATAAAGATATGAGCTATTGCAAATATATCTGCCCTATCGGAACACTTACACGCGCTTATTCTAAACTCTCTTTTACATGGCTCGGAACATATAAAAGTGCTTGCAATGATTGTAGAACCTTTGAGTGTGCGACGGCATGTCCATATAACCTAAAACCTTTTACGTTTGATAACAGAAATTCTATGACTGACTGTACTCTGTGTATGGACTGCAGCAGCGCATGTGAAGCTGTTAGTTTTAAGTATAAAAACCCCTCGTTTTCTCTATTTTCAAAGTTTCAAGTCCTAAAAGCAGAAGTTTGGGCATTTATACTTATATTGGCATCAATTTCAATAACTATGTCTTTTCATCACGGCATAGGAAGAAGTAATGCGGCAGGCGACATGATATGGTCAAAAACAGCCGAATTTTTAAAACATTATATAGACTTTGGCGCTATTGACCCTATAGGTCTGTTTGCATTTGTATATGCGCTGATTTTTACTATTTTAGCGGCGGTTATCGGTATGTTTATAGCGGCAAAAATATTAAAAAAAGATTTTAATACCGTATTTTACGACTTAGGATACTCTTATGCACCTCTGTTTATACTCGGCTCAATCGCTCATTCGTTTGAGATGTTTTTTCTCAAAGGCTACGAGCATATTGCAGAAGGGTTTGCTTACGGTTTTGGATTTACGCTTGACGTCGCTCCTTTAGCAAACAGAGGCGATGGCTGGTTACATGTATTTGATTTGCTAAAATGGGTTGCTATAATCTGGGCTTTAATTATTTTATATAAAAGAGTAAAACTTCTTGATGTTAGCAGATTAAGAAAAATAGCCGCTTTTCCGTTTGCCGCATCTTTGATTATCTTTTTTCTAGCAGTTAACATGTACGTCGGCTATATCTTTAAAACTTACGGCAAGGCATCAAACGGACACGCAAGTCATGGAGGTGTTGAGAGAGTTAACAAAAAATCAGAGAAACAAGATTTACCCACTTTTATAAAGCCTGAATTCAGTGACACTATCTATTTTTCTGAAATAAATCCTACTGCAGAAAAAAAATCTTACGGCGGCGGACACAGTCACGGCGGAGCAAGAGGCAGAGTCGCTACAAAAGAGGTATGGCCTGTTTTTGAAGATGCAGAGGGCAAAAAAAATTGTTTAGGTGCCCTAGAAGCAAAGCTTTATCTGCTTGATGCAAACTTAAATACCAAAGAGGCAACGGTATCAAAAGATGCAGGATGCAAATCGGTAACTTTTGAGATGCCTGACAACGGATACTACAATCTTTTTTACGTCAATAAAGATGTTAAAGATAACACACTCTATATAACGACGGCAAAATATGAGTTTTTGAGATTTAACCATAGCAACTATGCTATCTATGACAAAAAGAAGATGGATGCACACACGATAAAAGAGGCTCCTTTTGATATCTTAAGAGTAAGAGAGGATGATGAAACTTTTTTTCACGCTCTATACTCAGGCAAAAAGTTAAGAGTTAAAGTAGTACTTGAAGAGGAGGCAATTGAGGGTGCAGACGTAACACTATCTACAAAAACTCTCTGGTCTAAAACTCTAAAAACGGACAAAAACGGAGTTGCAACTTTTACGCTTATAGAAGACTATTTTCCAAACTGGAATGAATTTAACAAAAGATATAAAAATGAATTTTTACTTAGTGCATCTTATGTAAAAGATGTATCAGGGGTAGATAATGAGCGCCAATATCAAAAAATAAATTATAGTGCAACCTACCCCTCTTATTATTACCCAAATGAACGCGGATATAAATCTTATGCGTATGGCTTATCCGCGGCTGTACTGATTATGATAATTAGCGGATTTGTTATTTACATGTACAGAACAAGACGGGAAAAACCTTTTAAGGAGGTACGTTTTGATGAAGAGAATTAGAGATTTTATAAACAGAGCCGACATTAGAAGATTTCGCTTTTGGCTTCAACTCTTCTTCTTTGTACTTTTTATATACGGCGGATATTTTGCTATTAATCTAGGAAACAGCATACCTGTATTTTCATGCGGATACGATAGACAAGTAGGCGGAATGTGCTATTTCTTGCCGCTTCAACATCAGCTGGCACGCCCCTTGGATGTGCTTTTTAGTGCGGCAAGTATATCTGTTCTTATCGGTTTTATAACTTTTTTATTGTGGTTTGTTGTATTTAACAAAGCGTGGTGCGGTTATGCTTGTCCGCTTGGTACTATGCAGGATTGGCTAACAGGTTTGCGTAAAAAAATGGGCATCCGCTACAGCACATATACACAACCACAGTTTGATAAGCTCAAAAAAATAAAGTACATAATGCTCGCTTTAGTAATTTTAGCACCTATGGGTGTTGGTATGGGAATCCTCGGCGGCGAGTGGAGAACGGCATTTTGTGAAATTTGCCCAGGTAGGATGATAACACCTCTTTTTGTGGGAGATGTTTCTCAGTGGAGTCTTGATTTTTCTACAAAAACAGCAATGATTTTAACTACTTTGGGTCTGATTTTTACAGGGTTATTTGTTATCGGCTCGTTTGTTAAAAAAAGATTTTTCTGTTTTTTTTGCCCAATGAGTGCAATGCACTATATATTTAGCGACGCTGCACTTTTAAAACTTAAAAAAGATGGTGACAAATGTACAAAATGCGGCGATTGTTACAATGTATGCGATATGCAGATAAAAGATATAGCCGATGATGTAAAAAGTACAAATATATTAAGAGACGACTGCATCCTTTGTATGAAGTGTGTGGCGGCATGTCCCGAGGATGATGCTCTACATGTAGATATTTTAAATATGAAACTATTTAGCTCGACAAAAGGCGGTTTTGCAAAAAGAATGCAGATGGATAAGCTGGAGAAAAAAGATGACTGAACATAAAATAGAAACATCAAGAGAGAGACAAAACCGCCATAAAGCGATGGAAGCAGCAAGTGTACTAGAAAAAATAAAGCACAACTTTAAAGAGCCTCCTCGCGCAATGAGCTACTTTTATGATCTTTATGAGAGAGTAAACTGCAAACATGAGTCTTTACATGTGGACAAAGCAAAAGTGGGAACGATGTGTATTCAAGTTCCATCAGAGATAATCTATGCGCTTGACGCTGTTCCGCTTAGACTATGCAATGGTTTTTATACGGACGATGAGATAGGAAGCGACCTGCTCCCATCAAAATCATGCCCTTTGGTAAAAGCAACCGTTGGGCAGTTTGCATCAAATAACTTCTCTGACAAGCCCGATGTTATCATATCTCCTACTACATGTGATCAAAAAGCAAAGTCTGGTGCGATTATAGAAGGCATGGGATTTAGTGTTTATGACATGGAGTTTCCGCGTACCAAAGAGAGCCATGAGAGTAGAGAGTATTGGAGAAGAAGTGTTAGAAAATTTACAAAAGATTTATCGATAGACCTTAATAAAAAGCTGACAAAAAAGAGTCTTAAAGAGTCAATTAAAAAAGTTGGTTATGCCCAACATTTATACCATAAGCTGAATATTTTGCGAAAAAATACCGCCTCCCCTATCTTAGGTAAAGATATGTTTTTAGTTACTAACGCATTCTTTTTTGACAAGATAGACAACTGGATAGATGCCATGGAAAATCTTGTGCAGGAGTGTGAGCAAAGAGTAGAAACTCAGGTAAATGCGGCATCAAAAATGAGCCCTAGAATTGTCTATACCGGTTCGCCGCCGATATTTCCAAATCTAAAAATACCCCTTTTAATAGAGCAATCTGACGCCATAATCGTAGCCGATGAGACATGTTCGTCAAATAGAATGTTTAACGACATGATAAGCGTTGATGAGTGGTTTGTAAACGATATGATTGATTCTATCGCAGATAGATACCTCAAAGGTTGCACCTGCCCTATCTTTACTAAAAACAGTGATAGAAAAAGAAGAATAATAGACTTAGTTAGAGATTATAAGGCTGATGGCGTAATATATCAGGCGTTTGCAGGTTGTCAGGTGTATGAGATGGAACAACGCTCTGTTTTAGAAGCAATGCAAAAGGCTCAGATACCTATACTCTATCTTGAGAGCGACTACTCTCCAAGCCAGTCTGGGCAACTAACAACTAGAATTGAAGCATTTGTAGAGTCGCTTAAAAATAGAAAAAGGAGAGGATAATGCGCTATTTTGCAGGAATAGATATAGGTTCAACGGCAATTAAAATTGCTATTGTTGATGAGAGTAAAAAATTAGCAGGTCATAAAATCAGTGCGAGTGGAAGTATGTTTTACAAATATGCAAAACAGGCACTCAAAGAGATGCTCGATGAGCTAAATATTGATGAAAAAGATTTACTCTATACGGTTGCAACCGGTTATGGAAGAAAACTTTTTAAAGAAGCAGACGAAAATATAAGCGAAATCACCGCAAATGCAATGGGTGCAATAGCTGCGGCTGAGGGTAAATGCAATATCAAAACTATCATAAATATAGGCGGTCAGGACTCTAAAGCCATCTCGTTGGACGATGAGGGAAATGTAGTAAATTTTGCTATGAATGACAGATGTGCGGCAGGAACTGGAAAGTTTTTGGATGTTGTTGCCATGAATTTAGAGATAGAGGTTGATGAGTTAGGCGAATATCACTTCAAATCACAAGGTACGCCGCTTGCAATAAATAGTACATGTGCCGTATTTGCAGAGTCAGAGATAATAGGACTACTAGGAAATGACCACAGTATTGAAGATATCGTCGCAGGAGTTCACTACTCAATTGCAAAAAGAATTATAAAACTAGTAAAAAGAGTAGGTATAAACGAAGGCATCTACTTTGATGGAGGACCGGCTCTAAATAACGGTTTAGTTCATGCTATTGAGAATGAACTCGGTAAAAAGATATTTATCCCGGAGTTTCCGCAAATCACAACCTCATACGGAGCGGCAATATTGGCGTTAGAGTCTTATGAATATGAGAATAAAGTTTAATATGAACAGATATCTCTCCTCATTTATTATCAGCACTATATTTTACACATTTGTAGGAGCGTCTCTCTTTTACTTTTTTATAATAAAAAAAGATGATAATGACAAAAATCACAAAGTCGAAAAAATTCAAAAAATTAATTTTTCTATAATTTCACAAGCAACAGAGATAAAAAAAGAGGAGATTTTAAAACCTATTAAAAAAGAGCCTCTTACTAAACCTACCGAGAAAAAACAAATTTCAAAACCGATTGAAAAAAAACCTACTCCGACACCACTTAAAAAAGAGCCTGTTGTAGAGCAAGCCGAGCCAAAACATGTTCAAAAAACTCAAGAAGAACCGATACAAAAAAAGCATATAGAAGATAAAAAACCTATTCCACATGTAGATAAAGTAGTGCAAAATGATACAAAAGAGAGAGATAGAGAGATATTTATCCAAAATTTAATCAAACGAATAAATGAGAATAAATCATATCCTCATACTGCTAGAAGAAGGTCTATTCAAGATACTATTGAAGTAGAGTTTATTATACTAGCAGATGGAAATGTAGATTATATAAAAATGGTCTCAGGCAAAAATATTTTTGAAAAATCAGCTACAGAGGCAATAGAGAACAGTTTTCCAATTGAAATTGAAAAAACGCTATTTGATTTTCCTAAAAAATTTAAGGTTAAAATCGCATATATACTAAAGTAATATCCAAAAATGACCATATTATCTACTCTATGTTAAAATTATAAAAAATATAGAGTACGGTGTAGCAATGTTTGTAAAATTTTTTATATTGATTCTTTTCTCGGTTAGTATATACGCTAACAACTCTCTTGAGAGCGTGTATTATGTAAAAACAAGCACAATTAACATAAGCACCGTTATTCCGGAAATAAAAAATGATTTTGAGTTATACACGATTGAGGCAAACAGATACTCAAAAAGAGTTAAAGCAAAAGATTTGATAAAACTGCTTGATAAAAAGGGGTATAAAAATTACACTTCTAAAAGCAGTTATATCAATTTTATAATTAAAAGCCCCGTAAACACCTCTGCCCTTGAGCAACATGTAAAAGAGTACTACAGAAAAAAATATGACAACATTGAGATAAAAAATATATCGGTACATCCAAGAGGATATATAACAAGTTTGCCAAAAGATTATATTTTTGATATAGACAGCAGAGATTATTTATCAAGAAGCGGGATTATAAGCATTAAAACTTCTCAAAATAAAAAGATTTTTTTTGATTATGATATAGAGGCTAGTGTTGCAGTTTATACAAGCAGAAGTATAATCAAAAAAGATACCCAAATTTCACTATTAAATGTTATGAGACAAAATGTTGTTTTAGATAGATTTAGAGCAAAACCGCTGCAAAACATAGAAGCAAATCTACTTCAGTCAAAACGTCATATACCAAAAGATATGATTTTAACCATAAGAGACGTAGAATCGCTAGATGTGGTTAAAAAAGATTCCATAATCAATGTCAGTCTATTTAAAGATGGCATGGGCATTACATTTAGCGCAAAAGCACTTCAAGATGCTAAAGTAAATGATATAATAAAAGTTCAAAACAGTAACCAAAAAATTTTAAAAGCAAGAGTTACAGGCAAGAATACGGCGGAGATAGAGTGAAAAATAGAAAAATAGTAGTAGCCTCAAGCGGTGCAAGTGGAGTAAACTTAGGGTTAAAAACTCTTAAACTTCTTCCAAAAGAGATAGATAAACATTTTATTATGACAAAAAACTCACAAATTGTCTTAGACAAAGAGATGAATATAACACTGCATGAAGATCAGAATATTGCAGCGAGTATTTCCTCAGGCTCTTTTGGAGTTGATGCTATGATAATAGCACCTTGCAGTATGAATACATTAGCAAAAATAGCATGTGGGATTTCCGACAACCTAGTTACAAGATGCGCAAGCGTTATGATAAAAGAGCATAAAAAATTGATTTTAGCTCCAAGAGAGATGCCGTTTTCTGCCATAGCGTTAGAAAATATGCATAAATTAGCAACTTTGGGCGTAATAATTGCACCTCCTGTCATGGCATACTATTCAGAACAACAAACTTTAGACGAGATGGAAAACTTTATAATCGGCAAATGGTTTGATTTGCTTGGCATTGAAAATAACCTTTATAAAAGATGGGAATGATGAAAAAAATAGCACTATACCCCGGAACATTTGACCCAATTACAAACGGTCATTACGACATAATAGAAAGAGCTTTAAAACTCTTTGACGAAGTTATAGTAGCAGTTGCGATTTCAACGGACAAAAAACCTATGTTCACGCTTCAAGAGAGAATAAATATGACCAAAGAAGCAGTTAAAAATCTAAAAAATGTAAAAGTTCTAGGTTTTGACAACCTTACCGTTGAACTTGCACGTACGCATAATGCTACCGTCTTAATCCGTGGGCTTAGAGCGGTAAGTGATTTTGAGTATGAACTGCAACTTGGATACTTAAATAATTCGCTTGATGACAAGATTGAAACAGTATATCTTATGCCAAAACTTCAACATGCGTTTATAAGCTCATCAATTGTCAGAAATCTTTTAAAATTCAATGCAAAAACTGAGCATCTAGTTCCAAAAGAGGTTCAAGAGATTATTACGGAAATGAAATCATGTACATTGCAATAGAGGGAATTGATACTGCAGGGAAAAGCACTCAGATTGAAAAACTTCAAAAGCATTTTGAAGATGCTATTATCACAAAAGAGCCTGGCGGTACCGAAGTCGGAAAAGAGATTAGAGAGATAGTCTTAAGCACAAAAGCAAAGAGCAAAAAGGCTGAATTTTTACTATTTTTAGCAGATCGCGCCGAACATGTAAAAGAGATTATAGAGCCAAATATAGGTAAACTTATAATTTCAGACAGAAGTGTTGTAAGCGGGGTAGCTTATGCTCTTGTTCAAAGTGAAATTAGCCAAACTGCCATACTCCACTTAAATAGATTTGCAACTGGTGGCATATATCCACAAAAAATTTTTCTACTTAAGCTAACAAAAGAAGAGCTTGAATTTAGACTCTCACAAAAAAAATTAGATGGAATTGAGTTAAGAGGCGTAGAGTACCTTTTAAACATACAAAATGCAATTATAGAGGCTGCAAAGCTCCTAAATTTAGAGCTTATTATAATAGATGCCACAAAAAGTATTGAAGAAATATATAACGAAATACTAAATAATATAAAACAGTAAATCAGTTAAAATTTTACTTCTTAGAATTGTTGATATATATCAACAAATATTATATAAAAAAGGCTTATCATTTCGCATATTTTATAGTTAAAAGGTGTGTTGTTGATAAGCAGATATTTTGCTAGAATGAAGTCAAAGAGTATTAGACCATCGAGAAAACCTGCAAGTAAAATAATCTGGTCTGTAATCGGCGCATTTATCGGTATCTATGTTATGTCGATTTTTAGCAACTCTTTTTCTGCTAAAGACGGTTTTTTTCTCCTCGGCTCTTTTGGCGCATCAGCTGTACTCATCTACGGAGCGCCGGAAGTGCCGTTTTCACAGCCTAGAAATCTAATTGGAGGACATGTTATATCTGCTTTTATCTCTGTATTTTTAGTAAAAAATTTCAGCAACATGTTAAGCTTAGAGCTACTTTGTGCTTTTAGTGTTGCCCTCTCCGTTTTGGCAATGCATCTAACTCTAACGATTCATCCTCCTGGAGGAGCTACAGCTCTGATATACGTTATAGGCAGCGATAAAATCCAATCACTAGGCTGGCTATACCCATTAACGCCTATAGCTCTTGGAACTGCGATGATGCTTTCAATAGCGCTCCTTGTAAACAACATGTCAAGTAACAGTAAAAGACACTACCCTATGTATTGGTACTGATTTAGCTAGTAACTCTGTCTTGATTTTGAAGCTCATCCAATACCTGACAAAAAGGGTCATGGATATCATTACAAGGTTCAGTTCCAATAAAAATATCATTATCTGTTTTATCAAACGCTTTTGTTGCAAAATCCCAATTTATGTGGTTCCAAAACTCTTCTAAATATTTTGGACGCAGATTTCTATAATCAATATAATATGCATGTTCCCAAACATCGCATACAAATAGAGGTATCTGATGAGAGCCTAGCGGATTATGCGCATTTTCTGTCTTCTTAACTGCCAACTGTCCTTTTGGTTCCCTCACCAGCCATACCCAGCCTGAACCAAAGAGTGTAGTTCCTGCTTTTATAAACTCCTCTTTTAAGACTTCAAGAGACCCAAAATCATTATTAATTTTAGCTAAAAGTTTTCCACTTGGAGCAGACTTTGACGCACTTAGACTTTTCCAATAAAAAGTATGGTTAAAAACCTGAGCAGAATTATTAAAAATAGCTCCATCAGAAGAGCGAATAATAGATGATAAAGACATATCCTCATATTCAGTATCTTTTATTAACTCATTTAGCTTATTTACATAAGCCGTGTGATGTTTACCGTAATGATACTCTATAGTCTCAGCCGAAATAAAAGGCTCAAGTGCATCTTTTGCAAATGGTAGTTTTGGTAATTCAATCATCGTATATCCTTTTTGTTTAAACTTAATAGTATGCTAGTAGTATAAGGTTTTATAATTAAATTTAATTTAAATAAAATTTATATTTTTTTTCAAATACATAACCTTAGTAAATCAACTATAAGCAAAAAATGGTATCCTTTCACAATAGATAAACTGTAAATTTAGATTAATAAATTAAGGAAAGAGATGATTAATTCATTAAGAGGAATGAACGATATTTTGAGTGAAGATTATGAGAGGTTTACATACTTCATAAATACTGCTACAGGGATAGCTCAAAAATACGGTTTTCATTTTATACAGACTCCTCTACTCGAAGAGACGGCTCTTTTTAAGCGTTCAGTAGGCGAATCTAGCGATATTGTCGGTAAAGAGATGTACCAGTTTATAGATAAAGGCGAAAATGACGTATGTCTTCGCCCTGAGGGAACAGCTGGTGTTGTACGTGCATTTGTTCAAAAAAAACTAGACCGCGCGGGCGGCATACACCGCTTTTTTTATCATGGGGCAATGTTTAGATATGAGCGACCGCAAAAAGGACGACTTAGGCAGTTTCATCAATTCGGAGTAGAGAGTTTTGGCGAAGCAAGCGTTTATGAAGATGCAACAATGATTATGATGGTCGGTGATATTTTAAAAAAATTAGGAATAGGATACAGACTTAAATTAAACTCTCTTGGCGACAATAACTGTATGCCTGATTATAGAACTAAATTGGTAGGTTTTGTGCAAGAGTGCAAAGACGGTATTTGTGAAGATTGTATAAGAAGACTAGACACAAATCCTATTAGAGTATTAGATTGCAAAAATGAAAAGTGTCAAGAATTATACGTCGGTGCACCGAAGCTTATACAGCATTTATGTTCTACATGTAGTGATGATTTCGGAACTCTTAAAAAAATACTTCAAGAGAATAGTATTGCATACGAGATTGATACAAATCTTGTTCGCGGATTGGATTATTACTCTAAAACCGCATTTGAATTTGTAAGTGATAATATCGGTAGTCAGAGTGCAATAGCAGGTGGAGGAAGATATGACAGACTTGTGGAATTTTTAGACGGTAGAGCTACTCCTGCCGTTGGTTTTGCGATGGGTATTGAGAGACTTATGGAGCTTATCGTTATGCCTGAGTCAAAAAGAGAGGGTTATTATATCGGTGCAATGGAGAGTGAGGCGATAGATTTTATAGTAAAACTTGCGCATAAAAAAAGAGCAGACTATAAAGTAACAATTGACTATAAAGCTAAAAATTTAAAAAATCATCTAAAAGCCGCAGACAAAGCAAACGCAAAATACTGCGCCATTATAGGTTCCGATGAATTAAAAAATAGTAATATTTGGGTAAAAAATTTGGAAAATCAAACAGAACAAACTGTTTTAATCGAGGATTTCTAATTTTGGAAGCAATGCATTATTTGTGGAGTATATTTGTTGAATTTATAGAATTTTTTATTTTAATCGGTTTTATAGGCGTAGTTTTTTTGTATATTTATGACAAATATGTTCAACGCAAACATGCCTTGCTTATAAACTATCCGGTAATTGGAAGATTTAGATACTTTTTTGAAGCATTAAGAGAACCTCTTCGCCAATATTTTGCAGATGAGACATTTTATGACTCAAAAGATAAAGTTGATTGGGTTTATAAAGCTGCCAAAAATGTTCCAAACTATAAATCATTTTCAGTTTCACAACCGTTCTCAGGCTCCAGATTTATTATAAAACATTCAAATAATGTATTAAATGAAAATGAAGTAAGCGAAGATACTAGCGTAGTATTTGGCAAAGATAGAGAGATACCGTTTGTGTCTCATACGCCTGTTATACGTTCAGCTATGAGCGACGGCGCGCTAAGTCCTGAAGCAATACGTGCTTTTTCTATTGCAGGTGCAAAAACAGATTTAACTATCAATACAGGGGAAGGTTCTCTTACTTCAAATCATCTTTTTACACATAAGCCTGATTTGAAAAACTGTGACTACCTTGAGATTGTCAAAAGTTCTCCAATTTCAGAGTTAGCTTTTAAGACAGTAAACAGACTATTTAACAGAGCCCTTGCTCTAAAGCTGTATAGAACTATTTTATTAAATAAAAAAACCCAAAACACTTATATATACGACACAATATCTCATGTACTTTTTCGCATTAACTGGAGTGCTTCTTTAGAATCTTTTCCAAAAGAGGTGCCTTCCGATATACCAAATATAATATTTCAAATGGGTTCAGGATTATACGGCGTACGTGACACAGATGGAAAATTTGATGAAATGAAATACCAAAAAATAATGAAGTTTTGTCGTATGACTGAGATAAAAATCGCTCAAGGTGCAAAACAGACCGGCGGCAAACTAGCAGGTGCTAAAGTTAGCGCAGATATAGCTTATTATAGAGGCGTACCTGAGGGTAAAGATGTTTTTTCGCCAAACAGATTTCCCTATGCAGATACTACTTCTCATCTTCTTGATTTTGTCGAGAGATTGCAAAAACTTTCTTTAAAGCCAGTTGGTTTTAAAATTGTAATATCAGATGCAAATGCTGTTGAAGAGCTGGTATGCGAAATTGCATCAAGAAAGCTTTTAGGAAGAAATATACCTGATTTTATAACTATCGACAGCGGAGAAGGAGGAAGTGCTACGGCGCCTCTTGAACTTATGGAGTCTGTGGGACTGACAACTAACAATGCTTTATACATTTTAGACACTATTCTTAAAAAACATAATATCAGACAAGATATAAAAATTATAGCAAGTGGAAAAATACTAACTCCGGATGATATAATCATAACGATGTGTATGGGAGCTGACGCAGTAGGTATTGCCAGAGGTTTTATGATGAGCGGCGGATGTATTCGAGCTAGAATGTGTTCAGGTTTCGGTTCACATGTATGCCCAGTCGGAATGGCAACGCAAGATGAGAAGAAGAGAGCTTCTTACCTTGTAATAAAAGAGGGTAAAGAGATAGGTAACTACCATATCAATCTAATCAAAGGAATGAAGGTGGTTTTAGCAGTTATGGGCGTAAATCATATAAGCAAGCTTAGTAAATCAAATCTTACTTTTAAAAATAGAAGCGGTGAAATATATTTTGACATTGATAAATATTTTCATCACAAATTACATGTATAGGATAATAGTATGGATAATTTCGGTCTAGATATTTGGTCTAATAAAAATTTTATAATTGAAGACGGTCAAATAAAATTAAATTACAAATGTATGCCTTCTCTATTGCAAATAGTAGAAGAGATTCGTTCAAACGATGTAAGAGGACCTATTTTACTTAGGTTTCCTCATCTAATAAAGAGTCAAATAAGAACTCTTTATTCATACTTTGACAAAGCTATACAACAAAACAACTATAAAGGGAGTTTTAACGCTGTTTTTCCTCTAAAAGTAAACCAGTTTCCACATGCCGTTGAAGCTATTACTTCACAGGGCGCACAATTTAACTACGGTCTGGAAGCAGGTTCAAAAGCAGAATTGATTTTAGCTATGAGCAAAACTCCCACAGGAGCAAGCATAACGGTAAACGGCTTTAAAGACAAGGAGATGATTACCCTTGGTTTTATTGCCGCTCAAAGCGGACATAACATTACGATTACCATAGAGGGTCTGGGCGAACTTGAGACTATCATAGAAGTTGCAAACGAATGTAGTCTAAAAGTTCCAAATATCGGTATTAGAGTAAGACTACATAGTACAGGAAGCGGTATATGGGCGAAAAGCGGCGGTATGGACGCAAAGTTTGGTTTAACATCAACAGAGATTATTGAAGCAATTACTCTTCTTAGAGAAGCGAATCTGTTAGATTATCTAAGCATGATTCATTTTCATATCGGTTCACAAATGTCCGATATAGCACCTCTTAAAAAAGCTCTTCGTGAAGCCGGAAATATATATGCAGAACTTAAAAAAATGGGTGCATCAAAGTTAAACAGTATAAATATCGGAGGCGGTTTGGCAGTAGAGTATGACCAACATACACTATCAAATTCTCGCAACTATTCAATAGATGAGTTTTCAAGCAGTGTTGTTTTCTTGCTTGGCGAAATTATGAATGCCAAAAATGTTACGCATCCAGATATTTTTACTGAATCAGGAAGATTTATTGTAGCTTCGCATGCTGTACTCATAACTCCTGTTTTAGAGCTTTTTACGCAAGACTTTCAAGAAAAATTGCTTAATTTCAAAAAAACAAATCCGCCTCTAATAGAGGAGCTTATTGAGTTAAATAAACTTTTAAACAATACAAACTGTATAGAGTATCTTCACGATGCTCTTGATCATATGGAGTCTGTACTTACGTTATTTGACTTAGGTTATATTGATTTGCAAGACCGCTCAAATGCTGAAATTTTAGTTCACAGCATTATAAAAAGAGCACTTTATTTAAAATCATCAAATCCGACAGATGAGTTAGCACAATTGCAGGTAAAACTTCAAGAGCGTTACCTTATCAACGCTTCTATATTTCAAAGCTTACCTGATTATTGGGGATTAAATCAACACTTTCCGGTTATGCCGCTTCATCACCTAAATACGACACCTCTACGAGCAGCATCACTTTGGGATATTACATGTGATAGCGACGGAGAGATAGGTTTTAATCCTGACAAACCTTTATATTTACATGATGTTAATTTGGATGAAGAGGACTATTTCTTAGGATTTTTTAATGTCGGTGCTTATCAAGAAACTTTAGGTATGAATCACAATCTATTTACGCATCCTAGCGAATATACAATTACCATTGATGAGTATTCGTACGAGATTAAAAATGCGGTTGAATCAAAAAGCATCTTAGATATATTGGATTCACTCGGATATAACGTTAGCGTACTATCAAATAAACTTAAAAATGATTTGTCAAATTCTGACTTTATTACAGAACAAGAAAAAAATGATACACTTGCAAAATTAGAGCTGTTTTTACAACAAAACGGCTATTTAAGAACTACAAATTAGGAGTTAGCAGTGGGACTTTATGCTGAAATCAAAGAAGATTTTTCAAACGCTTATAAAAATGATCCGGCACTAAACTCTAAACTTGATTTTTTATTTAATTATCCGGGAGTTTGGGCTGTTGCTTGGTATAGAGTTGCACATAAACTATATATCTCCAATTTTAAAAGTCTCGCAAGAATAGTAATGGGTTTAACTCAAATACTTACGAACATTGATATACACCCTGGTGCAAAAATCGGTAAAAGAGTATTTATAGACCATGGCACAGGTGTTGTTATAGGGCAGACTGCAATTATAGAGGATGATGTTTTAATATATCAAGGTGTTACCCTTGGCGGAGTTTCATTAACTCAAGGTAAAAGACATCCTACCGTAAAAAAAGGTGCCGTTTTAGGTGCAGGAGCAAAAGTTCTAGGAAATATTACTATTGGTGAGTATGCAAAAATAGGTGCAAATTCCGTTGTTGTAAAAGCTGTTCCAAACAATGCTACTGCTATCGGTATTCCTGCACATGTTATTGAGAAAGGGAGATGTAAAGACCCTCTTATGCACAATATGCTTCCTGATATAAATAAAGAGATGTTTGAATATATGCTCAAGCGTGTCGCAGTACTTGAACACATCTTGGTTGAAGATAATAAACAGCTACTTGAACAAGATTTGGAGCTTGAAAAAATTTATGAATCATTTATTAAAGCGATGAAAAACTAAAATTTTTATACAAAAAATTACATTAAACAGAATTATTTTAGTATAATTCGCCCTATATTTTTAAAAAGGGTTAATTATGCTTACAGATCGCGTAAATACACTATCTGAATCAATTACAATTGCTATTTCGACACTTGCCGGAGAGTTAAAAGCACAAGGTAAAGATATTCTTAGCTTCTCTGCAGGTGAACCTGACTTTGATACACCACAAGTAATCAAAGATGCTGCAATAGCAGCTATAAACGAAGGCTTTACAAAATACACTGCAGTTGATGGTATTCCTGCTCTGAAAGTTGCTATAGCTAATAAATTAAAAAGAGACAACGGCTTAACTTATGCTCCAAATCAAATCATAACAAACAATGGTGCTAAACACTCTTTGTTTAACCTATTTGCAGCGACAATCCAAAAAGGCGATGAAGTAATTATCCCAGCTCCTTACTGGGTTACGTACCCAGAGCTAGTTCTATATTTTGGCGGAACAGTTGTAGAAATAGAGACTAATGACGAGAATTCATTTAAAATTACTCCTGAGCAATTAAAAAATGCACTTACTTCAAAAACAAAAATGATAGTTTTAACTTCTCCTTCAAACCCTACCGGTTCAGTTTATACAAAAGATGAACTAAGTGCATTGGGAAAAGTTTTAGAGGGAACTGACGTTATAGTCGCAAGTGACGAGATGTATGAAAAGCTTATTTATGACGGTAAGTTTACCTCTGCTGCTGCCGTTAGCGATGACATGTATAAAAGAACAATAACCATAAATGGACTTAGCAAATCTGTTGCTATGACCGGTTGGAGATTCGGCTATATGGCTGCTCATAATACTGAGATTATTCAAGCAACCAAAAAACTTCAAAGTCAAAGCACTTCAAACATTAACTCTATAACTCAAAAAGCTGCGATAGTCGGTTTAAACGGCGAGGCAGATACTGATATAGAGATGATGAGAGTTGCATTTAAAGAACGCCGTGATGAGGCTGTAAAGCTTATTAATGCTATTGATGGTCTTAGCGTTTATAAACCTGACGGCGCTTTTTATCTTTTTGTAAATATTAAAAAAATAAGCAACGACTCAATGGAATTTTGTAAACAGCTTTTAGAGAAAAAAGGCGTTGCAGTAGTTCCAGGTGTAGGTTTTGGAAGCGAAGGATACTTTAGATTTAGCTTTGCGACAGATATAGAGAGTATCCGCACGGGCATTAAAAGAATAGAAGAGTTCGTACAAGAGTTAAAGTAAGGACAACCTTACTTTAATTCATTTAAAGCTTGAATAACTTCATCAATATTTTCAAGCGGAATATGAACTTTCCACTCCGGTTCACTCTCATTTCCTACTAAAGATATCCCGATACTAGCTACACTATGAGTACCTTTACCATACGGTTCATCTATTTTAGCTATAGATATAACACCTTTTTTTGTTCCATTTAATGAAATAATTTTTGACATGTAAATCCTTATGTATTATTTATTTGATAAGTCTAGCAATTTTAGCCTGAAGTTTAAGCCATATTTTGTGTTCCATTAAAGGAAATCCTGCAAATGTTAATCCGCTTTGAGTGATGCTCTTTGTAACGCCGCTTCTTGCCGCCATTGTAGTAAACGGAGCAATACTTAGATGTCCTGCAGTAGCACTTTGACCACCCATTACAACATTTCTTCCCATCGTTGTAGAGCCTGAAATTCCGGCTTGTGCAACCAAAACGGAGTGTTCGCCTATCACACAGTTATGACCTACTTGAACAAGGTTGTCAATTCTAACGCCATGTTTTATAAGAGTAGTTCCAAATGCAGCTCTATCAATTGTAGTTGAACTACCGATTTCAACATTATCCTCTATCTCAACATTACCGTTTTGATAAATTTTTCTATGTTCTCCAAGCTTGTTTGTTGCAAAACCAAAACCGTCACTTCCTATAGTAGTATTTGCATGTATGATACAGTTATTTCCAATTTTACAATCCCTATAAACTGTTACGCTTGGATATAAAACAGTATTATCTCCGACAACGGCATTCGTACCTATATATACATGTGCCATAATTGTACAGTTTTTGCCTATCGTAGCGCCCTTCGCTATCTCAGCTTTTAGAGATACAACACTTCCCTCTCCCATTTGCGCTTCAACTAAAGTATTATCTTCAATCGGCGGAGCAAAATATTTAGAAATTGTAGCCATTGCCCAATAAGGGTTATCCACAACTAATGCTATAGACCCATTAGGAACATACTCTTTTGTAGATTTATCGACTATTATTGCACCTGCTTTTGAGCTTTGAATATCTTTTACATATTTAGAACTCGCAACAAAAGAGATCTCATCGTGCTTAGCATCCTTTAAAGTATTTAATCTATTTACTTCAAAACTATCTCGGCTAAATTCACAACCTATTATTTTTGCTATCTCTTTTAAATCCACTTTCAAACTCCTATGCTATCTCTCTAGGGCTACCGCACCGCTTCGTACTATCTCTTTTGGGTTATATTTATTTATAATTTTTAAAAAGTTATCAACTCTTTTTGGCTCATCGGCAACCATAGCAATAAATACATTATCTCCTACATTAACGATTTTGCCATTGTACGCAGCACATAAAGCGGCAATATCACTAATATTTTCAGAGATAGGAAATTTAATCAACGCCATCTCTTTTTCAACTAAATCAGCATGTTCATAAACTCTTAAAACAGGTATAAGCTTATGAAGCTGTTTTGTTATCTGCTCTATAACTCTAATAGAGCCTGATGTTACGATTGTTAGTCTTGAGTATTTGCTATCAGGAATCGGAGCAACCGTAAGCGACGTAATGTTATATCCACGACCCGAAAAAAGGTCAGTTATACGTGACAATACGCTCGCTTCATTTACTACAATAACGGAGATAACTCTTCTTTCGCTAGCTTCCATTACTTCTCCTTCTTCTCTAATAACATCATATTAAACAGTGAACCGCCGGCAGGTACCATAGGCATAACGTTTTCAAGTCTCTCAACAATAACCTCTATAAAAGTAACAACATTTTTCTCAACTGCATCTTTTAATGCCGCATCAAACTCATCTTTTGTGTTTACTCTATAGCCAAGACCGCCAAAAGCTTCTGAAAGTTTTACAAAATCAGGCTGAACGCTCAAGTCTGTTTCGCTATGTCTTTTGTTATAAAAAAGAGTTTGCCACTGTCTAACCATACCTAAAAAATTATTATTCAAAATAATATTGATTACAGGAAGTTTTTTCTCAACTGCCGTCATCAACTCTTGACAATTCATCAAAATTGAGCCGTCTCCCGTAAAGTTTATGCTAATTTTTTCAGGGCATGCCGCTTTTACACCCATAGCTGCAGGAAAACCAAACCCCATTGTTCCGAGTCCGCCAGAGCTTATAAACTGACGAGGACGCGTAAACGGATAAAATTGAGCTGTCCACATCTGATGCTGTCCGACATCGGTTGATATATTTGCACTATCACCCAAAAGTTCGCCTACTCTTTGTATAACCCATTGAGGTTTTAATCTCTCACTGTCTTCGTGATATGTCAAAGGATGAAGTTCATCAAAATTTCTTATCGTCTCTCTCCAAGCCTTATATTTGGTAGGATTAATCATGGATAAGAGTTCAATCATCTCTTTAACAACATTTTTGACATCGCCAACTATCGGATAATCCGCATTTACAAGCTTAGATATACTTGCTGGGTCTATATCTACATGTATAACTCCAGCATTTTTAGCAAATTCAGCTAATTTGCCTGTTACCCTATCATCAAATCTAGCACCAAGACCGATAACTAAATCAGTCTCACTCATAGCCATATTCGCAGCATAACTTCCATGCATACCAAGCATAGATATTAACAACTCATCATCATGCGAGAGTGTTCCTCTAGCCATAAATGTCTCAACGGCAGGAATACCTGTTGCATGGACTAACTCTCTTACTTCATAAGCTGCATTCGAGTTTATAATACCGCCACCTAAATAAAAGATTGGTCTTTTTGCTTTTGATATCGCTTCCATCGCTTTTTTGATTTGACGAGGATTACCTTTTACATGTGGTTTATATGTCTCAAGATTTAACTCTATAGAGTAATCAAACTCTGCTATTTGTGCAGTTACATCCTTTGGAATATCAACATGTACCGGTCCCGGTCTTCCACTTGCTGCTATATAAAAAGCCTCTTTAAGAACTCTTGGCAAATCACTTGCGTCCGTAACAAGATAGTTGTGTTTTGTGCATGAACGACTAATTCCGACTGCATCAATCTCTTGAAACGCATCTGTGCCGATTAGGCTCATAGGAACCTGCCCGCTTATAACAACTAACGGTATTGAATCCATATATGCATCTGCAAGTCCTGTTACGGCATTTGTAAAGCCCGGACCGCTTGTTATCATTGCAACGCCGACTTTTCCGCTTACTTTTGAATAACCCTCGGCAGCATGCACGGCAGCTTGTTCATGTCTAGTAAGTATATGTTTAAAATTAGTTTGCTTATAAATTTCATCATAGACATTCATAATTGCTCCGCCGGGGTAGCCAAACACTGTGTCAACACCCTCTGCAATTAAAGCTTCAATGACCATCTGCGCGCCACTTATCTGCATGAAAAGTCTCCTATTTTAAAAAATTCGCCAATTATATATAAATTGAACTATATTATAAGTTAAAAGTGAATACAACTTTTTAATCTAATATTGAATTAACTATCATGGATGGTTTCCAAACCTCAATAGAGCCTTGAACCTGAGATTCTAAAACTAACTTTGTATTTGGATACTCTTTTACAAATGCAGTAAAAAAAGTTGTTATCTGATCGCTCAAACCATAGTAAAGTATATAATTTTTTATTCCGTTTTCTATAATTTTTTGTTCTGTTTTATTTTTTAGAGCAATATTTAACTGTGTAATATAACACCAAGATACAGCCGTAGCAATAGCCATAAATTTTGATTTTATGTTCATATATTTTAAAAGAGTATTTTTTACACCATCAACACTGGCTTTTGCGGCAAATCTGCTTGCAGTAAGATAATCATTTTCCCACGCTTCTTCAAGTTTCATACCCTCTTGAGAATATTGCAGAGTGTCTGAATCATCTAAAATATTATATGCCGTAGCAATATCCTTCTCTGCCAAAGCGGCGTAAAACTTATGCTGATGTTCCATATCGTCTATAAGTTCTTTAGCTTCATCCTTGAAGTCTTCAAAATCAACTAAAATACGATATATTTTTACGGCAGCGTGCGTGTCTCCTGATTTTTCAAAGTTTTTTGCTTTCATATAGATAGTATCCGAGTAATTAATTAGCGCATTGTACTCCGCAGTCTCTTTTAAAAACGGATGTTTTTTTGCAAGTTCAAATGCCAATTTAAAACTTTTTTGAACTAATGCAGATTTAAATCTATTAAACAGTGCTGAATTGACCATCAAATCTTGAATAATAGCAGTTTTCTCGGCAACACCTCTATATGGAGCAAAAATCTCTTTTATTTTTTCATGATTATTGGAATTTAACATATATTTTTGAGCTATTGAAATACTTTTTTTCCACTGCATTTCCATAGTTTTATATGCTTTTGTCTCTTTAAAAATAGGATTAACGTTTGCTAGCGGATATGCAAGAGCATATCTATTTTGAGTAACTAAAAGTAAAAATTTATCAAATTCTGCATACTGCGCCAATAATTTTTGAATCTGCTGTTTTTTCGATGGAATCTCCATAAAGCCTTCAAAGAGTTTTGTGGTACCTTGTTTGTTCCCGCTTTCAATAAGCTCTTTAGCTTTTTGCAGTGTACTTACCCATAATTCGTCAAAAGACAAATATGCTTTTGTATAAACCAAAAGAGGATTTTTATCTATATATCCCTGTAATAAATGATATTTTTTATAACTAATCATCTCATACATGGCTTTTTCATCTTCAAATATATCATAGATAAGAAGATCCCCATTTTCAGTACCTATCAACAAATGGTTTTTTGCTTCATCAAAATTAAGAGCTGTAACGGTACTCTCTAATTTTATATATTTCATTGAAATTTGCTCATATGTTTTCAAATCATAAACTAAAATATAACCGAGTTTTGTTCCTAAAAATAAAAATGATTCATCACATCCCACCGCTATTGCCGTAACATCATCATGTATGCCGTTTAATCTTGCTACTATTTTTGAGCTAATAATATCCCAAACTATTGCACTGCTCTTTTTATCTATACTTATTAATCTATTTTTGCTTAAAAATTGTAATTTTACGACAGGTGCAGAGTGAGCCTTTAGCCTATCTTTTGGTGTCATAGTTATTAAATTGAAAATAGCTATGTTTTTATCATAACTAGCAGTTGCAACCCACTGTCCGCTTTTACTAAAAGCTATATCGTTTATAGTATCTATATGTCTAGGAAGCGTAAAAGCCAACTGCCCACTTTTAATATCTACTCCAAACGTAATCCCGTCGTCTCCACCGGAGAACATGTACTTTGTTTTTGGGTCAATAGCGACACATGAAACTTCGCCTTGATGTCTATTTACCATACCGATTAATTTTTTTGTCTTTGTATCATATAGTTTAGACTCTCTTGCTCCCGTACTTATAAGAGCAAGATAATCTGCATCCGGACTGAGATATACTACATTGTTAACATATCTTTCATGAACGGCATTAGCTTTTAATTGATTTTTTATTTCAAGTGTTTCATAGTCCAAATACCTTATGGTTGTAGCAGAATCACTTACTAGCAGGTAATTATCGCCTAATATTTTTATATCTATTACTGCTTTTTCAAACTTACTATTTTTTATATAATCCATTTTCTAATCTCTTATGTAATTTTCTTCTTTCAACACTTTGTAAATCATCTGTTGATGCTCTTCGCCCTTTGTCTCCACATGTACAGTTACATTAGCATCGCCGTAGTCAAGCGATATAGATGTTCTGTCATAGGCAATATGTACAATATTTGCATTTAACTCTTGAAGTATCTGCGTAAATCGCATAAGTGAACCGGGCTTATCAATAAGTGTAACCGTTAGTTTCATTTTTCTGCCTGATTTTAACAAACCTTTTTCTATGATAACAGAAAGAAGCGTCACATCCATATTTCCGCCGCTTAAAACAACTGCTACTTTTTTACCTTTTAAATGCTCAAGTTTATTGTGCAAAAGTGCAGCGACACCGACTGCTCCGGCACCTTCAACAACAAGTTTTTGTTTCTCTAGTAAAAACAATATAGCACTGGCTATCTCTTCGTCGTCCACGCTTATAAATCTGTCAACACTCTCTAACATGTAGTTTAATGTTATAGTAGATGTATCGCGAACTGCTATCCCATCTGCAATTGTTCTTACGCTTAAACTATCGACTGCCGTTTTAAGCTCAAATGAATTTTTAAGCGCAGGAGCACCTTTAGCACTAACTCCAATAACTTCTATTTTAGAGTTTATGCTCTTAAATGCTGCCGCCATGCCTGATATAAGTCCACCCCCGCCAACTGGAATAATAACAGCATCAAAATTATCACATCTATCTAAGATATCTAAAGCCAGAGTACCTTGTCCTGCTATAACATCGGCATCTTCAAAAGGGTGTACAAATGTTAGTGAGTTTTTTTCGCCATGCTTTATAGCGTAAGCATAAGCTTCATCGTAATTTGTTCCATGTAAAATAACCTCTGCACCATATTTTTTTACGCCGTTTACTTTTGTCAGAGGTGTTGATTCAGGCATAACTATAACTGCCTTTATACCGAATTTTGAAGCTGAAAGAGCAACGCCCTGCGCGTGATTTCCTGCACTTGCTGCCACGACTCCGCATGTTTTTTGTTCATCGCTTAGCAGAGCTATTTTGTTATACGCACCTCTAATTTTAAATGCACCTGTAACCTGAAGATTCTCTTTTTTAAGATAGACCTCACATCCGGAACTTTCACTTAAATGCGGTGCATAAGAGAGGGGCGTATCTACTACTACATCTTTTATTCGCTCTTTTGCCTCATAAATTTTTTTTACATCAAACAAATAAAACTCCTAGCGTAAAGTGCGATGTTCTACCATCGTACACTTATTTTGAACAACTCTCATTCCATGTTCTTTGGCTTTTGCCGCGGCTTCATTATTTACAATCTCTTTTTGTGCCCAAAAAACTTTTACATCGCCGCGTTTTATACAATCATCGGCAACATTATTAAGCTCTTTTGGTTTTCTAAAAATATCTACCATATCAACTTCAAAAGGGACTTCTAAAAGTGAGCGATAAACTTTTTCTCCAAGGATTGTATCCTCTTTGGGATAGATAGGAACTATTTTAAAACCCTGCTGTTGCAGATACGCTGCCACTCTGTGACTAGCTTTGCTATCATCCGGAGAAAGCCCTATAACAGCTATTGTTTTTACACTATCAAAAATCTCTTTTATCTCTTGTTCATTAGAATTAATCGCAGGAAACTCACATTCCATAAAAATCCCTTGTTTTTTTATTAAATTTAGTAATTATATCCAACTTATCTATGAATTAAAAAATATATGTAAAATTGTTGTATAGTTACAATCACAGAATTTAGATAAAGAAGAGAAAACAAATTGAGAAATCAGCCTAAATATAATTTTTTTAAAAATACAAGTTATGCATTGAAAGGATTGATAGATTTAATTCAAAATGAGACATCTTTTAAGATTGAATTAATTATAGCGATTGTGTTACTACCTGTTATTTTAGTTATTGATGCAACAATTGTTTATAAAGTTTTAATGTTTATATCATTGATGGGGATGCTAATAGCAGAAGCTATTAACAGCGCTATAGAGAGAGTGGTTGATTTGGTTACGCTGGAGCATCATCATATGGCAGGTCGTGCAAAGGATGTAGGAAGTACTGTAGTCTTTTTGAGTATTTTTGTGTTTGTTATAACATGGGCAGTAATTTTACTAGATATTTTTAGTAAAAATTAAAGTGCAAGTTTCTCCTGCCCTATACGATAAAGTGCAAAATCATATTTCAAAGGGTCATTTTTATCAAACTCTTTGAGTTTAGATGTAAGCTCTATAGCCGCTTCTAAATCATAGCTCTTTCTGTTTAAAAGCCCCAGTTTTTTTGAAACATTGAAAGTGTGAGTATCAAGAGGAATTATCAAATCCGCTTTATCGACTCCGCTCCACAAACCCATGTCTATGTTGTCCTCTCTTACCATCCAACGCAGATACATCATCCACCTCTTTAACGCCCCTGCTCCCTTTGTTTTTGTAGTGATTTGAGAGATTAAAAAGTTATACCCCATACTTGAGTATGGATTGAGTACATGTAGCGTTTTTATCAGCTCATTAATCCCCTCAATTACATTTGCATTTTTAAGATACCCCTTTTTAAAAACTTCCTCTATAGTTGTTTTTTCGCCTAAGCGTTTTAGTGCTATAAAAAGAGCTATAACATCTTCGCTTTTTTGAAATCTGTAGTAGTGATTTTTCAAACCTTCTTGTATCTCATCGTCACTTTTTTTAAGAAGTGAAAAATCAAGAGAGTTTAAAAATTTTACAATCTGTTTTACGTTTCCATAAGCAAAAAAAGCGCAAATCAGCGAGACAGTCTCATCTTTATAGCGATGCGCAACCATAATAGGGTCTAAACGCTCTTCGCAAACTTCACCTTCACAGTTGCGTTTAGCAACCTCTGCGTCTAGTTTATCTTTAATGTAAATGATAGAGTTTTTTTCGCTCACTTGAACCTGCTATATTTAATTGTTTTCGGTATTTTGCAATTGTTCTTCTAACCATTTGGACTTTAAATTTTTCTTGAATAAGTTCCAAAAGTTTCATATCGCTTAATGGTTTTTTTCTATTTTCCTGCTTAATGACACCGACTAAAAACTCTTTTATAGCCGCATTTGAAACATCTTCATCTATTGCCGTAGTAAAAAATTCTTTCATTGCATATATACCTCTGTTGCAGGCTATATACTTATTGGCTATTGCTCTTGAAATGGTAGATGGATTATGTCCAAACTCATCTGCTAATGTCTTTAGAGTAAGCGGCATTATTGCGCCGCCCGTAAAAAATTCATACTGATACTCGACTATCATAAGCCCGACTTTATAGAGAGTAGCTTTTCTCATATCAAGCGCATCAACCAAACTTTTTGCCTCTTTTATCTTTTGTGATACAAACTCATGCTCAACCCCATAATTCATATCAATATTTATTGTAGGATAATAGGCGTCATTTAATTTTACCTCTATTGAATTATCATCATTAAAATATATCATCAAATCAGGAATAATTTGTGACGACTCTTCAAGATACTCGATTGCGGGAGGATTTTTAAACGTTCCTAAAACACGCATAACTTCTTGAAAATTTTTTTCATTTGAGTAAGCATAGATATTCTCTATATCTTCTATAACTTTAACGGCCAGAGAGTATGCCTCATCACTTATATCAGAGTAATCCAACTGAAATATAAACGACTCGGCTAGATTCTTTGCGGCAATTCCGACAGGTTCTACATGTGCAAATCTTTTTCGGACTTTTTCAAATTCATATTCATTAATATTATTATCTTTGCAAAACGCTTCGCTGTTGCCTTCATAGTATCCGTTTTCATCAAGATTAGCAACAACAAAAGAGGCTATTTTTTGTGAGAGCGGTGTAGGAAACAAAGGCGCTTCTATCTGTTCGTCAAGTACATCGTATAAAGAGCGATTTGCTATTGTCAGTGCTTCTATTTGCTCTGTTCTTGTATTGCTTACCGAGCTGCTTATAATTTTTTTTGGTATTTTACTCTCAAAACTCTCTTCATACCCGGAGACTACTTCTATCACGGGGTTAGCTTCGACAAAAGGAGACATTGCCTCGCCCAAATCACTTAAACTAGAGTGTAATATCGGCAGCCAATTACGCAGAGTATTTGAGAGTTTATGCTTATTTTCTACGCTTTGCGTCTGTTTAAGTGCTGCCATTTTTTTAAGCTTCCTAAAGCTTAAACTCCTCGCCTAGATAGTGGGTACGTACATCAGGATTTTTACCGATTTCTTCGCTTGTACCGCTTGCTAGAAGTGAGCCTGCTTTTATAACGTAAGCCCTATCGCATACATCTAAAGTTTCACGCACGTTATGGTCTGTTATTAGAACTCCTATCCCGTATGAAACAAGTTGTTTTATGACTGTTTGAATATCCATGACGGCAATCGGGTCAACCCCTGCAAACGGTTCGTCAAGAAGCAGAAATTTCGGCTTATTTACAAGTGCACGGGCAATTTCGACACGGCGTCTCTCTCCGCCGCTAAGACTTATTCCTTTACGATAACGAATCGGCTCGATATTAAACATGTCAAGAAGCTCTAAAATTCTCTCTTCTTGAGCTTTTTTATCTTTTATCTTTACTTCTGCGGCAATTAAAAGATTCTCTTCTACGCTTAAATCCTTAAAAATAGAGGCTTCCTGAGGAAGATAGCCTATACCTTTTAAAGCTCTCTGATGAAGAGGCATTCCTGAGAGATTTTTATCATCAAAAAACACCTCTCCGCTACTTGACTCAACAAGTCCGCATATCATGTAAAACGTAGTGGTCTTACCGGCTCCGTTTGGTCCAAGGAGCCCTACAACCTCGCCGCTTCTTACCTCAAGACTCATACCTTTTACTATCTCTAAATCTTTTATTTTTTTCTTTAAATCTACCGCTTTTAATATATGCATATTTTGTACTCTCTTTTATCATCGGAAATTTTTTCTATATCTATCGTCATTGTCTTTATATCTGCAGAATTTAATATTTTAACGAGTTCATCATTTCCCCACTCCACAAAATGAAGTCCGTCTCTCTCTAGCTCTTCTAACATACCAAGAGAGATAAAATGCTCAAGCCCGTGATTGTACATGTCATAATGAAATATTTTATCCCCATAGCACTGCTGAAGTGAAAAAGTCGGCGAAGTCACTTCATCTTCAATACCTAAGTATTTAACCATTCTTTTTACAAAAGTAGTTTTTCCTGCTGCCAAATCTCCACGTAAAATTATCACTCCATTTGTAAAATTTTGTGTAATATATTCAACAATAGTATCGATTTCATCTAATTTAAGTAGATATTTTTTCATAATTTATTCGATATTTCAATAATATTTTCTAGTTTTTCTTTGGCTTTTCTAATTTTTATGGCTTCTCGTGCCATTTCAAGCCCATCTTGGATATCACGAGCCAATCCATCAACCATTAAAGCACAAGCCGTATTTATAAGTACAATATCTCTTTGAGCATCTGTTGATTTTTCATCAAAAATATTGTATAAAATTTTTGCATTAGCTTTTGCGTCTCCTCCGATTATTGCAGATAGAGGAGCTTTTTTTATACCGTACATTTGAGGATCAATTATAAACCCATTAACCACTCCGCCTTTTAACTGTGACGCATAAGTAATATCGCTTAGACTGATTTCATCCATTCCTTCAGACGAACTTACAACCATAGCCGAAGTCGCACCGTTTATCTGAAGAGCTTTCGCCATCTTAGGAACAAATGATTTATTAAATACGCCAAGAAGAGATTTTTTTGCACCTGCGGGATTTGTAAGCGGTCCCAATATATTAAAGATGGTCTTATCAGGTATTGTTTTTCTAACAGGCATTATAAATTTCATGGCAGGATGATGATTTGCGGCAAACATAAAAGTAAAACCTGTCTCTTCGAGCAGTTTTGCACTGTTTTGGATGCTTAAATCAAGTCTGACTCCAAGTTCTTCAAACATATCTGCGCTGCCTGACTTTGATGTAACCGAGCGGCTACCATGTTTTGCAACCATACTTCCACATGATGCGACAAGTATTGCAACCGTAGAAGAGATATTAAAACTTCCTATCTTATCTCCGCCCGTACCTACTATATCAACTACTCTATGACGTAAATCATCGGATATAGGCAGAGGAATTGCGAATGAGCGCATAACCTCTGCGGCAGCGGCAATTACTTCAATTTTAGTACTCTCATCAAGCTTTAGACTAAGCAAAAATTCTCTCATTTGCTCATCGCTCATCTCATGGTTAAAGAGTGAGGTAAATAATTTTTTCGCCTCTTCATAACTCATGAAATCTCCTTTATATACTCATTTTGGAGACTTTTTGGTGTTGATTTTGTTTGAGGAATCTGCAAAATTTGATACTTTTTTGTAGAGTTTAAATAGTTTATAGTTATTACGTCACCTATTGCAATATTTTTACTGGCTTTTGCAACTACACCGTTTATTAACACTACCCCGCTTTCTATCATATCTTGAGATATTGAGCGTCTTTTCGTAATATTTACCGAATTTAAAAATTTATCTATTCTCATAAATGCCTACAATATAATATTTTTTATATTGTAGAGTATTGAAACTGAAAAGAATGTAAGAATTGGAACAATTTTTGCATTGTTTTTTATTATGAAGCAAACCCACTTTTGAAACAATCTTTTTCGACTACTATTCTTTTTTGCTTCTCTTTTCTTTTTGTGTCTTTTTCGACAAAGATTTTCTTTCTTGTTTTTGGGTCTAGTTCCGTATAGTACATAACTGCCGAGTAAGTTCCGGGTGTCGGAGTAAAGACTTGAGCTTGTTCCGGATTCATCTTTAACTCTTCTGTCGTAAAGCGTTTTAGCTCATGCATATCTTTTTCTTCACATCCCGGATGTGCGGCAATTAGATAATATGTCAAAAACTGATTTTTACCCTCTTCTTTGTTTAACTGATCATACATCTTTTTAAAGTCAACCAAAGTCTCTTTGCCCGGTTTTCCCATAAGTGATAGTACATGTTGTTGCGTGTGTTCGGGAGCAACTTTTAGCTGTCCCGATATATGGTGCTTTACCATCTCTTTTAGATAAGAGTAACCATGTTTTTTATCCGCCGTTATCAAGTCGTATCTTACCCCTGAAGCGATAAAGGCTTTTCTTACACCTTCAACCTCTCTTATCTTTCTAAGAAGATTTAGGTTTCTGCCGTGATCTACATGCATAACTTTGCAAAGTCTATCTGCATCTACGCATCTTATATCGTCACATGTACCTTTTTTAAGTTTTTTTCCGCACTCATAACCGTACATGTTGGCAGTCGGTCCGCCGACATCCGAGATGATTCCTTTATAATCTCTGTATTTGTTAAACTCTTTTGCCTCTTGTAAAATATTGCCCTCTGTGCGAGTTCTGATAGTTCTGCCTTGATGAACTCCAATGGCACAAAAGTTACACTCTCCCCAGCATCCGTGATGTGTCATTATGGAAAACTTTATAGTCTCTAAACATTTTACCTTTCCAAACTGCGCATAATACGGATGAAGTTCTCTTGTAAAAGGAAGATTTGAGTTTGCATCCATTTCACTCTCATCAAGATAGTCACATGGTGGGTTTTGGATTAAAAATCTACTATCTACCGCTTGGCAAAGTCCTTTTGCGGTAATCGGGTCGTTATTATCGTAAAAATCATCAAATAGGTCTATATACTTCTCTTTGTTTTCTAAACACTCTTGATGTGAAGGAAGCTGTATATACTCATACTTTGGCTCTTTTGATATGTATGCCACGCCTCTTATATCGGTATAGTCTCTTCCCTCATCCAACGCGCGGGTAACTTGTTCTAGTGCTATTTCGCCCATTCCGTAAATAAGGATGTCTGCTTTTGCATCAAAAAGTATCGGTTTTTTAAGCTTATCTACCCAATAGTCATAATGAGTTACTCTTCTAAGACTTGCTTCAATACCGCCTAAAACAAGCGGAACGGTACCCTTGAAATATCTTCTAATTAGATTACAGTAAACACTAAGTGCACGGTCGGGTCTTTTATCATTTTTACCGCCCGGAGTATAATCATCCGTATTTCTAAATCTTTTTGTCGCGGTATAGTTTGAAACCATACTATCAACACTTCCGCCGCTTACTCCCCAATATAAACGCGGTTCGCCTAGTCTTGTAATGTCTATATCGCTGTTAATGTCAGGTTGACCTATCATACCCACTCGATAACCCATTCGCTCAAGCATCCGTCCGACCATGGCAACGCCTATAAAAGGGGAATCTATGTATGCATCTCCGCTAACTAAAATAACATCGCACCTATCCCATCCCCTAGCATCCATCTCCTCTTTTGTAGTAGGAAGAAAGTCTTTTGCCGTAAATGAAACCGTATCTTTTTTTGGTACTTGCGCCTTACTTCTTCTACTCAAAATTCAACCTTTTAATGAAACTATATTTTTATATTCTGTATCTATAATAATACTAAATGAATTTAAAATTAGAGGTTATAAATTTGTGTTATACTATATAAATTTTTTTAAGGTTTAAACATGTTTAATATAAGTTTGAATAAGAAACTTTTTTGGATTGTTGCCTCTCTTATTATTATTTCTAATTCTCTTTTGACTTTTTACATGTACACTCAGAATAAGAACCTTGTAAAATTAAGAGCGGCTTCAAGAGCAGACTCTCTAAGAGACTATTTTATTTCTATGAGATATGTTTACCATCATCAGTTTTTAAATAGCAGTTTTGATATAAACGAAACTACTGTCGGATTTTTACCTGCTCATGCTTCTACACTAATAAGCGACAAATTTGCAGAAATTTCAAAAGACAAAATAACAATAAGAAATGTTACCGATAGATATAGAAATCCAAAAAATAAAGCCGATAAATTTGAATTAGAAGCGATAGAGTATTTTAAACAAAATCCTGATAAAAAAGTGTTGATAAAACAGATAAAACAAAATAATAAAGACATTATTAATTACACCTCACCGTTGATTATAGATAAATACTGCATAAGTTGTCATGGAAGCAAAGAGGAAGTTTTTCCATCTATAGTAAAAATGTATGATGCGGGATACGACTATAAAATAGGCGATATCAGAGGGGTTACAAGTATTAAGATTCCACTTGAAAATTTAACTAGTGAAACAATGGACGGTTTTTATGAAATCACGTTTTTATCTTGGTCAAGCATACTTTTATTGTTGATACTGATATATTTTGCAATTAAAAATTTAACTCTAAAAGATGTTAAACAAAAAATAGTTTTAGAACAAGAGGTTAGAGAAAAAACTGCTCATTTAGAGTACCAAAAAAATGAGTTAGAAATTGCAAATATAAATCAAAAGCATCTTTTTTCAATACTAAGAACCGTAGCAGACTGTAATCAAATTCTAATTACTTCTAAAAATATTGATGAACTTATTGATAATACTGCGCACTCTATGCACTCTAACACAACCTTTGCAAGCGTTAAAATCTCACTTTTTCAAAACAATCAGTTGACAGTAAAAAGCTCAATAGGACTAGATGAAGATTTTAATATTACACCGCTAGAATATGATGTTTTTAAAAATAATCGTGCCGTACTTTTAAAAAGTTTTGATGAGACATTACCTGATGAGTGCAGAGAAAAAGTAAAAAAATATAATATTACGGAAATTTATTCGCTACCGCTTAGAAAAGAGCATTATGCAAAAGAGGCAATAGGTGTTATTTCTATTTGCACAACAGAAATAAAAGGACTAAGTGAAGAAGAGCGAGAAATGATAGAAGAACTTGCAGGAGATGTCGGTTTTGCTATAAACTCATTTCATCAAAAAGATGCCATAAATCACCTCTCATTTTATGACCTGCTTACAAACCTGCCAAATCAGAAGCTGTTTGAAAAACATTTAACACAAGCACTTACAAACAGCAATAACAGTAAAAATTACGGGGCAGTTTTATTTTTTGATTTTGACAATTTTAAAAATGTAAACGACCTGATGGGAAAAGAAGCAGGTGATTTTATTTTAACAAATACTGCCGATAGGCTAATTCTAACTTTAAATAAAGCCTCTATAATCTCCAGATACGCAAGTGATAAGTTTTTAATTCTTTTAGAAAACATCTCGTCTTCAGAAGATGAAGCGGCAATTATTGCAGAGGAATTTGCGAACGAGATACTTCTACTGACAAAAGAGCCATTTAGCATAAAAGAGCAATTCTTTTATCTAACAAGTAGTATCGGGATAGTTCTATTTTTTGACCATAACGTAAATATAGATACACTCTTAAATCAAGCCGAATACGCTTTAAGAACAGCAAAAAGCGATGGAAAAAATATCATACGTTTTTATAATGAGTCTCTTCAAAATATGACAAAATCAAGATCTTCAATGCTTCAGCATTTAAAAGAAGCTCTCTTGGAAAATCAGTTTTTTGTAAATTATCAAAAACAGGTTGACTCAGACTCAAAAGTTACAGGGGTTGAAGCGCTACTGAGATGGCAGCATCCTGTTATGGGGCTTATTTCTCCTGCACAATTTATTCCGCTTGCAGAAGAGTCCGGTATCATAAAAGAACTCGGTGCTTATGTACTTCGTGAAGCTGCAAACCAACTCATTGCTTGGAAAAACAACGAAATAAAAAAAGAGTGGAGAATTTCCGTAAATGTAAGTCCGCTACAATTTAGAGACATTGATTTTGTAACAAATATTAAAAATCTAATATCTTCAACTTCTATGAACCCGACAAAATTAAGAGTTGAATTAACAGAGAGCGTACTAATAAAAAATCAAGAAGATGCTATGCAAAAGATAAAAGAGCTGAGCAAACTTGGTATATCCGTTTCAATAGATGATTTTGGAACAGGGTACTCCAGTCTTGTATATTTAAAACACCTTAAGATAAATGAACTAAAAATTGATCAATCTTTTGTTTTTGGACTTGAGACAAACAGTTCCGACAAAACTATTATTAAAACTATAATCGCAATGGGTGAAGAGTTTGGTTTTGAAGTTATTGCAGAAGGGGTTGAGACAAAAGAGCAGTTTGATATGCTCAAAAGTCTTGGATGTAAATACTTTCAAGGCTATCTTTTTGCAAAACCATGCATGGCATACGAGCTATAAAAGCTCGTGCATTATTAAAACTGAGGTTGAAGAAAAGGTATAACCTGCTTTTTACGGCTCAAAACTCCATCAAGCCATGCTTGGTTATTTTGAATTTTTACTTTAAATGCATTCTCCACTTTAGTTATATCATCACTAATGCAAAGAAGTTGTGACCCTTCTTTCATAATATCCGTTAAAAGAATTATAATTGTATGAAGACCATCTTCTTGTTTCATAAGTTTCATATCTTCAAAAAGTTCATTTATTCTGCTCTCTAGTACAGAAATATCAACCATCTCCAATTGACCGACTCCTACTTTAGTGCCGTTCATATCAAATGCTTTATAATCTCTCGTATTGAGATTTCTAGCGCTTGCACCTTCTACTGCAGATTTAGCTATAAACATTTGCATTGCAAGAGCTTTATAATCTTCTATGCCGCAAATTACGGAAAGCTCTTTAACCGCTTTTGTATCATTTTTAGTACATGTAGGAGATTTAAAAATTACCGTATCACTCAAAATCGCACACATCATCATACCCGCGATATCTTTTGGGATAGAAACTTTATGATAATCATACATCTCTTTTATAACGGTATTTGAACAACCAATCGGTCTTATCCAGCACTCTAAGGGAGTATCAGTCGTAATATCTCCTAACTTGTGATGATCTACAATACCTAAGATTGTTGCTTCTTTTATATCTTTTGGCGCTTGAGCAAGGTCAGAAAAATCAACCAAATAAACGCTCTCTCCTGCGTAAGATGTTTTAAGTTCGGGAGCAGTTGCCCCGAATTTGTTTAATATAAATTCAGTCTCAGGAGATATATCACCTTGACGTGTTGCAATACAATTTTCGCCTAATTGATTTTTAAGATATGCTAAAGAGATAGCTCCGACTATAGAATCAGAATCCGGATTTGTATGACCGAAAATATATGTTGACATTGAGTTACCTTTTGAATTTTTTTTGCAATTATACTAAATTTTTTCAGATGAAAAAACTTAGGAGTATCATTTATTGCAATAATGATATAATTTTTAAATGAATGAACAGCTAAAGAATATTACACCTGATATATTTTTATACCATGGACTAATCATTTTCGGCGAGCTTTTGGTAATATCTGTTTTAGTACATATGCTCTACAATAGACGTTCTCCTGCAAGCATAATAGCTTGGCTTCTTTCAATGATACTTCTACCGTATGTGTCTGCCGTTTTATATTTTATTTTCGGTTCCAGAAAAAGAAAAAATAGATATAAAAAAGAGAGTATGAAACTGCAAAACGGTAAATTTGTTTATAATATTTTTAATACTACAAAAAATAGAGAGTTAATCTTGTACACAGACTCTACAAAAGTTTATGAAACCTTTATGCAGTGTATTGAAGAGAGTCAAAATTCTATCTATATAAGTACATATATTTTTGGATACGATGAAGTTACAAAAAAAATTATAAAAGCACTAACAAAAAAAGCAAAAGATGGCGTTAAAGTAAAAATACTCATTGATTCACTGGGTTCAATTATCTTGTATCTGTTTCAAAACAGACTCAAAGAGCTAAGAGATGCAGGTGTCAGAATTGAGTTTTTTATGCCTATATTTGAGATGCCTTTTAGAAACTATATAAACTTAAGAAACCATAGAAAAATTTATATTTTTGACGATAAAAAAGTTTTAAGCGGAGGAATAAATTTATCCAATGAATATTTAGGAGAAAAATATAGTAAAAAACGATGGGAAGATATTATGTTTTTAATAGAAGGCTCATCTGTAGAGCATTTTTTTGATGTCTTTGCATCTGACTGGTTTTATGCTTCTAAAGAAAAACTAGACTTTACCAATAATTATAAAGAGGAGCAAGGCGAAATATTTTTGCAAGTTATTCCTTCAGGACCGGATGTAGATAGAGATACTCTTTATGAGATGCTTCTTTCCGCCATCTACTTAGCAAAAGAAAAGATTTATATTATTACTCCATATTTTATACCAAACAATGCGCTTATTCAAGCCCTGATTATTGCACATCATAGGGGTGTAGATATAAAACTGGTTACACCAAAAGAGTCAAATCACACTATAGTAAATTTAGTCAGAAGCTCATACATGAGAGAACTTGAAGAGTCCGGTATTGAGATATATCTCTACAACGGTTCAATGCTACATGCAAAAGCGATGCTATTTGATGAAGAGTGCGTAATGCTAGGAAGTGTAAATTTTGACAATAGAAGCCTATTTCTAAACTATGAAATTGCTACTTTTGTATATTCTAAAAACACTATAAAAGAGATAGATTTATGGGTTCAAACACTTCTACAAAATTCATCCCTTGGCACAAAAGAGGTCTCTGCACCTAAGAGAATTTTTGAAAATCTTATGCGTGTGTTGGCACCGCAGCTTTAAAGGTAAAGTAAGATTCATGTTTAAACCGCAAAATCTAATAAAATCACTACAACATCAAGATATAAAACTCCAAAACGAGTTTAGCATTTTATGCTGGAATGTAGCAAAACTTACACTAAAGAGTTCATACAAAAATTTTATTGATTTGCTTATAAAAAACTATGATTTTGATATACTGCTTTTACAGGAAGTGAAAAAGAGCATTTCAATAGAGTTTGATTTATCAAATTATTCATATATATTGTCTCCTAATATCCAAACAAAAAGACATGTTTTCGGTGTTTTAAGTGCTTTTAAAACATCATGTGAAAGTGAGTTGTCTCTGCTTACAAAAAAGCAGGAGCTAAAGTATGCAACCCATAAAGTATCGCTAATAACACATCATAAAGTATCAAACGATAAAACTATTCTCATGGTTAATCTACATGCTATAAATTTTGTAAATAACAGTGATTTTAGAAATGAGTTAAATTATATATATACAGCTATTAAATCCCATGAAGGAGCTATGATAGTTGCAGGTGATTTTAATACATGGAATTTAAAGAGAGTCCAATTTTTAAAAGAGTTTACAGAAGCTTTATCACTTAAAAAAGTTGAGTTTGAAGATGATAAAAATCTTAAAAAGATTTTTTCAAACTCAATAGATTATATATTTTACAGAGACTTGGAACTAACATACTCAGAAGTCATTAACAGTAAAAATATTTCAGACCATAACCCAATTATCGCAAAATTCAGATACTAATCTATAAACTCTACAACATCGTTAAAATCAAGCCTTAACTGCGTTGATTGTTCATTTACTCTATATCCAAAAGGTAGCACTAAAGATAGTTGATATTTATTAGTATCAAGGTTTAAAACTCTCTCTGCGTCCTCTTTGTCAAAACCTTCTATAGGACAACTGTCAATTCCTAAAGTTGCCGCACATGTCATCATATTTGCCGCTGCTATATATGTCTGTCTTGCACTCCAGCAGAGTATATTTTCATCACTGCTTAGTGTTTTTTTAAGATGTTTTGCGTACAAATCCATGTAAAAGTCAAGTTTCTCTTGAGGCATCTCTCTTCTTAAAAATCTCTGCTTTACGACTCCGCTCTCAACTTTTAAACTCTTAATCGCAGCAAGAACAATTACTAAATGAGAACATGTAGTAATCTGAGGCTGATTCCAGCAGTGAGGTCTTATTTTAGCTTTTAGCTCTTCATTTGTTATGACTAAAAACTTCCATGGCTCCATTCCAAAAGATGATGGAGATTTGCGCCCTGCTTCTAATATCTCTCTTATATCTTCATTAGATATTTTTCTGTTTTCATCAAAAAGTTTACATGCATGTCTAAAATCCATCGCCTCTTTAAATGTTTTATTCATTTATACTCTCTTATTGTCTCAAGATACGGTTTTAGATTTTCTAATCTTTGTAAAAAATCGAAATCCTCATTTTTGTTCTTAGCATTTGATTCTATTTCTTGTGCTATTGTAATAACTTTTTCAAAACATAAAGAAGCTGCGCCACTTTTTAAATTATGAGCATTTATAAGAATTACGCCAAAATCTTTTTTATCGATTGCATTTTCTAAATTTGTAACTATTTTTTCTAAAGAAGAAGCATAACTTTTAAAAAGTTTTTCGATTATATTTTGTGCTAAACCCATCTTTTTTTCCGCCATCTTAAGAGACAATCCTATATCAAGCATCTCATTGTTTTCTTTAGTACCTTCTTTACTTTCAATCTTTAAGGCTACTTTCGTTTCTTTTGAGATTTTATTGCTATATTTAAGTAGTATAGTTTCAAATGCTTTTATATCTATAGGTTTTGTCAGATAATCTGCCATTCCTGCGGATAAAAACTTCTCCTTGTCTCCTTCAAGCGCATTGGCGGTCAAAGCTACTATGGGTGTTTGTATATTAAATTCATTAACCAATATCCTAGTTGCATCCATACCGTTCATAATTGGCATATTTATATCCATAAGTATTAAATCATACTTATTTTTTATAGCCATATCTACTGCTTCTTGCCCGTTTAATGCAAAAGCATATTCTATATTTTCAAATTGTCCTAAAAGTTCAGATACAAGAATCCTGTTTATTTCATAATCTTCGGCTATCAATATTTTTAAATTTATATTATTATAATCTTTGCTTTTTTGAACGTCTGTATCTATTAATTTTAAACGCATAAGTTCGTTATATAATATAGACGGAAAATCATCAAATATTTCAATATGCTGACATCTTGAGTTTTCCACACATTTATCTGCTTTTGTAAGCAGTAATATTCTGGCTTTTTTGAATTTTTTTGAAAACTTTTCATCTTTTGAAATAATTACTGAATTAGGAATATCTAATTTTTTATCAAAGTCGTCTATAACGATATAATCAACTTTGTAAGAGTTTAGCTGCGTCGATAAATACTTGAGCAAGGTTTCGTTCATGTTATAAACATATACTTTAAAATCATTTAGATGCTCTTTTAATGTACTGTTTGCCGCACAATCTATATAAGAAATATCAAAATAGAACTTGCTTCCCTTTCCTTCTTCACTCTCTAATTGAAGCCGGCTTCCCATAAGCTTGCTCAAAGAGCTTGATATGCTAAGACCCAGACCCGTTCCGCCGAATTTTCTCGTGGTCGAACTGTCAGCCTGTGAGAACGGCTCGAATATCTTATCTTGGCGATCTTTAGGAATACCTATACCGCTGTCTTGAACTATGAACCTTACTTTTTTTTCATCCTTAGTGACTATACTTTCTATTTTTATATATATTGTTCCATGTTCATGAGTGAATTTTATAGCATTACCTATCAGATTTATCAATATCTGTTTTATGTGGAAACTATCTATTCCTATACATTCAGGAAGAGCAGAATCGATGTCTATTATATATGACAGGTTTTTTTCTCTGGCCTTTTCGGCTAAAAGCATAAGAGTATCTTCAAACTCCATAAAAGGATTTACATTCGATATCTCAATCTCGCTCTGCCCGCTTTCAAGTTTTGAAAAATCAAGTATATCGTTTATTATCTGTATCAAGGTTGCCGTAGAGCTTTTTATCAGCTTTGTGTATTTACTCTGTTTTGGATCAAGCTGTGTCTTTGACAAAAGCTCTGAAAAACCCAAGATAGAGTTCATCGGAGTTCTTATCTCATGACTCATATTAGCTAAAAAGTTAGCTTTTTCTCTCTCTGCTTCTTGAGATTTTATTCTCGCTTCTTCTATTTCTGTAATATCCGTAAATGTGGCAAGATATGTTTTTTTATTCTCTATATCTATTATCGCTACCTTTACGCTGTAAACTCTTTTATTTATCATAGCAAGATGAACTTTTTGGGATTCTTCTAAAATAGGGATAACCCAAAGTTTCTCATCTGTGCTAGATTTTAAGAAGTTTTCTCTCTCTTCAAAAAGCTCACATATACATTTATGTTTTTCTTTGAACTCTGCAAAAGAGTTAAATCCGAATACTTCATAGAACTTTCTATTTACCTCTATTACCCCGTCTTTTTCATCAAAAAGGACTATAATGCTCTCTTGATTATCCAATATAACAGATACTCTTTGTTTTTGAGATTCAAGCTTGTTTTGATATTCTATGGCGGCGGTTATATCTTCTCTTAAAGCCATAAACTCAACAATATCGCCGTTTCTATTTAAAAGAGGAACTACCACGGCATTTACGTAATATGTCGATCCGTTTTTTTTCTTATTTTGTATGATACCCTGCCATACTTTTTTATCTAAGATTGTCTTCCACATATCTTCAAATATTAATTCAGGAGTATCAGGATGTCTTACTATGTTATGGGGGCGTCCTATGAGCTCTTCTTGAGAGTATCCGCTTATCTGTACAAAATTATCGTTCACATACCTGATAATTCCGTGCGTATCGGTAGTGCTTACTATGAGCGAAGTATCTATAGCCTCTTTGTACTGCTTTAACATGTAGATCATCTCTTCGTTTTCATCTGATGTTTCTTCTAGAAGTTTTTGAAGATGGATATTTTGCTCTTTTATCTTAATATTAGCTTTTTCAATATCTTGAGAATTTATATCTATGGTATGTTCTAAAAATTTTTTTTCCTCATAAAAATCATCATAACTACTAGAAACATCCTCAATGAATTCGGAGAAATTTTCAGGCATCAAGGAGATATCGAAACTTTCTCCAAAGTATCTCTTTAATTGTCTTTTTAATAAACGATTCATATCAGTCTTCGTATATTGCCGTTAGGGTCATAGTCTGATTATGCAGTTCGCATCTCATTTTGTCCTTTTTAAACGGTGCTATTTCACCGTAGGAGTAAAAACCTACAAGATTTATATTATCTCCTAAAATATTGCCCACCTCTTCTAGCTCTTCGTCTATTAACTGACCCAACACTATCTTACGACCAACACAGCTAACTACAAGACCAAGTGCCGGTTTAGAGTTAGCGATGGTTATCTCGCTTGCTGCTTTTCCAGCCCCGTCTATCAGTTTATCAATATCCGGCTTCATTAATCTTGCCGAATATCCATTAGGTACGTCTCCTGCAAACGTTATAGACTTTTTATCTTCATCAATCGCCAAAAGCGTTCTTATGATTTCAGGATCGTTACTCTCTTTTTTTATACTAAGAGGAAAACGAAGACCGCTGTTTGGCAAATCATCCGCATATTGTCCTAAATATCTTTTGTATAGATCAAGTGCAGGTTCACCATCTATTTCGTACACTACGTTACCCTCAGATCTGGTTATAGTTCTGTATGTTCCAAACTCACTCCAACCACCGAAACAGCCGCTGCTTATTTTTAGATCTTTTCCATAAAAACCTACAGCTGCTATTCTCCCCTCTTTTGCCTCATCGTCACTTAAGACGAAAGTCTCTTGAAATCTTGCACCGTCACCGGCTAAACCGCCTGTTACATGTACACCGTGCAGTGAAGCGTTCATACCTCTGACCAGTTCGGAACCGTTTACTTTTAAACCGTCTGAGAGCACAAATACATGCTTCAACCCATCTTTACTTAATTTATCAACAAGTTCAGATGAGAGCTCTTCCAAAGTAGTACTATCTGTAAAATCCACACTGCATACCTCTACTTTCGAGCTTTCAAATTCTACGGCAGTCATTACAAGAGAATTTTTGGATATCTCTTTTCCCAGTATATTGCCTGATGATGAAGAACCCACTATATGAGCATTTGGATAACTGCTTTTTATTTTATAAAACGTATCTTTATTTTTAATTATATCAGTATCACCAAAGACAAATACTATATCAGCATCCTCTTTTTTTTCTATGTTATCAGAAACATATTTCCAATTACCGTTTTTATCAAGTATCAAATTATCTATAAACATCACTCTCTCCTACTCTTCAAATTTTAAATATATCTCTTTTATCTTATCGATATTTTTAACGAACAACTCTACTAACTCCGAATCAAAATGTTTTCCAGACTCTTTTACTAAAAAATCTTTTGCATCTTCAAAGCTCCATGGATCTTTGTAAGGTCTTTGAGAAGTCAAGGCATCAAATACGTCTGCAATAGCGGTTATTCGCCCGTATATATGGATTTCATTACCTTTCAATCCTTCAGGATAACCATTTCCTTCATACTTTTCATGATGTGTTTTTGCTATTAGCGCACCTGCTTGAAGATATGGATTTTTACTATTCTTTAGTATCTCATACCCTATGACGGAGTGAGTTTTCATTATCTCATATTCATCATCTTCTAACTTTGCCGGTTTTAATAGAATATTGTCTCTTATACCTACTTTTCCTATATCGTGCAGAGGTGAAGCAAAAAATATTATATCCTGCTCTTTTTCACTAAAACCGTACTCTTTAGCAAGTAGCTTTGAATAGTGTGCAACTCTTGAAATATGACTCCCTGTCTCAGGATCTCTATACTCTGCTAGTCTTGAGATGATTTCAAGTGCTTCATGTTCTCTGTCAATAAGGTCTTCGGTAGCTTTTTTAACCTCTTCTTTAAGTATGTCGTTAAAATTTTTCAGCTGAAGCTTAAGTTGGATTATTTTTGTAAAATTCTTTATTTTTGCTTCAAGCTGCGCTATATCTACCGGTTTTGTCAAAAAATCCGCCGCACCTACTCTTAGAGCTTCTATCTTTAAATCATGATCATCATCAACTGCGGTAACCATAATAGGAATAAGTTCATCTTGAATACGAAGTGCTTGTGTTATAAGTTCCAATCCATCCATCTGAGGCATCATGTAGTCCGCAAACATCATATCTACCCGATTATTTTTTATATGTTCTAAGGCTTCAATAGGATCTTGGAAGCTTTGTACATATATACCCATCTCTTTTGCTATTTCTTCTATTAGAATCAGATTCATAAGAGTATCATCGACAGAGATTACTTTTAAACCGTTCATATATTCTATCCTTATTTAATTTTTTAATATATCATAAATAACTTTAAATAATTTTTTGTCAAATAGTGATAATATTTTAAAAAAGAAGATTTTATGCTGTGTTATTGCAATAGTAAAAAAGAGTTTAGTAAGGGTCGCGAATCGTTTTTTTAAATAATACATAAAAACCATCTACACCAGAACAACTTATAAGAAGTTGATACAGCGCTTATGTTTTAGAAGACGGTTATTTCATAGTAAAAACTACAGATAAAAAGAATCATTTTGAAAATGATGGGGATTTGCGCTCTGCTTCTAGTATCTCTCTTATATCTTCATTAGATATTTTTCTGTTTTCATCAAAAAGTTTACATGCATGTCTAAAATCCATCGCCTCTTTAAATGTTTTTTGCATAATATACTCCTCTACAATTTTATAAAAAAATTATATACCCCAAATTGCTAGTTAAACAAAAAGGCTTAATCCATAAGAAAGACTCGTAGCAGAGGGATTCTTATAAAAGAGAACATAACAGCACTGTTTTGTTTAGTGTATGATTTATTAAAAGCTATGGGTAAGGTTATAACGCATCCAAAAAAAGATACTTCTTTTTACATGTAAATTAGCTACATGTAAAAAGTTTGTTTTACTATTTTAGTATAGATTTGGCTATACTTTTTGCCGCTTCACGACCGTCATATGCTGCACTTACTACTAAATCGGCACCTCTATAACAGTCACCGCCGGCATATATTCCAGAAGTTGTCGTTTCATGGGTATCTTCGTTTATTATAATTCCACCCCACTTATTTGTATCAATACCGTTTTCTGCCAAAAAAGATGGTATTTCAGGGTCAAATCCTAAAGATAAGATAATTACGTCAGCATTAACTCTAAATTCACTACCCTTTATCTCTTCCATCTTTTGACGTCCGTTATTATCTTTTGCACCAAGAGTAGTTTTTATAACTTCAACTGCAATAGCATTGCCTTTATCATTTAAGATAATCTCTTTTGGAGAGACAAAAAATGTAAAATCGACACCCTCTTCCATAGCATTCTTATACTCTTTTTGACTCCCTGGCATATTATGTGCATCACGGCGATATAGACATGTTACACTTCTTGCGCCCTCTCTTTTAGCAGTTCTTAAACAGTCCATGGCAGTATCTCCACCGCCGATTACAACTACCTCTTTATCTTTAAAATCAAATTTTTTATCGTATGAAGTTTTAAAATTTTTCTTCTGAATGGCAGTTAAATAATCCATTGCATTATAAACATTAGCAGCTCTTTCACCGTTAATAGAGGCTTTTTTAGCTTTTGTAGCCCCGACGCCTATAAATATAGCATCATGCTTATCAGCTATCTCTTCAAAACTTATATCCTTGCCAACTTCACAGTTAAGCACAAGTTTCATACCTGCTTCTACAAGATACTTTACACGACGTTCTACTATCTTTTTATCTAATTTAAAATTTGGAATTCCATAAGTTAAAAGCCCACCTGCTCTATCACTTCTCTCATACATAGTTACAGCTATTCCTGAGCGTAAAAGATACGTTGCAGCAGAGAGTCCGGCAGGACCGCTACCTATAATAGCAACTTTTTTATCAGTAATTATTCCGGGAAATTCAGGTTTAAAACCTGCTTTAAATCCCTCTTCTGTAATATGTGTCTCAACAGAGCCGATTGTAATAGCTCCATGTCCGTCATTTAGGGTACAATCCCCTTCGCATAGTCTGTCATGAGGACAAACTCTACCCATTACTTCTGGAAACGGAGAGGGTTCGTTTGAAAGTTTAAACGCAAACTCCAAATCTTTTTCAGCTACAGCTTTTAACCATTGCGGAACATAATTATGAAGCGGGCATTTATTTAAACAAAACGGGTCTCCGCATTGGATACATCTCTCACTTTGAGTTGCTGCTTCATTGCGGTCAAAAACCTCATAAATTTCGCCAAAATCTTTTGTTCTCTCGACGACTAATCTTTTTCTGGCTTCTATTCTATCTATTGTTAAATACTCTCTCATGATTAATCTCCAATCTCTAAATTCATAGGCAGTTTAGTTAAGTTTTTAGGTTTTACTAACCAAAAACTTCTAACTTCTACTCTAAAATTATCAAGCAGTGCTTTTGCTTTTTTACTTCCTGTTTCAACAACATAATCTTTTAAAAGTTTTTTTAGATAGTGTCTTGCTTCATCCGTCTCATCCGTATCAATTCTTACTAACTCTACAAGTTCACGGTTTGCATTTTCGACAAATTTATGTTCTTCATCATAAACAAAGCTGATTCCACCTGTCATACCTGCACCGAAGTTAATCCCCGTTTTGCCTAAAATAACTACTACACCGCCTGTCATATATTCGCAAGCGTTGTCTCCTGTTCCCTCAACAACGGCTAATGCACCAGAGTTACGAACCGCAAATCTCTCGCCCACGCTTCCCGAAATATAAAGCTTACCGCCTGTTGCACCATAAAGACATGTGTTTCCTCCTGCAGCAAATTCTTCGCCCTCATTTACTGAAGTGATAATTATTTTACCGCCGTGCATACCTTTTCCAATATAATCGTTTGCAACACCGCTCAAATAAATTGATACTCCCGGAATTAAAAACGCACCAAGAGCTTGTCCTGAAATACCTGTTAAATTTATTCTAATTGTATCTGCACTTAAGCCTTTATTACCGTAGTATTCAGCAATTTCACCACTTATTAATGCTCCGAAACTTCTATGTATATTGCTTATTTCTCTACTGATTCTAGCAGGATGTTCAGGATGTTTTATAGAACTCATAACCTCACTTAAAACATCTTTTTCAAAAGCATTATCATCAAACGGATGATTAAATTTTTGCTGATGAGTATTAACACCTTGCTCTTGATGAAGAACAGATGAGAAATCAAATTTTTGAGCAAACTTATCATCAACAACTTTTAATATATCGCTTCTTCCTATCATCTCTTCCATAGTTTTAAAACCGAGTTCAGCCATAATAGAACGAATATCTTCAGCCAAAAGAGTAAAATAGTTAATAAGTTGGTTTACATGTCCTTTAAAAAACTCTTGACGAAGTTTTTCGTTTTGAGTTGCAATACCTACTGAACATTTATTTACATGACAAATACGAAGCATTTTACAACCTACGATAGTTAAAACACCTGTTCCAAATGCATAACTCTCAGCACCTAAAAGTGCCGCTTTAACTACATCAAGTCCACTTTTTAAACCGCCGTCTGCTTGAACTTCTACAAGCCCTCTTAAGTTATTTGCTTTAAGCGCATTATGCGCTTCACTAAGCCCAAGCTCCCAAGGATTTCCTGCAAACTTGATAGAAGTCAGAGGTGCAGCACCTGTACCGCCATCGCCACCAGAAATAATAATTTTATCTGCATACGCTTTTGCAACACCGGCTGCAATCGTACCAACTCCGATTGTAGAAACAAGTTTTACTGCAACTCTAGCTTTTGGATTTACCTGCTTAACGTCAAAAATAAGTTGTGCCAAATCCTCAATAGAGTAGATATCATGATGAGGAGGAGGAGAAATCAGAGTAACACCCGGTATCGTATAACGAAGTTTACCGATAAGAGCTGAAACTTTATGTCCTGGAAGCTGTCCGCCTTCACCTGGTTTTGCACCTTGAGCAACTTTAATCTGAATCTCTTCAGCCGAACGCAAATAAGCAGGCGTAACACCGAATCTTCCTGATGCCACTTGTTTTATCTTTGAGTTTCTATCAGTTCCGAAACGCTCGCTGTCTTCTCCACCTTCTCCAGAGTTTGACTGAGCGCCGATTCTATTCATTGCCATAGCAATAGTCTCATGAGCTTCCGGAGAGATTGAACCAAGACTCATTGCAGCAGAAGCAAATCTTTTAAATATCTCTTCTTTTGGTTCAACTTCGGAGATATCAATAGCTTTTCTGTCTGATTTTAATTCAAAGAAATCACGAATAAATTTCAATCCTCTTTTATTTACCAAATCTCTTAGTTTTTCATAATCTTTCTTACTTCCGCTTTCTGCCGTAGCATGTATAGCGTGGATGACTGCAGGACCGAAATCATGATGCTCTTGATCGCTATAAAACTTATAATATCCGCCGATATTTAGCGGGAAAATTTTATTAAACCCACTCTCGCTAAACGCTTCCGTATGATATTTTTTAAGTCTCTCATCAATATCGTTATAATCAAGTCCGCCAAGTGCAGAATTTGACATCTCAAAGCACTCTCTTACTATTTGATTACTAAGTCCCATAACGTCAAACAGACCCGCGTTTCTATACGATGCAATAGTAGATATACCCATTTTAGACATTATTTTTAAAATTCCGGCATTTAAAGAGCAATGAACAGCTTTTAAAGCTGCATTACAGTCAAGCGTTATCGCTTTAGACCTTTTCGTATGTTCTATTACCGTTTCTGCCAAAAGTTTAGGATGAATCGCATTTGCACCATAACCGATAAGTACAGCTGCGCTATGAGAATCATGCACTTCACATGTAACTGCAACCATAGATACAAGATGACGAATTTTAGCTTTTAAAAGTGCTATATTTAAACGTCCTATTGCCATAGCCATAGGCATAACTCTATTTTTTTGACTAAACTCATAATCATCTAAAATAACAATTCTGGTACCTTCATTTTTAACAGAATTAATAACATTTTCAACTAAGGAGTCTAATGCTTTTTTCAAATCTTGTTCATAAGCTGTCGAAAATGTTTTATTACGGTAAAAATCTTGATAACTAGGAGATTTTTTATCTCCGAAAGATTTTAATACTTTTAATTTTTCACTTGTTATTATTGGAGAAATTGATTTTAAACGATGCGCATGAAAAGGAACTTCATCAAGTATGTTGTGAACTTCTCCAAAGCCCGTATTTAAACTCATAACGACTTTCTCTCTAATCGGATCAATCGGCGGGTTTGTCACTTGAGCAAATTTTTGTTTAAAGAAATCACTAAATGCTCTTTGTTTGTTTGAAAATGCGGCAAGCGGAGTATCATCACCCATAGAGCCTACTGCCTCTTTTCCTTCAACAATCATAGGCTCGATAACTTGCTCTATAACTTCATGCGTTACGTTAAAATATCTCTGTCTGTTTATCAACTCTTGTTTATCATACTCAGAATCTGACATGTACTGTTCGCTTACATGTTCTTGCAGATATATCATATGCTCATTTAACCACTTCATATATGGGTTTGAACTTTTTAAATAATCGTTAATTTCACTGTTTTTAAATATTTTTCCAAATTTAAGGTCAAGCCCTAACATCTCTCCGGATTGAAGACGACCTCTTTCTTTAATATTCTCTTCAGGAATATCTGTAACACCGTATTCACTTGCAATCAAAAGAGTGTCATCTTTTGTAATTATATATTTTGAAGGACGAAGACCGTTTCTATCTAACACACATCCTACATATCTGCCATCAGTAACGGAAAATGCCGCCGGACCGTCCCAAGCTTCAAAAACCGTTGATTGGAACTCATAAAATGCACGAAGTTCAGGATCCATATGTGGAGCATTTTGCCAAGCAGCCGGGATAACTGCACGAACAGCTTTAAAGAAATCCATACCGTTTACGAGAAGAAATTCAAAAAAGTTATCGGCACTTGCGCTGTCTGATGATTTCAATTGTAAAATAGGAAGTATTCTTTGTATCTCTTCGTTAGTAAAAACTTCACTTTTTATTGATTCTGATTTTATTTCAACATTAAAACGATTTCCTTCTACGGAGTTTATTTCACCGTTGTGAGCAACTGAGCGAAACGGCTGTGCAAGTCTCCATTCCGGAAGCGTGTTTGTTGAAAATCTCTGATGAAAAAGTGAAAAAGATATTTTAAAACTCTCATCTTGCAAATCTTTATAAAACTCTTTAATATGGGTAGGCATAACAAGTCCTTTATATGAAAGAACTTTTGAACTCATTGATGCAATATAAAAATCTCTATCATTTACAAGTTTATGCTCACTCTCTTTACGAGAAAGGTATAAAAGTGCATCAAATCTGTTTGTAGCCATTATTGAGTTTGGAGTAATAAAAAGTTGAACCATATTAGGCAGTGACGCAAGAGCTTGTTCGCCTAGTGCATTTACATCAATAGGAACCGTTCTGCGAAATACAATTTTCAAGTCATTTGCTTCACAGATATTCTCTACTATATCTAAGTTTTTGATATCTTTTGTAAAAATAGAAGCTATTGCAAATTGTTTTGGTAATTCAATGCCCTCTTTAGTAGCTTCTTTGCGTAAAAATTCTTCAGGAAAAGATAAAAGCAATCCGCTTCCGTCTCCCGTTTTGCCATCAGCCGCTACTGCACCGCGGTGCATCATTCTTTCCAATGCAGTTATAGCATCATTTAAAATTTTATGAGACGCTCTATTTTTAATGTTTGCTACGAGACCAAAACCACAATTATCTTTGAATGATCTCAATAAGTCATGATATTCAACCATATTAACTCCTATATTTTACATTTTTTTGTAATTTTATTACAAATTTAATCTCTTTTTAAAGAAACTTAGCCTATTTAGAGACAAGAGTTGCATTATACAGTTTAAAGGTTTAAAAAATTATAATATCCAGATGATTTTCTAACAAAAAATAAAATATGAGTATAAAAGAAGCTAGACATGCAAGGTTTTATTCTAAATCTTAACAGAGTAAAAGATGAAGATTTGATAGTCACAATAGTATCAAGAGAGAGCTTAGATACTCTTTACAGATTCTATGGAGCAAGGCATAGCGTAATCAATCTTGGATTTAAAATTGATTATGAAAAGGAGAATTCGCCTAAATCAACTATATATAGATTAAAAGATGTAATTCATATTGGTTTTAAATGGATAAATGATTATAAACTTCTAAGAGTATGGCAGGATTTTACTACTCTATTTTATAAACATCTAAAAGATGCAGATGAATTAGATGCATTTTACTTTGAACTTTTAGAGAGTGCTTCAATAAACTGGAATAGGCAAAATCCAAAAAGAGTAGCCGTTGAATCATACATAAAATTATTAGAACATGAAGGAAGATTACATAATGAGTTTGAGTGTTTTTTATGTTCAAATAAAATAATTGAAGATGACGTTTCGCTTCTTCGTGCTTTTTTACCTGTTCACAAACAGTGTTCAAATACATTTAGTATAAAAAAAGATGCATTAGGAGAATTGCTTAAAAATAAATCTACCCTATTTTTAAGCAATGAAGAAGTAGATAGACTTTGGTATATTTTATTGGAAGGTCTGTGATATTTTACACACTATTTAACTTAAATTGTCCATAGAAAATACTATAAAACAACAATCTCACTTTAATCTTAAAAAATAAGAAAAAAAACATATTTTGAGACATTGTTATGATAAAATAACTATTATTTTAATTTTGGACGGTAACACATGTTAGCAACTGTAAAATCTCGCATTATAATTACAATTCTATTTTTTGGCGCTCTCGCAATAGTTTCTATGTATAGTTATATATCTTATACTTTTAATGATTTTTCAAATAAAACAGCAAAGCAGTCTCTGGAAATGTTGAGCCAATCTATATTTCAAACAGTTACTCAGAGTATGTTATCAGGTGACCCAAAAGTTGTTGAAGAGACACTAAGTAAGGCGAAAAATATCAACGGAATTGATTTACTTGACGTGTATAAATCTGAAATTGTATTAGAACTATATAAACAAGATGGTGAAACTTTTACAAATGACCCATTAATTAAAGAGATATTTGCTACAAAAAAATCAAGAACAATTGAAAAGAAAGATGCCGAGCACCACTCAATTCAACTTCTTAATCCTATGGTAGCCGAGAATACATGTTTATCCTGTCATGCTAATGCGAAAGTAGGCGATATACTGGGTGTTATGAATCTTGTTATCTCTCTTGATTCTAATGACAAAGAGATTGATAATACAAAAATGATTTTATTAATAACTCTAATTATAGTATTTGTAGCTTTTGCAATTATAATTAGTATGTTTTTTAAAAAAGAGGTTCTTGCACCTTTAGATGAACTTCGTGCTCGTATTCGTGCACTTGTTGACGGAGATAAAGATTTAACTAGACGAATTGAAATAGTACAAAAAAATGAGTTTGCAGAATCCGCATACGCAGTTAATGACTTTGTTGCTGCTATACAAAATACAATTAATGATGTAAAATCTCTTGGAAGTAGAAATGTTTTAATTGCAAATACAATTACAAAAGCGTCTTATTCTATTCATGAAAGCATAGAGAATGAAAGTATAATTGTCTCTGACACTACACATAAAAGTAAATCTATAAAAGATATTCTTGATAAATCTATAGAGATGGCTAGAGAAACACAGAAAAAAGTTTCACTGGCAAATGAAAATCTTGAGTCATCAAAAAAAGCGCTTGATGAACTGGTCAACGAAGTTGACTCGTTTATAGAGGTAGAAAACGATCTCTCAAGTCAACTGTCTCACTTAAAACAAGATGCAGATCAGGTAAAAAGTGTTTTACTTGTTATTAAAGATATAGCAGAACAGACTAATCTTCTTGCTCTTAATGCCGCTATTGAAGCTGCTCGTGCGGGAGAACACGGTCGCGGTTTTGCAGTCGTTGCAGATGAAGTACGTAAACTTGCAGAGAGAACGCAAAAATCGCTTTCAGAGATAGAGATTAGTGTAAGCACTATTGTTCAATCAATCAATGATGTTAGCGATAAAATGAATAATAATGCAAAAGGAATGGAAAAACTTACGGCTATATCTAAAGATGTTGAAGAAAAAATAAACGACACATCGTATGAAATGAGACACTCTATTGAAGTGGCAATACAGTCTGTCAATGATTCTGAGACTATTGTAAAACACACTGATGAAATCATAAGCAAAATTTCGGAAATTAACAATCTATCAACTTCAAACAAAGAGAGAGTACTTAGTATAGAAAATGATTCTAAAAGTCTGCTCGAAGTTGCGAACTCGCTTGATTCTAGTATAAATGAATTTAAAAGCTAAAAAAGTATTAAACTTTTTTAGCCACTAAAGAAGCGACTTTAATTCGCTCTCCTCTTAGATTTGTGTCTATCTTCTCTTCATAGTAAATTACATCAAGACCGATAAAAGAGTGTAAAAGCTCATTTTTACGTAAAAGATAATCTAAATTTGTAGTCGGAAGTTTAAAATCGCCATGAGCAACTATAAAAGTTTCAAACATTATAACACCGCCACTTTTTAGAGCATCTTTCATCTGAGATACCAATCTGCGATTTAAATAGTTTACATTAACTATTAAATCATACTTATTTGGAGTTAAGTTATATTTGTCTAAATCAGTGTCTATCTTATTTATAGTCGAACTTTTTTTTACTTTATTTAATGCATAATCTGATATATCAACGGCATCGACAATAAATCCCAAGTCAGCTAAATAGTGCGTATTTCTACCTGTTCCACAGGCAATATCTATTGCATGACCGACTTTTACATGTTGTATATATTTCTCAACCAATGGTGAAACACTCTGAGGCATTGGATTATCCAAATACCTCTCATTCCATCTCTGTTTATCTTCAATCATTAATCTTCTCCCACAAGTAAGCAAAGTTTATTTATTATATTCATACGATATATAGCTAATATTTTCATGAAAGTCTTCCTTTGTAGTCTTGATATCCAAACTCTTTTATAACATCAACAGTTTCATCCTCTCTTAGTATAACCAATGAGGGTAACTTTATACCGTTGAACGTCGTGTTTTTTACAAAAGTGTAGTGAATTTGATCTTCAAATATTACTTTATCGCCCACATGTAAAGGTTCTTCAAAAGAGTAATCACCCATTATATCTCCCGCTAGACATGTATTTCCGCCAAAACGGTATGTATATCTCTTCTCTCCTGCTTCACCGCTTCCTCGCACCATTGCACGATAAGGCATTGCAAGTGTATCAGGCATATGCGCTTCCGCGGAAGTGTCTAAAATTGCTATATCCATGCCGTTATGCACAATATCCAATACACTGCTTACCAAAGTTCCGGTTTGCCATCCAACTGCTTCACCGGGTTCTAAATATACATCAACATTATATTTTGCTTTAAACTCTTTAATTACACCGATAAGCTTCTCAACATCATAACCTTTTTTAGTTATATGGTGTCCGCCGCCAAAATTTATATACTTCATATTTTTAAAGTACTTTGAAAACTTTGCTTCAAATACCTCTAAAACATCCTCTAATGCGTCAACATCTTGTTCGCAAAGTGCATGAAAATTAAGCCCGTCTATATGCTCCAACACTCTCTCATCAAAATTTGCAAGAGTTGTTCCCAATCGGCTATAAAGTCCGCACGGATTATATATATCTTTTGGAGATGATGACTGCTCGGGATTTATTCTTAAAGAGAGACTTACATGTCTATTTATCTCTTTTACTCTTGTGGCATATTTAAAAAGCTGGTTTGGGGAGTTAAATACAATATGATCGGATATGCGCGCTATCTCATCAATATCCTCGTCTTTGTACGCAGGAGAGTAAGTATGAACTTCAAGATTTTTATTATCTTTTGCAAACTCTTCTCTAGCCAACAATGCTTCATGCAATCCGCTTGAAGTACACCCTTTTAAATACTGTTTTACTAGTGGAAATGTACTCCACATTGCAAAACCCTTTAGAGCTAAAATAATTTTCGCCCCGCTTTGTCTTTGTACATAATCCAACAATTCAAGATTTTTTCTTAAAAGTGATTCTTCACACATATAGTATGGTGTTTTTAATTGATTCATAATTTATCTACACTTATCTAATATTTTTTACTCTATCTTTTAAAATTTTACCGTATTGCTCTTTAACTCTATTTGCAACTCTCTTAAAATGTTCAACATCAAGCTCAATATCTTCTACCATTTCGCAAGCATCTTTAATGGAAGTATCTGTTAAAACATTTTTTAAATTTACTGCAGTTCTCACAATATCTAAAGAGTTTATATATGATTCTACCTTAGAAGAGTTGTCTGATTCAAAATCTAGTCCTTTTAATATCTCTACATAGAGTGGCTCTAAATTCCAATGTTCAAAAAGCAATCCTGTGAGATAGTATGTTGTTGTATCTAATAAACGATACTCAAACTCAGTACTATTGTTAGATTTTATATATCCTGAAGTAAACTCTTTTGAAAAATTACTTTGCATAACCTCTTTTGCCAAAATAAGCTTTCCAGTCTCCATTATTAGAGCCAGTGGAGATAAAAACTGGGCATGTCTAAGGTCTATTTTAGAGTACCACTGCATCATTAGAGTGCTTTGAAGATGACAAATATCATTAAATTTCTCATTATCAACGCCATATATATTTGTTTTTGCTTTTAACTGTTCTTGTATGGCATATTTTAAGACTAAGCCGTATATTTCATCAGTACCAAAAAGTGTTACGGCTTGCGAAATTGAAATAATTTTTCTTGAAAAGCCGTATATAGGTGCATTTATCATTTTTAAAATATTTGCGGCTAAAACGGCATCTCCTTCTATGACTCTAACAAGTTTTATAATATCAATATTTTTAGCACCGCGACTATAGAGCTTTTGTATCATAAATGCCGTATTTGACAACGGAGGCAATGACTCTAAATTTGATATTATATGCTTAAAAGTCATCTGTAAACTCTATACTTCTAACTCTTTTATCTGCCAAGGAAGCCCACTAGTGTTCATCTCATCCATAAACGGGTCTGGATTCATCTGCTCCATGTTGAAAACTCCAACACCGTTCCAAATACCTTTTAACATAAGTTTTGCACCAATCATAGCAGGAACTCCTGTCGTATATGAAACACCTTGAGAGTTTGTCTCAGCGAAACACTCTTCATGATTTTTTACTTGATAGATGTAAATCTTTCTCTTTTTGCCGTCTTTTATACCTTCAGCTACAATACCGATATTTGTTTTTCCTTTTGTACGAGGTCCAAGAGACGCAGGATCTGGAAGAAGTGTTTTTAAAAATTCCATAGGAACAATCTTCATCCCTTTATGTTCAACAGGCTCAATTCCAAGCATACCTACATTTTCTAAGCACTTCATATGAGTAAGATAACTCTGTCCAAATGTCATAAAAAATCTAATTCTCTTTAGTCCTTTTATGTGCTTTACAAGTGATTCCATCTCTTCATGATAAAGCAAATAACTATCTTTTGGACCGACTTCAGGATAGTCCCAAACTTGCATAATTTCCATCGGTTCAGTCTCTATCCATCTGCCCTCTTCCCAATAACGACCCTTTGAAGATACTTCTCTTAAGTTAATTTCCGGATTAAAGTTTGTAGCAAAAGCATAACCGTGATCACCGGCATTACAGTCAAGTATATCTATAGTATGTATTTCATCAAAGTAGTGTTTTTGGGCATATGCACAAAATACATTTGTAGCCCCAGGGTCAAATCCGCTTCCTAAAAGCCCCATAATCCCTGCTTCTTTAAATTTTGCATCTCTTGCCCATTGAAGTTTATATTCAAATTTAGCTTCATCTGGATGTTCATAATTTGCAGTATCAAGATATGGTGTTTTTGTAGCAATACATGCATCCATAATTGTCAAATCCTGATAAGGAAGAGCAACGTTTATAACAATACTAGGCTTACATGTATTGATGAGTTTTACAAGTTCTTCTGTACTATCGGCATCTACTGAAGCAACCTCAATATCCGCATTTGGCAACTCGTCTTTTATATCTTGACACTTTTTAAGCGTTCTACTAGCCAGTACTATCTTGCCAAAAACATCTGCATTTTGTACGCATTTATATACAACCACACGGCTTACTCCGCCTGCACCAATAATTAATGTTGTTCTCAAAATTTATATCCTTTAATTTACTAACCTTATTTTAGCATTTTTTTGCTTTTTTTTAATTACAATAATTAGCCAAAAGTGCCTCTTTAACTAGGTTGTAGCTCTCTTGTCCTTTTAATTTTTTTACAATTTGCAGTGCAAAACATATGGCAGTTGCCGGTCCACGCGATGTCATTACATTGCCATCCTCAACAACCATTGCTTTATCTCCAAAGAAACCATCCTCTCTTATCTGCTCTTCGATTGAAGGATAACATGTATAATTATGCTTTAGTACTCCGGCTTTATGAAGCGCAAGCGGTGCCGCACAAATTGCACCTATGCTTTTATTTTTTTTATCCATAACTTTAAGAATATTTTGCACATTTTTATCATCACACAGAGCAAGAGTTCCACCCCATCCACCCGGTAAAACTATCATATCAAGTCCATCGATATCTACATCTTTTATCTCTATATCACTAAGAACTGTAATACCATGAGCACCTTTAACGCCGGCCTTATTATCCAAAGAGGCAATATAAACTTTTATTTCCGCTCTTCTTAAAACATCGATTATATTAATCGCTTCTATCTCTTCAAACCCATTTGCCAGAGGTATTAAAACTTTGCTCATTGCTATCTCCTAATATTTTTTATCTTTTTATTCTATACTTTTTTGGTTACTTTTACAAGCAAAGTACTTTACTACTATCAACTGCTCTTTACTTTTTTTTAGTATAATCACTAAATTTTTTAAGAATAAAGAGACAATCTCATGATAAATTATCAAAGTATAAAACCTTGGTTATATAAACTAGAGCCGGAAAGTGCTCACTATGTTGCTGAATGTGTATTGAGACTGCCTAATATTTGTCAAATACCTTTTAATCCGTTTTTAGAATCTCACTTTATTACAAACGATATACTGACTCAAGAGCTTTTTGGGCGTACATTTTTCAACCCTGTAGGTCTTGGCGCCGGATTTGATAAAAATGCAACCATGATTCGCGGTATGCAGATTTTAGGATTTGGTTTTACCGAAATCGGAACAGTTACACCAAAACCTCAAGAGGGAAATCCTAAACCTAGAATGTTTAGACATGTAGAAGAGGAGAGTCTTCAAAATGCCATGGGATTCAATAACGAAGGACTATTAAAAGTTCAAAAAAGATTAAAAACAAGATTTCCTTTTACTACTCCTATTGGAGTAAATATAGGAAAAAATAAACTAACTCCGGAGAGTGAAGCTATAAATGATTATACGACACTTATAAAAGCACTTCATTCTCTCGGTGATTATCTAGTTATAAATATCTCTTCGCCAAATACTCCCGGTCTGCGAGATTTGCAAAATGAGGAGTTTATTACAAGACTTTTTGCCGAAGCTAAAGCCATTACACAAAAACCTATTTTACTAAAAATTGCACCTGACATGTCAATTGAAGATGCTGTTGCACTCACTACTATGGCGGTTGATAAAGGTGCTGATGGAATAATAGCTACAAATACGACAATAGACTACTCTCTTGTAAAAAATCCAAAAAATATAGGCGGTCTTAGCGGAGCAGTTTTAAAGAAAAAAAGCTTTGAAATATTTGATGCAATAGCATCAGAACTTTACGGCAAAACAACACTTATCTCCGTTGGCGGTATAGATTCTGCGGAAGAGGCTTATAAACGCATAAAAGCCGGAGCTTCACTTGTACAAATATACAGCGGACTTATATTTCACGGGTTTGACATGATTAAAAATATAAATATAAGACTCACCGAACTTATAAAAGCTGACGGATATACAAATATTACAGAGGCTATAGGAAGTGATAGAAAATGAAAATTTTCTTAATCCTTACTCTAATTTTAGGAACTTTAATGGCATCTTCACTACCAAAATATGAAACAAAAACTCTAAAAAACGGACTGCAAATTGTTGTTATTCCTCTCAAAAATAGTACAAATGTAATTAGTACTGATATTTTCTATAAGGTGGGAAGCAGAAACGAAGTTATGGGTAAAACCGGCATTGCCCACATGTTAGAACACATGAACTTTAAATCTACAAAAAACTTAGATGCAGGCGAGTTTGATAAAGAGGTAAAAAGCATAGGCGGTGTAAACAACGCATCAACTAGCTTTGACTATACGCACTACTATATTAAATCAAGTACACAAAATCTTGGAAAATCATTAGAACTATATGCAGAACTTATGAAAAACCTCAAACTAAAAGATGAAGAGTTTCAACCGGAACGCGATGTTGTTGCCGAAGAAAGAAGATGGAGAACTGAAAATTCTCCTATGGGCTATTTATATTTTGCCTTATTTAATAATGCATATGTATATCATCCATACCATTGGACTCCGATAGGATTTATGAACGATATCAAAACTTGGACATTAAAAGATATAAAAGATTTTCACAAAACGTACTATCAACCAAACAATGCAATTCTTATGGTAACCGGCGATGTTGAGGCAGAAGAAGTTTTTAAAAAAGCCGACAAAGAATTTTCAAAGATTAAAAACAGAGCAAAAATTCCTGAATTTAAGTTTATAGAACCTGAGCAAAACGGTGCTAAGAGAGTAGTGATTCATAAAGAGAGCGAAGTTGAGATGCTAGCTATAACTTTTCATATTCCTGATTTTAAAGACAAAGATCAACTTACACTAAACGTAATTTCAGAAATACTATTTTCAGGTAAAAGCTCAAGATTATACAAAGAGTTAATAGAGAAAAAACGTCTTGTAAACACTATTTATGCATATAATATGGAAAATATAGACCCCGGTCTTTTTATATTTTTAGCAACATGTAATCCAGGTGTAAAAGCTGAAGATGTAGAAAAAGAGCTAGTAAAAGAGATTGAGCTTATAAAAAATAAAAAAGTAGATGAGAAAGAGATAGAGAAGGTAAAAATAAATACAAAAGCTGATTTTATCTATTCCTTAGAGAGTTCAACATCTGTTGCGGAACTTTTTGGAAGTTATCTTGTTAGAGGTGACTTGACACCTCTTTTGAATTATGAAGAAAACATACAAAAGATAACAGTAGATATGATTCAAGAAGCTGCAAACAAATATTTTAACTTTGATAAATCTACGACACTAATTTTAAAAAAGTAGAGATAAATTTGTTTAAGGTTATTGAGTATATAATCTTTGTAGGCGAATTGCAATATCAAATATTGCAAATCTAATCACTCGTACTATAAGGAGTTTAAGATGATAAAAAGTCCATTAATAATATCTGCTTTGGCAGCTGCAATGCTTCTATTTACAGGTTTATCAGCGGCTGATGAAACACAAGCTAAAGAGAGTGTTTACGGAAGTCAGCTTATGACACAAAAAGAGAGAACTGAGTACCGCTCTAAGATGCGTGATGCAAAATCTGCAGAAGAACGAGAAAAAATTCGTGCAGAGCATCATGAACAGATGAAGGTTAGAGCTAAGGAAAAGGGTGTAACAATTCCAGATGAACCGCCTGCAAGAGGAATGGGTCAAGGACAAGGACAAGGAATGGGACCTGGCAACGGTAGAGGTCGCAATAATTAATTAACATATAGCTCGTTCCAATCATTACGGATTTGGAATGAGTTTTCCCACTAATATTCGTACAAAATAAAATGTTCGTTCCCTCTCCTTTTAATACTTTTTTGATATAATTGCACATTAATTTAATAAGGCTATATAGATGAATATCGTAACCGGTTCAACCACTGCATTAATAACTCCTTTTAAAAATAAAAAACTTGATGAACAAACTTATGCAGACTTAATAAAAAGACAAATTAACAACGGTATAAATGCTGTATGCCCCGTAGGAACAACCGGTGAGAGCGCAATGCTTACATATGATGAAGATAGAAGATGTATAGAAATTGCAGTTGAAGTATGTAAAGGCACAAATACTAAAGTTCTAGCAGGTGCCGGAAGTAACTCAACGGCAGAAGCGATAGAAGCTGCAAAAACTGCTCAAAAGTGTGGTGTAGATGCTATATTTTCTGTTGCTCCGTACTATGTAAAACCATCTCAAGAGGGACTTTATCAACATTATAAAGCAATCGCAGAATCGGTAAGTGAGCTTCCTTTTATGCTCTACAATGTTCCAGGACGCACGGTTGTTGATATAAGTGCAGATACCGTTATAAGACTTTTTGACGATGTTAAAAATATTTATGGTATCAAAGAGGCAACAGGTAGTTTAGAGAGAACTATTGAACTGCTATCACGCAGACCTGAGCTTAAAGTATTTAGCGGTGATGATGCAATTGACTACCCTATACTTGCAAACGGCGGAGCGGGAATTACCTCGGTTACATCAAATCTGATTCCTGATTTAAAAAGTGAATTAGTAAAAAAAGCATTAAGCGGAGATTTTGCAGGTTCAAAAGCTATTAATGACATGTTATTTCCTATAAATAAAGCTCTGTTTTTAGAGTCAAATCCGATTATGATAAAAGCTGCAATGTATATTGCAGGACTTATTGATACATTGGAATACAGACTTCCTCTTGTTGCTCCAAGTGTGGAAAATATGAAAAAGCTAGAAACAGTTATGAAAAACTATGAAATCAAAGGATTATAATATGCAAGGTAAAACTCTATTTGTAAGCGGCGGAACTCGTGGAATCGGCAAAGCTATCGTATATGCTTTTGCGCAAAAAGGGTGTAATGTGGCATTTACCTATGCAACAAAAGCAGATACTGCAAATGAGATTATTGCTGATGTAGAAGCTAAATACGGTGTTAAAGCACGTGCCTATAACTTGGATATTTTAGAACCGGATACTTATAAAGACGTATATAAACTTTTTGATGAAGATTTTGATAGACTTGATTTTTTTATATCAAATGCAATTATCTCAGGTCGCGCCGTTGTCGGAGGATTCGGTCCTTTTATGAGACTAAAACCAAAAGGTTTAAACAACATTTATACTGCTACTGTTGATGCGTTTGTAGTGGGCGCTCAAGAAGCGGCAAAAAGGATGGAGCAAACAGGTGGCGGAAGTATAATTAGTATGAGTTCGACAGGAAATCTTGTATATACGCCAAACTATGCAGGACACGGTACAAATAAAGCGGCAGTTGAAGCTATGGTTAGATATGCCGCGGCTGAGCTTGGCGAAAAAAACATACGAGTAAACGCTGTAAGCGGCGGTCCTATCGACACTGACGCACTAAAAGCATTTCCAAACTATGAAGAGGTAAAGAGCGAAGTTGTGAGACGTTCTCCTCTTTCTCGTATGGGTGAAGCTAACGATTTAACGGGTGCATGTCTATTTCTTTGCGGAAATGAATCATCATGGCTTACAGGTCAAACTATCGTAATTGACGGCGGAACTACTTTTCAATAACCCCTCTTTTTTTTAAATATTTTTCAATTTTTTTTGAAAAATATTTACTGATATGATGATATCATCTGCTCTATGAAAAACATAGAAAAATTAATAGAGCCTCTCAATCTTATCTACTATGAGTACGACAAAGTTAGTAACTCTTTTGTGCTTGATAGAAACTACTCTAATGAGCATATCTTTGAAGAACTAATAAAAATAACCTACATGTTAAGTAAGCATAATATAACTTTTTTTGTAGATGAGCAAAAGTCATTAGTCTTAAATGCGAAAGATACTATTTTGCTTAAGATAAAAAGATATCTAAACTTATTTATACAAAATATTAAAAACAATAATTTAAACATATATATACTAAGCGATAAAAAGGTAAAGTGGGCAAAAAATATACCTGTTTTTAAAATTGAGACCATTAAAAGTAATGTTGATTTTTCTTCCTATGACGCTTTAATTTTTACATCTAAAAATGCCGTATCTTCACTAAATAGTTTTGATAAAACATGGAAGAAAAAACCTCTTTATGTTATAGCCCCTCAAACTGCAAAAATAGCAAGCGACCTTGGTGGAAAAGTAAAATTTGTAGGCAAAGAAAAACATGGCAACGAGTTTGCGAAAGAGTTAATAACTCCTTTAAAAAACAAAAAAGTTCTCTATGTAAGAGGTTCAAAGATAGTTTCAGATTTAGTTGATACGCTAAATTCAAACGATGTATTATGTGATGAATTAATCGTATATCAAACTACATGTATAAACCTAAAAAATAAAATAAAACTCCCAAAAAACTCTATAATTATATTTTCTTCTCCATCCACAATAGAGTGTTTTTTACAAAACATGACTTGGGATGAGAGTTATAAAGCGATATCGATAGGACATACGACTGAAAAGTATTTTCCTAGTTATATAAAACCGCATATCTCAGAAACTACATCGCTTGATTCATGTGTAAAAAAAGCTCTTGAATTAATAAATTAAACAAAAAAAGGATTCTTCAATGAAATTAAACAAAACAACATCTGCTTTACTATCATATACTATATTATTTGCTACTGTTGCGGCAGCAAAGCCAAATCTTCCGCCTCCAGTTGAGGATTTTGTTAAACTTGAAAAAATGGCAGGTCCTGCGGGAGCATTTACGGTAAAAGAGAACTTTCCTAAAGATTATTTTTTGATACCAAAAAATCTGCCTTACCTAGTCGGGTTATCTCTTTATGACCCGTCAAGCTCAACACTAAACTTATCTAAAGAACAGATAGATTCTATTTTAAAGATTAAACAGGAGTTAACTTCAAAAGCTGCAAAAAAAGCACTTGTTATTAAAAAACTTGAACTTGACATGATGCAAAAAATATCTTTACAATATAAAAGCCCAAAAGTAACAGAGTTCTATCCAACTGTTGATGAAATAGCAAAACTAAAAGCGGAACTGACTAAAATTCACTTAGATTGCATTGAAAAGGTAAAAGCAGTACTCACAAAAGAACAATACGAAGAACTGCTGGAATACGGCGTGGTAAATATGTTTTAAAATCGATATACCGCCTATTGGCAATATATCGATTACTCTATTTTATTTCTATTTTTTTTGCTTTTTTTGACTCTGTTTTTTCAAGAGTTATATATAATCTGCCATTTTCATATTTTGCATCTACATTCTCTTTGTTAATGTTATCAGATATTGCAAAACTTCTAGAAATCATTCCGAAACTTGACTCACAAAGATAATAATCATCCTCTTTTGTCTCATTTTTATATTTTCTTTGAGCTGTTATAGTCAAATAACCGTCTTCTAATTTTATATCAATATCCTCTTTTTTAACACCCGGCAAATCAACCTCTATGCTAAAAGTATCATCCGAATGTTTTGCAAGATTTGCAAAAGGCAGATGCCTTGCAACATTATCAAAAGTATCTTTTACTACATCCAAACCCTTTTCAACTTTCTCTTCCACTTTATCCATAAGCTTTTTTGAGCTTTTTACTATATCCATAATTGGCTCCTGTTATTTAATTTCTATTTTTTTAGCAGAATTTTTAATAACTTGAAGTTTTGGAATTACTACCTCAAGTACACCGTCTTGGCTTGCCGCTCTTATATTTTCCGTATCTATGTTTTCAGGCAGAGTAAAACTTCTTTGAAACTTTCCGTAGCTGCTCTCTACTCTGTAATAATCCTCTTCTTTGACCTCTTTTTTTGTTTCTCTCTTTCCTGATACCGTAAGAGTATTATTTTCAACACTTATGTTTATATCCTCTTTTTTAACACCGGGTAAATCTACATCCACATGATAAGCATCTTTGCCCTCTCTCGTATTTACGGCAGGTTTAAAATCAGACAAAGGGCTATCCCCTCTCTCCTCTTCTAGTGAATTTAAAAGATCATTAAAAAAATCAATGCCTCTTCTTCTTTTATAAGACTCTACCGGATTAAAATATCTCGAAATTAACATTGCAAACTCCTCATAAAATTTATTAACTTAAATCTATACGTTTAAGTTGAAAAATTATATTAAATTATAAAAATAAATTATGCTACTTATGTAGCATTTTTGTAGTTTTTTCAAGAAGTTTTTCAAGATTTACGACTGTAATATTTTTTCTGCTTGTTTTAATTATTTTTTCATATTTCAGCTGCTTTATTGCCCTCTCAAGTACATGCCTTACCGTTCCTAAAAGTTTTGATATCTCGCTGTTTGATAAATTTTCTAATAACATGTATTTAAAATGATTGTTTGGATTTATGCTATCAACAAGCAAATGTATCAATCTCTCTTTTACATCATATAAAGAGAGTTCAATCGCCAACTCTTCAGTATATCTCATTTTTGACGCCAAATACGGAAAAAAAATATTTTTGAAAGTGTTACTGTTTTCTATCCAATCCCTTACCTTTTGCATCGGTACACGCAGAACTTTGCTATCTTGCAAAACTTCATATATTACTTCATGCGGTTTTTTATCTAAAAGAGATATAACATCAAACATATCTCCTCTTTTATATATAAAGATAGTCTGCTCTTTTGAATTTTCAAAATTTATCTGATATGTTTTTATCTTTCCGTCTAAAATTATATAAAAATGATTTAACAGATTATCTCCATCAAACGGAGATGAACCTTTTGAATACTCTAATATTTTTGAGTAGTGGTAAAACTCGTCTTTAAACTCATTATCCACATTTTTAAGCAGTTCAATTTCATAATAATTTGTTTTCATACAGATTGTCCATTACATGTAGAATAGAATAAATTATTAAAAGAGTAGCAATTTAAGCTACTCTTTTTTACTCTCTTTAAAAAATTTGCTAAATTCCGTCGGGAAAGGAAAAACAAGAGTATTTGTTTTATCGTTAGAAATATCACTCATTGTTTGAAGATATCTAAGCTGTATTGCCAACTCATTTTGACTAAGTTTTTGAGCGGCAAGAAGTATATTTTCGCTTGCTTCGACCTCTCCTTTTGCATTTATGACTTTAGCACGGCGTTCTCTCTCTGCTTCAGCCTGTTTTGCAATAGCACGAATCATGCTCTCATCAAGGTCTATGTGCTTGATTTCTACATTTGATATCTTAATACCCCACGCATCGGTCTGCTTATCCAAAATCTCCTGAATATCACGGTTTAGACGTTCTCTCTCCGCCAACATCTCATCTAACTCATGTCCACCAAGAACGGAACGAAGAGTTGTTTGTGCTAATTGACTTGTTGCACTGTTAAAATCTTCAACCTGAATAATCGCTTTTTCGGGGTCTATCACACGGTAATACACAACGGCATTTACATGTACAGATACATTGTCATGAGAAATAACGTCCTGAGTAGGAACATCAAGAACTATGGTACGCAAATCTACTCTTACCATCTGCTGAACAAACGGAATCAAGATTATAAGTCCAGGCCCTTTAATACCTGTAAAACGTCCAAGCGTAAAAACAACACCTCTTTGATACTCACGTAAAATGCGAATAGCAGCTGCCAAAAAAGCGATTACAAAAAAAACTATATAAACGCTTGTTACATATACATCAAAAAACATTTTCTACTCCTTAATTGGTTTAACACTTAGTATAAGACCTGAAATTTTCTCAACCTCAACTCTATCACCGACTTTTAATTCACTTTTACTAACGGCACTCCAAATTTCACCGTGACAATGGACAAAATAGCCATTATCAAGTACATCAGTTACCTCAGCATTTGTACCTATCATCTCCTCAACTCCTGAAACCACTTTTGCTCTTCTTGAACTTAAAAACAATCTCATAACAAATACAAAAAAAGATAAACTAATTAGACTAAAAGCTATAACCAGAGGAAGAGAAACTGCACTGCCGATAATATTTGCATCAAATAACAAGACTGAACCAAAAGCAAAAGCCACAACCCCTCCTATACCTAAAACTCCAAAACCAGTCACAAAAACCTCTGCAACCATAAAAGCAATTCCAAGTAAAATCAGTAACAGTCCAGCATAATTAAAAGGTATCATATCAAGTGCATAAAGTGCAATCACTCCAGATATAGCCCCTATGACTCCCGGAAAAATTGAGCCAGGATTCATAAGCTCAAAGAATATACCGTATATCGCTATAAGTATAAGAATATATGCGATATTTGGGTTTGTTATAACAGATAAAAATTTGCTCTTCCAATTTGCCTCAAAATTCAATATAAAAGCATCTTTGGTTTTTAGTGTAATACTTTTGTCTGCAACTACTACAATTCTGCCATCAAGCTTATTTAAAAGCTCTTTTGTATCTTGTGCCATCATATCAATTACACCGTATTTTAGAGCATCTTCTGCCGAGAGGCTTTTTGACTCTTCTACGGCAGAGAGTGCCCATGATATATTTCTATCATTCATCTGTGCCAAACTTTTAATATATGCTACCGAATCATTGATTACTTTTTTCTCTAGTGTAGTTGCAGAAGTACCGTTTAAATCATCAGATTTTGGCATAGGCATAAGACTGACAGGAGTGGCTGCACCAAGGTTAGTTCCGGGAGACATAGCGGCTATATGAGAAGCATACAAAAGATAGGTTCCTGCACTTGCCGCTCTTGCACCTTTTGGAGAGACATAAGTGACAACAGGTATGGAGCTGTTTGTAATGTTTTGAATCATTTCACGCATGGATGAAGATAGTCCGCCGGGCGTATCAAGTTCAATAAGTACTGCATGTGCATTTTGAGATTTTGCAAAAGACATACCCTCTTTTAGATACTCACTGCTTGCAGGACCGATAGCACCTTTTATATCCAGCTTTACTACGCTACTAGCATTGCCAGAAAGTGATAAAAATAATAAAAAAAGTAAAATCGTTAAACGCATCATAATCAACCGCCTCGCTAGTTAAAATATGCCATATACAACAAATGGTAGCTAAGAAATGATTACAATGTCAAGGAACTGTATTAATTCACAACGGTTGTCGTATGTGTTAATCATAAGCTTGTTGTCTGTGTTTAAAATCAACAACAGCAATAATCAGCTTATCATCTTCGATAAGATAAAAAAGTCTATAATTTCCAATCCTATATCTATAATAACCTTCAAGATTATCTTTTAACTTTTTAATGTTTGTTCCATAAAAAGGATTTTCTCTAAGTTGAGGATAAACAAAGTTTTTAATTTTCAAATAGAGTTTTTTATCTATCTTTTTTTTAACTTTTTCAAAAGTTTTAGTTTCTGCAATTTGATACTTAGACAATGGTGTAATCACCATTTTTAAAATCATTCAAGCCGTCCATTAGGTTTTTAACTAGTTCTTTGTCATTCATTATTTCAGCCATTTCATCATTCTCTACAAATTGCGATGATGTTAGATACTGCAATGTTGCAAACTCTATGAAGTTTGAAATATTTCTTTTTTGACCTTCAGCTGCAAGTTTTATCATATCGTAAATTGAATCATCTACTCTCATGGTTACTGTTTTCATAATATATCCTTTGAATATTTATTAACACTATTGTATTCAAATTTATTCATCTTGTCAATTTGGCATGTTTCATATAATGGCAGTACTGAGAGAAACTCAGAGATAAGTATAAGAAAGCGTAGCTTTCGTTAGACTTATCGGAAGAGTGAAGAGAGTGTTCGCTCCAGCGACTTGTTATCCGAAGGCGAGGGTAGCAAGAACTCGCTCCACTGATTTGTTAGGTTTAAACATAATAGTCTGGTGATTCATCAACATCAACTTCTATCCCAGAAGATATATTTGCTATATCTAAGCTATCTATTTCAATCTCTTTCAAAGTTGAATCTTCAATTTCATAGATAAATTCTATCTCAACAGTAAAAGTTTTATCTATGTATTCAATTCTCTCAACTGTATCAAAAACATATAATTTTCCATCTTCTTTGTCATAAATACTACTATTAATGTAGTCTGGTCCTGAAGCGTGAATTTCAAATTCAATATCAATATCAAACATTGTAAGACATCCGTCATCTTTTATATTAATTATATTTGGATTAATTGTCCCTATACCAGTTATGTGAAAATCATTAATTTCTGAATCTTCCCAAGTTGAATTATTATATATTTCTGTATCTTTTAAAATAGATTCAATTTTTTCTTTAATCTGTGAATCATGCTCAGATATATACTCTTTTATCTTAATAGTGATATTTTCATCATGTTGATTATATAAATCAAGTACCTTTTCTAGTGATTCAACTGAAATCATTTGAGTGTCTGTTTTACAAAACTCATTCATATCTGGATCATCAGAAACAACATAAATTTTTTCATCAGTATCAAGATGGCTTTTTAATGATAATAAAGATATGGCATCTGGAAATTCTTTTTTTTTCTTTTCGCTAAAAGGAGGCGATTGATTAAAGTACAATTCTAATAAATCCTCTGCATTAATCTCACTTGAGTCAACTATTGTAGTAGAACATTCTTTCAAAAAGTTATCAAATGAAATATTTGCTTGTTCATAAATAACATCATGATTAATATCATCGAAGACTGAACAATTAAAATTTTGATTTATTGCAGTTAGAATATGCCTTTTTCTTTTAAAGTCTTTTATGATACCTAAAGCAACGGTAGTAGAATCTTTGATTTTACCATATACTTCTTGTCGGACAACACTTGTTGTAAAATTTATTAGTTTATCTTGTTTACATAAGTCTCTAAAACTTGATAAGGCGGGATAGTCAAAGTCTAGCCCTTTTTGGATATAGTATTGGGTGTCAATAAATACTTTTTTTGATTCTAACATTATAATATCCTTACTCTATTATATATATTACCTACTGTAAACCTATGATTTGTTAGACATTAAACTTAAAATCTTCATAAGATATACCTTTTGTATTGCAAGTCTCTTTTAAAATATCTCTAAATTTATGATATTGTTTTAATGCATTATGATTTTTTCTAATTTCTTTATAATTTCTTAATTGTTCATAAGGTGTACCAAAATAAACTTTAGTAATTTTTCCTATTTTTACTTTGTTGTTTGCTAAATCATTGGTAGATAAATATCTATATTCATCTTCATAATCCCATTCTTTTGATTTATTTGTAAGTATTTCTTCCATTGTGTTTAAATTATCATTTGTATCATAGTTTATTTCTTTTATATTAGAACTATCTTCTACATTTATTTCAATAGCAACTCCTCTTCCAGTATTTGCATAATGCCCCCACATTAATTCGCTGTTTAAGGCTTTTACTCCAGAGAAAGAACAAATTTTATATTTTTGTTTTTCTAAAAAAGTTATATTAGTATTATCCCTATTATTAATATAGACTCCCTCATTCATGTCATTAAATCCTAAAAAATCATTACAATAAAATCCATTTTCAATAATATCAATTATCCTACCATAGTCTTTTTTGTTTTGTAGTGATCTGAATTTGTACAAGGTCATATCATATTCCTTTTATATATGTCTAACGGCAGTGCTGAGCGAAACTCAGAGATAAGTATAAGAAAGCGTAGCTTTCGTTGGACTTATCGGAAGAGTGAAGAGAGTGTTCGCTCCAGCGACTTGTTATCCGAAGCCGTAGGCGAGGGTAACAAAAACTCGCTCAGCACTGCCGTTATCGTCTCGCCTACGGCGAGGCGATAACTATTTATTCAACGAACATTATATATCAAACAACTTGATATTAGCTAAATAACCTAACACGAAAAATGTTTATTTAAATGATAAAAATATTAAAGGTACCTCTAAAAACTAGATTGTCACGCTACGCTCGCAATGACAAAGTACCGTCACTGCAAGGTTTTGAAAAAAACCGTGACAGTCTATATGCATAACAATCATATATACCTAGTACCAAACTCCTTCAAGCAGATAACCGCAATATGGACACTTGCCATTTTTGTCAAGTTTGTTTGTCACAAACTGACCTATATTTCCGCTTCTATCAATTACCTTGTTTTTACAGCTTGGACAATATGTCGATTCATAGTCTTCATTATCAACATTGCCTACATAAAGATATTTCAACCCCTCTTCTTTTCCTATCTTATAAGCTCTTATAAGCGTGGACTCAGGAGTGCGGTTAACATCAAGCATCTTGTATGTCGGATGAAATGCGGAGAGATGCCATGGCATAGAAGTATCAAGTTCGGCTATAAATTTTGCAATGCCTCGTATCTCTTCATCAGAGTCATTTTTACCGGGAATCAAAAGAGTTGTTATCTCTACCCAGATTCCCTTCTCATGAGCATACTTTACCGCTTCAAGTACGGGTTTTAGTCTTGCTCCGCATATCTCTTTATAAAACTCATCCGAAAAACTCTTAATGTCTATGTTCATTCCGTCTATATAAGGTGCGAGCAGATCTATGGCTTTTCTTGTCTCATAACCGCTTGTAACATAGATATTTTTAAGCCCTCTCTCATGTGCCAGTTTTGCAGTATCGTAAGTGTATTCAAAAAAAACTATCGGCTCATTGTATGTGTAAGCTATCGAGTCACATTCATTTTCTATCGCTAACTCAACGATTTTCTGTGGCGGAAGTTCACGACCTACGATTCTATGCTCATGCTCTTTTGGATACTGAGATATATCGTAGTTTTGACAAAATTTACATGCGAAATTACAACCGACCGTTCCTACTGAAAAAGCTCTTGTTTTTGGCAAAAAATGAAACATCGGCTTCTTCTCTACGGGGTCGATATTTACAGCCGCGGCAAGACCGTAAACAAGAAGCTTAAGCTCACCGTCTTCTACACGTCTAACTCCACATATTCCATACTCGCCCTCGTCAAGTTTGCAAGCTTGCGCACATGCCTGACACAAAATTTTCCCACTATCTAGTTTTTTACTAAGCCATGCTGTTTGTGACATGATATTCTCCTTAATGCGAATTCTCAATAAATCAACGGAACAAATACAAATCCGTAATGTTCCACTACTTCAAGTTCACTGTTTTTGTTTTTAGTCATTTCATAGATTGAATTTTGTATCGGAATAACAATTTTTCCGCCTATCTTTAGCTGTTTTGAAAGCTCTTGCGGAAACTCATCCGCAGCTGCAGAAACAAGTATGCGTTCAAACTGCTCCTCTTTTATACCGAGTTCATCTTCGGCTTGAATAATTTTAGCATTTTTAAAACCGTACTTATTAAGATTCTCTCTTCCAAACTCTACAAGCTCGCCTACTCTCTCTACTCCGATTACAAAACCGTTATCTCCTGCGATATATGCTAAAAGTGCCGTCGTCCATCCGGAGCCGCTTCCGATATCTAGTATTTTTTGCCCCTCTTGCGGAGAGAGCATCTCCATCATCATAGCGACTGTTCTAGGCTGAGAGATAGTTTGTCCCTCTCCTATGCCAAGCGGATAGTCTTCATAAATATTAAAATCACTTCCATCAACTACAAAATCAGCCCTGTCAACATTTCTAAATGCATCAATTATATGAGCCGAATATAGGGCACCTACGTCTATAAGATAATCAACCATCTCATTATTTGATTTCACTGCTTATCTCCCTCAAACACGACTCAATTTCTTTAAACTCAAAACCATGTATCTTTGAAACTGCCAAATTTGTTACATGTCCTTTAAAAACATTTACTCCCAAAGCTAAAGAGCTGTTATTTTTAATAGCTTCTACGACTCCGTTTGAAAGCTTTTTTACATAAGAGATAGTAGCATTTGACAGTGCTACCGATGCAGTTTTTGGATAAGCTCCGGGCATATTTGCAACGCAGTAGTGAAGAACTCCCTCTTGTGTAAAAACAGGATTTGTATGAGTAGTAGGTCTTGAACTCTCTGCCGTTCCGCCTTGATCTATGGCGATATCTACAAAAACAGCTCCATTTTTCATACTCTTTAACATGTCACGCGTAATGAGTTTAGGAGCAGATGAGCCGCCGTGAATAAGTACACTGCTTATAACAATATCGCTATCTTTTAATAACTCTTCAAATTTTTGTGTAGAGTACAGAGCTGTTTTTACATGTGGAAGTACTTTTTGCAACTCTTGTAGTTTTGGAGCACTGCGGTTTATCACTGTTACATCAGCACCCATTCCAAGTGCAATTTTTGCAGCATTAAATCCTGCATTTCCAGCTCCGATTACAAGCACTTTTGCGGATGGTACCCCATCAGTACCGCTTATTAAAACACCCTCTCCGCCTTGATAACGGCTCAAATGATAAGCTGCGACAATTGGAGCCATTTTGCCTGCTATCTCACTCATAGGCTTTAAAAGGGGAAGTTCATTATCTACCGCTACCGTCTCATAAGCGATAGCGCAAACTTTTTTCTCTACTAAAACGGATGTAAGTTCTCTTAAGGGTGCTAAATGTAAGTAACAAAAAAGGGTGTGTTTCTCATTTAAAAAATCGTATTCGGATGATTGCGGCTCTTTTACTTTTACTATCAAAGTTGCCATGTTATAGAGTTCTTTGGCACTTGAAACTATCTGCGCACCTGCATTGAGGTAACTATCATCACTAAAGCCACTACCATCTCCCGCACCGCTTTGAACTATGACTTTATGATTCTCTTTAATAAGCACTCCAACATTTAAAGGAGTGATACCGACACGATACTCATCAGTTTTAACCTCTTTTGGAATTCCGATTATCATATTTTGCTCCTAAATCAATAACTGTAAAACCAATCCTTTGATTTTCTAGAAAAAGGATTTTGCCCATAGAACTCATCCTCATCCAACTGAAATCTAAAATTTTGCATATAAGAATTTACAAGTTTATACGCTTCATTTATCTCTTTAAATTTTTTTGCATCTCCATCCGGCATATCGGGATGATAGATTTTTGAGAGTTTAAGGTACTTCTCTTTTAGCTCACTCTGCGTTATGCGAGTAACAATATCTAAAACTTCAAGAGCTTTTTCAAACTTCTCGTAATTCATCTACATTTCCATATTATTTATATAAAATATCGCTAAAGATATAATTAACACCCATACCAAACAACTCTTTAACTCGTTCAAAGTCATTAACTGTATATACGCCTACATAAAATCCCGCTTCTCTTAACTTTTTGACAATCTTCTCATCAGCCAACTCATTATTAAAACTGTATGCATCTGCCCTTAACTCTTTTAAATACTCTATTAAATTATCGGGATGACTATCTTCAACCAAAACGGCAGTCGGTATATCAGGCAATTTTTCTTTCAATATTTTCAAATACTCATGTCTAAATGAAGAAATCAAAACACTTTGCAACATGTCTGTTTTTTTAATCTCATCAATAACGATTGAAACTACTTTTTCATCGTCAAATAGACCATACATATCTTTAATTTCTACATTTATAAACATCTCATTCTTTTTTATAAATGCCAAAGTATCATGTAGCGTAAGCACTGCTTCTTTTTGCTTTTTTTCTTTATAAAACCAGCTTCCATAGTCAAGAGTTTTAAGTTCTTCAAATGTAAAGTCGCAAACTCTATATGGCTTTCGAGATTTTAAAGAGTCGATTTGACTGATATTTGTAGTTCTCTCTAGCGTATCGTCATGCATAATAATAGCAACTTCATCACTGCTTAACTGCACATCCACTTCAACAAAATCACAATGCCCTACACTCTTTTTTAATGCCAAAAGAGTATTTTCAGGTGCGATAGAACGAGCACCTCTGTGTGCGGCGAATAAACCCGATAAATTGAGTAATTTTAAAAAATTCATATCTTATTCTATCATTTATTTTATTCAATATATGCTTTTGTGGTAAAATTGACAATTCAATATAGAAAATATGATATTAAGCAGAGGTGTATATGCAAAGTGAGAAAAAAAGTGTTTACTCGTGGGCACTTTATGACTGGGCAAATTCTGCTTATGCAACAACTGTTATGGCAGGTTTTTTTCCACTCTTTTTCAAATCATATTATAGCTCTCAAACCGATGTAACCCTCAGCACCGCACAGCTTGGCATAGCCAATTCCGTATCTAGTCTCATTATTGTTCTAATTGCACCTCTTTTAGGTGCTATTGCGGATGCAGCTTCATTTAAAAAACGCTTCTTATTTATATTTGCCTTTTTGGGTATTTTGATGAGTGCCTCAATGTCGCTTGTACAAGAAGGCGAGTGGCAGATGGCGGCTTTTATCTATATTCTCGGCAATATCGGTTTTATGGGTTCAAATACGTTTTATGACGGACTTTTACAATCCGTCTCAAGTAAAAAAAATGTAGATTTTGTCTCAGGACTCGGCTTTTCTCTTGGTTATCTAGGAGGCGGGATTCTTTTTAGTTTAAATGTATGGATGGTGCAGGATTACGCTTTTTTTGGTTTAGAGAGTAATGCTGCTGCCGTAAAAGCGTCATTTATTAGCGTAGCTATCTGGTGGGCTATATTTTCGATTCCGCTGATGCTGTTTGTAAAAGAGGAGCAAAAAGCAGATAAAAAAACTCATAACCATTTTAAAGACGGTTACATAAGATTAAAAAACACCTTTAGAAAAATCACGAAACTAAAACATGTAGCTCTTTTTTTGGTTGCTTATTGGCTATATATTGACGGTGTTGACACTATTATTCGAATGGCTGTTGATTATGGAATGGCTCTTGGATTTGATTCTAAAAATCTGATATTTGCACTGCTTCTTGTTCAATTTATCGGTTTTCCTGCTACTCTTATTTTTACAAAAATAGCACACTTTTGGGATACAAAAAAAGCGATATATCTTGCAATCGGAATTTATCTACTTATTATTACACTAGCTTCACTGATGCAAGAAGTATATGAGTTTTATATACTTGCCGTTATGATTGCACTTGTTCAAGGCGGTATTCAAGCACTTAGCCGCTCATACTACTCAAAAATGATTCCAAAGGAGTACTCTGCGGAATTTTTTGCTTTTTACAATTTTATGGGTAAGTTTGCTGCAATCTTTGGACCTTTACTGATAGCCGGCGTTGCTCTGTTTACTCATAGTTCACGTATCTCTATAGCCTCGATATCCGTTTTGTTCATCTTAGGCGGAGCTTTATTATACTTTGTAGATGAAGAAAAAGGCGAAAAAGAATTACATGATGCTCTAGTTCATAACTGATTTTTGCTTTAGTTCTCTCTCTATCGATTCTCTTACCAATGCAGTTATCTCATTATAGTTTAAACCATTTGGATATATCGGTTTTAAAAAAACGACTTTTATTTTTTTTGGTCTTGGAAATAACTTGCCTGCTTTTAGGGCTTCGTAAGAACCGTCAATCATAACGGGAACAATAGGCACGTCAAAAGTTTTGCTAAGCATTGCAAAATACGGTCTAAACTCTAAAAGCTCTCCGTCACGCGTTCTAGCACCCTCAGGAAAAATAACGAGATTATTTCCTGATTTTATCGGCAATGCGCAGTACTGCATGGTATGTTTAAGGTTTTCGTTTGCATCTATTAATATCGTCTGTCCGTTTCTTGAAATCGGTTCCAAAAGTGTAGTACCAAAAACCTGTTTATATGCCAAAAAGAAACTCTTTTTTAAAATTTTATAAGGCAGTATCGATTCTATTAAAAAACCGTCAAGCATACTTTGATGAGACGGTGCGATTATACATGTAGATGATAATATATTTTCTCTTCCCTTGACCTCAAGACGAAAATATAATTTAAAAATCGGATAGAGAAAAGTTTTATATAAAGTCATTATAAATGGCGAATATACCAATTTCTCATCAATATTTTGCGCTAAAATATCTTCCCATCTAAATTGAAAATTTTTAACATGTAAACTCCTATTTTTTATATACATGTAAAGAGATTCCATGCTCATAATGTTTGAAAATATCGCTTCATCAATTTTAACTCCAAAACTCTCTTGTATAAATACAAAAAGCTCTACATAGTTGAGTGAATCAAGTCCTAAGTCAAGTTCCAAATGCGAAGATGGAAAAATTTCATTTGTGCTTAACGTAGAGACATATAATTTTAAAACAGTGTAAATCTCGTCATTTGGCTCATCCTCTGTTTTTAAAATAGGCGTCGTCAAAATCTCATACCCTTTTATCTTTTCCTGCTCATCTGCTTTCATGTTGTAAAGCTCAATCGCATACCATCTTATCTCCTCTTCTATATTTATAATTTTTGCTCTTTTTAGAGCTTCAAAATCCGGTGTAACCAATGCAAATGGGTAACCGTTTTGTATAATTATCGTTAATTCTTTTATATAAGAAGTATAAGAGAGTACCTGCTCTTTTATTTTATTTAAATCCATATTTTTCCACCTTTATATCTTTTTTAATAATATCTAAGATATAAATCTATTGTCAAGGATAATAATACTTGTCAAGCCTAAATTAAGAGCCAAAAAGTTAAAATACGCAAATAAATAAACAAGGCTTTTTTTGTTAAATCTTCCTAATCTCTTAGCGTTTTTACGTATCCTTTTAGCGCCTCTTATGTTCTGGATAATTTTAAATCCTGATTTTTTTACACAAAACGGTTATCATATATCTTGGAACTATTACACAGCTTCATTACTGTTTGTACTTGCTAGTGTTACTGATTTTTTTGACGGTTATATCGCCAGAGAGTGGAATCAGATGACTATGCTTGGCGCTATAATCGACCCTCTTGCCGATAAAATGCTCACGATTGCCGCTTTTTTAGGGCTTATGATGATTGGGGAAGCTAGTGCGTGGGCAATTTATATTATAATAATCAGAGAGCTGTTTATAACAGGTATTCGTACTGTTGCAGTTAGTGAAGGCCTTAGCGTAAAAGCGTCGTGGGCAGGAAAAATTAAAACTGTAGCTCAGATGTTTGCAATAGGATTTTTACTTATGCACTGGCCATACGGTACTGAACTTTTATGGTTTGCCGTTGCACTTACGCTCTATTCAGGGTTTGAGTATCTTTACGGATTTAGAGCTTCTCTTTTAAAAGGTAAAAATCAATGAGTTTTATAGTATCTCTTTTAGTCTTATCGGCACTTATATTTTTTCATGAACTAGGTCACTACACTGCAGCGCGTCTAATGGGTGTTTATGTCGAGACTTTTAGCATAGGCTTCGGGCGAAAAATTGCCTCATTTCATAAATGGGGAACGGAGTGGAAGTTGGCACTTTTCCCTCTTGGCGGATATGTCAAAATGAAGGGTCAAGATGATAGCGACCCTACTAAAAAAAGCTATGACAGCGACAGCTACAACGTAAAATCTCCATCTCAAAAGATATTTATCCTTCTTGCAGGTCCTCTTGCAAACTTTGTTTTAGCGTTTTTTCTCTATTTTATAATTGCTCTTGGCGGTCCTGAAATACTCTCTCCCGTAATAGGAAATGTTGTTAAAGATTCTCCTGCATTTATCTCAGGAGTAGAGTCAAACGATACGGTGCGCTCTATAAACGGCATACAGATTACCACGTGGAATGAGATGGCAAAAATTATTGAAACATCCGAAGGTTCACTTGATTTTGAGATTGAGAGAGGCGGGTTTATTCAACATGTAGTATTGACGCCTAAAATAACCCAAAGCACAAATATGTTCAATGAAGTAATTCAAAAGAAAATGATAGGAATTGGCAGTGCCGGAGTTTCACATAAACTTGAATTAAGTCCAAGCCAAACAATATCTTACGCGACAGAGCAGACTATTTTTGCCTCTACTATGATTTTTACCGGAGTTAAAAAACTTTTAGTCGGAGAAGTTCCTGCGAAAGAGCTTGGCGGAGTTATATCCATAGTCAAGCTTACATCTGACGCTACTGCTGCTGGATGGATGAGCGTACTCTTTTTTGCCGCACTGATATCGGTAAACCTCGGTGTTTTAAATCTGCTTCCGATTCCTGCACTTGATGGCGGACATATAATGTTTAATTTTTATGAGTTGATTTTTAAAAGAGAAGCAAGTGAAGCTATAGTTATCAAACTCACTATTGCAGGTTGGGTAGTTCTTTTTTCACTAATGGGACTCGGAATTTATAACGATATTAATAGACTTATAGGATAAAGAGATGACACAAGAAGAGTATAAAATTTACATAGACAACGTAATAAGAAGAGTTGAATTTGCAAGAGTAAGATTTGGCGAACGCCATATTGTAAAGATAGTAGCAATCAGTAAATATTCGACTGCCAAAGAGATAGAAAAGCTCTATAAAATAGGTCAAAGAGCATTCGGCGAAAACAAAGTTCAAGACCTAAAGGCAAAAAGCAGTGAGCTTGAAGAGTTGCCTATTGAGTGGCATTTTGTAGGAAATTTGCAAAAAAACAAGATAAACAATCTGCTAGATATCAACCCTGCCCTATTTCATGCTCTTGACTCTTTGGACTTAGCACATGAACTACAAAAAAAACTAGAGGCAAGAGATATGACACTCGATGCACTTCTTCAAATTAACTCCGCAAAAGAGGAATCAAAGCACGGCGTTATACCTGAAAATGCTATTGAAATTTACAGACAGATAGAAAAAGAGTGTCCGAATATTCATCTAAAAGGTGTAATGAGCATAGGTGCGCACAGTGAAGATAAAGCTTTAATCAAAAAAAGTTTTGAAACAACTTACGAAATTTATAAACAGCTTGAAGGTGCGACAATCTGTTCCATGGGAATGAGCGGAGATTTTGAACTTGCAATAGAGTGCGGGTCTAATATGATAAGACTCGGCTCTATTATGTTTAATAAATAAACGGTAGTTACTTTATTACTTTTCTTGCATTTATGCTTTGAATCGGTCTATTGTTCGCATGATGAAAAAGTTCTAAAAACTCTTTTGTTTGCTCTTTGGAGATTGTTGTATAATTTTTAAGAACCAGCCATCTTACACCCTCACTGCACGGCGGAGTCGTTAAAGAACCGTTAAATCTGTAATAAGATTTATCTTGCGGCAAAAGTGCATTCACTTCGTTTGCAGAAATACTTAACGACTCCTTTTTACCTGCGTCATGAGGCATTTTTGTCCATACTTTTTTTATAAAAGGATTTTCTGCCCCATCCTCAAACATTAAAGCAACTACTGCTAAAGAGCCATCTTTTGTAGCATGTACAAAATGTCCTTCGAGCGGAAATTTTTTACCCTCAATCTGATTTTCGCTTGGCGTATGAAAATGAAATTGCACTAATGGAAATTTTATATTATCAACCATAATAGTGCTTCCCTCATCAAAATTCACCTGAACCGTATGACCGTTATTTATAACCGATGAGATATCCGTATTATAATCAAATACTATTTTTTCTAAATCTCCTGCTTCAACCGTAACGCTTGAAGTGATATTTATCGGAGATTGGCTTTTACCGCTTTTGCACAGACCGTAATCAGCAGATAACGAACCCCAATTTTGAGGACCTTCATGCCCTGTATAACCCCAATGTGTTCCGTGACCGCTAGCTGATAAAACACTGCTCAAAGAAATAGCGACCAAAGTGTTTACTAAAATTCTACCCACATTCATATAATCCCTTTTATAACAAATTTTTATGTGTTATTTATTATAACTACTGTTGTCTAAAATTAAAATTATCTCTTTTTCTATATCTAACTGCATTACTTAGGGGATTTTCTATACACTTCACTTGATACTCTATCATGTTATAAAAAGGGTTTAAAAATCCTTCTATACTCTTTTTATCTATATCTTCTATACCCTGCTCATTTAAAATTTCAAGAACACTTAAAGTTGATTCTATCGTTGATAAACAATATTCCTGAGGCTGTTGTTTTATCTTAAATTCCGAGGGCTTAATAGTCTCAAAACTTATATGTTTTAGTTGCTTTAAATTTTTGGAATCTCTAAGCATTTTTAGGGAGCATGACCATGTAGAGTCTATTAGAAATATTACTCTTTCTTTGTTCGTATCTGTACTTTTATCTTCAAATAAACTTTGTTTACTTATATTTATCGCATCTTTTGAAGGATAAAGTATGTAACAATTACATGTAGAGATTGTTTTATTTATCTCTTTATGGTTTGTAAAATCAGTACCGATAAAAAGTTTTGAATTTTTTAAAGAGAGATGAGTTAAATGACCTGTACCGTTTTTTACTTTTTTAAACTCTTTTGGATGCATAAGAATAATAAATTTTGTTTTAGTATCAATCGGATTAACATGTTGACACATACATGAAATTTTTGGTCTGTAACAGTTATAACATTTTTCTCTATCACCATAAATTGTCTGCATCTTCAACCTGTAAAATAATATGAATTATACTAAAATATCGAATGGATTTAAAAAAAGAGTATGATGTTATCATTGTTGGAGCCGGAGCTGCTGGAATAATTGCTGCCATAACTGCCGCAAGAGATAGAAAAAGTGTTCTGCTTTTAGAAAAACTATCACAAATCGGTGCAAAACTAAAAGCTACCGGCGGGGGACGCTGTAATCTTACAAATACATTATCAAATGAAGATTTTATGGCAAAATTCGGCAGAGACGGACGTTTTATGCAAGATGCCCTAAATCTATTTGACCACAAAGCTTTAATACAATTTTTTAAAGAGATAGGAGTCGATACTCATGCTCCCGATGGCTTTAGAGTTTTTCCTACCTCTCACACTTCGCAAACAATAATATCTGCACTAGAAAACGAAATGCAAAGACTAAAAATAGAAGTTTTAAAGTCTCAAAAGGTAGAAAAACTTTTACATGTAGATAATAAAATAGCAGGGGTTCAAACTACACATCAAATCTTTAATGCAAAAAATATAGTAATAGCAACCGGAGGACTTGGATACCCTACCTTAGGAGCCCAAGGAGATGGCTATGAAATAGCAAAAGAGCTAGGACATAAAATAACCCAGCTTCATCCTGCTATGATGCCACTTTTAACAAAAGAGGAGTGGGTTGCAAACTGCCGCGCCGATACAATTGCAAAAGTTGAACTTAGAGTTGATTTAAAAAAACATAAAAAACTAAGAGCAACAGGAGATTTGATTTTTACAAAAAACGGCATCAGAGGTCCGGTAGTTTTGGATTTTGCAAGAGAGATAACCCCGCTATTAGACAAATACGGAGAAGTGCCTATACTTTTAAACATGACAAAAGGGATGAATGAAGAGCAAATTACTAAACATCTAAAAAACGAGATGTTAAAAAATCCACATGTAAATATGCTAGAACTGGTAAGCACCCTGCTTCCAACTTCTATATCTAACGAGTTGTGTCAATTAGCAGATATAGACCCTCAAACAACTTACAAAAAAATATCAGGTGCACAAAAAGCAAAACTTGTTTCTCTTTTGGCATGGACACCGTTAACCGTTAGCGGACATGACGGTTTTAAAATGGCTATGATTACACGCGGCGGAATTGACTTAAAAGAGATAGAGCCAAAAACCATGCAGAGCAAAATAATAAACGGTTTATATTTCTGCGGAGAGGTTATGAATCTTGACGGTCCATGCGGAGGATATAACCTCCAATGGTCTTTTGCTTCAGGATATTTAGCAGGGCAACTTAATAAAAATATCTAATTGAAGCAAAACCGTAAGCTTTTGTCTGTTCAATCATATCTACATGTGATTTATCTACTATTCCGCCAAGAGCAAAAACACTTATATCACACACTTCTAAAAGCTCTTTTAAGGCATCTATACCTTTTGGCGCTCCCTTGTTTGGAGAAGCAAAAATAGGACTGTATGTCACGGCATCTGCTCCTAGTTTTTGAGCTCGTAAAACCTCTTGATGAGTATGCGTGCTTATGATAACTTCAAGCCCAATATTTTTTGCTTTTTCTATCTCATCAAACTGGCTTGAAGTTAGATGTACCCCAGTCGCATTAAGCTCCTTTGCCAAATCTACATGTTGATGTAAAAAGCTTTTAGTCTCTTTATATTCGGAGCAGACTTTTATAAAATAAGCTGCTTGAATATCGTAATTTTTGTTTAATTTATCTCTATATAAAACATATTCAGGTGTATATTTTTTTAGCTGATTATGCAAAGTTTGAGAAAAAACGACAGGTATGTCACCGTAAAAATCTCTTGAAGTTATTAAATATCTATTCATTGTATCAATCCAAAAAATATATTTATTTTTTTAATTTTTTTTCTTTACCCACAATTATACCCTACAGTAATCAATAGAGGTTTTAGTGACGCCAATGTGACATATTTTATTATAAGTTTTTAACTTCTTATCTTATAAACTGCCAGAATTATTTTGCAAAAGGATCTGCCATGGTTGAAAATATTTTAAAAAGAGACGGCACATATAAAGAGTTTTTGTCTTTTAAAATAGAAGATGCCATTAAAAAAGCTTTTAAATCTCAAAACGTAACTTATGACAGCTCAATATTTTTTAATGTACTTGATCAACTTAAAAATAGAAGAGTAGTTGCGGTAGAAGATATTCAAGATTTAATTGAAACAGAGCTTTTTAAAGCAAGATACTTTGATGTTATGCGCTCATTTATGATTTATCGTCATACGCATAAAATGCAAAGAGACCATCTGCTTGATGATGACACTACATATATTAACTCTACACAAACAATAGAAGAGTATATAAACGGAAGTGACTGGAGAATTAAAGCAAACTCAAATACCGGCTACTCTAACGCAGGGCTAGTAAACAATACTGCCGGTAAAGTTATCGCAAACTACTGGCTTGATAAAATCTACTCTAAAGAGGAAGGTTACGCCCATAGAAACGGCGACTACCATATACATGACCTTGATTGTCTGACAGGTTATTGTGCAGGATGGAGCTTAAGAGTTTTACTGGATGAAGGCTTTAACGGAATCAGAGGAAGAGTTGAGAGCGATGCTCCTCGTCACTTTCGCGAGGCACTAGGGCAGATGGCTAACTTTTTGGGAATACTCCAAAGCGAATGGGCAGGAGCTCAAGCGTTTTCATCATTTGACACATATTTGGCACCTTACGTATTTAAAGACAAACTGCCGTATAGCGACGTGAAAAAAGCGATAAGAAGTTTTATTTACAACCTAAATGTTCCTGCGCGCTGGGGACAATCTCCATTTACAAATGTCACAATTGACTGGACGGTACCTGAAGATTTAAAAGATCAAATTCCTACAAGCAAACAAGTTCATCTATTTAAAAATATTTTAGATAACGAACTTCAAGAAAAAGCAGAGCAAAGAGGATGTAAAAATCTTCAAGAGATGACATATAAACATTTTCAGCCTGAAATGCATCAGATAAACAGAGCATACTATGAGATTATGACTGAAGGCGATTTAACAGGTCAACCGTTTACTTTTCCTATCCCTACCGTAAATATTACGGAAGATTTTGACTGGTATGGCGAAAATACTGATGTTTTATTTGAAAATACTGCAAAAGTAGGTTCTTCATATTTTCAAAATTTTGTCGGTTCACAATACAAACGTGACGAGTCAGGTAAGTTAGTTCCAAATGAAGAAGCTTATAAACCGGGACATGTACGTTCTATGTGTTGCCGTTTGCAACTTGATTTAAGAGAACTTCTAAAACGTGGCGGCGGACTGTTTGGAAGTGCTGAGATGACAGGTTCAATCGGAGTTGTAACTATCAATATGGCAAGACTTGGGTTTCTTTATAAAGGCGATAAAGAAGCTCTATATGCAAGACTAGATCAGCTAATGGAACATGCAAAGTTAACATTAGAGAAAAAACGCGTATTTATTCAAGAGATGTATGACAGAGGACTTTTTCCATATACAAAAAGATATCTTCCCGGATTTAAAAACCACTTCTCTACGATTGGCGTAAACGGCATCAATGAGATGATTAGAAATTTTACAAGTGACGGTTATGACGTTAGCAATGAAAAAGGCATAGCATTTGCAACTGAGATATTAAACCACATGAGAGATAAAATGGTTGAGTATCAAGAAGAGACAGGGAACCTTTACAATCTTGAAGCAACTCCGGCAGAAGGTACGACATACAGATTTGCAAAAGAGGATAAAAAACGTTACGGCGACTCTATAATTCAAGCAGGAATGGGTGATAATATTTATTATACAAACTCTTCTCAAATTCCGGTTGATTTAACAAACGACCCGTTTGAAGCACTTACTCTTCAAGATGATTTGCAGTGCAAATATACTGGTGGAACGGTTCTTCATCTATACATGCAAGAACAGGTAAGTTCTACTGAAGCTTGTAGAAAATTGGTTAAAAACGTAATAACAAATTTCAGGCTTCCATACATAACGGTCACACCTCTGTTTTCAGTATGTCCAAAACATGGATACATCGCAGGTGAGCATGAATTCTGTCCAAAGTGTGACGAAGATATTTTAACTGAAGCAAATATTGCATCTTAGAAAAGGAGGTGAAAAATGAGTAAAAATGAAGCTTTAACTATGTTAAAAGACAAAAGACAAAAGTGTATTGTTTACACAAGAGTTATGGGTTATCATAGACCTGTCGAGAGTTTTAATGTAGGAAAAACCGGTGAGCATAAACAGAGAAAACAATTCACTGAATGCTAATGTAATATATGATTTAACATCATTCACCCACTTAGACTATCCTGAGCATTTATCATGCATAGTATGGTTTAGCGGGTGCAATATGCGATGTGACTACTGCTACAACAAAGATATAGTTTTTGCTAAAAGCGGAAAGTATAGCTATGAAGACATACTAAATTTCTTAAAAACCAGAGTAAACCTGCTTGAAGCTGTTGTTTTATCAGGCGGAGAAGCCTCATCTTATGATTTGGTTCTTTTTTGTCAAAAGATAAAACAACTCGGATTTAAGATAAAACTCGATACAAACGGTACAAATTTCCTACATGTAAAAGAGTTGATTGAATTAAATCTTTTAGATTATGTAGCACTTGATTATAAATCTCCAAAAACAAAATTTACACAAATTACCCACTCAAATAAGTTTGACGAATTTTCTCAAACTCTTGATTTTCTTATAAAAAGCAGTGTTGAGTTTGAAATCAGAACTACACTGCATGATGATTTGCTAGATGAAAATGACATAAATGAGATTATAATCGATTTAAAAAACCGAAAATACACAAGCAAATATTTTATTCAAGAGTTTAGAGACACCGGAACAAATATAGCAAATCTTCAAAGACCAAAAAAGAAAATCGACAAATCACTTCTACTTGCTGATATTGAAATTGTTTATAGATGATATATATCAATAAAAACACAATTAATTATTAGATAAAATACATCCATGGAAAATAAATTAAATAAAAGAGAGCGTTATAAAGCTCAATTAAAACCGATTGATTATTACAAAGATTTCGATAATATAGATTTTGAAAGTCTTGCAGAGGGTGATAGATACTATCTTCAAGATTTCGGAATATTTAATACGGATTTTTTAGAAGATGAGTTTACAATCCGTATTCGTATTCCAGGCGGAAAAGTTAGCGCAGAACAATTCCAAAGCATTGCCGACATAGTTGAAGAGTACGATTTAACTATTATTTTAACTGCAAGAGCGGGTATTCAGCTCCACGGAGTTGAAGCAGAAAATGTTTTACAGATACATAAACGTATAAATGCTCTAGGCGTATCTACATGGCAAAGCTTTGGAGATAACGTAAGAAATATAGTTACGGATCCTTATGACGGATGCGGAGAGTATGCACAGATAGAATCATATCCAATTGTTATGGCTATGCATGATTATATTATAAAAAACCCTCGCTATGTAGGAATGTTACCACGACGTGTATCGATAGGTATATCAGGCAACCGTTCTAATGTAACTTCTTTTTTTGCAAACGACATATACTTTGCACTTGCTAAAAAAAATAATATTTTTGGTTTTAACGTCTATATGGGCGGCAAAAATACAGAAGTTGCAAAAAGTGCAGATATCTTTTTAACTAAAGATGAGGTGTTTGATTTTTTCAAAGCATTTATTGAAGCATTTTATCTTCACGGTTCTCGCTTTTCTAGAGCTAAGACCAGAATTTTTCATATGATTGAAGAGATTGGTATGGATGGGTTAAAAGCTCATATTCAAAAAGAATATAAAAAAGAGTTTGAGCCAGAAGGAGAACTTATTTTAGAAAAAGCGGAATTTGCTGAATTTCATAAACTAAAAGACGGCGGTTTCGGCTTTTGCTATCAAACAGATTTCTCAAGACTAACTACAAAAGAGATAAAAGAGATTTCCTCTTTTGCTACAAAAAATGCAGCTGAGATTCGCTTTGGAATTGATCAAAATATCTATATACTAGGTTTAAAAGAACCGTCTTGCTTGCTTAAATCACCTGCAATTAGTGACACGATTGTGGCATGTGCAGGCAACTTATGCCCTTACGCCGTTTGGAGCATAAAAGATGAGACTTCATATCTGCCCTTAGATAAGATAAACGAACACCGTATTCAAGTCGGATTTTCAGGTTGTGCCAAAGGTTGCGGAAGACATAGACATGCAGACATTGGCTTAATAGGTCTAAAAACAAATAACTTTGGAGATACTGAAGGCGGAGCTAGAATTTTTCTAGGAGCAGAACACTCTGAGGGAAAATCAGTCGGACGACAGCTCTTTTCAATGGTACCGTTTGTTCATCTAAATAGCGTTGTCTCTTTGGCTATTACACTATTTGAACTTAGTGGATATAGTGATTTTGAAGAGTACGCTTCAAAAGTATTAAACAACTACTCTGAAGAGTTTATCTCTTTATGGTTTTTGGCAAATCTTGAAACAAAACAAACTCTAAAGCTTGAACAACGCGACGGAATAGGAACTTTTGAGTATGAAAAAGCGTTGCTTCAAAAAGAGTTTAACGGACTTGATTTTTGGGCACATGTAGAAGATAATTTTTTTGATGCAATTAGCTACTTATCCAAAAAGCTTTGGACTATAGAGGGAGAAGACCCTCATTACAAACCAAAAATAGAGAGAACTAATTTTCGTTAAAAGAGAGTCGGTATCCGACTCCTTTTATGTTTTGTATCAGTTTCTTTGATGTTTTTGCGCGAAGCCTTCTTATAAAAGTTCTAACTCTCTCATCACTCGCATCAGCACTCCACAAATGCTCTTTAATCAAAGTATCATCAATAATTCTATTTTGGTTATCCATTAAAAGAGACAAAAATTTTATCTCATTTTTTGAAAGCGGAACATATCTGTCATTTTTATATAGAGAGTTTGTAGTTTTGTTAAACATAAAACCTTCGCTTAATTTTAACAGCTTATTTCCCAATTTTGACGTAATACTCTCAATATACTCCAACAACTCTTCCGTATCAAAGGGTTTTAAAAAATATTTTGTAATACCTATATCTATTGCACTAAATAGCTTCTCTTTTTCGCTAAAAGCACTAAGTATTATAATTGGCGTATCAGAATTAATCTCTTTTAATCTCTTAGCCATTTCAAGTCCTGAAAGACGAGGCATCATAATGTCGGTTATTACGATATCAGGCTTTATTTTTTTAAATAGCTCGATACCTTCTAAACCATCTGCGGCAATAGTAAAACTATGAAAATTATCGCCGATTGCTTCTTTTAAAAGACGTGCTAGGTTCTCTTCATCTTCTACAAGTAAAATTTTCAGCTCTTTTAGTACTCTATTTTTCATGCTTATCCAATGGAATTTTTATACTAAACGTTGTTGTATTTTTTTTACTTTTTACATCAAGAGTTCCGTTTAATCCCTGTTCGCAAATCATTTTCGACATAAAAAGCCCCAATCCCGTACCGCGACTTTTATGTTTTGTCGTAAAATACGGCTCAAAAATCTTTTCTATATTCTCTTTTGATATTCCGCCTGCATTATCATGTACTTCTATAACAGCAAAATCTCTCTCTTTTTTAGTAGTTATATTTATTTCACGCAAAAGAATACTATTGTGTATAAATGCATCTTTTGAGTTGTTAATCAAATTAATAATTACCTGAGTAAGCTCATTTGTTATTCCAAGAACTTTTATATCATTAAATTCTGTCTTTATGATTATCATCTCGTCATTTATTACACTCTCTAATAGACCTATGGACTCCCTTATACTCTCACTAATATTAAAGTAGTATTTCTCTTTATCGGGTGAGAAAAAGTTTGTAAAATCATCTATGGTCTCAGACATGTTTTTTATAATGTTTTTGCTCTCATCATAAAATTTTGTTACATTATCAGCCTGTTCGTTTTGCAAAGCTTTTTTAATATTAAACATGGCAAGGCTAAGCTCAGTAAGCGGCTGTCTCCACTGATGAGCAATATTTGCAAGCATTTGACCAAGACTTGCATGTCGAGACTGCCAAAACATGACACGCTGTTTATCTTCATTTTTTGCTATCTCATCACGTACACGTTTTTCAAGAGTTTGGTTTAATTCTTGAAGCTCTTTTGTCTGTTCCTGAACCCTTTTTTCCAGACTTTTGTTTAGCTCCTCATACTCTCTCTCTTTTTTTAAAAGTTCTTCTCTTAGGGCTACCTCTTTTGTCACATCATACCTGATTGCTACAAACTCAACTATATTTTCATTTTTATCAAGTATTGGAATAATTGTAGTATTTACATAAAAAGTCGTACCGTTTTTTGCTAGATTTTTAACAGTATCTTTAAATATATTTTTATGTTTTATAGTTTCCCAAAGATATTTAAATTTCTCATCATCAACATCCGGATGTCTAACAATATTGTGATTTTGTCCAATAAGCTCATCTTTTGTGTAGCCGCTGATATTGCAAAACTCATCATTAACAAAAGTGATTATCCCATTAACGTCGGTTTTAGAAATTATATTACTCTTTTCAATGGCTTCTTTATACTGTTTTAACATGTAGCACTACTTTAACTCGCTCCAATTATTTCCAATATTTATGCTCGATTTTAGAGGGACGTTTAGCTGAGTTATGTTCTCCATAATATCTTTAAACCTTTTGCCTAAAACTTCCGCCTCACTTTCATCTACTTCAAATATAAGCTCATCGTGAATTTGCAAAAGCATTTTTGCATTTAGATTTTCATCTTCTATAATTTTATGGATTTTATTCATACTTAGTTTTATAAGATCAGAAGCACTTCCCTGAAATACGCTGTTAACAGACTCTCTCTCATAAGCAGCTTTAAACATCGGTGAAGCATTCTCGTAGTCAAAATATCTACGGCGTTTTAACAAAGTCTCAACATAACCAGCCTCTTTTGAAAAATCTACAATAGAGCGAAAGTATGCTCTGACTGTAGGAAAACTATTAAAATATTTCTCTATAATCTCTTTTGCCTCTTTTGTCGTAATACCTAGCGTATCAGAGAGTTTTTTCTGTCCCATTCCATAAAGAAGCCCAAAGTTTACAGTTTTAGCTACGTTTCTTTTTTGCGCTGCTTCTTCTTGCCCAAAAAGAGCAATCGCTGTTTGCATATGAATATCTCTGTCATGTTTGAATGCGTCAACCAAAACTTTGTCCTGCGTAAAATGTGCAAGAAGTCTTAACTCTATTTGAGAGTAGTCTATACCTATAAGTTTTTTACCTTTTCCTGCTACAAAAGCCTCTCTTATCTTTGCACCAAGAGGCGTTCTTGTAGGAATATTTTGTAAATTTGGATTTTTTGAGCTAAGACGCCCGGTTGCTGTTCCAGTTTGAACAAAAGAGGTATGTATGCGGCTATCTTTATCTTCACGGCTTAATTTTAAAAGCGGCTCTATGTATGTAGAGAAGAGTTTGTAAGTCTCACGATATTCTAAAAGAAGAGGAACTATCTCGTGCGAATCTTTCAATGAACTAAGAACTTTTTCATCCGTTGAATATCCTGTTTTTGTCTTTTTTCCAACCGGAAGGTTTAATTTTTCAAAAAGTACGGCACCGAGCTGTTGCGTAGAGTTAATATTAAACTCACCGCCTGCCAAAGCGTAGATATCTTTAGTCAAGCTACCTAAACTCTCTTTTACTTCAACAAGAAATTTTTCTAAAAATTTGCCATTTACTTCTATACCGCTTTTTTCCATCTTTAAAAGTGTATTTATAAAAGGAAATTCTACTTCTCTTGCCTCATCTATAAGATGTTTTGCATCTTGAAGTTCTAACATATTTAAAAATTGGTAGTAGAGTTTTAATGTAACAAATGCATCTTCAGCTGCATATTTGCAAGCATCTTCAAGCTCTACACTAGCAAAAGTTTCACCTTTTTTTACGGTATCTTTATAGGAGAGCATTTTATGGCTTAAGAGCTTGTCTGAGAGTTTATCAAGAGATAGCGCACTCTCAGGATTTATAAGCCAAGCAAGTATCATAGAGTCTGCAAAAATCTCAAAACTATCATCTTCTAAAAATCTGGTTACAAAATGCAAATCAAATTTTATATTATGTCCTACAACACGAGAATTAAATATTTTTCTAATTGCAGTTTTAGCATCATCTGAACTTATCTGTTCGCTTACACCAAGATAAAAGTGAGATACAGGGATATAATAAGCCTCAATATTATTAAAACAAAAGCTAAAGCCTACAAGAGAGTCTTTTTCATAATCAAGTCCCGTAGTTTCCGTATCAAAAGCTACAATACTCTCTTTTGTCAAAGAACTCAAAACTACATGTAACTCTTTTACATCCGTTATAAGAGTTGCTTTAAAGTCTAACTTCTTATTTTTTTCCATTTCTACTTCTACTTTTTTGAGTGCTTCATGATGAACTTCCTCAGCAACTATATTTTTTGCATGAAGTGTTCTTAAAATTGCATTTTGTTCGTATTTTACAAGCTCATCATAAATATTTAAAAACGGATGTTCAACGTCCATCTTATACTCTTCAAAATCAAAGTTCTCTAGCGCATCATGCCTCAAAGTAACTAACTCTTTTGACATGTAAGCGGCATCTTTTGAATCAATCAGCTTTTTCTTGATGCCTGCTGGTTTTACATCATCTATATTTGCGTAAATATTATCTAAACTACCGTGTTCAATTAAGAGTTTTTCTGCCCCGACTTTACCTATGCCCTTTACACCGGGGATATTATCAGCAGAGTCACCAATTATTGCCTGATAATCTATAAACTGCTTTGGTGTGATACCGTATTTTTCAAAACATGCCTCTTCATCCATAGTTTTTTTCTTAACAGCATCAACTAAAACTACTTTACCATCGTCTATAAGCTGAAACAAATCCTTATCATGAGAGACAACTCTTACATTGTAACCCTTTTCTTTAGCAAAATGTACAACGGTTGCTATCATATCATCGGCTTCATACCCTGTACGTCCTAGAGTTTTATACCCCATCTTATCTATCCACTCTATTGCGATTGGAAGTTGCATAATCAACTCTTCAGGAGGAGGCGTTCTGTGTGCTTTATAATTAGGGTCGATCTCATTTCTAAAGCTGTTGCCTTTGGTATCTATAGCAAAAATTATATAATCGCTGTCATGTTGTTTTTGCAAAGTAGAGATAAAATTCGTAAAACCTGTTAAAAGTCCGGTAGGAAAGCCATCTTTATTTTTAAGATATTGCGGAAGTGCGTAAAAACTGCGAAAGAAAAAACCAAATGTGTCTATTATCGTAACTGTTTTGCTCATTTTTTAATTTATCCATATATTTATTTAATTTCTTTTTAATATTTATTATATCGAGTTAAATATAAAATCTATTTGGTATGGCACTCGGTTAATGTTTTTTCAGCTCTGGCTATGTAGTCGTAGCCATTGTAGATTGTGTATGAACCGTAAATTATAACGGCAAAAGAGGAGAGACTCATCATCATATTCCTAAAACTTGTTGCACTTGATAAAGAGGTTAAAAAACCAAGCCCGAACATAGCGGGAATTGTGCTTATTCCAAATATAGCCATTACCAAAGCACCGTAAAGTGGGCTTGCGGTACTTGCGGCAGTTATAGCGAAAAAGTAAACGAACCCGCACGGCAAAAGACCGTTTAACATACCCAGAACAAAAAAACTAAAATTTGATTTTGAGTTTAATATATTTTTAAAAGCATTTTTATACATTGAAGATGATGAGAAAGAGTGTTCTATAAGAGTTAAAAATTTTATTTTCCCCATTAGTGACAATCCTGCAAGAACCATAGCAATTCCTGCTACTATAAGAAGCATACCGTTTGCAGTATTGTTAAAAGTCACTACACCGCCAAGTGTTCCAAAAACTGCACCCAAAATAGAGTATGTAAAGACTCTTCCAAACGAGTAGAGCAGATGTGCCGCACTTTGTGACACTTTAGAGCTTTTTGGTTCTATTTTTATTGTCGAATATGCTAAAACAATTCCTCCGCACATTCCTATACAGTGTCCGAACGAGCCTAAAAATGCGATGCTAATTATGCTTATAATATTTACTGTTTCCATATATATCTATTAATATCCCAAAAGTTGTTTTTTTATTGATGGATTTCGCAGAGTTTCACCTCTTAACATTCTTAGACGCATTGTATCAAAATCAACATATTCATCAGATTTTTTTTCATACGCGCCAAAGCCGTATCCCATAGCTGTTTTATCTCTGAGCGAGTAAAATGCCTCTCGTGCATCTATCCATCTCTTTGTGTCTCTGCTCATAACCCAGATTTTTGCACTATCTTTAAACTCTTTATCTTCAAGCCATTTTACCAATCCGCCGTTATCATGAAAAAACCAACTTTTTCCGCTTTTTATAATTACTTGAGAAGCATCCTGTAAATCATTAATAACCATTCCACAGTCACTGTCTTGAAAAACGCCGCTCTTCATATCAATAGGCAGCTGCTTAATATTTCCATCTTTTACTACAATCATCTTTTTCGATGAGGAGAGAGATAAAAAAAGCGTTACAACTATTACTATAAAAATAGATATTACCAAAATAGGAACAATTTTTTTTGTCATAATAAATAAAACCTTTTGTTTTTAATAATAAAACATAGTAATTTACACAAAATTATATAGTATATAAAAATATTTTTTTGTATATAAAATAGACTATCTACATGTATATAAACATTATTTTACATTATATTTATTACATTAACATTAGAGTTATCTTCTTTTTTTGCCTTTACCTAAATCATCATATAATAAAAATTTTTCCAAATCTTTTTTTATATCTGAGTTTAGAGTATCCCAAATCTTTTTTTTGCTCTCATATCTAGGCAAATCCTCTTCCTTGCTTTTTATCAAATCACGTATAAGATAGTGATAACGTACTATCTGTTTTGTATAATCACTTATAAAAAACCAGTTTTTAATTATTTGATAACTTTTTTCTTCATGGTCACTAAAGCTGTATTCGCCAAATTCCATATCTTCGGCATCTTTTTTATAAGCACAAAACGGTTTGCCGATATCATGTAAAAGTCCTGCGGCAAAAAATTTAAAATCCCCTGCTTTTAAGATATTGTACGTAACTCTAAGAGTGTGTATCAATACACCATGCTGATGCCACTTGTTTTGAATAAAAAAAAGAGACTTTAAGAATTCTTTGGAAAAAAAAGTATTATTTGTTAAATTCACATGTACTCTTTAGCCATAGGATGACATACTTCAACGGTCTCTTTTAAATCCTGTTTTTGTATATGTGTATAAATTTGCGTAGTTAAGAGAGAAGCATGCCCTAACAGCTCTTGCACTACACGCAAATCAGCTCCGCCTCTTATAAGTGAAGTAGCGTATGAATGGCGAATAACATGCGGAGATACTCCTAAATATTTCTGAGTTATTTTATATGCCGATATTCGACTTAATTTTCCGCCCTTGTAGTTAAACCAAACAAAATCTTTTTGACTTTTTACTTCATTTAGGTAATCATCCACCGCTTTTTTTGCAACATGTGCTATTGGGATTATGCGCTCTTTTTCACCTTTTGCATGTCTTACATAGAGCCATTCACCATCTATATCTTCTCTTCTTAGAGCCAGACATTCACTTATTCTAGTACCGGTAGCATATAAAAAAAGTATTAAAGCGTAATCGCGAAGACCGTATATCGTAGTTTTGTCTATTTGTTTAAGTGAGCTTTGTATCTCACTGTATGAGAGAAATTTTGGAAGCAGTTTTGGAACTTTTGAAAATTTGAGTCTATTTTTTTCATTCATAAACTGGTTTTTATAACAAAAGTCAAAAAAAGCATTAACCGAGGAGAGTTTTCTATTTAGAGTTCTTCTGTTTTTATATATAGCTAATGCAGAAAATAGAGATGCAGAATCTAACTCTATCAAAGATTTATTAAGAGTTTTTTCAAGAGAGTATAAATCGCTTTTATAAGCTTGAATACTTTTTTTACTAAGAGCTTTTATAACAGTTATATACTCTATAAAAGCTTCAAGCTCGTTTGACATCACTACTCTACCGAGATATATCTGTCATCCACAAAAAAGATTTTGTCGTTTATAAATACGTAACCGTCTTCTACATCTGCTTCATAAACACTGTATTTTGATAAATCTTTTGAAATCTCTATTATATAGCCTTCTTTTTCTAGTACATACAATTTATCGTTATTTATTATCATTCCTAAAAAGTGGGCAAACGGGAATTTCAGTTTTGCATTTTGCTGAAGCTCAGGTGTCAGAGATATGATTTCTCCCTGCTTAGTTGCTACAAATATCTCTTTTTCACTCTCTAAAATAGTTCTAATATCATAAGCCAATCTAATCTCTTTTTGAGCTAAAGAGAGTATTTTATGCCCTGTTGCAGCAATTATCTTGTTATCTACAAGTCCAAAATATATAATATTGTTAAAGTTTGCTTCACCGCTGACAATTACGGTTCTTAGCTTCTTTTTCATTTTTAAGCTGATAATAACAACTTTACCGTCAAGTGTAGAGAAAAGAACTAAATCATCTCTAAAGTATGGTTTTACAATTTTAGAATTAACGGCAATTGGCGCATCGCCTTGTTCTTTCAATAGTATAGCTTTACTCTCTATCGAGTAAAGTGCCATCTCATTATCCGCAAACAAAACTGCCAATATATCACCCTGCGAACTGGCTGTAGCAATAGTTTTCTTTAGACTAAACTTCTCTACTTTTTTACTACCTGCAGATATAAGTGTTAAGTCACCCTCAATATTTGAGCTAATTACCCATCCATCACTATATCCAAGAAGTCTGTCGTTTTGTGGAATTTTCACATCTAAGATGTTATTTTTGACGACTACCTTTTGATCTTCTACTAATGCAGCATCTGGCGAAATATCTTTAATTGTATATTTACTGCTCCCTGTAGCTTTCCAATTTCCAACAACATCTGATGGTTCATACACCTTTTTAGAACTACATGCACTGAAGATAAGCGTCATAAATGATAAAAGGATAATTGATAAATACTTCAAAATATTACTTTATTCCGTAGTGCATAAGTGCAGCAACAAGTTTATTTAATGAAGATTCTTTGGAAATCATAGAGAGTTTATTTCTCGCTTCATCTATTTTATTTTCATTCAAAAGAATGACTGCACTTTGCACAAGTGCCAAATCTTTAAATATTGCATCTTGCTTTGAAGCGTAACTTTCAAGCGAAGCGGCGTCAGTAGCCAACTCATACTTTACCAAATCATTTAAAATTAACGCATCCGTATTTTTCAAGCTCTTTAGTAGCTCTAAATCTTTATTTGCAACAGCTTGAGAGAATATCCAAACATCATAAAGATTTGGACTTAACATTTTTAACTCACTAAGTGCATCTGCATTTTTTGAATCTTTTTGTAGTTTAAGAAGAGCTACATTTGCAGCTGTAATTTTGCTGTTTTCATTTGCACTGTATGCTAAGTTTGCACCTACAACCAAAACTATTGCAACCACGGAGGCTATCATAATATTTTTATATTTTTTAACGAACTTTTCAGTCATTACCGCTTTTTCAAAAAACTTCTCTTCGGAGTTTAACTCCTCTTTTACCATACTGATATTATCTTTTAAGCTCAAAAACATTCCCTCATTTATCTATATAATTATTAAAAGTTCAAAATAATATCGCATAGTTTGTTAAAGTTTCATCAAATAGATAGATTTTTTTTGTTACAATCTTAAAAAATTATTGTATTAGGATTATTATATGCAAGTAGATGACGCGCTATTGACAAAATTGGAAAAACTATCATTTTTAAAAGTTTCAGAGGATAAAAGAGAAGAAATTATAAATCAACTTTCTGAAATAGTCAGTTTTGTAGATAATTTAAGTGAATTAAATACGGATAATGTGGACGACAAATTTGCTATGAGTGATGAAGCAACCTTTGCAAGAGAAGACGTCGCATTTTGCGATACTCAAATAAACGACAGCATTCTTAAAAATGCACCGCAGAGTGCAGATCACTTTTTTATAGTTCCTAAAATTATTGAATAACGCTCTTTATTATGAATAGTGAAACAAAACAGCCGATTGATATTAAAAAATTGTTAAAGAGTGTTTTACACTTCAACTCTTCAGATTTGCACCTTGTTCCGGGAAGTGAACCGCAAATAAGAATCGATAAGTCATTAAAACCTTTAAATCTTCCGGTTTTAACCGCCAAAGAAGTCGAAGAGATGGCTTATGCACTTATAGTGGACAAGCAAAAAAAGATATTTGAAGATAAAAACGAACTTGATTTTTCATTTGAGTTAGAAGATATTGGTCGTTTTCGTGCAAACTACTATCGAACGATAGCCGGTATTGCTTGTGCTTTTCGTATGATTCCAATAGAGATACCGCCACTTGCAAAATTTAATAATAATCCTATATTTAAAGAGCTAGTCAAAAAAGAGAAAGGATTAATTCTTGTAACAGGACCTACCGGAAGCGGAAAGTCAACAACTCTTGCATCAATGTTACATGAAATAAATCTAACAAAAAGCAAGCATATTATTACCATAGAAGACCCCGTTGAGTTTATACACACAAATATAAAATCTCTTTTTTCTCAGAGAGAAGTAGGAGCAAATACGGAATCGTTTGCAACAGCTTTAAAATTTGCTCTAAGACAAGACCCTGATGTTATACTAATCGGGGAGATGAGAGATAAAGAGACAATTGAAGCAGCACTAACCGCTGCCGAGACCGGTCATATAGTTTTTGCGACACTACACACAAATTCGGCGCCTTCAACAATAAACCGTATTATTGATGTTTTTGATGCAGGAGAGCAGTCTCAAGTAAGAGCACAGCTTGCATCTTCGCTTATTAGTGTAGTTTCGCAATCACTCATGCCCAAAATAGGCGGCGGCGTAGTTGCAACGCAAGAGGTGCTTATAACAAACCCTGCTATTCAAAATCTAATTAGAGAAGATAAAATTCATCAAATTTACTCTCAAATGCAATTAAACCAAAACGAGACAAGCATGACTACTCAAAATGATCAGCTTTTGACTCTGCTGAGAAAAAATATTATAACAAAAGAAACTGCAATAGCCAGTTCAAACAGACCTGAAGAGTTTTTAAGAGTACTTAGTAATTTATAATAAAATGAGAACTCAATATGATGTTGTTATTATTGGAGCAGGTATCAACGGCGTTGCAATTGCAAAAGAGCTGGCAGCAGTTGGCAAAACCGTACTTGTACTTGAAAAAAACCGTATTGCATACGGGGCTTCATCTCACTCATCAAGACTAATACACGGTGGACTTCGTTATCTTGAACATTTTGAGTTTGCTCTTGTAAGAGAAGCTCTGCGTGATCAAAAATATCTACTAGAGACCTATACGGATTTAGTCAAACTTTGCAGTTTTTATCTCCCTATATATCAAAATTCCAAACGCCCTATATGGATGATACGTTTTGGATTATGGCTTTACAGTTTTTTTGCAAAGCACGGACAAAAGGCATCTGCAGTATCAATAAAAGATTTTACTAAAGAGTTTAAGTACATTAAAGAAGATAATTTAAAAGCGGTTTTTAGATACTTTGATGCAAAAACGGATGATTATGCCCTTACAAATAAAATAGCGCAACAAGCTAAAGATAACAAAGTAGAAATAGTTGAAGAGACAGAAATAAAAACACTTTTTTTAGACAATAACATAATCAGATTGACAACAGATAAAGGGGTAGTTGAAACAAACCTGCTTATCAATGCAGCAGGAGCATGGATTGATGAGATAAATACAAAATTTAATCTGCCTTCATCATATACTATAGAAAAACTCAGCGGTATTCATATTGTCATAGATAAAGTTCTGGTTCCAAATCCGCTTATATTAGAAACAACAAGCAAACGTGTATTTTTTATTATTCCACAAGCAGATACAACTCTTATAGGTACAACCGAGCGAAGCGAAGAGTCAAAAATAGACGATATAAAAATAAATAATGAAGATATAGAGTATCTGCTTAAAGAGAGCAACAGATATCTAAAAACTGAGTTAAAAAGAAAAGATATAAAAGATGTATATATCGGCGTAAGACCTCTTATAAAAAGCCAAAAAGACCCAACTCGTATGTCTAGAGAGTATAAACTGGATTTGCATTATATCGGACAAAATAAGATATTACATGTATATGGCGGAAAGCTTACGACTTTTCCTTCTTTAGCAAAAAAAGCAGTTGAAATGTTGACAAAAAATGGTTGATAAAAATATTAATTTTTTCTAAATCTTATCATTTTAAAACGTTCGCCTAAAAAGTTAGGCAGTATTAATATTTTTACCTTTTCAAGCTCTTGTTTATAAATATTTTCTTGTACATGTTGTTTCAGTATTTCTAATAACTCTAAGATTCCCATATTTACAAGCGCACTCATCTGAGCTTTAAGCTCTATAAATTCTACTCCGGCTTGAATAAATGCATCTTTTACATGTTCAAATGTAACATCATAGGTAATATCAGACTTTGAAAACAGCTCATCTCTTTTAATATTTTCATCAAAAAAAGGAATAACTTCATGTTTTGCATAAACTCTTATAGAAAAATCAGGTCGAGAGAGCATCTCTCCATAGTCAAAACTCATAAACTCAAACTTATTACATGTAGAAGCCATGCTTAAAGCAAACTCCTCATATCCGACGGCAATTTCACCTCTGTCTTTATGATATTTATCAGCTTTATTTTTAACCGATTCGTTTTCTACATCAAACTCAATCGTATGCCCTTCAACTCTCGCTGTTTTGCCCTTATAATAAAGTTCGCAAGGGAATGCATCAAATATCTCATTTGCTATAAAAAAAGCATTTTCACATCTTAACTCATCAAGTGATTTATAGTGCGTTAGAGATACGGCATCGCCAAAACTCTCTTTAAAATAGTTCTTTTGAAACTCTTGAAGCGAATCAAATCTCTCAATTATTACAAACTTTAAAGTAGAAAGCAGCGCAGGTCTAAGAGTATATATAAACTCTATAACGTCGGCTAAGAAGTATCCGTGATGAGCACCTATTTCGCATACAACACCGTCATGTGATAAGAAACCTTCATCAACCAATGAGATAATATGCTTGGCAATTGTTCCGCCGAAAAACTTACTGGTACTTACAGAGGTATAAAAATCGCCCTCTTTTCCTATATTTTTATAAGTAGTATAATAACCGTTTTTGCCATATAGCCACTCACTCATATACTCGCTAAAGTTCATCTTTATACATTTCATACAGAGTTAACAGTTCAAGTTGTTTATCTATCTCATAAATATTTATATCACTTTTTTGAATTTCAACGGAATTTTTCAACAACTCAACATCATACTTAGTTTTATATCCTGCAGAATATAGCTGTTGTGTATCTGATAATAACATCTCATACAACTCTAGGTTTTCAACACTAAGCTGCTTTTTTTTCTCAAAGTTTTCTATATTTTGCATGACTTGTTCAAAAATAGCTATCTGTTCTCTTTTTTTATCTTCAATCATAAGCTCAGACTTCAAATAGCTTATTTTTGATGATTCTACATCTCTAAATGTATTTATATCAAACGGCATTGTAGCTTTAAATCCAAAATCATAATAGTTTTTTTCATTTGAGCCAAACTGAAACGGACTATTGCTTTTGCTCCAATTGTATCCTGAAACAAAATTAACTTTTGGAAGATATTTTGCAACGGTTACATCAGCTGCATATCTGTTTTTATTTAACTCGCTATCTGATAAGCTAATAACTATATTATTAGATAAGAACTGCTCTTTTGTTAAAAGTTTTAGATTCGGTATAAATGCACTCTCATAATCAATATCACTAATAACATGAAATTTTGAAATAAGCCTCTCTTTATTTGTCTGTATATCATAAAGCGCTTGTACAACAACATTTCTATCTATAATTGCACTATTTAAAAAACCTGAATCCAATTGTCCGTTTAAGTAGTCCTCTTTCTTTTGTGCAAGGTTAATCTCAGAGTTTTTAATTACTAAATTTTGTTTGCTTATTTTAAGATTCATCTGTTTAATCTGCATCAAAAGTGAAATTGCATCTTTTACCAACTTTCTTTTAACAACGTCAATCGAATAGTTGGCATAAACTTTAGATGCCTGTGCAAATTTAATGCCATAATAAATTCCGCCGCTTTGAAAAATCGGCTGATCCATTCTTATAGCAGCACTCTCTGCTGTCTGTTCACTTCCATAAGGGTCGCTTTTTGTATATCCGTAGTTTAAATTTAAAGGAGCAATCCACGAATCACGAAGTTTTGAACTCTCGGCTTCATTTTTTTTATAATCATAATCAAACTGCTCTTTTTTGTTTGTTGAGATATAACTATCTAACTTTTCATCTGAAAGTAGTAGCGAACTACAAAGAAGAGACAGCACGATTAAGGGATTTAAAACCTTCATCTATTTCCTCTTTCGTAATTGTTAAGGCAGGTAAAAGTCTAAGCGTATCACGCCCTGCTTTTAAAACTATAACTCCCTCTTCTCTTGCATTTGAGATAACTTTTGTAAGCGTATCAGCATCTTTTGCGCGAAGACCGCACATCATTCCAATACCGACTTTTGACGTAAAAATATCTTTATGAGCAGTGTAAAACTTCTCCAATTCACTATCAAAATAGTCTATACCGTTTTGAAGTTCGCCGCTTTCATTCATCTCATTTAAAATATCAACTACCTCACATGCAGCCGTCGTACTTAAAAAATTTCCGCCAAACGTAGAACCATGATCTCCCGCACTAAAAACATCTTTTAGAGTTGTCATAACAACACCTATTGGAACTCCGCCGCCAAGCCCTTTTGCAAGCGTTACGACATCAGGCTCGATACCATAATAGTTTGATGCTAAAAACTTTCCTGTTCTATAGACTCCCGTTTGAACTTCATCGATAATTAAAAGAACATTTTTTGATTTTAAAAATTTTGCCAGCTTCTGAACATCATCTTTATCAAGAGGCTGAACTCCGCCCTCACCTTGAACAAGCTCTATCATAACAGCACATGTATGCTCATCAACCAGAGATTCTACATGATTTATATTATCTGCATAAACAAATCCGTCAGGATACGGTCCAAAGTAGTTATGCATTTTCTCTTGACCTGTTGCCTTTACGGTCGTAATTGTTCTTCCGTGAAAAGAGTGTTGAAGAGTTATGACTTTATATCTTTTTACCTCTCCGTCTTTTTCGCCGAATTTTCTAGCTATCTTTATAGCTCCCTCGTTTGCTTCTGCTCCGCTGTTTCCAAAAAAACACATCATATCGTATCCGCTTGCTTCAACGATTTTTTGTGCCGCTCGTGCTTGAGGGGCTATGTAGTAAAGATTTGATGTATGCGTTATGTTTGAGAGCTGTTTACAAATAGCATCATTTACTCGTTTGTTTGCATGTCCGACACTAACAACAGCTATACCGGAAGCAAAATCAATATAATTTTTACCTTCTGCATCAACCAGTCTTGCGTTATTTCCGCTTACAAATTCAACGTCGGCTCTTGCATAGGTCGGCAAAACATATTTTTTATCTAAATCAACTATATTATTCATCTCTTAATTTCTACCTTGTTTTCTTGAAATATTGCACTCTTTGAGCTTAATGAGTGCTTTGAAGTCGTTAAATTATTTACGCCTTTTGTACCGCTATAAATCAAAATACAATCATTACGCAGATTATCGTTATGTTTAACTCTCAACTCAACACTCCCATTAACAGAAACAATACTAACTATCTCATCTTCATTAAAGCCTAAAGAGCTGTTAAGAAAAACATGCTCTTGGCGGTTAAACTGAGAGTTTAGGCTTGTTTGACTCTTACATGTAATAAGATAAAAGCCATCATCTTCGTCTATCTTTGAGTCTAGTTCATCTAAAAAAACAAACTCTTTTGTTTTTGTGTCAAAACATTCTTTATAAGGTACATCATCTCTGCCTTCAACATACCATGAGCCGTCAATTTTCTGGATTGCAAAATTTTTAAAATGCTTTATATAAAACTCTTCACTTTCAATATCAACTCCAAATTCTTTACACAGATAAGCACTTAAATCATACTCGCTTATTCCCGCATCACTATCGGCAACTTTTGGCATAAACGACATCTTATTGTGAGAATATGAAGTTCTTACGTCATTTTTATACAAAAAGCTTTTTGCAGGTATAACTAAATCTGCTATTTCGCTTGTTTCGTTCTCGTATAACCCAAAATAAACTACGTTTTGTACATGTGAAATAGATTTTCTAACCCTTAATGAATCAGGCATTTGCGCAATAGGATTTGAACCTTGAATAAAAACTGTCTTATAGTCGCTAAACTCAGTATTGACTTTAGATACCCTTGTGGCATTTTTATTAAAAGGCGAAGTGATATTTTCTCTTGATGAACCAAGATAACTGACACCGCACCCCTCTTTCCCAAAAAGACCAAGCATGGCCGCAAAGGCATCTATTGCTCTCATAACGTCTGCTCCGTCACTATATTTCTGAATTCCGACACCGCATACAATTGCAACTTTTTTATCTTTTACCAACCTAAGAACATCTCCGATTTGACCCAAAGACACATCCATATGTTCAAGAATTGCCTTTATTCTTATGCCTTGCGTAAGTTCATAATAATCCTCAAATTCACTTGCATGTGATTTTAAAAAATCCAAATCACAACCATTTTCAATATGCAAGAAGCGACTAAGCATCATGGCTAAAAAAATATCCGTATGCGGTTTTAATTGGATATGAACATCTGCGATTTTAGCTATTTTTGTTTTAATAGGGTCTATAACAATAATAGTTTTATCTTTTATAAGCGGTAAAATATGACTAGATGTAGTATGCGGATTTCTACCCCAAAATATTACTACATCTGATTTTTCAACCTCGGTTATAGGCATATTTTTATTACTGCCTCTACCCTGTATTATTCCGGCTTCACCTGCACCGTCGCATAAAGTCCCATCAGTTAAAAAAGCACCGTATAAAGCAAAAAAATGGTCGGTCACCTCTTGCATCAAAGCAAAATTTCCGCTTCCTCTATAATGTAATACCTCATTTTTATTGCATGAGTATATCATCTCCTTTAGTATTAGAAGAGCTTCTTCAATACTTATCTCATTACCTTTGTATCTCGGTTTTTGTATAGATAAAAATTTTTCATAATGGTTTAAATGCGGACATAAAAAACCGTTTGTATATCCGCTTTTTAAACCTTTTAACACTCCGTCTTGAAAAACTACTTCACATGCATCATAACAGTCTAGCGGACATGCCGTAATATTACTCATTCTTTAGCTCTACCTTAACAAGTTTTGAGAAAAGCGCTGGAGAATCTATAATTATTTGAGCCATATATTTTGATATATTTTTACCATCAGCAATATTTAAAACTCTTGAAACTTGATATAAAGTTTTCTCGCCGTCTATATAAATAATACTTTTCTTAGCATTAACAACATCCGGTTCATCTAAATATACCGTAAGCAATGCTTTAGACGTATCTGCTACTTTAGCCAAAGGAGTTGAAACACCTACTACTTGACCGGGTTTTACAAGCATTTCATAAAGAACAAAATTTTGTGCTACTATATTTTTATCTTTTATACTTCTCTCAAGCTGAATTTTTCTTAACTTTAAATCTGCTATTTGAATTTTTAAACTTTGTACCTCTTTTTTTGTATTTAGATATAAGTTTTCACTTGTTATCAAATCATAAAATTCCCTATCTTTTTCAACAGATGATTTAAATTTCAGAGGCTCTATTTTTTTATAGTTTTCTCTTTTTTTAGCTAGTGAATCTTCTAAATTAATTAAAATAGCTTGATTAGTTTCTATAGTATTTTCAAGATATACTAACTTCTCTTTTGTCAAAACAAGGTCTTTTTCATCTACTTCTGAATCTATTTGTATATAAGGTTCCAATGAAAGCTTCTTGCCTATAAGATTTTCATTTGCATAAACCACCAACCCTGAAACATTAGAGGATATGCTTCTTACTTCAATCGGCTCCACCTTGGCATAATACACTTTGGCATACGAAAAACTAAACATCAGCAAAATAATTGCAATAACTTTCATTAATAACACCCTCACTAAGGTTTCCCTTATTTATAATTATGGATATTTTACCATTTCATTATTAACATTCAATCATAATTCATTATATTTTTGGTACCATTAAGCAAGTATTCATTAAAGGGTTGAAATGTCTGTCTTAGATAAAGTTGATGCCGCTACAAATTTAGCAAAGAACAATGAGGTGCAGCTTCTAGTATTTAGAATTAGTAATAAAACTGATTCTGCTTATTATGCTATTAATGTTTTTAAAACACGTGAGGTCGTAGAATCAAAAAACCATTTTATGACTCAGATACCATCTTCACATAACATGCTTGAAGGTACTATAGTTCTTCGCGGAATGCAAATTCCTATACTCAATCTTCCATTATGGCTTGGAGTGACGTTAACAAAAGAAGAGATTAAAAAATCAAATATTCTTGTTTGTGATTTTAACGGTGTTACAATAGGTCTTAGAATTATGTCTGCTTTTAGAGTAGTAAAGAAAAATTGGAATGAGATGCATGCCCCAGATAGCTATAGAGTCGGAGATAGCAACGTTGTTATTAACGATACTAGACTTGAAGATGGAAGTCTTTGTCTTGTTTTAGATTATGAAAAGTTGCTTGCAGACGTTATTCCTCATGCTATGGTAAATATACTTGAATCACAAGCTAATTTAAAAGATATAGTAATACCTAGTAAATTAAAAAACGGAACAGTACTAATTGCTGAAGATTCAAAAACTGCACAAAAACATTTAAAACAAATTTTTGATAATGCAAATTTATCTATAAAAATATTTGAGAACGGAAAACAACTTATAGATTATGTAGAGTCGCTAGGTGATAGTTGCTCAAATATACCTGCAATCATTACTGATATTGAGATGCCTGAAATGTCAGGTTTTACCGTTGTTAAAATCTTAAAAAATAATTTAAAGACAAAAAATATACCTATAATAGTAAATAGCTCTATGACAGGCCAAAACAATAAAAGAGAAGCTGAAGTTCTAGGAGCAGACGGATTTATAGCCAAAACAAAGAGTCAAAATATAATTCCTTTAATTATAGAAATTATGAACGCTTAAAATACTTTAAAATAAAACAATAGTATGAATGAACGAATAGAAGCAATAAAAAGCCTCTCAAAAGAAATTGGCATTTTGTATGTTGAGGACAATGAAGGTCTCTCAAAAAATATGCATACTCTTTTAAGTAAAATTTTTGAAAAAGTATATATAGCACATGACGGTGAAGAGGGCTATAAGGAATACATTAAAAATAGACCAAAAATTGTTATAACAGACATTAATATGCCAAAGCTTAACGGCTTTACGATGATGAAAAAGATTAAAGCCGTTGAGCCAAAATGTAAAGTTATTATTCTTTCTGCTTATGATGAAAAAAAGGATCTTTATACGGCAATCAATCTATCTGTTTTTCGTTATTTACATAAGCCTATAAAAATTCCTGAGCTTATGGATGCTCTTTACGACACTCTGATATCTATCAACAAAGAAGAAGATGGTGATATTTTTTTAACACAGCTTCAAAACATTTTTAATTATCAAAATAATATAGTTATAATGATGCACAATAATAAATTTATATTAGTAAATAAACGTTTTAATGAATTTTTTGGCATTTCTAATCTGGATGAATTTATTGATGAATACAAAAATATTGATAAATTACTGCTTGAACATAAAGAGTTTTTATATTCAACTCCATCTTCAACATGGGTAGATACCGCAATAGAAAACCCAGGCAGACTCTTTCATACTAAAATTGAAAATTACAAGGGTGAAAAAAGACATCTAATATTGAAGCTTCGTGAAATACCTGAAAGAGATAAACATTATATACTCTCTTTTGACGATGTTACAGAATTAAATTTAATGGCCCTTTTTGATTTAGATGCAGCAAAACATGATGCAACATCCAAAGATAAAATGTCTATTTTATCTCTATTAAGAGTTATAAAAGAAAACTCCTCCGAAGTTAAAATACACAATTTTTATAAAGGACTGACTATAGTCAATCCTGCCGTTATTGTGGATATTAATAATGAAAATTTTACATTAAAAACAGTAAATACTCAACTAAAGATTATACGTCTAGCAAAGCTAATGACGGTTACTTCTGAAGTATTCCCAAAAGATGTTATATGTAAATCTATTAAAAATGTTGATTCTGATAATCAGACTATAATTATTGATGACATCTCTTTTGCATCAAGAAGTGCGGCTGATAGAAAATATATTCGCTTAGAGCCTGATGCAAACCATGTATCTACACTTTATTATAAAAATATAAAATTTCCAGGTGATACTTATATTATGGACATATCTGAAGTGTCAGTAAAACTAAAAATCAATGCCCTACCCGCAGGAATAGAAATTGGCACAAAAATCAAAATGTTCATTAGCTTGAAATTAAAAGGTAAACCACTCTCTTTTAGCAATATTGAAGCATCCGTGTATAGAATTGATGAAAATAAACGTGATTATAATATTGTTTTATTATATGAACTTAATAACAAAAATATAAATAATTTAAGAGAATACTTAGCTCATCGCCAGATTGAGCTTATCCGTGAATTTAAATCAATTGATATTAACTCACAAATAGATAACCATTACAGCATATAAGTAACTTTAAGAGAGATTTAAATTTATATTCCCAAGAAGGGAATATAACATGTAAGAAAGATATAATTTATTGAAACAGTGAAATAAGGACACCCGCAGCAACTGCAGAACCGATTACACCTGCAACATTTGGTCCCATAGCATGCATTAAAAGCATATTATTTCTATCGTATTCCATACCTACTTTATTAGATACACGAGCAGCCATAGGAACTGCAGAAACTCCTGCTGAACCAATTAATGGATTTATTTTATTACCAGGAAACATATTCATTATTTTTGCCATAATAACACCTGCGGCAGTACCGGCTGAAAATGCAATAATACCAAGTGCTAAAATAGCCAATGTATCAGCGACTAAAAACTGGTCAGATGCAAGTTTAGAACCTACTGCTAAACCTAAAAATATAGTTACTATATTGATAAGAGCATTTTGCATTGTGTCTGAAAGTCTATCAACCACACCGCTCTCTTTTAGAAAATTACCAAACATAAACGCACCAATCAGCGGCGTAGCATCAGGTAAAACCAAAATAGCAAGAGTTAGAACCATAATTGGAAAAACTAGCTTTTCTAAGCGAGATACATGTCTCATGGTACTCATTTTTATTCTTCTCTCGGCATCATTCGTTAACGCTTTCATAATTGGAGGTTGAATAATCGGAACCATTGCCATATATGAATAAGAAGCTACTGCAATTGCACCAAGAAGCTCGGGCGCAAGTTGGGTAGCTATAAAAATTGATGTTGGACCATCAGCTCCACCTATGATAGAGATAGCAGAAGCCTGTTTTAAAGTAAAGTCAAAAAACGGCGTATATTGTGCAAGAGCAACTGCTCCAACCAATGTTCCGAATATTCCAAACTGTGCAGCTCCGCCAAGAAGCGCTGTTTTAGGATTTGACAACAATGGACCAAAGTCAGTCATTGCACCGACACCCATAAAAATTAAAATTGGAAAAAGTTGATTTGACAATCCCATATGATAAATTATTCCTAAAAATCCGTCTGGACCAGCCATATTGGCAATTGGAATATTTGCCAAAAGTCCACCAAAACCTATAGGCAGCAGAAGCAAAGGCTCAAAACCTTTTGCAATTGCGAGATAAAAAAGTAAAAATGTAACAAGAATCATTATTACTCTACCCCAAGACTTATGAAAATCACTCATTTTATTACCATGAGAATCCAATTCATCAGGGTTTGGATTAACAAGAGCATTTATACCGGTAGATTCTAAAAATCCACTTATCATTTCAGAAAATGGTCTAGTTTTATAAGTCTCTTCTTTATGAGTAGAAGATTGGGCAGAAACCCCCTGCTCACTTGCATTAATACTGCCTAAAGTTAAAAACATAAGCAGTGCAATTAGTTTTATTACAAAGAATCTCATATATTTATCCTATTACTGCTACAACTTGACCTTCAACTACTTTATCATTTGTAGCAACATTAATAGATTTTACAACACCGCCTTTTGGTGCTACTATGTCTATCTCCATTTTCATAGACTCTAAAATCATAATCACATCACCTTCGTTCACACTTTGCCCCGGATTAGCTACAATTTTCCAAACACTACCCGGTAAAAGTGCTTTTATATCAAGTACGCTACCTGATGTTTTTACAGGAGACGGTGTTGATACGCTTTCTCCTTCAACTGCAGTAACTTGAATGTTTGCATCACCTTCTGCTACTTGAACACTAAACTTTTGACCATCTACCACTACAGTATAATTTCCGCTTCCCATACTTCCACGTCCTTCTTCTTTTTCATTTTCTTTTTTCATATTCGATATTTTACGAACATTTAATTCGCCTTCGCCTTTTAAAAATGCGATACCCTTATCCTGACAAGCTGCTGCTATAAAAATATTCTCTTCTGTTATTTCGATATTTTCCTCTTTTAGCCTATTTATCCAAGTAGCTAAAGACTTGCTCTCATCTGCATTTGCCAAATCAAGAGCCTTCTCCGTAGTAGGTTCTAATCCTAGTTTTTCTGAAGCAATTTTTACAATTTCAGGATCAGGTGAGACAGGAGTCTTACCAAAATATCCAAGCACCATTTTTCCATAACCTGGTGCAATAGCATTCCATGGTCCTTGCATAACGTTATTTAATGCTTGTTGAAAATAAAACTGTGAAACAGGCGTTACAGATGTTCCGTAACCGCCTTTTTCAACAACTTCCGTCATTGCAGCAATAACTTCAGGAAATTTATCCATAATGCCGTTATCACGCATCATTTGAGTATTTGCAGTTAAAGCACCGCCAGGCATTGGAGAAAATGGAATAATCGGAGAAACCATTGTTGCTTCAGGAGGCATAAAATAGTCTGATAGACAAGATTGTAACTCTTTTTCATAAGTTAATATTTTATTTATCTCAAGTCCGCCAAGGTCATAATCCATACCTTTTGTAGCATGAAGCATAGTCAGTATGTCCGGCTGACTTGTTCCACCGCTAACAGGTGCTGCAGCCATATCTATACCGTCAACTCCTGCTTCAAGTGCAGCCATATATGCTGCAACAGAAACTCCTGCAGTTTCATGAGTATGAAGTCTTAAATGTGTTCCTTCAGGAATTAAACGTCTAGCCATTTGAATAGTTTCAAAAACTTTTTGAGGACTTGAAGTGCCGGATGCATCTTTAAAACAGATGCTGCTGTAAGGTATGCCGCTATCTAATATTTCACGAAGTGTTTTCTCATAAAATTCTACAGTGTGGGCACCGTAGCATCCTGGAGGTAAATCCATCATAGTTACAGTAATTTCATGTTTTAACCCATGATGAGTTATTCTCTCTCCAGAATATTTTAGATTTTCAACGTCATTTAATGCATCAAAATTTCTAATAGTCGTAGTACCGTGTTTTTTAAACATTTTTGCATGTAAATCTATTAACTCTTTTGAACCGGTATCTAACATTACCGTATTTACACCACGAGCTAACGTTTGAAGATTTGCATCTGGTCCTACAATTTTACGAAATCTATCCATCATCTCAAACGCATCTTCTCTTAAATAAAAATAAAGAGATTGAAATCTAGCGCCACCGCCAAACTCAAAATGCGTAATTCCTGCAGTTTTTGCCGCTTCAACTGCAGGAAAAAAATCATTCATTAAAACGCGACCGCCAAAAACTGACTGAAAACCATCTCTAAAGGTTGTATCCATTATATCTATAAATTTTTTAGCCATGCTAATCCTTAACTTTCTCTATGATGTTTAATTGCCGCCGTAATAGCTGCGACTATTTTTTTTTGGTTATTTTGAGCATCTTGAGTATTTTGAGCTGAAGAAACCGATTTTGGTTGAACTTCAGGAAAGAATTTATGCACAATATTTGACATAATACCCATCATAAATATCATAAACGCAAGAAACAAAAATACGGTTCCCATTCCGATAACTAAAAATTTAAAGCCCTCTACTACAAGGTTAGTTTCCATTATAATATACCCTTTTTCTCATGTTTCGCGGTATTGTAGTATAAAAAAGGTAAAAAAACCATTCTGCCTTTCTTATTATTTTAAAAAATTATTAAATTGTTACTTTTTGATTATATAATTCTTAGTAAAAAATAGGGATATGCATGAAAAATGTTAATGTTACAAGATTTGCAGAGATAAATACGATAGAGGGGTATTCATATCTTATACTTCTATTTATTGCTATGCCCATGAAATATTTTTTTGGAATTCCACTGGCTGTAAAAATTGTTGGAATGATTCACGGAATACTTTTTATAATGTTTTGTTATTATCTTATAAAAGCTTGGGGTGAAGCAAAATGGTCTATTAAAAGAAGTACTGTTTTTTTTATTGCTTCACTTGTACCTTTTGGAACATTTTTTACTAAAGATAAAATAAAAACTTATGAATTGAAAAGTTTAATTTAGTTAAAATCCTCTAAAAAATTAAACAACATAGTTAAAAGGAGCAAAGTTATGATTGCTGGAATGAACGAGCAAGATTTTATAGCATATTTTATATTTGGTCTTATACTTAATTTTGTTTTTTCTATATTTTTTGGAATATATCTTAGTAAAAATATAGGTATTCAGGAGATGATTAAATCCAAAGGAGATAAGGAACAGTCGTTGCTTGTCAGTCTTAGTCTCTTTATACCGTTCGCAAAAATGATAGTCACTCTTTATAGAGTTGCCGTTTTACAGATATTTTTTCTTAACAAAGGATATACACACAAAGAATTTTGGATATACATGACTACTAATCAAGTAAATAATTTAGATTAGGCGTACACAAATGAATAATTTTAAACTAAAACTTATGCTTGCTATTCTAACAGGCATTGTTTTTTCATTTTTATTTATTATACTTGCATTTATCGTACCGGCAACCAACAGTGAGCCTACATATCTTAAAAAACCAACTAACTTGCTTGAGAAAGTATCGAAATCTATTAAAGAATAGATTATTATAATGAGTCTTTAACTTCTATCAACTTTAAAGTTTCATAAGCAAATTGTGGATTTAACTTGATTACAGATATTTCCAAAGCTTTAGCGCATAACTTTAGATAATCTAAATTTTCTTTGTTCATAATCTCTTTTAACAATATTTGAGCATCTTCTATATGAAGATTCCTCGCAACACCCAAATTTTTATGGGCTAAATCTTTAATTTTTGTGTAATCTAAAATTTTACCATTAAGAGAATCCTCTTTCAATTCATCAATATATTTATAAAAGTCTATCTTTGATTTTAAAATTTGTATAATATAATCTTCAATAAGCCCACAAACAATATTCTCATCTAAGAATAGTTCTTTGATTGCTTCATCTATTTTGTAGCTGTAGTCTGATATTTTTAAATGTTTAAAATTTTTTATAATAAAAGAGTCGCTATCACGAAGCAAACTTTTGATGTTGTTACTTAGTTCAATATTTTGTAGCTTGAAGTTTTCATTTTGCTCATTATTCATAGATATAAAATATCATAATTATCTTTTATATCATAATCAACTATAAAAAAATTTATTTAAACAATTATGAGTGCTACAAATGCACTCATAATAAACAATAAGAATCTCTATATAGCTTTTGCAATTATTCTGTTTAATCTAGCAATAAAATCAGCCGTATCTTCAAGTTCCCTGCCTTCAAACAACTTTGCTTGGTCTAAGAGTACATGTGCTGCATCATTAATTAAATTTTGATCAGCTGAATCTCTTAATTTTATAATCAATTCATGCTTTGGATTGATTTGTAAAATCGGTGCAGGTTCTGGAGTGTAACCGCCTTGTCCCATCTGCTTCATCATCTGAGCCATCATGTAAGACGGATCATCTTTATCAACTTTTAATTTAACAGGAGAGTCAACTAAATCAGATGTGGTCTCAACACTTTTTACACTCTCTCCGAGTATATCCTTAAGCTCTTTTGCTAAACCTTCATAAGTTTTTGCAACTTCCTCTTCGTGTGCTTTCTCCTCTTGGCTCTCTTCAAATTTAGCATCTGCTGCAGGAACTAGTTTATACTCTTTGTATTCAGTAACCATAGGGAAGATAATAGTGTCAACTTCTTCATTAAGCACAAGTACATCAATGCCTTTTGCTTTAAATTTTTCTAATGAAGGAGAACTTTTGAGCATTGAGAGTGAAGCTTTACCCGTAATGTAATATATCTCTTTTTTCTGCTCATCTACATTTTTGATAAACTCTTCAATCGTTGTTTTTTCAGTAGAATTTAGAGTATTGAACTGTAAAAGTTCTAAAATTTTCTCACGATTACCGTAATCGCTGTAAAGTCCCTCTTTAAGTACATTTCCAAACTCAGAGTAAAATTTATTATATTTTTCTTTATCATTTTTAGATAGTTTTGCAAGTTCAGAGAGTACTTTTTTAACTGATGCATTTTTAATTTTTGCCATAATAGCGTTTGATTGTAAAATCTCACGAGAGACATTTAGAGGCAAATCTTTTGAGTCGATTACACCGCGTAAAAATCTTAAATATGTCGGCATAAGCTCTTTTTCATCGTCAGTAATAAAGACACGGTTAATATAGAGCTTGATACCTGTTTGATAATCAACTCTGTATAAATCCATAGGCGCTTTACTTGGAATATAAAACAGAGTCGTATATTCTATGGCACCTTCTGCTTTATTGTGCATCCATACAAGCGGTTCTTCGGATGAGTGAGCAATTGAGCTGTAAAAATCTTTATACTCTTCATCTTTTATCTCATTTTTAGAAATTGTCCAAAGTGCATTTGCACGATTAATCTGTTTATTTTCAATCTCTGTTTTAGAAGCCTCTATCTCTTTTCCATCATCATCTTTAACAGCTGGAACATACTTATCTTTATCCATAAAAATTGGGAACGGAATGTGATTTGAGTATTTTTTAATAATATTTTCAATTCTATATGATTCTAAGAACTCACCTTCATCATCATTTAGATACATTACAACAGTAGTTCCATGGTTATCTTGAGTTGTATTTTCTATATCAAACTCACCATCACCATTGCTTGTCCACAAGTACGCCTGCTCTTCACCCGCTTTTTTAGTTGTAACTTCGACTTTATGTGCAACCATAAAACATGCATAAAAACCTACACCGAATTGACCGATAAGATTAGAATCTTTTTTCTGATCACCGGAAAGATTTTCTAAAAATGCTTTGGTACCGGATTTTGCGATAGTACCCAAATTGTTCATCAAATCCTCTTCGTTCATACCGATACCAGAATCTTTAATAGTTAAGGTCTTGTTCTCCTTGTTAGCTACGATATCGATACGAGGTGCAAAAGTCACACCTTTATATTTTTCATCCGTTAAAACTAACATGTTTAACTTATCAAGTGCGTCTGATGCATTTGATACTAGCTCACGAATAAATATCTCTTTGTTTGAATAAAGTGAGTGTATCATAAGATTTAATATTTGATTTGCTTCCGTTTGAAACTGATGTTTTGCCATCATTTAATCCTTTAAATTAAAATTTAAAAGAATACTAGCAAAAAAAAGTTAATAAATACAAATAGACTAAATACTATTTAGTCAATAAGACTAATAGTTCTTTAGTCTAAAAACAAATAGAAGTGCTTTTATCAGTATAGTATAATTTGTTACTATTTAAATGTAAAATACAAGATACAATAATATATAGTTATTTAGATTAAGGAGTTAGTGTGAAAAAATTTATTGCATTAGTAACGGTTGATTTCTCAAAAAGTAGCTTTGTAGTTTTAGAAAAAGCGATTAGTTTTGTCAAGAGTATAGATGGCGAAGTACATGTTGTACATGTAATTGAAGAGTCATTTTTTTCATCAAAACATAGCTTCGATTCCATTCAAGAGAGTGGATTTGCTAAACTAAAAAAAGATTTTGATACTATTGATAAGAGTAATTATCACTGTGCACGAGGTAAAATAAAAGTTGAAGTGGGTAGTGTTGCAAAAGCTATAGATGCTGATGTAATAATTATAGGAAATAGCGGTGAAACAAATTTTTTAAGTGAACTTATTATGGGTTCACATACAAAAGAGATTGTAAAAGAGTCTAAAGCGCCTGTATTGGTTATTAAAAACAATCATGAATTAGCTTATAAAGATATTTTAGTATTATCAGATTTATCTGATAACTCAAAAAATGCAATAACAAAAGTAGCTAATATCTTTCCAACTTCAAATATTAAGCTTATAAATTTATATTATCTGCCGATTGATAACAGAATTAATACTTACGGTTTCAATGAAGATGATGTTCTTGAATATAAAGCATCAATTGAAAAAAATTCAAAAGACAAAGCAGAATCTTTTTTAAACTCTTTAAATTTACCAAAAACTTCAAAAGTATCTATATCTACAATAAAAAGCTCATTAAATCCTAAACTCTTTAAAGAGGAGATTAGTGATATAAATTTTGATTTATTGGTACTTCACGCTACTCAAAATGTCAGTTTTTTTGCTTTTGATATTCTTGAAAATTCAGATACTGATGTCTTTATAGTAAAATAGATTTAAATGCAAAATGATTTCATTGAGTTAATAAAACCAATACCAAAAATCCACTCAAACAGGTGTAAAACAGTCTCGTTTTTACTAAAAGTGTTTTTACAATATACGACTGTATTGGCCGGTCTTATTAGTTTGTATTTATATGATTTTTTTATTGCTTTATTAACTGTAGTTTTAGCTTTTATAGTGATGGGGATAGTTCGTTCAAAACTAAGAAACAGCGTAATACCTTTTACACAAAGAGAGTATCAATACAGCGATAAAGCCATAGCCGATTGGTACACTGCCAAAGAGCTATGTTATGAGACAACTCAAAGTTTTAACGAAACACCGTAATCCATAATATGACTCTCATGTCTAAGCTCATTTTTGATAACACTTGCAAATATTTCCATTTTATCAATTTCACCGTGAATTAGACAGAGTTTTTTCAAATTTTTAATAGAGCGCATCCACTCAATCAACTCATGTTGATCTGCATGAGCAGAAAAGCCGTTTATAGTGTATATTTTGGCTTTTGCAACAATATCTTCTCCATATATCTTAATAGATTTTTCACCGTCAACTATGCTTCGCCCTAACGTTCCTTTAACTTGATACCCGACAAAAACAATTGCATTTTTTGGATTCCACAATCTGTGTTTTAAATGATGCATAATTCGCCCGCCGTTGCACATACCGCTTCCCGCAATTATTATCGAGCGCTCTTTTACTTTGTTTATTCTCATAGACTGGTCTCTTGTAGATGTATGTTCAAGCCATGCAAATGAGAAAGGATCTTCTCCACTTCCCTGTCTATATTGAAGCTCATCATTTAAATGAATTTGATATTGATTATAAAGTTTTGTTGCTTTTATCGCAAGTGGACTATCAAGAAAAATTCTGCATTTTGGCAGCTCTCCGTTATCATGCATCTCATGAAGCAACCATAGTATCTCTTGAGTTCTTTCAAGTGCAAAAGAGGGTATTATTACACTACCGTTTTGTCTAAGCGTTGACGAAACCGCCTCTTTAAACTCTTCTATACTCTGCTCTAGCGGCTTATGATTCCTGTCTCCGTAAGTTGATTCTATAAATAGCGTATCTGCCTTATCTATTTTATCAGGATTATCTATTATCAGCCTCTGTGGGGAACCTAAATCACCAGAGAAAACCATTCGCTTATGTTTGTTCTCTTCTTGATAGTCAATCATAACAAAAGCACTTCCCATGATATGTCCTGCATTTCCTAGAGATACTCTTACATGTTGTTTTAATTTATGTTCTTCAAAATAGTCTAAAGTACACCACTTTTTAGCAAAAACTGCTTTTACGTCATCTTTGGTATAGAGCGGTTCTAAAACGCTCTCCTCTTCACCGCGTCTTCTGGCTTTTTTGCTCATAGTTTTGAACTCTTCATACAAAATACCCGCACTATCAAGCAACATAATTTTTGCAATATCGCGAGTAGCATTAGTCGCTATTATTTTACCGGTAAATCCATCTTTTACTAATTTTGGAACTCTTCCTATATGGTCGAGATGGGCATGCGTCAAAATAAGATAGTTAACTTTTGACGGGTCAAAATCAAAAGGTTTATAATTTTTATCACTACCTACACCTCCTTGAAACATACCACAATCAATTAATATCTCAATAGAACCTATTTTAACTAAATGGCACGAACCTGTTACAGTCTGTGCCGCTCCATACGATGTTACGGTTACCATTATTAAATCCTTGCATAATTAGAATTTTAAAGCTTCTCGATTATATTCAAACTTAACTCTTATAAAACTTACACTATAATTCAACCTAAAAAAATAATGCATAAACAGAAGAGAAAATGGCACTAATTGACCTACTAAACATATCAAAACATTATGAAGCACAAAAAATTTTAACTGATATAAATTTTCACATAGACGAAGGTGAAAGAATAGTTATAATCGGAAAAAACGGAAGCGGAAAATCTACTCTTATGAAGATTATTAACGGAACTCTTGAGCAGGACTTGGGAGAGAGAATAATAAGACAAAATTTAGAAGTAAAAATGCTCTCTCAAAAACCTGAATTTAAAGAGGGCGATAGCGTTAGAGAAGCTGTTGAGGCAGGTCTTGACGAATTAAACAAAGCAAAAGCGAGATATAACGAACTGTCAATTCTCTTAGCCGACGATTTTGAAAACAAACCGCTTCTTGATGAATATGAAAAGCTATCTCGATATATTGAACATCATAACGCTTGGAATTTAGATGATAAGATAGAGAGGGTAATTCAACACTTTGATTTAAAACAATATGAAAACAAACCAATATCGCTTCTAAGCGGAGGAGAGCAAAGAAGAGTCGCCCTTGCCTCTTTACTACTTCAAAAACCGGATATCTTGCTGCTTGATGAACCTACCAATCATCTTGACGTATATATGGTTGAGTTCTTGGAAGAACTTCTTTTAAAAGAGAAATTCACTCTTGTTTTTATCTCACATGACAGATATTTTATTGATAGAGTCGCTACAAAAAGTGTTGAAGTAGAAGATTGTTCACTTAGAGAGTATAGCGGTGGATATAGCAACTACCTAACCCAAAAAGAGGAGTATATGCGAACTCTGGAAAAACAGCATGAAAATTTGCTTACAATCTTAAAACGCGAAAATGAGTGGTTTTCAAGAGGAGTAAAAGCTAGGCTTAAAAGAAATGAAGGTCGTAAAGAGCGTTTAATGTCTCTAAGAGAAGATGCTAAAACAAATCCCTCTAAAATAAGAACAATGTCACTTGAGCTTGAACGTGAAGCTAAACATTTTAATCGTGATAAAAGCATCAACAGACAAAAAATGCTATTTGAAGTAGAAAATCTATGCTTAACTCTAGGAAACAAAGAGCTTTTAAAAAATTTTAGCACCAGAATACTTCAAAAAGACGTAATAGCCATAGTCGGGCCAAACGGAAGCGGAAAATCGACTCTGCTTAAAGCTCTTTTAGGACGGATAGAACCAACTAGCGGAATTATAAAACGAGGCGAATTTCAGATAGGATACTTTGACCAACATCGCGAAATGCTTGACGATGAAAAAAACCTAATTGAGACTTTTTGTCCTTACGGCGGTGATCGTGTAAGCGTGCGAGGACGTGACATGCATGTTTACGGCTATCTAAAGAACTTTCTTTTTCCAAGAGAGTTTTTGGATAAAAAGATAGGCGTGTTAAGCGGCGGCGAAAAAAACCGTATTGCTCTTGCTCTGCTTTTTACAAAAAATGTAGATATTTTAATACTTGACGAACCTACAAATGATTTGGATATTCCTACTATAAATATATTAGAAGAGCAGCTAACAAACTTTAGCGGAGCCGTAATAATCGTAAGTCATGATAGATATTTTGTAGATAAAATTGCAAAAAAATTATTTATATTTAAAGAAGACAAACATATTGAAGAGAGTTACCAAAACTATTCCGAATATTTAGAACTTGAAAAAGAGTTAAAAGAATTACATGTAATGGAAAAAGAGAGTCAAAAAACAGAGTCAAAAGTAAAAGAGAGCAAACCAAAAGAGTTAAAACTTACTTTTAAGGAAAAAATTGCTCTGGAAAAATTACCGCTTGAGATAGAAGAACTTGAAAGAAAAATAGATGAAAAAAACAGCTGTTTAGCAAATCCTAAGTGTTACGAAAAAATAGGGATAACAAAACTTGCCAAAGAGTTGGAAGAACTTAAGAATCTATATGAAATAAAAGTTGAACAACTTTTAATAATTCAAGAAAAAGAAGAGGAGATTAATAATAGCTAATGCACTTAGGCATTAGACTATTTTTGAGCATCCCTCAGAGTATCTGCTATCAAAAATGCAAGTTCAAGAGCTTGATTTGCATTTAGACGCGGGTCACAGTGAGTATGATAACGAGAACTTAGATCCTCTTCAGTTACAACAAGAGAACCACCGATACACTCAGTAACATTTCTTCCTGTCATCTCTAGATGAACTCCGCCTGCGAATGTTCCTTCAGATTTATGAACTTGGAAGAACTGCTTCATCTCCGTAAGTATAGAATCAACAGGACGTGTTTTAAAGTTATTTGAGGACTTTATTGTGTTTCCATGCATCGGGTCACAGCTCCAGACAACTTTTTTACCTTCTCGCTCAATTGCACGAATTAGTTTTGGCATACCTTCACCGACTTTATTTGCGCCCATTCTTACTATAATATTTAAGCGCCCTGCTTCATTTTGCGGATTTAACACATCACAAAGTCTAATCAAATCATCAGGATCCATTGAAGGACCTGCTTTTACACCTATAGGATTATTAATACCTTTCATATACTCTACATGTGCCCCGTCAAGCTGACGAGTTCTATCGCCAATCCATAACATGTGAGCAGAAGTATCGTACCAGTCTCCAGTCAAAGAGTCTTTTCTTGTAAAAGCTTCTTCGTAAGGAAGCAGTAACGCTTCATGTGATGTATAAAAATCTGTTTCACGCAGTGTTCTATGTGTTTTAGAAGTAATCCCGCATGCTTCCATAAATTTTAAAGACTTTCCTATCTCTTCAGCCAAGTCCTCATATTTTTTACTTATTTCACTCTGATTAGTAAAATCTAAATTCCATTGATGAACTTGATGTAAATCAGCCAAACCTCCTGATGCAAACGCACGAAGTAAATTAAGCGTTGCAGCCGATTGATTATACGCCTTTATCATTCTTTGCGGATTTGGGATACGAGCTTCTGACGTAAAATCAACTCCGTTTATAATATCTCCGCGATAAGCATCAAGCGTAACGCCGTCTATTGTCTCTGTATCACTTGAGCGAGGTTTCGCAAATTGACCGCCTAAACGACCTACTTTAACTACAGGAAGTCCGCCTGCATATGTCATAACAACTGCCATCTGCAGAATTGCTTTAAAGGTATCACGAATATTTTGAGCATGAAATTCACTAAAACTCTCTGCACAATCTCCACCTTGAAGTAAAAATGCTTTTCCCTCTGCAACATTAGCTAACTGACTCTTAAGAGAGCGTGCCTCACCCGCAAAAACAAGCGGCGGATAATTTTTTAATTCACTTAAAACTCTCTCTAACTCATCTTTGTTTGGATAAGTCGGCTGTTGAACAATAGGCTTTTGTCTCCAACTTGATGGACTCCAAATACTCATAATAAAACCTTTTTTTAATATATATAATTAATCTAATTTTTGTAATTCTACATTATGGTACCTAAAATGGTACTGATTACTAAATTTAACATAATTAAATGGCAAAAAAGCTCTTTTTTATGCTTAAAAATGTATAATGTCCTATATTTTTTATGGATTATCAATTATGGAAAAAACCGATTTAAAAGCACTAGTAGAAGAGATTTACGAAAATCTTCTAGAGCGTATAGATTTAGAAAAAGAAGCAACAAAAGTGCAAGTCGTCAATTATTTGAGAGATGCAATAGATGTTGTCTCAAACATAAACGATAAAGATATAGACTCCATAGAACATGCAAAAGCAGCTTTTAACAACTCATATAAAGAACTTATAAACCAGAGTCTAAGCTCATATAAAAACACAAATGATAAGTTTGGAAAGCTTACCAAGTTAAATGAACAAACATTGCAAGAGTGTGACAAGAATCAGATAAATTTAGAAACCTTAACAGCTAAATTTAATGATATTCAAACACATATGGTTGATGAAGTAAAAAAAGCAAACAATGTAATTTTGGAACTTTCTGAAAAAGTTAAAGTTTTGGAGCAAACTTCAAATCTAGACCCTCTTACAAAAGTTTTTAATAGAAGAGCTCTGATTTCTTATCTTAAGGGCGTATGCTCAGATAAAAAAACACCGCATATTTTACATGTACTAATGATAGATATTGATAATTTTAAAATCATTAATGACAACTATGGACATATTGCTGGGGATAAAATTTTGATTTTTATAGCAAATATTCTTAAAAAAACACTCAGAGAAGGCGATAAAATATTTAGATTCGGCGGGGAAGAGTTCACTGTTACGATAAACCGCAATACTGATGAACAAGCAGAATCAATAGCACATAGACTTTTAAAATTAATTAATTCAAATAATCTTATTTATATGGGTGAAAAGATATCCGTTACTGCAAGTATCGGGATGACAAAATATCTTAAAGATGATACACCGGACACCCTTATATCCAGAGCGGATAAGGCTCTTTATATCTCTAAACACAGCGGTAAAAATATGGTTTCTAAGGTTTGTGAATAATGAGTTTCAGTTATTTTGATGTTATAGTATCTATAATAATTCTTCTTTTAGGATTAAAAGGCATTATAAACGGTTTTTTTAAAGAACTTTTTGGTCTTTTAGGTATTATCGGCGGTATATTTATAGCTTCTAGGGTTGCAGAAAAAGTCGGTCAAATGCTTAGTGATTTAATTTTCAAATTTGAAAACAGCGCTGCTGTAAGTTTTACCGGCTTTTTGGTTACGCTTACAATCTTTTGGCTTTTTATGGTCGGGGTCGGCGTTATATTTAAAAAACTAAGTTCACTAAGCGGTCTTAGCATATTTGACAAGCTTTTAGGTTTTTTCTTTAGTGCAAGTAAATTTTTCCTAATTGCAGCAGTAATAGCTTATGCTACATACAATGTAAAAGCTATGAAAACAACTATTGATTCAGTTATGAAAAACAGTTTTATATTTCCAATACTTGTGGAGACAGGGAGTGTTATCATGAAATTAGACCATATTAATATTTCAGATGACATAAATCAAACAATAGACAAAAGCAGTGAGTTAATACAAGAGAAAATGGGAGAAACAATTCAAAACTCTGCTCTTAAAATATTAGAAGAGACAAAAACAAAACTAAATGAAAATTTAGAACAAAATTTATCAGATGGAGAACATAGGTAAAATGGGCAATATTACTACTAATTTTAATGATAAAACTATTAAGTATAAACAGTTACTTGAAGACTTCAAATCACTTCTCAAAATAAATAACCTTAAGTTTACTATTCAAAGAGAAGTTATATTAGAGACTCTTTACAATTCAGACGAGCATCTTACGCCGGAATCTCTTCACAATCTTATACAAGAAAAGTTTCCTGATCTAAAAACAGGAATTGCAACCGTATATAGAACTTTGTCACTTTTGGAAGAGTCAGATATGGTTACATCACTATCTTTTGGGGCGCAAGGTAAAAAGTATGAACTTGGTGCTAAACATCATCATGACCATTTCATATGTAAAGTTTGCGGAACTATTACTGAATTTGTTGATGCCCAGATAGAAGAGAGACAACACAAAATTGCCGAGGAACTCGGTTTTGATATGCAAGACCACTCTATGCAGATTTACGGTATCTGTAAAAACTGCCAAAACAAATAAAGGAAAACTATTGGTTTTTGATAACAAATTTATACAACAAAGAATTGAAAAAGCACAACTTCTTAAAAAAGATGGAATTAATCCATATTCAAATGACTCTAAAAGAAATACGACAATTGAAAAATATTTAAATGTAAATTCAGATATTTTCCACAAAGAAAACAAAAGAGATGAAAAACGTCACTATATAGTAAGTGGACGTATAAAACTGCTCAGAGTTATGGGTAAAGCAAGTTTCCTTCATATTGAAGATGAGAGCGGAATACTTCAAGTTTACGTAGCAAGAGACAATCTTCCTGAAGGTTTTTATAATGAGATTTTTAAAAAACTAATAGAAGTCGGTGATATTATTGAAGTTTCAGGATATCCATTTGTAACAGGACAAGGCGAACTTTCACTCCATGCAGATGCATTGAAATTGCTAACAAAAGCCATTTCTCCTCTTCCTGAAAAATTTCACGGCGTAACGGATAAAGAGATTAGATATAGAAAAAGATATCTTGATCTTATAATGAATACAGATGTCCGCAAAACATTTAAGATTCGCTCAAAAGTAATCTCTCTTACTCGCCGCTTTTTTGAAGACAAAGGCTTTTTGGAAGTTGAAACACCGATGATGCACCCGATTGCAGGTGGAGCAAATGCAAAACCTTTTGTTACACATCATAATGCTCTTGGTATTGACAGATACCTTAGAATTGCCCCTGAACTTTATCTTAAAAGACTGATTGTAGGCGGATTTGAAGCTGTTTTTGAAATAAATAGAAACTTTAGAAACGAGGGAATGGACGCAACACACAATCCAGAATTTACATCTATAGAATTCTACTGGGCATATAAAACATATAAAGATTTGATAGAAATTACAAAAGAGTATTTTAGATATCTTTTTGACCATTTAAACCTTCCTACACATTTGCCATATGGGGATGTGGAAGTTGATTTTGGTAAATTTAGTGAAATCCCTCTAATCGAATCATTATATACTATCGGTGGTGTGCCACAAGAGATAGTAAACGATAAAGATAAAATTATTGAATTTTTGCTTAATAAAAATATTGATGTAAGCAAAGCTATGACCTTAGGGCAGCTTCAAGGCGAACTTTTTGACGAATTTGTCGAAGCAAAACTTATAAATCCTACTTTTATAACCGAGTATCCGGTTGAGATATCTCCTCTTGCAAGAAGAAGTGATAAAAACCCAGATATTACAGAGCGTTTTGAGCTTTTTATTGCAGGTCGTGAGATAGCAAACGCATTTAGTGAATTAAATGACCCAGTTGATCAGCTTGGTCGTTTTGAGGCTCAAGGTGCTGCAAAAGAGAGCGGAGATGACGAAGCTCATGAGATGGATTTAGACTTTGTAGAGGCGTTAAGCTATGGTATGGCACCTACAGCCGGTCAAGGAATCGGTATAGATAGATTAGTTATGCTACTTACAAACGAACACTCAATAAGGGATGTTTTACTATTTCCTGCAATGAAACCGATACACATAGAGGAGTAGAATTTATCTACTCTTTAATTGTCTCTGGTAAAGGCAGCTTAATTATAAATAGCGAACCCTCTTTGGAGTTTTTAGCTTCTATAGAACCGCTAAATTTCATCTCTACAATTGTTTTCGCTATAAATAGTCCCAGTCCAGTTCCTTGAGACTTATGTTTAGTCGTAAAATATGCATCAAATAATTTATCGCTAAATGATGGGTCAAATCCCCCACCGTTATCATAAATTTTAATAAGGCAATTTTTATTTTCAGCGACAGACTCAATAGTTATTTTACCGCTATTTATACTTTTTTCCATTATTGCATCAACCGCATTATGAATTATTATCAAAATTACCTGCTCTAACTCACCTATAGAGCCGTAAACAGATGATGATTCATCAAGCTTAGCTTCTATTGTAATTTTCTTCTTATCAAGCATGCTATCTAACAACTGCATACTATCTTCTACAGCTTTTTTTATAGAAAATAGTTCCATATTTTTTTTCTTATGATCTTCTTCTAAAAAATTTTTAAAAATATCAATTGTTTTTGACATAAATGAAACTTGATTATCAATCTCCTTAAAAAGTTTTTTTTGATATATAGAGTCAACTTCTCCCATCATACTCTTAATTGTTAAGTCTGTGATACACAACTGAATAATATTAAGCGGTTGCTTCCACTGATGCGCTATATTGCTTATCATAGTTCCCATCTCTATAAATCTTGATTGTTTTAACAAAAAAGCATCTTTAGCCTTTTCACTCTCCTCTTTTAACTTCTTCTCTGCTATAGCCTCATCAATATTTTTTTGCATATGACGAAATCCATTGACAATTTCAAATATTACATCATCTTTTTTTTCACTAAATAGTTCAAATTTAAGTACATCTCCGGGCATATAACCTTTAATATCTGCTGCAATCCTTCTTAGTGGCATTAATAACCCTTTTAACAAACGCATCTCCAGATAAAAATATAAAATCAACAAAGCACTAAGTAAAATTCCGGTAATAGTATATTTACTCGCCAAATCTTTTAACATGTGATGTCCGTATGCTATTTCAACAGTTCCTATTATATTTTTAGAATCAATACTTTCAGGACTATAAACACTTTTTTTATACTCTAGGTTGTATGAATCCTCAAAAATATATTTTGGCGACTTTATTTCTGATATTAGTGTCTGGTTTTTATCTCTAAAGGCTATGTATTCAAGCTTATAATCTATAAGCATACTTTTAAAAAATTCGTCCATTTTGGAGCTGTCCACTTCGCTGTTTATAAAATACCAAACACCTACTTTGGCAGATAATGATTCAGCAATTATTGCAATATGCCTCTGCTCAGATTTCATAAAAGTATCATTAACAAGTTTGTAGATAAACATCCCGGCAGAAGCGGTTATTAAAGAGAGTACTACAACAATAAATAGGAGAAGCTTCCGTTGCAATGAAACAGCACTGAGTGACTTTACGAATTTGTCATATATAATATTCATTTAAAATATCTCTCCCTTTCATACTTTACCGGTGCGTCTGATGAATTATATCATATCTACTCATTTAGCCTATGTAAAAATGTAGTATGCTATAATTGTCTTCAAATAAATACAAAAAGTTGAGATGCAATGCTATTTTATAGAGTCCGGTTTAAATGATTTGTCATTTATCAATTTTAGAAAAACGTAGCATTATCATTTTTCTAATACTTTTTACAATAATTTCTACACATTTGCATGCTGAAGAAGAGAACGTTATAACATCTATTACTTCTGAAATGGAGCTATTTGGCGACATTGCAACTAAAACTAAACTAAACGAACACTATCAACCGTACATTATATCGATATTTCAAGGAAAAGAGCTTGAAAAGCTTGGTGTCTCTACCCTTAAAGAGGCATTGACTTTAGTTCCCGGTGCCGATACGGCAACAGACAATTTTAATAATCAAGTTCCTATATTTAGAGGTTCAAATCCTCTTGCTTATGGTCAATCAAAACTCTTTATTGACGGCGTATCGGTAAACAACCTCTTTTTTGAAGGGTATTCCGAATATTTATCATTGCCGATTGAGATGATAAAGCGGATAGAAGTAGTAAGAGGTCCAGGAAGTAAAACAAACAAGGTTAACTCATATGCAGGTTCTATCAATGTTATTACATATGCTGAAGATATGAACAGCGATGAGAAAAATGATAAAATTATTTTTAAAGCAGGATCTTACAATTATAAAATGGGCGGCTTTACAAAAACTTACAAAAAAGATGACTTCAGTCTCTTTAGCGACTTCTTTTACCAGCAAGACGACAAAAAATTATCCTCAGGATATGATGCTTTATCGCAAGGCTTGTTTAGTTTTTCATCTCCTTTTGTTATAGACAACAGACCACTTTCAAGCTCTGCAGATGCCCCGCTATGGTTAAAAAACTACTCTTTAGGTATGACACTTAAGTATAAAGAGTTTTCTCTTAAAGCGCGAACACTTAATCATAAGCAAGGAGCAGGTTACGGCTATCTTTACATGTTACCACAAGAAAATGATTACCTTAAATCACCAAGCCACTATCTTGAGCTGGCATATGACAAAAAAATAGATGATTACGATATTAATATTGCTGCCGGTGCTAAATATGATACATTTGATTATAACGCTAAGGTTGCTCCTGATAATTTTAAAACCCCCACTGCAATATTTAGTGATGGAATGTATGGAGAATACTACGCAAAACAGCGCACACTCTATCAAGCAGCTTCTTTAAAATATAGTGGTTTTGAAAATCATACTATAAGTATAGGCTATCGACTTACTAATGAAGAGACAATAGATATGTTTTATAAACTCTCAAACTTAACAACCGGAAACGCGGCGCTAGTTGATTACACACAAACACGTCCATTCTTTGACAAAGATGCCAAACGAAATACCTATACTTTTACTATTGAAGATGAGTACTCTTACAGTGATTATTTAGTTTTTACTTATGGATTTAATTATGAAAAAACTTCACTTCAAAATAGTAATTTTGATCCGAGAATCTCTGCCGTGTATCAATATGACGTCCAAAATATTTTTAAAGCTATATACAGTAAACTAGATAGAAATCCATCTTGGCAAGAGATGTTTATTATAAATAACCATGCAATTTCAACAAACAAAAATCTTAAACCAGAACATGTAAATGCTTATGAAGCAGCCTATATTAGAAAATTTTCCAGCGATGCTCATCTACAAGTAAATCTCTTTTTTTTAAACAATAGCAAACAAATACACAATACTACGGCGCATCCAGATTATGAAAATATAAAAGATATAGATATTTATGGAACAGAATTAGAATATAAGGGAAACGTTACTCATAACGATCAGCTGTATCTAAACTACTCTTTTGTTGATGGAAAAGACAACGACAATGTAGAGTTGGCAATTGCAGCACAACATATGGCAAAGGGCTACTATATTTATAATATAAAAAACAATATTTCAATAAGCACTATTTTAAAATATGTAGGGTCTAAAGAGAGGGAACAAAAAGATACTAGAGAAAAACTAAGTGACTATTATACTGTCGATGCTTCTTTATACTACAAAAATAAAATCAACGACTATAGTCTAACATTAAGTGTAAAAAATATATTTGATCAAAAAGTTAAACACCCATCTGCTAGTGATACTTACCCGGATGATTACACTCAAGAACAGAGAAGCTTTATGGTTACTTATGTAAAAAGATTTTAAATGAAAAAATTTATTTTATTATTTTTTACTTTAACTGTTACTATTTATGGATATACATACAATGAAATGCTTATCAAAGCACAAATAGCCGTTTTTCCTAAAATTTTGCTTCTTGATAAAAAGATAAACAACAAGTTAGTAGATAATAAAATTGTATTTATTATAGCCCATGAAGAGAGCGATGGTACAACAGCAGCAAATATACAAAATATTTTCTTGCAACTCTATAAAAATACTCTCTCCAATTATGTATTTGAGACAAAAACAGTAGAATTTTCAAAAATATCGCAAAGCACCGAAGCAACGGCTATTTATATATTAAACTCACAAACAGCAATAAAAGATTTGTCTAATATATGTGCATCTAAGGGAATTATTACTTTTTCATACGATATAAATAATTTAAAAAGCGGTCTTATGTTCTCTCTTATGCTTGAAAAAAATACAGCACTTTATATAAATAAAAAAAACTTCAAAAACAATAAAATAGATTTCATCCCTTCACTATATGAAATAGTAAAATTTATCAATACTCAAGAAGACGAACAATAAGCAGTTATATAATTCAACTACTTTTTATTATGAAATCAACTTTAAAGAGATAATTATTTAATCAAAATACCATTCAGTCATTTATTATTATACTTTTTGTATAATCCATATATTTAACTTACAAGGGAATTTGTAATATGAGTTTTTTAAAAGAATACGATAAAGAGATATTTGATTTATGCGAAAAAGAGTTAGAGCGTCAAACTAACCACTTGGAGATGATTGCATCTGAGAACTTTACGCTTCCAGCCGTTATGGAAGCAATGGGTTCTGTATTTACTAACAAATATGCAGAAGGCTATCCTTCCAAACGTTACTACGGAGGATGTGAATATGCGGACGGCGTCGAACAGCTTGCAATTGACAGAGCATGTAAGCTTTTCGGATGTAATTATGCAAACGTACAACCTCACTCCGGAAGTCAGGCAAATGCTGCTGTTTATGCCGGTCTTTTAAAAGCCGGTGACAAACTTTTAGGAATGGATTTAAGCCACGGCGGTCACTTAACGCATGGTTCAAAACCTAGCTTTTCTGGTCAAAACTACTCAAGTTTTACATACGGTGTTGAGCTTGACGGTCGCATGAACTATGATAAAATCTTAGAAATTGCAAAAGCAGTGCAACCAAAAATCATAGTTTGCGGTGCATCTGCATATGCCAGAGAGATAGACTTTAAAAAATTCCGTGAAATTGCCGACGCGGTCGGAGCAATTATGTTTGCTGATATTGCCCATGTTGCAGGACTTGTTGTAGCAGGTGAACACATGAGTCCATTTCCTCACGCTCATGTCGTAACAACTACGACTCATAAAACTCTTGCGGGTCCAAGAGGCGGTATGATTATGACAAATGATGAAGAGATAGCAAAAAAGATGAACTCTGCAATCTTCCCAGCTCTTCAAGGCGGACCACTTGTACATGTAATAGCTGCAAAAGCAGTCGGGTTTAAATATAACCTCTCTCCTGAATGGAAAGATTATGCTGCACAAGTAAAAGCAAACGCAAAAATTCTAGGTGAAGTATTGGTTAAAAGAGGTTACGATTTAGTAAGCGGTGGAACTGACAATCACTTAGTTTTACTCTCATTTTTAAATCGCGAATTTTCTGGTAAAGATGCTGACATTGCTCTTGGAAATGCAGGCATTACGGTAAATAAAAATACCGTTCCTGGTGAAACAAGAAGTCCTTTTGTAACTTCAGGCATCCGAATAGGTTCTCCTGCACTTACTTCAAGAGGAATGAAAGAGAAGGAATTTGAGTTTATTGCAAATAAAATAGCCGATGTTTTAGATGATATCAATAATACTGACTTACAAGCAACGGTTAAAGAGGAACTAAAAGCATTAGCTCAAAACTTTGTAATTTATAATCAACCGACTTATTAATTAAATTAAAGGATAAATAATGACAGCCATGGATTTAAAACTTATAAAAATGATTAGTGACCATTACTGGATAAAGAGGGATGAAGTAGTTGACAAGATTCTCTTTAAAGGTCGTACATTTTACAATAAGTTTGAAAAAGTAAATTCTGCGCTGTCGCAAACTGTTATCAATCAGCATATTAAAGGTGAGATAACAGTGGCTCACTCTTTAATTAACAAACTCGGTAAAGTAGAAAATATTGTTATTGACTATAACGGAAGAGACCCTGAACGTTTTTATCATAAAGCACAACTTCTTCTTCGTGAAGAGGGTTTTATAAATTTCACGGCTTATAAAACGAAAACAGAAGGTCATCTTCATGTTTACATACACAAAGGACACACCACTCTACAAGAGGCTATACAGCTAGGAAAAATGATATCTATGAAATTAGCTGCTAAACAGCCAAAGCAATGGAGAATGTTTCCAAATGCAGATATGCCTGATGAGTATAATATTTTAACTCTACCGTATGAAGTTTATTCTAAAGAACGTGGTGCTTCTTGGTCAAAGCATATGTAGTGTTTATTTAAAATACACTCACTATAAACAAGTTTTTGGTATTATTATAAACATATAAGTTAAAGAGGAGAAGTTATGGAAGAAAAAAGTGAATTAAACGATATTATACTAAACAAAAGTAGCTCATCTGCAGGAAATAAAAAAATCATTTTGGTTGTGGCTACGCTTGGTGTTATTTTAATTATTGTTGTCATGCTTATGAGCACCCTTGCGTCAAACGGCACAAGCAACTTGCCTCAAGCAGCTCTTCCGCCTGAACCGCAAAAACAAACAAAAACTATTACCGACGAACCTCTTTTTGAAGAAGTTAAGGTTGTAAAAGAGTCTTCTGCCGAGAATGCCTCTTTAGATAAAATTGCACAAAAACTAAAAGAAGAGAGTATAAAAGAGAGTGCCAAAGCAACAGAAAGTGTAGAAAAAACTGAGCCTGCTAAAGAAGAAACTCCTAAAACTGTTGCGCAAAAACCTAATAAAGCAACAATAAAAGAAGCACCTGCGCCTGCGCCTGCAGTAGCTTCAAGCGGATATTATATACAAGTAGGCTCATTTGCAAAATACGAACCTAATAAAAAATTTCTTGATTCAATTTTAAAACTAGGATACAAATATAAGTTTCACCAAGTGACTATAAATTCTAAAGAGATTAATAAAGTTTTAGTTGGTCCTTTTAATAGCGAATCCGAGGCTAGAAAAGCACTAAAACCTATTAGAAGTTCTGTAGAAGCCGCTGCTTTTATAACAAAAATATAACTCTTAATGCTCCTATTGCAGGAGCAATTATATAAACAAGGTACTCATTTGATTTACTCTAAACAATTTTTCCAAGATCAGTTAGCTCCAATAGCAGTTTATGCAAAACTAAAAACTATATTTAAAAATGAAATCTCCTATCTTTTTGAGAGTGCAGGACAAAGCGAAGGAAACTACAGTTTTATTTGTATAGGTGCAAGAGAGAGAGTACAATATATAAACAATCAAACACTTTACACCGATGTTAATGGCGTAAAGCATGTAAAAAATGAATCCCCATTTGACTTTTTAAAAAACTACTACAAAAATATAGATACTTCAGCCTACAAAAAAGCTTCAGCAGAGTTAAAAGTCGGATATGTAGATGGTTTTATAGGGTATATCGGCTATGACATGGTCAAAGTCTTTGAACCAAAACTTAAAACAATTATGGAAAATCTTGTAGATGAGTTTAATACTCCCGATTTGGATTTAATTCTTCCAAAGATTATATTAGTATATTCTCATAAAAATCATCAACTTACACTTATAAGTACCGTTAAAGAGATGAGTGACAAGTTTGCGATGATTGAAGATGAGTTAAAAGGTTCATATGAATATATCCATATGAAAAGAAATATCGGGGACGATAAGGGTAGCTTTGCACATACTAAAGAGCACTTTTTCAAGATGGTTGATGACTCTAAAGAGATGATAAAAAGCGGTGATGTATTTCAGATACTCATGACAAACCGTTTTACAAGAAAAATAAAAGTTGACCCGTTTAGCTTTTACAGAATTCTTAGAACTAAAAACCCATCACCATATATGTTTTTGATGGAATATGAAGATTTTAACATAGTCGGCTCTTCTCCTGAAGTTATGGTTAGACTAATAGAGGGAAAACTTCTTCTTCGTCCGATTGCAGGAACTCGTAAAAGAGGCAATACAAAAGAGAGAGATAAAGAGCTAGAATATGAACTTCTTCATGACCCAAAAGAGCTCTCTGAACATCTTATGCTAATTGATTTAGGCAGAAATGATGTAAGTCGCGTTGCAAAAACTGGAAGCGTAAAAGTAGAAGATATGATGCATATCGAGCGCTTTTCACATGTCATGCATATAGTCTCTGATGTCACTGCTACTATTGCTGATGATAAAGATATGTTTGATCTCTTCATGGCTACCTTTACAGCGGGAACAATGACGGGAGCACCAAAAATTAGAGCAATGGAGCTTATCGCTGAATATGAAGGGTTAAAAAGAGGATTTTACAGCGGAAGCGTAGGCTACTTTGGGTTTGATGGAAATATGGATAGTGCAATAACCATAAGAACTGCTATGGTAAAAGATGATAAAGTAATTCTTCAAGCCGGTGCAGGTGTTGTGGCTGATAGCAAAAATGAGTTGGAGTATCTGGAAGTTAAAAATAAACTAGGTGCATTAGTACATTCACTAGAAGATTTAGACTAAAGGCTATGAAAAAACTTTTTGCTATTTTTGGCGATCCTGTGTCACACTCCCGTTCTCCTCTTATGCACAACTGCGTATTTAAGCATCTTGATTATCCTGCATGTTATACAAGAGTCCATTTAAAAGACGGCACAAAACTTAAAGAGACTTTTTTTGCACTTGGTCTTAGTGGAGCAAATATAACAGTTCCTCATAAAGAAGCGGCATATACTGCTTGTGATGAAGTAAGAGGTTTTGCAACAAAAGTAGGCGTCGTAAATACTATTATAAATGAAAACGGTCGCCTTATAGGCTATAACACTGACGCTGATGGTTTTATGTTTGCAATTAAAGAGTTTGGAGATAAAAAAAATATCTTGATTCTCGGAGCCGGCGGAACAGCAAAAGCACTTGCTGCAAGATTTCTACAAGACGGCATAAAAGTAACCGTTCTAAATAGAAGCAAAAACAGGCTGTCTTACTTTAAAGAACTTGGCTGTAAGTGTTATAGTTGGGAAGATTTTAAAATCTCAAAATATGATTTAGTCGTAAATACAACAAGTGCCGGACTAAAAGATGAAGAGTTACCTGCTCCAAAAAATATAATTGAGTCTCTTTTAGATAATACATCTTATGTAGCTGATGCAATTTATGGAAAAACTACACCGTTTTTAAAACTTGCACATAAAAAAAATATAATATGTAAAGACGGTGCTGATATGCTTTTAGGTCAAGGCATTTTGGCAAACGAACTTTTTATAAATTATGAGCTAAAAACCAAAGATATTAAAACTTACATGTCAAAGAGTTTTGAACTCTAAAAAGCTATAAAATAATGTGTTTAATATTTTACAGTACACAAAAAAATGTACAAAACTAATTATTTACTGCTATTTCTTTGTAGAAATTTATTTTGTATCATAGTAGAGCTTGTATAATTTATAAAACATATTAAAGCTTATGAAAAAATTCCATCTCCACTTCTCTAAGCAAGCGAATAGTATTTGTCGAGCCGCTTACTCCTACAGGGTCTCCTGCGGTTAAGATATAGCTGCTTTTAGAATGTAGCACACCATCTTTAAAACCTCTTTGCATTACCTCGCGAACTGTTTGTCCAAACGAGCTTTTTTTTACCCAAAATGCAGGAATAACTCCCCAGCTTAGTGTGAGTTGTTGTCTTACTCCATCATCGTGAGTTATAGCATAAATCGGCTGTTTAGGTCGGTATTTTGCCAGTTTTCTTGCAGAGTTTCCAGATGAAGTAACGGATAAAATCCCATCGACATTTAAGTCTCTTGCTAGTCTCACCGCCGACTCGTCTATGGCATTAGTCGCATCATAACACTTAATATCGTCAAATTGAAAATAATCATACTGAAGCTCTGTCTCTCTAATAGTTTCAAACATAGCTTTAACAGCCAAAACAGGGTACTTTCCAACCGCACTCTCTTCTGATAGCATTACCGCATCGGTACCGTCAAGAACGGCATTTGCGATGTCGCTTATCTCTGCCCTTGTAGCCCTCTGGCTATGCGTCATTGAAAGAAGCATCTGTGTTGCCGTTATAACAGGTTTTGAAGCCATATTTGCTTTGTGTATAAGCATCTTTTGGATATTTGGCACTTCATAGTACGCTACTTCTATCCCCAAATCTCCGCGAGCAACCATAAGCCCATCAGAAGCCGCCAAAATTGCATCTATGTTATGTATGGCATCGAACTTCTCTATCTTTGCGATTAGCATCTGTTTGCCTCCGAGACTTGTAACAATACCACGAGCTTTTAACATGTCAGAGGCATCTTGCACAAAAGAGATAGCCATAAAATCAACACCGTTTTTTACACCCCACTCCATGTCCGCTATGTCTTTTTCGCTCAAAACATCTACGCCAAGAAAAGTATTTGGAAAATTTACCCCTTTTTTGGACGAGAGAGTACCGTAGTTTTCAACGCTTACTTCAACTCTATCATCCTTACATGTAGTGACTTTTGTTCGTATAATCCCATCATAAAGATAGATATAATCTCCTACATGTAACTGAGATAAAATTTCAGGATAGTTTATAGAAACTTCATATCTATCCTCGCTAACGGCTCTGCCCATAATGTTATCTTTATGAAAAACAACCGTGTCGCCCTCTTTTAGTTCAAAGTGGTGTTCAAGCTCTCCTACACGGATTTTAGGACCGCTGATATCTTGAAGGATTCCAACTACTAAGCCCATGTTTTTCATGGCTTGACGGATTTTATTTATAACATCCAAATGATACTCGTACGTTCCATGACTAAAGTTTAACCTAAAAACATTCGCACCTGCCCCCATAAGCGACTCTATAACTTCAAGGCTATCAGACGCCGGACCTATTGTAGCTAAGATTTTAGTTCTTTTTTTCATGAAAGACTCCTTATTACTCAAATAATCATATCATAAACTACACTTTATCTTTTACTTTTTTTTAAATGTGTCATAATTACAAAATTAAAATTTTGTTTGATATTTAGGATTTTTATGTTTAAAACACTTCTTTTTATCTGTTTTACTTTTATTGCAAATGCAGATACAAATCCACTTCAAGAGGCAATCGACTCTGCCTCAAGCGGTTCTGTAGTAAAACTATCAAAAGGTATCTACAAAGGCAATATTGTTATAGATAAGCCTATTAGCATACTGGCAAAAGAGGACGGAGTCGTCATAGAAGGCAGCGGTAGCGGGACTGTCATAACGATAAAAAGCTCACATGTAAAACTTCAAAATCTAAAAATCATTAAAAGCGGCAATAGAGCCGATGCTATGGATGCTGCCGTTTTTATAAATAACTCACAAAAAGTGGTTGTAGAAAACTGTACGATTGAAGAGTCTCTTTTTGGTATTTTTATGGACAATGTCGGCAATTCTGCCGTCTTAAACAACAAAATCTCTTCAAACAGCGAAGATATAGGGCTTAGAGGCGATGGACTTCGACTCTGGTTTAGTCATGACAATGTCATAAAAAACAACTCGTTTACAAAATCGCGTGATATCGTTTTTATGCGTTCCAACAACAATGCTATTGAAAACAACTACATGCAAGAGTGTAGATTTGCCATATATACGCATCACTCAAAAAATATAATAATAAAAGAGAACCGAGTAAAAGAGAGTGCAATCGGCATCTTTTTAGAAGGAAGCATGGATATAAACGTAACCGACAATATAGTAGCAGGACACCACGGCGCACAAACGAGTCTTGGCATACTTTTTAAAGGTGCATCAAATATACATGTAGAAAAAAACAGCGTAGGAGAGTGCAATCAAGCGCTTTATATCGATAACTCTCCAAAGATGCAAGAGACAAAAAACCGGATTTTAGATAACAAAATAATGTATAGCACAAGAGGTCTGGACTTTAAAAACCATAGCATAGCAAACGTTATAAAAAATAATAAGATATTTGGAAATATGGATAATATTATGACGGATAGCCGCAACGGCAGAACAAATGAGAATGAGATAGAGGGAAACTACTGGGATGATTATGAGGGGTTTGATATAAACAAAGATAACATAGGGGACAGCTCTCATAAAAAGTATCTCTATCTTGATCAGCTTTGGGTAAACAATCCGGAATTGATGTTTTTTTACGGCTCTCCCGTACTCTCAATGTTAAACTTTTTACTAAAAATAGCCCCGTTTATGGAGCCTATTTTTTTGATAGAAGATAAGAAGCCTATATTTCAAGTAACAAACTAAACACACTCCCCTTTAAAGTACCTCTTTAATAAAAACGGCGGTACTACCGTCGTGATGATAATGACAAAAATCAGCATTGCATAGATATCATTTGGCAGTATATTGTTTACTCTTCCCATTTCGGCAAAGATAAGCCCTACTTCTCCTCTTGGTATCATTGAAATTCCTATAAGCGCATTATTTCTAGCGCACTTTTGTATAATAAAAAATGCTCCTAAAAATTTTGTTATAAAAGCTAAAGATACAAAAGATAGCGACATAACCCAAAAAGAGGAAGATGAAAAATCTATTACTCTTAAATCCATAGACAACCCCACCATAACAAAAAATATAGGTGTAAATATCTGGATAATCGGGGTCATATTTTTTCGTACATCATCGAGTAGCAACTCATTTGTATTTAAAAATGCGCCAAAAGGGAGAAAAAATCTTCTTGAGAGTGCTATGCCGGCGGCAAAAGAACCAAGTATAGCAGGCGCTCCGACTAAGTGCGAGAGATATGCAAAAAACAGAATAAGCGAAATAATTATGCTGGGAATATACCCCGGTACCAAATCGTTTCCGTGAAATTTATGTATAAGATAAGAGAGCGTTTTTGCCAAAATCGGAGCAAGAACTAAAAACATCAAAACCATACCTGCAACGGAAAGTGTATGAGTAAAATTCGCCTCATGTGAGATAGAAAAATCATATATAAATACTAAAAGTATTATCCCGATAATGTCATCTATTACAGCCGCACCGATGACTATCTGAGCTATATTTGTGTTTTCCATATGTATATCTCTAAGCACCCTAAGCGTAATGCCAATACTTGTTGCAGTAAGCGTTCCGCCTACAAATAGGGATATATCAAAAGCAAGTCCAAAAACATAATAAGCACTCAAAAGCCCAAAACTAAAAGGCAAAACCACGCCTAAAAGTGCTACAGCAAGTGATTTGCTTCCAGCATCCTTTAATCGTGTAAAATCGGTCTCAATCCCCACTTCAAAAAGTAAAAGTATAATCCCTATCTCCGCCAAAATTTTAAGTATTTCATTAGGTTCTATTATGCCAAGAACGGATGAGCCGAGAATAATCCCTGCAAATAGTTCGCCAAGAACAGAAGGTATTCTCATCCTCGCAAAAGCTTCACCTAAAATTCTTGCTACTATAAGAATCAAAAAGAGTACTAAAAAAAAGTCATGTGCTTCCATCCGCTTATTATACTATCTTTTTCATCTTGACAATATATTCAATCTCCTATTATAATAGTCCTAAATATATCAAAGGATAAGTTATGTGTAAAGATGCAATAGTATTTCACAACAAACCTAAAGGTGTAACACTAGAAGCCGGAGTCGAGTACTCTATCTGTACATGCGGACGAAGCAAAAACGGTGCTTTTTGTGACGGAAGTCATGAGGGAAGCGGGTGTTCTCCTAAAAAATTAACTGTCGAAAAGACAAAACCATATCAGATTTGTCTATGCAAAAGCAGCGGAAATTTCCCTTTTTGCGATGGAACACACAGTATTTATAAAGACGACGAGATAGGTAAAGGCGTAAAATAAAATTATTTTAGATACAATTTATAGGGTGGAAAAATATGTATAAATTTCAAATAGTTTTAAAAATTGTAGCACCTTTAATGCACGGTCTATTGGACTTAATCAAAAAAGATTCAAAAATAATCTCTTTGTATGCAAAAGCGAATAAAGCCCTTTATCTCTCAAAAGATAACGGAAGAAATAGAGTAACTATATATAATAGTTAAAACTACATTGTATTAACAATTTTTTCTTAAGATTAATGAAGTAAAATAGCACTATGAAGTTAAAAAAAATATACTCTTTGCTACTGTTATTTGCAATAAGCTTTTCGGTTACGCATGACTATACTTTTGCGATTTTAGATAATAAACACTCCTCGTTAAAAGCTTATATAAATGAACTCTCTTTTGATACTACAAAAAGAGGTGACAACTTATGTGATATTCATTTTGAGTACCATATATCTTATACGTTTCCTACAAAAGAACCGTCACTTCCTATCATAGGAAAAGAAAAAAGCCTTTTTTCATACAATGGAACCTACTTTTCATTAAAACAATTCAACTTTTTTAAACCACCTATTGCATAACTTTTAAATCACAAATAAATATATATAAAAACAGGATTGCAGATGAAATCAATATTTTTTCTGTTTACATGTACTTTATTTTTACATGCGGCAGAAGTTAATTTAAGTGAAATATTACAAAAAATTGAAGATGAACACCCTATGGCAAAAAGCATTAAAGCTTATGAAAGTGCATATGCTTCACAAAACAGGGCTATATCATCAAGAGAGGCGCTTTTACTCTCTACGCAAGGAACTTATGCAAAACCTGATTTAGGCAAATCAGGTTATGAGTACGGCGTAGGAGTAGAACAAAACATCATAAACCCGCGCATCAAAGAGAGCATGGTTAAATCTGTATCAGACATGAACGATGCGCAGATACTAGAGTTGAAACAAAACTTTTTACTTTTAAAAAATGAAATTAGTTTTCTTTATCATGTAAGTTGTCTGGATGTTGAAAATTTAAATCAGTATAAAAAATCTCTTGTTGCTTTTGAGACGCTTTATGAGAAAAAAGCAAAAGCGTACGACTACAAAGAGATATCAAAAAAAGAGCTTTTACAACTACAAATAGAGCTAAAGCGTCTAAAAAACGAGTATAAAAGATATGAGAGCGAACTAAAAATTTCCGCTCAAAGCTTAGAGTCTAAAACTCTTTTACCTTTTTTTGGCGATAAAGAGCTATCTTGCAAAGACTTAAACAGTATTGTAAAAGAGGTCACGTTTAACATCTCAGAAGATTCACTACATGAGCAATCACTAAACAAAAAGATAGATAGTCTTGAGAGTGATTTTAAGAGGTACGATACTCTTTTTGACTCGCTAAAACTCAGTGCTTCATATCAAAATGAGATTGATACAAACAGGTTTACCCTAGGAGTCTCTATACCGCTTAATTTTACTACCTCGTTTAATGAGCACAGCCGTGCTGAAACTCTTCATAAAAAGAGTGCTATAGAGTATGAAAAAGAGGAGTTTAAGCTAGAGAAAGCCTCAAAAATAAAACTTCTGCAAAAAGAGTTAAACAAAAGTTTTGAAGATATAGCTACTCTAAAATCAATGCTCAATGAGTATGAAAATGCACTTATGCCTCTTGTTGAGAGCGCATACCGCTTAGGCGAAAATTCTCCTATCGAGTACTTACTGAGTCAACGTGAGGTATCAAATCTCAAAAAAGAGCTTACCGAATATTATAAAAACTACTACAAAACACTATTTGAACTATATGGTGTCGTGAAGATAAAGGATTAATTATGAAAAAATTTACTATTTTACAACTTTTACTTAGTATCTCTCTTCTAGCGGACATTACGCTGACTTTGGAGCAGGAAAAAAACTGGCAAATTGAGACGGCTCTTGCCAAAGAGGTATCATACATTCCGCTTGGAGAGTATATGATGAGTGTTAAAACTCCGCCAAATCTTATGCATACAATCTCTCTGCCTTATGAAGCTCAGGTAGTAAAGCTAAATCGAGTAAGTTTTGAGAGAGTTAAAAAGGGTGACGTTTTAGCTCTACTTAGCGCTTCAGAGTGGATAGAAGCTCAAAAAAGCGCAATTGCCGACTCAATTACACAATTGCAAAGCCAAAATGAGGCAAATCGCAAATCAAAGCTTTGCAAAGAGGAGATAATAGCCCAGAAGGAGTGCATTGCCGCAGAGTCACAACTTAAAACCGACACGATAAAACTTTTGGCGTCAAAAGCACTGCTTAGAGCTTACGGTGCAGATAGCAAGATGATTGAAACACTATCTAAAGATTTGAGCATAACCCCAAATATAAAGCTTTTATCTCCGGTTGATGGGACTCTGCTTCAAGTAAACATAGAACCGGGGAAAAGCATATCTAGCTCAAGCGCTATTTTTGTTATAAAAACAGATGGGGACAACTGGGTTGAGAGTGATTTGTCTCAAGAAGCCGCAAGTAAACTTAAACCGATGCAAGAAGTTTTGCTGAACATTGATAATAGAGAGATAAAAATAAAAGTTTTACATGTATCGCCAATCTTAAACTCTCAAAATCAAACAAGACATGTACGTTTTTCTCTGCCAAAAGATGAAAATCTGCTTGATGGATTAAGAACAAAAGCAAAACTCTCAATTGAAGGAAAAGCTTTTATAGTAAACAAAAAAGCCGTTGTGCAAGACGGCAGTAAAAACATACTCTTTATAAAAGAGGGTTTAACCTACAAAGAGCAAGAGGTAAAACTGCTTTTAGAAGACAAAGATATATGTTATATCTCTCATGATACGGCGCTAGATGGGCAAATCGTTATTAACGGTACAAGCGTACTGCAAAATATGCTTCAACAGGCACAAGAATGAATAAGTTAATCTCCTTTACACTTACACAGAGGCTCTTTGTCTCTTTACTTGCTCTTATGCTTTTTGGTTTTGGTATAAAGTCATACAACAATCTTCCCGTTGACGCTTTTCCAGATATCTCCCCAACACAGGTTAAAATCATCATGAAATCAAGCGGAATGACACCTGATGAAGTCGAATCTCGCATTGTTATTCCTATTGAGATGGGAATGTTAGGAATACCTCATCAAACAATTATACGCTCAACTTCAAAATACGGTATATGCGACGTAGCCATAGACTTTGAAGAGGGAACTGATATATATTGGGCACGTCAGCAGGTAAGTGAGCGTTTAAACTCTATTATGGATAATCTTCCTTCAAACATGGAAGGCGGATTAGCACCCATAAGTACACCTCTTAGTGAGATACTAATGTTTACGATAGAGTCAAAAACTCTCAACTTAATTGAAAAACGCTCTCTTCTTGACTGGGTTATATCACCAAAAATCCGCTCTATTAGCGGAGTTGCAGAGGTAAATGCTCTTGGCGGTAAAGTAAAAACTTATGAGGTAACACCAAAGCTTGACGCTATGCGTACATACGGCATAACTTTAGAGCAGATAATATCAACCTTGGAAAAAAACAACCAAAACGACGGTGCAGGACGAGTCACTCAAGGTGTAAACTCTATTTTAGTGCGAAGTGTGGGACGTATTAATGATATTTTTGATATCCGCAAACTAAGCGTTGCTTTGATTGAGGGCAAAGTTATAACAATAGAAGATGTCGCAGATGTACATGTAGGGCATTTAACAAGAGCCGGATTTTCATCTAAAAACGGAGAGGGAGAAGCTGTTCAAGGTCTTGTTTTAGGGCTTAGAGGAGCTAATACTCAGATAGTCTTAAAAGAGGTAAAAGAGAAGCTCTCCCAGATAGAGACTATGCTTCCAAAAGATACTAAAATAGATATATTTTATGACCGCTCAAAACTGGTTAACCTTGCAACTGACACTGTTAAAAATTCGCTTTTTGAAGCAGTTATTTTAATCGTTATAGTACTGTTACTGCTTCTTGGAAACTTTGCCTCTGCTTTTAGTGTTGCAATAATTTTACCGTTTGCGCTTTTGATGAGTTTTATTGCTATGGACTATTTCGGATTAAGTGCAAATCTTATGAGTCTTGGCGGTTTAGCTATTGCCGTGGGTATGCTTGTAGATTCTGCCGTTGTAATGGTTGAGCATATTACCGCAAAGCTTGGGGATGAGAGATGCAAAAATGAAAATAAGATGAATGTTATCTATTATGCTGCCGTTGAGATGGCACCTTCAATAGTAACAGGAGTACTGATAATAATTATTGTTTTTATGCCTCTGCTTACTCTTGAAGGGCTTGAGGGAAAACTATTTAAACCAGTAGCTATAAGTATTGTTTTTGCACTATTTAGCTCTTTAATTTTGTCTCTTACTCTTATCCCTGTTCTTAGCTCTTTTATCCTAAAAATTCGTCCCGATAAAGAGTCTTGGCTTATTAAAAACTTACTAAAGTTTTATAAACCATCACTTGATTTTGCTATAAAACATACTACTGCGATGTTTATAACAGTAATTCTTCTTTTTGGAGCCTCTTTGTATCTTGCCTCGAAAACAGGCAAAACTTTTATGCCTACAATGGATGAAGGAACTATTATTGCCATGATAGAGTCACTACCTTCCATTAGCCTTGAAGAGAGTATTGAGCTAAATAAAAAGATTCAGACAAAGCTTATGCATGACGTTCCAGAAATTTCATCCATAATAGCCCGCACCGGAACTGACGAGCTTGGACTTGACCCAATGAGTCTTAACGATACGGATACGTTTTTTATTCTAAAACCTAAGAGAGAGTGGCGCAATCCCTCAAAAGAGTGGGTAAAAAACCGCATAAGAGAGTCGCTTGACGAGATGGTCGGTATTGAACATGTATTTACTCAACCCATTGAAATGAGAGTTTCCGAGATGCTAACCGGTGTTCGTGGAGATTTAGCTATTGATATCTTTGGAGAGAACCATGACGAGCTTGAGCGTATCTCAACAGAGATTAAAACTATTTTAGAAGGTATCAAAGGAAGTAGTGACGTCTATAAAAAGAGTAACGAAGGAGTTGAATATTTTGAACTTGAATTTAACCAACAAGCTTTAGGTTACTACGGAGTAAACGAACATGAGATAGCAAACTTTATGAAAGTAGCAGTTACGGGAGTTCAAGTAGGCATAATTCAAGAGGGTATGCGCCGAATAAACTTGACGGTTAAAGCTGAGGAGAGTATGCATAAATCATTAAATACTCTAAAAAAACTCTACTATATACTTGAGGATGGAAAAAGTATTCCTCTTGCAAACCTGATTACTTTTAAAAATACGACGGGGCCAGTACAGATAGTTCATGAAAACGGTTATAGAAAGACGGTAGTTCAAAGCAATGTAGAGGGTCGTGATTTGGTTAGTTTTGTAGAGGAAGCAAAAGCACAAATAGAGCAAAAAGTAGATATGCCTGTGGGTTACTATGTAACTTACGGCGGAGAGTTTGAAAATCAGCAACGTGCTGCTGCAAAACTAGCCGTAATCATTCCTATCGCACTATTTTTAATATTTATACTGCTTTTTGTATCATTCAACTCTATAACTCAAGCCGTGCTTGTTATGATAAATGTACCCTTAGCACTTATCGGCGGATTTGCCGGATTGTACTTTAGCGGCGAGTATATTTCCGTTCCTGCATCAGTCGGGTTTATAGCACTTTTAGGTATCGCCGTACTAAACGGCGTAGTTCTTGTAAATTACTTTAACTATCTGCTTAAATATGGGTATAGTGTTCTTGACGCTGTAAAAGAGGGGTCTATTAAACGGTTTCGTCCCGTTCTTATGACAGCTTCTATTGCGGCTCTTGGTCTTGTACCTCTGCTTTTTGCAGACGGTCCGGGTTCGGAGATTCAAAGACCTCTTGCAATAGTGGTTATAAACGGTTTGATTAGCTCTACACTTTTAACCCTAATCATACTGCCGCTTTTATATCTAAAGTTTATAAAACTAAACAAAGAGGAGAGTTAAATTATAACTCTGCTCTATAAGATTACTCTATCGTAAAATATTTATACTTTAGAGTCGTAAACTTTTCTGCTTCTTCATTGCCTTCAAGACTAAGCTTTTTGAGGGCTTTTGGATTTACTACATAATATCCGAGCTGAACTTCAATCTTGTCACCGCTTGTTAGCAAATTGTCATAACCAACACTTCTTTTCTCTTGCTTTTTAATCATACTATCAACCAAAACTTCGTTTGCAATCCACGGCATAGATGGTTCTTTGTCACGACCGATTATTTTCATAAACTTTTCGGTTTTTAGAGCCGTAGTTTTACCATCTCTTATAAGGTTTACTCTAAGTTCAACAACTCTTAGAGGATGCGTTAAAAGGTTATGTGAAGCCTTGTTTTCAACTATAACATTAAATCCGTCCGCTTTTTTTTCAAGCTCTATCTCAACATACTGCGATAACATCTCCGGATGTTTTCTAGCACCTGCAAAACCGTGAAAAGCGTGTTTTTCACTCTGTCTGATAGTAGTTGCACTCCCTAATACTTTTGGCATATGACATGTAATACAGTTTTGTTTTTTATCTTTTGCACCCTCTTTATCAGTTTCACATATAGTAAATTCATGCGAATTTTGTTTATGTGAGTGACAACCCATACAGACCTCTGCCGTATAAAAATTTTCATTTGTATAGTCTATATCATGGTACGGAGAACCTACCGTTGTTTTATTCATACCAAACATTGAAGTTTTCTGTTTATAAACCACTTTTTCACTCTCTCTACCCTCTTCTGCCGAGTAAAATGTTTTAGAATCTTTTTCATAAACATTGCTGTTTGATTTTGCATGTTGCTCTACGCTTTTAATAGTATGACATGTAGAACATGAGATACCCTCTTTTACGCTATCTTCATTTTGAGAACTCGGAGCATGACATTTTGAACATTTGTAATCGCCTTTTTCATGTAAAGGGTGTTTTTCCCATACCGCCTTGTGAATCTCATCATCATAAAACGATGAGTTTTTATGCATAGAGCCTTTAAACTCCTCAACAATACTCGGATGACATTTCATACATGTATCCATTTCAGATTTAGCAAAAAGCAGTGACGGCAATGCAACAGCTAATATTAATAACTTCTTCATATAAACATTCCTTTTAATTATTATAAGTTGAAATTTTAACAAGTAATAAATCAGTATGCTTGATTTACATCAACTATTGAAGCCTATTAAGGCTTTTCGTGATAAAATACATATTAAATTTAATATTTATATTTAACTATTATTGAGGTAAAAAATGCTTATTCCATCAGATTTGCTAAAAGATAAAAAGATTCTTTTAGGAGTGACAGGCTCTATTGCAGCGTATAAATCACTTGAGTTGGTAAGACTCTTAAGTAAAGCCGGTGCAGAGGTTAAAGTGGTAATGAGTGAAGCCGGCAAAAAATTTGTAACACCTCTTAGTTTTGAAGCACTTACGTCAGATCAGGTACTTGACGATATTAACGAGTCTTGGGCATCAAATCACAATCATATAAAAGCAGGAGAGTGGGCAGACCTTTTTGTAATAGCTCCCGCAACCGCAAACACCATAGCAAAACTTGCAAATGCAATTGCTGATAATATGCTCTTGCAAGTTGCACTTGCATATCCGAAATTAAAAATAATCGCACCATCCGCAAATACCAACATGTTAGAAAATCCTTTTACAAAAGCAAACCTCAAAATGCTAGGAATTGCAAACTATGAAGTTGTAGATACGCAGATAAAAGAGCTTGCATGTAAAAGCGTAGGTAACGGTGCTATGGCTGAACCTCTGGAGATTTTCTGGCACTGCGCTAAAGCACTACTTAGAGATGAGTTTTGGATGGATAGAAGAGTAATAGTTACAGGAGGAGGAACAATTGAAAAAATTGATGAAGTTCGATATATATCAAACTTCTCAAGCGGCAAGATGGCATCTGCACTTGCAGCTGCGCTCTACTGCAAAGGAGCGGACGTAAATCTAATTTCAACTAAATTTGACAAAGATTTACCCCTTGATTTATATACCATAGACGTTGAGAGTTCAAGTGAGATGATGGAGTATCTGCAAGATTCTATTAGAATTGCTAAAAAAGGCAAACTTTCAAAGGCAACGCTTATGAGAGATGAGCAAATTCATCTGATTCAAAAAAAACCGTATCTCTTTATGGCTGCTGCCGTCAGCGATTACATACCTACCTATCCGCAAGAGAGTAAACTAAAAAAAGAGTCTTTAGGGAGTGAGTGGGATTTAAAACTAAAACAAAATATAGATATTCTTGACTCAATTGACAAAACAGATATAACGACTATCGGCTTTAAAGCGGAGATGGATGAGAAAAATGCCCTCATTAACGCAACAAATATGCTTGATAGGAAAAAAATCGACGCAGTTTGTCTAAATGTTTTAAAAGACTCTTCAAGCTTTGGAACCGATACAAACGCCATAGAGTTTATAACAAAAGCCTCACAAGAATCGATTCCGACATCCGATAAACTAAGTGTTGCATTTAAGATACTTGAGTACGCAAAAAATATATGAATATATCAAATTTAAGTGCTTTGGCAAAACTTATAGCTTCAAACCAAAATGAAGCAAAAGCGGTTATAAAACTGGCATCCATAGATGTTTTAAAATCATTAGGCGATGGAAAATACTCGATTTTACTTGACAATAAAAGCTTAACCGCTCAAAGCGACAAACCTCTAAGCGAAGGTGCAAAATATTGGACCCAGTTATCGCAGAGTAAAAATTCTACTCCTGAGCTATCAAATCTTTTAAAACAGCCTCATCTGCTAAAGAGCCTTCAAAACTCTACAATTGAGTACTCCATAAAAGATTTGCAAACAATTTTAAGCTCAAAAAAGCCAGAATCAATTATTAAGCATGGTTTACTAGAACACCTTACAAATTCTGCTACAAAAGAGGAGTTTACAAATACATCAACTCTTTTACTCTCTCTTCAAAACCAGACTATGACTATTCCACTAAATTATCATGGCTATTTTTTTGTTTTGCAATTTAAAAAAAGGTACAATAAGAGAACTAAAAAAACTCAAATTGATTTTTATGCGGCATTAGAGCTTTTAGGTCCCGTCTCAGGTGTTATCTCGCTTGAAGGAGGTGCTGTTAGTGCAGAGCTTAATGTTGCTTTTAATAAAACTAAACAATTTTTGGAAGACAATATGGACAATATCTCTTTTGACGTCAATATATCGCTAATTGACACTATCGAACCGCTATACAGCGCAAATATAAATTCTCTTTTGGATATAAGTATATGAATAAGGCAAGACATATAGCCATAATAATGGACGGGAACGGACGCTGGGCAGAACAAAGAGAGAAAAAAAGAGTAAAAGGTCATGAAGCAGGTGCAAAAGTAGTTAGAGAGATTACCGAGTACTGCTCAAGAGATAAAGATATAGAGAGATTGACACTTTACGCTTTTTCAACGGAAAACTGGAAAAGACCCAGACTTGAAGTTGAATTTTTAATGAAACTTTTGCAAAAGTACCTTGAGAGCGAGTTGGATAACTATATACAAAATAATATTAGATTTGAGCCGATAGGCGACATAAGAGCTTTTTCAAAATCTCTGCAAACTACACTTAAAAACGTAAAAGAGAAAACTGCCCATTGCGACGGTTTAGTTCAATCTCTGGCACTCAATTACGGCGCACACGATGAGATACTACGAGCAGTAAATAAGATAAAAAATTGCCAAAACGATATAACCGAAGCTATGCTGGGAAATGCGCTTGATTGCAAACACAGTGTTGACTTGCTCATAAGAACGGGAGGAGACCATAGGCTATCAAACTTTCTGCTCTGGCAAGCGGCTTATGCGGAACTCTTTTTTAGCGATACTCTCTGGCCTGATTTTACGACAAATGAGCTAGGCAAAATTATAAAAGATTTTACAAAAATAGAGAGAAGATTTGGAGGCTTAAAATAGTGGAGCTTCTCTTTGCCTTTATTTTCGGTGCCGTTATCGGCTCATTTTTGAACGTTGTCATTTTACGACTTCCAAAAGATGAGAGTATTGTTTTTATATCATCTCATTGCACTACATGTAAAAATCCTCTTAAGCCATGGCATAACATACCGATACTCTCTTGGCTTTTTTTAAGAGGCAGATGCTCGTTTTGCGGCTCAAAAATATCTTTGCAATATCCGCTTATTGAACTTATATCCGGCTTTATTTTTATGATTTTGGCTATAAAATATGGCATAAACTTCCCCGTTACGCTTATAGGTTTTAGTTTTTTAACTCTTTTGGCTCTCTCAATGATAGATTTTAGATATAAGATGATTCCTGACTCACTAAATCTTTTAGCATTAGTTTTTGCGATATTTGGGGCTTGGAATGTTAATGGTATTTTTACAAATCTTCAAAATGCCCTACTCTTTGCAGGCGGATTTACGCTTCTTAGATTTGCACTCTCTTACATGTTAACTTCATCGGCTCACAGACATGCCAAAAAAACCGTTACGTCATGGAGTAAAAACTACCATACATACCCTTTTATAGAAGCTATGGGAGAAGGCGACATCATGGTAGCTGCTACTATGGGTGCACTTCTTGGTGCAAAACTTACACTTGTTGCAATATTTTTATCAGCTCTTTTGGCTCTTCCCGTTATGATTTTAGTTATGAAAAAATCAAAAGAAGAGCAAAGAGTTCCGTTTGTCCCTTTTTTAGCTATAGCAACGTTTATAACATACATATTTGACAGCCCAATTTTAAGATATATCGAGGCAAATTACTAATGAAAAAAATGCAGCGTTTCGCCTCTTTGGAAAACTACATGAAACAATCTCTCTCAATTTTGTTTCTCTCTATATTTTTGCCGCTTTTCTCAATAGCTTCAATTGTTTTTCTTATAAAAATGGCTACATATACGGCTATTATTCAACTCTCACTCTTTGAGATGAGCAAACTATTTTTCTTTATGTTACCGGAACTTCTTTTTTATACTCTGCCTATCTCATTTTTTGTAGCAGCCACGCTTACTCTTTTTAAGCTCTCAAACGATAACGAGATAATTGTTCTCTTTGCCCTTGGAATACGCCCGAAATTTATATTAAAAACACTATTTAAACCTGCTCTTTTTTTATCTGCACTGCTTTTATTTAATTTTTTAGTACTCTTTCCACATGCAAAGATACTCTCTAGCAATTTTATATCTTATAAAAAAAGCGAAGCAAAATTTAACCTCTCAGCTTCGGAGTTCGGGCATAAATTCGGCGAATGGCTACTATATATAGGTAATGATAATCTTGATGAGACCTACTCTGACGTAATTTTATTTAATAAAAAACAAGACGAAGAGGTTTTAATAAAAGCTAAAAAGGCACAGATTATAAACGATTCCGGTATCTTACGTCTCAAACTCACATCAGGAGAGGGATATAGTTACTCAAAAGAGAAATTTACCCAGATTAATTTTGAGGTTATGTTCATTAACGACACCATGAGAACAAACTTTGATGAGTATGAAACTCCTCTAAAATACTGGTCGTCCGAGAAAAAAAGAAAAACACTAATTACAAATACTCTCTTTAGTCTTTTTCCTATCTTAAGTCTGTTTTTGGTTGCGGCAATCGGAATAGTACATGTAAGACATAACAAAGGAAGAGTGTATCTGTTTATGTTTTTGAGCATAATTGTCTATTATGCCCTTGCGCTCACTCTTGATACACTGCTTAAAAGCTATACTATACCGATTTTAATTTTTGTATGGTTTTTGAGTACATATATGATTTATAAAAAAACAATTGTTTCGAAATTTTAGATGAGATGCACTTTAACGATAGCCTATAACGGCACAGATTTTTTAGGTTCACAAACACAAAAAAGTTCAAAAAATACTGTCTTGGGGCAAATAGAACATGTTTTGAAAGAGATTAACATTGATTCAAAAGTAATCGCTAGCGGACGAACCGACAGAGGCGTTCATGCAACAGGTCAGGTCTGCCATATTGACTTGCCTCCTTTTTGGAGTGATTTGCAAAAGCTAACAAAAATATTAAACGAAATGCTTCCGCCATCTATACATGTTAAGAACATAAAAGCAGTTGATGATAGCTTTCATGCAAGATACAGTGCTAAAAAAAGGCTTTACAGATATGTAATAAAAGAAGCACAAAGCAACCCTTTTGAAGATAATTTCGTAACTTTTTTAGATAGTGTGGATTTTGAAACACTAAAGAAAAATATAAAACTTTTTCAAGGAGAGTTTGATTTTAAAAATTTTATGAAAAGTGGAAGTGATATAAAAAGCACACTTAGAGTCATATACAGAACTTTTGCATATAGACACAAAGGTTTTATAATACTAAGTTTTGAAGCAAACGGCTTTTTAAGAAGCCAAATAAGGCTAATGGTAGGAGCTCTTTTAACACTTAATGCAGATGAAATTATACAACAGCTTACATGTAAGAAAAAATATAAAATAAAACCCGCAAAAAGCAACGGCCTATACTTAGCAAAAATTAAATATCTTTAAATATCTTATTTTTTTAAAAATAGCTTGAAGAGCTAAAGAAAAAAAACGTCTCCTTGTGCTACAATACGATGAAATAATATAGGATTTAATTTGCAAACATTTGGAAAATTTTCTACAAATTTAGATATAGAGTATATATCAGAACACTACATTTATATACCTCAAAGTGATGAGACTATAGATGTAGCACAATTAGAAGAGATGCTTAAAAAAAGACGTAAAACTGTAATAGGTACGATATTTTTATATAACCCTACCATCTCTCCAATCGGATACAACACTAATTCAAGACTTGCATCTCAAGGTTACGAGTTTAATGATGAATATTGCGAACTAAATTTTGACAACAACTGCAATCTATTTGCATCGGCTATAAAAGATGGCTACAGAGGCTATCTAATAGAGATAAAATATCTTTTCAACTTAAACAGACCAAATATAGAGCCTACTCCTATACTGGAAGAGTTTGATGCAGATTTGGATAAATACTACAGCAATCAACTAACAAGGTACGATAAAGAACTAAACTACCATGACTATCCAAATATTAGACTAAGCGGAAAATTTGTTTTTTTTGCATCCGGAAATAAATTTGACAGGCACCATAAAAACATTATAGCCTATGCTAGAAATATCTCCGCACAAGCCGCAAAACTAGGCAAAGAGATAGCGTTTATGCATGACAACAACTATGATGTCAAAGAGAGCCAAGAGTCGGCATGTTTTTTACCGCCAACTGCTACGGGTAAACTTAAAGATGTAAGAGCGAATGCTTTTAAAAAAGCTTTCTCATCATTTCCGCCGATAACTATAAAGACGAAATAAAATGAAAAATACCCTAAATGGACTTGTAAAGATTATAAATTCACATCAAGATTTAATAATACACGGCTATAAAGGGAAAGATGATTTAACATGTTTCTCAAAAGATTTAATGCAGAAAATAGACTCTTTTTTACAAAGTGTCGTAAAAAAAAATATAGATAGAAGAGAGGTAATAAAAAAAGCTATTAGAAATGCCCTAGAGTTGCGTGAGGGCGATATAGTTTTTTTAAAAGATGAACTTGGGTTTGTGAAATTTTTTGACACTTCAAAAGTAACTATAATACCAGAATCTCAAAAAGATACTGTTGCGGCTAGATACAACGGTCTTAATGAGGCTGAACTTGAATCGTTTTATACCAATTTTTGCTCTATAAAAGAGAGTGACGGATTTTATTATCAAATTGCAAGAAAGTTTGTAGATACGTATCTTATTGATAAAAAAATAGATAATGAGACTTATGAAAAATATGTTTTTCAATTTATTCAGTCGATAATAAACGATAATCTTATAAACACATTTGATAGAAACGATGTTTTTTTTAAAGGATTTTCAGGATATATATTTAGAATACACTTTCAAGAGGTCTTTGGGTATATTGCAAAATTTATTCTATTTGAAATCTCTATATCAAACAAACATGTCATAGGGTTTCTAAACTACTACTCGCAAGATATAATCGTTATAGACGGGAAAAAATATAAAGTTCCTGAAATTAAAGCCGATAGTGGCTTGAAATGGAATGTCATCTCCATGATGTCGATAGTAAAAATTTATAATAAAGCTCTTACCTCAAAAGAGGCAATTGAAGTAAAAAAAGAGACTCTAAAACAAAAAATTGCGGAATTTTATGTCGGAGAACTCTCTCCCATAGAGCATAATAACGAAATTAACAAAAATATAGAAAAAATTACCGATGAATTTACATACTGTTCAAGAAAACAGGACTCTTTTATGGATTCTTTAAATATTACAAAAGATGAAAAAGAGAGAGAGTCGATAAAAGAGAATATAAAAACCATAAAAGATGAACTGCGTACTTTGAGTGAAAAAAGAAAGCAACTTACAGAAAAACTGCTAAGCCCTTCTAATTTGATTAAATATAATAATATAAAAAAAGATATAGACTCACTTAATAGACAACAAAAAAGAGATGAAAAGATACTTCTTCAGAATGAAGACGCATTTTTATCGATTAAAAATTCACTTATAAAAGCATTAATATCTAAAAAAACAGTTATTAAAAGTACCTAAAATGTTACGTGAAAGAGTAAAAAGTTATTTAAAAACTTATCTTGATGCTCCATCTATTGACTTTAAATGGAATGATGAAGAGAATCAAAAATTTTTCTTATACTTAAATGAACATGTAGAAGTAAAAGATATTCTAAACGAAGAGATTCAGACAACTATAAAACTAGCCTTTAAAGACTATTTTGAGCCTGTTGGCTATATTTTATTTAAAATGTCGCAAACACAGCTTCGCATAAAAATTTTTCCATACAAAATAGAACCAAAAGATAGTGTAAATTTAGATGCTATTATAAATATCATAGTTGAAAACGAAGATTTAATTGAGTACAACTACAACAATAAAGATGATTTAATCTGTTTACAAAAAGAGTTAAGTATAAAACTTATTCATTTCGTAAACAAAATAGACAATGAAGAGATAAATAAAAAAGAGCTTTTAAAATATAGTGTCAGAGAGGCATTTGAGCTAAATGAAAAAGATATTGTTATTATAAAAAACAATCAAATATTTATAAAACTATTAAATGACGATACGATGCGAGAGGTTAAAGAAGAAGAGAAAGAGACAATTGCAGGCAGATATAACGGTATAAAAGAAGATGAACTTTTATCATTTTATAACAACTTCTTTTTAAAAGAGGAGAATAGTGAATTTTTCAATATAGTTGCAGAGCAGTTTGTAGAAATCTACATGCTTGAGAAGAGAATCGATAATTTTGCTTATGAAAAATATGTATTTTCAATTATCCATACAATAATAACCGAACAATTAACAAACTCATTTGATAAAAACGACAATTTTTTTAAAGGGTTTTCAGGATATATCTTTAGAATGCATTTTAAAGAGGTATTTGGTTATATAGCAAATTTAATACTATCTGAAATGATCTCATCAAACAGCTATATTATCGATTTTTTAAAATACTACTCTTTAAATATCGTAGTAGTTGAGGGACAAAAATATAAAGTTCCTGAAATAGAAGCAGAAAACGGGCTTAAATGGAATGTTGTATCTATGACTTCCGTGGTTAAAGTTTATATAAAAACAAAAATGTCTTTAGATTTTATTAAAGATAGTAAATATCAGTTAATACAGAGCCTAAATAGCTTGCTTATCAATACGGTTTCACCCATAGAGTATAACAATAATATAAATAAAGAGATAGATAAGATATCTCAGGATTTAGTTCATATTACAAAAAAATTAAATATATATACAGACTCTTTAAATTCATTGAAAAATGATACGGATAAAGCAGTTTTAAGAAAAAACGTTGAAGATGTAAAAAAAGAGATTCTTATTTTAAAAAACGAAAAAAATAAATTAACATCAAAAATAATTAAAAAAGAGATAATCAATAAATACAATGACATTAAAAAAGAGATAGACTCTTTAATAAGACAAGAGAAAAGGGACGAAAGAGTTCTAGAACAAAACAGAGAGTCATACACATCAATTAAAAACTCCCTAGTTAAAGCCCTTACATCAAAAAAAACACTTATTGAAGAGATAAATGCATAGTGGATAGAGTACAAATCAAAAAAAAAGGAACAAAATTACGAATCCTTTTACTTGAAGATGATTTGCTGATTTGTGATATTTTATCTGAGTTTTTACAAGAATGCGGCTACGAAGTTATATCCGTTAATGACGGGGAAGAAGCAATAGACAAAGCTTATGAAATGCATTTTGATGCATTTGTTTTTGATGTAAAGGTACCGTCAAAAAATGGGTTTGACGTACTAAAAATATTAAGAGAAGCTAAACAAGAAGCACCCGCTATCTTTGTTACTTCACTTGCTAGCATAAATGATCTCTCTCAGGGATATGACGCTGGGTGCGATGACTATATAAAAAAACCATTTGAGCTTAAAGAGCTGCAGCTGCGCCTTCAAAAAACAGTAAGAAAATCTTTCTCACTAAATAGCAATGACAAAATAGTTCTAAATGACTTATGGTCGTTTGAACCGAATAACGGAAAACTATTTGGAGAAAACGGCGAATTATTTTTAACAAAAAAAGAGACAAAAATATTAAATATACTTATATCGCATAAAGGTCATATGGTCACTAATGAGCAGATTATTGCACATGCATGGAATTATAATGATGAGGCAACAGAAGAAAATCTTCGCACACATATAAAGAAACTGCGTAAAATTTTAGGCAAAGATATAATTCAAAATATACGAAAACAAGGGTATCTGATTGCTATTAGCTGAGAGAAAATCTCTTATACAGTTTGTATCCGTTTTTGTCGGGCTAAATACTGTTTTTTTAGTTACGCTATCTATGCTCTATTATCACTACCAAAAAAATATATATACCGAAATTCTTCAAAATGAGATTATTAATTATGCAGAAACGGCTTATGAGTCAATATATTATGCAAAAAACATGAACGAATTAGAAGAGATACTTCTACATGATACAAGATTCGATATCGCATTTATGGATAAAAACAGTAATATCGTATATCCTAAGGAGAATGATTTTGACATAAAATTTAAAAAGGGTTTTTCTACACAGGAATCACACTACTATTTTATTAAAACTATAGAACTTGATAACATTAAAAATATTCACTATCTGCTACTAAAAGCTGACACAATAGATAAAGAGCTTAATGAAACAAAAAATATAATAAGTACGGTTTTATTTTTTTCAATTCTTTTCTTTGGTATAGTTATCTTTATCTTATCAAGATTTTTTTTACGTCCTCTTCGTCAATATATAGAGTTGTTAAATAAATTTATTACAGATGCAGTTCACGAGTTAAATACGCCTATATCTGTCTTGTCTATGAGTCTTGAAATTATGGACAAAGATGAATTAAGTCCAAAAAATATAAAATCAACCAAGCGTATGCTTATTGCTATTAGAACACTTTCGCATCTCTATAATGATTTGACATTTTCTATGTTCTCATCAAAAGATTATCCGGTTCAAAAAATAGAAGTGTCTAAGTTGGTTTTGCAGCGTATCGACTATTTTATGCCTTTAGCATCTACTAAAAATATAAGTTTTATTACAGAGTTAAAAGAGTGTGAAGTTATGGTTAATGAGCGTCTTATGAATAGGATTATTGATAATCTTCTCTCAAATGCCATTAAGTACAATAAAATAAACGGAGAAATAACAATCAAATTGGATAAAAATTCACTTACTATATCAGATACCGGGATAGGATTTGAACAGTCAAAATCAAAAGAAATTTTTGAACGCTACAAGAGACTTGATGACTCAAACGGCGGTTTTGGGCTAGGACTAAGTATTGTAAAATCTTTATGTGACTTATACAGAATAGATATTGACGTTAAATCAAAAATAGGAAACGGAACAACTTTTATTTTATCATGGAATAATTCACGAATAGTTCACGCTTTATAATATAAAATTCCGCTAACACGAAATGTGTATATAACCCAAAAGGAATCTATTATGAAAAAAATTATCGCTCTTCTTCTTACTCTTGGTTTGAGTTCAATGTTTGCATCAGAAGCAGCAGCTGTTAGCGCTGAAGCGGCAGCTCCGGTAAAAGCTGAAAAAAAAGTTAAGGTTGAGAAAAAAGTTAAAGTTAAAAAAGCTAAAAAAGTTAAAAAAGAAGCAGCAGCTCCAGAAGCAACAAAATAAATCTTATGAGAGAGATTTCTCTCTCATACTATCACATCTAAATAGTTATCTCTTTAATATCCGCAATTTTTAAAATACTTTTATAAATAGAAGCGACCAAAGATTTTCTGTTATTTCTTATAGCTTCATCATCGGCATTTACCATTACATCTTCAAAGAACTTATCAAGCTCAGGCTTAAGTCCTAAAAGCGCATCTAGTTCCTCTTCATAAGAGTTATATCTGCGAGCTGAAACTTCACTATATCTAGTATAAAGAGCTTCTTCTGCTTTTACTTCAAAAAGTTTACTATCTACCGACATATCAATCGACATGTCAATATCTTTAGTTATATTTGCAACTCTTTTAAAAGTCGAGAAAGATTCACTAAAACCTTCACTATTTACCATAGTCTCCAGTGCTTCTATCTTTTTACCCATTGAGAGCAATTCTCTCTCACCTGATGCTAAAACTGCTTCTATGATGGAAGGATTAACTTTAAAGTACTGTTTGACTCTCTCTAAAAAGAATGCTTCAAGTTTTGACATGTCAAACTCCGCATACTCTTTTGCCAAAAGTTTGAGTGTAGCGACTATGTCAAACTCTAAATTATGCTCTTTAGTTATTCTAATGAGTCCGTTTACCGCTCTGCGAAGTGCGAAAGGATCGCGAGAGCCTGTTGGAATCTGATTTATGCTAAACATACCTAAAAGAGTATCTAATTTCAAACTAATAGCAACTATTGCGCTCATAAGAGTTGAAGGAAGTTTACTCTCTTCGCCGTCAGGCAGATACTGCTCTTTTATACATGTAGCCACTTCATTGCTCTCACCGAGTGCTTTTGCATAGTAACATCCCATAAGACCCTGAAGTTCCGTAAACTCATAAACCATCTCTGTAGTCAAATCAGCTTTTGCAAGACTTACGGCACGCTCTAATATCTCTTTGCTTGAGTCTTTTGGTGCATACATGTCAAATAGAGTGTTAGCTATTTTTTTCTCTCGCTCAATCTTGTCTGCAACAGTTCCCAGACCGTTCATAAATATAACTTTCTCCAGCCCTTTTGTGCTTAGACCTTTTTTTAAATCATTGTTATAAAAAAAGAGTGCATCTGCCAAACGAGGACGAAGAACTCTCTCATTACCCTCAATCACTTTGGAAAAATCATCAGTTAGTGCATTTGAGACTACAACAAATTTATTTATAAGCTTGCCATCTTTAAAAACCGGAAAATACCTTTGGTGTTCTTTCATTGATGTAATAATCACTTCAGGAGGCAGTTTTAAAAACTCTTCATCAAATGAACCTAGAACAGGAGTCGGATGCTCCGTAATGGCTACAACTTCATCTAGCAAATCTTCATCAATCTCAATTTTTATGTTATTGCTGTTTTCAAGCGAAGAAAAATTAGTTAAAATATTTTCACGTCTTAGTTCAGGAAACAGTGTCACTCCGCCATCTTTTAAAACTTCAAAGTACTCTTTTGCTCCGCTAATTAAAACTGAATCAAAATTACTGATGCGGTGAACAAATGTCTCTTTTTTTGATTTAATGCCAAAAAGCTCAATATCAACAAGCTCATCGCCAAAAAGTACGTTTACCCAGCGTATAGGGCGTATAAAGCTCTCACTCATACTTCCCCATCTCATAGATTTGCCAAAATCCAAAGAGTTAATCCATGAGTTGATAATATCGCCAAAAAGCTCAGTACTAGGTTTCCCTTTTAACTCTTGTTTGTAATACAAAACATCTTTACCGCCTTTTTGCGCAGAACCGATTTTTTCTATATCTACACCGCATTTTTTTGCAAAACCCTCTGCCGCAGGTGTTGCTACACCGTCTTTGTACGCGACTTCAAGCGGTGCTCCAAAAAATTCTTCAATAGAATCGTCTTGAAAACTTTTGAACTCTCTGTGCCATAAAACTAAACGACGAGGAGTATAGTAAAATTCAAACTCACATAAAAGTGAATTTTTCTCTAATATATCTGCATATTTTTTTTCAATATTTTTCAGTTCTTTTAAAAGTGGAATGGCTGGAAGCTCTTCTACACCAATCTCGATTAGCAATGGTTTTATCATAAACAGACTCTTTATTTCAATATTAATTGCGCGATTTTATCTATATTTTCGTTAAATACTTATAAATACATGTAAATTAAAACTATCTTAATTCAGACATATATACCAAGTCAAATGTTTATATAAAAGTTTTAGCGGTTAAAATGTCGCACAAATTTTAAACAAATAAGGATTAGATATGCCGACAATAAATCGTTACATAGACATAGATACGGTAGAGCGAGAAAGCAAAAAAGACTATATAGATAGACATTCTCCTTTTATACATTGTGAAGATAGTGCTAAAGAGGGAGAAATGTTTAGTGTAACAGTAAAAATGGGAAATGAGTACTCTCACCCTGATGATTTTGATCACTATATAGCTAACATGTCACTTTTTAACGGTGAGACTCTTTTAGCGCGTGCTGATTTTACTCCGGGAGCTTTAGGAAATATAAAGGCTCATGCAACGGTAACATTTAACATTATTCCAACAGGAAGCAAACTAAAACTTACTGCTCAAGCATACTGCACTAAACACGGTGTTTGGGAATCAACCCAGAAAGTTGTAGAAGTAACTAAGTAGTAGAGATTGCCGCATCGTTTTATTCCTCGCTAGACGACATCTTCCGTCATCGAGCGAAGCGCAGTAAAATCTTAGAGTTTGAGAACTACTTTATCTCGTTAGCCATACTGTCTAAAGTAATAAACAGCTCTTTTGAAGCTTTTTCTGCCGAACTAAATGCAGAGATGATACTCTCTGCATTTTTAATAGCACCGTTTTCAATATAATCGGGAATACTTCTAACATTGTCATGTACAGTTTTATGTATTGGGTCGATTTTATTGTATGAATTTGTATTGGCAAACGACTCTTTTGCATCTCCAAGATACCATTTACCAAATCTACAGCTTGTATGGTCTGAAAATTTAAAATTATGGTCATCTTTAAATACTGCACTGTATCCGCTAAGTTTAAATGCAATATGGTCTAGTTTAGCAAGAGTAATGAACAGCTCATTTGATATCTTTTTATTTGAGAGCTGAATATCTTTTGCACCGCCTACCAAGTCATGTAAGCTACTGTTAAATACATCAAGTTTTTCTAGCGATGATGAAACCTCTTTATTCATATGCTCTGAAAACTCCTGCATTAATGCACTGTTTTGTTTTAAAAGATTTATATTTACTTCAACTTCACTTGTAGCTTTTTGAGTTCTCTCGGCAAGTTTACGTACTTCATCAGCAACTACCGCAAACCCTCTTCCATGCTCACCTGCACGAGCAGCTTCAATTGCCGCATTAAGTGCAAGAAGATTTGTTTGGTCACTTATATCTTTAATAAGAGATATAACGTTTGTAATCTCATTTACGCTGTTGTTTAACTGATCAGAATTCTCTCTGCTCTCATGCATCTTCTCAGAGATATTATTTAAAGAGTCTTCCATCTCATGAGTAGAATTTTTCACATCTTCTACAATATATTCAGTTTGAGCATTTTTGCTGTTTATATCTTTAAGAGCCACCATATTTGTTGTCAAGCCCTCTTGAACGCTTCCGACACCTGAAACTGCTCCCTCGTTTAAAAGTGATATAAGACTTAGAGTTAATTTATTTGCTTCTAATCGCTTTTCACTCTCAATTGAGTGTTCCTGCGCTCTTTGCAAACTCTCTTTTGCATCTTCAAGTGCTTTATGTGCAACATGTGCCAAATGATTTGCAGATTGCTGAATGAATCCTATCTCATCGGTTGAACAGTTTGTTATTTTTTTGGAAAAATCTTTTGAAGATACGATGTCGTCTATCTCATTTTTAAATCTATTTATTCTTTTTGCCAAACCGTTTGATATGTAAAAACTAAAAATAATTATAAAAAGAACTAATGCTATATTGGCAACAAGCCCCATTATCATAGCATTTGAAGCTCTGCTCTCTAACGTTGCAATTGTCTCTTCTAAATCTTTAGCTATTTTATCTTCTACTTTTTTCAAAATATTTATTTTTGATGTTATCGTAGCAAACCAATAAGTAGCATCAATATCAAAACCTCCGTTTGGATGTTCAAGCGCTATTTTTCTCATCCTTTGTACTTCTTCAACCTCTTTTGCTTTCATGCTATCTTCATAAAAAGTTTTAAGCTCATCCGATGCCAAAAAAAGAAACTTATTCATAAATATCTCTTGAGCGTTAAGTAGTCCGATAAATTTTTCATAAAATCCAGGTGCAAAGTTATCTCTGGAAAATGTTGATGATAAAACGGCTCTCTCAATACCAGATCTCTCTTTAGAGGATAGAAAGTTTACAAATGCATTAATGGCATTGTTCATATCTGCATTTGAACTCATCTTTGCTACCTCTTCTATAGAGTTTATAAAGCTTCCGTTTAAAGCAGTATAGTAACCAACCGGCACTGCTACGGCAACACTAAGCCCATCAACTTGCCCTCTTATCTCTTGAAGTTTTAAAAGCATATCAAATGATTTCGACATCTTTGAACGAAGACTCTGAGCATAAAAAGCAACCTCCATTGTTTTATAATACTCATTTAATTCAGCTAAAGTTTTATCAGTATCTTTTCTAATACCTTGTAATTCAGATGAAAATTTTTCACCTTTAGAGCTTATAAATCCTGCAGAAGCACCTCTCTCTTTTTGAAGATTATGGACAAGGGCACTACTCTTTTTACTATATCCAACCATCTCCTCAATATGCTTTAGAACTTTTACCTCTTTATAACTTCTATAGCTATCAGTACCCAGTGATATTGCTATCACAAAAATCGGTACAACAACTATCAGCGCCATCTTAAGTTTTATCGACATATTATTAAACACTGAAACTCCTTTAATTGTGACTGAAAAATCTATTTTAACATAAAAAATATATTTTATGCTATGTTTTTGTTATTAATTTTCTAAATAAAATTGACTAAATATTTTCTTATTATCAAGTGGTTTCAAAAATATTTTATACTTAAACGTAATTTTACTTTTCTTCAGCATTTCGGCTTGTGCAACTGTTACTAGTAAATATAAACCATTATCATGTACTATTTTTTCGATATCAGGATATTTTTTAGTAAGTAGTTTTATCAACTGTATTCCATTACTAAAAACAGAATTTGTAAAATCTAAATCCACAACTATTCTTGTATAAGTACATTTTTCTAACTCACTTTTTAGTATTGAAGTTGTATTAAAAATTAATATATCTAATGAGGGCATATCTGCGACTAAATTTTTTTTAAATACTTCTAATATTTTTAAATCTTTTGTAGCTAAAATTATTCTTTCTCTATCATATTTTTGAAATCTCTTTATATTTGATTTATCAATAATACCCCATTCATGAAGTACATTATGTGTATTAATCATTTTAAATTTTAAATTACTTTTTAAATAAGCAACTATGTTGGATGATTTCTTTGCTTTTTGCCATGCCAATTCATTTGCTTTAAATACATACAGAGTAATTATCTGTTGTTTTATATATTTTATACAAGTATTAATATGGTTGGATACACCATCAAGTAAGTGAGGAGCTTTATTTAAGTTTACAAATAATTCAACAAGTTTTGATTTATTTAATAAAGATTTTAACTCACTTTCAAATCTTTCTATCTCTTTTATATGATTTAAAATCAATAAAATTTCACTATTATCGTATTTTAAATCAATTTCTAAAAACACATCTAATAATTTGTCCATATATGGCATAAAATCATCATATGAAAGCTTTTGTTTCACTTTTACTCTATTTTTTATTTGTATTAAAAGGTGATTTAGCGGTAAAATAATTGAATATCGTACATCATCTTTTTTTGATAGGTCAGTTAATGAGTTTTGTGCATTTAATATAATATTATTAAAATCCTCACTAACACCTAGTGGTTTGTATCTTTCCGGTTCATGCCAAATATTGTATATCTTTTTCATAAGTAAATTATTTAATTTACATGAACTATTCACTACATTTATATAGTTTTCTAAAATCATTTGATAAATCATATAAATTTCATCTTTGTCAATTACATAATGATGGGTAAATTCATCACTTATGATAGGCTCTAAAATTTCTAAAGAAATATTAATGTTTTCTTCATCACAATAATCTTGAACCCATGTCCTAATATATTTCATCTGCTTAACATGATTCGATTTTATTTTTTGTTGATTGTGAAGTTTTTTCTTATGTTCTATTTGTATTTCATTAAAAAAATCAGAAAAACTTACAGTATTAAAAGGTTTGTATATTACTCCTTTTATACTTTCTTTAATTTTTTTTGATATGTTGTTTTTATTCATAAGAGTAGTTATAAAGATAACTTCTAGTGTTTTAATTTTATCAGTATCTATAAGCATCTCTATTAATTCTTCGCCGTTTAATTCAGGCATCATAACATCAGATATTACTAAAGATATCTTTGGATTCTTACTCAATAATTCAAAAGCCTGCATACCATCATAAGCAATATAAATATGCTCTTCGTGAAAAAAATAATTTGATATTTTATTTGATAATAAAATTTTTGTAATTACTTTTGTTATAGCTTTTGAATCATCGATTATCAATACATTTGTGGGCATCATTAAAATTAACTTTTTATATAAAAACTGTTATTACAAATATTTTTCATTAACGTTTCACTTGTCTAATCAAATAAATATAGCATACTCTCCGTATTTTCCATAACTTGATTAAAAGATGTATTTTGATCTAATTTTTCGGAGATTATAGCTAAAAAGAATGCTTGTGTACTACCAAAACTGTAACTGTAGTTATTGCCAAAATTATCTAACTTTATTTTAATTTCATCTTTATAGTTTTCATTTACTAAAATAATATACCTATTTCTATCAAAAATATAAATATCGGCTACACCCGATTCTATCTCATTACGTAAATCTTTTTTTAAAGATTTATTTAGTTCTGAATAAATAGCATTAATTTTACCACTCCCGTATTTACTAATAAAATTATTAATATTTCGTAAACCTACACAAAAAATATGATATTCTTGCTTACTATTAGACAATATACCGGCTATTTTATGTATAAAATCTTCCCTCGTTGGAAAATAATTATTTTCTAACTTCAATTTTTTAAATTCCATATTTAATGAATCAATATTTAAAAAGTTAAGCAGATAACTATTTTCCTCTTCTAATTTTATGATATTTATTTTATATTTTTTAAAAATTTGTGAACCGACTTCATTAATGCTATATAATCCATTATTTTGAATTAAATAATTAATCAACGTATCGTTATTCATAATTATCAATTTTTCATTTTTAAAAATATGCCCTAGAACAAATTCTTCAATTTTACAACTATTTTTTGATAGAAAATATTTATTAAAAATCATATTTGTATATTTAAATCTTCCATTTTCTATAAGTGCAATAGGAATCAACATATTATTCATTATCTTCAATTGAAGCTCATGTTGTTGTTTTATCTGTTTTTCAAGAAATATTTCTTGTCTTTCTCTATAAATACTTATAGCCATTTTTGTTATAGAAGGCATAAAAACATTTATATCAATTGGCTTTAAAATAAATCTATCCACTCCGATTTCAATTAACTGCATCAAATATTCAATATCATTATGAGCTGAAGTAACTATAATTATCTGTTCTTCATTAATTTTTTTTATCCTTTTTGCCATTTCAATACCATCCATTGACGGCATAGAAATATCGGTAATAACTATATCTTGTCTATTTTCTTTGTAGTTTCGTAATCCTAAAAATCCATTTTTTTCAACATCAACTTTAATAAATAATTTTTTTAATAATTTCTCTAACTGATCAGAGATATTTTTATCGTCTTCTACATATAAAACAGAAATATTCCTACAAATTTTACGAAGCTTTTCTACTTGTTCTTTATCCACTGCAGCAACCTTTGTCATATTTTGGCAGTTCTATCGTAAACTCAGCTCCGCCATTTATATTTTTTACGCTCAACGTACCGTCTAGGTTTCCTTCAACTATTGTTTTAGTCATATATAAGCCAAGCCCGGTACCATTTTTATCTGTTTTTGTTGAAAAATAGGGAGTAAAGATTTTTGGTAATACCTCTTTATCTATCCCAGCTGCATTGTCTGATATTTTTATATAAATAAATTTTGAATCTTCCTCGCATAAAATATCTATTTTTGGGTCAGCAATATTATTGTCAACCAATGCTTCTTGAGCATTGGTAAGTATATTTACCATTGCTTGAATTAACTCATCTTTAAATGTATTCATATTAAGGTCTATACCATTGTTGTTAAAAGCAACTACAATATTTTTCTTTTTACACTGCTCTTTTACTACTGATATTGCCTCTAATATTGATTCAGTCACAATAAATTCCTCCTTATTTTTACTCTTTTTTAAAAAATCTCTAAAAATATCAATAGTATTTGAAAGGTACTTTACATGTGAATCAATATTATTAAGACTCTCTTTTAAAATATTTTTATCTAACTCATCCATCATTAAATCAAATCTTAAATTATTTGATATCATACCGATTGATGTTATAGGTTGTCTCCACTGATGTGCAATCATAGCAATCATTTCACCCATAGCTGCTTGTTTAGATTTTGCCTGAAGCTCTTGAGATTTTAATTTCAACTCTGTTACATCTATACATGTAGCGCTATATCCTGTAAGTTTTTTTCTAAAATACATTGGAGAAATTATGATATTTACTATATAAAAAGAACCGTCTTTTCTTCTATTTCTAAGCTCTCCCTGCCACTGTTTCAAAGATTTCAAAGTTTGCCACATATGCTTATATAAATCCGGCATTGTGTTAAAATCTTTTAAAATAGAGTGCGCTTTTCCTATTAGCTCTTCCTTTGTGTATCCGCTTATTTTTTCAAACGGTTTCGACACATAAGTAATAATCCCATTAGCATCCGTTTCGGAGTAAATTATGTCATTATCTATCATCTCTTTTTTTGTTGCAAGTTCTCTTTTTATAAACAAAGAATCAACTATAACATTGACTCTTTTTAGAAGTTTAAACATGTCGATAGGTTTTGATAAAAAACCTTCTATTGAAAGTTCAATAATTTTCTCTTGTGCTAAAATATCATTAAAACCAGTAGTAACTACCACAGGAATCGTACACCCTTTTTTTCTAATTACTTCAACCATATTTATACCGTCTAATACAGGCATAATTAAATCAGTAATTATTATATCTATCTCATCTTTATTCTTTTCCAAGACTTCTAAGGCTTCTTGTCCATCATAAGCAATATAAACTTTATTAAAAATTTTTTCAATAATAGCCATTGTAGATTTTGCAAGGAATCTGCTATCTTCTACATATAGTACGGTAATAGACTTTAACCTATCAAACTTTCCCAATCAATATCTCCTATTTTATCTCATTAGCCATATTGTCTAAAGCTACAAACAGCTCTTTTGAAGCATTTTCTGCATGACTAAATGCTGATATAATTTTCTCAGAATTCCTAATAGCATCATCTTTAATATAATCAGGAATAGTTCTGACTTTGTCATGAACAGTTTTATGAATAGGATCGATCTTGCCGTACGAAGATGTTTTAGAAAATACAACCTTACCTTCACCGTTATACCATTTGCCAAATCTGCAACTAGTATGCTCTGAGAATGTAAAGCTATGGTCATCTTTGAATACAGCGTTATATCCATTAAGCTTAAACACTATATGATCTAATTTTGCAAGATTTATAAACATTTCGTTTGAAACTTCTTTATTGCTTGATTGAATTTGTTGTGCACTGGTAACTAATGATTCTAAACTCTCTGTAAAAGTATCTAGTTTTTCCATAGAAGTTAAAACTTCACTATTCATTTGCTCAGAAAATTCCTGCATAGCAGAGCTGTTTTGTTTCAAAAGATTTATATTTAATTCAACTTCATTAGTCGCTTTTTGAGTTCTCTCCGCGAGCTTTCTTACTTCATCCGCAACAACGGCGAAACCTCTTCCGTGTTCACCTGCACGAGCTGCTTCTATTGCAGCATTTAAAGCCAATAAGTTTGTCTGATCACTAATGTCTTTAATAAGAGCTATAACACTTGTAATTTCATTTACGCTGCTATTTAACTGGTTAGAATTTTCTTTACTTCCATTCATTTTTTCAGAGATATTATTTAGCGAATCACTCATTTGTGCAGTGGAACTTTGAACATCTGCTACTATATTTTCCGTCTCTGAGTTTCTTTTATTTATACAGTCCAAAGAACTCATTGTATCAACGATACCTTTTTGAACTCCTCCAAGTCCTGTTATAGCACCCTCACTTAAAAGCTCTGTTAATGACAACGTCAATTTATTTGCCTCTAAGCGTTTTTCACTCTCAATTGAATGTTGGTTTGATTTTTCCAAACTATCTTTAGCTTCTTGCATTGATTTATTGGCAAGACATGCTAAATGATTTACAGATTGTTGAATAAACCCTATTTCATCCTTACCGTTTTGAGAGATATTTTTAGAAAAATCGTTTGAGGATATAATATTGTCTATCTCTTGTTTAAATAAGCCGATTCTTTTTATCAGTCCATCTGAAACAAAAAAACTAAAACCTAATATGAAGAGTATTATTACAAAATTTATAACTAATCCTACTACCATAGAATTAAATGCTTTATTCTTCAAATCAACAACTTGCTCCTTAAGAGCATCCGACATTTTATTTTCAACTTTTTTTAACAAATTAATTTTTACGGTTATAGTAGTAAACCAGTAAGTAGCGTCTATATTAAATCCTCCGTTTGGATTTTCAAGTGCCACTTTTCTCATTCTAGCCACTTCATTAACTTCTTTTGACTCCATATTCTCTTCATAAAAAACTCTGTTTTCATCAGATGCTAAAAATAGAAATTTTTCCATATATGTATTTTGTTCACTTAAAAGTCCTATAAACTTCTCATAAAATCCGGGAGCAAAATTATCTCTGCTAAAAGTTGAAGAGAGTACAGCTCGCTCTATTCCAGCTCTCTCTTTTGAAGATAAAAAATTTACAAAAGCGTTAATTGCATTATTCATATCCACATGAGCACTCATTTTTGCTATCTCTTCTATTGTTTTAAGAAAATTAGCATTTGACTCCGTATAGTATTTAACAGGAATGCCTACTGCAACACTTAGTGAATCAACCTGATTTCTCATATCTTGCAATTTTTGAAGATTCTCAGCGGCTTTGGACATCTTTGCACGTAAACTTTGTGAATAATTATCTAACTTCATAGATTCATAATACTGTTTTAACTCCAAGAGAGTCGTATCGGTATCTTTTCTAATATTTACCAATTCTGATGAAAATTTTGCACCTTTAGAACTAATAAATCCGGCTGATGCACCCCTCTCTTTTTGAAGGTTATGAACAAGTGCGCTGCTTTTTGCACTGTATCCGACCATATCTTCTATTTGCTCTAATACATATACTTCTTTGTAGTTTTTATAACTTTGCATTCCAAGTGCTATAAATATAACTACTATCGGTATAACAACCATAAGTGCCATTTTTATTTTAATTGACATATTATTAAACATTTAACTTATTCTCCTCTTTTGTTTTAATTGGTATTTTAATTGTAAACATAGCCCCGTTATCTACATTTTTTACAAAAATTTCACCTTCAAGATGTCTATTTATTATTATTTTAGACATGTAAAGTCCTAGACCCGTACCGTTTTTTTGTTTTTTAGTTGAAAAATACGGCTCAAATATTTTTGACAGCACATCATCCTTTATACCCCCTGCATTATCTTTTAAATTTATCACTATATTTTGGTTTTCTTGCATACACTCTACGGTAATTTTTTTATCTTTTATATCTTGTGTATCAAACGCATCTTTTGAATTATTTAAAATATTTAGCAATACTTGTGTTAACTCATTTTTATATGTATATAATAAAATTTCTCCACATGTACTTTTTATTTCTAGTGTTATTGAATTTTGTTCTAACTGTTTTTTAAGAAGAGCTACACTTTTATCTATAGCATCATTTACAAAAACTTCTTCTTTAGATTTGCTCTCTTTGAAAAAATTTCTAAAATCATCAATAGTATGAGATAGATATTTAATTTGTTTATTTATGTCTTCCAGTTCATTTTTAAACAACTCTTTATCAAGCTCATTCTCTTCGCTTATTATTATGTTAAAAAGCATGTTGTTTGATATCATACCTATAGATGTTATAGGTTGTCTCCATTGATGAGCTATCATCTCTAACATCTCGCCCATAATAGCACTTTTTGACTGCACGATTAACATTTTTTCATGCTCTCGTATTTTCTCTACTGATTGTTTTACTCTATCCTCAAGTTCATCATTAAGTTTTTCTAACTCTTTTACACCGACACACGCGCTTAGAGCAAAATTTATTTTTTTCTTAAAATTACATATCATATTGTATGTATCTTCTATATGTTTATTTTCATTATAAACAAACTTCATATAACCCATTTTTAACGGTAAAACTATTATGTAAAAATTTTTAGACTTTGCCATAAAACACTCATAATATGACATTTTTATTTCATTATCTTCATCTTTTCCTGCTGAAACTGTCGGTAAAATGCTATCTATGCTTTCATAAAAACCCACAAAAACAGCCTTTGTAGATTGATAAAAAGTAATAACAACCTCTGCCATCATACTCTCTAGTTCAAATGAATTACCGATAGAGCTTAAGCACTCGTACGATATTGCTAAATATTTATCGTTCATTTAACACATCCAAATTATTAAATACATTCATTTGGATATCCTATAAAATAACCTTGCATAGCATCAATATTTAACTTAACAAGAGTATCATGAATCTCTTGCGAACTTACATGTTCTGCTATAACTTCAACACCTAACTTATGTCCAAATTCTATAATCGTTTCTACAAGTACATGCATCTTTTTATCTTCTAGCATTTGGCTTATTAAGCTGCCGTCTATTTTTATATAATCTGGATTAAGAGTAAATACATATGCAAAATTTGAGTATCCGCTTCCAAAGTCATCTATGGCTATCTTTATGCCATGCACTCTAAAACGATTAATAAACGCATTGACAATATCGATGTTATCCAACTGTTCCGTCTCTACAATTTCAAATATTAGTCGCTCACCTATATTATGCATAAGTATTGTCTCTTCCAATCTATTCATTAAGTCACTATTACTCATATCCGCGTATGAAAAATTTAAAGAAAAAACACCCTCATTTTCAAGCATAAAATCAATTGCTTTAAAAATAAGCATCTGTGAAATTTCATTATAATAACTGTGTCTTTTGGCGATATCTAAGAATAAACCCGGTGCAGTTAGCTTATTTTCACCGTCGGTGTTTTTTATTCTCATAAGCACTTCATATTTTATGTTGTTGTTTTTCATAATTATCGGCTGAAAAACAGGTACGATTGAGCTATTTTCTATACTGTTTTGCAACATTTTTTTAACTTCGATAATATTTTTTACATCTTTTGTATTATCCGGAATATCTTTATAAAAAGCATATTTAACACCATGCTTTTTAGCATAATTTAACGCTTGATGCAAACATTCTAGCAATCTGTTTTGACTTTTTGCAATTCCAAGTGTAATGCCTACATGTATATCATCTACGCCTATTATATTAAATCTTTTTTTCTCCAACACTTTACATATATTTTTTGCATCTTCTTCTATAACTTCACAATCATTTGGGAACTCTTTTTTTAATAATACGAAATCATCATTGGAAACTCTAAAAACTTCATATCCACAATGTTGCGCTTCATCTTTTAATATATTTGCCACTTGATAAAGAAGATGATTTCCATGTGCAAATGAGTAATAGTCATTAATTAATTTAAAATCATTTATATTCACTAAAATTGCATATTTTTCAATATCGTTATTTATACACTCTATAAAATATTGACGATTAAAAAGTGAAGTCAGTGCATCTATGTTATGAAATTCATCTACCGATGTGGCAGTATTTCCGCTAAGCTGTTTTTTCATCTCTTCATAATGATATTTCATCATTTTATTTGCATAAATATTTTTAACTGTAGAATACAATTTTTCAAGCATAATATTCATATCGATTGGCTTAAGTAAAAACCCAGAAATACCTATGTTTATAAGTTTTAGTAGCTCATCTATCTCTTTGTGTGCAGAAATTAAAATTATTTGCTGTTCTTTATTAATTTGTATAATTTTTTTACAAAGTTCGACACCGTCCATTTGCGGCATCTTCAAATCTGTTATGACTAAATCGTACTGATTTTGTTTGTACATCTCTAAAGCATCAAATCCGTTTATAGCAATATCTACGCTGTCAAAGAGTTGTTTCATCATCTTAGAGATTTGGTCTCTAATGCTTTTTTCATCTTCCACATACAAAACACTTACTGAACTTCCTAGTACACGGATCTGCTTAATAAGATTTAAATCCATCCCAATATCCTCAAATAAAAAATTTCAACTGGTGCAAGTATTATATACATAAATTGTCGCCCAGTTGTCTCACTATTTTTTAGGAAATATGATAGCATAACTAATGTATAATGACAACAAATAAAATAGAACTGGAACAATCATGGATCTTGTTATAACTCTTTTAAAAGAGTTGTCTGCTGACAAAAAACTGCTTATTGTTGAAGATGATGCGGACATCGCACAAAGTCTTTACCGTCTGCTATCGTCATTTTTTAAAAAAAGTTTTATCGCGTTAAACGTATCTGAAGCTATTGAAATTTTTGAAATAGAGTCAAAAAATTCAACCCTCCTAATATTAACAGACATAAATTTAGGAAATAAAAGCGGTATAGATTTAACTTGCTATGTTAAAAAAGCAAATCCTCTGCAAAGAGTTATAGCTATTTCTGCAACAGACAACCGCGCTATCTTTATAGATTCTATTGAGTGTGGAGTAGATAAGTTTGTACTAAAACCAATAGATATGCAAAAACTTTTTGAAGCACTTATATCGGTCTTAAAAAAGATTGATTATGATCAAGAGTTGCAAAAAAGCAGAAAGCTTTTGGAAGAGTCAAAAGAGTATGCTTTGAAACTCTTAAAAGAACAAGACCAATTTTTAAAAAATGCCATACATGAAATACACACTCCTCTAGCAGTAATAATAACAAATATAGATTTACTTAGAATGAGCGAAATAGACAATGAATTTTTAAATGCCATTGAAGCCGGAAGTTATATTATTCAAAACAGTTATGAAGATATGACATATTTAATGAAAAGCAATAAAGTAGCAGACGTAAAAACAAATATAGATATTGTGGATTTTATATCTAAAAGAAAAAAATATTTTAATTGCATAGCAGAAGTAAATAATCTCTCCATATCTATGTTTATTGGCCAGCCGAATTTTCCGATGTTATATTTTTCAGAATTAAAACTGACTCGTCTAATAGACAATACTTTGTCTAATGCAATAAAATATTCTTACCGTCCAAGTGAAATAAATATAACAATCGGTATGTATGAAAACAAGCTTTTCTTTGAAATACGAAATCACGGACCGATAATACAAAATAAAAAAGATATTTTTAAAAGATTTTATAGAGAGTCTGAGCACAAGGGAGGCTATGGCTTAGGACTTAGTATCGTCGCTCAGATTTGTGAGGAAGAAAATATAGATATTAAAATTTTATCAAATAAAACAAGAGGAACATCTTTCAAATATATTTTTAATATTGCAACGAATTTGCAACAAACTTTATCTACAATTTCGGTAGAATAATTAATTAAGGAGATATTATGAAAGTTTTATTACTTGAAGATGAATATATGTTGTCTCGCTCTATTAGTACTTATCTTCTTAATAAAGGTTGTTTTGTAGATATATATGATAATGGAAAAGAAGTTCTTGAAATAATCCAAACAAATAAACATGATTTTTATATATTAGATATAAATACTCCTTTAGTAGGCGGTTTAGAATGTTTAAAAGTGATTGCTCAAAAATATCCCGAAGTTCCTAAAATTATTATAAGTGCTTATCATGATATTAGTTATATTTCAGATGCATTTTCATTTGGCTGTAGCGATTATTTAAAAAAACCGTTCAATTTAAAAGAGTTAGAAATAAGAATTAATCATCTTTTATATATTGAGTCCTCAACGGCAAAACTGTTAGATGAACCGATAATAAAACTAGGTAAAGATTACTCTTTTAATAAAGGGACTAATTTTTTATATTATAAAGGTGAAGTTCAACAATTTACAAAACGTGAATATGATTTAATACTTCTATTTGTAAGTAATCTCGGTCAAATTATAAGCGATGAAAATATCCGCTCTTTTATATGGCAAGGGGATGTTACTAAAGGCTCTACAATCCGTTCTTTGGTTAATCGCGTAAATAACAAATTAAAAGAAGAACTCATACAAAATATTCGTGGTTTTGGCTATCTTATGACAAAATCAAACCCTTTAAATTAATTTTCCACTTTTTTTGCAACATACTTGCAACAGTAATATGAAATAATTATGCTATGTTTTTGACAAGAAAAGGGAAATATAGTGGACTCAAATACAAAACCAAACATCAACAGTTTGACAAAACGTCTAAAAGAAGTTTGTTATGAAATTAATTTACTTTTAGTTGAAGATGATATATTTTTACAAGACCAAATTAAACAATTTTTATCAAAATTTTTTAATAAAATAGATACTGCAAACAATGGAATAGAAGCTTTAGAAAAGTATATTGAAAACTCTTATGAACTTGTTATTACGGATTTGACTATGCCGATGATGAATGGCATTGAATTAACAAAAAATATAAAAGAGATAAAAAATACTCAAAATATTTTGATTTTATCCGCTCATTATGAAAGTGAAAATCTTTTACCGCTTGTAAATATAGGAATAGACGGCTTTATAACTAAACCTATGGATATGGAAAAAACACTTTTACAGTTAATCAAAACTTGCGAACTAATATATAACGATAAACTTTTAAGATATTATCATAATATACTAGAAGAGACAAATGAAGAGCTTCTAAAAAATAATCATAAATCAGAATACAATTTAGTTGCAACAAAAAACCATAAACTTCAGCCAACATCAAAAATCCCTGAAGTTAAAGAGAGCGTTAAATCTAAAGATGTATGCATTCTTCCAAAAAGTACAAAAATGAGCGCGGTTGATTTTTTTAATGCATATCCTTTTGAGTTAGAAAAAACAAATGAGGATTTAGAAATGCTTGAAGACAAATTCAATCTTGCCTTAATTAGGTCTGAAAAAAATATACATGGCGAAATGCTGGAACAATTTATCGAGATCATGAAATGTTATGCTCATACGATTGAAATGATTCCTCAATTTGGAGCATTATCTTACGGCATACGCCAACTGGCAAAAACATTCGAATTTATCGAAGATCCACAAAAATTAAGCTCTGCTCTTCCTATGCTAGCGCATCTTTTTGATAATCTTGAACAATGGAGGAAAGCTGTTTTTTACTACTGCGACGCAGAAGATATACACTATATGGATGACTCTCTAATTAGTGATGCCCAAAGTCTTCAGGGCATACTTGATTATAAAAGCAACTCATCGGATTCAGATTCCGATGATATAGAACTATTTTAAAACATCAAAAAAAAGGAAAAAAATGAATTTTATTCATAATCTGTCAGTTTACAAAAAACTGTATTTATTATCGTTTATCAGCACGGTAGGTATTCTAATGTTTGGAATTAACAACATTATGTCTATAACAAAAGAGAGAAATGAACTATTGCAAGTTAAAAATAAAACAACAGAGGCAAAAGCTTTTGCAAGTTTGATTCATGAACTTCAGATAGAACGCGGACTAACTGCAGGTGTAATTGTCTCTAACGGAACAAAAAATAAAGATAAGCTTCAAGAACAGCGAAAAAATACAGATAAAGAACTTATAGAAGCTAAGGATATTTTATCTTCTTCATTTAATGAAAATCTTTTAAAAAATAGAGCCTCTGTAGATTCACTTAGTATTTCTCTTGGAGAAGGTACAGGATTTTATACAAAAGCAATTGCTTCTTTAGTTGATGGAGTTATTAAAATTCCTTCACTGATAAATAACAAAAATATTGCAGGAGCTATTCAGGCATATTCACATATAACACTTTCAAAAGAATCCCTTGGAAGAACGAGAGCTATTTTAAACGGAGCCTTTATAAAAAATGCTTTTGCTCCCAATATGTACACAAAGTTGTGTACAAACAAAGGTATTATAGAATCAAACAACAAGATTTTTACAACATTGGCAACGCCTGAAGCACTTGAACTGTTTAAGAAAAATGGGTTAAGCGAAGATTCACTATTTGTTAATGACACTATTGCATTAGCAATAAGCAAACCAGAAGGCAATTTCAGCGTAGATGCTTCTGTTTGGTTTACTAAAGTAACAAATACGATTAACGGGCACAGAGAGGTTGAAAAATTATGTTTTTTCCAAATAGATAAAATGGTTAACGAAGCAATTACAAATGATACAAATAAGCTTATTTACACAACAGGATTATTCATACTCATTATATTTATAACTCTTTTCTTTGCAGCTACAATAGGTAGAAATATAGCTGAAAAAATTACAAAAATGAATGCAGGATTATCTTCATTCTTTAATTTTTTAGGACAAAAGCAAAAGACAATTGAAAAAATCAATTGTTCAAGTCATGATGAATTTGGTGCTATGAGTGCAATGATTAATGATAATATCTATATTTTAGAGAAAAAATTTAATGAACAGCAAAAAAATATTACTGATTTTAATGAGATATGTGATTATGCCGCAAAAGGATTCTTATATCATAGAATAACTTCAGACTATGAAGATACAAACCTTAAAATTCTAAGCAACTCATTTAATGGCATGTTAGATGAAATAGAAAGAACTTTCAAAAATATAATTGACATAATTATAGCTATGGCTCGTGGAGACTATTCTCAAAGCAATACAATTACAAATTCTTCATCAGGTGCTTTCGCATCCATGTTGAATTCTATTGGAGCAATAAGAACAAATAATAGTGAAATTTTTGCAGTAATAACAAAATTCTCACAAGAACTTAATAAAGAGGCAACAGAACTTAGCATCTCAGGAGATGAACTAAGTACAAGTGCAAACGAGCAAGCTTCAAGCTTAGAAGAAACAGCAGCTGCCATTGAAGAGCTTACGTCCAATGTTGCGGCAAATGTTGCAAAAACAGAGGAGATGACAAAAGTTGCTCAAGATGCAAAAACAGCTGCACAACATGGAAATAACGTAGCTACTGAAAGCTTAGGGGCTATGAATGAGATAGTAAATGCCACTGAAGCTATCGCTGATGCCGTTAGCATTATAGAGAACATTGCATTCCAAACTAATATCCTCTCACTCAATGCTGCAGTTGAAGCAGCAACGGCAGGAGATGCAGGTAAAGGATTTGCAGTTGTTGCTCAAGAGGTAAGAAATCTTGCTAACAGAAGTGCCGATGCCGCAAAACAGATTCAAGAGCTATCTTATGCTGCAAGAGAAAAATCTCAGGGCGGTTTGCAGACAACACAAAATATGATGGACAATTTCTCTTTAATTACTAAAAAAATTGAACAAACCGATGAGTTAGTCAGAGATGTTACAAATGCGTCTCGCGAGCAAATGGACGGCATAAATCAAATCAACAATGCTATTTCGCAATTAGACCAAATGACTCAGCAAAATGCAAAAACTGCCAATAATGTAGCAGAAACTGTTAGTGACGTTTTATATAAAACAGAGCAGCTTGAAAGCATGTTAACAAATATAAAGTACGACAAGAAAAGCATTGAAAATACTTGTGACGTGAATCTTTTATTTACGACAACAAAACTAAAACTAGATCATATTAATTATAAAGAAAATAATTATGCTAAATTAAAATCAGAAGTGACTCCGTGGAAAGTTGTCGGTCACCATGATTGTAATTTAGGAAAATGGATAGATGCAAATTCAAATGAATCTTTTGCAAAAACTCCAGAGTGGCAGACACTTTTAAAAGAGCATGAACATGTACATGCAGGCGTTCAGTCCTTTATACATGAAGATTTGTCAAATGCATCAAAAGAGACTATGTTTAAGTTAAGCCAAGAGATTGAAAATGCAACAATCGGAGTATTTAAAGGTTTAGATAATGTCAAGATAAATAATTGTAAAGATAAATAACACAACAACTTCCTCTATATATATGTTTTTTACTCCCCACAATAACAAACCCTAGTTATTATGGGGAGGCCACAACAAAAAGCAAATTTTTTTGCAACAAACTTGCAACACTACCTTGATAATATTTTGTTACGTAAAATACAATGGAGTCTTTATGAAAGCATCTGTCTTAGAAAAACTATCTATTAAACAGAAAATGCGTTATTTGAGAGTATTTATTGCTTTTATAATGATCATAGCATCTATGCTTGTTTTTTTTACTTTAGAAGAAATTGAGCTTAAATATAACAATTTGCAGAACAATGCAACTGCCGGTGCTATATATACTTTAGAAATTGAAAAAGATTTAAATTATGTTAGCAGGATAAGCCGCGATATTATGCTTGGAAACTCTTATGATAAAAATCTAGAAAAACTCATAAGCAAAGTAGAGGCAATTAAAAAAAATTTCTCCAACCTTGAAGAAATTTCAAATAACGATTCTATTAATTTAATCTCTAACGCAAAAGAGAGTACATATAAATTTTTAGATAAATCTTTAGAAATGATGAAAAATCTAAATCAAGAAGAGATTTCCAAAAATACGGCTTCTATTTATGCAAAATACAAACAAGAGCTTACTCCTTATGCAGAATTATCAAGAAAAAACTTTGAAAATGTACTTCATCTTAAACGTGAAAATTTCAATACTGCAAAAAAAGATATGCATACAAAAATTTCAAACTATAAAACAACAGTAGTTTTTTACGGTTTTGTAACTACTCTTTTAATATTTATTTTTGCAAGTTTTATTCAACATTCAATCTTATCTGCTCTTTCTTCTTTTACTCAAATTATTGAAAAAGTATCAAATGGTATTTTTATAGATACAAGAATTGAAGTAGTAGATGAAACAGAACTTGGAATTATGGGTGGCTCATTGGAAAAACTAATTTATCAAATGAAAAATTTCATATATGAAATAGATATATCCATTAACAATGCGGTCAAAGGTGATTTTAAAAGAGCAATTAGCAATGAAGGGATGCTTGGAGATTTTGTCGATTCAATAGCTCTTATACAAAGTTCCATATCCGTTATGCAAAATCAAGAAAATCAAAAACAAAGAGATATACTAAATTCACAGTTAAGCGTAATGTCTATTGAAGTAAATGAAAGTCTTAGTGTTATACAAAAAGACCTCGAAAAAAATATTTCAAATTTAAAAACAGTCACACGTACGACAAAAGATGCGGCAACACTCTCCGATAGCTCTCGTTTAATCATAGAAACTATCATAGTAGAATTAAAATCCCTTACTACAAGTGTTGACAATAATAACAATGCTATATCAAACATGTCAGCTCGAACACAAGATATCAGTTTAATTATTGATTTAATTAGCGATATTGCAGAACAGACAAATCTACTAGCATTAAATGCAGCAATTGAAGCGGCACGTGCCGGTGAGAACGGACGCGGATTTGCCGTTGTTGCCGATGAAGTTCGAAAACTAGCTGAGAAAACACATAATGCAACTGGGGAAATTTCGGCTTCTATAAATTCACTAAAACAAGATATGCATCATATAGAAGAGAGTGCTGATGGTATGTACCAGATAGCTCTGGAATCAAGTAAAAAAGTACGTAAATTTGAAGAAACGCTAATTAATCTTAATGAAACATCTTCAGAAATAGTAAATTCCTCTTATATGATGGAGAATTCTCTGTTTATTGTTTTGGCAAAGATAGACCATATATTATATAAATCAGGTGCATATAACAGTCTGATGAGATGTGAACCAAGACTAAAAATTATGAATACTAAAGAGTGCAGTATAGGCAAATGGTATGAAGGTGAAGGAAAAAGAAGATTTTCAAAAACACAAAGTTTAGCACTAATGAACGAGCCGCATCACTTAATTCATGAGTTGGTAAATAAAAATTTATCATATATGGGAGATAAAAACGGTTCGGAATGCTTAAGAAATTCATCTCAAATAATAGAGAATTTTAAAAAAATGGAAAATGCAAGTTCAAAACTATTTGTCCTTATGGATAACTTATTAAAGGAAGTATAAAATGTATAGAAACAATATGGAAAATATGGAAGACCTGTCAAATTTGATGGAATTAGATATGTGCGTGTTTAAAATAGATGAAGAAGAAAAAACTTCTTTAAATGAAATTTCATTGTCTCTTAACTTACATGTGCATTCTCTTTGCAGTGAAATAGATAAAATAGTTTCTTTGTTACGTAACTGTAGTGAAAGCAATATTTTGTCATTTTTAAGTCAAGAAGATTCACAAGCGACTCTTACAAAATCAGTAAAATCGGTAAATAATTTAGCAAAAGCAATTATTTCTATGCTGAATCTAGAGTTATTAAATAGTAATATTTTACTAAAACACTCTCTTAGCTCGGCTTTACAAGAAGTTAAAGATATCTCGGATATTATGGAATTTATAGCGACTACAATAGAAAAACTAAAGCTACAAGCCAAAGATAAGAGTCAAGACCAAACTGATTTTATGATTTCTACAAAAAAGATTTGTAATATTGGACATAAAATCACACATGAAATTGATGCCGTAAAATCTTTTGCAAAGTCTCTTTTCTTTGACAACTCTTCATCAGAACGTATGCTTTACATGTAAAAATTTTAAATTGTAGAAACTGCAACAAAACTGCAACACTAAAAAGCAATAATTGTTATATGTAAACTTAAAAAAAGGATTTTAAAATGGAAACATTTTCTACAAACGACGGCGAGATTATTCTCAATGAAAACACTTTTTTAATATCAGAAATGAATGAAAGCGGGATTATAATATCTGCAAATAATGATTTTTGCAAAATTTCAGGATTTAATGCAGATGAACTTATAGGCAAACCTCACAACATACTTAAACATCATGATGTACCAAAAGCCGTACTTAAAGATTTGGAGCAATCCATTAAAAGAGGAGATTTATGGAAAGGAATTATAAAAAATAAAACTAAAGACTCTTTAAAATACTACTGGACATTCTCAATTATCGTTCCTACTAAAAGTAATTCTAAAAACAACCTTTTATGCTTAGGCGTAAAACCATCAGAAAGTGAAATAAAAAATACTATAACACTCTTTGAAAGGTTAAATCAAGGTTTTCAAATTGCAACATAGTTGCAACATAACTAAGTAATAATTCCTCCTACAGATTATAAAAACAAGGATTTACAAGTGAATTTATATACAATGAATGCAAATGAAAAGATGCTTGATGATAATGCCTTTTTAATTTCAGAAACAGATGCAAAAGGAATTATAGTTTTTGCAAATGAAGATTTTTGCAAAGTGGCAGGGTACAGCATAGACGAATTAATTGGTAAACCCCACAACATAATAAGACATGCAGATATGCCAAAAGCAGCCTTTAAAGATTTATGGGAAACTATAAAAAAAGGTGAAATTTGGACTGGATACGTAAAAAATTGTGCCAAAGACAAATCCCAATTCTATTGGGTTTATGCAACGGTATTTCCCATAGATAGAGACGGAAAAAAACATTATATTTCTTGCAGAAGAAAAGCTACACTAGATGAGACCCAAAAATACGGCTTACTATACAAATCAATGATGAATAAGGATAGTTAATGTTTGGAACTAATACTAAAAATTTTTTGCTGTTGGAAAATATGCTAAGTGATGCGTTTGACATAATCGATGGTAAAAGAAATAGTTATCGTTATGTTGAGTCAAGTTTTTCAGATAAAAAATTTAATAAAATTAATGAAATAATCAAAAACCGTATTAATAGTTTTATGTTGAAAGATCAAAAAGATATGCTTGCAATGGGTGAGCTTGTTCTATCGCTTGATCATATGAAAACCGGTGTTTTCAAAGAGTCAAAAATTGTAGGTTATAAAAGAGAGACTTATGTTATGGCTGTTGCATTTAACGATTTAACACATCTTTTGAATGATAAATTTGAAAAAATAGGTAAAGTTTTAGATGCTTTTACACATAACGATTTTACTCCAAAGCTTGAGCTAGAAGGAGTAAAAGGTGAAATGGCATCCTTGATTGACGGAATAAATCTTTTAAGAGAAGAGTTAACTTTTACTCTATCTTCAAATCTCTCAAACGGAATTGATTTGCAAACCGATGCTTCATCACTTAAACAAGCAGTAGAAGCACTCTCAACTGCTTCTAACCAACAAGCCGCATCACTTGAAGAAACAGCCGCTGCTATGGAAGAGATGACATCTAATGTACAAAACAATGCTTCTAAAGCAAACGATATGGCTTCTATGGCTAAAGAGA